>Ga0207696_1000026_pt1 | contig 418166 bp, 400 predicted proteins | sample KBSS54metaG_FD_184403 | JGI IMG/M metagenome (GOLD analysis project Ga0207696, IMG submission 184403) | Switchgrass rhizosphere microbial communities from Kellogg Biological Station, Michigan, USA - KBS S5-4 metaG (SPAdes) (version 2) | ecosystem: Host-associated > Plants > Roots > Rhizosphere...
TTGTTGCGAAGGCGCAATCCCTTCTTAAGTAATTACTTTTTATTGCAAAATTGCTTTTTAAGGCAGTGATAAAGGCCTCGGTGAAAACCGGGGCTTTTTTTGTGCTGGGCGCACGGCCTGGGGGGGACGGCGGTGATCGGGCGGCTGCCTAACCTGCCTTGAGGTCAACGCCCTTTAACTCCGAGGCGCTTTTCCGATTTGAAAAACACAAAGAATTTTGGTCCGACCGTGCGTGGATTTGACCGCAAGGTTGCCGGTTTTTGTTTAAGAGGATTGTTGGCGGATTCGGTGCTGCGCCGGGCGAAGCGTGACGAGACGCGTTTGGCTTGGAACCGAGACGGGGAACCGCGAAGCGGCGCGGCCTACGCCACGTGCGCAAGCATCTGAAACAAACTCATCGGCTGGCAAGACACATGCAAAGATAACAAGGCGTGGGGTTCCAAGGGGCCTTGGCCTGGGAAGGCCCCTTGGCTGGTCTGGGCCAGCACCCAGCGTGCAAGGCACGTGCTTTTGACCTTAAAGACAAAGCGCGTGCTTTTGACCTTAAAGACGTTGAGATCTTAAAACCTTGACCCAAAAAGCGCCTCTGGGTCGCAACCCAGAAATCCCCCCCGTATTTACTGGGATCTCGTCACCCACAGCACCGGCCACTGGCCACTCTTACTGTATCCGTCACAGCTTGGCTCTGACGCATACGCCGCAAGGCGGAAGGCTTTGCCGTCAAATAGCCAGCGTGAGGACACACCGCAGTCGCCGAGTCCTCTGCCCTTGTCAAAGATGGAGAGGATACCGGTCTTCTCGTCAAAATCGGCGTTGATCAACTCCGGCGGCTGGTCGTCGTCACCCGATTTGAACGGCATGTTCAGTACCAGATTGTCTGACTTATACGGTGCCTGACGCGACACGATATAGCCCAGCACATAAAGGTTATAGGCCCCCATATCGCAATTCACCGTCATTAGCGCCTTTTCATTGCTGAGCGGGAACAGGTGAACCTCGCGTTCGGAGGGATCGAGGCTACAGTCGTTATTCTCGATATTGGTCGCAGTATTTTGCGTAATGGCCGAGATTTCTCCGTCAGTCAGCGGATGCGGCTCGTTGAAATGCGGTAGCAAAGGCGCGGCAGGCGCAGGCGGTACCGTAGAGGCCGCTTTGTTGCCCCGGCTGGCCCAGGCGGTTTTGGTGCCTTCGCGCGACTGCTGCTGGTCAATGGCTAACAGCGCAGCCTTTAAACCATTCAGTGAGATGCTCGGGCGCGTGCTCTGCTGAGAGTCCAGCTTGCCGCTCAGCTGAATGCTACTGCCGTCGCGGATTGAATTGACGAATTCGTTCACCACCACCCGGTTGATGCTGGCAATATGCTTCTTGCTCACGTCCCATTCGCGGCGGTTAAAATTGAGCGTTTTGCCGTTAAGCGTCAAGCGGTTGGCTATCGCAATATCCGAACTCTGCTCGTCACTGTTGCGTTGATAATCGATACTGACGCTGGCCCGTCCTTCCGGTCCGGCATCGCGAGTGAGTTGCAGCACAAGTCCCTGGCTGTCCTGCGAGCTTCTCGCAGAGCAGTGGTTCAGGTTGTCGCAACTGACCTGCCAATCGTTGTAAATTCGCTGCAGCGGATCAGCGTGAACGTAGCCGGTCATCAAGGTTGCCATTAACAGCAGCGGCGTAGCCATCCAATTGGGTATCATTACATTTAAGCTCTTTTACGAAGTAAACCTTTAGATATTAACCTAAGCTGTGCAAAGACTCTGCCCGAAAAGCATCATTTTTTTACCAGTAAATAGAAATGGATAGACTTGATTACGTCATAAAAAGCCTCAAACATTGTGGTAAAGCAGTGAAATAGTTTCACAGATGAGGTAATAAACACGTTTTGTTGCGGTGTTATACGCTTAAGAACACCCTAAGCTGATATTCTATCCGTTAGCATCGGTCATATTTTCAAAAGGTATATTTAGGGATGGCGAAAGGTAACGACTTTAGTTTACTGACAATAAAAACAAAGATAATCCTGCTTATGCTCTCTCTGCTGTCTGCCTCAGCCATGGCGGAAGAACCTCCCGTTGTGCTGACAGGAACCATTGGCCGCTCCGCCGTGGTCATGGAACTCGACCTCAACAAGCCTGAAGCCATTACGGGACGTTATTTCTACGAGAAATATCATCTTGACCTGCCGCTAAACGGCACAGAAGAAGACGGTGAGCTGAGTTTGCAGGAAGGTACCGACGACTTTAACGATACGCCGCGCCCGACTCTCAGATTACAGTCAGACGGAAAATCAGGCTGGCAGGGAACCTGGTCTAATCCTCAGGGAAAAATCATGCCGATAGAGTTGACCCCGGCGCAGTTACCCGAAACAAATGCAGATCCTTTCCTGACCAAGCTCATCCACGACTCTCCTTACGAATATCTACGCCTGAGCAATCTACAGCTGGAGAAAGGCAAAGAGCAGACTTTTATGGATTATCCGTTGCAGTGGTGGCATGAACCGCAGTCCGGCGTGTCTTTGTTCACCCTCGCCTCTGGGTATCCCGAGGCTCAGCTCAAAGAAATCAACCAGCGTCTGATGGCCAGACTGTGGCAGGAAGTGATTGATTATCATAGCTGTATGCTCGGTGCAAGCCAGTTTGGCAGCGGTGAATTTGAACAGAGCGTGACCCCGGAGCTACTCTCATCGACGGTGGTCAGCGTTAAGATTTCCACCAGCTACAGCTGCGGCGGCGCGCATCCGGACTTTGGTGACTCCCCGCTTAATCTCAATGCTAAAACGGGCGCACCGCTGTCGCTGGAAGATATTTTGTGGATTGGCAAAGAGAAGCCCTTTCACTACATGTACGCCGAAGATCATGACGAACGTGGCAATAATGGCGTCAGTTTTGACGATTACTCGACCTATCGTGAAAAGAATTTTGCCCCGTGGCTGATTTCACAGTTTAAACAGCTTTATCCGAGCGAGATGCAAAAACCTAAGGGTAACGATGACTGTGACTATAGTGATGCTGAAATCTGGTATTACCCGTCGTGGTATTTAACCCCCAAGGGGATCCATTTTGGGCCGTCGTTTGCACGTGCGATGCGCGACTGCGAAGGAACCAGCTGGTCTGTGCTGCCTTGGGCGGTGCGAACCCAGCATCAGGGGGGCGTTCCGCTTACCCTGCCACAATAACGTCGCGATTCTACCTCTGACCGAGGCCCAAGCGGCCTGCGGTCAGAGCCGGTCTCAATCCAGCAGTCCGTTAATCTTCGCGTATTGCAGCAGAATGACCGCTTTTCCATCTTTAATTTCGCCGTTTTTAACCATCTCCAGCGCCTGGGTAAACGGCACTTCCAGCACCTCGATGTCTTCGTCCTCCACGCCCCCGCCGTGGTTACTGCGGCTTTCCTCGTCATACTCGGCGGCAAAGAAGTGAATCAACTCGGTCACGCCACCGGGAGACATATACAGCTCGAACAGCTTCTCCACCTCACGAACCTGAAAACCAGTCTCTTCGATAGCCTCTTTACGGATGCAGTCCTCGGGTGAGTCATCGTCGAGCAGCCCAGCGCAGGTCTCGATCAGCATGCCGTGATTATTATCGTTGAGATAGGTTGGAATGCGGAACTGCTTAACCAGCAGCACGCTTTGTTTAGGGCGGTTGTAAAGCAAAATAGTGGCACCATTGCCGCGATCGTAAACTTCGCGCTTATGGCGGACTGTGCTTCCATCTTTCCTGACTAAATCATAGGTGTAGTTGCGCAGCGTGAACCAATTGTCTGAGAGCAGTTTGTTATTGATGATTTCAATTTTAGCGGACATATCGCCTCTGATTAAGTTACAACAATTTACTCATCGTAAAATGCAGGTAAAAAATGAGAAAGAATAGTTAGGTACCAATGTTCCTAACATTGATAAAAATTGCATAGGCAGTATGCTCATAGGGATGGATGAAAGTAGCATGCAAAATGGAGCAGTCGCATGGCAGACCAAAATTTCCCCTATTCAGAAAAATCGTTAACCGTTTTCCCCTCCTCAGTAGGCGGCGTCTCGTCGCAGCACACGTCGCTGAGTCACCCGGCTATCGCAACGGCGTCTGCCAAAAACTACAGCGTGATGATTGTTGACGATCACCCGCTGATGATCCGCGCCGTAGAGCAGCTGTTGAGCAAATCACCCCGCCTGCACGTGGTCGCCAAGGCCAACAGCGGCGAAGAGGCGCTGGCCGCGGCCCGTATGGCCGACATCGACGCGATCGTTCTCGATTTAAACATGCGCGGCATGTCCGGTCTTGAAACACTGCTCGCACTGCGTGCTGAAGGCTGTCGGGCCAAAATCATTATCCTGACGGTGTCCGATTCCCCTTGCGATATCGCCAACCTGATCAACGCAGGCGCGGACGCCTATCTGCTGAAAGACAGCGAACCTGAAGACTTGCTCGAGCAAATACTGTTAACGGCTGACGGCAATAACTTCCTCAGCGAGGATATCCAAAATTCCCTCGATGAGGAAAACAATAAAACCAACCCGCTGGAAAAACTGACCGATCGCGAAACCTGCGTGCTGAATGAGGTTGCCAAAGGCCAGTCAAATAAAGAGGTGGCACGCGAACTGGCTATCTCGGAAGAAACGGTAAAGGTCCATATTCGCAATGTTTTGAGAAAGCTCGACGTGCGTTCACGCGTCGCGGCAACCGTGATGTTTCTGGAAAACAGGGCATAAGACACGCTTTACTCGATAGCCCCAATAATCTGCTGGCGGTGACTGTCAATCCACTGCGGATTTAACGGCCCCCAGCTTTCAATCTGATAGTAACCGTCGTTATTACGGACTCCCTGCTGAACGAAGGCCAGCTCCAGGCCCATTCCCGGCAGAGCTTTTAGTACGTCCTGTAACGTGCGACGGGGCCAGCCGCTGAGCGCCATCAGTTTAGGTACGTTAGGGCGTTCATTATTTGCAATCAGCCAGCACAGGTAGAGCCGACGGGCGAAAACTGAATTCAGCATAGGTTCCCTCTTTGCATCTCTAACATGTAAATAAATTGTTACTTTCTAAAATAGCGCAGTCGCGGTAGGCCACAAAAGCGCTAACCTCAATATCTTCATGTCTTTTTTACACCATCTCCTTTTTTTCTCCACGTTTTCTATGGCTATTACAGGTAAAGTGCTTGAGCGTAGAGGTTGATTTCACCCCCTAACGCAACATCAATTCGCTAACGAGTGTTGCAAAAAATTGCACAACGTTTGAAACCGATGACATAAAAATAGGCTAATTTATTAATCTTTCCTGATGTTAATCACGCACGGCCTTATTAATCGAGATGCGCGTGGTAACGAGGTTTTGACATGGCTAACTTTTTTATCGATCGCCCAATTTTTGCCTGGGTGCTGGCGATCATTATCTCTCTGGCGGGGATGCTTTCAATCCACAGTCTGCCGGTTGAACAATATCCTGCGCTTGCGCCTCCCAACGTGCGCATCACCGCCCAGTATCCTGGGGCCTCTGCGTCAATTGTTGAAAATACCGTCACCCAGATCATCGAGCAAAACATGACGGGCCTCGACAACCTGATGTACATGTCGTCGCAGAGTAGTAACGATGGCAAGTCACAGATTACGCTAAGTTTTGAAGCCGGAACTGACCCTAACGAGGCTCTCCAACAGGTACAAAACCAACTACAGCAGGCGTTGAAGCGTCTGCCGCAAACGGTGCAGACTCAGGGCGTGACCGTGTCGAAAACCGGTGATACCAACCTGATGATGGTGGCCTTCGTCTCCACCGACGGCAGCATGAGCAAGCAGGATATCTCCGACTATGTTGCCTCGAATATTCAGGACCCGATCAGCCGCGTGAGCGGAGTGGGTACCATCAACGCCTATGGTACCCAGTATGCGATGCGCATCTGGCTCGATCCGAACAAGCTCAACAACTACAATCTCACTACCGCCGACGTCGTCACTGCCATTGAAAACCAGAACAGTCAGGTGGCAGTCGGCCAACTCGGCGGCACGCCAGCGGTCGATCAGCAGGCCCTGAACGCCACGGTCAACGCGCAGTCGCAGCTGCAAACGCCGCAGCAGTTCCGGGATATTACGCTGCGCGTCAACGCTGACGGTTCTGACGTAACCCTCGGGCAGGTTGCGACCGTCGGGCTCGGCGCAGAGAACTACAACTTCGACAGTCGCTACAACGGCCAACCCGCCTCGGGGATGGGCGTACAGCTCGCCTCAGGCGCTAACGAAGTGCAGACTGACACGCTGGTTCGCGCCAAGATAAAAGAGCTATCGCAGTATTTCCCGCACGGTCTGAAAACCGAAATTGCCTACGAAACCACGCCTTTTGTTAAAGCGGCTATCACCGACGTGGTGAAAACGCTGTTTGAAGCAATAGTCCTGGTGTTCCTGGTCATGTACCTGTTTCTGCAAAATTTCCGCGCCACGCTTATCCCGACAATCGCGGTACCGGTCGTACTGCTCGGCACCTTCGTGGTGCTGCATCAGTTCGGCTACAGTATCAACACGCTGACGATGTTCGCGATGGTGCTGGCTATCGGGCTTCTGGTCGATGACGCCATCGTGGTGGTCGAAAACGTCGAACGGGTAATGAGTGAAGAGGGGCTGGCGCCACGAGAAGCCACCCGCAAGTCGATGGGGCAAATCCAGAGTGCGCTGGTGGGGATTACCATGGTGCTGTCCGCCGTTTTTGTGCCAATGGCCTTCTTCGGTGGTACGACCGGTGCCATCTATCGCCAGTTCTCGGTGACGATTGTCGCCGCGATGGTACTTTCGGTATTCGTCGCCCTTACTCTCACGCCCGCGCTGTGCTCCACTATTCTGAAGCCAATCCCGCAGGGACTTCACCACAGCAAGCGCGGTTTCTTTGGCTGGTTTAACCGGATGTTTGACAAGAATACTCGTCGCTACGAGCGTGGCGTCGGGCGCATCCTCCATCACGGTTTCCGCTATATGCTGGTATATCTGCTGCTGGTTATCGCGCTCGGCTTTATGTTCGTCAAGCTGCCAACCTCGTTCCTGCCGCAGGAAGACCGTGGCGTGTTCACCGTGCAAATTCAGCTGCCGCCGGGTGCGACCCTGCAGCAAACCACCAATGTGGTCTCACGCGTCGAGCAGTACTTCCTGACCAAAGAGAAGAAAGACGTGCTGTCGGTGTTCTCAACCCTGGGTTCGGGACCGGGCGGTAACGGCCAAAACGTGGCGCGTATGTTCGTCCGTCTGGCCGACTGGGACGACCGTACCTCCGGCAAGAATACCTCATTCGATATCATCGACAGGGCGACCAAGGAGTTCAGCAAGAATAAATACAATGACGCACGCATTATCGCCAGCAGCCCGCCGTCGATTAACGGTCTCGGTAACTCCTCCGGTTTCGATATGGAGCTTGAGGACCACGCGGGTCTCGGCCACGCCAAGCTCATGGCGGCGCGAGATTCGCTGCTCGACATGGCGGCAAAGAGTCCGCTGCTCTCACGCGTGCGCCACAATGGCCTCGACGATAGCCCACAGCTGCAAATCGATATCGACCAACACAAGGCGCAGGCGCTGGGTCTGAGCATCGCTGATATCAACAGCACGCTCAGCACCGCCTGGGGCTCGACCTACGTGAATGACTTCGTTGACCGTGGCCGCGTTAAAAAAGTTTACGTGCAGGCCGACGCGCCGTTCCGCATGCTGCCTGACGACGTGAACAAATGGTTTGTACGCAACTCGGCGGGCACCATGGTGCCGTTCTCGGCCTTCACCACCTCACATTGGGAAACGGGTTCGCCGCGTCTGGAACGTTACAATGGCAGCTCGTCGCTCGAGATTGTCGGCGAGGCGGCCAACGGCGTCAGCAGCGGTGCTTCGATGGACGAAATGGAAAGGCTGGTCGCCAAACTGCCTTCCGGCATTGGTCTGGAATGGACCGGGATGTCGTATCAGGAGCGTCTGTCAGGCTCTCAGGCCCCTGCCCTGTATGCGATTTCGCTGCTAGTGGTGTTCCTGTGTCTGGCTGCGCTGTATGAGAGCTGGTCAATTCCGTTCTCGGTTATGCTGGTCGTGCCGCTCGGGGTGATCGGCGCGGTTATCGCGACTTATCTGCGCGGGCTGGAAAACGACGTTTATTTCCAGGTCGGGATGCTGACCATCATCGGTCTGTCGGCCAAGAACGCCATTCTTATAGTCGAATTTGCCAACGACCTCAACGTGCGCGGCAAGGCGCTGCTTGAGGCAACGCTAGAAGCCTCAAGAATGCGTTTGCGCCCTATCCTGATGACCTCGCTGGCGTTTATCTTCGGCGTACTGCCGATGGCGACCAGTCAAGGTGCAGGCTCCGGCAGTCAGCATGCGGTCGGTACCGGCGTTATCGGTGGGATGATTTCGGCCACGGTGCTGGCCGTGTTCTTCGTACCGCTGTTCTTCGTGCTGGTGCGCCGCCGTTTCCCGGGGAAAGGCGAACAACCGACCTTGATTAACGAGATTATCGACACCGCACCAGAATCCTGAGATTTATTAAAGGGATAATTAGCTCGACATGATTAATTGCCTCAGCCGAGGCAATTAATAAAAATGAAAAAGGCGCTAAGAATATTAGCGCCTTTTATTATTGAACGATTCTCAGTGAGATTATTTATTTACTTCCCTTGGCAGGTAAAATAAAAAGTTACACATAACGTTCTCATCACCTGCTTGTTGTATTTTAAACAACTCTTTAAAAGCAAGTCTTATACAAGATGATGATGTTTATATCGGGTTCCCACGGGTGAAAACTGATGCAACGACAGGATCTTGTTATTATCTTTATCACGGCAGTCTGCGGTTATTAGCCACGCAGCATTGCGTCAATAAAGTCTTTCCAGTTCACTAATTCTTGCTCGACCATTTTACTCCCCTTGATTAACGCTGGGGATTATACGAGCAATATTTGAGCAGACAAACAGTTTATTCCGATAATGAAACGGCGATCACGCAATTCAAACCGGTAATGGAATCGTGCTGCGTAATTAATTACGCCGAATTATCAGCTTAGCGGCACATTGCCTGGAAGTAGCCGAAAGGTTAATCTTTGATGAATAAGAATTAACCGATAACCTTGAGGGAATAATAACCATGAGCTTTAAGATTTACAGTAATGACAGCATTGGTTCGGTCGACTGGCAGCGTCTGGCCGATATTCTGGAGCTGAGCGGACTTAATAAACGCGACCTACAGAGTCTGCAACGTGGATTCGAACACAGCCAGTTTCGCTACCTCGGCTACTGCGACGGTAAACTGATTGCCACTGCACGGGCGATTAGCGATCTTACCTCGGCGTCTTATCTCAGCGACGTGGCCATTCATCCAGACTACCAGGGGCGCGGCTTCGGCAAACTCCTTATGCAGCGCATCATGCAAGACCTCGCGCCGTTCGGTAAAGTCATCATCTATGCGGTGCCCGATAAAATCGAATTCTATAAACGCTTTAGCTTTCACCCGCTGCTGACCGCCATGACCTATGCCGAAGGCGATGCACTGACGCGCCTTAGCAGCAATGGCTACATTCCGCCGTTAGCGTGAAGAGTCATGGGGGATGGATCCTGAAGATGTTTTACAGCATTATGTAAGCATCATTTTTTTGGGCCAAAAACGCTGTAAGAATGCGGCTTACGGCTCAAAATTGGCTATTTTCTCGTCTGATTTGTTGCCTTAATCTGACGATTTCACATTTAGGGTACGTTTGCACATGGCAGAGACATCCTCATTTATCCTCTACGGCATCAAAAATTGCGATACCGTTAAAAAAGCGCGCCGCTGGCTGGAAGAAAATCACGTTGACGCACGCTTTCATGATTATCGCGTTGACGGGCTCGATGAGTCACTGATTCAGTCACTTATCGATAAACAGGGTTGGGAAGCGCTGCTCAATACGCGCGGTACTACCTGGCGTAAGCTTGACGAATCCGTGCGCACTGCCTGTGATAATGTCGAGGTCGCCAAGGCCGTGATGCTGGAACATCCCGCCGTTATTAAACGCCCTTTCCTGCTTGCCGCCAGCGGACAATCGCTGCTTGGCTTCAAACCTGAAAGCTATGCGCAATTTGTTGCAGAGGTGAAGTAAATGATTTGTCCGGTTTTAGATCTTGCACAGCAGCTTATCCGCCGCCCGTCCCTCAGCCCCGATGACGCCGGCTGTCAGGAGATCCTGATTGCCCGCCTAAAGGCCATCGGTTTCCACATCGAGCCGATGAACTTTGGCGACACGCTTAATTTCTGGGCCACGCGCGGCGAAGGCAAGACGCTGGCGTTTGCCGGTCACACCGACGTCGTGCCAACCGGTGATCCTACGCTGTGGATAACCCCACCGTTCGAACCTGCCCTGCGCGACGGCATGCTGTTTGGCCGCGGTGCCGCAGACATGAAAGGTTCGCTGGCGTCGATGGTGGTCGCCGCAGAACGCTTCGTGGCCGCCAATCCGAATCATCAGGGTCGTTTGGCGTTTTTGATTACCTCCGATGAAGAGGCCAGCGCGGTCAACGGCACCGTGAAGGTGGTCGAAGCACTGATGGCGCGCAACGAGCGTATGGATTACTGCCTGGTTGGCGAACCCTCAAGCACCACGCGGGTGGGGGATATCGTCAAGAATGGCCGTCGCGGCTCGATGACCGCCAACCTGCAAATTCACGGCGTTCAGGGCCACGTTGCCTATCCACATCTGGCCGACAATCCGGTGCATCGCGCCATGCCTGCGCTGAACGAGCTGGTTTCCATCGAGTGGGATCAGGGCAATGAGTTCTTCCCGCCGACCAGCATGCAGATTGCTAATATCAACGCCGGTACCGGCAGCAACAACGTGATCCCGGGTGAGCTGTATGTACAGTTCAACTTCCGTTTTAGCACCGAGTTGACCGACGCTACCATCAAAGAGCGAGTGAAGGCATTGCTCGACAAGCATCAGTTGAATTACACGCTGAACTGGGTCGTTTCCGGTCAGCCGTTCCTGACGCCGCGCGGCAGTCTGGTTGATGCGGTGATCAACGCGGTGCAGCACTACAGCGAAATCACCCCGGACCTGCAAACCACCGGCGGCACCTCTGACGGTCGTTTTATCGCATTGATGGGAGCACAGGTCGTTGAGTTAGGTCCGGTCAACGCCTCAATCCATAAAATCAATGAATGCGTCCAGGCGTCAGATTTACAGCTGCTGGCCCGCATGTATCAGCGCATCATGGAGCAGTTGGTCGGATGATTGACCACGCCATGCTCACCGGCCAGTCGACCGGGCATCTGATCGATATCGGTGGTGGCCATCGCCTGCAACCTGAGGCAGCAAGGGCGTTTTCCGCCCTACAGACCGCGGCGTCGCAGGCGGGATTCAATCTGCAACCTGCCAGCACTTTTCGTGACTTCGCCAGACAATTGGCTATCTGGAATGGCAAATTCCACGGAGAACGACCAGTATTAGATAGTGACAGCCGTCCGGTGGATATTAGCCAGCTTGATGACGGCGAGCGCGGCGAACTGATACTGCGATGGTCGGCACTGCCGGGCGCGAGCCGCCACCACTGGGGCAGCGAGTTGGATATTTATGCGCCCGACTTGCTGCCCGAAGGTGCAAAACTTCAGCTGGAACCCTGGGAATATGAGGAAGGCGGCTATTTCTTTCCGTTGACTCAATGGTTAACCCAGAACATGGCGTCGTTTGGCTTTTACAGGCCGTTTAGCGAAGATACCGGCGGCGTCGCCGTTGAGCCTTGGCATTTAAGCTACCGTCCTCTGGCGCAAGAGTGTGAAAAACTGCTGACGCCACAGGTGCTCCAACAGGCTTGGCAGGGTCAGAATCTTGGCGGCCACGCGTGGGTACTCAGTGAGCTCGAGCGCATCTTTGCCCAGTATGTTCAAACGAGTAAAAGCAGTCAGTAAAAGGGCCGCAGCAATGTAGTAACGTGTTCTAGAAAAACACATTAACCAGTAAGGGAGTCATATTATGGAATGGATTAAAGATTACTGGTGGATAGTGCTGATCGTTCTGGCCGGCATCATCATCAGCGGCATTAAAGAATTGAATCGGGTTGATGTCAAAGCCTATCTGAAGGATAAACCGGAGATCCCACCGCATCGCGATAACAACGCCGAATGGGACGATGACGACGACTGGCCAAAGGACAAGAAAAAGTAACCGTCGCGTATTAACTTTTAACCCCACCTCTAACACGTCAAACCTGCGGCAGGTATCAGCCTGCCGCGCCTTCAACGAAACGTTAATCCGCCTTTAGTCTGCTAATCGCCGCATCAATCATCTGTGGACTGATACCGTGTGCCACTTTAGGGGCAAGATCCAAAGTGCAGGCATTGCCCAGCTCTTGCAGCCTCTCTGCTGCGATGACGGCGTTATTCGCCGCGATCACCGGGTCGCTTTGGCCGTGGATAAAATGAATTTTTGTCTCAGCACCGATAGCGGTCTCCGGCAAACTGGCAAAACGACCGCTGAAAGAGACGATGCGGCCGGCAAGATTCTGCTCAACCTTGGTGGACTCGAGCGACATAATGGATCCCTGCGAGAAGCCGATCAACACGGTATCGGCGGGTTTTACGCCGCTTCTCTGCTGCCAGTCGCGCACGGTTTTAACAAACAGCGGCATCGATTCGGCGATACGCTGATGGCGATTATGCTCGGTCACGCCTTGCACGGAGAACCACTGACGCCCCTGCCCAAGGTCGCAGGCGAACGGACTGCCGATGCTGACTATCAGCGCATGAGGAAAACTGGCGATAAAATAACGCCCAATTTCGCCCATTGAAACGGGATTGTCACCCACGCCGTGGAAAAGTAATACCAGCTGTTCCGCCTGCCCCTGCGGCTGTTGAACGACAACGTTTTCCGGACTCATAACGCAAACTCCTGTGACTTTCTAAATGTTTACAGCCGGAAAATACCGGTTGCCAATGCCTTAACTATACGCGGCTGCTCATTCAGGAAAACCGGGTTTTATTGAATAAGTCGTACTGATTTTTTCAATCTGCGGGTGCGTTCTTTTTATCGATTGGAATAGGCTGCGTGATAGCTGATGCGGAGCGTACCTTTCTTGACCTTGGCGGACTTGAGGAAGAAATCGGTGATTTCGCTGATATTTTCAACGTGCGTGCCGCCGCACAGAATCGGCTCGGTGTTTTCAATCAGCGTGAGGCGAGTCTCACCTTCCATCCAGGCGGTGACCGCCGCGCCCGCGCGCAGTCTGGCGTGAATGTCCTTTTGTATCTCGACAATAGGTAATTCCTCGACCGGCACGGCTTCATCGCCCATCCTCGAGAACTCCACGCGTGACTCTCCAGGAAAATGGTGACCCGAGGTAGCCAGCCAGCCGTAAGGCTTCAGCACGATATTCATCAGGTGTCCGGCGGTGTGCAGTGCGGCATTTTGCAGGCGTTCGGTCGCGGAAATCGCCGTTCTCAGCGTGGCGTTTTGCTCAAACTGCAACGGCTCCTGCGGATAGACCACCACCTGGCCGGACGGATGCTTGCGCACCTTTACCGGAATATCGTTCACCCAGCCAGTGTCGGCAGGCTGCCCGCCGCCCTGCGGATGAAAGATGTTCTGCTCCAACGCTATCCACTCACCGTGTTCGTCAGTGCCTTGCGCAATGGCCTGAGTGTCTAGATTGAAACAATAGGTATTTTGCATATAAAGCGGGGTCTGATTCATGCCGGTTGCTCCCTGTTATATTTCGTTGATGAATTAATAACATACAAAAGGCGCGCCAGCAGAACAAGGCGTTATTCGGCAAACTGCTTCGCGCGGGCACAGCGAGTCGGGTCAATGCTTTGCATCGCCCGTCGGGTTTCCTCACGCCAGCAGGCAAGCAGCGCCTTCTTGCCGCTTAGCCGCAGCGTACTCACCACCTCAGGCAGCGTATTCCCTTGTTGCAGGATGGCGCGCAGGGCCGGAAGCGGCTCGGTAGACCGCGCCAGCAGACGCAGCAACGCGCTCCGGCTGCTGTCCAGCGAACGGCTGGCAAAGGCGAATCCCGCCAGCTCGCGCCAATCGCCATCGTCAAGCAGCGCGTCTTCTGCGACTGTCTTCTGAGGCCAGATAACCTCGGCCACCTCAACGGGGACCTGCCGCCGGTTCTTCGATAACCGCCGTTTTGCCTGCTGGCAGAGGCTTTGTCCCTGCGGACTGAGAGGCAGCACGGCCATAGCCGCAAAGCACCCGCTGCTGGCCTCACGCTGACCACCGACGCGGACTGTCTCAAAGCCACAGCGCTGCCAGAAGCGCCACAGCGGGTCGGTAAAACCAAAGCTCACTGAGAGAAAGTCCAGGCCCTGCGCAGCGGCAAACTGCTGCTGTTCGCTAACAAGCGCCTGCGCAACCCCTCTGCGACGCTGGGCCGGAGACACCGCGATGCGGGTGATTCGTCGCGACAGCATCACCGCCGCTTCAGGGAATCCGGCGTGCGCCCCCAATGACTGCGCCACCAGATTGCCTCTCGGCCTGCGCCTTCCGGCCCAGATTTCATGGGCTAAGTCAGGCTGCAGACCGCCCTCGTCCACCAGCCAGAGCGCTGCCGACAGCGCGTTGTCGCAATATCCGGCGGCGAACGACATACCGGGCGCATCCATCATCCGCCGCAGGTCCAGCGGCGAAGTGCGGTAATGCGCGCTGGTCAGCAGATGATAAAAATCTGCCAATAAATCAGGCGACTGCTCCCAGGCTGCGGCATCGAAATTTTTAACCTGAACTGGCGCTGAGGCACCGTTTGGGCTTACGGCGCTGTAGTCCGGCTCGTCGAACAGAAGGATGTCGTCAAGCAGCCGCTCTAGCGGATCCTGCTGGGCCCAGCGGATCGGCGCTGTGAGCCGAAGATCTTGCCAGTCCGTTAGCGACGCACAGAACTTCAGTAAAAAACCCCGTCCGGTGCCCTCGTATCCCTGCACGGTGGTGGTCAGCAAAACACGGGGGAAAAAGGGGATAAGTCTCTGGAGCAACGGCGCGGGAATAGCTGCCGCCTCGTCAATAAGCAACCAGTCGGCGTTAACTGCGGCACCGCTTTCACAATGGGCAAGCAGCGCGTCGGGCGCCCAGAACTGCACCGCCTCCTCCCCCTGCCCACTGAGGCGCTGTCCCGCCGCCTTGCTCGGCGCAGTCATCCAGCAGGTGCCCTGCCAGTGCTGCACCAGCATGCCAGCGAGGGTGGATTTTCCCCGGCCACGCGCGGCGGTCAGCACCCAGATACCGTCCTCGGCCTGCAATAACTTGTCGAGGATCGCGCGCTGTCCGGGCGTCGGCTCGCCCTGCGGCGTTGTCCAATCGGGTGCGGAACTAAGAAGTTGAGGGGAAAAAGCACTGTTCTGGCGCCAAAGCAACGCCTGAGTATCGGCCTCGATAGATTGGCAAAAACGGCTAATAAAGCGCGGCGTGGCAATGGCCTCAGACAGTTCGGTCCAGCGTATGCTGTCGGCATCCGGCAACGTCGGCCATGCCTGCCATTCGGGCACCAGCAGTATCAGCCAGCTTCCCGCCCGCAGCACGCCGCTGAAGGCGGCCAGTGCCTCAACGTTCAACCCTTCCCGAGCATCGAAGACGCCATGCAGGAATTCCTGCCCCAGCAGCTGATTCACCGCCTCGGGTTTTACCCTAGGTGACGTATCCTGCTCATTAGGGCTTACCCACAGCCAGTCGCCGCTAAAATGGCGGCTAACCTGTTGTGCGGTCTGCCCGCACCAGTCAAACTCGCCGCTCAGCACCAGAATACGCCGCATGCCCTGACGCAACATCTGCCGCTGACAGGCGTCTAGCCGCGAAATTATCGTAGCGTCAGATGCGTCATTGTCGATCATCTCAGGTTTTTCCAACCATCAGCGAAAGAATGCCTGCGGCAATCAACGGCCCGACCGGCACGCCTTTGAAGAACGCAACGCCCAGTACGGTGCCCACCAGAAGCCCGGCAACCAGCTGCGGCTGCGTGCCCATCAGCGTCAGACCACGCCCACCGAGCCAGGAAACGCCAACGCCCACCAGGATCGCGACAATCGATTTCCAGTGAAAGAAGGAGTGAATAAGGGTGCTCGCACTGAGTTTGCCGTTGGCAATCGGCACCATCACGCCAATAGTCAGAATAATGATGCCCAGCGTCAGGCCATATTTTTCAATCCACGGAAAAAAGTGATTGAGCGGCGTGATGCGCACGGTCAGCAGGAAGAACATCGCGATTGTTACGGCAGAATTGTGGCTGAGGATCCCTAAACCGGCGAACACCAGCAGAATAAGCAAGGTTGGATCGAGAAAAGCCATAATATTCCCAGAATAGTAAAACGCATGACCCAAAATCTTTCACGTTGCAGCCAGGCGGCAAGCAGGCGCATCCTCGGGAGCTGACACTCGTCAGTGACCGGGGTAAGCATGCGTAGCCAACAACGCTGCGGCATGAAAGATGAAGCAACGAATATTATCCAAAATCTTTCACGTTGCAGCCAGGCGGCAAGCAGGCGCATCCCTGGGAGCTGACACTCGTCAGTGACCGGGGTAAGCATGCGTAGCCAACACCGCTGCGGCGTGAAAGATGAAGCAACGAATATTATCCAAAATCTTTCACGTTGCAGCTAGGCGGCAAGCAGGCGCATCCTCGGGAGCTGACACTCGTCAGTGACCGGGGTAAGCATGCGTAGCCAACAACGCTGCGGCGTGAAAGATGAAGGATAAGATTATTTATTATTTTGACGATGGAGACCAGCCCTACCGACTGGCAAAGGTGTTGCATTGATCCATTTTGCCCGAGTCGTACCCGCGCTTGAACCATTCATAGCGCTGCGCTGAGGTGCCGTGGGTGAAACTGTCGGGGACCACTCTCCCTTGACTCTGCTGTTGCAGTTTGTCATCGCCGATTGCCCTTGCGGCATCCAGCGCCTGCTTGAGGTCGCCGTCCTCCAGGACCTGCTCTTGCTGCATAGCATGACCCCAGATACCGGCAAAACAGTCGGCCTGCAGTTCCATCTTGACCGACAGGCGATTAACCTCGGTTTGTGAGGCACCCTGCTGCATCTGGCGCACCTTGCGCTCAATGCCCAGCAGGTTTTGCACGTGATGCCCGACCTCATGCGCGACAACATATCCCTGCGCAAAATCACCGCCCGCGCCAAGCTTGTCGCGCAGTTCCTGATAGAAGGACAAGTCGATATACACTGTACTGTCGGCAGGGCAGTAGAACGGCCCCATCACCGATTGCCCCGTTCCACAGCCGGTGCGGGTTGCGCCACGGTACATCACCAGTTTAGGGTCGCGATAGCTCATGCCGTTTTGCTTAAAAATCTGGGTCCAGACGTCTTCCGTAGAAGCCAGGATCACGGAAGTGAATTTGGCCTGCCGATCGTCGTTGGGGCTGATAGAGCCAGAGGTTTGCCGCTGCTGATACTGCGAAGGGTTCTGTGATTGACCGCCGGTGATAAGCGGTGAAAGGTCGATACCATAGTAACCGGCCACCAGTACCACAATAACGATGACGATACCGCTTTTGCCGCGAATGGGAATGCGCATGCCGCCCAAACCGTTGCCGCCTTGCCCACCGCTTTCATTGCGGCGATCTTCAACATTGTCGCTCTCCCGACGCCCTTGCCAACGCATAATTCACCTCCGCTGTTTTTTTCTAATCCTAGTTAACAAGGTGCAGGAATACCACTTGCTCAGACAAGATTTGCGGGGCGAAAAAAAGCCTCCTCGGACGACAGCGTTAAGCGGGTCATCAACACAAGGAGGCGTAATCGTTTGCGCGGTGCGGCTAAAAAAAGATTAGTCTAATTTTACGCCGATACGTTTTGCGACTTCTTCGTACGCTTCAATCAGGCCACCCAGGCTTTGACGGAAACGGTCTTTGTCCATTTTTTCAAGAGACTGGGTGTCCCACAGGCGGCTGCCGTCTGGAGAGAACTCGTCACCCAGCACCACTTCACCTTTGAACAAACCGAATTCCAGCTTGAAATCAACCAGGATCAGACCCGCGTCACCAAAGATCTTGCTCAGCACGTCGTTAGCCTTGTAGCTCAGCTCTTTCATGCGTGCCAGATTCTCTTCGTTAACCCAACCAAAGGTCTTGCAGTAGGATTCGTTGACCATTGGGTCATGCTTGGCATCGTCTTTCAGGAACAAGTCGAACAGCGGTGGATTCAGCACCAGACCTTCTTCCACACCTAAACGCTTAACCAGTGAACCCGCAGCACGGTTACGGATAACACATTCAACCGGAACCATATCCAGCTTTTTCACCAGTACTTCGTTGTCTGACAGCAAACGTTCCATTTGGGTAGGAATGCCCGCTTGTTCCAACTTTTCCATGATGAAATGGTTGAATTTGTTATTGATCATGCCTTTACGGTCGAACTGCTCAATACGTTCGCCATCCAGTGCTGACGTATCATTACGGAACTCCAAAACCAGCAGGTCTGGGTTTTCGGTGGTATAGACGGTTTTCGCCTTTCCGCGATACAACTCAGCTAACTTTTGCATCTTAACTTACTCCAGTGATATGACGTGTTTGGTGATACATAACATCTAATTATTCGCCAAAAATCGGCAAATGCAAAAAGGGGCCGGAGCCCCTTCGCGTATTACTTGGTTACTGCACTACTTTGGTTAAACGCCGCCTGCATCACCGCTACCATCGCGTCGTTCTGCGACTGCGTTAGCACATGTCCATTTGGATCAATGAATTGCAGGCTACTGCGGTTATTCAGGTCACCCAGCTGCAGCTTATAGTTGCCGGAGCTGAGCTGCGGATCCCTGGCACCCAGTGCGTCCCAGGCATCGCTGCTCGGCGGTGAATATTTCACGCTCAACGTCCCCTGCGGACGGCTGCTGTCGGTCACTTTCATGCCCGCTTTGGCCAACGCATTCGGCAGACGATCCCAGACTGGGCCGTAAGGTGCGCGAATAATCAGCACCGGCAGACCGGTATCATCGGCACCGCTTTGTACGTCGACTTCGCCGAGTTTACGGTTGTCGATACGGTTTTGCTCATCCTGCTGCAGACGGCCAAGACCGGCAGTGATGGTGTTCAGCATCTGGCTGGTATAGCGCTGTTGCTCAACCGCTGAGGTAACCGGTTTGCCCTGCTGGGTCAGCTCGAGGGTTTTCACCGACAGCGCCGTCTGATAACCCTGAGGCTTCACGCTAATCTGGTAACGTCCCTGATACTGGAAGTCTTCGTCTTTGCGGTTCCACTGCACGGTATCGGTATTCAGCGTCTGATTGGCGTCATCACGGCTGGCAATCTTGTAGCCGTTCTGTTCAACAATGGTCACCACGTGCGCCCACAGGCCACTGCCCTGCGCGTTGCTGTCGAGCATCACAGTCCCGGTATCGCTGGTGTATTGCGCGCGTGAACCGTCAAGGACGGCCAGAGGCTGCAATGGTGGACGAATGTCCAGACCTTTACCTACTGCACCCTGCAGGTTACCGGCTGGCACATCATAGGTCCCGTTTTGCAGCGGCAGAATCATACCGTTTGGCGTTTGCAGCTCTTTCAACGGTGCGGCTTTCAGATAATCTTCATTACCGCTGACTTCACGCTTATAGCGAGAATCATTAGAACAGGCCGCGAGAAGCATGATCAGGGAAAGACCCACAACTTTTGCTACCGTCGACTTTTGAAAACGTGGTTTTGTAAATGAATAGGTCATCAAATATCCCTAAAAGTGTTATCCCCAGCGCCGTTGACGCGACCACGACAACGGCTGCGGGTTATAGCAAACCGGCCTTAATTAGTGCGTCTTCCACTATTGGACGAGCAGCATCGGTCAGCGGCGTCATTGGCAGACGCACTGTATCGGTTGCTATCAATCCCAGCGCCTTACAGGCCCATTTCACAGGGATTGGGTTTGCTTCTACAAACAAATGCTGATGCAACGGCATCAAGCGCTGATTTAAACGGCGCGCTTCGGCAAATTTGCCTTCTGCTGCCAGACGGCAAAGCTCAACCATTTCTGCCGCCGCGATGTTCGCAGTAACGGAAATAACGCCCTTGCCACCCAGTTGCATGAAGTCCAGACCGCTGAAGTCATCACCGCTCAACAGAATGAAATCTTCATCATCAACCAGCACTTGGATCTGGCTAACGCGACTTAAGTTCCCCGTTGCCTCTTTGCAGGCAACAATATTTTTAATTTTTGCTAAACGCGCGATGGTCGCAGGCAGCATATCGCAGCCGGTGCGAGACGGTACGTTGTAGAGAATTTGCGGCAGCGCAGTGCTTTCGGCAATGGCTTTAAAATGCTGATACAGACCTTCCTGAGTCGGACGGTTGTAGTATGGCGTGACAGTCAGGCAGCCAACAACGCCACTATTTTCAAAGCGTTGGGTCAACGCGATGGCTTCGGCGGTAGCGTTTGCGCCCGTTCCGGCAATCACCGGGATACGGCCATCTGCCAGTTCCAACGTCTGCAAAACCACGTCTGCGTGCTCGTCGTGGTTCAATGTTGCAGATTCGCCGGTCGTGCCTACGGAAACGATCGCCGCAGTACCACTGGACACATGATAATCAATCAGTTTTTTCAGACTCGCGCGGCAGACGGCACCTTTGTCGTCCATCGGCGTAACCAGTGCAACAATACTTCCCGTAAACATTGACCTTCCCCTCCACAAACAGGTCACTCATGGTACTTTTGACACATGGGCAAAGCAAGTAAACAACGTGTTGTAAGCGCCTGCTAAACGGTTTTTTTTCTGTTGGTAGACAATTTTGCGACATGAACGATTTTTCGCACACCGCGGGATTTTAGCTGTAAGGCGTTTTTACAGTTGAAATGGTTTTTCTGTTTGCGATAGTTTTCATGTCTGCGATAGTAAGTCTTACAACAGGGCATGACGGGAAGAGCGATTTTGTCACAACCACAACAACATTATTTGGTTATCACCGCACTGGGTGCCGACAGGCCTGGCATCGTCAATACCATCACGCGCCAGGTGAGCAGCTGCGGTTGTAATATTGAGGACAGCCGACTCGCCATGCTTGGCGAGGAATTTACCTTTATTATGTTCCTCTCGGGCAGTTGGAATGCCATCACGCTTATCGAATCTACGCTGCCGCAAAAAGGCGCAGAGCTTGAGCTGCTGATTGTGATGAAAAGAACCAGCGCTCATGAACGTCCACCGATGCCGGCCACCGTTTGGGTCAAGGTTGAAGTCAAAGACTCACCGCATCTGATTGAACGATTTACCGACCTGTTTGATACGCACCAAATGAACATTGCCGAACTTGCGTCGAAAACAACGCCGCCTGAAGGCTCTCGTGAGGCGCAATTATCGATTCAGATTACTGCTCACAGCCCGGCGAATACGGATGCAGCAATTATTGAGCAAGCGTTTCACCAGCTATGTACAGAATTGAATGCACAAGGCAGTATTAACGTCATCAGTTCTACCCAATAGGTTTCATCACAGCATTAATGGAGAAGAGTAATGAGCCCACTGAAAGCCGGAGATTCTGCGCCGCAATTTAGTTTACCGGACCAAGACGGTGAACAAATTAATCTGGCCGACTTCCAGGGACAAAAAGTCCTGGTCTATTTTTACCCTAAGGCCATGACGCCAGGCTGTACCGTTCAAGCCTGTGGCCTGCGTGACAACATGGATCAGCTGAAAGAGGCTGGCGTTGAAGTGCTGGGGATAAGCACCGATAAACCGGAGAAACTGTCTCGATTTGCTGAAAAAGAGCTGCTGAACTTCACGCTGTTGTCAGATGAAGATCATCAGGTCTCTCAGGCATTCGGCGTCTGGGGGGAGAAGTCTTTCATGGGGAAAACCTATGACGGCATTCACCGCATCAGCTTCCTGCTTGACGGTAACGGTAAAGTTGAAAAAGTCTTTGATGACTTCAAGACCAGCAACCACCACGACATCGTGCTGGCTTATGTGACGGGTCAATAACGTTTTACAGCCTTCCCCCGCATCAGTGCGGGGGAAGATTTCTTCACCGTTCGTTCTGCGTTTCTTCAATAAAAGGCTCATTCGGCCAGGCGTGATAAACGGCTTTCACCAGCGTGGCGAGCGGAATAGCAAAGAATACGCCCCAGAATCCCCATAGCCCACCGAAGATGACCACGGCCAGAATAATGACCAGCGGGTGCAGGTTGACCGCCTCCGAGAAAAGTAGCGGAACCAACAGGTTACCGTCCAGTCCCTGCACCACCAGATAAGCAATGATAAGCGTCCAGAAGTCGGTGCCAATTCCCCACTGGAACAGCGCCACTACCACTACCGGAATACTCACCAGCATCGCGCCAATATACGGGATAAGCACCGACAGCCCGACCAACACCGCCAGCAGCAGCGAATAGCGCATGTTCAGGAAGAAGAACACCAGGTAGGTGGCAATCCCGACGACCACCATCTCCAGCACTTTGCCGCGAATGTAGTTACTGATCTGCTGGTGCATTTCGGCCCACACCTTGCCCGCCAACCCACTATCTCGCGGCAATACCCGGCGCAACGCTCTGAGCATCAGCTCTTTGTCCTTAAGCAGGAAAAACACCATCAGCGGCACAATAACCAGATAGATAGCCAGCGTCAGCAGGCCCACCAGCGAGGCCAGAGAATAGCGCACCACCGATTCGCCCACGCCGGAGATTCTGGCGCGCAGGTTGTCGGTCATCATGTCGAGAATACCGGCATCGACCAGCGCCGGATAACGTTTGGGCAAGGTCGCGGCCAGCGTGTAAGATCGGTTGAGCATGCTCGGCAGGTCGGCCATCAGATTCAGCCCCTGCTGCCAGCTCAGCGGTGCGATAACAAACACCAGCACCATGACAATACCGGTAAAAATGAAGAACACGATGCACACCGACAGAGTGCGCGAGAAACCGAAACTCTGGAGCCGCACCGTGGGCCATTCGAGCAGGTAGGCCAGCACAATCGCCACCAGCAGCGGCGCGAGAATACCGTTAAAAAAGTAGAGGATACAGAAACCCGCCACCAGAATCGCCAACAGTGCGATAGCCTGAGGGTCGGTAAATCGGCGACGGTACCATTGCAGTAGCATCTCTAGCATCAGTGTTAACTCCTAAATTTTACGCCCTGCCGCTGACGCATTTGTCGCAGATAGTTCAGGCACAGTGGTTCCAATGTTGTTTCGCTTCGTTACAATAGGGAAACGTGATGCTGCCCTGAATAACCCGTTCTGTCGCCGAGACCTTATCACGTCTGAACGACGCAATGTCTTTTGCAAATCCAAAATATGTAGTAAGCACTTGTTTTAATAGAAAATATTCCATATTTAACAAAGGGTTTATGGCTATGCGGCTAAAACTGAAGTTGAGCACGATGGCAACGCGCTTTGTCACCACCGGCCTGCTGGTCTCGACCTTGAGCGCCAGCCTGCTGCCTCTTTACGCCACAGCCGACAGCGCCGACCTCCTTCCCGATATGGGCACCACCGCAGGCGGTACCCTGACTATCGATCAGGAGTTGCAGATGGGCGATTATTACGTCCGCCAGCTGCGCGGCAGTGCGCCGTTGATTACCGATCCGCTGCTCGACCAGTACGTCAATCAGCTCGGCAATCGCCTGGTGGCGCACGCCTATTCGGTGCGCTTTCCGTTTCATTTCTTTATCGTCAATAACGATGAGCTCAATGCCTTCGCCTTCTTTGGCGGCAACGTGGTGCTGCATTCGGCAATTTTCCGTTTCACCGATAATGAAAGCGAGCTCGCGTCAGTACTGTCCCATGAAATTTCTCACGTCACGCAGCGCCATCTTGCGCGCGCCATGGAAGATCAAAAGAGCAAATCGCCTTTGACCTGGGTCGGCGTATTGGGGTCTATCCTGCTGGCGATGGCCAGTCCAGAGGCCGGTATGGCCGGACTCACCGGCACGATAGCGGGCACCCAGCAAGGTATGATCAGCTTCACGCGCGCCAACGAAGAAGAGGCCGACCGCATCGGCCTACAGGTGCTGCAACGCTCGGGGTTCGACCCGGAGGCGATGCCAAACTTTCTGCAAAAGCTGGCCGATCAGTCACGTTATGCGAGTAAGCCACCCGAGATGCTGCTGACCCACCCTTTACCCGACAGCCGCCTTTCGGATGCCCGCAACCGCGCCAACCAGATGCCGCGTATCGTGGTGCAATCATCAGAGGATTTTTACTTTGCCAAGGTGCGTATCCTCGGCATGTATGGCACGGAAGATCATCCGCTGACCGACGATTATCTCAAACAACTGAGCGACGGCAATATTCGTCAGCAGAGCGCCGCACAATATGGGCGTGCAGTGCAGTTTTATAAAGCAAAAAGTTTTAATCAGGCACGAAACATCCTCGAACCGATGCTAAAAAAAGACCCCGGCAACGCCTGGTATCTCGATTTGCTGACCGATATCGACATTGACCAAAAACACGTCCCTCAGGCAATAGCCCGACTGGAAAAAGCCAATGCGGCAACCAGTAAAGACGCGGTGCTACAGCTCAATATCGCCAACGCTTATATAGAAGGCGGCGAGCTAGCCAAGGCCAGTCGTCTACTGTACCGCTACACTTATGCTCATCCAGACGATGTGAACGGTTGGGATCTGCTGACCAAGTCGGTCGCCGAACAGGGCCTGAGGGCGCAGGAACTGGCCGCTCGGGCCGAGAGTATGGCGCTGGTCGGCCGGTTGGATCAATCGATAAGCATGCTGAGCAGCGCCAGCGCGCAGTCCAAACTCGGCAGCCTGGATCAAGCGCGCTATGATGCCCGCATCGATCAGCTGCGCCAGCTGCAAAAACGTTTTCAGCTGTATGAGAAAGGCTGAGAAGCAATAAAGGAGAAGTTTATGCAACACGATGTCGCAATTTACCACAACCCACGCTGTAGCAAGAGCCGCGAAACACTGAAACTGCTTGAGGAGAAAGGCATCAAGCCCAACGTTATCCTCTATCTCGAGACGCCACCGTCGCTCGATACGCTGAAAAAGCTACAGCATGAGCTGGGCTTTTCGTCAGCCAGAGAGATGATGCGCACCCAGGAAGATCTGTATAAAGAATTGAAGCTGGGGGATAAAAGTCTGAGCGAGGAGCAGCTGTTACAGGCGATTGCCGACAGTCCGCGCCTGCTTGAGCGCCCTATCGTGGTCAAGAAAGGCAAAGCACGCCTTGGACGTCCACCTGAGCAGGTGCTTGAGATCCTGTAACGCTATCGACCGCGCAATCTTGACCCGCTACAGATTGAGCGTCTCTTTCACAAACGGGATGGTCAGTTTCCGCTGCGCGGTAATCGACGCTCGGTCGAGCTGATCCAGCGTCATAAACAGCGTACGCATTTCGCGATCCAGTCGCTTTAACAGGAAACGGCACACGTCTTCCGGTAGCTCAAAACCACGCAGTTTGGATCGCAGCTGCAACGCCTGAAGTTTTTCTTCGTCGGAGAGTGGCTGAAGCCGATAGATTTGCCCCCAGTCGAGACGCGACGCGAGATCCGGCAGGCCGAGATTAAGCTGGCGAGGAGGACGATCGCCCGTAATGAACAGTCGCGTACGCCCCGTTTCAAGGATCCGATTATAGAGGTGGAATACCGCGGCTTCCCAGGCTTCGTCACCGGCGATCCCTTCGATATTATCGATACAGACCAGCGCCAGTTGCTCCATGCCGTCTAATACCTCTGGCACAAAATAGGCGCGTTTATCGAGGGGAACGTAACCGACGGCCTCACCGCGCAGAGAAAGTTCGGCGCAGGCTGCATGCAGAAGATGGCTGCGTCCACCGCCTTCACGCGACCAGAAATAAACGTAAGTGCCGTGCTCCTGCTGCAACGCAGTTTGAATAGCGGAGAGCAGCGAGGTGTTCTCCCCCGGATAAAAACTGGCAAAGGTTTCGTCGTCGGGAAGATAAAGTGGCAGGGAAAGCTGTGCCGGTGTATTCAGAAGTACCTCAACCATAACTGGCGTGGAGACCCGACCTGTCTCGATAAAAATGTCGGAACAAAAATTTAATCGATGAATTCTATCATAGGATCCGCGAAGAATTGAACTTTCAGCGCGCTAAACGCTGGTTAATCAGGCGACAGGCCGGGTAAAAGAGCCTTTACCCGGCCAGTTTAGCCGATTAAACCGACATCAGACAGACGGCGGTGCGCGCTCGTCCGGCACGTCGATTATCTCTTCTTCGCCGCGATAGATTTCGATCACTTTAAACAGCAGGCTGAGGAATACGCCGACGATCGTCGCCAACGCCATGCCTTTCAGCTCTGCCGCGCCGATGTGAATCTTCGCGCCGCTCACGCCGATGATGAGGATAATCGAGGTCAGGATCAGGTTTTTAGGCTTGCTGTAATCAACTTTAGACTCGATAAGCACGCGGATCCCCGATGCGCCAATCACGCCGTACAGCAGCAGAGAAACGCCGCCCATGACCGGCACTGGCACCGCCTGAATTGCCGCAGCCAGCTTGCCACAGCAGGAAAGCAGGATAGCCAGAACCGCCGCGCCGCCGATAACCCAGGTGCTGTAAACCTTGGTAATCGCCATTACGCCGATGTTCTCACCGTAGGTGGTATTCGGCGTCGAACCGAAGAAGCCGGAAATCACCGTCGACAGACCGTTTGCCAGCATCGAGCGGTGCAGGCCCGGGTCACGCAGCAAATCCTTCTTGACGATGTTGGCGGTGACCACCAGATGCCCGACGTGCTCGGCGATAACCACCAGCGCGGCAGGAAGAATGGTCAGGATGGCAACCCACTCGAAACGCGGCGTATAGAAGGTTGGCAGGGCAAACCAGTGGGCTTTCTCGATGGCGGAAACGTCGACGATGCCCATGAAGTACGACAGCGCATAGCCGACCAGCACACCGATAAGAATCGGGATAATCGCCAGGAAGCCGCGGAAAAGCACGGAGCCGAGCACCGTGACCGACAGCGTCACGATAGAGATAAGCACGGTGGTGCTGTCAGCCGAGGTGCCCTCTGCCGGGAGCAGACCCGCCATATTGGCCGCCACGCCCGCCAGTTCAAGCCCGATCACCGAAACAATCGCGCCCATCGCCGCCGGCGGGAACATCACGTTGATCCAGCCGATACCGGCCTTTTTAACGATAAGCGCCACCAGGCAGAACAGCAGGCCACAGACGATAAAGCCCCCCAGCGCCGCCTCATACCCCATCGGCAGCAGGAGCAGTACCGGTGAAATAAACGCGAAGCTCGAGCCAAGATAGGCGGGAATTTTACCTTTACAGATAAACAGGTAGAGCAAGGTGCCGATGCCATTGAACAGCAGCACCGTTGCCGGATTGATTTTAAACAGAATGGGCACCAGCACGGTTGCGCCAAACATGGCAAACAGATGCTGAAGACTTAGGGGGATAGTTTGCAAAAGAGGCAGGCGTTCGCTTACCCCAATAACACGACGGGTCATGGACCGATCCTCTGTGAAATAATTAATCTCATGATTATTGCATTTCTACTCGCCAGACTCCGGGTTGCAGCCAGCGCATCTGCTGCCTGAAGTATGACGAGTAAAAAAAAGCCGACTTCTCAGTCGGCTATTGCTTACTTGGTACCAAATATCTTGTCGCCCGCGTCTCCGAGGCCAGGAATGATGTATCCCTTGTCATTCAATCCTTTATCTACGGAGGCGGTGTACAACTCAACGTCTGGATGCGCTTTCTCAAGCGCGGCAATCCCTTCCGGGGCCGCAACCAGCACCAGCACCTTAATGCTCTGGCAGCCCGCTTTCTTAAGCAGGTCGATGGTCGCAATCATCGACCCCCCGGTTGCCAGCATCGGGTCAACGACCAGCGCCAGTCGTTCTTCTATATTAGAAGCCAGCTTCTGGAAGTAAGGAACAGGTTGCAGGGTTTCTTCATCACGGTAAATGCCGACCACGCTGATGCGTGCGCTCGGTACGTGCTCCAGCACGCCTTCCATCATGCCCAGACCCGCGCGCAGGATTGGCACAACGGTGATCTTTTTACCTTTGATCTGATCAACTTCAACCGGGCCGTTCCATCCTTCGATGGTCACTGTCTCGGTTTCAAGATCGGCGGTCGCTTCGTAGGTCAGTAAGCTCCCTACCTCAGAAGCCAGTTCGCGAAAGCGTTTAGTGCTGATATCATTTTCACGCATCAGTCCCAGCTTGTGTTTTACCAGCGGGTGTTTCACTTCAACGATCTTCATTTTCTTTCTCTCCTAAGGCTGCTGACCAAAAAAATCGCGTGATTATAACGCCTTTTATTTTCAACGCCAGCGCCAATAGACTGATGTGGATCAATGGATTTGCGCATTAGACGTTGAATGTCATTTTTTGCCGTAATCTGAGTATAGATAGAGAAACATAACGAGACCCCTCGCAAACGTTTGCCTGCGCTGTTAGAATTAGGCCGCTCCATTTTCAACAACCACAAAACGCATACGTCGTGGGGATTCCGCAGTGACCGAAAAGACCTCTCTCAGCTATAAAGACGCAGGTGTGGACATCGATGCAGGTAACGCATTGGTAGACCGCATTAAAGGTGTAGTAAAACAGACTCGTCGTCCTGAAGTCATGGGCGGACTGGGTGGTTTTGGTGCCCTGTGCGCGCTGCCGCAAAAATATCGTGAACCCGTACTGGTTTCGGGGACCGACGGCGTTGGCACTAAGCTGCGTCTGGCAATGGATTTAAAACGCCACGATACCATCGGTATCGATTTGGTCGCGATGTGTGTTAACGACTTGGTTGTTCAGGGCGCAGAACCCCTGTTCTTCCTGGACTATTATGCGACGGGCAAACTGGATGTGGATACCGCAGCCAGCGTCATCACCGGCATCGCCGAAGGCTGTAAGCAGTCTGGCTGTGCACTGGTCGGTGGTGAGACCGCAGAAATGCCGGGCATGTACCACGGCGATGATTACGACGTTGCAGGTTTCTGCGTCGGCGTGGTTGAAAAATCAGAAATTATTGACGGCAGCAAAGTGCAGGACGGCGACGTTCTGGTTGCGCTGGCATCAAGTGGCCCGCACTCAAACGGCTACTCTCTGGTTCGCAAAATTCTCGAAGTCAGCAAGGCCGATCCTTTGACCACCGATCTGGCGGGCAAACCTCTGGCCGATCACCTGCTTGAGCCGACCAAAATCTATGTAAAATCAATCCTTAACCTGATTGAAAACGTAGAAGTTCACGCGATCTGCCACCTGACCGGCGGCGGCTTCTGGGAAAATATCCCACGCGTGCTGCCAGACAACACCCAGGCGATTATCGACGAATCAAGCTGGAAATGGCCGGACGTGTTCGGCTGGTTGCAGCAAAATGGTAACGTCAGCAGCCACGAAATGTACCGCACGTTCAACTGCGGCGTGGGCATGCTGGTCGCCCTGCCTGCAGAATTGGCAGAACAGGCCGTGACCCTGCTCAATGACAACGGCGAACAGGCCTGGGTTATCGGTAGCATCAAGGCTTCCGACTCAGAAGAACGCGTTATCATTAAGTAATATTCGAAGCGACGGGTACTGAGATGAAGAGGATAGTAGTTCTGGTTTCCGGGAATGGAAGCAACCTGCAGGCGGTGATTGACGCCTGCCAGCAGGGAAGAGTCAACGCAACCCTCAGTGCCGTTTTCAGTAATAAAGCGTCGGCATATGGTCTTGAACGCGCGCAGGCGGCGGGGATCCCCGCCTTTTCGCTCGATCCAAAATCCTATGCCAACCGTGAGGCGTTTGACGCCGCGCTTGCCGAAGAGATCGACGCCTATCAGCCCGATCTCGTGGTTTTGGCCGGATACATGCGTATCCTCAGCCATGACTTCGTAGCGCGTTACGCGGGGCGCATGCTGAACATCCACCCTTCTCTGCTGCCGAAATATCCCGGACTGCACACCCATCAAAAGGCCATCGACAACAATGATGCCGAACATGGGACCTCAGTGCATTTCGTAACGCAGGAGCTTGACGGTGGACCGGTGATTTTGCAGGCGAAAGTCCCTGTTTTTGAAGACGATACCGCTGAAGATTTAAATCAGCGCGTACAGACTCAGGAGCACAACATTTACCCGCTGGTCATCAGCTGGTTTGTGGACGGACGCTTATCGCTGCGCGAGGGACAGGCGATTCTGGACGGGCAAATTTTGCCTGTCGAAGGGCACGCCGCCGACTGATTCTGCTGCTGTTGTATCGAGTGTTTCTTAGAACCGGCTTATGGCCGGTTTTTTTACGCCTATAAATTGTGCAAAAACTCGGCTATAATCGCGCCTAAACTGCACAATTTAGCTTTTTATAATAGATAGACTCCCAAAAACAGAACATTAAGGAATCCCATGTTCAGCACCTCCCGCATCAGACTCCGTCCATTGGAAAAAGACGATCTGGTGTTTGTACACCGTCTTGATAATAACGCCAACGTCATGCGCTACTGGTTCGAAGAACCCTACGAAGCCTACGTCGAGCTTGAAGATCTCTACGCTAAACATATCCATGACCAAAGCGAACGCCGCTTTATTACCGAATTTGAGAACACCCGCGTCGGGTTGGTCGAACTGGTTGAAATCAACCACATCCACCGCCGTGCTGAATTCCAGATAATCATCGACCCCAATCATCAGGGGCAAGGCTTTGCCAGCGAAGCGGCCCGTCTGGCGATGGACTATGCGTTTTCCGTTCTCAACCTCTACAAGCTCTATCTGATTGTTGATAAAGAGAACGAAAAGGCGATCCACATTTATAAAAAATTGGGTTTCGAAGTCGAAGCTGAGTTGAGGGACGAATTCTTTGTCAACGGCGAATATCGCAGCGTAATCCGCATGTGTATCTTCCAGCCTGAGTTTTTAATTCGCTATAAAACCAAAGCTGCAGAAAAACCTGCTGTTGAAGCGCTGGGTGCCGGCGTTCTCTAACTCTCACCGCCCTTCTTTTCCTGTTCCCAACATTTCCAAACGATATGGATTTGTTGGGAATTATTTGGACTTTCTTGTCAATCTCTCGCAATAATGCAAGAAGATACTAGGCCCTCTCCCAAAAGGCAGCGCAGGCTCAAAATGCGTCTTGATGGGCCAGGTTTCAGGCTAAATGAACGGAGTGAAAATGGGTCAGGAAAAACTGTACATAGACAAGGAATTGAGCTGGTTATCTTTTAACGAGCGAGTTTTGCAGGAAGCGGCAGACAAGACTAATCCACTGATTGAACGAATGCGTTTTCTGGGGATTTATTCGAACAATCTCGATGAGTTCTATAAGGTCCGCTTTGCCGATTTGAAGCGCCGGATACTGATTAGCGAAGAGCAGGGTTTTATTGGTGCCTCGCGCCATCTGCTGAAGAAAATCCAGGCCAAGGTGATGCGTATCGATCAAGAGTTCGATAGCCTCTATAACGACCTGCTGTTGGAAATGGCACGCAACCAAATATTTCTAATCAACGAGCGCCAGGTTTCCGAAAATCAGCAAGCCTGGCTACGCCAGTACTTCAAGCATCATCTCCGTCAGCACATTACCCCTATTCTGGTCAATCAGGAAACCAATCTGGTGCAGTTCCTGAAGGACGACTACACCTATCTGGCGGTAGAGATTATTCGCGGCGAGAAGATTGACTACGCGCTGCTCGAAATCCCGTCCGACAAAGTTCCACGTTTCGTCAACCTGCCGCCGGAAGCCCCGCGCCGCCGCAAACCAATGATTCTGCTCGACAACATTCTGCGCTACTGCCTGGACGATATCTTCAAGGGTTTCTTCGACTACGACACGCTCAACGCCTATTCAATGAAGATGACCCGCGACGCCGAGTATGACTTGGTGACGGAAATGGAGTCGAGCCTGCTCGAGCTGATGTCGTCGAGCCTGAAGCAGCGTTTAACCGCCGAGCCAGTGCGATTTGTTTATCAGCGCGATATGCCCGACGAGATGGTTGAGCTGCTGCGCGAAAAACTCGGTATCTCGAACTACGACTCAGTCATACCCGGCGGTCGTTACCACAACTTCAAAGATTTCATCAGCTTCCCGAACGTCGGCAAGGCCAATATGGTCTATCGCCCGATGCCGCGCCTGCGTCATCTGTGGTTTGACAAATTCCGTAACGGGTTTGCCGCAATTCGCCAGCAGGACGTGCTGCTCTACTACCCTTATTACACCTTCGAACACGTGCTCGAATTGCTGCGTCAGGCGGCCTTCGATCCTAACGTGCTGTCCATCAAGATAAACATCTACCGCGTTGCTAAAGACTCGCGCATCATCGAGTCGATGATCCACGCGGCTCACAACGGCAAGAAAGTCACCGTGGTGGTTGAGCTGCAGGCGCGCTTTGATGAAGAGGCCAATATTCACTGGGCCAAACGTCTGACTGAAGCCGGTGTGCACGTTATTTTCTCCGCGCCGGGCCTGAAGATTCACGCCAAACTATTTCTTATCTCCCGACGCGAAGATGACGAAATTGTCCGCTATGCTCATATTGGGACCGGTAATTTCAATGAAAAAACGGCCCGTTTGTATACCGACTATTCGCTACTGACCGCCGACTCAAGAATCACCAATGAAGTGCGCCGCGTGTTCAACTTCATCGAGAATCCGTATCGGCCGGTCACCTTTGAACATCTGATGGTTTCACCGCAAAACTCGCGCAGCATGCTGTACGGCCTTATCGATCAGGAAATTGCCAATGCGCAGGCCGGTGAAAAAGCAGGGATCACTCTAAAAATCAATAATCTGGTCGATAAAGGCCTGGTTGACAGACTCTACGCTGCCTCTAATTTCGGGGTCAAAATCCGTCTGTTGATCCGCGGTATGTGCTCTCTGGTACCGAATCTGCCCGGCGTCAGTGAAAACATTCAGGTCACCAGTATCGTTGACCGGTACCTTGAACATGACCGGGTCTATGTTTTTGAAAATAAAGGCGATCGGAAGGTGTTTATTTCATCCGCTGACTGGATGACGCGAAATATCGATTACCGCATTGAGGTTGCCGTCGCCGTGCTCGATCCTCGTCTGAAGCAGCGCGTGCTGGATCTGCTGGCAATCCAATTTAGTGACACGGTGAAAGCGAGAATTATTGATAAAGATCTCAGTAACCGTTATGTTCCACGCGGAAATCGTCGCAAAGTGCGTGCGCAGGTGGCGATCTATGACTATTTGCACGCGTTCGAAAATGAAAATCAAAAAACCACTCACTGAGCAAGCCCGATGATTTTGGAGCCAAGACACCCATGCCGTTAAACAGCCCAATGACCGCCAAGCCACAGGAAATTGCCGCTATCGATCTGGGATCGAACAGTTTTCATATGGTGATAGCCCGCGTCGTTAACGGCGCACTTCAGGTATTAGGGCGACTGAAGCAGCGCGTCCATCTGGCCGATGGCCTGGACAGCAACAACGTTCTCAGTGAGGAGGCTATTCAGCGTGGTCTCGACTGTCTTGCGCTGTTTGCGGAACGTTTGCAGGGGTTTCCCGGCGACAACGTGACCATCGTAGGCACACACTCACTGCGTCAGGCAGTGAACGCCGAAGAGTTCCTGCAACGCGCCGCCGAGGTTATCCCTTATCCAATTGAAATTATTTCCGGTCAGGAAGAAGCCCGTCTGATCTTCATGGGCGTGGAACACACGCAGCCTGAAAAAGGGCGCAAGCTGGTCATCGATATTGGCGGCGGTTCAACCGAGCTGGTCATTGGTGAAGACTTCGAACCCCTGCTGGCCGAGAGCCGCCGCATGGGCTGTGTCAGCTTCGCGCAGCTGTTCTTCCGCGGCGGCGAGATTAACCGCAGCAACTTCAAGCGTGCGCGCCTCGCGGCAGCGCAAAAGCTCGAGACGCTGGCATGGCAGTACCGCCTACAGGGTTGGCAGTACGCGCTAGGCGCATCGGGGACGATTAAAGCGACTCACGAAGTGCTGGTCGAGATGGGCGAAAAAGACGGGCTTATCACCGCCGAGCGTCTGGAAATGCTGGCCGATGAAGTGATGAAGTACAAAAACTTCAGCGCCCTGAGCCTGCCGGGACTGTCGGAAGACCGCCAGTCGGTATTTGTACCGGGTCTGGCCATCCTCTGCGGCGTGTTCGATGCGCTGGCTATTAAAGAGCTGCGCCTCTCCGACGGCGCGCTGCGAGAAGGCGTGCTGTATGAAATGGAAGGCCGTTTCCGTCATCAGGATATCCGCAGCCGGACCGCGAAAAGCCTCGCCGACCACTATAACATTGACCGCGAACAGGCTCGTCGCGTTCTGGAAACGACAGAAACGCTGTACACCCAATGGCTGGCGCAAAACCCGAGTCTGGCGCAGCCGCAGCTCGAGTCGCTGCTCAAATGGGCTTCGATGCTGCATGAGGTTGGGTTGGGTATCAACCACAGCGGCATGCATCGCCATTCTGCCTATATCCTGCAGAACTCGAACCTGCCGGGCTTCACTCAGGAGCAGCAGACGCTGCTGGCGACGCTGGTTCGCTTCCAGCGCAAGGCAATCCGCCTTGATGACCTGCCGCGCCTGAACCTGTTCAAGAAAAAGCACTACCTGCCGCTGATTCAGCTGCTGCGTCTGGGCGCGTTGCTCAATAACCAGCGTCAGTCCACCACGCAGCCTGAAACCCTGCGTCTGCACACCGACGACAACCACTGGACGCTGTGTTTCCCTGCCGGATTCATGGCGCAGAACAACCTGGTGCTGTTAGACTTTGAGCGTGAACAGAACTACTGGAGCGACGTAACCGGCTGGAAGCTAATGCTCGAGGAAGAAGAGGCAGACGAAGAAGAAGACAAGAAAGAAGAGCAGAAGTAAGCGCTCTTCTCCCGGCCGTGCGCGGTGCCATTGATGTGGCCGTGCACGGCTGACGCACTACGGATTGACCCACGTCTCAGGCACAAGAAGCTGTGACAAAGGCTGTCGTTGCCCCACCCACTCCCCCTGCATATAATCGACGCCCATCTGGCGCAATGCCTCCTGCTGTTCCTCGCTATCAACCTGTTCTGCCACCACCGCCATGCGTTTAACCCGCGCCACCTGGCAGATTGAGGTAATAACGCACTTGTCTAAGGCGTCGGTGAGCATGTGACGGACAAAGCTGCCGTCTACCTTAATCACATCCGCCTCGACCTGCTTCAGGCGATCGTAGGTAGTGTAACCTTTGCCGAAGCCGTCAAGCGCAATACGGCAACCAAACTGGCGCAGATTTCTGAAGGCCTTCATCACGTAGCTAATATCCTGCAACAGGCAGGACTCTTTCATCTCCAGCAAAATCTGATAAGGCTCAACCTGATGCTGGGTCATCAGTAGCTTGAACTCCTGACAAAATGAGGGACGATAAAGCGTAGAGGATGAAATTTTTAACGCAATTCGCATGCTGGGCAACTGCGCTCGTTGACGGTCGATATACGCCAGCGCCTGCTTAATGACCCAGATATCCAGCTGATAGTCTAGGCCAAACTCCTGCACAACGGGCAGGAATAAGTCGTCGGGAATCGACCGGCCATCGTTACCCAACAGGCTTGGAACAATCTCCTGATAAGTATCCCCCCGGACGCCGTTAATCGGCTGGGCAAGCAGCACAAACCTGTCCTCGTCCAATGCGCGCTGAATCAAATGCAGCAGCTCGACTTTAGTTTCAATATCGGCCTGCATCTGACTGTACTCGCTCTTTTTATGCTCCAGCTCACCTGTCACCAGTGAGACCTCGGCGATGCCGCTCAGCTCGCCGAGCAGGCTATGCAAATGCACCACAGGCGGATAAATCAGGCACCATGCGAGGCCAATATTGGGATGCACCGGCAGACCGTTCCAGATCAAACGGAAATTTTTGATGCACTGCTGAAGCTGTTCGAGTTTGTCTTGTGCTCCTTCAGGATTGAGGCGCAGAACCAGATCGTGCCCCGGTAAATGATAGATGCCTTCATCCGGTTGCAGGTAGGGACGCAGAGCGAAGACCAGCTGCTGTTTAAACTGAATGCGTAACCGCATGCCATAGTTTTTGCTCAGCACGTCCATCTGCGCCACGCGGACGAAACAGAGCACGGAGCGCGGAAAAAGCTTCACGTCGCGGCTAAACGCCCGCAGGTTGGCCAGACCGACAACCGGATCGAGCAACGCTAATTGACTCACCTTGCGCATTAAAATACGCTCACGAGACGCACTTGCCGAGACCAGCAGCAGACACAGCGTAAAGCCAAACATCAGAGCAGAAATAAAGGTCAGATGATTAAGCAGATCGCTGTTATCAACAAACCCCTGATAATGTTTGAATAATATGATCAGCGCTATTGACCAGACCAGCGTAATAAAATGATAGCCATATCGCTTCGCACCCAACAGCATAACCGGTAATAATAGGGTCAGTGTGTAATCACCCAGCAACATGTCAGCAGGATCATCATGTAAACTGCGGGTGCAAAGTAAAATCACCAGTAACACCAGGGTTGATGCCCAAAGAATAAATTCGGTGACCTGAATATCAACCGCGCGCTGGCGGGTAAATTTCTGCCACAGTACGCGCCAATAAGACGGCTTGCAGGCGACGCGCAGCAGCATATAAAAAAGATGTCCGCACAGCGAAATACCGAGCATTATTCCCTGATAATTTATCAAGGTGCGCAGCGTCATCACATTTTTATCCGCCAGCCCTAAATAATCGGGCAGTCTTCCGCTCTCGACAACCATTTGCAAAATGATAATAAATAGGGTCGGCAGGATGATGACTAGCCAGATTAGTCTGGGGAAGGAATGATACAGCAGGCCGAAGGAGGCGGTTGCACGCCTGCGGGTATGAAAGCGATATCCAGCCCAGGCCAGACAAAGGGGCAGCAGGTAGACCAGCGTCAAAATGAGGCTTGTCTTAGCCTCGAGATCAAAGAAGTCGCGTAAAAAAAGTGCCAAAGCGATCCCCGGCAGCGCACGCCAGTCGAATATCATCAGCAGTGCGACGCAGGCCGCCAGCGGTAAATACAGCAGGTAAGTGCGCCCATCGTCCAGCAACAGCATGGCAGAAAGCCAAGAGGCAAGAGGAATAATGGCCAAAGCACAAAGCAGGGAAATTCCCCACCGGCGACAGGAAGACCCGTTCGGCGTTATTAACTTTTTACTCAGTCGGGCCATAATGAATTAATCATGTATTATAGAGGTAATAATCTGTTCATTTTAAATACAAGCTAGCCCCTCCCTCTTGATGACGATCAATAAAAATAATTTCATTTAAATTAAATAAAATCCTTAGACTTTTTATGTTTAAAAAACAAAGAACTAAGATTCATCAAGCTAAGGAGTAAAATTCCCCTTAAAATAAATATAAGGGAAAAATAAGGCTGCTATTTATATATATTTTAAATACCACTCTCTACGGTCCGTTTTAGCTAGATGATCCTGGCATTCTGCTATATATTAAACATACATTATAGAGACCATTGTTTTACTATTTCGGAGCTCATCGGCCCACTTCAGATAGACTAAAGAAGCCACTATGCGTAAAAAATACAACATCAAGATGACCAGAATTATTCTGACGATCAGCTTTATTATCCTGTTTGGTCGCCTCATCTATGCCGCGATCGGGTCCTATTCCCATCATAAAAATCAGCAGCAGGCCCAGATTGAACAACCCGTGACACCCGTTTCGTCACAAGACTCGTCAGAAAAAGCGCCCTAATTGTTGGTCATTTTGTTGGTATTTCGCCCCAGCAATTTTGTTTACAGATAGCAGAAGGACTCTGAATGTCAGCAGCAAAACCGCAGAACCACTCTCAGAAATTGGCGGAAGTTCGTCACCATATCCTTGATTTACTGCTTAATAATGATGATTTAGCCGACAGTATTCTCGGCGAAAAAACCACAGACCCGCGCAACACCTTGCTGATGGACCAAACCGCGGATCTTAGCGCCAGCGTCGCCACCCTGCACGCCGCCGACCTCGCCGATATTCTTGAAGCTCTGCCTGAACACCAGCGTCTGGCGCTGTGGAGTCTGGTCGAACCCTCGGTGCGCGGCAAGGCGCTGGTCGAGGTTTCGGAAACCGTATGGGACAGCCTGATTGAGGAGATGAGCGACAGAGACCTGCTCCGCGCCATCGCCTATCTGGATCTCGACGATCAGGTTTATCTGGCCGAATACCTGCCGCGTGACCTGACCGGCCGCGTCCTCACCTCGCTGGAGCCCCGCCTGCGTGACAAAGTCCGCGAGGTGATGAAATTCGGCAAGAGCTCGGTGGGCAGAATCATGGATTTCGAGCTGTTGACTATTCGCCCGGACGTCACGCTTGCCGCCGTGCAACGCTATCTGCGCTTTCGCAAAATCATTCCTAAAGGCAGCGACAAACTGTTCGTCACCGACCGCAATAACCTGCTGCTGGGTGAACTGCCGTTGACCACCGTGCTGCTCAATGCGCCGCTGCAACGGGTTGAGGAGGTCATGAACGACGATCCGACCACTTTCAGCCCAGACGACAAAGCCGACGACGCGGCCAGCGCTTTTGAACGATACGACCTGATAACCGCTCCGGTGGTAGACCTGAAAGGCAAGCTGATGGGCCGCCTGACGGTCGAGTCGATTGTTGATTTCGTTAACGAAGATTCAGACGCTAACCTGCGCCGTATGGGCGGTATCAGCCCGGAGGAAGACGTCTTTTCCCCGGTCGGCAAGGCGGTGAAAAATCGTTGGGCGTGGCTCGCCATTAACCTGTGTACCGCCTTTGTTGCCTCAAGGGTGATTGGGTTGTTTGAGCACACGATTTCCGAGCTGGTCGCGCTGGCGGCGCTGATGCCTATCGTTGCCGGTATCGGCGGCAACACCGGTAATCAGACCATTACGATGATCGTGCGCGGACTGGCGTTGCATCAGGTTCAGTTAAGCAATATGCCGTTCCTGCTGTTGAGGGAACTTGGCGTAGCCTTGATAAACGGGCTTATCTGGGGCGGTTTGATGGGTGTCGTCACCTGGCTGCTGTACGGCAATATGGCGATGGGCGCAGTCATGACGTTAGCAATGGTGCTGAATTTACTGGTGGCTGCACTGATGGGGGTGTTGATTCCGCTGACGATGGTGCGACTCGGGCGTGACCCGGCGCTGGGCTCCAGCGTGATGATTACGGCACTCACTGACACCGGCGGATTCTTTATCTTCCTCGGACTGGCGACAATCTTCCTGCTTTAATTCGCTTACAAGCCGCTCCCTGAAATTCAGGGAGCGATGTGGTCTATCCCAACATACTCGCAGCTAACTTTCCCGAACACGCACTCAGGGCGGATTAGCCGTGGGTTTTCATACCGGCTGCGAACATCAGGATGTGGAAGGCACTGGCCACGACTAAAAGGGCTAAAACGCTGCCGCCGTAGATAAGCACTAACCAGGAAATCTTTTTCCAGAAGGAGACGCTTTTCGCCGGAACGGTTTTGTCATCCATCTGTTGAATTGTAATAAGACTTTTCATTCAGTCCTCCAATCTTTTAAACATAAGGGGCAAGGCTCGCCCTGCCCCTTTAATCATAACTTCACTACGTTATCAGTGGTAACCCTGGTCCGGCGTGACTTTGCCGCGGAACACATGGTAGCCCCAGAAGGTGTAGAACAGGATGATTGGGATAATGATCAGCGCACCCACCAGGATGAAGCCCTGACTTGCTGGTGGCGAAGCGGCCTGCCAGAAAGTGATGGACGGTGGAATAATGTTTGGCCATACGCTGATACCCAAACCGCTATAACCCAGGAATACCAGTACCAGAGTCAGAATAAACGGCGAGTAGTGTGCATTACGGTTAACCGCTTTCACAATAAAGAAGGACACCAGCAGAACCAAAACAGGCACTGGCAGGAACCAGAACAAGTTAGGTGTGCTGAACCAACGGTGTGCGATGTCGGCGTGAGTCATTGGCGTCCAGATACTGACGACTGCCAATACTGCAAGCAGTACGAACAGCAGTGGCTTAGCCAGGTCATGCATACGCTGTTGCAGGCTGCCTTCAGTTTTCAGGATAAGCCAGGTACAACCCAGCAGAGCGTAGGCAACAATCAGGCCCAGCCCGCAGAACACGGTAAACGGCGTCAGCCAGTCCATCGCACCGCCAGCGTAGACGCGGTTAACCACCGGCAGACCGTCGATGAAGGCGCCCAGAACCACACCCTGACAGAAGGTCGCTATTACGGAACCCCAAATGAAGGATTTGTCCCAGATGTGACGCTTCTCTTCGCTCGCCTTGAAACGGAACTCAAAGGCAACACCACGGAAGATCAGGCCAAACAGCATGATAGTCAGCGGCATGGCCAGCGCGTCAAGGATGACCGAGTAAGCCAGTGGGAACGCACCATAAAGGCCGGCACCACCCAGCACCAGCCAGGTTTCGTTGCCGTCCCAAACAGGGGCAACGGTGTTCATCATAACGTCACGGTCTTCGCTCTTTTTAACGAACGGATACAGCAGACCAATACCTAAATCGAAACCATCCATAACGACATACATCATGATGCCGAATACGATAATGACGAACCAGATCAACGGTAAATCGATACCCATTATCAGCTCCTTAACTTAATTTTTCATCTACAGCAGACAGAGGACGAGCTGGGGTACGTTGTTTACCCGGGCCACCATCTTCATGATGTTCGCCTTCATGCTCCTGAGGACCTTTCTTGATCAGACGCATCATGTAGCCGTAGCCGACGCCAAATACTGAGCAATAGATAACAACAAAGGCAATCAGGGTAATGCTCATGTGTACAACACCGTGCGCTGAAACAGCGTCTTTGGTACGTTGCAGACCATAAACAACCCAAGGCTGACGACCCACTTCAGTGGTGATCCAACCCGCCAGCAGAGCAATCAGACCAGAAGGTCCCATGCACAGCATGAAGCGCAGGAAGGTTTTGTTGGTGTAAAGGGTACCGCGTTTACGCATCCACAGACCGACGAAGCCAGACAGGATCATCAGCATACCCAGACCCGCCATGATGCGGAATGTCCAGAAGATGATGGTAGAGTCAGGACGGTCTTCTTTCGGGAATGACTTCAGCGCAGGGATCTGCTTGGTCAGACTGTGCGTCAGGATGATGCTTCCGAGATCGGGAATTTCAATCTTGTACTTAGTCTCTTCGGCGGTCATGTCAGGCCAGCCTACCAGCACCAACGGAGATGGCTTGTCATCTGGATTTTCCCAGTGGCCTTCAATCGCTGCGATTTTAGCAGGTTCGTATTTCAGGGTGTTCAGTCCGTGCGCATCGCCCACCACTGCCTGAATAGGAGACACGATCAGCGCCATCCACATTGCCATGGAGAACATTTTACGTGTTGCAGGCGTGTTGTTTCCGCGCAGCAGGTGGTAAGCAGCAGAAGAAGCCACGAAGAATGCAGATGCCAGGAACGCCGCAATACTCATGTGGAACAAGCGGTACGGGAATGACGGGTTGAAAATAACTTTCAGCCAGTCAACTGGAACAATCAGGCCGTTAACGATGCTATAACCCTGCGGCGTGTGCATGAAGCTGTTCGACGCCAGGATCCAGAAGGTTGAGATGATAGTTCCCAGAGCAACCATGCAGGTGGAGAAGAAGTGCAGACCAGGTCCAACACGATTCCAACCAAACAGCATAACGCCCAGGAAGCCAGCCTCCAGGAAGAACGCGGTCAGTACTTCATAGGTCAACAGGGGACCGGTGATGTTACCCGCGAAGTCAGAGAATCCACTCCAGTTGGTACCAAATTGATAGGCCATGACCAGACCAGAAACCACGCCCATACCGAAGTTTACGGCGAAGATTTTGGACCAGAAATGATACAGATCACGATAGGAATCTTGTTTAGTTTTTAGCCAGAGCCCTTCAAGGACAGCCAGAAAACTCGCCAAACCTATGGTGATCGCCGGGAAAATAATGTGAAACGACACTGTAAAGGCGAACTGGGTCCTTGCAAGATCCAGTGCAGTTAAGCCAAACATGGCATTACCTCAGATTGCATAGAAAGTTTCATAAGACAGACAGTCAGTTTGTTCGAAAAAAAGTCACAGCAGTCCAGATGCCAAAGCAGCACCCAATAACCAAGAGACTAAAATAAAATCAAATTTTTGTGGCGAGCCACGGGTACAACACGATGTCTGTATGTATAAACGCAGGTGATCAGTTAAAACGGTGGAGCGCGGGGTTGAAACTCCAACTGTTTAAAGAAGCTCAACAGCGGAGAATCGAAATGTTCTCTGGGTACGAAAGCACTGAGATTACCCGACCACTGAAGCATTACATTTCCCAAGCTAATTATAGACAACTGGTCAATTAATGCACAATGAGAGCAAGGTAAATCTTCATGCACCGAGACATCATTCGCCGACGCGTTCAACTGCATTTGCATGCGGCTGAGTTGTTCTGAGATTGATGACTGATGGTCCTTCATACCGGTTGCAATGACTCTATTTGCCCCTGATACAAAGCTCGCTACCGAACCCGTCGCGACAGACGTTTTCGCAGCGCCCATACTAAAGTGGTCCAGAGATCGGGAGATCGCTGGCGTCAGCATTAATATGAGGATCGCGAAGATACCCCACCACGCAGGTGAGAAACTTCGAGAAGAATTGATCAGGATTAAAGACACATTCAGCCTAATGCAGTAGAGACAATTTCGGTTCGTATGAATTGTACGTGTATTTCTTTAAAATGTTAAAAAACTTTCGGCCACTTTGTGCGGTTTTTTGATTTCAAATCCTGACGATGTAAATAGGATTTCATTTATTTAATAACTGCATCCTTACAGACATCATGGGATAACATTTATTACCATCAAATTTAACAATTGATTATTCTGGTTTCCAATTCGGGCTATTCCAAATAAGTAACGTAGCGTAACTTCTCCAGGGTTTCCAAATTTCGGCATAGCGATTTATTGTTCCAGGCGTCATATTTGGGAACCGCTGCTTTATTAAATAGTCGCTGTGTAAAAAGAGGTCTCTCTCGCCCCAGGCGCGCATAGCAATGTAGCTGGCGGTCCAGCCGCCGATCCCCGGCATCGCCAGCAGCTGCTTCATCCCCTGCCGTGCATCGGTAATGCCGTAGAGCGGCAACTCCCCGTTTTCTATCGATTTTGCCAGATTAATCAGGCATGCCGCACGCTTGGCCTGCACGCCGAGGGCGCGCAGCGCATCCACTTCAAGTGCTGCTACGCGGGCCGGGGTGGGAAACAAGTGCGTCAACGCTTCGTAGGGCGTATCAACCGTCTCGCCGCACAGCCTGGCCAGTCTGGTGCAGAAGGTTGCCGCCATCTTGACGCTGACCAGCTGGCCAAGAATGGCGCGGACCGCAAGCTCGAAGCTGTCGATACAGCCGGGCAAGCGCAGCCCCGCCGCCTCTTCCGCTAATGGCCCCAGTGCCTGCGCGATGGCCTGCGGGTCAGCGTCCAAATCCAGCAGATTGCGCACTCTTCGTTTTACCGTCTCGATGTGTGGCACGAGAGAAGGAGAGACCTCCAGCTCAACGGCGTGCAGGCTTTCCCGGGGCCGCCAACTGAGCCAGCCGCTGACGCTTACATCCTCTTCCTTTATTGCCAGCGTTCTTTTATAGCTGAAACCTTCGGGCCCCTGGTCGTCAAACTGTTCAATGCCTGCGAGCGCCCTCGCCCCGAGAAAGGCGGTCATCCAGCCCCAGTCATAAGGAGGATTATAAGGAAGGAGATATTTTGCGTTGGCCACCGGGAAGTCCTTAATAAATGGTTAACATCAGACAGATTAATAAATGTAGCCTACGCGGCGCGAAGGCCTGCATCAGCGCCGTAGAGTCATCATTAGCTAAAGATTGTCTTAGTCAACAGCCTTTAATGAAATATGACCGGACGATAGGGTTAGAGTTATTCGTTAATTGTGAATATTTTGTTTTATCAAGTTAAATAATATAGGCGGTTTATTTGAGCAATGAAATCATCGGCGATAAAAAATGCCGCTAATTTGTTCGCAGCCGGGGTCTTTTTTATCCGTCATTTGTTAACAACCCTTCTTCCCTCTTTATCTCCTACTTCCTTCTTGCCTGCCGGCAACGACTCCGGTAAAGTCGCCCCCCTTCTTTGGCATGGGGAACCGTGATGTTTATTGGATTTGACTACGGTACGGCGAATTGCTCCGTCGCCGTGATGCGTGACAACGACGCAGAACTTTTGGCGTTAGAAAATGGCGATGCCTATTTGCCTTCCATGCTTTGTGCACCGACGCGTGAAGCAGTCAGTGAATGCTTGCATCGTCACTGGCAGGTACCAACGGGCAGCGATGAGAATCAGCAGCTGTTGCGCCGCAGCATGAGCTTCAACCGTGAAGAAGATATTCAGGTTAACAGCAACAGCGTGCACTTCGGTCTACAGGCGCTGGCGACCTATATGGAAGATCCGGAAGACGTTTACTTCGTGCGATCGCCGAAGTCGTTCCTCGGGGCCAACGGCCTTAAGCCGCAGCAGATAGCTCTGTTTGAAGACCTGGTCTGCGCCATGATGTTCCACATCAAGCGCCAGGCCGAATCGGTGGTACAGCAGACCATCGAGCAGACCGTGATTGGTCGCCCGATCAACTTCCAGGGTATGGGTGGCGAAGAAGCCAACCGTCAGGCGCAGGGTATCCTTGAACGTGCCGCGGCGCGTGCCGGTTTCCGCGATGTGGCCTTCCAGTTCGAGCCGGTCGCAGCGGGTCTGGACTTTGAGGCTACGCTGACCGAAGACAAAACCGTGCTGGTGGTCGATATCGGCGGCGGTACCACCGACTGCTCCGTGCTTTTGATGGGACCGAGCTGGCGCGGCAAGGCTGAGCGTCAGCACAGCCTGCTGGGCCATAGCGGCTGCCGCGTAGGCGGTAACGATCTGGACATCATGACCGCGTTCAAACAGCTGACCCCGCAGTTTGGCATGGGCAGCGAATCACAGAAAGGCATCGCGATGCCGTCATTGCCCTTCTGGAATGCGGTTGCCACCAACGACGTTCCCGCGCAGCAAGATTTCTACAGCGTGGCAAACGGCCGTATGCTTCGCGACATGATCCGTGATGCGGCGAATCCCGATCAGGTTAAACGCCTGCTGAAGGTCCACCAGCAGCGCCTGAGCTACCGTCTGGTGCGGGCGGCGGAGGAGAGCAAGATTGCGCTATCCGAACGCCAGAGCGTTACCGCCGCATTGGACTTTATCGAGTCGGGTCTGGCGGAAAGCATCAGCCAACAGCAGCTCAGCGAAGCCATCGCGCAGCCGCTGGAACGCATTCAGGAGCAGGTCAGCCTTGCGCTTGCCAGCAGCGACATCAAGCCGGACGTCATCTATCTGACCGGCGGTAGTGCGCGCTCACCTCTGTTGCGTACAGCATTGCAGGAACAGCTGCCGGGTATCCCGCTGGTCGGGGGCAACGATTTTGGCTCGGTTACCGCCGGTCTGGCGCGCTGGGCGCAAACGCTGTTCCGTTAACAGCGACCGACCGCCTGATAAAAGAAAAGCGCCAGACTCACGTCGGCGCTTTTCTTGTTTATTAACCGGCTAACCGGTCAAAACCAGGCATTACTTCCAGGCGCTGGCCTTATCCAGAGCCTCGATGTCGCCTTTGTCGAGTTTCAATTTGGTGGCCAGAGAGAGATCCTCAAGCTGCTTCAACGAGGTGGCACTCACGATAGGCGCGGTGATGCTCGGACGCGCAATCAGCCAGGCCAGCGAAACCTGCGTCGGAGACGCGCGGTGTTTCTCGGAAATTTCATCCAGCGCCTGAATGATTTTGTGCCCGCGATCGTTAAGGTATTTTTCAACCACACCGCCGCCGCGCTTACTCTTGGTGGCGTCTTCCTTGCTGCGGTATTTACCCGACAGGAATCCGCTCGCCAGCGAATAGTAGTTGATCACGCCAACGTCATTGTCGGTCACCACTTTCTCCAGACCTGACTCATAGTCTTTGCGGTCGTAGAGGTTGTACTCGGGTTGCAGCGTCTCGTAACGCGCCAGACCCTGCTCTTTGGAAACTTTCAGCGCCTCGGCGAAGCGGGTCGCCGAATAGTTGGAGCCGCCGATGGCACGAACCTTACCTTCTTTGATCAGTTCATCGAAAGTGGCCAGCGTGTCGGCTAACGGAGTGTCTTCGTCATCTTTATGCGCCTGATACAGGTCGATGTAGTCCGTTTGCAGACGCTTGAGCGAGTTTTCAACCGACTGTCTAATGTAGCTCGGGGACAGGCCTTTCTGACCGTCGCCCATCTCCATGCCCACCTTGGTCGCCAGAACAATTTTATCGCGCTTGCCGCTCTTCTTCAGCCAGTTACCGATGATGGTCTCCGACTCACCGCCCTGATTACCCTCGGCCCAGCGAGAGTATACGTCGGCAGTATCGATAAAATTAAGTTGGTGTTCCAAAAGCGCATCAAGAACGCTGAAAGAGGTCGATTGGTCGATAGTCCAGCCAAATACGTTGCCGCCAAAGGTCAGCAAAGGAACCTGGATACCGGAACGACCCAATTCTCTTTTACTCATCATGCTCTCCTTTTTCTGATGACTTACTATGAATGAAGAATTTGATTAGCCTGCAAATCACAGTACTAACCTTAGCACCTTGAGCCGATAATACTCAGTCATCATCACCCGGTTTTATTGTCACAGAATGAAAGGGACTCCTTATTTCCTCCATTTTTTCACCCCCGGGATTCGCTAAACTGTGCAACGATGTGAAGGTGATTTCTGCTCGCTAAAATAAAAAATCAACGAATCAGAACGTTGAATGAAGTCCGCCAAGGAAGGCGTTAACGTAAAAGTCCGGATTTCTAGGGTCGACGCGGGTGCTCTATCCGCTTATGCTTTTATTCTCTGTCTATTTCCACGGGTATTCGGTAAGCCAGAAAAGCTGAATCAACGCAGTGAGCAATAACCTCAATTTAGGCACTATTTATTATTGGGCACGACAAATCGATGACTGAGGCTACAGGAACCACCCTACCTATTTCAGTGCGCTGGCAGCTATGGATTGTCGCCTTCGGCTTCTTTATGCAGTCCCTCGACACCACCATCGTCAACACCGCCCTGCCTTCGATGGCCTTAAGCCTCGGCGTGAACCCGCTACACATGCACAGCGTGGTGGTTGCCTACGTGCTCACCGTGGCGGTGATGCTGCCCGCCAGCGGCTGGCTGGCCGACAAGGTTGGCGTCAAATGGGTGTTCTTCTCGGCCATCGTGCTGTTTACCCTCGGCTCACTGCTCTGCGCGCAGTCGACCACGCTGCAACAGCTGGTGATGTCGCGCGTGCTGCAAGGAGTCGGCGGTGCGATGATGGTGCCGGTCGGGCGGCTGACGGTACTCAAGATAGTGCCACGCAGTGAATACATGGCGGCCATGACCTTCGTCACCCTGCCCGGACAGATTGGCCCGCTGATGGGCCCGGCGCTCGGCGGTTTTCTGGTGCAGTACGCCAGCTGGCACTGGATCTTCCTGATTAACCTGCCCGTGGGGCTGGCAGGCGCTATCGCCACGCTCACGCTGATGCCAAACTACAAGATGCAGACGCGGCGCTTCGACATCAGCGGCTTTGTCATGCTGGCGGTCTGCATGGCAACCCTCACGCTGGCGCTGGAAGGAAACAAAGGCCTGGGCCTTTCGCCGCTGACGCTGGTCGCCCTGGTCATCGTCGGTGCGGCGGCGCTCGGCGCTTATTGGCTGCACGCGCGCGGCAATCTCTCGGCGCTTTTTTCGCTGCGCCTGTTTCACACCAAAACCTTTTCCATTGGGCTAACCGGCAGTTTCCTCGGCCGCATCGGCAGCGGCATGCTGCCGTTTATGACGCCGGTATTCCTGCAACTGGGAATGGGCTTTACCCCGTTCCACGCGGGGCTGATGATGATCCCGATGGTGCTCGGCAGCATGGGGATGAAACGTATTGTCGTCAGGCTGGTCAATAAGCTCGGCTATCGCCGGGCGCTGGTGAGTGCCACGCTGCTGCTTTCTGTAATAACCCTTTGCATGCCGCTGGTCGCCATTTACGGCGCCTATTGGATGATCCCAGTGGTGCTGTTCTTCCAGGGCATGGTCAACTCTCTGCGCTTCTCATCAATGAATACGCTGACGCTCAAAGATTTACCGCCGCGTCTTGCCAGCAGCGGTAACAGCCTGCTGTCGATGATTATGCAGCTTTCCATGAGTCTGGGGGTGAGCGTAGCCGGCATTCTGATTGGCCTGTTTGCCCATCAGCAGATAGACCCCGGCAGCACCGCGATGCAAAGCGCCTTCATTTATTGCTATTTCTGCATGACGCTTATCATTGCCTTCCCAGCGTGGATTTTCCTGCGCGTACCGGACGAATCGCAAACCAACGTCATCCTTGATCGCCGCCACAACGCCACGGCCTCCTCCGACCCAGCGAGAAAATCATGAAACCAGGTATCACCGCCAAGCTGTTTCTGGCCATCTTTCTCACCAGCAGTCTGGTGATGGTCACCATGAACTGGGGCGTTCGAATGAGCTTCGAGCGGGGCTTCATCGACTATATTCGCCACGGAAACGAGCAGCGGGTGGAGATGATCGCCGACTATCTTCAGCAGCAGTACGAGCAGCACGGCAACTGGGATTTCGTTAAAAATAACGATAAAGCCGTCTACCAGATGATGCACACCTTCGACCAGAACGACGAAAACAGTCAGATTTTGCCACCGGTCGGCTGGCGGACAAAATTCTGGATACTCGACAGCAGCAATCAGCGCATCGCCGGTTCCGAGTCGGATATCCCGCCCGATTTGGTCGGCACCGGGCGACAAATGAGGGTCAAAGGCGAGCTTATTGGCACCGTAGTCTCCACCCCCGCCGAGCGCCTGACCCGCAATGCCGACATCAACTTTGACCAGCAGCAGAGACGCACCAGCTGGATAATCATGGGTTTCACCACGCTGCTTGCCGCCGCCGTCACCTGGCTGCTCTCGCGCGGCATGCTGGCACCGGTGAAAAGGCTGGTCAAAGGCACCCATCAGCTGGCCGCCGGTGATTTCAGCAGCCGGGTCGAGGTGGGCACTCAGGATGAACTCGGCAAGCTGGCGCAAGACTTTAACCAACTGGCGATGACGCTGGAAAAAAATGAGCAGATGCGGCGCGCCTTTATGGCCGATATCTCGCACGAGCTGCGCACGCCGCTGGCGGTGCTGCGCGGTGAGCTCGAGGCAATACAGGACGGCGTGAGGAAAATGTCAATGGAGTCGCTGGCCTCGCTACAGTCCGAGGTCGCCATCCTGACCAAGCTGGTTGACGACCTCTACCAGCTGTCGCTGTCCGACGCGGGCGCTTTGGCCTACCGCAAGGAAGAGACCGACGCCGTGCATCTGATTCAACTGGCCGAGGCCGCCTTTCGCGAACGCTTCCACGCCAAGCAGCTGCATCTGACCAGCACGCTGCCCGACAAGGCGCCGATATTTGGCGATCCGCATCGGCTTTCCCAACTGTTTAATAATCTGCTTGAAAATAGCCTGCGCTATACTGATTCAGGTGGCGGTCTGGATATTATCGCCACCCGTCGTGACAAGTGCCTACAGGTTTATTTTCAGGACAGCGCACCGGGGCTGAACGAAGAGCAGCTTCTGCGGATATTTGAGCGTTTTTACCGTACAGAAGGATCGCGTAACCGCGCCAGTGGCGGTTCCGGTCTCGGGTTGGCTATCTGCCAGAACATCGTCGAGGCCCACGGAGGTAAAATCAGAGCCGAGCATTCTCCAACGGGTGGCATCAGGATTATCCTGCAGCTGCCACTTTCACTTCCTAGCGGACAAAGAATGTAATGAATGAATTCGCCCATGCGGAAGCACAACCGCTTAAAATTTTGATCGTTGAAGATGAACCCAAGCTCGGCCAACTGCTGGTGGATTACCTACAGGCTGCGGGCTATGCCACCGAGTGGCTGACCAACGGCAACGACGTGGTGCCGCTGGTGCAGAGCAATCCACCGACCATGATCTTGCTTGACCTGATGCTGCCCGGCAGCAGCGGGCTTAGTATCTGCCGTGATATCCGGCAGTTTTCTGATATTCCAATCATGATGGTGACGGCGAAAACCGAAGAGATCGACCGCCTGCTCGGGCTTGAGATCGGTGCCGATGACTATATCTGCAAACCTTACAGCCCGCGCGAAGTCGTGGCACGCGTTAAAACCATTTTGCGTCGCTGCTACCGCCCGAACGAACCGATGGCCGACGGCGTAGGGCTACACATCGACGAAGGCTGTTTCCAGGCACATTATCAGGGCGTTGAACTGGACCTGACTCCCGCCGAATTCCGCCTGCTCAAGACGCTGTCGATAAAACCGGGCTACGTGTTCACTCGTGAAGCGTTGCTAAACAATCTGTACGATGATTACCGCGTGGTGACCGACAGGACCATCGACAGCCACATCAAAAATCTTCGCCGCAAGCTGGAGTCTATCGACGGTGACAAGGCGTTTATCCGCGCCGTCTATGGGGTAGGCTACCGATGGGAAGCAGATCCTTGTCGGTTAACATAAGTCTGCTGCATATGTCACAAATTCATCTGAAAATCTAAAGTAACGGGTTTTTCCTGCGGTTGAAAATTAACCATTGGCTATAATGAGTGATGGATTATTCAACTACTGGAGGTACCTTTATGGCGACGGGTCACTATGATCTTAAAAAAGCGAAGAACGGACAGTTTCACTTTAACCTGAAGGCCGGTAACGGAGAAGTTATCCTTAGCAGCGAAATGTACGCCAGCAAAGCGTCTGCTGAGAATGGAATTACTTCTGTGCAAATCAATGCCGCCGACGAAGGACAATATGAGATCAAGCCCAGTAAAGACGGGCAGCACTATTTTGTGCTGCGGGCAAAAAATCATCAGGTCATTGGCGTCAGTGAAATGTACACAGCTGCAAGTGCTGCTCAAAAGGGCATGAAGTCGGTAGTCCAAAATGGTCCGAGTACGGACATTCGCGATCTGACGACTCATCACTAGCTAAACTTGAGCACCTTGGTGTGAAACTCGGTGTGAAATACGACGCTGCCCCGTAAAGGCAGCGTCAATAGTTTTAAAGAAGTTGATCTGCATCATTCCAACCGCAAATAGCCTTAATCCCCTACTTCTCTTCGCTATTTTCATCGCTACAATTCCGGCCTTTCTCCCCCGCAGCGTCTATCGTCGCGGCCCTGACCTGAAATCAGACAATAGCCATAGAGACTCGCCATGTTAACCCCAGAACTCCTCTCGCCCGCCGGTACGCTCAAGAATATGCGTTACGCCTTTGCCTACGGTGCCGACGCCGTGTACGCCGGTCAGCCGCGCTACAGCCTTCGGGTCCGCAATAACGAATTCAATCATCAGAATCTGGCGCTCGGTATCGCCGAAGCGCATGCGCTGGGCAAGAGATTTTACGTAGTCGTCAACATCGCGCCGCACAATGCCAAGCTGAAAACCTTTCTGCGCGATCTCCAGCCGGTGATCGACATGCAGCCTGACGCATTGATCATGTCAGATCCGGGCCTGATCATGATGGTGAGAGAGGCTTTTCCACAGATGGAGATACACCTGTCGGTGCAGGCCAATGCGGTAAACTGGGCAACGGTCAAATTCTGGCAGCAGATGGGGCTCGGCCGCGTCATTCTCTCTCGTGAACTGTCGCTGGAGGAGATAGCCGAGATCCGCAAGCAGGTTCCTGAAATGGAGCTTGAGGTGTTTGTGCATGGCGCGCTTTGCATGGCGTATTCCGGCCGTTGTCTCCTTTCAGGCTACATCAATAAACGCGATCCGAATCAGGGGACCTGCACCAACGCCTGCCGCTGGGAATACAAGGTTCAGGAAGGCAAAGAGGATGAGGTCGGCAATATCGTCCACCAGCACCCGCCTGTCGCCATTAAGCAAATTGAAACGGTCACGCCAACCTTAGGCGCAGGGCAACCAACGGACCGCGTATTTATGCTCGAGGAAGCCCTCAATCCGGGTGAGCACATGAGTGCGTTCGAAGACGAGCACGGCACCTATATTATGAACTCCAAAGATTTGCGGGCCATCGAACACGTTGCCAGCCTGACGCAGATGGGCGTGCATTCATTAAAAATTGAGGGTCGCACCAAGTCGTTTTATTACTGTGCCCGCACGGCGCAGGTCTACCGCCGCGCCATTGACGATGCCGTCGCCGGTAAGCCCTTTGACCCGACGCTGCTCACCACGCTAGAAGGCCTCGCCCATCGCGGCTACACCGAGGGTTTTCTTCGTCGTCACGTGCATCAGGCGCAGCAGAATTACGACTATGGTTTCTCCGTCAGCAACAGACAGCAGTTTGCCGGCGAATTCACCGGACAACGCGGCAGTGGGCGTAACGAAGGCTGGGCCGAGGTTGACGTCAAAAATCGTTTCTCGGTCGGCGACAGCATCGAAATCATGACCCCCGAAGGTAACGTGCAGTTTTTCATACAACAGATGCATAACAAGAAAGGGGAAGACATCGACGTCGCACCGGGAAACGGCCACTTTGTTTATTTGCCGGTGCCGCAGGAAATGCCTTTGGCCTTCGCGATTCTATTAAGGAATCTGCTGGATAATACTAATACCCGTAATCCAAACCTTTAATTAAATCAATAAACACCGTTTCAATGCGGTGTTTATTTCCACTTTAGATGCAAAAACTAGAATTTGATCACAATACGGCTTCGGCCTTTCGGGTTAATATATTTCCCGCAGCAAGACCCGAATGGAAAAAAACCGTATAAAACAGTCACCACCTCTTCGCCGGCTCAAACACCCTTGAGCTGGCACTATTTTATTTGTACCTTATCCCGTTTTTCCCTCCTCATTAATAATTAATTAACACCTTGCTAATTTAAAAATATATTAATAGTTAATGGCTCAGCTGTTTAATTACTGCGCAATTATTACCATTAATCTCAGGCCTGTTGGCGCTTTTCCTTGAAAATTCTTATGGCTATTAGTAACAATAATCATTTACTTTATAGCCATAGGCAAAATTAAGCATGGAGGGTGCAATGAAGGTTCAGACACAGGCACTGCTGATAATCAATGGAAAAGGTGCCAGCAATGAAGCCCTACGCGAGGCGGTGTACAACCTGCGAGCAGAAGGCGTAGAGCTTGCCGTTCGCGTCACCTGGGAGCACGGCGATGCCGCACGCTACGTGATTGAAGCCATTGAGCTCGGCGTTGAAACGGTGATTGCCGGCGGCGGTGATGGCACCATCAACGAAGTCGCGAGCGCCCTTATCACCCATTCAACGGATTCGCGCCCTGCCCTGGGGATTATTCCACTTGGCACCGCCAATGACTTTGCCACCAGTTGCAGCATCCCAATTGAGATGGATCAGGCGCTGAAGCTCGCCGTTCAGGGCCGTGCGACGGATATCGATCTGGCGCGCGTCAACAACGAGCACTATTTTATCAACATGGCGACCGGCGGTTTCGGCACGCGGATCACCACCGAAACGCCCGAAAAACTCAAGTCTGCGCTGGGGGGCGTTTCATACTTTATCCACGGCCTGTTGAGAATGGATACCCTCAAAGCCGACCGCTGCGAGATTACTGGCCCCGACTTCACATGGCAAGGCGATGCGCTGGTCATTGGCATTGGCAATGGACGTCAGGCCGGCGGCGGTCAGGTGATTTGTCCCGACGCACTGATCAACGACGGGCTGATACAGCTCCGCCTGCTGACGGCGGAAGAGCTGTTGCCATCGTTTCTGCGCAGCCTACTGAGCGACGAAGAGAACAAGAATATTCTCTCGGCCTCGCTGCCGTGGTTGGAAATCAATGCCCCTCACGATATGACCTTTAACCTCGACGGTGAACCGCTCACCGGAAAGCATTTTCGCATCGACATCCTGCCAAATGCGCTACAGTGCCGCCTGCCGCCACACTGTGCACTGCTGGGGTAATCCCCGGCAGTTTTGCTTTACCGCTTCCTTCTGCACGTCCCCGACTGAGTGAATAACAATCGCGCAACAAACTGTGATCTCATCCTGCAAAAATCGATCTGCATACTTGTATGGTAGTTAGATAAGGGCGTATTTTTTCATCAATGCATAACGCCTGTTCTCCTGCAAAAGGTCTTGTCTGATGAAAATAGTTAACGCCGAAGTGTTCGTTACCTGCCCAGGTCGCAACTTTGTGACCCTCAAAATTACCACCGACGACGGCCTCACCGGCCTGGGTGATGCCACGTTGAACGGTCGTGAACTGCCCGTAGCTTCTTATCTGAAAGACCATGTCTGCCCGCAGCTGATAGGCCGCGACGCGCATCAGATTGAGGATATCTGGCAGTTTTTCTACAAGGGCGCGTACTGGCGTCGTGGCCCTGTCACTATGTCGGCGATTTCAGCCGTTGACGTGGCGCTGTGGGACATCAAGGCCAAGGCCGCCAACATGCCGCTTTATCAGTTGCTGGGCGGCGCATCGCGCACCGGCGTGATGGTGTACTGCCACACCACCGGCCATTCTGTCGATGAAGTGCTGGAAGACTATGCGCGCCACAAAGAAGAAGGTTTCAAGGCCATTCGCGTGCAGTGCGGCGTACCGGGGATGAAAACCAGCTATGGCGTCACCAAAGGCAAAGGCTTGGCCTACGAACCGGCCACCAAAGGCAATTGGCCAGAGGAACAGCTGTGGTCGACTGAAAAATACCTCGATTTCACCCCAAAACTGTTCGAGGCGGTGCGTGATAAATATGGTTTTAACGAGCACCTGCTGCACGACATGCACCACCGCCTGACGCCGATTGAAGCCGCGCGGTTCGGCAAGAGCGTCGAGGACTATCGCCTGTTCTGGATGGAGGATCCGACGCCAGCTGAAAATCAGGAATGTTTTCGACTGATCCGCCAGCATACCGTCACGCCGATCGCCGTCGGCGAGGTCTTTAACAGTATCTGGGACTGTAAGCAGCTGATTGAAGAGCAGTTGATCGACTATATCCGTACCACTATCACCCACGCCGGTGGGGTGACCGGTATGCGCCGCATCGCCGACTTCGCCTCGCTGTATCAGGTGCGTACCGGATCGCACGGCCCGTCGGATCTGTCGCCGGTGTGCATGGCCGCCGCGCTGCACTTCGACCTGTGGGTGCCGAACTTCGGCGTGCAGGAATACATGGGTTATTCCGAGCAGATGCTCGAGGTGTTCCCACATAACTGGACCTTCGATAACGGCTATATGCATCCGGGCGAAAAACCGGGGATAGGCATCGAATTCGACGAGAAGCTGGCGGCGAAATATCCCTACGATCCGGCGTATCTGCCCGTCGCAAGACTGGAAGACGGCACGCTGTGGAGCTGGTAATCGAATCAACGCCTTCATTGAGAGCAACATCATGAAAAGTATTGTTATTCAGCAACCGGGTAAACTGACTATCGAGACCCGCCCGCTGCTGCAACCTGCACCGGGAGAGGTGCGCATAAAAGTCAGCTACGCCGGTATCTGCGGCTCGGACGTACACATTTTTCACGGCCACAACCCCTTCGCCAAATACCCACGGGTCATCGGCCACGAGTTCTTCGGCCATATAGACAGCGTGGGCCAAGGCGTTGACCCGGCGCGCATCGGCGAACGCGTGGTGATTGACCCGGTGGTCAGCTGCGGCCATTGCTATCCCTGCTCGGTAGGTCGTCCCAATGTGTGCAGCGAATTGCAGGTTATCGGTGTACACCGTGATGGAGGATTCAGCGACTACGCCGTCGCCCCGGCGCAAAACGCCTATCAAGTGCCGCCGTCAATTCCCGATTCACTCGCCAGCATGGTTGAACCTTTTACTATCGCGGCCAACATCACCGCCTTCCTGAAGCCGACGCCTCAGGATACCGCCCTGGTTTATGGCGCGGGCCCAATGGGGCTGACGGTGATTCAGGTTCTCAAGGGCGTTTACGGCGTGCAGAAGGTCATTGTGACTGACCGCATCGATGAACGCCTGCAAATGGCACGCGAGAACGGGGCAGACTGGGCTATCAACAATCAGCATCAGTCGGTGGCAGAACCGTTGGCGGTGGAAAACATACGCCCAACGCTGGTGATTGACGCCGCCTGTCATCCGGCCATTTTGCAGGAGGCCATCAACGTCGCCTCTCCTGCCGCTCGCATCGGTATGATGGGGTTCTCCGGCGAGGCCAGCAGCATCACGCAGCAAAGCATTACCAGTAAAGAAATTTCACTGTTCTCGTCGCGCCTCAACAGCCATCGTTTTCCGCAGGTTATTGAGTGGATGTCGCAGGGCAAGCTTAATCCCGAAAAACTGGTGACGCACTGTATGCCAGGTGAAGAGATTGAAGCCGCAATGACCTTATTCGAGAAAGATCAGCGCGCCTGCTGCAAAGTGCTGCTCAAGTTTTAATGCTTTATTTATGGGCCTGAAATTTGAGGCCCATTTATTTAATACCAAAAGTCTTAACCCTGAATACCCTAATTAAAAACCTCACGCATCACTATTAAAATAACACCAAGTGGAGCTGCTCATGTTTAAGAATCTACGCTGGATCATCGTACTCCTGCTGTGTCTGGTCTACATGATAAATTACCTCGATCGCGTTGCACTTTCGATTACTGTCCCGATGATAGAGAAAGAGCTGACTATTAATCCCGAGCAGTTTGGGATGATATTTGGCAGCTTCTTCTTCGGCTACGCCATATTTAATTTCCTTGGCGGATTAGCGGTCGATAAATTTGGCCCGACGTTAGTCATGGGTCTCGCCGTCGGGCTGTGGTCAATATTCTGCGGCATGACCGCCATCGCCACCGGTTTTTATTCGATGCTGATTTTGCGGGTATTATTCGGCATGGCCGAAGGCCCTATCTGCGCATCGGCGAATAAAATGATCAACGGCTGGTTTCCGAAAAAACAGGCCGCGACCGCGATGGGCTTACTCAGCGCCGGATCACCGCTCGGCGGAGCAGTCGCTGGCCCGATTGTCGGCTATCTGGCGATTTCTTTCGGCTGGCGTCCGGCATTTATGATTATCGCCTCAATAGGTATTGTCTGGATGCTGGTATGGTTCTTCACTGCTGCCGATAATCCAGAGAAAAGTCATCGCGTTACCGAGCATGAGCGCCAGTGGGTTAATCGGTTGAAAACCGAGAAAATCAATGACGAAGAGGACCTGACCCAATCTGCGCAGACGCTGGGGTATTATCTGCGCCAGCCTATTATTCTGGTCACCGCCTTCGCCTTCTTCTGCTACAACTATATTCTGTTTTTCTTCTTAAGCTGGTTCCCGGCGTATCTGGTGCAGGCGCACGGCTTGAATATTAAAGAGATGAGTCTGACGACGGTTATTCCGTGGATTGTCGGATTCTTTGGTCTGGCACTCGGCGGTATTATTTCCGATAAAATATTTAACCTCACCGGCCGCCTGCTGTTATCACGCAAAATTGTGTTGGTCGTCAGCCTGTTGGCGGCAGCGATTTGCGTCGCGCTGGCGGGCGTAGTGACCCGCGTGGTACCCGCGGTAATGCTGATGTCGGTGTCTATTTTCTTCCTCTACACCACCGGCGCAATTTATTGGGCGATTATTCAGGACGTGGTGCATAAATCGAAAGTCGGCAGCGCCAGCGGCTTTATTCATCTCATCGGCAGCGTGTCCGGCATTATTGGTCCGATTGCCACCGGCTTTATTGTGCAAAATACCGGTCACTTCGACAGCGCCTTTATTCTGGCCGGTGGCGTGGCGGCGCTGGGCGCAATTCTGGTGTTCTTTGTTATCAAACCACCAAAACATCAGCCCCAGACCCGTATCTCTCACTCCTGAGCCCATTCCCCCGGCCTGACGGTCGGGGATACCTGGAGCACCCTACAATGACACAGGTTTCAACCTCGTCTCAGGCCGCGATGTCTCAGCAAGAACGTTCGCTGTTAAAACGCGTCGCCGGAGCATCGGCCATCGGCACGGCCGCCGAGTACTACGACTTTTTTGCCTACGGAACCGCAGCCGTGCTGTTCTTCGGCCAGCTGTTCTTCCCGAGCTCTGATCCGCTGGTCAGCACGCTGGCGGCCTTTGCCACCTATGCCGTCGGATTTCTGGCCCGCCCGCTTGGCGGTATCGTCTTCGGCCACATCGGCGACAAGGTCGGCCGCAAGAAGGCGCTGGTCATCACCATTTTGATTGTCGGGCTGGGCACCTTCTGTATCGGCCTGCTGCCCACCTATGAAAAAATTGGCTTCTGGGCGCCGGTATTATTGATTCTGATCCGCGTGCTGCAAGGATTTGGCGTCGGCGGCGAACAGGCAGGCGCGGTGCTAATGACCGCCGAATATTCGCGCCCTGAACGTCGTGGATTCTTCGCCAGCTGGGTGCAGATTGGCGCGCCGCTTGGCTTTTTGCTGCCCTCGGCCCTGTTTGCGGTGCTGAACTCACAGCTTAGCGCCGAACAAATGCTGGCCTGGGGATGGCGCATTCCGTTCCTGATTAGCCTGCTGCTGGTGATTATTGGCTTGTTTATCCGCTTACGAATTGACGAATCACCGGTTTTCGCTGAAATCCGTAAAACCAAAGCGGTCGAGTCGCGGCCGGTTATCGAGGTGATTCGCCGCTATCCCGGCATTATCGTCAAAGGCGTGTGCGCGAAGCTTATCGAGGCCTGCGCCTTCGCGATGTTTACCGTTATCGTGCTCGCCTTCGGCAAGGCCAATCACCTCAGCGCCAGCGTGCTGCTCGATACGATGATTGTTGCGGTGATTCTGGAAATTATTTCGATACCGCTGATGGGTAAACTTTCCGATAAAGTCGGCCGCAGGCCGGTTTACATGGCTGGTACTCTGCTGCTAGTGATAGGTATCGTGCCTTTCTTTCTGGTGTTGAAGCAGGACACCTTCTGGATGACGCAGATAGCGATGATTCTGGCGCTGACCTTTGGCCACAGCATGTGCTATGCCCCGCAGGCGTCATACTTTCCGGAGCTGTTCCCCACCCGCATTCGCTGTAGCGGCATCGCGCTAATTTGGCAGATTGGCTCACTCATTGGCAGCGGCGTGCTGGGATTGGTGGCGGTCAAAATCCTGCAGGCGACCGGCGGCGATTACCATGGGCTAGCTATTTATATGATTGTACTAGGTATCATCTCTTTTATCGGCCTAATGCTCATGCCAGAAACCGCACCCGGCGTGCGCGGTAGCGAATACCACAACTGGGGAGAAAAACGCTAAACCTTGGCGGGCAAAGTCTTTTCAGACATAGGCCTTTGCCCGCAGCCAAAACAACATCCAGCGCAAAACCTCTTGGAAAGTCATGCTATTATGAGGCTATCTCAATTTCGGAATTCCGCCTTCGCCATGACAGAATCTTATGAGTTGAACGGTAACGTACCGGTAAATCAGCAAATTTATCGCACCCTGCGACAGGATATCGTTGCCTGCGTGATACCGCCCGGCGCGTTTCTTTCCGAAAAAGAAATCTCGGCACGGTTCAACGTTTCTCGCCAGCCGGTCCGCGAGGCCTTTATCAAGCTGGCCGAGGCCGGACTGGTCCAGGTGCTGCCTCAGCGCGGCACCTTCGTGATGAAGATTTCAGCCAAACGCGTTGCCGATGGGCGTTTTATTCGCGAGGCGCTGGAGACGGCGGTTATTCGCCGGGCGGCAGGCGTAGTGACAGACCACGACCTCTCTCTGCTGGCACACAATCTTCAACGCCAGGAACTGGCGGCAAAAAGCCATCAGGCGCAGGAGTTTTTGCAGCTGGATGACGAATTTCACCGCCTGATTGCACAGATTATTGACTGCCGACTGGCGTGGGAAACGATTGAGAATATCAAGGCCACCATGGACCGTGTGCGCTTCTTTTCACTGAGCAAAGTCTCTCCACCAGAAAATCTTATCGCCCAGCATTACACTATCTATGCCGCCCTCGAGGCAAGAGACCCCGACGCCGCCGAGCAGGCGCTGCGTGCCCATTTGCAGGAGATGATCTTCTCTATCACGCCCATCGCGGAACAAAACAGCGAATGGTTCGACGTCGAATAACGGCAATCAACCGCAAATAGAGTGCGATCCGCTCCACGTTTTATGCAGTCCGAGCCAACCTGTATAACAGGGTAGAGTAAGCTAACTACCACGACTTACTGGCAGGAGACACGTGATGACGGTCATTGACGCTTTATCTACGCCGCTGCAAAAACTCTACTACAATGCCCAAAATACGCTGCCGTTGTCTCATCTCGACGAAGAGAAGATCTGCCAGATTGCCCGCGATCTCGACAGCGTGGGCAGCGACAAAGAGCACTACGTCACCGGCTGGATGGCGCTCAATCCGGTGGTATTGATCCGCCGCTATCAAAACAAACGCGGCAGCGCCGACGGTATCGTATTCACCCGCAGCAATCAGTACCGCCTGAGCGTGCAGTCGGTCATGTTTAGCATCCCCAAACCCTTACTGTGGATCACCTTTCGTCGCCGGCCAAGGACAATGAAAGTGATTACTTACAATCGTTTAGACACCACGCAGAATGGGCTTCAGCAATATCAAAATATTCAGGAAGACGAGGTTAAGGCGCGGCTTGAGGCCGACTGGCGCGAGCTGAATGATTATCTGGGGCTCGCCTGTTGGCAGCGGGAAAACGGCCAGCCGCTGTGGAACGCGTTGCAGGACAGCATCACGGCCGACAGGCTGCTCGGACTGTGCAATAGCCTGTTCTTCACCAACGGTAAGCTGCAAAAAGAGGGAGAGTTCGAGGGACTGTGGCACAAGGGGATGTTTATTGCCCGACGCAACGACGGTGCGGCAGCGTTTATGCTGGCCTGGCAACATCCCGAGACCCACGAGGTGGCCAGCTATCTGTTTGAAATATTGAAAAAGAATACTGGCCCCACTCGCCTCAGGCTTTCACTTCGCCCCCACAAGCAGGAGAAGTTCTACCCGTTAAACCCCTTCGATGCGCAGCATCTACACGATGCGCTACAAATGTTTGAACGGGCAGAAGGTGCCTTAGGCTGCTTTGAGCAACAGCGTCACCACCAGCGATGAAAATGGTGAACCGGGCCGATGCCCTCACCCACTTCCAGAGAGTCCGCCTGCTGCAACGCCTGCTGTAAATAGTCTTTGGCTGCGCTGACGGTGTCAATCCAGTTAGCTTTTCTCGGCCTGATTGCAGCCAGCGCGGCGCTGAGTGTGCAGCCAGTGCCGTGCGTATTACGGGTGGCAATGCGCGGCGCAGTAAAGCGTTCACGATAGTGAGCGGTCATTAACCAGTCAGGGCTTTCACTGTCACTCAGATGGCCTCCTTTCATCAATACCGCTTCACACCCCATCTCCAAAAGCGCTTCACCCTGGCGGCACATCTCACGCTCGTCGGTCGCGACGGCGCAGTCCAACAGCGCCGCCGCCTCAGGTAGATTTGGCGTAATCAGCGACACCTGCGGCAACAGCCATTTACGCAGCGCCTCCACGGCGTCCGGCGTCAGCAGCGGGTCACCGCTTTTTGCCAGCATCACGGTGTCCAGGACCACGTAGGCCGGAGCCTTTTCCAGCTTACGGTAATAGCGCAGCCGCTCTGCGACCACTTCCACCACCTGTGTGTTGGCCAGCATGCCGATTTTGGCGCTGTCAATGCGCACGTCGCTCAGCACCGAGTCGAGCTGTGCCCCCACGAATAGCGGATCAATGTGATAGACCGACTGCACGCCACGGGTGTTTTGCGCCACCAGTGCGGTGATAACGCTGGTGCCATAGGCCTCCAGCGCGGAGAAAGTTTTCAGGTCAGCCTGAATACCCGCACCGCCGCTTGGGTCAGTGCCTGCAATGGTGAGCGCATTAATACGTCGGGTCATAGCGCCCCTCCGTTAAGCTTTTCAGCATCAAGCAGATAGAGATTGTCCATAAATGCCGGCGTAAAGCTGCCCGGCCCCTTAGCCACCTCGCAGGCGAGCTCACCGGCGCGAGACATCACGCGGCAGGCCGCAGCCACGTTTGCCAAACGGTCGCCCGGCAAAGAGGTAAAAGCGGCAACCACGGCCGAGAGCGCACAGCCAGTGCCCACTACGCGGGTCATTAGCACATTGCCACCCGGCACTGACACACTGTTTTCACCGTCGGTGACGTAGTCAATCTCGCCGGTGACCGCAATAATCGCACCGGTCTGGCGAGCCAAAGTTTGCGCAGCAGGCAGTGCGGCCAATGAAGTGTCGGCGCTGTCGACACCACGACCAGAAGCCGCCAGGCCGCTGAGCGCCATGATTTCAGACGCGTTTCCGCGGATTGCAGCAGGCTGAAGTCTGATAATTTCCTGACAAAACTCTGAGCGCCAGCTGAGTGCGCCGACGGCAACCGGATCAAGCACCCACGGCTTCTGCGCCTGGTTAGCGGCGTGAATGGCGGCAAGCATGGATTCGGCACGGGATTCGGTGAGCGTACCGACGTTCACCAGCAGAGCGCTGGCCATGGCGCTGAACTGCGCGGCTTCACGCGGGTCAACCACCATCGCCGGAGAAGCCCCGAGCGCCAGAAGAACGTTCGCGGTGATCGACTGCACCACGTCATTGGTGATGCAATGCACCAGCGGAGAGGCTTGACGAAGATGTTGTAAGGCACTGGCGGCGTATGCGCCGGGAAAAACGGTAGGTCGAGTGGTCATAAAACTCCCAACCGGCGATCAAGAAGGGGTACCGGTGGGATACCACGACTTCCCTACGCTGGCATTATCCAGATCAGGTAATACGGGTATCTCTCAGCCTTCACAAAGAAGGGCACCCCGAGTCATTGAAGCTAAGGGGTTAGCATAAGGGATGTAGGTGACTTACAGCAAGCTCTCTATTGCTCTCTCTCAAGGCCTGTACCCACAATATACACGACATAAGCCATCGCCGAAGCCTGCGGGGTTTTCGGTTAAATAAACAGTGGGTTAAGGGTTGGAAATAGCGTGCAGGTATTCTGGTTATTACGTTTTGGTCCTTAACAATGGCCTGCGCGAATACAGGTTTTTGAACGCCGCAAATCTTTCGAAATTGCGGCGTTTGATTATCTTGTCAGGACATTGGGGCGTTAATCGTAGGCCAGTTTATGATTAATATTGTAGAGCGTGGCCGTACCTGCCATGACGTGCTGTCCTTCATTGCCCTGTTTATGGGATTCCACGTTGGTGATGTGGTAGCCGACGGCACCGGCATCCAAAGCTTTCTTAACAAAAGCGCTATTTAATTCCTCCAGGGTGGTCGCCCAACTGACGGAGGTCACGCCGACGGCGCGCATGGAGGCTAATTCACGATGTGATAACCCAGAACGGACCAGAACCGGTTTAACGTCGTGTGGAGAGAATATTGATAAAACGTCTTTAACTAAATCTTTCATAGCCTTACTCCTCAGTATTCGTCTTCAAACTGGAGCTTTTGAAGCGGATTATTCAGCGCCATTGATAAATCCAGGTGATTACCTTTCTAAATCATTTAACGGCTTCGTCCCTAATAAATACCTTTCTGCAGCGGCAGTTTTAGCTTTAGTTGCTAAATAATTGTTAAGAAAACTTTGGAAATATTTTAAATAGTTTTTAATGAGGATATTACCAGCTAGTTACAGTTTGGCTTTTTTTGAAATGGTGTTTTAGCAGAGATTGCCTGAGTGAAGAGCTCACTCAGGCAGATAGCGCGCTTAGTCGAGGTCGATTAGAAGATAGAAATTGGGTATTCGACGTAAACGCGCACTTCGTTACCGCCTACGTTATACGAAGAGGCATCGGAAGATACGCGCAGAACCGAGTAGCGCAGTTTGAGCTTCAGGCCTTTCGCCACGCCGTCTGGCACCTTGTACTGAATCTGGTTAAACAGTTCGTGCTCGTGGCCGTTGGTGGTTTCGGAGGTCTGAATATTATCGCCGCGCACGTATGCCACGTCATAGCTCAGGCCCTGAACGCCAAGCCCACTGAGGTCAACCGAGTAAGCCAGCTGCCAGGAGCGCTCGCCCTGACCGTTGAAATCTGACCAGTAGGAGTTTGACAGCCAGATGGTGTTGCCGCCATCGCCAACCCCGCCATTTTTGCGGTAGCCGCCGTAGTTATAGCCGGTGCTGCCGTTGCTCTGCTGGTAAGCCAGTTTGAAGGTGTGGATGCCGGCGACATAGCTAGTTGCCAGGCTCCAAATATCGTTGCTGCGCCCGGTATCGAGCGTGTTGGCATAGTCTTGAGTCAGACGTGATTTATAGCCGTTGAAGTCGAAAATCAACGCATGCTCTGGCGCCAAAGGCTGACGATAGGTCATGCCTAGATACTGCTTGTTCAGCACGCCTTCTACGTTCGATGCATACAGTGAGCCGCTCAGACGATCGTTAAACTGGTAGCGCGCACCGCCAAAGCTCAGGCCGTGCAGGCCGCTGTTGTGGCTGTCATCACTTTTTTGCTGTTCGTCGGTGAAATGACCGGCGGTAATATCCAGCCCGTCGATTTCCTGCGAATCAATCATAAAACCGGTGTAGGTTTCATCAAGCAGGCGTGAACTATCGGCGGTGAGGATAGGCAACTCAGGTGCCTGGGTGCCATAACTCAGAACGGTTTTGGAGATACGCATTTTGGCCGTTGCGCCAAATTTGGCGAGGTCAGACTTGGCGCGTCCGTCCTGGTCCTGCGAGAAGAAGTCGATGCCGCCTGCGCCACTATGACCACGACCACCGTCGAGGCGAACGGCGTATTGGCCAAGCGCGTCAAAGCCGAAACCTACCGGACCCTGTGTAAACCCAGAAGTGAAGTTGGCGATAAGGCCCTGGCCCCACTCTTCACGCGTCCGCACGCCGTCTGGTTTGTAGTTACGGTCGATATAGGCATTGCGCAGCAGCACATTGAGATGGCTATCGGCGATAAACCCATTGTTATCCTGGACGGTGTCGGCATAGGCAGACTGCGCACAAAGCGCTGCCAAAAGCGATAATGGCAAAATTTTTTTCACGGTGCGTTAACCTGTTTTTTCTTATCTAAAGTGATTCATAAATATACAAATCCGGAAAACCCTATTTCCGGCGGGGCAAGCATACCCTACTTGCGAAAATGCCAAAAAAATAATTCGCGTCCTAAGCCTATTTTTTTAGGCGCGATGACAGAAAAAAAATGCCCTGAGAGATCAGGGCATCGTTAAATACTTGTAAATATGGGGAAAACGTCAGGTTCTCGGATAACCTTTAACCGAATGATCGAGATTGGATTCTAATTTAGAAATACGCAGTGAAAGATATATCCCCAATCCTACACAGCCCAAGGCCAGAAGCGTCTGAATCAGCAATCTCGGCGTGGGTTCAGGCAGGGAGACATAATTGATGATTGCCGAAAGCGCAGCAACGATGCTTGCCATAAAGCACCAGCGCATAAGGCTGTCCATACTCCGCAACATAGGCGCGATGTCCGCCGGGTTGTGTTTACACACCATAGTCGCTCCTTTTCTCTGATGTTTATACCTGATGCTGATAACTATAGACGGTAAAAGTATCTTGGATAACATTTTGAATGTGCGGCTTTTATCACATTAATGATTAAGGTAGCATTAAGACAATAATTATTGTTATAAAAATAATGTCATATTGAAAAATAAGGCATTATATCTTCATTCTCTTCCACATTATTTAATTCTACAACCTTTTGAGGTTCTGAAAAATACCCGTTTTGAGATAGCGATCACCCAATGAAGCACAGCCTTTCTACACCGACTCGCGCTGGATCCGCCGCAGGAGATCTTCGGCAAAACGTTTAACGCTGAAAGAGAGCGTTTTTTCCGACTTAAATAGCATCCAGGCACGGTAAGTATCCATTTTCCATTCGGGCAAAATACGGATAAACTCCCCCTTTCTCATCGCCTCACGCGCCATATAGTCGGGAATATACACAATACCCGTTCCAGCTACCGCCGAGCTCAGTAATATTGTGCTGTTATTGGCTCGAAAACGGCTTCGCACCTCAATGTCCAACTTTTGCTTTTCCTTGCGAAAAGGTAACACGATGGTATGCGCGAAACCCCGCAGCAAAATATAGTCATAACGCGGCAAGTCTTCGGGTTTCTCAATCGCCGCATACTGACTCATATATTCAGGACTGGCGTAAAGACCCGAGCTAATATCGGTCAACGGTTTGATTAAAGGACGATCGGGTGCATCGCGACTAATCACGGCGGCAGGATCGGCTAAATATGCTGCGGCAGATAAAAATATAGCCATCGCTTGATGGCTATATTATCCGCAACGTTCAATTAAGAGGGGGGTTTATCCCTTCGAGAAGTTCGCCTGAATACGCTGTTGCAAATAATCCTCGGCGCTGATGGGCGGATATTTCGCGCCCGGCCCCAGAATCTCGACGTCCTTATTTGCCTGGCAGAAGAACGCCAGACTGTAGCGCGGCCCCTGATATTCGCCCGGCAGCGGGCTTCTGACGCGGTGGAAGTTCGACGGCAGCTGGTCGTCACTCCAGCGCATCAGCATGTCACCGATATTGCAGGTGATCACCTCTTCACGCGGCTCAATGCTGGTCCACTGCTGGCTTTCGTGGTCTTTACCCGGGCAAACCTGCAATCCACCCTGCCCCGGACGCTGGAACAACAGCGTCAGGCAGTCAAAATCGGTATGAGCCCCGGCGCGCCACATGCCCTGCTGCGACTGCTCCGTCGCATAGTAGTGCAGCATGCGCAGCGTGCTCTGATAGGTTTCACGATTCGGATTATGCGCCTCCTCAAAGAAGTGTTCGGCAAACCCCAGCTTGAGCGCGAAGCAGGAGAGCAGCTTCATGCCCAGTTGCCAGCACTGCGACTCGAAGGCCAGCATGGTATTTTTAAACGCAGGCAGCTCCTGTTCACTTGGCCACAGCGGGTCCATCAATGGGCGCGTGATCTGATAAGACTCTTTCTGATCCGGCGTTTTGGTTGACGGACGCACCTGCGACTTGTTCTCCCATCCAGCGTTTCTCGCTAGCGGATACTGCGCCTTCACCTCGTTCGGTAACGAGAAGAAGCTCTCTGTCATGTTAAATACACGACGGATATCGGCCAAATCGATGCCGTGGTGGCTTACCTGGAAGAAGCCAATCTCTACCGCCGCCTGCCACAGCTGGTCTGCTATCTCACTTTTGCGTTTTTCAAAATCAGAAAGGTCGATGCAGCGCACCTCGCGGGTAAAGGTCTCTTCCCCCATGGCCCCCATCTGAGCCTCTTTCTCCAGTTCTTTCAGTGCGTAAGCTTGGTTTTGAGTAGTCTGAGTCATGATGTTTTTCCTGATCTTTATCATAGGGTTTATGCGAGCGCACGCTGCTGTAAGGTTTTTACCGCCGCCATCGCGTCGACGCGCAGGGCGTCAAGGTCGAGGCCCGGCACGCTGTCGTTTTCGACAATCATGCGACCGTTGACCAGCAGGGCTTTCAGCGAGGCGCGTCCCCCGCAGGCCACCGGGCCAATGGCCATGTCGTGCAGCCCGAAGTAGCGCGGATCGTCGAGACGATAAACGGCGATATCGGCGAGCATGCCCGGCTGTAGCGTGCCGCTGCGCGATAGCCCGAGGATTTGCGCACCGCCCGCACTCCCCCAACGCACCACGTCTTCGATGGTGGCGGCATCGGCTCCGCCTTCAAAGGTGCCGCCCTCGTAGCGCGGCTGTGCCAGCATGCCTTTACGTGCGCGCTGCAACAGCCACGCGGCGTGCGCCTCACTTTGCATATCCGCCGCCTCGTTGGAGGCCGCGCCGTCAACGCCGAGCGAAACTGGCACCCCAGCCTTTTCAAGCGCCAGCAGATCGGCAATGCCGCTGCCGAGTCGCCCGTTACTTTGCGGACAGTGCGCGATCCCCGTGCGCGTCGCCCCTAACAAGGTGATTTCCTCCGGCAGCAGCTTGACCAGATGCGCGAACCAGACGTCACTGCCTAGCCAGTCATGCTCGGCGCAAAACTGAACCGGCGTCATGCCGAATTTGGCTCGGGCTGCGTCGAGATAGTCCACGGTTTCTGAGAGATGACTGTGCAAACGAATACCCAAACGGCGTGCAAGCTTCGCCATCTCACGCAGCTGTGCACCCGGCGCAGAGTGCAGCAAGGTGGTCGGCGCCATCACCACGCGACGCAGCGATTCGGGGCGCGAGTCGTGATAACGCCCGACCAGTCGTTCAACGTCAGTCATGTAGGCGTCGAAACCTTCCGGACGCAGCGCCAGCGGCAGGTCCTGCTCAATGGCGCGCGACTGGGTTGCTCCACCGCGACACAGCACGATGCGCATTCCCAGCGCTTCTCCCTCGCTAAAAATGATATCTGAGGTATCGAAAGGCATATCCGGCCAATAAAGATAGTTATGGTCGGCCACGGTGGCGCAGCCGGAACGCAGCAGCTCAATCAGCCCAACGCGCACCGCCAGCCGAAAAGTGCTTTCGTCGAACGCCGCGCGAAAACGGTAAGGCGTTGCGCTCAGCCACGCGGTCAGACTCTGGTTCAGCCCCTGCGGCTCGCCTTTCAGCAGTGACTGAAACAGATGATGGTGGGTATTAACCCATGCCGGGTACACCACGCAGTCGCGGGCATCGATGATGCGCTCGTCGGCCAGCGGGCTCAGTGCGCCCATTGCCTCGATAACGCCGTCGCGAATCCGCATGTCTGGCCCCGCATGGCGCGACGCCGCACCCGGCAGACCGGTGAGGATCGCGTGAGCATTTCTAATCAGCAGTGTCATGGCAGCGCTCCTTAAGGTTCAACGTGCAGGCCCTGCACGATGTCTGTGGTGTAGGCCTGCTTCCAGTCAGTGTCGGCCTTGAGCAGACCGGCGTTGACCATAAAGTTTCGAGTTTTCTGCCAGCGCGCATCGGTCATGGTGCCCCAGCCCTGCGTTGCCGCGTCGCCGCCGTCAATCAGGTGATGCTGTTTAATCTGCGATACGCCCCAGGCCAGCAAATCGTCGGTCATCTTCGGATTATCTTTCTTGATCAAGGCATTGCCCGGTGCCGGATTCTGTAAATAGCTCACCCAGCCTTCCATCGAGGCGCGAACGAACTTTGCCAGTGCCTCTTTGCGGCTGGCAATCAGGTCAGGACGAGCGATCAGGATCCCGCCATACGGCGGATAACCGTGCTCGGAAAACAGGAAGAAGTTCGACTTTACGCCCGCCTTCTGCGCCTGAAACACCTCGGAACTGACGTAGGCCTGCTGCGCGACGTTGTCGTCGGCCACGAAAGGCTGAATGTTGAAGGTGTAGGGGCGCGCCTGCGCGTCGGTGAGGTGATACTGCGCTTTCAGCCATGGCCACCAGGTGGATTGCCCCGAACTGGAGACCAGAATGGTTTTGCCTTTCAGGCCATCGAGCGAGGTGACGGAAGCGTGGGTCAGCAGACCCTGCGGGTCAAACTGGAAGGGTGCGGCGATAGCCTTGGCCGGAAAGCCACGCTGCACGGCATCGAGCAGCTGTAGGTCATAGCCGATAATTACGTCGGCGCGCTTGGCCAACAGCAACTGCATGCCGTTGACCTGCGGACCGCCAGACTGAATGCTGACGTCCAGCCCGTAGCGTTTGTAAATGCCGGTCGCCAGCGCCTGATAATATCCGCCCTGCTCGGCCTGAGCGTACCAGGACGTCAGCAGGGCAATCTTTTCATCGGCCTGAGCGGCCTGCGAAAAGGCGCCAAGTAGCAGCGTGCCCAGAACACAGCATGACAGCGGCAATCGAGATGTCATTTTCATTGCTCCTCTCATTGTTGCCGAAGAGGGGCAAAGCAGACGCGGCTCAGCCTCCCATCGGCGCAAAGTGTGAAATGCGAAATGGTTGCTGAGCAATGTCCCGCGCGGAGTTCCCGCACTGACCGCTTCTACTCACTTTCAGTTATACAAAAACGGTGCCAAGTTGACCAATGCCCTATCCATGCCCTTTGTGCGGAAATTGCCCCCCAAAAAACCCGGCCCACTCTGCAACCTTTGATTCAATGCAGAGCAGCAGGCACCAAAATAGTGCACCTGGACGACGGCTAAGCGCGGTTCTCAATTTGGCTGAACAGCATCTCCAGTTGTTTGAGCATCATCGAGGCCGCTAACGACAACTGGCGCGAAGGCGCAACGCACAGCGACAGGGTGAAGGATTTCAGTTGGGGATCGGTCAACGGAATAAACGCCAGTTCATCGCTGATGACCTCGTCCATGATATCCAGCCAGCACAGAATACCGATGCCAATCTGCTCTTTGATTAATGACCTGATCATATGAATATTATTGGAAACAGCGACTTCGTTAACCCTGCCACCGTTGATATTGACCAGCGCCTCGACCGGCTCCGACAGCATTAACGGCGCCGAGGGTATGATAAACGGATACTCGATGCACTGGTTGAAACGCACTCCGCTCCGCCCTGCCAGCGGATGCTCTTTGGGCACCACGATGCCGAGATTAATCTCGGCGAACGCCCGCACCTGTAGCTCCTTCGAGCTCTGAGGATTGAGCATGATGCCAAAGTCGGCGTCGCCCGACATCAACGCCTGCTGGATATCGATATTGTTCATGGTGGTCAGCGTGAAAGAGATATTCGGATATTCGTGATGGACCTTTTTGAGCATCGACGAGAAGAAGTGGCGGTTGATGGCGTCGATGGTCGCGATACGCACATGCCCGCGTCGCAGTCCACGCAGGTCGTCGAGCTGTTCGCAGACGCGGGAGAAATCTTTCTTCCAGTTATTGGCCGCATGCAGCAACAGCTCCCCGGCGGCAGTCAGTCTCAGCCCGGTCGGGTGTCTTTCAAACAGCGGCATCGCCAGCTCTTTCTCAACCCGCAGTATCTGCCTGTCGATGGATGAGGCGGCAACGTGCAGGGTTTCCGAGGCCTTGCGAAACGATCCCTGACGGGCAACTTCCGTGAAATACAGTAGAAAACGGGAGAATGCGAACATATTTCGAGTGCTCTCTTTTATGCAACGGGATGTGCGAATCAAAGCGCTGGACGCAACGGTTTTATAACAATAACGTAGTTTTCAAGGCAACAGGAACATTCGTTTCAAAGCACATAAAGCGATCGATTTGGCGGGTATCCCGCCGACGGTGCGGTTAAACGCGTTTATGGGTTGAGTCCACATTCATCACAAAAAAACTCAACGTGATTAATTAACGGTAAAACGGCAAATCATAATGAAAGATGCAGAGTTAATTCCAGTCACAGTTAAAAAAATGAATAATAATGGTGCAGGGAATATTTCATTACAGCTTATTGCCCAAGCTGGAAGCGTTTTACCGCGTTATTCTCCGGGCGCGCACATCGACGTTTTTATTCCTGAAAAAGGTCCACGGCAGTATTCTCTTTGCGGTGAAAATGGCGGCGAAGAATATTACGAGATTTGTATTAAACTGGCACCATTATCAACCGGCGGATCGCACTATCTTCACCACCAGCTCAACGTCGGTGACGGCCTAAAAATCTCCGCACCACGCAATCATTTCCCTCTGCCGCAGGCGCGGCGTTTCCTGCTGTTTGCAGGCGGCATTGGCATTACGCCGCTGCTGGCAATGGCGGAGGAAATTGCTAAACAAAATATTGATTTTGAACTGCATTACTATGTCTCACGCGAGCAGGAAATGGCGTTTATGTCGCGTTGCAGTGCGCCAATTCTGGCCAATCACGTCTTTCTTCACTACAGCGACGCAAACGATTCCCTGCGCGCGCGTACGCCTGCCTGTTTACGCTCACCGGATGCCGAAACGGCGGTAGTGGCCTGTGGTCCAGACGGCTTTATTAAACGCCTACAGGATATTATGCAGTTTAATCGCTGGCAGCCTGCGCAATTATCGTTTGAGCGTTTTAGCAATGCCGAATTAAATAACAACGCCGATAATCAGGGCTTCCATATTCAGTTAAATTCGACCGGACAAAGATTTTTAGTGACGCCGAGTCAAACCATTGCCGAAGTATTGTTAAGCGCAAAGGTTGATATTATGCTGTCCTGTGAACAGGGCGTGTGCGGATCCTGCATTACAGACGTGATCGAGGGTATTCCCGATCACCGCGACTGCGTATTAACCGAGGAAGAGCGCGCCGAGAATACGCAAATTACGCTGTGCTGCTCTCGTTCGAAAAGCCCTGTTCTGGTGCTGGACCTGTGATGTCTACGCCGAGCCAGTCAATGGCGAACCTGAGCCTCAACGCGCCGTTAAACGGCCTCGCCCATGCTCGCCTGCCCGCATGGACGCTTCCTGCAGACTGGCCGCAGCAAAACGGTGAGCCCGTGTTGGCCGATATCCATTTCAGTCAGGGTCTGATTACCTTACTGACGCCGAGCCAGGCGTCGAATAAACACTTATGGAATCTTGGCGGCGCACTGGTATTGCCGGGATTGATAGAGCCCCACGCCCATCTGGATAAAACCTTTACCCTCACCCGCAGTCGTCCGCAAGGGCCGGGTTTGCTGGCCGCCATTGAGGCGATGCATCAGGACCGCCAGCACTGGACGCCGCAGGATCTTCGCCAGCGCGGCTTGCGCGGTCTGACGTGGGCGGCAGCGCACGGCGTCACGCATTTACGCACCCACATCGACTGGTTCGACCCGACGCCGCCGGTTGCCTGGCACGAGATGGCTGCACTCGCACTAACAGGCTTGACGCTTGAACGGGTAGCGCTGGCGCCTTTGACGCTGTTCACCGACGTTAACTCGGCCGATGCCATCGCACGCGCAGTGGCGCAGAGCGGCGATAGCTGCCTGCTCGGCGGCTTTATACACTCGTCGAACTGGAACCCGTCCGCCATGGCGAACCTGATGGAAAGCGCCGCCCGCTGGCGTCTTAACCTCGATTTGCACATCGACGAAGAGCTGTCAGAACGCGCCAACGGGCTAGTGTGGCTGGCCGACTATCTCTCAAGGCACGACTTTCCCGGACACATCTGCTGTAGCCACGGCTGCGCTCTGGCCTCAGGCAGCGAACAACAGGCGCAACAGGTGCTGGCCGAACTGGCAAAGCATCGCGTGACGCTGATTGCACTGCCGATGACCAACCTGCTGCTGCAGGACGCGGTTGTCGGCCGTACCCCGCGCCAGCGCGGCATCACCCGACTTAAAGAGGCGCAGACAGCGGGCATCCCCACTCTACTCGGCTGCGACAACGTGCAGGACGCGTTTTGTCCCGCAGGCAGCTATGACCCGCTCGATACCCTTAGCTGTGCCCTGTTTAGCGCCCAGCTCAACCAGGTATTTGACCAGCAGTCGCGGCTTATCTGCGACCTCGGCGCGCTGACCGGCGCAAAAGCACAGAGCTCACCGCTGAACGCAGGCAGTGCGGCCAATTTGGTGATTTTCCCGGGAAGCGACAGCGTAACCTGGCCTCTAAACAGCGCGGCGCGCCGGGTTATCAGCCACGGCAAGCTCACCTATCAACGGATGTGGAATCAGGAGTTTACCCATGAGTCTTGAAGCCGGTGCGGGCAAACCGCTCGCGCAATACGCCGCCTGGCGACGTGCAGGCGATTACATTTTCCTGTCGGGGATTATTCCGGTGAATCCGCAGACGGCCACTATCGTGCGCGGCTTTGCGGATATTCCCGCCGAGGCACGCAGGCTGCTCGGTGAGACCGGCGAGTTCTCGACCGACGCCAAACAGGGACCGATCCTAGCGCAGAGCTGGTACGTACTGGAAAGCATACGCCACACCCTCGAAGAGGCCGGTGGGCAAATGAGTGACGTCATCAAGCTGGTGCAGTACTTCCGTAACCTCGACCACTTCCCCTACTACAGCCGGGTGAGAAAGCTGTTTTATCCCGGACAACCGCCGGTCTCGACGGTGGTACAGGTCAGCGAAATGTTGCCCAGCGCCGAGGTGTTAATTGAAGTGGAGGCCACAGCATGGCTGCCACAGTCCTCCTTAATAAAATAAACGACGAGGCACAGTATGATTAACGGCTACATTCCCGCAGCGCGCTTTCTCCCGTTTCTAAGCTGGACGGCCATCGCTGCCCTGCCTGACAAGGCCAACACCGTGATTGTGTTGCCGACCGGTGCCATCGAGCAGCACGGCCCGCACCTGCCGTGTTCGGTTGACAGCGTCATCTCCTCTGGCGTGGCCGGTCACGCGCTGGCTCGCCTGCCGGCCGATATTCCGGCCTACGCTATTGCGCCTATCACCTACGGCAAGTCCGACGAGCATCTTAACTTCCCCGGCACGCTCACGCTGACCGGCGACACGCTGCTGCAAACCATTCTCGAGGTTGCCGAGTCCCTGTATCGCGCCGGTTTTCGCAAGCTGCTGATGATCAACGGGCACGGTGGACAACCGCAGGTGCTGCAAATGGCCTCGCGCGAGATGCGCCTGCGTCACGGCGACATGATTATGATCCCGCACGACGTGTTCCGCGTGCCTAACGTTGAAACCCGCTATTTGAGTGCCCAGGAGCAAAAAATGGCGATGCATGCCGGTCACAGCGAAACCGCCGTGATGCTGGCGCTGGCCCCCGAATGCGTACACATGGAACATGCCGTAGCCAATTATCCGCCGGAATTCCCCTGTCCGACGCTGTCGAACGGCCGCCCTGCCGCCGCCTGGGCCTCCTACGACTTTGGGCCGAGTGGCGTACTTGGCGACCCGACCCCGGCGACCGCCGAACAGGGCCATGCGATCCTCGACTCCCTCGCCGCAAGCTGGGCGCAGGCCATTACCGAAATCCACCAGATGGAGTGGAAAACACGCAGCGAACCGACGTGGGGCAAACACCACTGGAATGGCTTCGTGCAGAGCAGTTTTACGCCTCCTTCGTCCTCCTTGGCCTCTGAATAAAGGAATGTCCGCAATGAAACCTTCACCGAGCTATACCCTGCTTGCCCTGCTGTTGGCCTCTGCGTCGCTTTCCGCGCAGGCCGAAGAGAAAATCACCTTCCTGACAAACTGGTATGCGCAGGCCGAACACGGCGGTTTTTACGAGGCGCAGGCCAAGGGGATTTACAAGAACGCCGGTCTCGATGTCACCCTTAAAATGGGCGGCCCGCAGGTTAACGTGATGCAACTGATGGCCGCCGGTCAGGCCGACTGTACTCTGGGCGACAACGGTCAGGCGCTGGAAACTTGGCAGGCAGGCGTGCACGCGGTGACGGTTGCAACCGTGTTCCAACATTCGCCAACGGTGTTTATCAGCCACGACAAGGTGAATAAGCCCGAAGAGCTGAAAGACAAGACCTTCCTGCTGGCGACTGAGGCCTACACCTCTTTCTGGCCGTGGGCCAAAAGCGAGCTGGGTCTCGCCAACGCCAAAATCCGTCCTTATACCTTCAGCGTGCAGCCGTTCCTGGCCGACAACAACCTGGTGCAGCAGGGCTACGTGACCTCGGAGCCTTTCTCGGTTGAAAAGGGCGGCAAGCCGTTCTATGTCTACCCGCTTAGCGACTGGGGTTATCCACCTTACGGCAACTCGATTATCTGCATGGCCGACACCGTCAAGAAACGCCCGGCCGCGCTGGCTGCCTTCATCAAGGCGTCGATGCAGGGTTGGAAAGCCTACTTGCAGGACCCTACGGCGGGTAACGAACTGATCCGTAAGGATAACCCACGCATGGGCGTCGACCAGATTGCCTTCGGGATTGCACAAATGAAGAAATACCAACTGGTTACCGGCGGTGATGCTCAGACCGGCGGCATCGGCATCATCACCGTGCCACGCCTGAAAGAGACCTGGGACATGCTGGTCAAAAACAAGCTGATCGACCCGAGCAAGGTGCCGTTTGACCAGACCTACAGCCTCGACTTGATCAAAGACGCAAAGGTCATGCCATGAATACCGCCCCCAATCTGACGGTGATAGGCGAAGAACGCCCCCACCACGCGCTTGGCACACCGGCCATTGAGGTGCTGTCGGCGGAGAAAATATACAGCAACGGCACGCGCGCGCTGCTGCCGGTGAATCTGACCATTAATCAGGGTGAGTTTGTGACGCTGCTCGGGCCGTCCGGCTGTGGAAAAAGTACGCTGCTGAAAATGGTTGCCGGACTGGTTGAACCGAGCGACGGCAAGCTGATGCTGTGGCGCAAAGATAGCCGCGAGAAGGCGCAGGTGCCGCTCTCCTTTGTGTTTCAGGAGGCGACACTGATGCCGTGGAGCAACGTGCATAACAACGTGCGTCTGCCGCTGGACCTCGCCGGTGTGCCGCGCGCCGAAGCCAATACCCGGGTCAGCGAGGCGCTGGAGTTGGTCGGACTGGGTAAGTTCGCCAAGGTGTTGCCGCGCGAGCTTTCAGGCGGCATGCAGATGCGCGTGTCGATCGCCCGAGGGCTGGTGACGCGCCCGAAACTGCTGCTGATGGACGAACCCTTTGGCGCACTGGATGAAATCACCCGCAACAGGCTCGACAGCGACCTGCTGCGCCTGTGGCGCGAACAGGGCCTCACCGTGGTCTTTGTGACTCATTCAATCCACGAAGCGGTGTTCCTCTCGCAGCGGGTGATCATGATGGCAGCGAGGCCGGGCCGCGTGGTGGAAGACATCGCCATCAACGAACCTTTCCCACGCGACGAGGATTTTCGCGTCAGTCCCACCTTCGCACGCTACGCCAGACAGCTACAGGACAGTCTGCTGCAGGCCAGCCAATCGGGTATGGAGTCATAAGATGAATACTGCCAAAACGTCACCGTGGATGAGTAATCCTACTTTTCGCAAAATTTTATATCCGACGCTGGTTGCCGTCGCCGTGATCCTGCTGTGGCAGGGCTGGGTCAGCTATTTCAAGATCCCACAGTTTCTGGTGCCCTCGCCGATGGTGATGCTCGAAAGCCTGTGGATCAATCTCGGTTCGCTGATGATGTCGCTGCTCTATACCCTGAAAATCACCGTGATCTCATTCCTGCTGTCGATAGTTATCGGTGCACTGGTGGCCTTCGTGCTGGTGCAGAACCGCTTTGTAGAAACCGCGCTGTTTCCCTACATCGTGTTCTTACAGGTCACGCCGATTGTCGCTATCGCGCCGCTGATCATTATCTGGGTCAAGGACACGACGCTGTCGCTGGTGGTGTGCTCGACGCTGATGGCGGTGTTCCCAATCATCTCCAACACCACGCAGGGGCTACGCAGCGTGTCGCCGGGACTGCTGAGCTATTTCCAACTGAGTCACGCTAGCCGTCTGCAAATTCTGCTGCGCCTGCGCATACCTTCGGCGCTGCCTTACTTCTTTGGTGCGCTGCGCATTTCCAGTGGTTTATCGCTGATTGGTGCCGTGGTGGCGGAATTTGTGGCCGGTACCGGTGGCAATAACACCGGGCTGGCGTATCAGATTTTACAGGCCGGATATCAGCTGGATATCCCGCTTATGTTCGCCGCACTGCTGTTGATTTCCCTGACCGGTATCGCGCTGTTTGGGGTGATGTCATGGATCTCCCGCCGTGCACTCCGCGCCTGGCATGAAAGTGAAGCGGTGCAGTCACATTGACCGTCGCGCAAAGGTTTTAATCGATTGAGGGAAGAAGATGGAAAGTGAACTACGCAAACAGGCGGTAGCGCAGATACAGCAGGCGCTGCCCGACCTCGAGTGGACGTTGCAGGCCCCGAAGGTGAAACGCATGTCGCGCGACTTTCACTGGTTTAGCCCGGTGCTGAAACGCCAGCTTGAAGACAAGCAGGCCGATGCGGTGGTACGCCCTCGCGACGAAGAAGAGCTGCGCCTGCTGGTGGCAGCCTGCGTGCGGCATCAACTGCCGCTGATTATGCGCGGGGGAGCGACCGGCAACTACGGTCAACTGGTGCCGCTCGTGGGCGGGATTCTGGTCGACATGACGGCGTTTAATCAGGTCTGTGAGCTCGGTAATGGCGCAGTACGTGCACAGGCCGGGATCAAGCTGGCAGAGATTGAAACCCACACCCGTCCCCATGGATGGGAGCTGCGCTGTATGCCGTCCACCTATCGTCTTGCCAGCCTCGGCGGCCTGTACGGTGGGGGCTTTGGCGGTATAGGTTCCATCAACTACGGTCCGCTGGGTGCGACGGGCAATGTACTCAGCGTAAAAGTGATGACCGTTGAAGCCGAGCCGCGGGTGCTCAGCGTACCCGCACCTCAGGCCCTGCTTTTGCATCACGCTTATGGAAGCAATGGCATTGTGCTCGAGGTAGAGCTGGCTCTGGCACCGGTTCATCGTTGGATTGAACGTCTCGACGCCTTTGATGACTTCACCGACGCGCTCGATTACGCCGACGCGTTGGCCCGCTCGCCGGGCCTGGTTAAACGCCAGATTGCGCTATTTGCTGCCCCGATCCCCAGCTATTTCAGCCACCTGAACGGCAGCTATCGCGCGACACAGCACGCGGTCATCAGCGTCGTCGCCCAGGAGAGCGAAGGGTTGAGTCATGGCTTAGTCGCGCGCTTTAACGGCCATAACGCGGTCCGTCAGACGGCGGAGGAGGCGCGCGAGACAAATACCTCACTGCTGGAATATTGCTGGAACCACACCACGCTCCATGCGCTGAAAGTCGACAGCTCATTAACCTATTTACAAACAGCTTTTAATTATTCTAATTATCGTCAACAAATAATTAACATGAATACCTTATTTGGCGATGAAGTTATTTCGCACATTGAGTTTCTGCGCGATAACGAGGGAAATATCACCGCCAGCGGTTTGCAGTTAGTACGTTATTCCACCGAGGAGAGACTGAATGAAATAATGCAAATCTTCCGCGAGCGTGACGTAAAAATAAACAACCCGCACGTTTTTCAAATTGAAGACGGTAAACAGGGAAATATCCGTCCGGAGGTGGTTTCCGTTAAAAAATCTCTGGATCCCAATGGGTTACTTAATCCCGGAAAGCTGCGCGGCTGGGAAATACGCGACCAGTTAATTATTGATGATAACCCTCTCTTATTGACTGACCGATAAAAATAACTATTATGCCCCCGCCCCTTTATCGGTGCGGTGGCAACCGTTTGCGTGCAATCCGGGAAACAACAAATATTGGCAGCTTTTTGCTGCTCGCAAATGATACTAATTTTGACAGGATGAGATACATGACAATGAACAAATTCAGCTTCTCTTTGAAGCTGGGCGCGCTTTTGGTTTCACAGGCACTCTTTATGGGGCACGCACTGGCCGCCACAACACCCGCAATGTCAGACTGCGACGCCGGCGTCGCCGACTCACTGACCCAAATGTTCACCTGTGGTTCGGTACACGGTAGCCTGCGTATGCTCGACTACTCAACGCATAACGCCTATTTCTCGAAAGGTTACTCACAGGATACCTTCAGCTACGGCGGCAGCGTTAAATATACCACTGCGGAATACTACGGCCTGAGCCTCGGTGTAAGCGGCATCTTCCAGCGTGGTATCGACCACAATCAAGACCATCTGGTAAGCGAACTGGGTCCAAACGAGACCAACTTCGGCGAAGCCTACCTGAGCTGGCACTATCAAGATTTCCGCATTACCGCCGGTGACCAACGCCTCAACATTCCGTTCCTCGGTGATTACGACTGGCGTATTACCCCGATTCTGTACCGCGGTATCGACGCAAACTATGGCGACGCCGACAACTTCCTGCATGCCACCAAAGTGACCCGCTTCAAGCCGTGGGGTGACGATCAGTTCCTGAACACCACCGAATACACCGATGCAGACGGCACCACCAACGGCATGTGGGCTATCGGCGGCGGTCGTGCGCTCAAGCTCGACGACAATAAGCTGACTGGCCAACTGTGGTATGAAGACTACAACAACTACACCAAGATGGTGTACGCCGACAGCTACCTGTCTTGGTCGGATCTCCCTTCCCAACCCAAGATTGGCCTACAGTTTATTCGCGGCGTGAGCGACGGCAAGGCGTTAGCAGGTGAAGTGAACAGCACCAGCTACGGCGCACAGTTCGCGATGAACTTTACCCCGTCTCTGCGTTGGTCTCTGAACTACGACCACATCGCCGCCAGCGATAACGCCTACGGCGACGGTGCGCTGGTAACGCCTTATGCGCACAACAGCTCTTCTGGCCCGTACTTCGCACAGCCGTTCTTCACCAGTACTCAGGACCTGGGCAGCGGCAACGCCTACTCTACCGACTTGAACTGGACGGCGACCGAGAGCATTTCTGTCGGTACCCGTTACTCGTTCATGGACCTGACCGCCAGCTCAGGCGCGTCAAGCAGCAACCAGTCCGAATATCTGGTCTACGGCACTTACAGTTTTGGCGGCGTACTCAAGGGCCTCAGCGTGACCGATTTCGTGGGCGTGCAGACGACCTCGACCTCGGATGCAAACTTCTGGCAGAACCGTCTGGCGTTGGAATACGATTTTTAATTAGAATGAATTTCCCGGGGAGGCTTCCCCGGGAATATTATTCTTAGAGGAGTCGCTATTGCCCATTCAAATCCGCCCGTATCAGGAAGCCGACCGCCCCTTCTTACGCACCCTGTATTTGGCATCGCGCAAAGAGGCTTTTTTCTGGTTGGACAGCAGCGACTGGAAGCTTGAGGATTTCGACCGCAAAGTCATTGGCGAAAAGGTGATTGTGGCCGAGCAAGACGGCAAAATACTGGGTTTCGCGTCGATTCATCTGCACGAAAACTTTCTGCATAACCTGTTTATCTCTCCTGACGCACAGGGGCAGGGCGTCGGCAGCCACCTTCTCGGCATCGTCGAGCAAAACTTCACTCGCACCGGCTCACTGAAATGCCTGGTCAAAAATGAGAAAGCCGTCACCTTCTATTTAAGCCGTGGTTGGGAAATTATCTCCACCGGCGACAGCGAGACGGGTGAATATTACCTGTTTCATTTTCGGATCAAACGGTAGTCTGATTTAAAACAATTCAACGACAAGTAATCACTGCTATACCTAATTAGTCACATTCAGTTACTAACAGGTTAACAATGAAAACATACAACAAGGTTATGCTGGCTTCCGTGCTGGGCGGACTGCTGGTGCTCAATGGATGCAGTTCTCAGGTGACGAAACCCGAGAAATATTCCGGATTTTTAGGTGATTACTCGCAGTTAAAGCCGGTGACTACGCCCTCTGGCAAAACGGTGATGCGCTGGATAGATCCGTCGTTTAACAAATCTCACTACACCTCCCTGTTCTACCAACCTCTGACTTACTTCCCAACGCCTAAACCCACCGATCAGATAAGCCAGGACACGCTCAACGGCGTGCTCGACTATGCCAATACCCGGCTGAAAACGGCGATGCAAAGACGGCTGCCTCTAACCAACACGCCGGTCCCCGGCTCGCTCATCTTCAAAGGGGCGATTACTGGCGTGAGCACCTCGACGCAGGGAATACAGTTCTATGAGGTCATCCCGGTGGCGCTGGTTATCGCGGGTACACAAACCGCGACCGGGCATCGTACCAAAAATACCGAGCTGTTTTTCGAAGGCGAGCTTATCGATGCTGCCACCGGTAAAGCCGTCGTTAAAGTTGTACGCATGGGAGAAGGCAAATCGGTGCCGAACTCCTCTCAACAGGTCACGGTTAACGACCTGAAAAGCGTCATTGACAATATGGCGGTTGACGTGACGCAGTTTAACGAAGCTGCGCAGTAATCGTCTCTGAACTCCCGGCGGACAACGCGGGCCACCGGGAGGCAGAAAAATATTGATCGAGCACTGACGCTCCCCCATGCAGTCAGGCGCAGACCTCAAAATAACGGGTCTAATCCCTTGGCCTGATAGGCGTTGGCGGCGCTGCTGGACTGTAAATGCTTGAGGAATTCTCGGCTCAATGCCGGATTTTTCGCCTCTTTAAACACCGCGGCGGAGAACGACGTGGGTTTCTGCACCGCGTCCGGCAGGCGGCCCACTATTTCGATGCCTTGTACCGCCAGCAACTCGCTTATCTGCTGAATCGCCAGGCTCGCCTCACCGGTCAGCAGTTTTTCCGCCGTAAACCCGCCGGGGAGAGTGGTGGCTTTGGCGTTGATCTCGGCGGCAATGCCCAGTTTCTCAATCAGTGATTTGAAGTAGATACCGCTGGCACCGCCGAGTGAATAGGCCACCGAACGGGCCTCCAGCAGCGTGGCGATGAACGCCGCTTTGCTGGAGATATCAGGATGCGCTTCACCCGCTTTCACCGCGATGCCAATGTTGGACTCGACCAGCTCAACGCGGCTGTCGGCGTCGACGATACCTTCCGCAACCAGTTCATCCATTGCGCTGACCGTAACCAGTGCGACGTCGGAACGAAACCCGCTGCGGATGCTCTCCATAATCACCGACGTTGTATCCCACTTAACCTGCACTGCGTGACCCTGCTGCTCCCACGCGGGTAAAATTTCTGCATCGAAGGGCGAGCGCACCACGAATGCGCAAATAACCTCTACTGGCGTTGCTTGAGTCATTGTCATTTATCTCATTATTTATCAGGTCGTCGCGTTGGGCTTCCTGAAGGGGAGTGATAGGGATTGTGAATTTCATCCGCGCCTAAAATGCGAGGGTTCACGTCCGCTGCTTTCAAAATACCTGAACGGCTAGCTTTCTAAACATCTGGCAGCAAAAAAATCTCTTAACCAACGATGGGCTACGTCACGATGGCAGCGCTCATGCCACAGCATCGCCATTTCAAAACCTGGTATCTCGATGGGCGGCTCGAAGATCTGTAGCGTGCTGTTCTCCTTGACCAGTCGCGCAGGCAGCATCGCAACCAAATCGGTGCTCGCCAGCGCGGAGAGCGCAAACAGAAAATGTTGAACCGACAGCACCACCTTTCTCTTCAGCCCGGTTTCTTCGAGCATTTTATCGGTGATGCCATAAAAACCTCCGCCCTCTGGCGAGACCATCACGTGCTCGAGCGCGGTAAATTCGGCAAGCGTAGGCCGCTTGGCCAGGCGGGGATGCCCCTTGCGGCTGACCAAGACATAACTTTCGTCAAACAACTTTCTACGCCGCAGACCTGCCGGAACGCCGTCGCCGGTGTGAAACAGCACATCGATATCGCCCTGCTCCATTTTTTTGGCCACCCCCGCAGGCTGGGTCTCAAATATTGCTAGCCGTGCGTGCGGTGCAACCGCGCGGAATGCGCTCAGCGTGGGAAGCAAAATGGCCGACTCACCGTAGTCTGACGCCGATACGTTCCACGTTTTGCTGCTGATTGCAGGATTAAATTCGCTATCGGGCGATACCGCGCGCTCGAGCAGTTCGATGGCCTCACGCAGCGGCTGGCGGAGTTCGTCGGCCTTGGCGGTCGGCAGCATCCCTCTTGGGCCGGGAAGCAAAAGCGGATCGTTAAAAATATCACGCAGTTTAGCCAGCTGAACGCTTACCGACGGCTGCGAGAGATTCAGACGCTGCGCCGCTCGCGTGACATTATGCTCGGTCAGTAGCGCGTCGAGCGTCAGCAGCAGGTTGAGATCCATTCTCCTGAAATTGTTCATGGCTATACCTGTTATATTTTAAATTCATTTCTACTATACCTTACGGCCACCTACTCTGCGTCTATCACTTAACGGAGAGTTTGCGATGAATATCCTAATTGTTTATGCCCACCCTGAACCCCAGTCGCTGAACGGTGCGCTAAAAGATTTTGCCGTAAAACGGCTCGAAGACGCAGGCCATCGCGTTGAGGTTTCAGACCTCTACGCGATGAACTGGAAGCCGCAAATAGACTCGGCGGACAACCTCGCCTACGTCAATGATGGCCCGTTCAACCCCGCTGTCGACTCCCGTCGAGCCTATGAACAAGGCACGCAGAGCCAGGACATCGCCGCCGAGCAGGAGAAGTTGGCCTGGGCCGATGCGGTGATTTTCCAGTTCCCGCTGTGGTGGTTCTCAATGCCGGCGATTATGAAAGGCTGGGTTGAGCGCGTGTATGCCTATGGCTTCGCCTATGGCGTCGGAGAGCATTCGGACAGCCATTGGGGCGACCGCTACGGCGAGGGGAATATGGCGGGAAAACGCGCCATGCTGGTCGTGACCACCGGCGGCTGGGAATCGCACTACAGCGCACGCGGTATTAATGGTCCCGTCGACGATCTCCTTTTCCCAATCCAACACGGCGTGCTGTATTACCCTGGTTTCGACGTGCTGCCACCGCTGGTGTTTTATCGCACCGGCAAGACCGATGAAGCGCGTTTCCGGCAGCTTTGTGACACCTATGGGCAGCGACTGGATACGCTGTTTAGCACCCCACCTATTCCCTATCGCCAGCAGAACGGCGGGGACTATGAAATTCCGGCGCTGACGCTGAAAGAGGCGTTCGCCGAAGGTCAGAGAGGATTTGGGGTACATTTGAAGGAATAAAAAAAGCCCCCGAATCTCTTCGGGGGCTTTCATTTTCATCAGGCTAATTCATTAATAAATAATGAATTTATTCCCACTCGATAGTCGCAGGTGGTTTACCAGAGATATCGTAAACAACGCGGGAAATACCGTCGATTTCATTGATGATACGGTTTGAGCAGCGGCCAAGGAAGTCGTATGGCAGATGCGCCCAGTGTGCGGTCATAAAGTCGATGGTCTCTACTGCACGCAGTGAAACAACCCAGTCGTATTTACGGCCATCGCCCATCACACCGACGGAACGCACCGGCAGGAACACGGTGAATGCCTGGCTGACTTTATGGTACAGGTCGGCTTTGTGCAGTTCTTCGATGAAGATAGCATCGGCGCGACGCAGCAGGTCACAGTACTCTTTCTTCACTTCGCCCAGTACGCGAACACCCAGACCCGGACCCGGGAACGGATGACGATAAAGCATGTCGTAAGGCAGGCCCAGTTCCAGACCAATTTTACGCACTTCGTCTTTAAACAGCTCTTTCAGCGGCTCAACCAGACCCAGCTTCATCTCTTTCGGCAAACCGCCAACGTTGTGGTGAGACTTGATCACGTGCGCTTTGCCGGTAGCAGAGGCCGCAGACTCGATAACGTCAGGATAGATAGTGCCCTGCGCCAGCCATTTCACTGCGTCTTGTTTACAGGCTTCTTCATCGAAGACTTCAACAAACACGCGGCCAATGATTTTACGCTTGGCTTCAGGATCGTTCTCGCCCGCCAGAGCAGACAGGAAACGCTCTTCGGCAGCAACGTGGACGATGTTCAGACCGAAACGGTCACCGAACATTTCCAGAACCTGGTCGGCTTCATTCAGACGCAGCAGGCCATTGTCAACGAAGACGCAGGTCAGGCGGTCACCGATTGCACGGTGCAGCAGCATCGCGGTAACGGAAGAGTCAACGCCACCGGACAGGCCGAGGATCACGTGGTCGTTGCCAATCTGCACTTTCAAACGCTCAATCGCGTCTTCGATGATTTTAGCCGGGGTCCACAGCGCTTCACACTGACAGATATCGATGATGAAGCGTTCCAACATGCGCAGGCCCTGACGGGTGTGCGTCACTTCCGGGTGGAACTGCACGCCGTAGAAGCGCTTTTCTTCGTTGGCCATAATGGCAAACGGGCAGGTGTCGGTGCTGGCAACGGTAACGAAGTCTGAAGGGATCGCGGTGACTTTATCGCCATGGCTCATCCACACATCAAGCAGCGGCTTGTTGTCGGCGCTCAGGGCGTCTTCAATGCCACGAACCAGGGCGCTGTTGGTCTGCACTTCAACCTGTGCATAGCCAAACTCACGCTCGGTTGAGCCTTCAACGCGTCCACCCAACTGCATTGCCATGGTCTGCATGCCGTAGCACACGCCAAGAACGGGAACACCGGCTTCGAATACGTAATCCGGCGCGCGCGGGCTGCCTTCTTCGGTGGTGCTTTCCGGGCCGCCAGACAGGATGATGCCGTTCGGGTTGAATTCACGGATTTGAGCTTCGGTCACATCCCAGGCCCAGAGTTCGCAGTACACGCCGAGTTCACGAACGCGACGCGCTACCAGTTGGGTGTACTGGGAGCCGAAATCGAGGATAAGAATGCGATGCTTATGAATATTTTCACTCATGCGGGTGATTTTCCAGAGCGGTTAAAGTTTTAAAAAAGAACTAAGAAACGGGTAACCCGGCCGAAACCGGGTTTAACACAGACTCAATCAACTCGATCAAGGGGCCAGCGAGCCAAGGCAAAAGGGACTTAGGCGAAAAAAGCGCAGTTTACATGCGTAAATGAGCATTTTTGAGCCTGAGTTCAACGCAGTATTGCCGAAGCGCAGCAGCCCCAATAACCAAATTAAGAACCCATGCGATAGTTTGGTGACTCTTTGGTAATGGTTACGTCGTGTACGTGACTTTCCTGAATACCCGCGCCGCTAATACGAACGAACTCAGCCTTGGTGCGCAGGTCCTGGATAGTAGCACAACCGGTCAGACCCATACAGGAGCGCAGGCCACCCATTTGCTGGTGAACTATCTCTTTCAGGCGGCCTTTGTAGGCAACGCGACCTTCGATACCTTCTGGTACCAGTTTGTCAGCGGCGTTATCGCTCTGGAAGTAACGGTCTGAAGAGCCTTTGGACATCGCACCCAGTGAGCCCATACCACGGTAAGACTTGAATGAACGCCCCTGGTACAGTTCGATCTCACCCGGAGATTCTTCGGTACCTGCCAGCATGCCACCAACCATCACGCAGCTTGCGCCCGCCGCGATAGCTTTAGCGATATCACCGGAGAAACGAATACCGCCGTCGGCAATAACCGGAATACCGGTGCCTTCCAGCGCTTCAACCGCGTCAGAGACGGCAGTTATCTGTGGAACGCCTACGCCGGTAACCATACGAGTGGTACAGATTGAGCCAGGGCCGATACCCACTTTAACCGCGCTCACGCCAGCCTGAGCCAGTGCCAGAGCACCTTCGCCAGTCGCTACGTTACCGCCAATGATTTGCAGATCAGGATATTTTGCACGCGTCGCGCGAATACGTCCGAGAACGCCTTCGGAGTGGCCGTGTGAGGAGTCGATCAGCAGTACGTCAACACCTGCAGCAACCAGTGCGTCGATACGCTCTTCGTTACCAGCACCTGCGCCAACCGCAGCGCCTACTCGCAGGCTGCCGTTTTCGTCTTTACAGGCGTTAGGTTTACGCTCTGCTTTCTGGAAGTCTTTAACGGTGATCATACCCAGAAGGTGGAACTGGCTGTCGACAACCAGCGCTTTCTCAACGCGTTTTTCGTGCATTTTCTGCAGAACAACTTCGCGAGATTCACCTTCTTTAACGGTCACAAGACGCTCTTTCGGGGTCATGACCGCGGTCACTGGCTGGTCCAGGTCGGTCACGAAGCGCACGTCACGACCGGTAATGATACCGACCAGCTCGTTGCCTTCGGTCACCACAGGATAACCTGCGAAGCCGTTGATTTCGGTGAGTTCTTTAACCTGACGCAGCGTAGTTGCTGGCGTTACGGTCTTAGGATCGGCAACAACGCCGCTTTCATGCTTCTTAACGCGGCGAACTTCTTCAGCCTGACGCTCAATAGACATGTTCTTATGGATGAAACCCATCCCGCCTTCCTGAGCCAGGGCAATCGCCAGGTTCGCTTCGGTAACGGTGTCCATGGCTGCAGACAGCATAGGAATGTTCAGACGGATTTTAGAAGTCAGCTGAGTACTGAGATCGGCTGTGTTAGGCAGAACTGTGGAATGGGCTGGAACAAGGAGAACGTCGTCAAACGTTAGTGCTTCTTTCTTTAAACGTAGCATGGGCAATATCTCACCAAGGTGGTATGCGGAAAAGATAAAATATTGCAGCGAGAGTATACAGGCACTCAATCGTTTGCTCTAGTACTATTTCACATTTTTTATAAAAAACTCTTGATTACCTCGAACGTGCCTGTAGTATCGATTGATTAAGTCTCTGTTTTCGAATTTGATCTGGGTCACATGCCACTACCTTCTTCGCCACCGATTTTTACCGTGAGCCGCCTCAATCAGACGGTCCGTGAGTTGCTGGAAAACGAAATGGGTCAGGTCTGGCTCTCCGGCGAAATCTCAAACTTCTCTCAGCCCTCTTCCGGCCACTGGTATTTCACGCTAAAAGATGCGCGCGCGCAGGTTAAATGCGCGATGTTCCGCAACAGTAATCGCCGCACCCCTTTTCGCCCGCAAAATGGTCAACAGGTTCTGGTTCGCGCGTCGATTACGCTGTATGAACCGCGCGGTGATTTCCAGCTGATTGCCGAAAGCATGCAGCCTGCCGGTGACGGACTGTTGCAGCAGCAGTTTGAGCAGTTGAAGCAGACGCTCTCCGCCGAAGGGCTTTTCGACACCGAACATAAACAGCCGCTGCCCTCCCCGGCTCAATGCGTCGGGGTCATTACCTCTGCCAGCGGCGCGGCGCTGCACGATATCCTACAGGTGCTGAAACGCCGAGACCCGTCTCTGCCGGTGGTGATTTATCCTACGGCGGTTCAGGGCGTCGACGCGCCGCTGCAAATCGTCAGGGCTATCACTCTCGCGAATCAACGAAACGAGTGTGACGTGCTGATAGTCGGGCGTGGCGGGGGGTCGCTTGAAGATTTGTGGAGTTTTAACGACGAACGCGTCGCACGGGCGATTTTCGCTAGCCGTCTGCCGATTGTCAGCGCCGTCGGCCATGAGACCGACGTGACTATCGCCGATTTCGTCGCCGACCTGCGCGCCCCGACTCCCTCGGCCGCCGCCGAACTGATCAGCCGAAACCAGCTTGAGCTGCTTCGTCAAATTCAGTCACAGCAGCAGCGTCTGGAAATGGCGATGGATTACTATCTGGCGCAGATGGCACAGCGCTTTACGCGACTCAACCATCGCCTCCAGCAGCAGCATCCTCATCTGCGTCTGGCACGCCAGCAAACCGCACTGTTCAAACTGCGCAGCCGTCTGGACGAGGCGATGCAAAATCACCTTCGTCGTCTGCTGCGCCGTGCTCAGAGCCTGCAACAGCGTTTGAGCCAGCATCAGCCGCAGCGCCGCATTCACCAAATGCAGCAGCGGGTGCAGAAGTTACAGTATCGTCTTCAGCAGGCGATGACGGCGCAGCTCGGCGACAGTCGCCAGCGCTTTAGTACCGCCTGTACCCAGCTTGAAGCGGTTAGCCCGCTGGCAACCTTGGCGCGCGGTTACAGCGTGACCACCACGCCGCAGGGGGAATTACTGAAGCATACCGCGCAGACGGCACCGGGCGCGATGCTCAAGACTCGACTGGCAGACGGCTGGATCGAGAGCGAAGTGAAATCAGTCACCGTCGAGAAAAAACCGCGCAAGCGCGCGGCCGCCAGTAAAAAAACCGACTAACGCAGAACAGGTCTCACCACAGCAAATAGCTGGAGGTCTTCTCGCCCTCAATCCATACTTCGCGCGTTTCTCCGACGGGCAGAACAACGTTCAGCCCGCGCCAGCGTGGACGATATTCTCCACGGCGCGTAAAGCGCAGATTGATTCGCTGATCGGTATATTCGATGTCCCACGCCAGCCACAGCGCCATCCCCTGCTGCCAGTCGTGGCTTTCGCCGTCGTCCTCAAACAGGCTACCGCTGGCCTTGCCCGCGCCCGGCAGCGGGAACACTTGCAGGCTGCGTTGAGTGTCCAGCTCCACGTCGCAGTGCGCCAGTCGTGCCGAACACGGCAGCGCGCTGCCGCCGCGCACCATTAAGGGCAACCGGTCCAGGGCTGCCGCCAGCAGGATTCGCTGACCGCCACGGAACCACTCTCCGCTGTAAAAATTGACCCAACCGGTTGCGTTATCGGGCAGATAGACTTCGCGCTCACGCTGGCCTTTCTCGACCACGCTGGCCACCAGCAGATCACGCCCTATCAGAAAATCATCGTTTTCTTCGAAGGTGCTCGCGTCATGTTCGTTGTCCAGAAACGTCGGACGCAGCATCGGCTCGTCGTCAGCGTATGCCTGCCACAGCAGCGTATAAAAATAGGGCAACAGCCGATAGCGCAGTTCAATCGCCTCTCGCACCGCCGTCGTCACCTCGGGATACATCCACGGCTCATTCACCGTGCTGTCATCGTTCCACGAATGAATGGTAAAGCGTGGGTGCATCACACCGTTCTGCACCCAGCGCACAAACAGTTCTGCCTCCGGTTTCGGACCCGCAAAGCCGCCTACGTCATGGCCGACGTTGTATAACCCCGACAGGCTCATACCTAATCCCATGCGGGTGTTGTAGCGCAGCGTTGACCAGTCGGTGCGATTATCTCCGCTCCAGGTCTGCACATAACGCTGCATGCCCGCACAGCCGGATCGAGATATCAGGTACGGCCGTTTATGCGGGGCAAATTTTAGCTGCGCCTCGAAGGACGCACGCATCATCAGCAACGGCATAACAGGGCGAATATGCTTGATGGCGATCGGCTCCCCAAAACCGTAACAACGCGCGTCGCCGTCCCAGACTTCGAACTCGTTGTTGTCATTCCAGGTGGAGTCGATGCCTTTCTCCAGCAACTGACGCGTGACCTGTGACTGCCACCAGGCGAAGGTGGCCGGATTGGTGAAGTCGAGATGCGAGCCTTCATCGTCCCAGAAGCTGGAGCGTTCGGGCGTGGCCGTTTCTGAATCTTGTATAAAAAGCCCCTGCTCGGCCACCTCGGCATACAGCGGATGGTCCTGTAACAGGCAAGGTTTGATGTTCGCGGCCAGTTTCAGTCCGGCGTGATGAAACGCGGCGGTCATCGCCTCGGGCCGTGGAAACTTGTCATGGTTCCAGTTGAACACATAGCGTTTGTCGTTTATCGAGGTATAGCCTGACGACAGCTGGAAGGAGTCGCACGGAATACGGTGCTCGGCACACAGGCGGATAAACTTCATCAGCTGCTGCTGGGCGTCCGACGCGTCGGTGTAGTGCATGGTTGAGCCGCTGTAGCCCAGACTCCATTTCGGACCGAAGAAGGTTTTTCCGGTCAGGCGCACAAACTTCTTGGTGACTTCGAGCAGCGTAGGGCCGATAAACAGGTAGTAGTCGAGATCACCGGCTTCGGCACTAAAGCGTCGATAAGGAAGATGATAGTTATCCAGCTCGTTCCCCAAATCGAAACGGCAGCTGCTTAAATTGTCGTAAAACAGCCCAAAGCTCACGCCTTCGTGTCGCGTCAGGGTAAAGGGAACGTGCTTATATAGCGGGTCGGTGCTGGCCGCGTTGTAGCCCATCGCGTCGAGGTTGCGCATTTCGAAGCGGCGACCGGTGCGGTTGAGATCCCCCGCTTTCTCGCCGAGGCCGTAGTAATTGTCCTGCGCATAGCGACGCTGGAAATGTTCCACGCCCTCGCCCTTCGACGGCAGCAGGTACGCCCCCGTTGGCCTGTCGCTCGCAATCAGCTGCCACTCTCCCTCTTGGTTAAGGCCTTCCCACTCGAGGCGCAGCGGCTGGTGAACGGTGACCCGCAGCTGGGATGTCGCCAGGCGCAGCTGGTTCTCGCTTTGCTCAAAGGTAAACTCGGGCAGACTGAAACCGGCATTGCTCAGGCGATTTCGCCCCTCCACCGGCACGTCCTCCTGTGGCGCAATGCTCCAGGTTCTGTTGAGTTCCAGCCGACCTTCGCGCTGCAAAAGTACCCGAAACAGCCCCTGTTCGAGCACCCGCAGGCTCATAATATGCTTGCCGTCGACGCGCAAATCTATGCCTGCCTCGTGGCGCTTCTCGAGTTCCCAATGTTTTAACGTCTTCATGCATGCTCCCCTTTTGCTGGATTACGACGTTCAGCAATCAGCGCAATCAAGAAGACTGCACCAACTAAATCAAAAAATCCCATGGCGATAAATAGCGGATTAAAACCGATGTTGTCGGCGACTGCGCCGATCAGCAGTGAAAATAGAAAACTGGCGATCCACGCCGAGGAACCGCGCATGCCGTTGACCGTCGCAACCTGATTTTTATCGAAAGACTCGACCACCAACGCGCTCAACATGCAGGAGATAACCTGATGCCCAAATCCGCCAATCGAGATCAGCGCAATCGCCAGGTAGGGATCTTTCGTCATCGCGACGAAGGCTAGCGAGACCATCATGAATGCGCCGGTCACGGAACTGGCCACCACCGAGTTGATGCGCGTGCAGTGGAACCATTTGCGGTAAAGCGTGGTGAGGTATCCGCTCGCCACGCTGCCGATATCGGCAGCGAGAAACGGCAGCCAGGCGAACATGGCAATATGTTTGAGGTCCATTCCGCGATCGTTGGCGAGATACAACGGCACCCAAAAGCTAAAGACGGCCCATGCGGGTTCAGCCAGAAAGGCCGGGATAGCGATGCCGTAGAATTTTTTGTTTTTACTCACGATTTTCAGTGAAGCAAGGAACGGCAGGCGCGACTGCTGCGGCTCGTTGTCCTGGCGAATCAACGCCAGCTCGTCTTTGCTCAGGTTAGGATGGCTCTCGGGCTCGTGATAAAAACGCCACCACAGCACCACCCACAGCAACGCTAGAAAACCACAAAACAGAAAAGCACCACGCCAGCCGAAGGACAGATGCGCGATGACCACAATAGGCGGTGCGAGCATCGCACCAATCGAAAAGCCGACCCCCGCCCAGCCTGCGGCCACCGGCCTCTCTTTGCGCGGGAACCAGTCAGAAATCGCTTTGGCATTGGCGGGCGTGGCGGCGGCTTCGGCGCTGCCCATGAAGAAACGCAGCACCGCCAGATGTATCCAACTGCCGACGCCAGCGTGCAACATGCACACCACTGCCCAAACGGTAGCGAAAATCATGAAGCCCAGCTTGAGCCCAATGACGTCAATGACCCAGCCACACAGCGGCTGGAAAATAGTGTAGGCCAGCTGGAAAGCGGCCACGACCCAGGAGTAGTGCTCGGTGCTCATGTTCAGGCTGGTTTTCAGCTCTGGCGCCAGCAGGCCGAGAGAGTTGCGCGTTATGTAGTTTACGGTGACCCCAAGCAGAAACAGCGCCAGCATCCACCAGCGTAGCGCCTTGAACTTTCTTCGTCCGACAACGGCCGTCGAAGCGGTGTTGATTTCAGTTGTCATGCCTTTCTCCCATCCGTCATTCAGTGTGCAGATGATGTTTATGTCAGGTACTCAGGAAGAGTAGGCAGGCCGATTTGTGAGCGAAACGTGATTTTTTGCAAAAGCTTTCACGCTATAACTTCATCACCGAAACAGGGTCGTCCGAGAGCTTATCCACTCGGCCTCGCCTCTGGTGAAAAAATTTGCATGGATGAATTTGAAGGAGATCACAGTTTGAAAGGAAAGTTAAATATCCAGCAAATTGCTGACCAAACGGGGCTGTCAATCAGCACGGTTTCACGGGTTCTGGCCGGAAAAAGCAATACCAGCGCGCAGGCACGACAGCGCGTTTTGGCCTGTGCTCGCTCACAGGGCACCCTCGATGACCTCTCGACCGGCAGACTGATGCTCAACAACCTCATTTTGTTTGCTCCGGCACGGGCGTTCGACGTGCGTAGCGATATCTTTTACTACAAGCTGATTCAGGGGATCCTCGCCGCTACCGCACACCACGAGGTGCGGGTGCGCTATTTCGCGATGGAAGAGGAGAACGCCGATGCGGCGCTATTTATCGCCAAGATGACTGACCCGCTGGCCGACGCCGTACTGCTGGTCGGCATCGACGATCCACATATCCATCAGTTGGCCAATGACGTCGGCAAACCTTGCGTACTGGTGAACTGTCAGGACCGGCTGATGCGCCACGACAGCGTGTCACCCGATCATCAAAGCATGGGTGACTTCGCCTGTGACTATCTTTTTGCCCAGGGGCATCAACATATCGTGACGCTACAATGTCTGCGTCGGCAGACCATGGAACTGCGCCTCAACGGCATTAAAAACGCCTTTACACGCAATCATCAAACCTTCAGCGACAGCCAGCATTTGTTGAGCACATCAGGATTTGGCGCGCAGGAGGCCGAGCAAACGCTGCTTGAGTACATCGACAGTCTGGAAGATGGTGCACCGCTGCCGACGGCCATTCTTGCGGGAGGCGACTTTATGGCGGCGGGTGCAGTGGCGGCGCTGCGTAAGAGAGGATTATCGGTGCCGCGCGATATCAGCGTCATGAGCACCGACGGCTTTAATCTGGCTGAAATTCACGACGTTGCACTGACGGCGGTTCAGGTTCCCCGCGACGAGCTCGGCGCAGAAGCGATTGCTCTGTTACAACGACGCATCTTCCGCCCAGACGCCCCCTTCACCACTCAGCTGTTGCAGGGCAAACTGGTGGTACGTGAGTCGGTCAGAAAAGCCAGTGCGCGACCGATCGCACTGCGTCAGCACCAACTTTATGATCCCCAGCCGAATCGCCAATGATCAACACACCAGGTCCTGCATCAAACTAACCAGAAAGCAGATTCGGATTAACACATCACACCGGTAAAAAATCCCCCTCAGCCCTGCGGTTGAAAATATAAAAAAGGCCCCCTCATAAGCAGGGAGCCTCTAAACAACGCTGGTGATACCTTTACTAGGCAGGAACTTCCTGTGCGGCGGCCTCGCGTGACCAGACGCGGTGTTTCTTCAGCACCTCGATAAACTTGTCGGCCACCTGTTTGGCATCGTCATCCACAATGACGCCTTCATCCGGTTTCGGCAGCGGCAGCGCCTCATACAGCTTCAACGCATCGCCCTGTAAGCCGATCGCCTTCAGGTGCTTGAAGGCCTGAAGCAGGTAGTTCTTGGCATTACCATTTTTCTTCAGAGCCTCGATGCTGGCCTTGCCGGTAGCAACGATGACGCCATCGACCAGCACCGAAGGGTTACCCTCAATGGTGCCGTCGGCATTCACCGTTTTACCCTGCAGCGTTTTGATTTTGCCCAGACGTGGCGCAAAAATCTTGGTATGAATCCCCAGCGCGTTTAGCTCAGCGGTAATTTTCTCAACCGAATCACCGCAGACGCCGTCGGCAACCAGAATCGCCACCTGGCGGGACTTCACCGGATGCACTTTGTCGCCGTACAGGCTCAATGCGTCATCTTTTTTCAGGCCGTTAACGTCTTTCGGGATCGGATGCGCACGCTGCTCGTCACTCAGCTCAAGGCCGATATTTGCCGCCACGCGGGCCGCTAAATCACCATCGATATAAGTGAGTTCATCAACGACGCGCTCACGAATCCACGGACGCACAACTTTGCCCAACTCGAAGCTGAAGCCACCAACGATATGATCCTGCTCGAATTGGGTCTGGCTCTGCCAGAACAGACGCGGCTGGGAATAATAGTCATTGAAGGATTCGCTTCTGACGCGCACCTTCTGCCCGTTCAGCGGCTGTGGAGAGGTGGCGAAACCGCCGTCCTTTTTGGCCGGCGGCGTTTCACGCGGCCAGTTGTTGTTGATGGAGTTAGGCTCGTAGTTCGCTTTACCCGAAATCCCCATTCTGTGCATGCCGTCTCGCTGATGATTATGGAACGGGCACACGGGTTTATTGATAGGGATCTCATGGAAATTAGGGCCGCCAAGGCGACTGATTTGCGTGTCCAGATACGAGAATAAACGGCCCTGCAGCAGCGGATCGTCGGAGAAGTCCAGGCCAGGTACGATATTGCCGGGACAGAAGGCGACCTGCTCGGTTTCACTAAAGTAGTTGTCAGGATTGCGATTCAGCACCATCTTGCCGACTATCTGCACCGGCACCAGTGATTCAGGGATCAACTTGGTGGGATCGAGGATATCAAAGTCATATTTGAATTCGTCCTCTTCCGGGATTATCTGTAGGCCAAGCTCGAACTCTGGGAAGTCGCCCGCCTCGATAGATTCCCAAAGCTCGCGACGATGGAAATCAGGATCCCTGCCGGTCAACACTTGGGCTTCGTCCCAAATCAACGATGCCGCGCCACAGGTCGGTTTCCAGTGGAATCGGACGAAGTGGCTCTTGCCTTCGGCGTTGATCAACTTATAGCAGTGGATCCCGAAGCCCTCCATCATGCGATAACTGCGCGGGATACCCCTGTCGGACATCGCCCACATCACGTTGTGCAGCGTTTCAGGCTGTAGCGACACGTAGTCCCAGAAGGTATCGTGGGCACTCTGTCCCTGCGGGATCTCATTGTGTGGCTCCGGTTTTACGGCGTGCACAAAGTCGGGAAACTTGATGGCATCCTGGATAAAGAATATCGGGGTATTGTTGCCCACCAGATCAAAGTTACCCTCTTGGGTATAAAATTTGGTGGCGAATCCACGGATATCCCTTACCGAGTCTGCCGAACCCCGAGCGCCCTGTACGGTAGAGAAGCGTACAAATACCGGCGTATCCAGCCCAGGATCGGTAAGGAAACCCGCCTTGGTCAGCGCATGCAGTGACTGATAAACCTGAAAATAGCCGTGTGCCGCCGCACCGCGCGCGTGAACAATCCTTTCAGGAATGCGCTCGTGGTCAAAGTGGGTGATTTTTTCTCGCAGAATAAAGTCTTCGAGCAGCGTAGAACCGCGTGCACCGGCTTTCAACGAGTTTTGGTTATCAGAGATTTTGATGCCCTGATCGGTGCGTAATGCCTGGCCGTCCGGGTCTTCACGATAAGCATCAAGTTGTTCTAGTTTGGCGTTGGTGGTCGATGGGGTTTTATCACTGCCTGCAAAGGTCGGCTCCGCACCGGGTGGACTCACGCTTTTTTGCGGTTTTATCGGTGCGCCTTTCGGGGCAGTGTCTTCCAGATGGGGTTTCACAGAGGCGGTTTTGTTTTCCAGGTCACCATGTTTACTTCCTGTATTATCTTTATGATCTGACATTAACGACTCTCCATTTAATACTCACAAAAAAAAGGGTTACCAAAAAATTATAGTCACTGTGTCAGGGACTGCTTTTTTAGGGCCTTGTGAAAAGTGAGAGCGCAGGAAAAATCGGCGGGAGAGCGGGTCATGCTGGGGGCTGGAGTTAACAATAAAAAACTGCATCTTAATGTTTCAGACTCGAGTCCAAAAGTTGGGATGCAGTTCTGTTTATCGCGTTAAAGGGTCGCGATTATTTTTTCTTCAGGTGCGACATCAGCCGTTTACGCTTACGCATCTGGTTTGGCGTCAGGGTATTACGCTTGCCTTCAAACGGGTTCTCACCCTCTTTGAACTGGATACGGATTGGCGTACCCATGATTTCCAGTGAACGACGGAAGTAGTTCATCAGATAGCGCTTGTAGGAGTCGGCCAGGTCTTTCACCTGATTACCGTGGATAACCACGATTGGCGGGTTATAACCCCCGGCGTGGGCATATTTCAGCTTCACGCGACGGCCGTTGACCAGCGGTGGCTGGTGGTCGTCTGCCGCCATCTGCATAATACGGGTCAGCATCGAGGTGCTCACACGTTTAGTCGCGCAGTGGTAAGCCTCGTTGATTGATTCGAACAGGTTACCTACGCCGCTGCCGTGCAATGCGGAGATGAAGTGGATACGCGCGAAGTCGATAAAGCCAAGACGCAGGTCCAGGGTATCTTTCACCGCATCACGCGCTTCCTGAGACATTCCGTCCCATTTGTTCACCGCGATAACCAGTGAGCGGCCGCTGTTGAGGATAAAGCCGAGCAGAGAAAGGTCCTGATCGGAAATACCTTCGCGTGCGTCAATGACCAACAGCACCACGTTGGCGTCTTCAATCGCCTGTAGGGTTTTGATAACCGAAAACTTCTCGACGGTTTCTGTGATTTTACCGCGCTTGCGCACACCGGCGGTGTCGATCAGCACGTATTCACGCTCGTCACGGACCATCGGAATGTAGATGCTGTCACGGGTGGTGCCCGGCATGTCGTATACGACAACGCGGTCTTCACCCAGAATACGGTTGGTCAGCGTTGACTTACCGACGTTTGGACGGCCCACGATCGCGAGTTTGATAGGCAAGGTAGTCGGGTCGAAGTCTTCTTCAACGTCGGCCGGGATCTCGTCTTCGTTCTCGCCCAGTTGCTCTGCCCAGTAAGCGGCGTTGGCCTCTTCTTCGGTCAGCTCGACTTGTTCAGGTTTTTCACCGACGAACGGCACCAGCACGTGCTCGATAAGCTGCGTTACGCCGCGGCCGTGAGAGGCTGCGATAGCATAGACGTCGCCCAGACCGAGAGAGTAGAAATCTGCGGTCGCGCTGTCTGCGTCGAGACCGTCAGTTTTGTTGGCAACCAGGAAAGTGGCTTTTTCACGGCTGCGCAGATGCTGGGCAATGCCCTGATCCGCAGGCATCACGCCCGCACGAGCATCCACCATGAACAGCACGATATCTGCTTCTTCGATTGCCAGCAGGGATTGACCCGCCATGCGAGTTTCAACACCGTCTTCGGTACCGTCGATACCACCGGTATCAACAATAATGAATTCGTTGCCCTCGATTTCGGCACGACCATACTTGCGGTCACGCGTTAGCCCGGGGAAATCCGCCACCAACGCATCACGCGTCTTGGTCAAACGGTTAAATAAGGTGGATTTACCCACATTCGGGCGCCCAACTAGCGCGACGACAGGTATCATTTTTGAAGCCTCATTTTTTTACAGCCGATAAACATGCGTAACCCGACGGGCTACAACATCCAACCGCTATAATGCAAATCATTAAAATTCAATTTCTTACAACAGAAAAGGGGTAACCATTCTTGCTGTTTTTAGAATACGAAACGGCCCCTGAGCAATTCAGGAGCCGTTTAATGGCGTAGCTATTATACCCGCATCTTAAATCATTTGGGCATATAACCAAAGCATATACCCAAGTAATTGACGCTGTAGCCAGGGTGCGTGAGCAAAGCCAACGCCGCTACAGCGTCCAGGACGCAGGGGATTAACGCTGGAAGGAGTAAACCTCGCCGCCTTTAGCCTGCACAACCAGCTTGTCGCTTGCCACAATCGGCGCGCTCAACAGGCCAGAGGAGTCCACTTTCTGTTGGGCGACAAAGCGACCATCATTGGTGTTCATCCAGTGCAGATAGCCTTCAGCATCGCCAACCACCAGATAGCCGTTGTACAGCACTGGAGCGGTCACCAGACGGTGAAGCAGTGCGCTTTGCGTCCAGATAGTGACACCACCCTGGGTGTTGAGTGCCATCACGCGGTCATTCTGGTCGACCATGTAAATACGGTCACCGTCGATCACGATGTTGTTAACCGAACCGACGTCACGCTTCCACATGATCTGACCGGAGCGAAGGTCCATCGCCACCAGATTGCCGTTGTAGGCAACGGTGTATACGACGCCGTTAACGATAACAGGCGTGGTATCGATGTCGCTCAGACGGTCAATTTCGGTCGCACCGCTTGGCTCAGAAATACGTTGCTGCCAGATCATCTGGCCTTCTTTCAACAGCACCGCGCTGACGCGACCGTTGTCACCGCCAACGATGGCAGCCCCAAAGGCAACGGCTGGCGCCGATTCACCACGCAGGGAAAGCGTTGGCATATCGAGGTTGGCGCTCCACGCGATGCTACCGTCTTTCTGGTTCAGCGCCTGCAGAATACCGTTGCTGGTGTGAATCAAGATCAGACCGCCGCTGACTACCGGACGAGAAATGGCTTCACCGGCTACGGTTGTTTTCCACGCCAGCTTGCCGTCAGCGGTGTTCAACGAGTAAACGATGGCTTTTTCGCTGCCAATATACAGGTTTGAACCGTCAACGGTCACGCCGCCAGAGAGCTCGGCGGAGATGTTGCTAGAGAAGAAGCCCGGGTTTTCGGACAGGTCAACCTTCCACTTCTCTTTGCCGTTGCTGGCGTCCAGCGCCTTCACGATACCAAAACGGTCGGCGGCGTAAATGGTGTTGTCTTGCCAGGCCGGATGCAGGTGAGAATAATACTGACCTACGCCATCACCCACGGAAGTGCTCCACACTTCGGTCGGCGTGAACTGATTTTCAACTTTTGGCAGCGGGGACATTTTAACGACGTCTTCTTCGCCGCCAAACAATGAACAGCCGCTCAGCAGGGCAACAGAAACCCATCCCACCAAGAGTGTTTTACGCAATTGCATCGGGGTTCCCCTTAGCTGGATAAGTTATTCAATTTCATACGCAGCATAGTCTGCAGCGTTTGAGATGGCTTGGAATCAAGGCCTTTACTGTATGCATCCCTGGCACCTTTGGTATCGCCCTTCGCCAGAAGAACGTCACCGCGGACCTCTTGTTGCATCGCCATCCAGCCGTCGCCCTTGACGTTGTCGAGGGTTTTCAGCGCGTCATCCAGCTTGTTTTGTTGCAGCTGAACGCGTGCCAGACGGTAGTTAACCAGTGATAATAAGTTTTCGTCTTTAGTCAGCTGGCTCGCCTGCGTCAGTTGTTTTTCGGCATTAACGAAATCTTTGGCCTCAACGAAGTGATCGGCCAGCTGCAAGGCAGCAAAAACGCCATAACTGTTGCTGTTGGTCTGAGCAAACTTCTCTAAATTGGCCACGCCATCGGCTTTGTTAGACGTCAGCGCAGTGCTTGCCTGCTGATAAGACGCCGAGGCTTCGGTCAGAGCGGTGTTCTCATGAGTCTGCCAGTAATGCCAACCGCCTAAGGCAGCAATACCCACGACGACGCCAATAGCCAGCGCTTTACCATTTTCGGCAAAGAAGCGGCGGACGGCATCAACCTGTTCATTTTCAGTGGTATAGACTTCCACGTGGTCCTTCTCCTTAACCTAACATCGAGGCCAGACGCACAGCCAAATCGCTCTGCGCCAGCGTTTCTTGCTCACCACTTTGCAGATTTTTAACGACGACCTGCTGAGCCGCGACTTCGTCCTCGCCTAATACCAGGGCGATACGCGCCCCCCATTTGTCGGCACGGGCAAACTGCTTTTTAAAGTTGCCGCCGCCGTAGTTAGTCATGACTTTCAGCTCTGGCAGTGCGTCACGCAGTTTTTCAGCCAGTTGCATCGCCGCGCCCTGCGTGCCCGAACCGGAAGAAATCACGTAAGCATCGACCGTTGGCGGCGCCTTGAAATCAGGATTAACGGCCTGAACCAGCAGCACCAGACGCTCAAGACCCATGGCAAAACCTACTGCCGGGGTCGCACGCCCGCCAAGCTGCTCAACCAGACCGTCATAGCGACCGCCGCCACAGACTGTCCCCTGCGCACCAAGACTGGTGGTTACCCACTCGAATACGGTACGGTTGTAATAGTCCAGACCGCGTACAAGACGTTGATTGACCGTATATGGGATACCTGCGAGGCCTAAAAGTTCACACAGACCTGCAAAGTGTTCGCGAGATTCTTCGTCGAGGTAGTCCGCCAGCTCCGGTGCATCGTTCAGTAATGCCTGAACCTCTGGATTTTTAGAGTCCAGAACGCGCAGCGGGTTGGTATACATACGACGTTTAGAGTCTTCGTCGAGCTTTTCAATATGTTGCTCAAGGAAGGCGATCAGCGCATCACGATAGTTGGAGCGCGCTTCCAGTGAACCGATAGAGTTCAGCTCGAGGGAAACGTGCTCGGCGATGCCCAGTTCACGCCACCAGCGGGCGGTAAGCATGATAAGCTCTGCGTCGATATCTGGACCCTGTAGGCCAAACACTTCGACACCCAGCTGATTGAATTGACGGTAACGGCCCTTTTGCGGACGCTCATAGCGGAACATGGGTCCGACGTACCACAAACGCTGTTCCTGATTGTACAGCAGACCATGCTCGATGCCGGCACGAACGCAGCCAGCGGTGCCTTCAGGGCGCAGGGTCAGACTCTCGCCGTTGCGGTCCTCGAAGGTATACATCTCTTTTTCAACCACGTCGGTGACTTCACCGATCGCGCGTTTGAATAACGGGGTCTGCTCTACAATCGGCATACGGATTTCGCTGTAGCCGTAGGTGCCAAGGACTTGCTTGAGCGTACCTTCAATACGCTGCCACAGTGCAGTGTCTGCTGGCAGATAATCGTTCATGCCGCGGATAGCCTGGATGTTCTTTGCCACGTCAGTTCTCTATCTTTTTTTATAAAAATGAACCCGATTATAGGGGTTTTGTATCCTGAGGTTCAATGCGGATACGTCAACGCCTCATATCGGGTTCAGTCTAATTCAGCCCAAAGGGCAGGCGCGCTGGCAATGCAGCGCGAGCTCAGGTTACTTTTCGAGATGATTGATAACGATGCGCTTACTTTGATCCATCAGGGCCGCTTTGGCGCGGATCTTCGCTTCAAGCTGATCGATCATCAGCTCATTATCAAAACGCTCTCTTTGACGAACGCCGTCTTCGTAGAAACCACTCTTGTTATGACCGCCGGTCACGCCCAAGGTAGAAACCAGCGCTTCACCCGGACCGTTCACCACACAGCCGATGATCGAGATGTCCATCGGGGTGATGATGTCTTCAAGACGCTGTTCCAGCGCGTTGACGGTGCCTATCACGTCGAATTCCTGACGAGAACAGGTCGGGCAGGCGATAAAGTTAATCCCGCGCGAGCGAATACGCAGCGACTTGAGGATATCAAAGCCAACCTTCACTTCTTCTACCGGGTCCGCCGCCAGTGAAATACGCAGCGTATCGCCGATACCTTCAGACAGCAGCAGGCCGAGGCCGATCGCTGATTTTACCGAGCCGCTGCGCATGCCACCGGCCTCGGTGATACCGAGGTGCAGGGGCTGCACGATTTGCTTGGCCAGCAGACGATAAGATTCGACGGCCAGGAAAACGTCAGACGCCTTAACGCTGACCTTGAACTGATCGAAGTTCAGTCGGTCGAGGATATCGACGTGACGCATCGCTGATTCCAGCAGGGCCTGAGGCGTAGGTTCGCCATATTTTTCCTGGAGATCTTTCTCCAGTGAGCCGCCGTTCACACCGATACGGATAGGAATATTTTTGTCGCGCGCGCAGTCAACGACTGAACGAATACGCGATTCATTACCGATATTGCCCGGGTTAATACGCAGGCAGTCCACGCCGTATTCGGCAACCTGCAAGGCGATGCGGTAGTCGAAATGGATATCGGCAACCAGCGGAACGTTAACCTGCTGTTTGATGTGCTTGAAGGCTTCAGCAGCGTCCATGGTTGGAACAGAAACACGAACAATGTCCACACCGACGCGCTCAAGGGCTTTAATCTGAGCGACGGTTGCGGCGACATCGGTGGTGCGGGTGTTGGTCATTGATTGCACCGCGATTGGTGCACCATCACCGACAGGCACCTTGCCGACGTAAATCCGGGTTGATTTGCGACGGGTAATGGGTGCTTGGTTATGCATTTGTACTCTCCATCGTTGCGATCGTCCTGGCCTGCCCTCTTGCAAGGGCAGGCCAGAGTCAAGACGCTGTTACTGAGCGGCTAAAGTCAGACGAGCAACACGGTTTGATTTAACAAAACGGCTTAGATCAACCGGCTTACCTTGGTATTGAATCTCGACGGCACCAGGTGCACCGATTTTCAATTTATACGGCGCTTTACCTTTCAGGTTTAGCGTTTCTCCGCCTTTCTTCACGCCGCTGAACAATGTTTTTCCGGAAGCGTCGTTGACCTGCAACCAGCAGTCTGCTTTGAAAGTCATTGCCACAGCGTCTGCATCAGCCGCAGTGGCGCTAGCCTGTGCATCACCGGTTGGCAATGCAGAAGACGGAGTCTCAGCCGAGTTCGGCTGGCTTGTAGTGTCCGCAGCCGGGGCCTGAGTCTGCGCTGGATCCGCGTTTGCAGCGGTATCTGGCGTCGTATTCAGCGGCACAGCGTTTTGCGCCTGCGTAGCCGCAGCGTTGCCAGAGGCAGTCGCTGGAGCAGCAGATTGGGCTGCGGTTGTAGAAGATGCGCTACCGGTGTTCAAGGGAATTGACTGCCCCTGAGCATTATCCTGGTTTAGCTGTGCGGTAGATTGGTCCGCCATATTGGCAATCTCTTCCTGCTGCGCCTGATGGTTTTGCCACCACCATGCGCCGGTCAGGCCGAGCACCACGAAAACTATCAACCAGGTAAAGCCCATCAGCCAGCCATCACGCTTTTTGCGCGACTTGCGTAACGATACGCCCTGCATAGAAGCCACTTTTGGCACATTGATTGGCGCCTGCTTGCCAATTAACGATGCCAGTTCCTCTTCAGGAACGTGGACCAGTTTTGCGTAAGAGCGGATATAACCGCGCAAGAAAGTCGGCGCCAGGTCGGTTGGCGTATTTCCTTCTTCGATTTGGCGAATAGTCGAAAGCTTTAGGCAAAGACGTTCTGCCACAGCCTGATGGCTGAGTCCCAACTGCTCACGAGCTTGACGCAGGCGCTCACCCGCGGTCACTTTAGTACTTTTATCTTGAGTGGCTTCAGTATTCATTAGCTAAGAACTGCTGGTACTGTTGGGATTGTGGAAAATTCCGCGCAAGCTGCTTGCCGTAACGTTGAACGTTGTCCGGTTTGCCTGCTAACGCCGCGAAACGAATTTGTAACATAAGACTGTCAGCGCTGGCTGGCAGAACATGTTGATATACATCCAGTAATACTTGCGCGTCGGCGCGATTCCCTGCTTTAAACTGCCCGTTGGCTTGAGTCATCAAAGGCGTGCCTTTGTCAGGATCGTTTTTCAGCGCCTGACTCAACAACACTTTTGCTTCATCATACTGATTAGCCTTCAGAAAACAGTAGCCTGCACTTTCAAGACTGTCAGCTACCGGACCGGAATCAGGTAAACGGGCAGCGATGCTAAACTGCTGTTGTGACGGTACATACTGCCCTAAACTACACAAAAACGCACCGTAATTATTCAGGACAGTTCCATTTTGAGGGGCGAGCTTTAACGCTTGCTGGTAGCGGCTTTGCGCGGCGTCGTTATTGCCGTTTTTTTGCTCATACAATGCCATTCCCAGCTGGTTACGATAATCCTGAGGCGAGGCGTCGACCGCCTGTTGCAGATTGGCCTTTGCCGCAGGCATGTTCCCCTGCGACAAATACTCCATTCCCAACTGAAGTTGGGTTTGAGGCGCGCCCGAGGCGGCCTCGACCGGCGGTTGCTTTGAACCCGAACAGGCCGCCAGAAGACAGACTGCCGCGCTCGCGGCGAAGAACCCTTTCCACTGCATTATCGCCATATTAAATCCTTTTACCCTTCTACCGATAAGAAGACCCATGCAAGCTCAGAACCACGATCTATTTATACGCTTTTAACCATAATAGATTCACCGGCCATTTTTTTCTTCAAAGTACGTTTGGTACGGTCAATAACTTCGCCCGCCAGCTGTCCGCAGGCGGCATCGATATCGTCGCCGCGCGTTTTACGCACGATAACGGTAAAGCCGTAGTCCATCAGCACCTTGGAGAAACGGTCGATGCGGCTATTGGAGCTGCGACCGTATGGCGCCCCCGGGAAGGGGTTCCATGGGATCAGGTTAATCTTGCACGGCGTATCCTTCAGCTTTTCAGCCAGCTCGTGCGCGTGCTCGGTACCGTCGTTGATGTGGTCAAGCATAACGTATTCAACGGTCACGCGACCCTGATTAGCGTTAGATTTCCCCAAATAACGATTAACGGCAGCCAGGAAGGTGTCGATGTTGTATTTGCGGTTGATCGGCACAATCTCGTCACGAATTTCATCGTTCGGTGCGTGCAGGGAGATAGCCAGCGCCACGTCAATCATGTCGCCCAGCTTGTCCAGTGCAGGAACCACACCGGAAGTAGACAGGGTCACGCGACGTTTTGACAGCCCGAAACCGAAGTCGTCGAGCATGATTTCCATCGCGGGAACCACGTTGTTCAGGTTAAGCAGCGGCTCACCCATGCCCATCATCACCACGTTGGTGATTGGACGAGTACCGGCAACTTTTGCCGCACCGATAATCTTCGCGGCACGCCAGACCTGACCGATGATTTCAGAAACGCGCAGGTTGCGGTTAAAGCCCTGTTGAGCGGTTGAGCAGAAAGTACATTCCAGCGCGCAGCCTACCTGTGAGGACACACACAGCGTGGCGCGATCGCCATCAGGAATATAAACAGTTTCAACCTGCTGATTGCCGACCTGGATAGCCCATTTGATGGTGCCATCTGCAGAACGTTGCTCAACGGCAACTTCCGGAGCACGGATTTCGGCAACGCTCGCCAGCTTGTTACGCAGCGTTTTATTGATATCGGTCATTTCCTCGAAATCATCGCTACAGTAATGGTACATCCACTTCATGACCTGATCCGCACGGAACGGTTTTTCACCCATTTTGATGAAAAACTCGCGCATCTGTTTGCGGTTCAAATCCAGAAGGTTAATTTTGGCGCTCACCGGGGCCGCTGATTTCTCAGCTAATTCTGCTTTAGCAGCATTTTCAGCGCGGATGACGTTCAGGGAGTCGATTTCAGACGAGCTGAGAACCGGAATATCTAATTCGATGGTACTGGACATATTTTTATTGGCCTCGTTGTTACACGTTATGGCTCGAAGGAAGTGCGGGCCTTAAATCGCCCACGAATGCTCATTGCTCAAACCACTACAGAAATAATGAAACGCCCCAAAGAGTAAAACCCTTGGGGCGCAACATTGTACAAATTTTAAGGCGAGGTGGCTATTAATGAAAGCCAGCTAATACAAATTTATTGTATCAGCCAATTAGCGTAGTAAACCGACCTAAACCTAACTTCTTATTAACGAGCGCAGATTTCGCTTTCGTCGAAGAAGTAAGCGATTTCGCGCTGTGCAGACTCAACCGCGTCAGAACCGTGAACGGCGTTAGCAGTGAAGCTGTCAGCGTAATCAGCACGCAGAGTACCCGCCAGAGCGTTGTCTGGGTTGGTTGCGCCCATGATGTCACGGTTACGCTGAACGGCATTTTCGCCTTCCAGAACCTGAACAACAACTGGACCAGAGGTCATGAACTCTACCAGACCGTCGAAGAATGGACGACCTTTGTGCTCAGCGTAGAAGCCTTCAGCCTTTTCTTTGCTCAGACGGATCATTTTAGAAGCGATGATCTGGAAGCCAGCACGTTCGAAACGCGCAGTGATAGCACCGATGTCGTTGTTAGCTACGGAGTTTGGCTTGATGATAGAGAAAGTACGTTCGATAGTCATAAAAAAACCTCTGTCTGACTTTAGAGTTTGTGCAGGTCGATTAAATGTTAACACTGCCGGAAAATGGCGCCGATTATAGGGGGCTAAGTAACGCTTGCCTACAGGAATAACAACATTTGATTAAAAAAATGTGTCACTGATTCACTTTGTGGCGCAAAGGCCTCATTTTCTATAAACAAAATCATTAATCAAGGGTGAAATTGAGCGTACTAACCTGACTGCTCTCATCCAGCACCGACAGTTGATACTGGCCCGGCTGGCTTAGCGTGGCCTGAAAGATTCGATTGTCGGCGCCGTTCTCCACCTGCTCGCCATTGAGGAACCACCAACGTCTCCCAGCCCCGCCCTGCGACTCGATTCGCAGAGAGAGACTGCGTTGCCCCGGCAGAGGCTTGAGGATCGCGTTATCGCGTATTCCCAATAGCAAAAGCGGCTGTACTGCAGATTTGCCCAGCGGCGGGCAGCTCGCGTCATGCGGCGGCAAACGCTGACTACGGTGCTCTTCGGGCGGCAGCCAGGGTTCGAGCGGCGTCGGCCATAGCGCCACCTGAGTAGCGTGAGAATTCGGGCAGTTGGCCGCGACCTGCTGGCCCTGTGAATTGACCCACAGCGTAATCAGACTCCCGGCCTGCGACTCCTCCCCAGGCGCTGGGAGCGTGGGCGGCAGCGTGCCGTCGAGCGTCCAACTTTGGCGCTGCTGGCGGCAGTTGGTGTCACCCGCCTTGAGCGGCTGTCCGCCGGGCCAGCACAGCGTGGCAATCCCAACCGATGGCGGACGCGGGTCACTCACCGCCATCTTCGGGCTGTAACGCGCCGAGCTGACCAACAAATTGTTCACCTGATTGAGCAGCGGCACTGCCGTAGCATAGCCGAACTGACCGGCAACCGGCGTGGCGTCAGGGCGCCCTACCCACACGCCGATGATATATCCCGGATTCACCCCCATCGCCCACGCATCGCGATAGCCGTAGCTGGTGCCCGTTTTCCATGCCAATGGAACCGTGCCGGGCAACGTATTGTCGGGTTGCGGGAGTGCCTGCCCGCCCAGGATACGTCGGATAATCCATGCCGCTCCCGGCGACATCAACCTGCGTTCGACCAAAGGCTGTTGAGGTTCAAAGCGTAATCTGGCGACCTTACCGCCCCGCGCCAGCGCACTGTAAGCCTGTGCCAGTTGGTCTAGCCGCGATCCTGTGCCACCCAAAATGACCGCCAGACTGGGGTCACTGTTAGCGGGAAAACGCAGGTGAATACCGGCGTTGCGTAAATTCGCAGTAAAACGTTTTGGCCCGTAAGCATCGAGCAGTTGCACAGCAGGGAGATTGAGCGACCTGACCAACGCTTCGCTGGCGCTGACTGGCCCATGAAAACCGGTGTCAAAATTGCCCGGACGATAATCCCCGAAGCGCCTTGGTACGTCTTGTAACAGCGACTCCGCAGTTATCAAGCCATCGTCCAGCGCCAGCCCATAGAGGAAAGGCTTGAGGGTTGACCCCGGCGAGCGCCATGCGCTGACCGTATCGACTTGCCCAAAGCGGCTGCTGTCTTTGAAATCGACCGAGCCAAGATAGGCCTTTACCGCCATCGTCGAACTTTCAACCACGATAACCCCGACGGAGGTTTTCGCCGGCAGCTGGTTTTTCCAGCCTGCCGCCAGCTCCTCAAGCTCCCTTTGCAGATTAGCGTCGAGCGTTGTGGTCACGATGGTGCGGTTATTATGGCTAGTGAGCCTTCTCGCCAGCAGCGGGGCAAGCTGTGGCACCTGACGCGGGGCAAGCCAGATGGACTCCTGACGAATCTCGTCGACGCGCCTCTGCGGCCAGACGTGATACTCCGCCAGTCTGGAGAGCACCTTGTCTCTTGCGGCACGAGCGCGTTCGGGGAATCGGTCGGGACGCAGCCGACTCGGTGCCTGCGGTAAAACGGCCAGCAGCGCCGCCTCGCCTGGCGTTAGCTCAGAAGGCGGTTTGCCCAGATAGGTCCAGCTGGCCGCCGCTATGCCCTGTAAGGTACCGCCGAAGGGGGCACGATTAAGATAAATTTCAAGAATTTGCGATTTCGACAGCGTCCACTCGAGCTGGAGAGTACGGGCAATCTGGCGCAGTTTGCCCGCAAAAGTGCGCGGATGGGGACAGATAAGCCGCGCGACCTGCATCGACAGCGTACTTCCGCCTGAAACGATGCCGTCGTGATGAATATTTTGCCAACTGGCACGCAGCAGCGACAGCGGATTAATGCCGGGATGATCCCAGAACCAGCGGTCCTCGTAGGTCAACAGCGCCTGCAAATAGTACGGCGAGACCTGATCCAGTTTAACGGGATAACGCCACACACCCTGTGCATCGGCATAGCGCCAAAGCGGCGTACCGTCCTCTGCGGTCACCACTCTCGCGACCGGCAGCTCTTGCAGAGGCAGTGGCCAGATACGGTTTGCCGCCCACAGCAGCGCGCCTCCCGTCAGTATCAGCAGGAGAAAAAAACGCGCGATTCTCAGCCAAAAGAAGCCGCGCTCACCGCTGAGACCTTTCATTGCCCGGGATCTCCTCGCCTAGCGTACATTCATCTGTTGCGGTGTCGCACCGGTAGCCCGCCATGCAGGAACATACATGGACTCGACCTGCGGAGCAGGCACGGAATAGCTGCCCGGCGTTACTGCACGGGCGAGATACAGCAGTGCCACATGGCGGTAGCCATCGACGTCGATAGCAGCGACATAGCGGTCATCTCGGTATTCCTGATGCTTGATGTTCGCCTGCTGCATATCGCCCATCAGTTCAGTCAGTTTACTGGCCGCATCCCCCAGGCTAGCGCTACTTTCGGCCAGATTCTGGTTCTCGAGTTCAAGACCTGCGGGCAGAAGATCGACTACCAGCGCATCCGGCACGTGCGTGTCGGCCCAAACGTCAAGATGCACAACCACCAGACTGCCACTTTCAAGCGACGCCAGTGATATCGGTTGCCCGTCCATGCCGAGATAATTGCGTTTAATATGCAAAATGTTGCCGCTTTCAGCGGGTGCCTGCTGAGGGTAACCGGTGATATCAAAACGAGTGTACACCGCAGTATCACCGCTGTTTTTCAGCATAACCGGCTGATGCAGGGCTGTAGCATTGAATGAACGGGTCACTGCCGAGGTCGAGGACAACGCCTGCGAATCTCCGTCTATTGTCACCTGCCACGGCGTCTCCGCGCTGCCAAGGAGCCCACGACCGGCCATAAACAGCGCATTGCTTTCTTGAGTAGACAACCAACGCTGACCGTTAAGACTTTCGGAAAGCGTCAGCAACAGGCGGTCGCGGACGTCCGGCAACATATTGTTTTCACTCAGCAGCGACAGGATCAACGCATTGTCGCGCAGCGGACTGCCATAGTCCTCGAGCCAGTAATCTTTCTCTGGTCGAACTTTGGCAACGCCTTCGGCAATCGCCGTTTGAGCACGGGGCATGTCCCCCATCATTTTCAACGCAATGCCCAGTTGAACCAACGGCAGGCCCGACTGTGCCGCACTGCGCTTGTCAAACAGCTGGCGCAGTGCACCCAACGGTGCCTGCTGCTGACCGGCGAGCACCAGCCCAGCATAAGCCTGAACGGCAAAGCGTGTACTGTCTGGCTGCGAACTGTAGCGAACGTCTATCTGATTCGGGTCCTGCAAATAGCGCTGCAGGCGTTTTTTGGCCTTCTCCAGCCCTTCCGTTTGCACGCTGTAGCCCTGCTGCGCGGCACGAACCAAGAAGTCAGTCGCATATGCGGTCAGCCAATACTCCTCAGGGCTGTCTTTATTCCACAGGCCAAAGCCACCGCTCTCTTTCTGCATACCTAACAGTCTGTCGATGCCAATATCGATGTTGTGACGGCGTACATCGTCGGTCGAGGTTTTGATTCCCAACGCCGCCAGCTGTGCACGGCTGGTGTAAAGCGACGGATAAAGACCGCTGGTCGTTTGCTCCAGGCAGCCGTAAGGATAGGCCAGCAGTTCACTGATATAACGTGCCAGATTCAGCGGCGGTTTGCTGCTGAGCGTTAAGCGCCCCTGTAGCGTCTCTTGCACCAGCTGCGCATTGGCGTCAGACGACAACTGCCAGGTTTCTCCCGGATGAAGTACGGTCGCGAAGTTACGCGTCAGCGCCGGGAAAGCAGGCCGCACGCCAATCGACCAGCTTCGGTGGTAGTCCTGAAGTTTCTCGTTCGGCAATGTCATGCCGCTGACCTTGACGCTCACCTGCCCCGCACCAAAGCCTGACAGCGCTTTCACAGCGACTGACAGGGTTTTGCGCTCGCCTTGTGCCAGCGAAACGCTCTGCCCGGCCGTTGAATTGACAAGCTGAATTAAGCCGTCGGTAACGACCTCAACGTTGAAAGTTTGCACAGCGCCCGAGAGATTGGTGACATCAAGGGCCAGATTTGCGCTGTCGCCATCTGCCATAAAGCGTGGCGTTGCAAGCTCAACAATGATGGGGGCAGCCACCACAACTTTCGACTCTGCGCTGCCAAAGTCTTCGTCACTCCAGCCCTGAGCCATCAGGCGCAGCTCGCCGTTAAAATCAGGGATAGGGATCTGTACCTCACCGTCGCCATTGTCGTCGAGCGTCACAGGGACTGCCTGCTGAGCGACAATGGTCACCTCGGTAACTGGCTTCTGACCGCCGCGCGAAAGAGGATCTTCATCGCCGTCGCCGCCAAAACTCAGGCTGGCCATTCTGCCCTTTCCTTCGATCAAATGGCCGTAGACGTCGTATTGATCGACCCCATAACGTTTACGCCCCAGGAAGGCGTCGTAAGGATCGGGAGTCTTGAAACCTGTAATCGACAACACGCCAGCATCCACCGCCGACAGCAGCAGATTAATGGAGTGTGGAACCGCCTTGCCCTCCACCGAGGCTTTGACTTTGACGGTCAGAAGCTGGTTCGGACGAATCTTGGCTGGGGCATCGAGCTGTAGGCTTAGCTTGCGGCCCTCGGAGGCTAAAGGTATATGCAACAAACCGACCGCCCTCTTTGGCGTCGACTGCTGCTTTTTGTCACCGGGACGCAGTACCAGCGCGCTGAAATAGAGATCGTGGCGTCGCCATTCACTATTAATCGGCACATCAATATCGACGCCTGCCTCAGGCACGTCAATCTCCTGCCACCAGAGCGGACCATCGCTCGACTCTACCAACAGATAGCCTTTACCTGCCGCCGGAGCCTGAATATGTATTTTTGCGCGCTCACCCGGCTGATAGGACGGTTTGTCGAGCTTTAGTTTCACCTGATCGGGGCGCACGGCATCCGTACCGTCGGTATTGTCCTGCCAGCTGTAGCCGGCCCAGAAGCGCAGGCTGCTCAACTGATGAGTTTGCGGATCTTCAACTTCAATACGGTAAGCGCCCCACTCGACTGGGAAGCTGACTTTTGCCGAACCGTCGGCGGCAATATCTATCTGCTGACGGGCCAGCACCAGATCCTTTTTATCGTACAGCGACTGCCAGCCGCTGCTTTCGGACCATTGCCAGTAATAGTCGCGACGTTCGCGCACCAGCCGAACTTCAAGACCTTTCGCCGCGAGCCTCTGTGCTGCTTTATTAACAGAAACAATCTCAAAATCCGCCTGGCTGTTTTCATCAACCACCGCCTGCGATACCGTCTTGTCGGTGCGATAGTCGTAAATATCCTGTTTGTTGAACAAGGGGCGAATACCGGGCAAGACCTCCGCAGGCCAGACTGCCTGACTGACCCGCCGTGTTACCGGACGCCCACCCGACTCCAGCAGGCTGGCCTGCAGAATCACCGTCAAAGGCGAACGCACCGTATTCCAGCTGTTTTCAACGGTAACAGCGCCTTTCCCCTCGGCGTCTAGCGTCTGGTCAACGTCGCTCAGCGTTCGTGAGAGGTTTTCTTCATTGATAGCCCCGAACTCATAGCCCGGCAAGGAAGGTACCGCCTCACGCAGCGGACGCAAATACAGCTGCCCCTGAAGACGATTACCCGCAGCCGGTGCCCCATAGAGATAGCGGCCCGTGACATCAAAGGTCACCGCAGCATCGCCGAGAACCGGCTCCTGACTGCTGCTCAAATCTAGCGCCATTCGCTCTGGCATAAAGTCTTCAACCTTGAAAGGGTAATAGCGCAGCTGATTATCGCCAAGGTTGAAGCTGACCTTCCAGTCGCCGGTTGGCCCGTCTTGCGGGATAGGATATTGGTACTGGTAAAGGCCGTTTTGCGGCTGCCACATAAAGGTGCGGGCAACCTGACCATCGGGCTTGATCAGTTGCGTCTTCACCGGCTGCGCCGTCACGGGTTTGCCGTCAGCGTCACGCAGTAAGGCATTCAGCAGCAGTGTTTCACCCGGGCGGTATAAATCTCTTGGCCCAAAGGCGAAAAGCGTTTTGCTGTAACCCTGGGGTCCGGCAATATCAAACTCGGCCAGGTCCAGCGCCGGTTCATTGAGGTTAATCAGACTAGTTTCGCCGCCGTGCTGTGCCAACAGCAAGACCGCCTTTGGATCTTTGGCGAATTGCGCGTGCCCGTGAGCGTCAGTGTTACCCTGCGCCAGCGGGTGGCCCTTCTCGTCAAGCGTCTGCAAATGAATATCTGCCAGCGGTGTGCCCGCCTCAAGCGCCTGAGTATAGACATCAACCTGTTGACTGTAGCTGTGTAACGAAACACCGATATCACTGAGGGTGAAGAGCGTCGCCGGATTGGTGTAACTGTAGCGCCCCGCCTGCTGCATCACGGCAAGATAGACACCCGGTTGCTTCAGCGCATCAATACCGCCGATCGGTAATAGCAGGTGCTCGCGGGTATTAATCTGAGGATTTAGCGCAAAACGGCCGGTGTAAACCAAATCGGCCCGCTTCAGCAGGGTGTCAGACTCTCCGGATGAAAGTGCGCTGCTCGATTGCCAGTCAGCCAGAAACTCCGGCAGCGCCGCACTTTTAATGCGGAAGAAATTCACGTCCACATTATTAATATTCAAGGCGATAACCGGCAAACCTTCTGCCAGTCTGGTGGGCAGCAGGGATCCTTTGCTGGCAAACCCAACGCTAGGCTCAATATTACGGGTGGTGAGGGTCTTTTGCTGTTCAGCCCCCAGCTGTGCGCCGTTGAGCCCTTTAAGAGCGCCGTCAACCGTGACCACCAGCTGACGGTCAGGCAACAGATGGCGGAAACGCAGTTCGGTGAGACTGTCGGACAGCTCCCACGCACCGTCTGGGGTTCCGCTTTTGGTATCGACCAGATGCACCAGCGAAGCAAAATTCTGTGCCGGATCGAGGGGCACAGAAAAGGTCAGGACCCATGCACTGGCACCGTCGAGCTGCAGCTCGGAAGCATCCAACAGCGAAAGAGGCTGCCCCGCACTCTTTTTAGCCAAAGCTTCACGTTGAGCATTGTCGAGCCTGGGCATCACAGCCTCGGCGGCTTTTGGCGCAGTGGCTTTCTCAGCGATTTGCGCAGGGGGCGTTTTAGGGGGATCTTTAGGTTTAGGATCATCACAGCCACTCAGGCAAAGTAACGCCAGGCCAACGGTCAGTGTCTGCCAGCGCTTGCTTAACCTGCCTAATCCCAAGCCTAAAGACGTCCCCATGCGACTTCTCCCTGATAATAGATGTGTAAAAACTCACTACGCCTGAATGCGAATAAACATGCGCCAGCCGATTTAGAAATACAACCACATGTTTTGAAAAATTGCGTTACCGCAGTACGCAAAAACTAACCGAAAGACATTAATTGCTTTTTATGCTGGAACACATCTCCCAAATTCGAATTCAGGCCTGAAGGGAGGAACAGTAAAAAATTGACGATTTGTATAATACTAGATAAATTGTCAATGATGGAAAAACAGACACCCGAACAGCAGGCCAATCAGGCGCTTTTAAGCCAGCTCGAGCAGATAGCCAAAGGCATCGGCGAAACCTTTGCGCCCTTTTGCGAGGTCGTGGTTCACGACTTGCTGGACCCCAAGCACGCCATCCTGTCGATTCAAAATAATCTCTCGGGCCGTGAGATTGGCGCACCGGCCACCGAACTGGGTCTGGCGCGCATCAACGACCCCGAGTATCCGCAGGTTCTCGCCAACTACGCCAACCGTTTTGCAGACGGACGTCGCGCCAAAAGTACCTCAATCGGCATTAAAGATGCACAGGGCCGCTACGTTGCAGCACTGTGCATGAATGTCGATCTCAATCTTTTTGGGCAAATGCAAAGCATGCTGGCGCAGTTTTGCCAAACAGGGAGTGTCGATATCACTGAGACGCTGGATCCGACCAATGCCGACACCCTGCGTGAGCACATCGACAAGTTTTCCGCCAGCCGCTCAAAAGCGCCACAGGCATTGAAGGCCGAAGAGCGCCGCCAACTGTTGGCCGAATTAAAAGAGGCCGGTTATCTCGAGGTTCGCAAAGCGGTAAGCACCATCGCCCAGCATCTCGGCGTATCAAGGGCTACGCTGTATAACGACGTTAAATTCTGAGGAAGAAATGAATACACTGCCTACTTTTGATGATGTTTTAGCCGCCGCAAAAAGAATTGAGGGCTATGCCCATAAAACGCCAGTGATGCAGTCGAGTATCCTTAACCAAGCCTTGGGTGCCGAGGTCTTTTTCAAATGCGAAAACCTTCAGCGCATGGGGGCATTCAAATTTCGCGGAGCTTTTAACTCACTGGCACTGCTCGATGAAGCACAGCGTGAAAAAGGCGTGATCACCTATTCTTCCGGCAATCATGCGCAGGGTATCGCGCTGGCGGCCTCACTGCTGGGTATCCCGGCGACCATCGTCATGCCAAAGGATGCGCCTAAAGCCAAACGTGCCGCCACCGAGGGATACGGTGCCAAAGTCGTTGAATATGACCGCTATACGCAGGACCGCGAGGCTATCACTCACGCACTGGCCCAAGAGCACGGATACGCGGTGGTTCCAGCTTATGACTACGCGCCGGTGATTGCCGGACAAGGCACTGCGGTAAAAGAGCTGCTTGAAGAGGTAGGTGAGCTGGACGCACTGTTTGTGCCGCTCGGCGGCGGCGGTCTGCTGGCAGGCTCTGCGCTCGCGGCACGCGCCCTTTCCCCAGATTGTAAAATCTATGGCGTTGAGCCAGAGGCCGGTAACGACGGGCAACAGTCGTTTCGCAGCGGCGGTATCGTCAAAATCAGCACGCCAAAAACAATTGCCGACGGCGCACAGACACCGTCGCTCGGCCAGATTAACTTCTCGATTATCCAACGCGACGTGGACGATATTTACACCGCCACCGATGCGCAGCTGGTCGACAGCATGGCCTTCTTTGCCTCGCGCATGAAGCTTATCGTTGAACCTACGGGCTGCCTGGGTTTGGCCGCACTGCGTGCCAATGCCGAGAACCTGCGCGGTAAACGTATCGGCGTCGTCATCAGCGGCGGTAACGTCGACCTCGACAACTTCGCGCACCTGCTAGCCGAGCATGCCAATACTCAAGAGACAGCGCGATGAGATTTATCTCCGCAGAGCAATGTCGTCCAGTTGTCACTCACCGGCTTGCCTTCGAGGCAATAAAGGCGGCGTTAGTGGCTACCGCATCGCCCGCCAGCACGCTTTTTCCCGTGGTTATCGGTCACGGCTCAGAGCCAGGCACCCGCTTTACGGTCAAATCGGCGACCCAGTCGGTGAACGTCCCGCTGACCGGATTAAAAGTCGGCACCTACTGGCCAAAAAACAGCGAACACGGGCTGCCGCGCCACAACTCTTACATACTGCTGCTTGACGATGACACCGGCGCACTGAACGCGGTGCTCGAAGGTGGGCAAGTTAATGCTTTCCGCACCGCCGCCGCCGATGCAGTTGCCGCACACTATTTAGCGCGTCCGGACGCCTCGCGGCTGGTCCTTTTTGGTGCCGGACATCAGGCAAAGTACGAGGCCGAGGCGCTGCTCGAGCGCTTCCCTATTACCGACGTGCTGATTGTGAATCGAGACCGGCAAAAAGCCGAAGCGCTCTGTGACGCTCTGGCAGAGAAAGGGGTAAACGCGGGGGTTAGCGATGCTGAAACCGCCTGCCGGACCGCTGATATCATTGTGACCGTGACCGGCTCAACCACTCCGCTGTTTCAGGCAGAGTGGGTCAAGCCTGGTACCCATATTGCCAGCATGGGGTCGGATGCCAGGGGCAAGCAGGAGCTCCCGCCCGCACTCTTTGCACGCGCCAGGCTGTTTGCCGACCTGCCTGAACAGTCGCGCACCCTTGGCGAGTTTCAGCATGCGCCCAGGGTGTCGGAACACGATGATGAATCTATTACGGCTATCGGCAACGTCATTATTGGCAACGCTTTTGGCCGCCGCGGTCCCGAAGAGATTACGATTTTCGACAGCTCAGGCATCGCACTACAGGATTTGTTTATCGCCGCCGCCATCCTGAATGCGCTGGATAACGCCGGTGCCTGATGCCGGTCTTTTATAACTTTTTATCGCTAGCCAGGCCCAGACTATGACTGATAATACCCCGTTGAACGGCGTCAGCATTCACGACAAAGAAACGCCTTTTCTGCTGCTTAATCGCGACAAGCTGGAACGCAACGTTGCGCGACTGCGCGAACACACCGACAGTTTCGGCGTGCCGCTGAGGCCACACCTGAAGACCGTAAAATCCGTTGAGGCGGCGCGTTTGATCCTTACTGAGGGTAACGGGCCGGCCACGGTTTCCACCTTGAAAGAGGCAGAGGTGTTCGCCGCCGCTGGATGCAAAAATCTGATTTACGCCGTGGGTATCGCACCGCAAAAGCTGGCCCGCGTGGTTGCCTTGCTAAAAGACGGCACCGATATCAGCGTGATTTTAGACAGCCTGGAGCAGGCGCGTGCCGTCGCTGACTACTCCCGCCAGGCGAGCATCGCCATCCCGGCATTGATTGAGATCGACAGCGATGGTCATCGCAGCGGCGTAGCGCCGGGCGACAATCTGCTGATTGAAATCGGCCGCATTCTGCATCACGACGGCGCTGAACTACGCGGCATTATCACTCATGCCGGTGAGTCTTATCACTGCAAGAGCCTGGAGGAACATCAGGCGATGGCAGAGAAAGAGCGCGCCGCCGCCGTGGCCTGTGCCGATGCACTGCGTCACGCGGGTCTGCCGAGTCCGGTCGTCAGCGTCGGCTCTACGCCGACCGCGCATTTCAGCAAAGACTTGACCGGCGTTACCGAGGTTCGTGCCGGCGTTTTCACGCTGTTTGATCTGGTGATGACCGGCGCGGGCGTCTGCCAAACCTCGGATATCGCGCTGTCTGTAGTGGCCACGGTGATTGGCCACCAGCGTGAAAAAGGCTGGATAATGATTGATGCCGGCTGGATGGCGATGTCACGCGACAGAGGCACGGCGGCGCAGGCGGTCGACCAGCGTTACGGCATAGTGTGCGATATGGCTGGCAATCCGCTGGGCGATCTTCTGATGGTAGACGCTAACCAGGAGCACGGCATTGTGGCGCTGCGTCCGGGAAGCCAGCAAACGCTGCCTTATCTCCCCTACGGCAGTCGGGTGCGTATCCTGCCTAATCACGCCTGTGCAACGGTCAGCCAGCACGGTGAATTCGCCGTCATACGCGATGGAAGTGAACACATTGAGGCGCTGTGGCCGATTATCCACGGGTGGTAAGAGTAATAAAAAGGCCGCACAGTGGCGGCCTTTAGCGGGATACCTTATCTCAGGCTTTGCCCGACGAAGGAATGATATTGCGTAGCCAGCTTCCCCACTTGCGCTGATAAAAAGGCTGAGTATGGCTCACCAGATAATGGCTCAGCCCCCTCTCCTTCTCATTCACAATGCAGAAATCTACCGGGCTGTCGTCTGGCGAGGTTTCAGCCGCGACGTTGCCCGCTTCACGGATCAACGCGTCAACTTCCGCCTCGGTGCCGTCAGCCTCGACGCCAACCAGCAGATTGGGTTGCGGGTCAGCGGCCTTGTCGTGGATCAACGCCAGGAAGGCACGGCGAACCGGCTTCTTCTGGCTAAAAAGCGTGGTCAGCGCGTCAACCATCGCCGAAGGGTATTGTTCCGGCTGACCAATCAGCAGCTGACTTTCGGCGTCCAGCGTCAGCTCGGCCGGTGCGGCGAGCCCCCCGGTGTTAAGCAGCATGGTGATTTCGCTTGGATACAGCTCTTTGCCGTATTCTGACTTAGGGTTGAGAAACAGCTCTTCACCCTGAGTCATCTCAAAGAGGATACGCGCTGGCAGTGCGACGAAAGACTGTTCGTCTTCACTTTCTCCCGCGACGGCACGCTCGAGCACCTCGACCGAGGAAAACACAGGAATGATCGAACTGCCATCCTGTTTTTCCCAGTGCAGCAGATTCAGCTCGCTACCGGCAGAGATATCCTGTTGAATTTCTGACGCTTCCTGCCCGGCATCGCCCAAAACCCACACCGTTGACTCCAGCAGCTTCTGATAGAAAGCTGGGCGATACGCCGCCTGTGTCACAGAAAGCCTGAGCAAACGCTCAAGTTCATTTTCATCCTGCTGCGAGGCAGCAGGAATATCGTGCGGGACGCTCATAGTTATTTCGCTTTGGCTAACAGCAAGTTAGCAACGGTACGCACACCCAGGCCAGTAGCGCCCGCAGACCATTGGTCAGCCGCGCTCTTACGGTAGGTTGCTGAACAGTCGATATGCAGCCAGCCTTTCTTGTAGTTTTTCACAAAGTGAGACAGGAATGCCGCAGCTGTGCTGGCACCGGCACCGTAGTTAGGGCCTGCAATGTTGTTAAGCTCGGCAAAGTTTGACGGCAGCTGGTTGCGATGGAACTCAGCCAGCGGCAGACGCCAGAACGGCTCGTGCTCTTCGGCAGCGCTGGACAACAGTTCGGCAGCCAGCGCATCGTCGAAGCTGAACAGCGCGTGGTAGTCGTTGCCCAGGGCGGTTTTTGCCGCGCCGGTCAGCGTTGCCGCGTCAATCAGCAGCGTCGGATTATGCTTGGAGGCATCAATCAGGCCATCGGCCAGCACTAAGCGGCCTTCAGCATCGGTATTCATTACTTCAACCGTCTTGCCGTTGCGATAGTGAATGATGTCGCCCAGTTTCAGTGCGTTGCCGCTTACCATGTTGTCAGCGCAGCACAGGTAAAGTTTCACACGTTTGTTCAGACCGCCCGCGGCGGCCAGCGCCAGTGCACCGGTCAGCGTCGCCGCGCCCCCCATATCGGCCTTCATCGAGTCCATAGACGCGCTGGGTTTCAGGCTGTAGCCGCCGGTATCGAAGGTGATGCCTTTGCCTACCAGACACGCGAAAACAGGCGCTTCCGGGTTACCGGTAGGGTTGTAGTCCAGAGACAGCAGAACCGGTGGACGGTCAGAGCCACGCCCTACGGTATGCAGGCCGTTGTACTCTTTTTCGCGCAGCTCATCGCCTTTGGTAATGCGATAGCTGATCGAGTCACCAAATTCGCACAGCAGATCAACCGCGCTGCGAGCCAGTTTTTCCGGGCTCAAGTCTTCAGCCGGTTTGTTGATGGTGTCACGCACCCAGTCGATGATCTTCAGGCGCTGTTGCAGGCTCTCGGTGTCCGCTTCAGACAGTTCGGCCCACTCTACGCTGCGGGTGCCTTTAGGACCACGGAAGCCCTGCCAGAACGCCCAGCTGTTTTCGAGATCCCAACCTGCCCCTTCAAGCTTCACTTTTTTCACGCCCTGGCCATCAATGCGGCGCCCGGCGCGTGCAATTGAGGTCAGCGTGTCTTCAGCCGTGAAATGGATAGTAATACCTTCAGAATCAGTACTTAACAGGGCCTTTTCGCCCCAACGCGCGTCCGCAGGTTTTGAAGACAGTAGAACAGGCATTACATCATTAGTGGTCGCTTTAGTCGTCATGACTACACTCCAAATTTGTTAGGTTTATCTTCAATGATTAGCGTTAGAAAGCTCACGCAGGCGGCTTATTGATTTTTCTATAAGCGAAATACTGTAATCGATCTCTTCTTCGGTGGTAAAACGCCCCACCGAGAAACGGATAGAACTGTGCGCCAGCTCATCATTAAGCCCAAGCGCCTTAAGGACATAAGAAGGCTCAAGGCTCGCCGAGGTGCAGGCAGATCCTGAAGAAACCGCAAGATCCTTCAGGGTCATGATCAGCGATTCACCGTCTACGTTGGCAAAGCTGACGTTGAGGATGTTGGGCGCGGTCCGGCCTTCACAACCGTTGAGGAACACGTCTTTAATCTGGCGAATACCGTTCCACAAGCGGTCACGCAGTGCAGACAGGCGTAGCGCTTCTTCGGTCATCTCTTCTTTCGCGATGCGATAGGCTTCACCCATGCCAACAATCTGGTGCACCGGCAATGTGCCTGAACGCATGCCGCGCTCGTGGCCACCACCGTGGATCTGCGCATCGACGCGAACGCGCGGTTTGCGGCTGACGTAAAGCGCGCCGATCCCTTTAGGGCCATAGATCTTGTGCGCCGAGAAGGACATCAGATCGACCTTCAGCTCGGCGAGATCCACCGGCAGTTTACCGACGCTCTGCGTGGCGTCGACGTGGAACAGGATCTCGCGGCTGCGGCACATCTCACCGATTGCCGCAATGTCCTGAATCACACCAATCTCGTTGTTGACGTGCATTACCGATACCAGCACCGTGTCATCACGCAGAGCCTGTTCCAACTGTTGAAGATCCAGCAGGCCGTTTGGCTGCGGATTGAGATAGGTGACCTCAAAGCCCTCGCGCTCAAGCTGCTCGCAGGTATCCAGTACGGCTTTATGCTCCGTCGTGCTGGTAACAATGTGTCGGCCTTTATGCGAGTTGGCCAGCGCCGCGCCTTTAATCGCCAGGTTGTCAGACTCGGTCGCACCTGAGGTGAAAATCACCTCGCGCGGGTCGGCGTTGATAAGCTCTGCGATGTTGTTACGCGCCACGTCAACCGCCTCTTCCGCTTGCCAGCCGAAACGGTGGGAACGGGAGGCCGGATTGCCGAAAGTACCGTCCAGCGTTAGACACTGCATCATCTTTTCGGCTACGCGTGGGTCAACCGGCGTAGTGGCCGAATAATCCAGATAAATCGGTAATTTCATGGCAAAAGTGCTCCGTACAGCACGCGCCAAAATGAACGCGGCTTTCTTTATATACGAGCTAGTTTAAAACGGCTTGACCACCGGTTAAAAGGGAAATCATGCCACAGAAGAGGTTCAGAGCAGAATATGCTTATTCAGGCAGTGCCTATAGCAAAAAAAGGACAAAAGAAAACCGGGCGACAAGGTTGCAGTGACGAAGAGTCTCTGTCTTGTTCTACCCGGTTTGTCTGACGCCAGCGTTGGCTGAGGTCGGTTATTCTGCGGTTGGTGCTGACGAATTCGAATCAGGCGCGCAGGTTAACGTTGATGGTTTCTTGCGGACGGCCATTCGGCATGCGGCGCAGGTCGTTATTCTGACGATCGGCCACTTCAAGCACGTCTTGGTTGTTAACCAGTTCACCGATGGTGATGTCATTAAGGAAGCCGCTGATGCGCTCGCTCAGGTCACGCCACAGGGTGTGAGTGAGGCAACGTTCGCCTCCCTGACAGCCTTCTTTACCCTGGCAACGGGTGGCGTCAACGGACTCGTCAACCGCAGTAATGACTGCACCGACAGAGATTTCAACTGCGTCACGACCCAACAGATAACCCCCGCCCGGACCACGAACGCTGGCAACCAGTTCGTGTTTGCGCAGACGAGAGAACAGCTGCTCCAGATACGAAAGAGAGATGCCCTGACGTTCAGAGATGTCGGCTAAAGGCACGGGGCCTTCCTGAGAATGCAGTGCCACGTCGAGCATAGCAGTAACAGCATAACGACCTTTAGATGTCAGTCTCATAACATGATTACCTGTCAGTGAAATTCAAAAAATACTAATGGGGGACAACATGGAAAGAAGTCTGACATTCCCGACTAATTTAGTCAACTATTTAACCTAGTAATTTACTCAAGTATTACATGCATCGTTTTCGGGGTTATTTTATCCCGGCAAAGTTGGCATGTAATACTTTGATAAACAACCTTATAACAGAATGAAAATGCTTATTCTTTATCGTTTTTTTGCTTCTCGACCGACGACAAAATGCCGCGCAGGATGTTGAGTTCCTGTGCTTCAGGGCGTGCGCGCGTGAACAAACGACGCAGTTTGCTCATGACCTGACCCGGATGTTGCTTGCGAATAAAGCCGACTTGCAGCAGGACTTGCTCGAGGTGCTGATAAAAACGCTCAAGGTCATCGACCAGCGGATAAGGCGTTTCTTCGTATTCAACCTGCGGCTTGGCCGCTTCCTGCTGCGCAAGCCAGGCAACGCGAACTTCATAGGCAATCAGCTGAACGGCCATCGCCAGATTCAGTGAGCTGTATTCCGGATTAGCAGGAATGCAGACGTGATAATTGCACTTTTGCAGCTCTTCGTTGGTTAAGCCAACGCGTTCACGACCGAATACCAGGGCAACAGGCGCGGTCAACGCCGTTTTGGCGCTGTGCTCGCCACACTCGCGGGGCTCGAGCATCGGCCATGGCAGCGTACGGGAGCGGGCGCTGGTCCCAATCACCAGGCTGCAACCGGCAAGCGCTTCGTCGAGTGTGTCAACGATAGTGGCATTACCAATAACGTCGCTGGCGCCCGCAGACATCGAGATCGCCTGCGAATCAGGTTTAACGAGTGGATTAACCAAGTAAAGGCTGGATAATCCCATGGTTTTCATAGCACGGGCGGTGGAGCCCATATTCCCGGTATGGGAGGTTTCAACCAGGACAATGCGGATATTGTGTAGCATACAAACTCTGAGCGTTGCGGAAAATCGCAACAGTTTATCACAAACCGTGGCCGCGTCATGGTTTAGCCTGTGCGGCGTTGGCATGTTATAAAAAAGCGCTTCCCAAAGTCGTTGGCGTTTACAATAAGTATTGCTATACTGCGCGCCGTTTCCCGTTCTTTAACATCCTAGTTGGAAGATATCCATGCATCCGATGCTCACCATCGCCGTGCGCGCTGCGCGTAAGGCCGGTAACTTAATTGCCAAACATTACGAAACGCCTGATTCTGTAGAATCCATTCAGAAAGGTTCTAACGACTTTGTTACCAACGTAGATCGCGATGCAGAAAGCATGATCGTCGACGTTATTCGCAAATCATATCCAAAACACACCATCATCGGCGAAGAGTGCGGTGAATTGGTGGGTGAAGACCAAGACGTACAATGGATTATCGACCCGCTGGATGGCACCACCAACTTTGTTAAACGTTTCCCTCATTTCGCAGTATCTATCGCTGTGCGCATTAAAGGCCGCACCGAAGTTGCCGTAGTTTATGACCCAATGCGTAACGAACTGTTCACCGCCACCCGCGGTCAGGGCGCACAGCTGAACGGTTACCGCCTGCGCGGCACCAGCGCGAAAGATCTCGATGGCACCATTCTGGCGACCGGCTTCCCATTCAAAGTTAAACAGCACGCAACCCCGTTCATCAACGTGGTAGGCAAACTGTTTACTCAGTGCGCTGACTTCCGTCGTACGGGTTCGGCTGCGCTGGATCTGGCCTACGTTGCCGCTGGCCGCGTTGACGGTTTCTTTGAAATCGGCCTCAAGCCTTGGGACTTCGCCGGTGGCGAGCTGCTGGTTCGTGAATCTGGCGGCGTGGTTACCGACTTCGTTGGCGGTCACAACCACTTCTCTTCAGGTAACATTGTTGCCGGTAACCCGCGCGTCGTTAAAGGTATTCTGACTGCGATGCGTGACGAACTGAGCGAAGCGCTGAAGCGCTAATCAGTTTGTAATGAAACAGGGACGCTGCGGCGTCCTTTTTTTATGCCTGTTTTTCAGCATCAGGACGCGGCGGGCGCGACGGTGGATCGTTTAAAGATAAGCCGCCTTTCTATGAGACGATAGGATATTTCGCCAACGATAACGGCCACCACGAAGGTGACGACGCCTAATACGATGAGCATTGGCGTGCCGAACCGGCCAGAGCGCGCCAGTAACGCATAGGCCATCGCGACAAACCCGTGCGTTAAATAGAGCGAATAGGAAGAGTTGCCGATTTCGAGGACCCATCCTGAGACCTGCCTGGCGGTAAATATATAGAGGAAGAAAACGACCGCCGCGAGATAATGAACGTACTGGGCATAGTCACCCATTGCGGCATCTTTCAGGGTAATCGTTGCTAACAGGACGCAGAACAGCAGCAGCAGAAGCCAGCGAGATGCCTTGGTTTTTATCGCCTGAAGGAGCCTGTGCTGGTACTGAAAGATCAACATTCCTACCACGAACAGATAGATGTCATGAATTGAAAAGAACGATTGGGCCGTGGGAGAAGTGACGAATTCAGACAAAATATTTAAAAGAATGAAGAAGGCAGTCAGTATGTAGATGCCGCGCTTGCGGTGTTTGTCGAACAAGATGAGCCCAGCGAAGGCGAGATAGTAAAAGGCTTCGTAGATTAGCGTCCAGCCCTGGCGCAGGATAGGATCAATGACATCGCCTTTGAATGAGATATAAGGCAGTAATAAATACGAGGCGATTATTTTCCCGGAGGTATACTCATGGGATTTAAGTATAAAGCCAAAATACCATAGACCAATGAGCACGCTGGTCCATATAAAATAGATTGGGTATATTCTTACCGCGCGCTTGAAAATAAACTTACCGGCATTTTCCCCTCCTCCTGTTTTATTTACCGTCGTCATCGACATAATATAGCCGCTGATAATAAAAAACACCCCGACGCCCACCTGCCCCACCAGCACCAGATTATTCAATATGACGCTCATAAAACCGCCGACGTCTTTAAACTCCGTGAAGGTAGAAAGTGTATGCGCCATCACCACGGACAGTGCCGCTGCGCCTCTGAGGTACTGTATATTTTCGTTAGTCTTCATCTATAGTATTCCCCGGACGTTGTGGCAAACACGAAAGGTAATAACTATTTAACAGTTAAGCTGAATTGATAAATAAAGTCCGAAATAAATACTGAGTCAGAGAAAACGCCGCTAAGGTTAAGAAAACCGCATAGGTAAGGCAGGAAAATAAGAGGTGTAAAAAGAGTCAGACGGCGAGCCTTGAATATAAGCTTCTTTTTATAAAGTAAGCAAGATGATTATATTTTAAATCAACAAAGCGTTATAAATTAAAGAGCTGAATTTTTATTTATTATCTTCAGCTCTTGATAATACTTTTATCAGTGTCCGAACGGCCCCATTCCTCCGCCGAATGCCGAGGCGCTGGTCTGATAGAGCATCACGCCGGCCGCGATAAGGATAAGCCCACCGGTTAATGAGAGCATCGCCCAAACAAGCGGAACCCAACCCGACGAGGCGCGATTGGCGCTGAGCCTGACCGCAAGTTCACGGCTATAGAACACCAGAAAGCCCACCAGCGACACGGTCAGCGAGGTCCCCAACGCCATCACCAGCGCCGACAGCACGCCCCACATGTAAACGCCTATCACCTTCGAAAACAGCAGCACCATAATCGCGCCGGAGCAAGGCCGAAGCCCCATGGCCAGTACGACCGCCGCCTGAGTACGCCAGCCGGTCCCCGCCTGAAGCTGGCTGTCACTTGGCATATGCTGATGACCACAGCCGCAGTTTTCATGATGTTGATGAGAGGCCGTCAGCAGGCTATTTTCCGTGGCAGGACGGATCCGCTGAATCTTAATCCCCACAGACGAAGATAAAACCTGGCGTCTGCGCGCCGCCTTTAGTTCGGCGATTGCCTTGCCAATCGCCCGCCAGCAGAGGATAGCGCCGAGCAGTATGACCAGAACGAAGCTGCCTTTCTCCAGCCAGGAGCTGCTCTGATGAAGCTGACGTGAGGACAATTGCAGGACGCCTAACACTAGCGTAACCAGCAATACCGCAACCAGTCCCTGTACGACGGCAGAGGCAAAGGTTAGCCGCAGACTGTTTTTCAGACGTGAGGGATGCGTGGCGAGATAAGTGGTGATCACGACCTTGCCATGCCCCGGCCCTATCGCGTGGATTACGCCATAAAAAAGGCTAAACAGCGTGAGGCTGAGGCCTGCCTGCGCCGGATGGGTTTTTACCTGTTGCAGAATGCTGGCGAGCTGCTGATGCAGGTCGCGCTGCCAGATGATGCTGCTTAACAATATGCGCGGCCATAAGTGCCATAACACGCCGCAGGCCACGCCCAGTAGCAGTAAAAAAAACGCCAATGGCCAGAAAGGCAGCGCCCTGCGCCATCCAGCGACGCGGTGTTGAGACTGCGTTAGGGTATCTTTTACTGACATTGAAGCGTTACCTTTTGTGCAAACTGCTGGCCAAGATCCATGTCTTCCGGCGGCGCATCGGCCTTATCCAGCGATAAGGCGTAGGCCTGCAGCGACGCGTTGGGGGCCGGGGTAAACAGCGAAATTTTACACGCCGCCGCCGCGTCAGCCGGAAGATGCAACGCCTGTGCGCCCTTGTAGGTCATATCGACAAAATAGCTTGGGTCGAAGGTGGAAATCAGCAGCGGCTTGCCCGCTAATGGCGCAGGCTCGGCCAACGGAATAACAAACTCCAGCACCGCCTTGTCGCCGCTGCGCGAGAGGGTATATTCGCTCGGCAGACGCATATAGTTAACCGGCTTGCCGTCGCGATAGACATTGGTGAAATAATGTTGAGCCATCACGCGCGCCATGACCTCTGCCGCCAGTTTCTTCCACACTACGGAGTCCGGTGTTGCCTTGCCTGCGTCATACAACAGGTCGGCGGAGGTAATCTCGTCCATCGTCCAGACCATTTTCAGGCCAATTAAATTTTTGTCGCGGGTCACCAGAGTCGTTTGCATATCGATAAAACTGTGCGGATGCGCAAACACAGACGTCGAGACGGCCGCTAATAGCGCAATGCCTGTTAGTCGACAGGCTGTTTTCAGGGCATGATATTTTTTCATCGGGCGCGATTTTTGCTGTTCCAAAAGGGTGTCCGAAAACCAATAACTCACAAAATTTGTTATAAAGTAACATTTTAAAACAAAGCAAATAAGCTACTCACGATAAATATCTGTGATCTGAGTTGTAAGCCGGTGTAAAAGCCCGCGCCGTACCGCGTTGAAACAGCAATGGTTTGCTATGCTATTGAAGAATTTTCAATAATGCGAATACAGAAGGTGATATGAGCCTGGACACCTCCCCTGTGCCTGAGCTCTCAGCTCAACAACGTCGCTGCAATCTATTGTTGATGCTGTATGCGCCGTTAGAGGCGGTACAACTGGAGAACGTCGGTCAAATCAACGGTGTGGACCTACCGACTACGCAGAAGGATATAGCGCAGCTATCGGCCGACATTCAGCGCCTGCATCGGCTGGAAATCATCGTGACCGGCGAACAGCATTGTCAGCTATATGGCAGCCTTCTGGATAAGCGCATCTGCCTGATTGACGGCCTGCGGCGAGCAATACGCAGTAGCCCAGATTTTGTTAACCGCCGTTTCTCCCCGCAGTTAAAGCAGCTCCTCAGCCAAATGCCCAACGTCGATAATGTCCACTATGAGGAGCAATTCCCCCGAATTATCGAGCGTCTGAGTCAGCAGTTGAACCGTGAGTTCACCGGACGCGATGAACAGTTCCTGCGCCTCTTTTTGCAGATTTGCCTGTGGCAGAATATCAGCCCGACGCAGCTTGAATTCACCGACCAGCAACATTTGTGGCTGCACGACAAACCGGAATATATCGCGGCCTCACTGGTGTTCGACAAGCTTCAAACCCTGTGCGCCGAACCTATTGCCGAATGTGAACGCGACTTCATTACGCTGCTGCTGAGGCTGATTAAAAATCACAGCTATGAAAGTTCGGGGTCGGACGAAGACCGAAAACTGATGCGCGAGATTGAAGAACTGGTGGCGCATTTTCAAGACGTCTCAGGTATGAGATTTAGCAGTTACGAGGGGCTGATAAGTCAGCTATTTGCCCATCTGGGGCCGGCGATTGAACGCTGCCGTTTTGCTATCACCGTGGACAGCCAGATGCAGGACGAGGTCAATCGCATGTACCCGCGCTTGATGCGCACCACCCGCGACGCGCTGGAAGGTTTCAAAGACGCTTATCAGATAACCTTTTCCGATGAGGAAGTCGGCTTGGTGGCGGTCATTTTTGGCGCCTGGCTCATGCAGGGCAACGCGTTGCAGGAGAAGCAGATCCTGCTGCTGACCGACGCTGATGCGGAACTTGAACAGGCGGTAGAGCAACAGATTCGTGAGGCGACACTGATACCTTTGAATATCAAATACCAGACGCTGGATGATTTTCATCAACAGGGTGCGCCGAGCGGCGTTGCGATGATAGTGACCCCTTACCCCACGCAGACTATCGACGCCGATCCGCTGATTATTTTTACCCAGCTGCCGCTGACCAAGGAAGAAAGAAAGAGAATTCGCTCATTGCTGGAGGCGCATTAGCCTGCTTCGACAGAACTATTGAATGATAGAGAGAAAACGCCGGATTACACCGCGGGAAGCCTGAATATAAAAAATCGGCCATAAAAAAACCACGTCCGGGGACGTGGTTTTTCGGGCAAAAAAGCAGGAAGATTATGCGTACACAGGATGACGTGCGCAGATATCCAGAACTTTTTGCTTAACGCGCTCGATGGTCGCTTCGTCGTTAATATTGTCCAGAACGTCGCAGATCCAGCCAGCCAGTTCACGAACTTCAGCTTCTTTGAAGCCACGACGGGTCACAGCTGGGGTACCGATACGCACACCAGAGGTTACGAACGGGCTCTTAGGATCGTTAGGCACGCTGTTTTTGTTCACGGTGATGTTTGCGCGACCCAGTGCAGCGTCGGCTTCTTTACCGGTCAGGCCTTTGTCAACCAGGTCCAGCAGGAACAGGTGGTTGGAAGTCCCGCCAGAAACCACTTTGTAACCGCGCTCAAGCACCACTTCAACCATCGCTTTGGCGTTGATAGCAACCTGCTGCTGGTAAGCTTTGAACTCAGGTTCCATCGCTTCTTTCAGCGCGACGGCTTTACCTGCGATCACGTGCATCAGAGGACCGCCCTGACCACCCGGGAACACCGCGGAGTTCAGTTTTTTGTACAGGTCTTCGTCGCCGCCTTTAGCGAGGATCAAACCACCGCGTGGGCCAGCCAAAGTTTTGTGCGTGGTGGTGGTCACGATGTGTGCGTGTGGAACCGGGTTAGGGTAAACGCCTGCGGCAATCAGACCCGCTACGTGAGCCATATCAACGAAGAACCATGCGCCGATGCTGTCTGCGATTTCACGCATTTTAGCCCAGTCAACGATACCGGAGAACGCAGAGAAGCCGCCGATGATCATTTTTGGTTTGTGCAGTTCTGCCTGACGCGCCAGATCTTCGTAATCAATCTTGCCGCTTTCGTCGATGCCGTAAGGCACAACGTTATAAAGCTTACCGGACAGGTTAACCGGAGAACCGTGAGTCAGGTGGCCGCCGTGTGCCAGGTTCATACCCAGAATGGTGTCGCCCGGTTGCAGCAGCGCGGTGTATACCGCGAAGTTAGCCTGTGAGCCGGAGTGAGGTTGAACGTTTGCGTAGTCAGCACCGAACAGCTCTTTCGCGCGGTCGATAGCCAGTTGCTCAACGATATCAACGTATTCGCAGCCACCGTAGTAGCGCTTGCCCGGATAACCTTCGGCGTATTTGTTGGTCAGCTGTGAGCCTTGAGCCTGCATAACACGTGGGCTGGTGTAGTTCTCTGAAGCGATCAGCTCGATATGTTCTTCCTGACGTACAACTTCCTGCTCCATTGCCTGCCACAGCTCGGCATCATAATCGGCAATGTTCATTTCACGCTTTAACATCTGCATCTCCTGACTCAACAAACTTAAAAAAAACGCCCCAGATGGGTTCTGGGCAACAGTGTAAACTGTTTTTACCCCCTTGGCATAGTCTCAGTCGCAGGTTTTTAAGCAAACGATTGGCTTCAGCTGGGGCAAGGCTTTGATCTGAGATACACAAAGCCCGTTCAAGGGACTTTTCTTCATTCTTGCATGCAAATATTTCAGCTTTGTGAGCCAGCACGCAGCGTGCTGCTTCTCCTTTTAATTTCTAAGGGTATTTACAAACTACGGCCCCGGTAATAACATGTATTTAAAATGCATCTTTAAGTTTAACGATTTTTAACCGCGAAACATTCAACCGAAAAGTGGCTTAACGCCATTGGACCGTGCCCTCAGGAGCTCTTCATGCTTGACAGTCAAACTATCGCTATCGTCAAATCTACCCTTCCCCTTCTTATCGCTACCGGCCCGAAACTCACCGCACATTTTTACGACCGACTTTTCACGCATCATCCCGAACTAAAAGACACGTTTAACATGAGTAACCAGCGTAACGGTGACCAACGCCAGGCGCTGTTTGACGCCATCTGCGCCTATGCGACCAATATTGAGAATCTTGCCGCGCTGCTTCCCGCCGTCGAGCGCATCGCACAGAAACACACCAGCCTGAACATTCAGCCTGAACAATATCAGGCGGTGGGCACTCATCTATTAGCAACGCTGGACGAGTTGCTGAGCCCGGGTCAGGAGGTGCTGGATGCCTGGGGAAAAGCCTACGGCGTCCTGGCAGAAGTGTTTATTCAGCGCGAATCCGCCCTCTATCAGAACAGCGCCGATCAAACCGGTGGTTGGACAGGCACCCGTGCGTTTCGCATCAAAGAGAAAAAACCACAGAGTTCACTGATAACCAGTTTTGAGCTGGAGCCGGTCGATAATTTGCCGGTCGCTGGATTCAAGGCCGGTCAGTACCTGTCGGTTTACGTGCAGAGTGAAAAGTTTGAGAATCAGGAAATTCGCCAGTATTCGCTGACCCAGTCCCCGAACGGCAAAACCTATCGTATTGCGGTGAAACGGGAGTCCCATGGTCTGGTCTCCAACTACCTGCATCAGCAGGCGCAGGTGGGCGATAGGGTCTGTCTCGCGCCGCCGCACGGCGATTTCTGTCTCGACGTGACTCCGCAGACCCCCGTCGCGCTTATCTCAGCTGGCGTTGGCCAAACCCCGATGCTGAGCATGCTCAACCAGCTGGCGGCACAGCATCATCGGGCACCAATTCAATGGATCCACGCCGCAGAAAACGGCCAGGTGCACGCCTTTGCCGACGAAGTGAAGGGTTTAGAGAAGGGGTTGCCGCTGCTGGAAACGCAGGTCTGGTATCAGCATCCTGACGAACAAGACAGGCCGGGCGAGGACTATCAGCATAAAGGCTTGCTCGACCTTTCGGCGATAAAAGACCGTCTGGTGCCTGCCGGAATGCAGTTCTATCTTTGTGGTCCTGTCGGTTTCATGCAGTTTGCCGCACGCCAACTGATTGAAACAGGCATTGACGCTGCCAACATTCACTACGAATGCTTTGGCCCACATAAGGTTTTATAGGCGAGTTCAGGGCTGAACAGCCGGAGGCGATGAAAGGGTCTGCGAGCAGAAAACGGGGGCCGGTCGGTGACGACCAGCCCGCAAAGAGCGCTTAGATAGCCTCTTCGTCCTGTTCGCCGGTACGGATACGAACCACGTTCGCGATGTCGAATACGAAAATCTTACCGTCACCAATTTTGCCGGTCTGCGCGGTGGTCATGATGGTTTCCACGCAGGTGTCCACGATATCGTCAGCCACAACGATCTCGATTTTAACTTTAGGCAGGAAATCGACCATGTACTCAGCACCACGGTATAGCTCAGTGTGGCCTTTCTGACGACCAAAGCCTTTCACTTCAGTCACGGTCATCCCGGTGATACCCACTTCAGCCAGTGCTTCACGCACATCATCCAGCTTGAATGGTTTAATAATTGCGTCAATCTTTTTCATGGCAGGCCCTTTTATCGTTCGTTTGCCCATGCTTTAGAGGCAGCGGCAAGATTTAATTCTTAGCTTTTAGGTGCTCAAGGCACCAGCAGGCGCATAAAGTATCATATTCCCGTCACCCTTGGGATAACGGCGGCGTCCTAATTCTCTTTGACTCTTTAAATCGGCTATGACTCTTTAAAGTCATTGGCTTCAAGTTCATGTCTTGAGAGCAGCTTATAGAACTCGGTGCGGTTGCGCCCCGCTATTCTCGCAGCCTGCGTCACATTGCCGCGTGTAATCTGTAACAGCTTACGTAAATAATGCAGTTCAAAGGTGTTACGCGCCTCGACGAAAGTCGGTAGCGCCGTATTTTCGCCTTCCAGTGCCTGTTCGACCAACGCCTCGCTAATCACCGGTGCGGAAGTCAGCGCCACGCACTGCTCGATAACGTTAACCAACTGGCGCACGTTGCCCGGCCAGCTCGCCGCCATCAGGCGCTTCATCGCGTCTGTTGAAAAGCTGCGAACGAAAGGCTTATGACGACGCGCAGCCTCTCGCAGCAGATGATTCGCCAACAGGGGAATATCTTCCGCACGTTCATTCAACGCAGGCAGCTTGAGGTTGACCACGTTGAGGCGATAGAACAGATCCTCACGAAACTCGCCCTTCTCCATCGCCTTGGGCAGATCGCGGTGGGTGGCCGAAATAATACGCACGTTAACGTCGATATCGTGATTGCTGCCGAGCGGACGCACCTTACGTTCCTGCAGAACTCGCAGCAGCTTGACCTGTAAAGGCAGCGGCATATCACCGATTTCATCAAGAAAAAGCGTGCCGCCGTCCGCCGCCTGAAACAATCCTTCACGGCTGCTCACCGCGCCGGTAAACGCGCCTTTGGCATGGCCAAACAGCTCAGACTCCAGCAGTTGTTCGGGCAGCGCACCACAGTTGATGGCAATAAAAGCCTTTTTGCCACGCGGGCTGGTGCGATGAATCGCCTGCGCCAGCACCTCTTTACCGGTGCCGCTCTGTCCATTAATCAACAGGCTGACGTCTGACTGGGCCACCATCTTGGCCTGCTCCAGGAGCCTCAGCATCACAGGACTTCGCGTGACAATTTGCTCACGCCAGCTCTCGTCACTCGCCGGTGCCGATTGCGCCAGCGCCTCATCGATAGCCTTGTAAAGCGCATCTCTGTCAACCGGCTTGGTCAGGAATCCAAAGACCCCTTGCTGGGTGGCCGCCACTGCGTCAGGGATAGAGCCGTGGGCAGTAAGAATGATCACCGGCATTCCCGGCTGATGTTTCTGAATCTCGGCGAACAGCGCCATACCGTCCATCTCGTCCATGCGCAAATCGCTCAACACCAGATCGATACGTTCGCGACGCAGCAGCCTCAGCGCTTCCTCACCGCTCGACGCCGTCGTGACCTGAAAGCCTTCGCTTGAAAGGCGCATTCCCAGCAGTTTCAATAAGCTGGGATCGTCGTCGACCAGCAGCAGGCTGGCGTTTCTCCTTGCGGTCATGAGTCTCTCGTCGCGTTAATTATTTAAATTGATTCGTTTTAGGCGGCACGTAAGTGTCTTTAGCTTGCACGTTCCCTCCTGTCACGCTGCGGCTGCCGCTGGTCGACGTCGATGAAGGCGCGCCGTCACTGTCGGGCAATTCTCCCTGCAACTGCTTGCGCGACGAGAGCTGTCGCTCGATGTCGGTCAAGTTCTCCAGCTTACGTCGGGTATCGGCCAGACTCGCCTCCAGCAGCTTTTGCTGATTGCTCATTTCCTCTATTTTCGCTTCGTTAGAGGTTTGCTGACGGGCGTTACGGGCTTTTTCGTCTTCAAAGGCGATTTGCAAAGATTGGCGCTCACGCCAAAGCTGCAGCAGAGGACGTACGGCGCTCGGCATCTCGGCGCGGTAATCATTGACGTTATTGAGCAACGTTCTGCGCTGCGCAACATCGGGATCGTTGCCCGCCGCTAAAATGCTCTGTTTAAAGATATTAGCCCATCCTGATGAGGGGATCTGCGCGGCCTGATAATTTGCCTGCGCCGTGCTCATGCGTTCGGAGCAGTCCATCGCCCTCAGCCAATACAGCGAGTTGGTGAGGGTTGCGCTGTCGTCCAGCGCCCACAGCGTTTCACAGGGCGCGATGCGGAAATCAACCACTTTACTGTCGGGGATAACGTCTTCAATGGGTTGATATAATCCATCACTCTGGTGACGCGCACAGCCGCTAAGCAGCATCGGCGTCAACAGGGCGGATGTGAAGATCAGGCCAAGACGGCTAAAAAAGGATAAAAATCTTGTCTGCATGGGTTAATTATACTCAGCTATTTTTTTCGGCGACTGACGGCAGCTCAATGCGAAAGCAGACGTCGGCATAGTCGACATCAACCAGTTTCAGTTCACCTTCCATACGCCTGATGCAGTCTTTGGCGATACTCAGCCCCAACCCGCTGCCCTTGACGGCACCTTTGCGCAGTTGGCTCCCCTGGAAGAAGGGCTCAAAGATCATCGCGCGCTCATCGATGGGAATAGGTGTGCCGGTATTGGCGACATCAATCATTGTTCGTGGCCCGTCCTGCCAGCTATGAAGCCAAATGTTACCGGATTCGGCCCCATAGTGCACCGCATTGGAGTAGAGATTATCCAGCACCCGCACCAATAGAACAGACTCGGCCCAACAGGTAGCAGCCTCCGTTTTTATCTCAGTATGGATCAACTTGCTTCGCGCCGTCAGACTATGTGCCGCCGCCACGCTGGTGAAGATTTCAGGAAGATTAATCTGTTCTTTGTCGGTAGGCGCATCGGCGAGTCGGCGATTGTAGTCGAGGAGTTGTTCGATGAGCGTTTGTAGGCGGCGACTGCTGGTATTGAGGATAGCGACCACTTCGCGCTGGTCGTCGGTGAGCGGGCCGGCAACCTCGTCACGCAGCAGTTCGGTGCCTTCGCGCATGCTGGCCAGCGGCGTTTTTAGCTCGTGGGAAATGTGGCGTAAAAATTCGTGGCGCTGCGATTCAAACCAGGCCAGACGTTCGCTCAGCCAGTGAATACGCGTCGCCAGCGCACGAATCTCCTGCGGTCCGCGAAATCTCGCCACGCTGCCCGGCGCACGGCCCTCACCGAGGCGGTTGATCATCCGTTCAACGCCCTTCACCGGCCCGATAATCATACGCGTAAACAGCACCACCAGCATGCCGCTGAGCAGAAACAGGACCAGCGCCTGCCAACCGAAGAACTTGCCCCGTTCGGCAATGGCGTGCTGCAACTGCTGACCGCGTGAATAGATAACCTCACGGGTCGCCTGCACCATCTCGGCGTTGGAACGTGAAAACTCCTCAAGCTGGCGCGAGGCGTTGGGTTCAGGGCTGTTGTTTTGGCACTTGAAGGAGGAGAGCTGGGTCAGCAGGTCGCGTAAATTCTGATAATAGCGAACGTCGGGAAGAATAGAGGCGTGCGCGTCCAGCATTTGCGAGTATTGACGGCGCTGGCTTTGATAGAGCGTCGACAGCGTATCGTCATCCAGCACGCAGTATTGCCGATAACTACGTTCCATCTCGAGCGCAATGCTGGTCATCGATTCACTGCGCCGCGCATCGACAATGGTGGTGCGGTTGATTTCGGCTGCCTGGCGGCTTAGATGATTCAGGCTCTCATAGGCCTGATAGGCCAGAATAAGCAACGGCAAAAGCACCAGCAGGAAGGCCATCAGCACCAGCTGTCGTAACGATCCGGGGAATAAACGCCACTTTTTCAAGGAAATCATCTCGCTCTCAGTCTGTTTGCTGATGCTAACCGAGGCTGGGTCGAAATTAAAGGAGGGAGCACTGCGAGAGTTTGCCCTGTCGACATTCGGGAAGAATCGCCTACAGGGCAGAAGAGGTGGTGCCTCACTCAACGTGTCGTTCGATGCTTGATAAGATTGCCGGAGCAACGATATCGGTCTGGTGAACGATAGGCACCTTTTCTATGGCGTCATTCTAATGTTATGAGCGCAGATTGCAGAAAGTCCTGCAGAGGCATTTATAACGGGGTGAATGAGCAACCGCGAATAATATAGCAGGAAACATGCCAACTTTTAAAGAGAAATTATAACACCATGTTATTAAATGGAATTAAATTTAAAATTTGTTAATGGCTGTTTTTTTGAACCTAAACTTTCGTTTAGAAATCCGCCAGTTAGTCTCTAAAAAGAGACAATTATTGGCTATTAAAACGGATTCTTTATTTATCAATGAATTACGTGTCGCCATTCGGCGACACTCCGTAGTCTCGCTGTCGCCGAATGCAGACAGTATTAGTGCTCGTCGTAGCCGGCGGTTCCAGGTTTAAGTTCGGTCAACTGGCAGGCCGGACTGCTCTTGTTCTTATCATCCTGGCAATCGGTAGCATCATCTTTCACAAAAATGTGATCGAGGATAGCGCGCATTGTCGGACCTGCTACCACACCGTCGCCGCCGCCGTTTTCAAGAATCAGTGCCACCGCCACCGTCGGGTGATCGAACGGCGCAAAGGCGGTATAGAAGATGTGGTCACGCAGGCGTATCGGCGTCATCTTGGCGTTGTAGTTCTGGTTCTCACGCAGGCTAAATACCTGTGATGTGCCTGATTTCGCAGCTATTTTATAAGGCGCAGTGTGGAACAGCTTGTAGCCGGTACCGTTTGGCGCATTGGCCATACCAAACATTGCATTCTTAACGATGGTCCAGTAAGGCGATTTCGGGTCCGCAATCTGCGACGTTGGCGGTGCCTTATAAGGGGTAATCACTTTACCCAACTGCATAGAATCTAGCAGGTGCGGAGTCATGATTTTACCATTGTTAATAAGGATAGTCAGCGCTTTCACCATTTGGATGGGTGTTGCAATCCAATAGCCCTGCCCGATTCCGACCGAGACGGTATCACCCTGGTACCACTCTTTCTTGTGAACCTTCATCTTCCATTCACGGCTCGGCAGGTTGCCGTAATACTGCTCATCGAGGTCAATTCCCGAAGATTTACCGTAGCCAAACTTGCTCAGCCATTCATGGATACGGTCAATCCCCATCTCGTAGGCCACCTGGTAGAAGAAGGTGTCCGCCGATTCTTCAATCGCCTTGGTCACGTTGAGGTAGCCGTGGCCCGTTTTCATCCAGTCGCGGTAGTGGCGCTCGGTCCCCGGCAGCGTCCAGGTCGGCGCACCAAAGAACGTGGTCTGCGGCGTGATAACCCCGGCAAACAGCGCAGAGATAGACATATAAGGTTTTACGGTCGAAGCCGGCGGATACAGGCCCTGCGTGACGCGGTTAATCAGCGGCAGATCCGGGTTCTTCAACAGTGCGCTGTAGGCCTTGCCCGAGATCCCGTTAACGAACGGGTTAGGGTCATAGCTTGGGCTGGAGACCATGGCACGCACCGAACCGTCGCGCGGGTCAACCACCACCACGGCAGCACGCTGGCCTTTCAGCAGTTGCTCGATATATTGCTGTAGGCCGAGATCCAGCGTCAGCTTAATGTTTTGACCGGCCTGCGGCGGCGTTTCGGTCAACAAACGCACGACGTGACCGTGGTTATCCACCTCAACTTCCTGATAACCGGTGCGGCCGTGCAGCTCTTTTTCGTAGTATTTTTCGATGCCTTGCTTGCCGATATCGTGGTCGGCGGCGTAGTTTTCTGCCTCTCCGGCCGCGGAAAGTTCTTTGTCATCGCGGTCGTTTATTTTCGACACATAGCCAACGACGTGCGCCAGCTCGGCACCATAAGGGTATCTACGCTGCTGATAGCTGGTTATCGATACCCCCGGGAATCTAAACTGGTTTACCGAGAAACGCGCCACTTCCTCATCGGTCAGCGCCAGTTTCAGCGGAATTTCTGCAAATTTTCTACCGTGATACATCGCATCTTTGAAGTTATCCATGTCGTCCGAGGTCAGGTCAACGATCGGCGTCAACGCCTGCAGCGTTGCCTTCAGATCCGGCACTTTACCGGGGATCACCTGGATTTCGTAGAGGGTAATATTTTGCGCCAGCACCACGCCATTGCGGTCCAGAATCAACCCACGGCTAGGGGCGATCGGCAGCATCTTGATATCGTTCTGGTTTGAGCGGGTTTGGTAGAAAGAGTGCATCCCCACCTGAAGGTGGTAGAGATTGAAGGTCAGCACGCCGAACAGCATGACAACGACGACAAATGCAATAACGGCACGACGGATAAAGAGCCGGGACTCAGCCGTATGGTCGCGGATTTCTTCGTTCAATAGGGCCATTACCGGGGGATTACCTTTCTTGTCAGACGTCAGTACTAATACGAAAAATGCGGAGTTGCAGAAAGTGCGAAAGAATAGCGCTTATCGGTCAGTCGGACCATAAGAACTGTGCTAATCAAGCAAGAGTAATGTTTCTATTTATGAATGGTTAAGCAAAAGACAATGTTAGAAGGGACGATGCCAGAGACTACGGGGGGATAACAGCCTCAATCCATGGATTATGGGGTTGAGGCGCGCGGGATGTTACTTGTCTATTTTTACACAGTCGGCGTAGATATAACCTTCCGTTTCATTAGCAATAACGAAACTGTTCTGCACGTGAATATACATCAGATTGTTTGCCGTTCCCGCCTTCATCGGCTGATTGTTCTGGCCGATAATATCGGTGAGTTCGGGGCTGGTAATGGTTTTTATGCCATCGGGCGAAACGGTGAAAGTATTCCCCGCATCCGTCACGTGTGCATTTTTATTCAGCACTTCGGCTGAGTCATCGCCGTCCGGGCGCTGAATGCTGTGGGTCAAAACGCATTTATAGTTTGTGTCTGCAAACGCTGTATATGAAGTTAAAGTCAGTAATACCGCAATGAAAGCGACGAGCCTGGCCATTGAAAAATCCCAACTAAGAAAAGTGAGCCACATCCTATCACTTGGCAATATTATGGAAAGTAGGTGGCAAAGAAATAGTCATAAATAGTCCACTCCTCACCCATTAAAAAGCCCGCATAATCCGGCGCGGGCTTGAATAAACAATTAATGCAAAAGAAAACTCACGGCAGAGAAATGTGCCCAACCTGATAATAATGTTCATCTTGCTGAATGTTTTCAGGCGCATTTTTCCACAGCGCGAAACGAATAAGCTGCCAATGTTGGGTGTCCCAGGCCACCACCCTCGCCAGTGCACCTTCTAAAGGCGGTGAAATCTGCCATTCAGGCAGGATGCTGTAGGGTTCGATGGTTTTGATTACACGTGAGACAAATCGTGCCTCGCCAATTTCCGCCGAGAGCGCTGTCGCTAATACTGGAGTTACCCGCACCGTTGGCCAGCCAAAGGCCTCCGTCAACGCTTTGAATCCGTCGCTGAGCAGAAAACGGTGCATGCTTTCTGCGTCTTGCCACAGATAAAAAGGCGCATAGAGATTCTCACGACCTGCGGTTTGTGGTGCCGATCGGCGGGCGTAAAGATAAGCCTTGAACAGCAGTCCTGGAAATCCGTCAAGCCGATGACCGTTTTCAGCAATTCGGCGTTCAATAATCGCCATGTCGTAATCGGCGGGAAAGATGAAGCTATATTGCATCGCCAGCATGATAAAACCTCACTATTTTGGAATATCCGCCACGTGGAACACCTTTCCGCCACCAAATGACCAATCCTCTGGCTCGGTATAAGTGACAACTATCATCACGTCCTGAGGGTTGATGCCTATCGATTTGTGGAGACGTTCAACCAACGCGGCGTAGAGCGCCTGTTTCTGTTCAATGTTACGCGGTCTTCCCGCCGTAATTTGAAACACCAGCAGGTCCTCGCTGCGCCCAGACTCGCCGCCGCTGAGATAATGTTTGTCAAACACGCGATCGGTTTCACCATAGCGGTCAAACAGTTGAAAACAGTCATTTGCCGGCACTGAGAAACAGCTTTCGAGCGACTGCTGTAACGCTTCGGAGATTTTGCTTTGCCACGCGTTGAAGCGGCGTTCTGGAATGGCAATACGAGTAATGGGCATGATGGCCTCCGATTATTCCAACGTTAATTGAGCAAAAACGGTCAGTGCCGAGGCGGCAGTTGGCCATCCAGAGTAAAAGGCTAGATGGGTGATTAACTCGGTGATTTCGCTGCCAGATAGGCCATTTTTCTCGGCGAGTTGCAGGTGATAAGGCAGCTGTTCAGTGCGGGACAGCGCCACTAATGCACTCACCGTGATCAAACTTCTGTCGCGCGGCGACAGCTCGCTGCGCTGCCAAATATCACCAAACAATACCTCTTCGCTCAGTGCCGCTAACTTGGGTGCGACCTGGGCCAGTGTTTCGCGGGTTATCGGGAACTTGCTCATTTTATCTTCCTCGGCGTGGGTGTAATGGAGAAGATAACGAGCTATGATGATTTATAAAATCAGATATAACAGCAGCTATAGTCCCTAAAAACAGGATGATTTATCGTGGCTAAAAGACCCCTGACTTTTGATTCCGAGGCTTTACGCACCTTTGTGACCGGCATTGAGCTGGGAAGTTTTGTGCTTGCGGCCGAACGGTTGGGCCGCTCGACGTCGGCCATCAGCGCGCAGCTTAAAAAGCTCGAGCATCAGGCAGGAACGGCGCTGGTTCAGAAAGCGGGGCGTCATCTGGTGCTCACCGAAAAAGGCGAACTTATGCTGGGTTACGCGCGCAGGTTGCTTAGTCTGAACGATGAAGCCTATGCGCTGCTGATGGCCAGTGAGGTTGGCGGGGAGGTGCGTTTAGGCCTACAGGAGGATTTCGGCGAGGCCCTATTGCCTGCAATTCTGGGCCAGTTCTCCCGCTCGCATCCCAACGTGCAGATTTCAGCCAGCGTCACCCGCAATGAGCCCCTGCTTTCTGCTATTCGCCAGAACGAGCTTGATCTGGCGCTGAGTTGGCAGGGAAATGACACCACGCCGTTTAGTCAATCGCTGGGTAAATTACCGCTAAGCTGGATAGCCGCCGAAGGATTTGATTTAACGCCCTATCTGACCCAAGACCTCCCCTTACCGCTGCTGGTTTTTGAACCCTTCTGCATCATGCGCACCGCCGCAACTGCCGCGCTCGACAGAGCAGGAATCCCATGGCGTATCGCCTTCACCAGCAGAAGCCTGAGCGGTATCTGGGCCGCCGCCTCGGCCGGATTGGGCGTCACCCTGCGCACGGAGATGGGGATGCCTTCTACCCTCAAGGTTATTCGCTCCCCCCTGTTACCCCGGGTTGGCGATATTGGCGTGACACTGCACCGCGCTGAAAACCGGCTGCCCGAGGCAGCACACTCGCTTTATGAGACAATTTCCGACTATTTCCCGCAACAGATACAGGTTTTGGCCAAGGCGTAGGCCAATGAAAGTCGGAGCTAAACCAGCACACAAAAAAGAAAATAGCACCCGCACTGAGTTAGGTTTTAAAAAACTAACTCAACGCGGCTTTATTAACTAAAAACTATTTAGTGAAAATTAATTTAATTCCTAATAATGCCATCACGCCACCGCTAATTCGGCTAATCGATTTTTTATAGCGTAAATAGACGCGCTGCGGGCGGGCAGAAGACAACACAAAGGCGACAAAGGTGTACCAAAGCGTATCGATAAATAGACCCAGTGCGGGCAAAACCCAATAGAAATAACCTGGAATATCGCGCGGCATCAGCGCAGCGAAAATACCTGCCAGCACCAGTACAGTTTTAGGGTTACATAGCTGCGTAACCAGCCCTACGCTGAAACTCTTGCCGAAACCTATTTTCTCAGCCTGCCCTTCTGGCCCAAAAATCAACGGCTGGTTCGCACCGCGGAAAATCTTGACCGCCATAGAGAAGAGATAAAGACCCCCGAGGATTTTCAAAGTGACGAAAAGCCACGGCACGGTGACCAACAGCTGGTGCAACCCCGAAAAGGCGATCAAGACCAAAATTGCACAGCCAACCCCCATACCAAGCGCGGTCGCCAGACCGTCTCAACGAGAGGACGCAATTGAGGTTTTCGCAACAAAGATAAAGCTCGGTCCGGGGCTCATCGCCCCAACGGCTAACGCAACCGAAATTGAAAAAAGGGAAAGCAGTTCAGCGTGCATCTAATACCTCCATGAATATTCGAACAAAATTAAGGCAATTAATGTCCTACTTAATGTGTGAATAATCAATGGGGGCTTAAGTGGTAATGGCTTTTTTGATTTCAAATTTTTAGGGCGAGCGTTGAGATTCTCAGGCTAGCCACACGTTGCATCAAATTCTCACTCTAAAATGCAGCCCCTGCACTTATCGTACTCGTTCCCTGAACCTGAGTTTGCCCGGAGTCACTCTGCGCCGTGCAGCCATTGAGAAGCATAAGCACCAGTGCAACCGCAAAGGTCCTGTAAAAACTACGTATCAATGAAGTCATCTGAAGGTATCTCTTAACGCCGTATTGTTCTGTTTCGACCCACAATAACGGCGTTAGTTGCAGATTTTACCCTTTCTTGTCATTGCTCACTGAATATTAACGTCAGCCCCAATCCTTGCCCGACCTGCACCACAAGCTGATTGTTTCGCTCAGTGAAATGGATGTCACCGCGCTGCAAACTCTGCCGGGCAGCATCGAGCGAATGCGTCGCAAAGGTCAGCGCAATCATCTTTGATTCAAAAGCCTGTTCAAAGGGTGCAATCCCCCATTCCGCCTCAGCTTTTTGCGGTGTCACAAAACGAACTCGCGCTCGCCCCGCCGAGAGACTCAACTCCTGGTCATCAACCTCGTGCAGTTGTTCGTCGCCAAACACGTCGACATAGACCTGCGCCGCCTGTCGGATGTCGGCCGCTGCAATCACAAACTCGGTAATGTCTGACACCGCATTCGGATGGGACTGCCACTCGCCGCGCCAAACCAATTCGGGCGTTACGTGCTGACAGAAGAAACTTCTGCCGTGCGCAATACGCGACGCATCAATCGATACCGTCTGAAATCGTGCGTTGGGTTCAGTCCCATCATTAAGTTTTACCGGTCGGTAGAAGGCCTTTGGCTCTGCATCATCAACCTGCCGCTGTGTAAGATGCTGGTAAACTGCGTCGGCATTCTGCGTTTTCCACACGAGTCCGTTCAACCCTAACGGCGCCTGCCAAAGCTCTTTACGCAGCAAAGTGCTGCGATCCTCAAAGCCCAGCAGCTCCAGGTAATTGTCATTAAAGATGGCCAGATGATTGCTCGACCCTAAAGAGTGATGTCCACGAGACGTTAGACTGAATCCCAACCTGCGAAACAGCAGCTCTGATGAATTCAGACCCTCGGCAACGTTGATAACAACATGATCAAGATGGGGAACAATAGCGGTCATAAGACTCTCTTCATTAATTAGTTATAAGCAATAACTTAAAGAATAAAGAGTGATGGCTTTTTCAAGAACGAAGTTTTCTGCAAAACTAATCCCTGTTTTGAGATAAACAAACGATCGGGGCCCGAAAACAGCGTTACGCGTCATCCTGCTGAAATGCTAAATGAATCAAGCGTGATTTAGATCAACAAAAACCCAGAGCTGACGCGGCCTGCAAGGCCATTCTCAGGGGAAAACCAGGCTTTTCTCAGGCTAAATCAGGTCATTCATACCGATATTTATGCACTTCATTCCTCCTCTGAGGCATTTCATGCCTGAAACGATTCAACTCACCGATTAGGACTTATCATAGCGCCAATTTAAACGCATCAGTTTCGCTCGGGAGAGCCCACTATGAGTGATAAGTCAGGCCTTACACGTACCGGAACGCAGTCCAATGTTGCCGTGGCCAATCTCAACCGTACTCGCTGGATGACGCTGATAGGCACCATCATCACCATGTTCGCGCTAGGCTCGGTTTATACATGGAGCCTGTTCAACGGCCAGCTTTCTGCCAAGCTCGACGAACCCATCAGCCGCGTCGCCTTCTCTTTTGGACTCCTGAGCCTCGGCCTGGCGGTCGCCTCTTCCGTTGCCGGAAAACTGCAGGAGCGCTACGGCGTCAAAAAAGTCACCCTCGCCGCGGGAGTATTAATGGCGGTCGGTTTTTTCCTGACCGCACACTCCAATAGCCTGGCCATGCTTTACCTCAGCGCAGGCGTGCTGGTCGGTCTGGCCGACGGCGCAGGCTACCTGATGTCGTTGTCCAACTGCGTCAAATGGTTCCCAGAACGTAAAGGCGTGGTATCCGCCTGCGCTATCGGGGCTTATGGCCTGGGCAGCCTTGGTTTCAAATTTATCTGCGGCTATCTGCTAAGCGTTAACTCACTCGAGCACACCTTTATTATCTGGGGGCTGCTGGCGATGACCATGATCGTTATCGGGGGGCTGATGATGACGGATGCGCCACGTCAGGAAGCGAAAGTCGTTAACAACCATCAGGAACAGCCGCGAGACTTCAGCCTTGCCGAAGCAATACGTGTGCCTCAGTACTGGATGCTGGCACTCATGTTCCTGACCGCCTGCATGAGTGGCCTGTACGTTATTGGCGTGGCAAAAGATATCGGCCAGGGCATGGTGCACCTCAGCGCAATGACTGCCGCCAACGCGGTAACGGTAATCGCTATCGCCAACCTCAGCGGTCGTCTGATTCTGGGCGTGCTGTCAGATAAAATGGCCCGTATTCGCGTGATTTCTCTAGCACAGGTTATTTCACTGGTCGGCATGAGTATTCTGCTCTTCACTCATATGAATGAAGCCACCTTCTTCGCCTCGGTCGCCTGCGTCGCCTTTAGCTTTGGCGGTACTATTACCGTGTATCCTTCACTGGTAAGCGACTTCTTTGGCCTAAACAATCTGACCAAAAACTATGGCCTGCTTTATCTAGGATTTGGTATCGGTAGCGTGCTGGGTTCACTTATCGCCTCACTGTTCGGCGGATTTGTAGTGACCTTCAGCTTGATTACTGTGCTATTAATTATCTCCCTTGCGATTTCTGCCACGATTCGCCTACCGAACAAAGAACTTCAGGAGCAGAATACGCTGCAACATGTGTAGCCCGTTTTCTGACCTTTTCTTATGACAAACGGGAGCCATGGCTCCCGTTTTTCTTTGTTTTCGGACACCCAAAATGACCCGCTGTAAAATTTTGACCACTATCCTGTTGCTGGCAGGCACCGCGTTTTACGCACAGGCCGCAGAAGTTCCTTTAAGTGCCCCCGCTCAGCCTTGCGTGGAACATAATGCGTTTAATCAGAGCACAGACCATCAAGATATGGCCAATCCGTCGGGCCAAACCACGCATTTGTCGTCTGCCCACTGCCTGACTAGCATCCAAAGCAGTAACAACAATAAACTGTTCGGCAATAACGAACTGTTCAAATAACACCCCGCTGCTATCTCTTCCTGAATCTCTAATTAAGATCGATTCAGGATATTTCACGGCTTGTCTCCTTGGGCAATAATCGCCGGTAATTTCCTTTAATACAATCACTTCAGAAATTAGTTATTCAATTATTGTTGCCAGAACGGTGTTTCTCAATTTAAGGGAAATAAGGTTTATGCTACTCTGCATTCGAATATTTTTAGCATCCTGTATGGCAATTGAAAATGAATAAAACGTTAATTAATCTTTATATCAAATCAAACCCAGTACGATTCTCGTACAAGTATGAAATTACCCCTATATTAATCCATAGGTGATCCAAATCACGGACATTCATACTCCTCATGAGTATCATCCCGCCATCCAAAATCTGCCTCATTGTAGTGACGGCAGCTTTTAATATTGTGACTCAGTCTCTCATTTTGAGATGACGTAATTTTGTTCACCAGAGGTTATATGAGCAATTCTCAAGTAGAAGTACTTGCCCAGGAAGGCGTAGAAAACACCGGCGCTTGGCGTAAAACTGACACCATGTGGATGTTGGGGTTGTACGGGACGGCAATCGGCGCTGGCGTGCTTTTCCTGCCAATCAACGCCGGAATTGGTGGCCTTATTCCACTGATTATCATGGTTATTCTGGCTTTTCCAATGACCTTTTATGCCCATCGCGGCCTCACCCGATTTGTTTTATCAGGTAAGAATGCTGGGCAGGATATTACGGAAGTTGTGGAAGAGCATTTCGGAATTACCGCGGGCAAGTTTATTACCTTGCTCTACTTCTTTGCTATTTTCCCAATATTATTAGTTTACAGCGTCGCAATAACTAATACTGTTGAAAGTTTCATCACCCATCAAATGCATATGAATGCTCCGCCCCGTGCGTTATTAGCATTGATATTAATTGTTGCATTGATGGCTCTGGTTCACTTTGGCGAGCATCTTATTGTTAAGGCAATGAGCATTCTTGTTTATCCCTTTGTTATTGTTTTAATGGCGCTGTCGCTTTATCTCATTCCGCACTGGAATACCTCTATTTTCACCCACGTTTCATCCACCACAGGCGATGTAGGTCGCGGCATGTTGATGACGCTGTGGCTGGTTATTCCGGTGATGGTTTTCTCATTTAACCATTCGCCGATTATCTCCTCTTTCGCCGTGGCAAAACGCAAGGAATATGGCGACGAAGCAGAGAAAAAATGCTCTAAAATCCTCACTTTCAGTACGCTGATGATGGTTGTCACGGTGATGTTCTTTGTGTTCAGCTGCGTATTTAGCCTCTCTCCTGCTGACCTGATGGAAGCCAAAAAACAGAACATCTCAATTCTTTCCTACCTCGCCAACCATTTTCAGACACCGCTTATCGCCTATATTGCCCCGGTCATCGCCTTTATCGCTATCACGAAGTCGTTCCTCGGCCACTACCTGGGCGCGCGCGAAGGCTTTAACGGCATCGTGACCAAATCACTGCGCAGCCGCGGCAAGACAATCAGCAGCGCGAAAATGAATCGCATTACGGCAGTATTCATGCTGCTTTCAACCTGGGCAATCTCCACGTTGAACCCAAGTATTCTGGGCCTGATTGAAACACTGGGCGGCCCAATCATCGCGATGCTGCTGTTCCTTATGCCGATGTATGCGATTCGCAAAGTCCCGGCGATGAGAAAGTATTCAGGTCATATCAGCAACGGCTTTATCGTCATAATGGGCCTGATCGCAATGTCTGCGATTGTTTATAGCCTGTTCGGTTAATGCAGCAAGCCCGAGGGGACCACAATGATTAGCGTTTTCGACATTTTTAAAATTGGTATCGGCCCGTCAAGCTCGCATACCGTCGGCCCAATGAAAGCGGGTAAGGCTTTTATGGATGAGCTCGCCGCAGCAGGTTTGCTGGCAAGCACTACGCGCCTGCAGGTGGATGTCTATGGCTCTCTGTCACTGACGGGGAAAGGACACCATACCGATATCGCCATCATTATGGGTCTCGCGGGCAATCTCCCCGATTCTGTTGATATCGATTCAATCGCACCGTTTATTGCCCAGGTTCAGCTTAGTGGTCGCCTGCCTCTGACCGCTTTCGGTAAAGAGGTCGACTTTGTGTTGCCGGACAGCCTGAAGTTTCACGACAACAATCTGCCGCGCCATGAAAATGGCATGAAGATAAGCGCCTACGCTCAGGATACGTTGCTACACAGCCAGACCTATTACTCTATCGGCGGCGGATTTATTGTCACCGATGCCGAGTTCGGCGAGAGTGAAATGAATCCCGTGACGGTGCCCTATCCGTTTAATTCAGCGGCAGATTTACAGAAACACTGCGACGAGTCAGGTCTTTCACTCTCGGCCGTCATGATGCAGAACGAGCTGGCGCTAAACGACAAATCGTCGATTGAGGCACACTTTGCCGCCATCTGGCAGGTTATGAAAGAAGGCATCGAGCGAGGAATCCACACCGAAGGCATGCTGCCGGGTCCGATGAAAGTCAGACGACGCGCTGCGGCGCTGCGTAATATTCTGGTGACACAGGGTAAAAACAGCATCGACCCCATGGGCGTTGTCGACTGGATAAACATGTACGCGATGGCGGTTAATGAAGAAAATGCGGCGGGAGGCCGGGTCGTGACTGCGCCGACCAATGGTGCATGCGGGATAATTCCTGCCGTATTGACCTACTACGACCAGTTTATTCGCCCACTCAGCCCGGACGCCAGCGGGCGCTTCTTCCTCGCTGCCGGTGCGGTGGGCGCATTATTCAAGATGAATGCCTCGATTTCCGGCGCCGAAGTAGGCTGTCAGGGAGAAGTCGGTGTCGCATGCTCGATGGCAGCGGCAGGCCTCACAGAATTGCTGGGCGGTAACACGGTTCAGGTATTTATCGCTGCCGAAATCGCGATGGAACATCACCTCGGGCTCACCTGCGATCCGGTCGCCGGGCAAGTCCAGGTTCCTTGCATTGAGCGCAATGCTATTTCGTCGGTCAAGGCCGTTAACGCATCAAGAATGGCGTTGCGTCGTACCTGTAAGCCACAGGTTTGCCTCGATAAAGTCATTGAAACCATGTACGAAACCGGTAAAGACATGAACGCCAAATACCGTGAAACCTCGCGCGGCGGTCTGGCTATTAAAGTCGTGCCCTGTCATTAACTGACACTTTCCCCTTATCCAAAGGCTTACATGAAAAGTAAGCCTTTTTTCTGCCTAAAATGCCAATACTGCGCTTTACACATCGATTCTTAACCTTACCGGACGATGACAAAACCATACATTAGGTTTGGTATCTTAAATTCATCGAGAGAAAGTGATGTCCCTGTGTGAATGTGTGAACCAGTAATGTAGTAGGCAGTTGTGATACCCCTGTAAGAACCCTGTTGTGTAGAAACCCTGTAGTACCCCTGTTATTTGCCCGCCGATGTGCGGGCTTTTTTTTACCCATTTTTCGGCAAAGATTCCCCAATCTTTCAGAATGAAAGACAACAAAAAGGCCTGTCATAATGACAGGCCTTTTTGATTAATCCCCTTTCCCGGCGCTTATCTCCGGCACTCGTTTAAAACGGCGTTAGCTCTGCAAGGGGATGAGTCTGATAATACGCCTCTGGCAGTTTGGTTTTTAACAATAATTGCTCTGCTAATAGTTACTCGCTTTACCACTTGTGTTTTCTGGAAATTTTTTGCTCTCGACACAGCACTATCGCAGGTAGAGAGTCCTCTCCCATCTGTAGTCCGTAAGTACCAGCCGCAGAGTGGATAAAACTTCACCATAATCATCGGCAATATGGTCGATAACAAACTGACGCAGCGCGGTTGGCATTCTTTCGGCGTTATAGCGCAACAGCGTGCTGTGCCAAAAAACCTGCGGTATGGCGCCTTTATGGCAGGCTAAGACTTCTTCGCGCACGCTCGACCCGAGCACTCTGGCCGTAAGATCCTGCCTGCGCCAGTAGCTGTGCTCGTCGGGAAAACCGGCCAGCAAAATTTGATCTGCAAGCGCCAATAACCTCAGCCCGGAGATATGCACTGGCTGGTCGGCGCAGCATTGTTCGAAAATAGTCAGCAGGTCGGGGCTGATATCCTGGGCCTTTTCCGGTCCGTATTTCTGCGTCCCAATAGCCAGATAGGTAAAGTGTATCGCCTCCGATGACATCACCTCGGCGAGCGAATCGCCTTCGGTTAGCTGCCTGAGCTGAGCCAGCAGTGCGAGAATTTTAGAGTTCAGCGGAGGTTTAATGGCGATGGTTTGACACAGCAGCGTAGGATGAAAAAATGGCGTGGCACGCCGCACACCTATATCCGCAGACTTTTGCCACAGCGCCTCGGTTCTGGACTGTGCATTATCGTAAGCCTGCTGAATTTCCTGTCTCCAGCCCATGAAAACCTCTCGTCCACGTTAACTGTTTAGTAATTTCCTGACGGCAAGTCCGGCCGCCAAGACCGGGTTCACCACCGGTATTGAGGTATAAGGGGCCACCAGCGCGGCAACGTCGGTAGTGGCCATGCCGGTGCAGGCCAAAGCAACCACCTTAGCGCCGTCTTTTTCACAGGCCAGCACCGCCTCGATAATCGCCGCTTTGCCCGCCTCGCTATGAATATCGTGGGTGCAGTTTACGCCCTTCGGCTGTCGATAAGTGCGCAGTCTGTCGTGTAAAACCTCATAAAATATTGCCGGTGCTCGCGGTTCGATCCCAATGGCCCCCACGCTGTGGCTGAAGGTAAGCGCCTGCTCACAACAGGACTGCCCGGCACCGACAACGGGAATGCTGAGCAACTGACGCAGCTGTTTTACCGCCGGATCCGAGGCACAGCTTATCAAAAGAATATCGTAGGATTTTTGCAGCTCAAGGCCGAGAGCCAGAAGTTTTGGCACGGCGAGCGCCAGCGTTTGCTCATCATGGATACCGTCATACTGCTCCGGCAGACAGTAAGTTGTCATCGCCAATTCTGGATGATTTGCAATGATAATATTCTGATGAATATCCAGGAAATCCTTATCCTGCGAGGTCACTACGCGTATTAATGCAACCTTTGCCTGCGCTTGTTGTTTTAGTAATTCTGCGTTCATGCATTTTCCCCGGAATGAAGTCGGCTAATCAGCCGCACCCTCAGCGGCCTGCTGGCGATACTGTTTTGGTGAGCAGGACATAATACGCTTAAACGCGTGACTAAACGCACTGTCTGAATCATAACCCAAAGACTGACCGATGGAAGATTAACGGGGCAGGAATTATGATAGCGCCACTGACCCGCGACGCACGTGGCTATGAGTCTCAGTTTTCCACTAACCATCTGGGGCATTTTCAGCTTACGGCGCGGCTGTTTCCGGCGTTAAGACAGGCAAACGGGGCCCGCGTGGTCTGCGTCTCTTCCGCCGGTCATCGCCTGTCAGACATTCACTTCGAAGATCCTAACTATTATCACCGACCTTATGAAAAATGGCCGGCATACGGGCAGTCCAAAACGGCTAACGTTCTGTTTGCGTTAGCGTTAGACACGTTGGGTAAAAACGTTGGCGTACGCGCTTTCTCCCTGCATCCCGGGGCAATATTTACCCCACTACTGCGCTTTATGGCCCATGAAGACTATGGTGTTGTGGGTGCCCTCAACGAGCAGGGTGAAATAAAAACCACCGCAGAAGCTGGATTCAAGACACCGGAGCAAGGCGCGGCCACCGCCGTCTGGTGTGCAACCAGCCCGCAGTTGGAGGGTCGAGGTGGGGTGTACTGCGAAGACTGCGACATCGCCACACTAATGATTGAAAAAGACGCCCTTCATGGCGTGATGCCGTGGGCGGTCGATGCTGAGTCTGCGCACAAGCTCTGGAAGTTAAGCGAACAACTCACCGGCGTCACCTTTAACCCCGATGAGTCGTAGGGAGGCTTAGCGCTTCAGCGCTGCGCCGTTGCTTTGAATCACTTCTTTATACCAATAGAAGCTTTTCTTGCGGCGGCGCTCCAGCGTGCCATTGCCCTGGTCATCTCTGTCGACATAAATGAAGCCATAGCGTTTAGAGAACTCCGCCTTTGAGGCGCTCACCAGATCGATAGGTCCCCAACTGGTATAGCCTAACACCTCGACCCCGTCCTGAATCGCCTCACCAATCTGCACCAGATGATCGTTCAGATAGGAAATACGGTAGTCGTCGATGATTTCGCCATTAGCCTGCGGCTTATCATAAGCGCCCAATCCATTCTCAACGATAAACAGAGGTATCTGATAACGGTCGTAAAGCTCATTCATCAGAATTCGAATACCCTGTGGGTCAATCTGCCAACCCCAGTCGGAACTTGCCAGATGCGGGTTCGGCACCATAGAAAGAATATTGCCACGCGCTTTCTGATTAAGCTCTTCGTCGGTGGTTACGCAGCCTGTCATGTAATAGCTGAACGAAATAAAATCGATGGTCGATTTCAGCGCCTGTCGGTCTTCGTTGGTGATATTGATTTCAATACCGCGATCGGCGAAGAAACGTTTCATATAAGCCGGGTAGCTACCGCGAACCTGTACGTCGCCGAAGAACAGCCATTCGCGATTTTGCTGCAAAGTCTCCATCACGTCTTCCGGCTTACTGCTCAGCGGATACAGCAATCCCCCCAACAGCATGTTGCCGATTTTAGCGTCCGGGATTATCTCGTGACAGGCTTTAACCGCCTTGGCGCTCGCCACCAACTGATGGTGAATGGCCTGATAAATATCCTGCTTCGAGCTGTTTTCCGGCAAACCCACGCCGGTCAGCGGAGCATGAAGTGACATATTGATCTCATTAAAGGTCAGCCAATATTTCACTTTATGCTGATAGCGCTGGAAAACGGTGCGCGCATAGCGCTCGAAAAACTCGATAGTTTTACGGTTGCCCCAGCCACCGTGCTTCTGCACCAGGCCATAAGGCATTTCATAGTGAGAGAGCGTGACCAGTGGCGCAATATTGTATTTCGCCATCTCGTCGAACAGGCGGTCATAAAATGCCAAACCGGCCTCGTTAGGTTCAAGCTCATCGCCCTGTGGAAAAATACGCGTCCAGGCGATTGAGGTCCGCAAACAGCTAAATCCCATTTCTGCAAACAGCTTAATATCTTCCGGATAACGATGATAAAAGTCGATGGCCACGTCTTTGATGCCGCTGTCACCGGCCACACGCTCAACCACACCGCCGAAGATACCTTTTGGCTGCACGTCAGAGGTCGACAGCCCTTTGCCATCGGTCAGATAGGCGCCTTCCACTTGGTTGGCCGCTACCGCCCCGCCCCATAAGAAATTTTTTGGAAATTGTTGGCTCATCGTCTTTCTCCTGTGTTAACGCACCAAGGTCAATAAAGGGGTATTTTCTTGAATGTCCTGCACGTCATTGATAATGACGTCGGCAAAGTCGTCGCTATTGGTAATCAGAATCGGCGTATCCAGGCTGTAGCCCTCGCGGCGAATAGCCTCACCGTCGAATTCGAGCAGCAGTTGTCCGCGAATAACCTCATCGCCTTCACTGACGTGCGGGGTAAAATATTTTCCGTCGAGTTTCACGGTGTCTATTCCGACGTGGATTAGGATTTCGGCGCCTTGCGGCGACTCAAGCCCAATAGCATGGAAAGTTTTAAACAATGAGGCGACCTTGCCGTCTATCGGCGATACCACACGCCCTACCGTCGGGGTAATGAACGCCCCTTTGCCCAGCAGGCCACCGGCAAAAATCGGGTCACTGATGTTTTCCAGCGGGTGCAGCTGGCCGCTCATCGGACTATAGATTTTTTCAAGCGCCGCTTCGCCATGGGTCGTTGAGGTCAATGGTGCAGGCTCCACCTCCTGCACCTGGACCTGAGGTTTCGCGGCGGGCTTCATGCCGAAGAAATAAGTCAGCAGCGTTGCGAGGGTCAGCGAGATCAGGAGGCCAATGATTGCCGCGACCACCGTGAAGTCGAAACCGGTGGGAGGAATAAGCTGGGCCAGCGTGAAGATGCTTGCAAAACCAAACGAGTAAACCGCCGTCTGGAAATAGCCGATGATCCCGGCTCCAATCGCCCCGCCGACGCAACCAAAAATAAATGCACGACGGTTTGGCAACGTAATGCCATAGACTGCAGGCTCGGTGATCCCGCAAATTCCCGCCGCCATTGCCGAAGCCGCATTGCCTTTCAACTGGGCGTCTTTGGTGCGTAGAAAAATGCCCAACGTTGCGCCAACCTGCCCGAAAATAGCCGGAACCAGCAGAGGGATGAGCGTGTCGTGCCCAACAACGCTGAGGTTATTGACCATGATAGGCACAATGCCCCAATGAATGCCGAACATCACACAAACCTGCCACAGGCCGCCCATCAACATGCCGGCAATGACCGAGTTAAAGCCGTAAATCAGCTCGTAGCCTTGCGCAAGCATATTGCTCAGCCAGGTTGCGGCGGGGCCGATAATCAGGAAGGTCAGCGGCACCACAATCGCGATACACAACAGCGGCGTGTCAAAGTTTCTCACCGCACTGGGCAAGCGAGGATGTACGCCGCGCTCAATTTTGCAAGAGAGCCAGCAGGCCAACACCACCGGAATAACGGAAGAACCGTAGTTGATCATCACAACAGGTATGCCGAAGAAATGATGCGGCTGCGCGCCCGGCAGCTGTGAAGCGGTAAAGGCGGCGAGCATCAGCGGATGGGTTAAGGCACCGCCGATGGCCATCCCGACAAACGGGTTACCCTGGAATTTTTTACAGGCAGAATAGCCAAGGAAGATAGGCAGAAAATGAAACATCGCGTCGCTGGCGGCGAACAGAATCTGATAGGTGCCGCTTTGCGGAGTCGCCCATCCGGCAGCCAGGGAGATAGAAAGCAGCCCTTTAAGCACCCCACCGGCAATCAAGATACCGATAAATGGCGTAAAAATGGCAGAAATAATATCGATAAACCGAGCCAACAGCCCTTCTTTAGCGGTGCTTTCGTTGTTCACAGGCTGTGAAGGTGAAGCGTCGAGCTGCTCTGCTATTGGCTTATAAACCTGATCGACATCGTTGCCAATGACCACCTGATACTGGCCGCCGCTTTCCACAACCATGATGACGCCGGGCGTTTTTTTTAAGGCTTCTGTGTGCGCTTTGCTACTGTCACGCAGTTTGAATCTCAAGCGCGTAGCGCAGTGAACCAGGCTGACCACGTTCCCCGTTCCGCCGACGCCGCCTAACACCTCGGAAGCTAATTCTTTATATTTCATCGTGTTTACCTTCTTCCCTGTACAGATATGAGGCTTGATAACTCGCGTTTTCCGGAATTCAGGCCAAAAAAAAACCTAAACCGATATCCTGTTAGCGGCACATGAATGCCGTAACAAAAAATCGGTTTAGGTTTTGCCTGCTTTCCAGTAACAATCCTAACTTTCGGTAAACAGCATGCCCTGAGAGAAAGCTTTACTCAAGCACGCGTCTCACCGTCGTTTGGATTTTGTGAGCGATCTCTCGAATCACTCCCCTTCAACCGCTGGCTGATTGAGCGTTTCTTTACGCACCCTTTCGATGTGAATCGTCAGAAACATTTTTTCTTCTTTAGTCAGCGCGTAAAGATAATTTTTCTGAATATGACGCTCCACGGTCAGCACGCACTGGTAGGCTTGAGGATAGAGATTTTTGACCTCATCGTGCAGCGACTCGTCTTCATTACGGACCAGTTTGCTACTGAGCATTCGCTGGGCGAAAAATTTTAGATGGGTAATAAAACGATGATAACTCAGGCTATCTTCCCGGTAATCGAGGCGCAGCTGGTATTTCACGATGTGCATAATTTGCTGAATAATCCGTGTGACCTGTACCACCTCAGACATCTCGCCCTGTAGCTGCCCCTTCACCAAATGCTGTGCGATATAGCCCGCTTCGTCCTCAGGTAAGCGCACGCCGAGGCGCTGCTCGATGATGTCTAACGCTTCAAGGCTAACGGCAAATTCACGGTGGTAAACCCGTTTGATATCCCAAAGCAGTGCATTGGGCAATGAAATCCCTTGCCTGAAACGTTCAAGTGCAAAATGGCAGTGATCGGTCAGGGCAATATACAGATTATTACCAAGCTGCTGCCCAAGACGCGACTGCGCAAGATCGATGATTTTTTCGGTCGTGGTCAGCACCTCCAGCGGAATTTCGGCCAGCAGCTCGCTGAGTCGAGCATTAAGCGCATTGCCCTGTAGCGAGAAAATCTTCTCGACCTGCGACATATCGAGGCGTTCGCCGACTCTTTTTTGGAAAGCCAATCCTTTGCCCATCATGACCTGTTCATGTAGAGAATCATCGACGGCAATGACCGCGTTATTGTTTAGAATTTTTATAATTTTCATCATGTTCCCTGAATGAAAAAGGATAACGCCAGTGCGTGTCCTTCGCTGATAACGGTGAAAGAGTCCGTAAAAACAGCGGATAACAAGCATTATTATTTGAGTAAACGGCAGGAAAAAGCGAGGACTCGTTTCTTATTGAGTAAAATTGGGGTAGGGTTTGCGGGTTTTAAACAGGAGGCTGAAATGAGCGAAGAAAATTTATCCCAAAGAATCGATCAACTGGAACGCATCAACCGTGAGCTGTTGGTTCAAATATCTGCCATGCGCATGCTGTTTGGCAGCGTCGGCAACACCATGAATGCGCAGTTTGAAAATAGCTTCACGACCGGGGTAAAAACCTTCGTGGAACGTGAGAAAGAAGCGTTGAACGCCAGCGAGATTGATGAGGCGTCGAAGAAATTCCGCACTGACGTGCTTAACTGCGTGTCTTCTCTGCTGCCAACCGTTATTTAAGTATCAACACCCTGCATTTGTTCATTAATGCAGGGTGGATTTTATCAACAAAATAACGCGTTAACCTCGAGTCAGGCACTGACGTCTGCGCTCATCCACGCGCTGGGCAAACCAGGCGGTGGTCAGATTTCGGGTTATTTTCGGGCTGTTTAGCTCAATCCCCGGCAGCATTTCTCGCGGCACCTTTTTACCCGCCGTTTTATCGGCGAGCGCAAACACTAACTTCCAGGTCGGCGTCTTCTCAAAATCGATTGACTCACCCAGCCTGAGATCGCGAGAAATATCCGAATCACTCAGACTCAGCCTTTTACCCAGCCTGCGCACGGCCATTTCGGTTTTCCCCGTCGTATCGCTGTAGCTCACCACGTCGCCATCAAGCGCCAACTTTACCCCGGATAAACGACTCACCGCCTGCTGAAAGGCTGCATTTCGGCTGGCATAAAAACCCGCGTTATAGTCGGCGAAGCGGTAAATCGGCTCACTGTAGTGCGTCGGATAACCGAGCAAATGCGCGATACCGAAATACATGCCCCCTCTGCGGCTAAATACTTCGCGACGAATAGTGCCGTCAATGGGATACGGGTAGCCACTCGCCTTAGATTCGGCAAAGGCGACACTGACCTGCATCGGGCCGCCGGTATGTACCGGATTAAGGTTGCCAAACAGCTTCTGCCCCATAGGCACCATGCCGATAAAGTCGTCGAAAATCGCGCTTAGCTCTTTCTCGCTGCGAACGTTGTCCAGGCGATCGCTATAGGACTTGCCGTTGGGAGAGTTGATTTTTAGCGCGGTATGAACCAAGAATGCAGGAATATGAACCTCGGCCGCCCGTCTATCTATCTCTTTCCAGGCGATTTTCCCCAAACCTGGCACCGGCGCATTGGCGTTAAAGTTGGATTCTTGTTCAGTGACCGCCAATACGGCGCAGATATTTTCCGTCGTCGGGTCGATTTTTTGCGTGATAAACGCGGTGCTGATGTCCTTCGCCCATCCCTGTTTATCGGCAACGTTGGCCGGCATCAGTGACACAATATCCGCTCGTACCTGTTCAGGTCGCTGGGTGCTGACGGTATTTTTTTCGGAACTGCATCCTGCGAGCAGTGAAAGAAGCAAAGCGCCAACCACCGGCTGCGTGCGCAATTTCAGCAGAATGCGCGCACGGGGCAACAGTGCCACTTGGCGAGCGTTGTTGGTAAATAAAACGTTATTGAGCGTCATGTTTTCCCTGAATAATCAAACCAGTCACCTGGTCCGATTATTCACAGAATGAACGACAACAACAAAGCTTTTATTTACCAAGGTTGGCAGGAAAATTACGCCGCCTTCTCGACAAAATAGTTCAGAACCTCACAGCCTTTCCCCACGGACGGGGTTGCAATCACCCTTTTGCTGGCGATATCAATAATACTCACCGTACCGTCAGCTTCGTTAGCGATGAGAAGGCGCTTATTATCCGGACTGAAGCAACCGTCCATCGGCTTATTACCGACGTTAAAGCAGGCTATTTCATTTAGGCCGCCATCAAACAGGGTCGCGACCGGCTCTTGATCGCCAATCACAATGAGATATTCACCATCTTGACTGAAACGGACAATTTGCGCCCCTTTCTTATGCCCACGCAGTGGAACATATCTTTTAATTTTATGCGTTTGGCTATCAATAATAACTAGTTCAGGTTTATCGGCATTGCTGGTCACAATAAATGGCGCATGCGGTGCAGCGGAAATACCGTTTACACCTCCCGGCATGTCAATATTATCGATGACTTTCCCATTAGTATTTTTTAATTCTACGACTGTGACGCTGGCATCTTCCTCGTTGTCTGTGAACAACTTATTTCCTTCCGGTGTTACGCTCAGACGATGCGTATAGGTTGAAGGCACAGAAATTTGGCGGATAACTTTATCGGTTTTAGGGTCGATGACGGCTATCGTGGCGCTATTTTCACAGCAGAGATAGACGTTGCCATCGGCACCGAGACGCGCGGTGTGCGGTGCTTCAAGCGGGCTAAGCTCAATGAATCCGCTGAGTTCATGGTTGATAAGACTAATAACGGCAACCTGATGCTGAGGATGTGGATTATCGCCATGAATGCCGTCGCCAAATATCGGCACATAGGCTTTATCGTGTTCAGGAATAATCAACAATTCATGGGGATTGCGTGGGAATCCGGTTAATACTTTCTCTACTTCCAATGTTTCTGGATGCAAAAATAATACGCGACCACCCTGCTTATCTACCGCAATAATACCGTACCGGTTGTTATTTTCTGATAAAGACATGTCAGCTCCGTGATATTTTCAATAAGAAATGCGGGTAATAGCCCTATGCTGTTAACTGTACTCATAAGGATAGTCGCTTATTTCCACTATCGCGATAGCGTATTAAACCGAGCTCACCACAATCAGACCAATCCGTTCCAATAACTGCGCCTGCTGCCATATATCAATCTTCACTCCGTCAAGGCTAACGCGGCGGATATTTAAATCCCCCAGCTCTGAACGCGTTAAGTCGCAAAAGGTGAAATCTGCCGTCGTCCAGTCTATTTGATGAAACTCTCCGCCAGACAAGTCTGACCCCCTAAAACTGGCCCCCAGTATATTGGCACCGGTCCAACGGTTTTCCCATAATTCGCATTTTTCGAGCACGACTTTCTGAAAGTTGGCATAGCTAAAATTATTCTTGGTGAGATAGGCTCGGCAAAAATAAGAGCGGTTGGTGATCATATTCATGAAACTGGCACCGCGAAAGTCAGCCCCTGACGCTTTACACTCACGGATTTCGCAGCCAATAGCCTCTACGTGTTTAAAATCGGCCATGGTCAAATCACAGCGCACGAAGCTGCTTTCTCGCAGGTTGGCACGCTGAAAACAGCAGCCAACCTGCTGACTGTCATCATAAAAATCACAGTCAACGAACTCGCTTTCTGACAAGTCAGCGCCGCTAAAATCACAGCGGATAAAGCGGCAGTTTTGCAATTTCTCATCGCAAAAAGTGGCGTCATCGAAACGCACATCGCTGTAGGTTTTATTTTGGACGGTCATTTTCCCTCTGGGTATTTTTCGGAAAGGGTTCAGGCATTTTCAGCGGGAAAAACAGCGTAAATCGCGTCTCGCGGTTTTCACTGGTGACGTCCCAACGCCCCTGATGCAGGTTCATGATGCTGCGTACAATAGACAAACCCAGTCCGCTTGATTGGGATCGGGTATTACGCGACACGTCGGCGCGATAAAATCGGTCAAAGAGTCGCGCCAGATGCTGCGACTCGATAGTCGGGCCGAGATTAGTCACGCTGATGCAGGTACCTTTAGGCATTTGCTCGGCCAGCAGCAAGATTTCAGAACCAGGATCGGCATAACGAATCGCATTGGCCAACAGGTTTGCCAGCGCGCGGCGCAGCAGGTTGGCATCCGCCCAGACGCTGCCGTCGCTGCGTAATTTAAGCCTCACATGACGTTCATCCGCGGGACCTTCAAAGTATTCTCCCACCCGCTCAAACTCGTCGGCAAGCGTAAGTTGGGCACGCTCAATGGCGTGGTCCGCGTGCTCGGCGCGCGCCAAAAAGAGCATGTTATCGGTCATTTTAGACAACCGCAGCAGCTCCTCAAAATTCGAACCCAACAGTTTCTCATAGTACTCGACTCCGCGACGCTGGCTTAGCGCGACCTCCGTTTGCCCAAGCAGATTGCCAATCGGCGTGCGGAGATCGTGCGCCATATCCGCCGAAACCTGACTCAACTGAGTAAAGCTTATCTCCAGCCTGTCGAGCATTTCATTAAATGCCTCGATAAGCGTCGACAGCTCTCGCGGTGCCTGAGTGCTGTCAATTCGCACCGACAAATTACGAATGCCAATTTCGGCGGTTTGCCCGGCAAGACGCCGCAGTGGGCTAAGCCCGCGCCGGGCAATGAGATAAGCCAATAGCGCAGTTAATGCCCCCGCCCCCAGCGCAAGCAGGAAAATCTGTTCGCGATAGACCTCTAAAATCCGCGTACGTTCGGTCATCAGTCGGCCGCTGATAATCTCAAGATCATGCGGCGAATCCGAGGTTTGTGCCGCGGCAGAGACCGAGATAAATGGCGTGTCGTCGCGCGAGGCACTGTGCTGAACTGCCGCAAGCGTGAGATCTTTATTGGCAGGAACAGGGGGAATATCAGGCACCGGTGAATGGCCGGGATTGACTTCAATAAGCGGGGGTTGGCCGGGAAAACGCAGCACCAGCAGCGATTCCTGGTTGCCCAGCATGTTGGCAAACAACTGAGGTTTCTCGTGGATCAGATTGATCACGTCTTCGTCACGAAGCAGAGTACGGATCTGTTCTACGCGGGTCAGCAACGCGCCGTCATCGCGGAGACTGATCTGTTTTTCCAGCGTGCGATATAGCGTAAAACCGACGGCGGCGATCACTATAAATGAAAGTAACGCAAAAATGATCGACAGACGCGTGGTGAGCGAAATGTGTTGCCAGGCGCTGAGACGTGAGCGGGCAGGTTTCATGATTCGTCTTCGCAGCGGTAACCGACGCCGTGAACGGTATGGATCAGCTTGAGATCGAAGGGATCGTCAATTTTCTGCCGCAGGCGGCGCACCGCAACATCGACGACGTTGGTATCGCTGTCGAAATTCATGTCCCACACTCGCGAGGCTATCACCGAGCGCGAAAGCACCTGCCCTTCGTGCTGCATAAACAGCTGAAGTAAATTAAATTCTTTATTGGTCAATGTAATACGCGTTCCGGCGCGGATAACCCGCCGTTTGGGAATGTCTATCTGCAGGTCGGCCAACTCGACTATTTCTTCCTGCTTAACCCGTGCTCCACGGCGCAGTGCGACGCGAATTCGCGCCAAAAGCTCGGCAAAGGAAAAAGGTTTAACCAGATAGTCGTCGGCACCGAGGTCCAGCCCTTTGAGCTTGTCCTCCAGCGTGCCGCGTGCGGTCAGGAACAGCACCGGCGTTTTCAGCTGTTTGTCGAGGCGTCTCATCACTTCCCAGCCGTCCATTTCAGGCATCATCACGTCGAGCAGTATGAGATCGTAGAGAAATTCTTGCGCCAGATGCAGACCGTCGAGGCCATTAGTCGCCACATCGACTACGTATCCTGCCTCTGTCAGGCCGCTGCGCATATATTCCCCGGCTTTGGGTTCATCTTCAATGACCAGAATTCTCACATTGCTTCCCCCGTTATGCATAAAACAGCGGGCGCACGCATAAGACTGCGCCCTGCCGGGTTAACCACTACGACTATTTCAGTGCGTGCTGCGCTGCCTGCTCAATCAAAGCGGCCACTTCTTTAGGGTGAGATTCATATACCGAGTGGCTTGCTCCCGGAATTTCAACCTTATGGCTGTGAGCACGTACGGCATACATGCGTTCAAGATCGGGATTAATGATTTTGTCGGATTCAGCCACCATATACCAACTCGGTTTTACCTTCCACGCTGGGTCAGGAATATTCGCGGTGAAGACGCTGGCGTTGGTGGGCATCTGCGCGTTGGCTTCAAACTGCGCCTCTTTCAACGGCAGGTCGGCGGCAAAGTCGGACGGGAAGTATTGCGGCTTGATGGTCAGATAGCCGTCTGCTGATTTGGCAAAAGGATGCGCCGAATTTGGGAACTTCTTACCGTTGCTGGCTTCGGTTTCACCGGCGTCGAGAGCGTGTGCGGCGATATAGACTAGGCCTGCAACATGTGAATCATTCCCTGCTTCGGTAATGATTGCGCCGCCGTAGCTGTGTCCTACCAGAATAGCCTGACCCTTTTGCTCATCAAGAATGCGTTTGGTGGCGGTGACGTCATCATTAAAGGAGGTCAGCGGTTCCTGGACCAGCGTCACGTTATAGCCGTCCTGGGTCAGAATATCGTACACAGGACGCCAGCCCGAACCGCCCACAAATGCACCATGAACCAGAACAATATTTTTAACCGGCGCCGCCAAAGCCGGTGCCGCCGCACCCGCGAACAGTAATGCAGTAATAGACGAAGTAATCAGACGTTTTTTAAATGAGTTTTTCATGATTTTTCCTTAATGATAGTTGATGTTAGGATGCTGCTGCACCATGGGGACCAGTCTATGGCCGGGGGTCCCACATCAACATGACTCAATCATTACAAAAAAATGACGGAGGGCAGCTCTTTAAGCCGCTTCTCGCTCAAAACTTTTTCCCAGAAAAGCAAAAAACCCGCTTTATGGGCGGGTTTTTCTGTTTGGGCCAACTTAACTGCTCCGGTCTATACCATCATCGCTATCGTAAGTTTGCCTCGCTGTTCACTTATTACAGTGCAACAACGTTTACTGCTGATGGGCCTTTAGCGCCGTTCTCGATAGAGAACTCAACTTTTTGACCTTCATCAAGAGTTTTGAAATCGTTGCTCTGGATAGCAGAGAAGTGTACGAACACGTCTTTGCTGCCGTCAGCAGGGGAGATAAAACCAAAACCTTTACCAGCGTCAAACCACTTCACCAAACCAGTCATTTTAGTAGACATATTAATTTCCTTTAAATTTATACCGCCATAAGGCGAGGGAGGTCTGTTTTTTTAGTTGTGATACTTATGGGGCACTAAAGAAGGAAATTCGCGGTGAAGAGATATCTAGTAAGGATAACGCTAATACAGTGAACTACTTTACTCAAATTGCTTTCATAAGGTCTGTACTACAAACCGAGGAGTGCATTAACGCACGCCATCAAAGATTACGCAAGCATTATTTTTTTTAAAGATTTAGGCGGTTAGTTTTATAAAACTTAATCTAAATCACAAAAAAATGTTCAGATTCGCGTCACTATTTGTCTAACAAATGGAGGAGTGACTATGAACATTGTACAAGGTAAAACTCACAGCAAAGTTACCATTCAAGATGTAGAAGTCATGGTTGCCATGTTGGCTATTGTTGCCATCATCCTTTGGGAACTGCTGTTCTAGACCTTACCAGACAAGGCGTTAGAGCAAAATATGCCGTTGCATATCGTTGCGCGTTAACAGAGACAGGCGCTGGAAATCACCTGTCTTAAAATAAGCAGCGGGATGGAGCTAACCACAGTTGGCAGGATTGATTGGCGACAGCATCTTACTGTGCAGGTTTCTGATTGCACCTACAAACTTAAGCATTTTTTATCAATGCGCGTAATTGGCTATCGGTTGACGACGTTTCCAGTAGGCTGTCGGACGTTAGTAACCGCTCGACTCAAGAACGAAAGGCAAGTCAATGATCAGATTGGCAAGCAGTACAGCCAAACTGGAATAAATGACTAATTTCAGCATAAGGACCTCAGAACACCGCGATAAGAACGAGGAAACCTATCCCGTTCACTAATATTTAGAAACGTGCATCATGAACGGCCAATCCAGCATGACCATAAATGCCAGACTTGCCGCACAAGCAATAATTACAACCTTCATATTGTCCTTAAAAATCAATCCAATAAATCTTTTTCGCTGGCCTTCCCGAGAAACATTGCGGGAGATATTTGCCTTCCCGAAACGGTCAAAAATAAGAAGCCTTGACTATTCGCGCTAGTAATAGCAAAAAGCGCAAATGTGATCAATATCACGTTTAAAGAATGAGCACTTTTCGTCTTTTCCCTAAAAATATAACGATAAATATCCCCTGTCGCTTTGGGTTGTTATCCCTGTCTATCCTGGGGCAAAATAGGCTTGAGGATGAAACATCCCACTGACTGTTAACCCCCTCCATCAAGGATCTCCAGTGACCAAACTAACCCAGCAACAGTGCATCATTCTCACCGGCTTTACCGGAATACTGCACGGTGAATTCGAATGGTTTCATGCCGATCTGGAAAGAAGGCTGGGTCGTGAGGTCCAGACCTCAGAGCTTGGCTACCCGGAGTTTATGGAACAATGCAAGGCATTGTATGAAGAAGACTTCTCTGCGCTGATACCTGATTAACTGCGGCAGCTTAATAAAACCGGTCTGCCCCATGGCCGCGCCGGTTTCTTCCCTTAAATACCTCTTTTAACTTCTGAAATTTATTAAAACAATCAGCCAACCCTCGTAATATTTAATTTTTAACAACGATTAGGACGAGTACGGAAAAATTCAACATACGGGAAATCTCGTTGTATTACATCCAGCTTTGCTATTTAATACGCTCAGTTTCACAATCGAAGGTTATCTTAAAACCCTTATTTAAATGATACAGAAGAGGGCAACGCATTTTATACCTTCGTACATTTTATTTAAAAACTTTTAATAATATTAAGCTGGGTGATAACGTGAATACAAAATATATTGCACCATCTATTTTACTTAACAACCCTTTCGTTGATTCCCCTATAATTAATTGTAAGGGAAATCAAATGAGCATTAATAACAAAACCTTTGAAGTCACTGAAAAACATAAAAGGCTGGTTATTTGCCTGCTGAAGGGCGTCACTCAGAAAAACGATATTATAAATATCGTCTGGTATGAACAAGGTGGCATGGTCAGTGATAATAATTACCATCAACTGATCCACAAATTTCGCAATCTGCTTGCCGATAATAATCTGCCGAAGGCGATGCTAAGAACTATCCCGCGCCATGGCGCCATGCTCGACCTGTCATTACTCCCAGAGCAAGAAATCGCACCAGGCGAGATTACTGCCATTGAGTTACAGGCCAGGAAACCCTTTAGCCTGTCTACCCTGGGCAACAGCTTTATGGAAAGTATTAGTCAGATAGCCAAATCGCTGTATCGCTAATCTTTCGCCTTAACACCTGAGCGCATCTTCTCTTGCCCGATCTCAATAACTTTCGGGCAGGAGCGAATGACCTGAGTCACAAATCCCCCCCATTTATTTGCTCTTATTTTGACCTTAGAGCATATCAACGCGTTAAGCCTGTATACTTAAGATCTCGTGAGCCCGAAAGCTCACCTCTCGCAAAGAGATAGTCTGATGACCAGATGGGCGTTCCCACTGAAATGGCTTTTATTTTCATTAAGTTATTTAGCTCTGGCCTTCCTATGCCTTGAAACACGCGACAGCAGCAGCCTTTCCTCGGCGATTTGGTTACCCGCAGGCTTAACGCTCGGTATTCTTTGTTCATCTCCCCTTTCACGTTGGCCGCTATGGTTAGTTAGCGCGGGCACACTGCACGTTCTGGCAAGCTACCTGCATCACCGCCCAATGGATATTACGCTGGTTTTTGCCGTCACTAATCTGGTTATCCTCTGTCTCAGCGCCCACGTTTGGTTGACCCTCATGAAGGGCCGCGGTATCGCCAGCAACCTCAGCGCAATGGCCCTGTTTATCAGCATCGTTCTGGCCGCCAGCGCACTCGGCGGTATGACTATCCTGTTCGCTTTACGCATGTTGGCTTACCCCACTGTCGTCTCTCATTTTGTAAGCTGGAGCATTTCCAATGCGACCGGATGCCTGGCAATGGCGCCACTTTTCATGGTTAATCAGTTGGTTATCAATAAAAGGGTTAAAAGCCAGAACCTACTTTTGATTACCGGAATACTGCTCATTACGTTGGCGCTGTTTTTACCTGATTACGATTATCAGCAAAATATTCCGACAGTGGATTTCTCACTTTATTTGCTTTTTGGCCTAATATTGCTTTCGTTGTTGTTTATTACAGAACGAAGGCTGGCTCTATTACAGGTCATTATTGCGCTTATTATCAGCATCACAACCATTTATAATCGCGGCCCTTTCGCAGACAGTTTCTATTCCGATAACAACGGTATTACCGCTTCTCAACTTTATCTTTTAGCCATATTCATCTCAGCACTGCTGGTGCGAAGCGGGATAACCGATCTCTATTTTTTAAAACGGCAAAGCGAGCGCCAAATATTACTGATGAGTGCCAACTTTGCCGAACAGAAGAGTTACCCCTTTCGCATAAACGTCACGCAGCAAAAGGTTATCTGGACCGATGTCTTGAAGATGCCTGACGCTTTACCGCAGGCAGCACTCATGACTCCGGCACAAATTCTCGGGCGTATGCATCCCGATGACAGAACATTATTTTCACCCTGGTTTATGGGAGCGAATAAGACCTCAGTAAGGCCATTTACCCAACCGGTGCGGCTTATTTTAAGCAGTTCTGATTTCTGTAAGGGGCATATCGCCCTGCTGAGTGACCACGACAACAACGCAAACCTCTACCTGAACGGCGTCCTGACCCTTTATCAGGGCCCCCTACCCGAGCCAGTGAGACAGCTAACATGAAAACAGTTCTGATTGCCGACGACCATCCCGTTTATCTGCTCGGGCTTAAATCGCTCCTGGAGACGCAGTTTGCCAGGGATTACACCCTGAGTGGCACCGCGAGCAACGTCGATGAGCTGCTGGCGTCGCTCAAAAATGCTCAACCTGATCTATTGCTTACTGACTTAACCATGCCGGGCACTCAGCATTCTGACGGTTTACACCTGATTCAGTTTTTACGCCGCACCTATCCCTCACTGCCGATTATTGTTATCAGCGTGCTGTCAAATCAGGCTATCGCGAACTTGATGCTGAATTCCGGCGTGGTGGCCGTGATTAATAAACAGAGTCTGAGCACAGAACTTAACGCCTGTCTTAAGGCGTTGGCGCTGGGGCAAAGCCTGACACGAACCCGCAAGACTCAGGGGCTTAAAAATCTTGCCGATGACAGCCACGCTCACAACGTATCTATCAGCCCCAAAGAAACCGAAGTCTTACGGCTCATGAAACAGGGGCAGACGGTAAATCAGGTCGCCCAAATACTACACCGCTCGAAACAAACCATCAGTGGACAGAAAAAAAGTGCCATGCACAAGTTAGGTCTGACGACGGATGCCGATCTGTACGAATATCTGCTTAAGATTGAACTGTGATTCGCAGCTCGAGGGTCCTTATTTTGTTGCTGCTGTGCCTGGCGCAGCAGGCCTATGCCGAGGTATTACGCATCGGCGTGGATAACGTCAGCGTGCGCTACAGTGAAATTAACACCCGCGTTCAGAATGATGACATCGAGCCGGCGATTATTTCCTTACTTAATCAACAGCTTCATTCTCAGGGAGAGACATCGCTGACTCTGGAGGCGGTGTATCTCTCCGACAACATCATCAAGAACGGCCTGTTGGGCAGCAACGCCCTCGACGCCGTTTTCATGGAAACCTCATTCCCGCCAGTGGCTGACGGCGAAATTGAAACACTTCCGCTCTTCACCACCCACTGGCGCATCGTCTCACTGCCCAACCGCCGTCAGAATGCCGAGACAAATCTTAACGACCTTAACGATAAACATATTATCGTCGTCAACGACGCTCCGCTCTCGGCGTTAAAACAGCGTTACCCTCGGGCGATGCTTATCACCACAGCGTCATTGGGCGAGGCGATTGCGCTGCTAAAAGCCGGTGCAGGGGACGGGGTATTCTGCCGTCAGGCCGCCGCCAGCGTATTGAGCGAAAACATTTATCCCGGTGAGCTGCAGGTCAGCGACGTCGATAGCCTGGTAACCGAGACCCATTTAAGGATGCGGGCCGACAACCCCGCCGTTCTCGCGGCACTTAATCGGGCCATTCCGCAGCTTCCCCAGGACACCATCAAAGATATTCTAAGCCGTAATTTCACCGTATTGACCCTGATGAATATTGTGCCCATGCTCAGGCAAACGCACCGTAACTTCGATACCGCAGCGGTGGCCGTCGGCGTCGCATCGCTCTTCCTGATTAGCTTCCTGATTGGGCAGGTGGTTCGCCGCAGACAGGCCGAGCAGCGGTTAAAAGACTCGGTAAAATTTTGGGAGGTGTTGCTCAACAGCCTTTCCACGCCGGTTCTGGTGTGCAACGCTGCCGGGATAATAACTCATGTGAATCAGGCACTTTGCCAAAGTCTAAACATCGACAGGCGGCGTATTATTGGCAGTATGGTCGAAGGGTTGAACAAACAGTTTTTTACCTCACCTGCGCTGGAGACGGCAGGTTTGGTAAAGGCAAGTCAGGCCACCGAGCCGCAGTTTTTCGAGGGGCACTATACCCTCAATCAGAATTTGCACAGCATCGCCGGTTGGATAACGCCCTACAGCAATACATCTATGCTGCCACAGGGTCTGGTGATTGGTTGGTATGACATGACCGAGCGCATCAAACTTGAGGGGCAACTGGCTCAGGCACTCACCGAGGCCAAAGCGTTCAGCCATGAGAAGAGCGAATTTTTGGCACGGATGAGCCACGAAATCCGCTCACCCATGAACGTTATCATGGGTGTGCTAGAGATTGAGAATCAGCGCCTCAACAACCCACAGTCTCCTATCGCCGTGGCCTATAACGCCTCACGTGGGCTACTGCAAATAGTCGGTGATATTCTGGACTTGTCAAAAATCGAAGCCGGTGAAATGCAGCTCAAGCCAACGCCGGTCTCACTCTTTACCTTGCTGACCCGTGCTGCCGAGGCCTATCAGACGCTGGCGAAGAGGAAAGGCCTGAACCTGAATACCCATATCGAAAGCTGTTTTGGCCAGTATTATCTGATTGATGAGGGCAAACTCAGGCAGGTGGTCAATAACTTGCTCAGCAACGCGGTGAAATACACTCAGACCGGGCACGTCGTGCTGTCGGTGCGACGGGTATCCCAGAGTTCCTCAGATAAAAATCAGGAATTAATCATTAGCATCACGGACAGCGGCATCGGTATTGCGCCCGCGCTGCTGCCCGGCATTATTAAACCCTATCGGCAGATATCCTCGTCTACGCCAGACAGCACCGGACTTGGCCTGACTATCTGTCATCAACTTGTCGTCCTGATGGGGGGCAAGCTCGAGATAAGCTCGCGTGAGAACATCGGTTCGACGTTCAGCGTCAGGCTGACGCTGAAACGAGTTGAGGCCGACCAAGCGCCCTCCTCCACGGCAGATTTTTCGGCGGTCAACAAAGGGTTTAGGCTCTGGGTTATCGACGATCTGCCCGCCAACCTGTTGGTAATGAAAATGCAGCTCTCGGCGCTAGGGCATCAGGTGACTACCTTTAACAAAGCAGCCGAGGCGCTCGCCGAGCTGCAACGTCATCCAGCGCCTAAAGTGGATATGATTCTGACCGACTGCCAGATGCCCGAGATGTCTGGCTATGCCTTTGCCAATCGGGTACGTGAGTGGGAGGGCGACAGTCCGTCTCATCTGCCCATCGTGGGCTGTACCGCTAACGCTTTTTCCGACGAGGAAACCAAGTGCCTGAAAGCCGGGATGGACGCTCATTTGACCAAGCCGATGACGCAGGCGGACCTAAAGAACTGCTTGCAGGAGTTGCTGCAAAATCGGCGTATCGACCTCGACGAGGTGATGGCACTTTCTGCCGGGCAGTCGACTATTATCAATAATATCATCAACGAGTTAAAACAGAGCAGCGCAGAGGATCTGCTGCTGATCGAGCAGGCCTGGCAGACTGGAGACATCGACACGCTCAAAGGAAAGGTTCATCGCCTAAAAGGGAATTTTGCGCTAACGCAGTTCGAGGCGGGGCAAAACCTGTGTCTTACGCTGGAGAGAAAGCTGTCGCAGGATGGCCGCGACATTGAGCGCTATCTGTTGCTTTTGCGCCACACCACACGACACTTCATCAGTCTGCTGCAAGCGTTTCAGCCCCCAACTTGGTCACACCGCCCGCCCGCTGATTAATTTTTGTTCTATCATGTTAATTGGTTGAAACCTGATGCCTCGAGAGAGAAAATAGGTCGATTTTATTTTTCACAGTGATATCAGTGTCGGACCTATGAACGCACGCAAACCACGCCGTCCCCCCGGACGTTGGACGTATTACATCCTGTATGAAGACATTCTGTGGCCTTGCCCAGTCCGATGGGAGTGGGAAAGTGGCTACGGTGGCTGGCTACCCTTCTACTTTTCGCCGACGCTGGAGTTCGTCGCCGGGGATCCGTCCAAGGCGACGAAAGTCTCGGGCGGCCGACCTGCCACAGCCAGCCGCATTCGGCAACTTGCCTGTCTCTCAGAGGAGGGCTAACAGCCTGCCTTCTCAGTTGACTCTGCCATCCGCGAGCCGGGCGTAAATCCGTTGTTTTTTGCACGCAGTACAATAGCCAGACTCAGCACCAATAGCAGCAGCATCACCCAGGGGAACGACGAAACACCCTGCGTTTTAAGCAGCACCCCCCCGGCTATTCCTCCTCCTGCGATTGCCAGATTCCAGGCCACGACAATCATCGATTGTGCGATGTCTGCGCTGTCACCCGCCGCGTCTGCCGAAGCGGTTTGCAGCAGCGTTGCCGCACCGCCGAAGGTCAGACCCCAGACAAAAATGCCCAGATACAGCACCGACGCAGAGGCCCCCAGACCGCCAAACGCCAGGCAGGTCAACGCAAAAAGGACAAGGCTCGACAGCACCGTGCGACGCAGCCAGCGGTCCACCAGCCAACCGGTCAACCCAATGCCAAGCATGGCGCTCAATCCGAACAGCAGCAGCATCTTGTCCACCTGTCCCGCGAGCCCTGACCGAGCCAAAAAAGGCACAATGTAGGTATAAAGGATGTTGTGCGCCGTTATCCAGGTAAAGATAACCCACAGCACCGAACGTACGCCCGGCAGTTGCCACACCTGATATAGCGAGCGCTGTTTCTGGCGTGACTCGCCCGGGAAGTCGGGAACCTTGAGCAGGATCCACACCGTTAGCAGCAGGGTCATCGCCGACATGAGGCCGAACGCGGTGCGCCACCCCACTAGCGAGCCAAACCAGGTACCCAGCGGCACGCCGAGCGACAGCGCCAACGGCGTGCCGATCATTGCCAGCGTCATGGCTTTACCCTGCAAGGCAGGCTCGACCATTCGGCGGGCATAACCCGCGATCAGTCCCCACGCCAGCCCGGCCGAGGCACCGGCAAAGAAGCGTGCCACCAGCGTCAGACTATAGTCGGTCGAAAATGTTGTCAGGGTGTTGAATAGCAGAAAGCCCAACACCGATGCCAGCAATGCCCGGCGGCGACGCCATCCACGGGTTGCCACCGTTAGCGGAATTGCCGCCACCAGCGAACCGAGGGCATAAAGCGTGACCATTTGACCGGTCATTGAGGCTGAAACACCTAGACCGCTGCTAATCTGCGGCAGCAGTCCTGCGGGCAAGGTTTCGGTCATGATGGCAATAAATCCGGTCATCGCCAGCGCCAGCAGCCCCGAAACCGGCAGCCTTGAAGTGTCGCTCATGGCTGTGTTACTCCTGAAAGACTCGCATACACGGCGTCACGCAGTTCGTTAACGAATGCGCCCGACATTCCCTCCATCATGGTATTGGTTAACGCGACCACCGTCAGTTCACGCTGTGCGTCGACAAACCAGGAATGGCCGTAGACCCCACCCCAGCGCCAGGTGCCGACGGATTCCGGCGAGCCAGCTTCCTCTGGGTCACGCAGCACAGAAAATCCGAGGCCAAAACCGAAGCCGGGCGCATCTGGTAAAATTGCGCCTGCCGTCTGGTCGCGGCCCATCTCCTCGATTAACGCTTTTGAAAGCAGACCGTGTTTGCCTGAACGCAAGGACTCGAAGAAACGCAGCAGGTCCGGTGCGCTACCGACCATACCTGCCCCCGCCGAGGGGAAAGCCTCGGGATTTAGAATGCGCTTTGGCGAAAAGCGGATACCGGCGGTATCGGGAAACGGAGCAACATATTCATTTTCCTGCAATATATGCGGCTCGGGTCTGTCGTTGACGTAAGCAGTGGCGAGGCGCTCAGGCCACAGGGTGTAAAAACCACTGTCGTGCATCTGTAGCGGATCGACGATTAGAGCTTTAACTGCCTGGTCGAGCCGTTGCCCGCAAACCTGCTCAATCACTGCACCCAATACATCGACGGACAACGAGTAGCACCAGGCGCTACCCGGCGTGAAAAGCAGCGGCACGTCGGCAATACGTTGCAGGTTTTCACTCAGTGAGTGCGTAGCGTCGTCCATACCGTCAGAGACTCCCGCACGCGCGTAAGGCCCCTGCTCATCGCTTTCCAGAAAACGGTAACCGAAACCGGCGGTATGGCTCATTAATTGACGTACGGTAATGGTCGCCACCTCACCGTTCGGCAAGCGCGGATGAAAGTCGGCCAACAGCGTATTCAGCGACTGTTCGAGATGAAGACGCCCTTGCTGGACGAGCACCATCGCCGCCGCGGTAACGATAGGTTTTGACACCGATGACAGGCGAAACAGCGTCGTTAAAGACATCACCTGCTGCGTTTCTCTGTCCGCCCAGCCGTGCGCGCGCTGGTAGCGCGTCTCCCCCCGATACGCGACCATGACTACCGCACCAACCAGACGTTTCTCTTCGAGTGCACGTTGGATAACGGCATCAACCGAAGCAAACGGCGACGTTTCCGCGACCTGATGCTCACTGCTTTTTGTTTCCAGAGCTGAGAGTTGCATAATGCTTTTTCCAAAAGTAATGAACCAGAGATTCAAGATAGATCGCTAGGGGTTACGGAAAAAGTGGGGTAGATTTCTCTTATCTGCGGACCTTTTTGTCCGCAATGGGGAGAAACCTATGGACAGCCTGAGCAGTCTCGGCGTTTTTGTACAGGTGGCGGAAACCGGCAGTTTTGTTGCCGCAGGAGGCGTGTTGGGCGTATCGGCCTCGGCAATCGGCAAGAGCATTTCGCGACTGGAAAGCCGGCTGAACGTGCGGCTGTTTCACCGCAGTACGCGAAGCCTGACGTTGACGGCGGAAGGCGCGCTGTTTCTCGAACGCAGCAGGCGTATTTTGGCCGAATTTGAAGCCGCTGAGCACGAGCTGAGCCTTGCGACCCAGTTTCCACGCGGCAGATTACGCATCAGCCTGCCGATGGTCGGTTCACTGATGCTGCCGGTATTGAGCGAATTTATGGGGCAGTACCCAGACATTGAGCTGGAGCTTAATTTCACCGATAAAATGGTAGACGTCATCGAGGAAGGCTTCGACGCGGTGATCCGCACCGGAGAGATAACCGACTCACGCCTCAACCTGCGAAAGCTCGGCGATTACACCAAATACGTGGTCGCCTCTCCCGACTATCTGGCGCAGCACGGCACACCACAAACCTTAGAAGAGTTACCACAGCACAGCTGCCTGCACTACCGTTTCAGCCGCAGCGGAAAAATCGAACCCTGGCCGCTCACCTTTGATAATCCGGTCGATTTGCCGCTGTCGATGGTCTGCAATAACCTAGAGGCACAGGTTTTTTTTGCCGAACAGGGCCGGGGAATTACCTGCCTGCCTGAGTTCTCGGTACGTGAAGGTCTGTCCGCTGGCAGATTGCACAGCGTGCTGGAGCAGTACGTCTCCCACCGTGCATCGTTCAACATTCTTTGGCCCTCGGGCGGCTGCATGACGCCGAGACTCCGGGTGCTGATCGACTTTCTGTGTGAACACACCTTTGCCGTCGACCGCTAATGTGCAGCAACACCCTGCTCAACCGCTGAAATGGGCAAAGAGCGAACCAATAATTCCAGAAGCGCCCATGGCCAGCGCGCTCCAGAAGGTGACTCGCACCACGCCGCGCAACACCGAGGCACCGCCGACTCTTGCTGCGAGACCGCCAAGTATCGCCAGCGATAACAGCGTCGACACGACGATAGCGCCGATGACCCAGGCGTGCGGCACCAGTAACGTGACTAACAGCGGCAGCGCGGCACCGAGGGCGAAACTGCAGGCGGATGTCAGCGCCGCCTGCAAAGGACGTGCCGTCGTTATCTCTGAAATACCCAGCTCGTCACGGGCGTGTGCACCGAGCGCATCGTGCGCCATCAACGCTTCGGCAACCTGTTTCGCCAGCGGCAGGCTCAGTCCACGCTTGACGTAGATCCCCGCCAGCTCGCGAAATTCACCGTGGTAATCCTCCTCCAGCTCTCTGTGCTCCTCTTTTAGCGCCGCTTCTTCAATATCCGCCTGCGAAGAGACCGACACGTATTCGCCCGTCGCCATTGACATCGCGCCAGCCACCAGCCCGGCTAATCCAGTGAGCAGCAGACCGCTGTGGCCGACCTGCGCCGCAGCGACGCCAAGCAATAGACTGGCGGTAGACACGATGCCGTCATTCGCCCCAAGTACCGCGGCGCGCAGCCATCCCGCATGGGAGATACTGTGTGCCTCAATGTGTCCTCTGCTCAATCGACAATCCCTCTTCTCTGTTTTAAATGATTGCAGGCAGGCATCGTCTTGCATGCCAAAGGCGAGATGACATAATTAAATCCCCACAACCTGCATAAATGAGTAGGCCATGAAATCCTCAGCCAGCAGACCGTTGCTTACTATTGAAAGTACCAGCGATGAGCCTTTTTATCGCCAGATTTATCACCGAGTCAGGGCTTCTATCAACCAGGAGTTGCTAAAACCCGGCGATCGCCTGCCCTCGGCAAGGCAGTTGGCGAAAGAGCTGGGGCTGGCGCGCGGGACTATCGAGTCAGCCTATGCGCTGTTGTCCGCCGAAGGTTACATTCAGTCTCAGGGGCAAGCTGGAACCCGCATTGCGGCTAATGTGCAGCCCCAGCCTGAAAACAAAACGCAGCCACAGCGTGCGCCGACAAAGGCTTTTGGTATGCATACCCCGGCCATTTTGCCTCTACAGATGGGCCTACCAGCGATGGACGCTTTCCCGCGCAAAATCTGGGCAAGGCTGGGCGCCAGATACCTGCGCGCCATGCAGCCCAATGACATGAAATATCCGGCGCAATTCGGACTCCCTGCGCTGCGGGACGCGATTGCGGCCTATTTGCACATGGCGCGTGGGATAGCCTGCACGGGCGCGCAGGTGTTTATCACCTCTGGCTATCGCAGCACCTTGCAACTGATTGCTCACACCTTGCTTAAGGCCGACGACGCCGTATGGGTCGAGGATCCCGGCTTTCCGCTAACGCGTCAACTGCTGAATAACGCGCAGCTCAGACAGGTTGCCGTACCGGTCGATGCTGAGGGAATTCAGGTGCATAGCGGGATAACGCTGGCAAAAAATGCCCGTGCGGCAGTGGTCACGCCAGCGCATCAAAGCCCGCTGTGTGTTTCGCTGTCCCTGTCACGCCGTCTGGCCCTTCTGGAATGGGCCACACAGCAAAAATCATGGATTATTGAAGACGACTACGACGGTGAATATCGCTACGTCAGCCGTCCGCTTCCAGCGCTGAAAAGTCTGGATACCGCAGGGCGTGTCTTATACTGCGGCACCTTTAGTAAAGTACTGTTTCCCGGCATCCGACTTGCGTATCTGGTGGTACCGGAAAATGAGGTGCAGCGCTTTGAGCAGGCCAGTCTGGGGTTCTTGGAAGGTATGGGTGAGATGAATCAGGCGATTGTCAGCGCTTTTATGCAGGAAGGACACTTTTCGCGACATATTCACCGTATGAGAAAGCTGTATGCAGAACGACGCGAGCATGCGGCAGCGGGATTAAACAAGATACTGAGCCAGCATCTGCACATCGCCCCCCAACCGGGCGGTATGCATCTGGTTTTGCGACTCCACAACGGCCTCAACGACGTCGAGATTGCCGCCCGCATGCGTGCCAACGGGCTATACGTTCATGCAATTTCAAACTGGAGCAGCCACGCCAGTACTGAGCGTGGCCTGCTTGTCAGTTTCACCAATATTGAATCTCAGGCGCAGGCCGAGAAAATTGGCCAGAAGATCCTGGGACTGCTTTAGCGCAGCCCGGATTTTTCCAACCCATAGGCGGCATCCGCTGAGCCAGGTTCGACGCGAAAAGCGACCCCAAGCCGGTTCCAGCCGTTGATGCCGATAATCACGAAGCTGAGATCCGAAATTTCCTGCTCGGTAAGATGCGTACGCACGCGGTCGTAAATCTCGTCGGATACGCCGTGCGCGGACAGCGTAGTCAGGGCTTCAGTCCACTCCAGCGCCGCGCGTTCACGCGGGGTGAACAGCGGCGAGTCGCGCCAGATGGCAAGATGATGCACGCGCAGGTCACGTTCACCGCTGATTTTGGCTTCTTTAACGTGCATGTCGAGACAAAATCCACAGCCGTTAATTTGCGAGGCGCGAATAGTGACCAGAATCTTAAATTCTTTCGCCGCGGCGCTTTTGCTGACCGAGTTGTTAAAGTCGAGATATTTTTTGGCAATCTCGGAAGACACATTGTAATAGTCGATACGCTGGGACATAAAAAAACCCTTTTCAATATTGGAAGATGGTTGCCTGCAAGGTATCTGCCGTTGCGGCTCGTGATACCTGATGGCGACTATCATCACCGCACTTGGCCTAGTGAAAAAGCACCAAGAATCGGCTTATTGACTGGGCCATGATGGGCTATCCCCCCCATTTGGTGCAACTGTTCAACCAATCTGAAATGGCGGTTTGAATTAATTAAATCTGGCACAAAAAGACTTTGCATAATTGTTATTCTTTAATCATGCTTATTTAGTGAAATTCACTTTTTCTTAAAGCTGGAACTATTTTGCAAAACCTCAGAGCCTCAGTGCTCAACGCTATCAAGCGTACACCCTGGTATCCCAAGCGACGTTCCTATCGGGTACTGTTCTGGCGAGAAATAACGCCACTCGCGGTGCCCATCTTCTTCGAAAACGCCTGTGTGTTGCTAATGGGGGTGTTAAGTACCTTTCTTGTCAGTTGGTTAGGCAAAGAGGCGATGGCCGGGGTGGGTCTGGCCGACAGCTTTAATATTGTTGTTATTTCCTTTTTTGCCGCCATCGATCTCGGTACTACGGTGGTGGTGGCCTTCAGCCTGGGAAAACTTAATCACGAACGCGCCCGCGATGCCGCGCGACAGTCATTAATCATCATGACGTTGTTCGCCATACTGCTGGCGATGATCATTGAGTTTTATGGGCAAGGTATCATCGATTTGATTGCCGGCAACGCCGCGCCCGAGGTTAAGGCGCTGGCGTTGAGCTATCTGCGTATTACGGTGTGGAGCTATCCGGCGGCGGCAATCGCCCTGATAGGCTGTGGCGCACTGCGTGGAGCGGGTAATACCAAAATTCCGATGCTAATTAACGGCGGAATGAACATACTGAATATCGTGATCACTACCGTGCTGATTTACGGCTGCCTTTCCTGGAAGGGGCTGGGATTTATCGGCGCAGGATTAGGACTGACGATTTCACGCTATATCGGTGCCATCGCGGTGCTTTATGTGCTGGCAATCGGCTTTAATCCCTCTCTAAAAATCTCTCTGAAAAGCTATTTCACCCGTATCAATACCAGTATTTTGGTCGAGGTGCTGGGTATCGGCATTCCTGCCAGCATAGAATCGGTGCTGTTTAACGGCGGTAAACTGCTTACGCAGGTTTTTGTCGCCGGGATGGGCACCAGCGTTATTGCCGGTAACTTTATCGCTTTCTCGATTGCCTCATTGATTAACCTGCCGGGCAACGCCCTCGGTTCGTCAGCGACCATCATCGTCGGGACGCGCCTGGGTAAAGGTGAGATAGCTCAGTCAGAGTTTCAGCTGCGTCATGTCTATTGGCTCTCCGCCATCGGGATTTGCTCGCTCGCCTTGCTTTCAGTACCGCTCGCGGGCCTGCTGGCGTCGTTCTACACCCGTGACCCCGAGGTTATTCACGTCGTTAAAATCCTCGTCTGGCTCAACGCCGCCTTTATTCCCTTCTGGGCCGCCTCATGGGTCCTGCCCGCAGGCCTGAAAGGCGCACGCGATGCGCGGTTCACCATGTGGGTATCGATGCTGGGAATGTGGGGATGCCGTATTGTCGCTGGTTACACGATGGGAGTGGTGCTGGGGTTCGGCGTCGTCGGCGTATGGTTAGGCATGTTCCTCGACTGGATCGTTCGCGGCATCTTCTTCTACTGGCGTATGGCCAGCGGCCGCTGGTTGTGGAAATATCCACGGCCTGAAAAAGAACCTATTCAGAAAGCGCAGGAAGAAGAGCAAGTTTCGGTGCAGGGATGATGACCACGCCGGGGCCTGCCCCTTACTTACGTCAAGGCGAGCGCGTCGTGATTTATGACGGCGTCTGCCAACTGTGCAATGGGTGGGTCAACTTCCTGATTCGTCATGATAAAAATCACAGTGTGCGCCTTGTCGCCGTACAATCCGAGGCAGGAGAGGCGTTGCTGAAATGGGCCGGATTATCCCCGCAGAACGTCAACACTCTCGTGCTCATCGACGGCGAAAACCTGTATAAACGTTCAGAAGCCATATTTCGGGTGATGTCCTTTCTGCCGTGGCCGTGGCGTATGCTCACAGCACTGCGCCGATTGCCGCTGCCGCTCAGAGACGCCTGCTATAATCGCATCGCCCTTAACCGCTACCGACTATGGGGTCGTTATGACAGCGTAAAAAAGTTGCAGTCCGATCATCAGGGGCGATTTATCGAGGATGACGAGAGAGGGAATGATGACCACTGAGAGCTCAGTGGTCATAGGAAGCCTAGTTATGGAGTTTGTACTCTAACGTAATTTCAGCATTCAGAACCTTCGACACAGGGCAACCTGCTTTCGCTTTCTTAATCAGCTCGTCGAATTTGTCCTCGGGAATACCCGGCAGTTTAACCGCACTGTCCAGCTTAATAGCCGTTATGGCAAAGCCGCCGTCCACTTTATCGAGTGAAACCGTGGCCTTGGTATCAATGCCTTCCGGCGTAAAACCCGCCTCGCCGAGGATAAGAGAAAGTGCCATCGAGAAACAGGCTGCGTGTGCAGCGCCAATCAACTCTTCCGGGTTGGAGCCAGGTTTACCCTCGAAGCGAGTATTAAACCCGTAAGGCTGGTCTTTCAGCGCACCGCTTTCAGTGGTGATGGTCCCTTTGCCTTTCTTGATGTCGCCTTCCCAGTGAGCCTGTCCATACTTATGAATAGTCGCCATAATTTCCTCTGTTCTGTTTAACACAGAACTAAGTATAGACGCTTAACCGCATTGGGAAAGGCAGCCGGAAGGATCCCCCCCCTTCCGGCGCTTATCTCCGGCACTCGCTTGAAACGGCGTTAGCTCTGTATAAGGGGGTTGAAGAGATAATACCATTTAAGATAAATCTCATGAAGAGGATTTACGATTAATAATCATTATCATTTACTTATTTAAGCAACTGTTACCAGATGTATCTCATATTGAGCGTTTCTTCAGCATATTGTGATGCAAAATTCCGCCTTCATGGCCTAAAACACTGCACATTGCTCGTAAGGCGAGAACGATTTAGATTATTGCGGTAGAGAATTCGAGGATTCATTCACTTTAACGGAAGCCATCCACATGGAAAAACTCCCCACTGTTACCATCAAATACTGCTCACAGTGCAACTGGCTGCTGCGCGCAGCCTGGATGGCACAGGAGCTGCTGAACTCCTTCAGTACCGATCTCGCCTCCGTGACACTCATGCCAGGCACCGGCGGTATTTATGAAATTACCCTCGATGACCACATTCTTTGGGAACGAAAACGAGACGGCGGCTTTCCAGATGCCGCCCAGATAAAACAAAGGGTGCGAGATATCTGTTTTCCCGAGCGCTCACTGGGTCATATTGAGGGTAAGAAGATTGACAAATAAATCAGTTTAGCTGGAACTGTTTATCCGGTCGCAGTCTTTGCGGAAGGTTCGTTTCGTCATTCATTTCACGAAGATTGATTTCAATAACGTTGCACATTGCGTTCAACGGTAGGTCGTTCGGTGCCGTGCCGAACGGATCTTCCAGTTCTTCCGCCAGCGCATCCAGCGAGATAAAGGTATAGGAAATAAATACCGAAACCAGCGGCGTCATGTAGTGCAAATCAGGCACCAGCGCGAAAGGCAACAGCGAACAAAACAGATAGACCGTGCGATGCACAATCAGGCTGTAGGCAAACGGAATAGGCGTATTAGAAATACGCTCGCAGCCCGCCAGCACAGAAGACAGCTGATTAATATTTTGGTCAACGCTCTGAAACAGAATGTCCGACACCTCACCCGCCTGACGGCGCTCTCCCAGCCACTGCCCAATTAGCAGCAGGATTCGATTACAGGGCGACGCGCTGCTCTCCAGCGACTTCAGGTCGTGATTTGGCAAAAGACGAGCCAAATCTTCACGCATTGACGTCCCGCGCAGCTGATGTTTCAGGCAATAACTGAAGGCTATCAGCAGTGCTGCAAACTCCTGCGCCAGTTCAGGACGCTGCGGCAGAATGCTTTTAACCTGTCTTAATAGAGAGCGATTAACAATCAGCAAACTTCCCCAAAGTACTCGCGCCTCGGTGAAACGCGCATAGCTGACGCTATTGCGAAAACCGAGGAAGATGGCGATCGCGACGCCCAGCAGGCTAAAGGGAGCCAACGTCAGCTTGACGCCAAGGGCTTCGTACCACTGGAAGCAGAGAATAGCGACTACCGACATCGCCAGATTCAAGCTTAAACGAAATAAGATCTCGGACAGCACAGAGCCGTGCCAAACGAACAATCTTCGGAACCAATGTTGATGGGGTCTGACAATCATAGAGCAGGAATTAAATTAGGGGGGTTAAGTCTGTGTTATAGCAGATTCATTTGAATAATATCAATCAAGAAACTAAGGCAATTAAGGTTTCTTTAAGGCCGTTAATGCTTGCCTCAATATTGCAATAAGCGCTCAAAATTTCTGAATATTGCTGTGGAAGTCTTATTTTAAGGCCAAACAAAGTGCATCAGGAGGATCAGACAGATAAATTATCGGTTAACTCAAGCCAACTCAATTAGTTAAGAGAAATTTAAAATGACCTTTAAAGGTAAAGTCTGGATCGGAATGGTATGCTCTTCATTAACATTTTGGGGCATCGTCGGTTATGCCACTTATCTGCTTATGGCCTGAAACATGCGCCTAAATAACCTCATCGCAGGCACACTTTGCCATTCCGAATAAATCTTTCACTTGCTGTCACTGACAGCCATCATCATGCGGCAAATAATTCAGCGTCACTGCATGTGGCTGTTTAAGGTGCAGGTAAAAAGGCGTTGACCCGTTTACGTTCGGCAAAGCTATGCAGCCGCGGTTTTGGCTACGGGTAACTCAATAGAAAGTCCTTATATTTGAGGAGTCTTTTCGAAAATTAATGTCAGGCTTTGGCTCATTTTATACAGCGCTTTTTAGCCAGGTTAACACAATAAAAACATCGACCACGTCACAAATTATTCCCGCCTTCGCAATAAAATTCACATAAAATACTTTAAAAACATAATGATAAAATTTTCTTCATAAAACGAGACTATTTTTTAAATTGTCGCCCCCCTCACATTAATGAAACATATAATTCACTAATATTCATTTGCGAATTTTTATTTCAAAAAAAGCAATTTTTTATAGAATGTCTCATTAACCTGTACAGAATCCTTTCGCAATTGAGTGCGCTACTGAATGTGAAAAGGGAGGGTAAAAATGGCTACAAACAAGACTCATTACAACCTGGTCTACCTGATGCTTTGTTGCACCGTCGCTGCTTTTGGGGGCCTGCTGATGGGATACGACAGCTCAATCATTTCAGGGGCGATTGAACCACTCAGTGCTTACTTCCAGCTCGGCCCGGCAGAAACCGGTTGGGCTGTGTCCTGTATTCAAGTATCAAGCCTCATCGGCTGTCTGGTTGCGCCAAAAATAAGTGACCATTTCGGCAGAAAGCGTTCACTTTGCGTGACTGCCATTATTTTCGCGGTGTCCATTGTCGGCACAGCGCTGGCACATAACTTCACCGTCTTTATTTTGTTCAGGTTGATTGGCGGACTCGCTATTGGTTTGGCCTGCGTGATTTCACCCATTTATCTGGCGGAACTTTCTCCTTCAAGATATCGCGGTCGAACCACCGCGCTTTACTCTATTTGCTGTGTGGGCGGTCAAAGCGTGGTGATGCTGACCAACTTCTTCATCAGTAAATCAATGACCTCCGCCGTTTTAGTGGATACCGGCTGGCGTCTAATCCTTTCCTCGGCGCTGGTTCCCTGCATCGCTTTACTGGTGTTTATCTCGTTTATCCCCGAATCGCCACGCTGGAGCGTATTTAAGGGTCGCGATAAAGAAGCGCTGACTACCCTGGGTAAAATTTCAAACCTTGAACATGCCAAAACCGTGTTTGGTGAAATCAAAGATTCAATTAAGACCGATATCCACAGTACGGTAAAAGCTAAATTCACACTGAATAAAAAAACCTTTCCTCTGTTAATCATTGGTATTGGCCTTGCCTTGGGTAACCAACTGAGCGGCGTAAACGTCATTCAGTATTTTGGCCCTACGTTGATGAAAAATATCTCCAGCGATAACAACACTGCAATGTTCCTGGCCTTCGTGCTGGCCTTTGCGCAGTTCCTTGGTGTCGTAGTGGGCATGTTTCTGCTGGATAAAGTGGGGCGACGTAAACTGCTGCTGTGGGGCGCACTCGCTTCGACGGTTTGTCTGGCCTACTCCTTCGCCGCATTCTATCTGCGCTTCGCAGGGGTATACTCTGTATTGGGTCTGTTTGCTTTTATGTTTTTGTTTGGTATCACCTGGGGTCAGGTTATCTGGACCGTGTTGGGCGAAATCTTCCCGATGGAAATTCGCTCTATCTGCGTAGGTATTTCGGTGTGCTCGCTGTCTGTCGCTAACTTTGCCGTCAGCACCACCTTCCCTATCATGAACAGCAACCCCTACCTGCAGCAGGTGTTTCACGGTGGGTTCCCGCTGCTGCTGTTCTCGGGCTTCTCGTTGCTGATGTTCCTGTTTACTTATCGCTATGTACCTGAAACAGCTAACGTTCCGTTAGAAAGAATCGAAGCCATCGTGTTGAGAAAATACTATGGTCGCGATATCGAAGACGACGTTGAACCGGTTCATGGCGAAAACATCGGCCCCCTGGGTGATGGCATAAAATAAGCGTTCCTTTGACCTGACCAGATGGCCCGGCTCCTCATCATGAGAGTCCGGGCCATTTGTTTATGGGATAGACATAAAATGAATTAAAAATGTCAAAACAGGATATTTCATTTCATTTTGCCAGTGGGTTCACAATTTAATTTATTTTCTATAAAAAACAAAAAATTAACAAAATAACGCAAGATTAAACCTTTCACCAATATGATAATTTGTGAGCAACATCATAAAAACAATGCGTTAAAATATTTCATTTATATTGAAAATGAAATTATTAATCCTTAATATACTTTAAAGGCCATTCAGCTTGGGTTGAGGATAGGAAGATGAACAACGTGCAAAAGAAACTGGATGTTATCTGTTTGGGACGTATCGCCGTCGATCTGTATGCGCAGCAAATTGGCGCCCGCCTGGAAGATGCAAGCTCCTTTGCCAAATACCTCGGCGGATCGTCGGGTAATGTGGCTTACGGAACGGCTATTCAGGGGCTGCGCTCCGGCATGCTCGCCCGCGTCGGCGATGAACACATGGGACGTTTCCTGCGCGAAGAGTTAACCCGCGTCGGCGTCGATACCCAATATCTGATTACCGATAAAGATCGTCTGACCGGCCTGGTGCTGCTGGGCATCAAGGATCAAGACACTTTCCCGCTTATCTTCTACCGCGATAATTGTGCCGACATGGCGCTAAAGCCACAGGACATCAGCGAAGACTACATCGCTTCTTCGCGCGCTCTGGCTATCACCGGAACACACCTTTCGCATCCCGATACCCGCCAGGCGGTGTTGACCGCGCTGGACTATGCCAAAAAACACGGCCTGCGTCGGGCGCTGGACATCGACTATCGTCCGGTGCTGTGGGGCCTGACCGCGCTGGGTGACGGTGAAAACCGCTTTGTTTCATCCGAGAAGGTCACCCGCGAGATTCAAGAGGTGCTGCATCACTTTGACCTGATTGTCGGGACGGAAGAAGAGTTCCACATCGCAGGCGGCAGCACCGATACCCTGACCGCCCTGGCGCGCGTTCGTGAACTGACCGATGCCACCCTGGTCTGCAAACGCGGTGCATTAGGCTGCTCGGTATTTGAAGAGCAGATCCCCACGTCCTGGGATGAGGTAAAACTGCAAACCGGCGTTCGTGTCGAAGTGCTGAACGTACTGGGGGCGGGCGACGCCTTCATGTCAGGTCTGCTGCGCGGTTATCTCAATGACGAAGGCTGGGAACAAGCCTGCCGCTACGCCAACGCCTGCGGTGCGCTGGTGGTTTCACGCCACGGCTGTGCGCCCGCCATGCCAACCAAAAAAGAGTTGGACGACTATCTGCTGCGCGACAAATCTGTGCCGCAGCCAGACAAAGACGCCCGCCTGAACCACCTGCATCGGGTCACCACCCGCAAGCAGCAGTGGCCAGAACTGTGCATCTTCGCCTTCGACCACCGTAAACAGCTTGTGGACATGGCGCAGGAAGTAGGCGCTAGCGTCAACGAGATCCCGCGTTTGAAAGTATTGCTGCTCGAGGGTGCGCGTCAGGCGGCTAAAGAGGCCGGGCTGCGTAACAACAGCGGTATTCTTGCCGACACGACCTTCGGACAGAACGCACTGAATGCCATTACCGGCGAAGGCTGGTGGATTGGTCGCCCGATTGAGCTGCCGAGTTCGCGTCCTCTGCGCCTTGAACACGGGAACATTGGTTCGCAGCTGATCGATTGGCCGCTGGAACACGTGGTGAAATGCCTGATGTTCTACCATCCAAAAGACGATGCTGCACTGCGTGAAGAACAGGAGGCCTTGGCGCTGGAAGTTTACCAGGCGTGCTGCAAGTCCGGCCACGAGCTGCTGCTCGAGATTATCCTTCCGAGCGACAGTCCCTTCCAGGACGAGAAATATTATGCCCAGACCGTTGAGCGCTTCTACTCCCTCGGGATCCAGCCTGACTGGTGGAAACTTCCTGCGCAAAGTGTCGAAGGCTGGAAAGCGATAGGTCAGCTTATCGACAACAACGATCCTGATTGCCGCGGCATTCTGATCCTCGGCCTCGACGCACCAGAATCTACGCTGAAAACCGGCTTTGCGGCCGCAGCAGATATTCCATGGGTCAAAGGCTTTGCGGTAGGACGCACCATCTTTGGCGAATCCTCCCGCCAGTGGCTGGCAAACAAGTTTAATGATGAAGAACTGATTAACGACGTGAAGCAGCGTTACCTCACGCTCATCAAATACTGGCGTGAATATCGCCCGGCTAGCCATCGCTAATACTCTGCCCTTGGGGCCTGACTTCCGCTCGACAGTCAGGCCCTCGCTATTTTCAGCTTTGTCGCATTTAACCGCTCATGTCATTCATTAACCACAATGGGTTCCGCCGATGACGACATTAATTCAGGAGCCACACCCTCGCCGCCTTTTATTACGGCTCAGTATCGGCATGTTTGTCGCCTATCTGTCGATTGGCCTGCCGCTGGGGATTATTCCGCTTTACGTACATCAACAGCTAGGGCTGAACGACGTGATGGTCGGTATCGCCATCGGTACCCAATTTCTGACCACGCTTATCACGCGAAGTACCGCAGGCCGCTGGGCCGATCATCAGGGCGCGCGGCGCACCGCCTTTCTGGGCATGGCCAGCTGCGTGGGTTCAGGCATTGCCACGCTTGCTGCCGCGTTGATGCCGGGAAATGCTCTCGCGCTGGCTTACGGCCTACTGATCGGCGGACGCGTACTGCTTGGCGTGGGCGAAAGCCTGTTACTGACCGGCAATCTGACCTGGGGAATGGGGCTGGCTGGCAGCAGTTTGGCGGGTAAGGTCATGTCCTGGAATGGAATGGCGACCTATGGCGCGATGGCAGCCGGTGCACCGTTGGGATTAGCAATTTACCACTCTCAGGGGATGGCCGCCGCCTCGGGTCTGATGTTGGTACTGCCGCTGATTGCGCTGGTTATCGACAAAGGCGTACCACCGGTTGCCGTACATACTGGCAAAAGACAGCTGCTCAGCGCTATTTGGCTGCTCATCTGGCGACCGGGTCTGGGCCTTATGCTACAGGGTATCGGGTTCTCGGTGCTCAGCGTATTTGTCACCCTTTATTTTGCCCAATTTGGCTGGCCATATGCCGGTTTTGCGTTGACGGCGTTTGGCAGTGCGTTTATCGCCGTCCGGCTGACTTTTGGCAACCTGCCGGACAAGATGGGCGGCATTAAGGTGGCACAGTTTTTCTTACTGGTGGAATGCGCCGGGCTGCTGCTGATTTTTCTGGCGGTTAATCCCTTGATGGCGCTGGCCGGTGCCGCGCTCACTGGCTGTGGCTGTTCGCTTATCTTCCCTTCGCTTGGCGTTGAGGTAGTGCGCCATGTACCGCCAGAGGCCAGAGGTACGGCATTGGGGGGATTTTCGGCCTTTCAAGATTTGGCCTATGCGTTGACAGGCCCTCTGGCTGGGATTCTCACAGGCCACGCGGGCTATCGCAGCGTATTTTTGCTGGCAGCGGTGTGCGCTTTTCTCGGCATGCTGCTGGTGAAACTCGGTCTGACAAAACGAGGATAAATCCACGCCCCAGTGTCCAGAAAACACCTGTAATGAACTTTTTATACCGTTAAAATGAAATGTCAGACATTCTCGTGCGCATGACAACGGTCTCTATGACGTTTTCAGCCCAGGCCTTATCTGACGGCATTTCATCAAAAATTTAAAGCATTTAAATCATATAGATATAATTTTAAGGCCTGTATTTTAGGTGCACATCTCCGCAGGTTGAGATCATAAAATCCTGCCACCGATCACAGAAACATAAATTCCATAAAATTTAATTTGAAACATTTAGTTCAAAGTAATAAGGTTAATTCAGTCGGGCGATCCTTAGCAGGGTCCAGCATACTCATCACGGTTCTGAGGTAAGGTAGAGAAGATGGAAACAATCGCGAATTTCATTAATGGCCAGCTCCACACGAGCAGCAGCAAAGAAACTCTGCCGGTAACTAATCCGGCTACCGGTCAGGTCATCCGTCAGGTCACACAAAGCACCGAGAAGGAAGTGTTACAGGCCATCGAGCATGCACACAAGGCTTTCCCTTCATGGGCCAAGACTCCGCCTCTGCGCCGTGCACGTATCCTTTTTGAATTCAAAGCCTTGATCGAGAAGAACCGTGATGAGCTGGCTGAACTGATCACCAGCGAACACGGTAAAGTCTATTCCGATGCGCTGGGTGAGCTGACCCGCGGTCTGGAAGTGGTTGAATTCGCCTGCGGTATTCCGCACCTGTTAAAAGGCGAGTATTCCAACACCGTCGGCACTGGCGTAGACAGTTTCTCGGTCATGCAGCCGCTGGGCGTGGTAGCGGGAATTACGCCATTTAACTTCCCGGCAATGGTGCCAATGTGGATGTTCCCGGTCGCACTGGCCTGCGGTAATACTTTTATCCTGAAGCCACCGGCTCCAGCCCCTTCTGCCTCAATCCGTCTGGCTGAACTGCTGAAAGAAGCAGGCTTGCCGGACGGCGTTTTCAACGTCGTTCACTGTGGCAACGAAGCCGCCAGCCTGTTAACCAGCGATGAACGTATCCAGGCAGTCAGCTTTGTGGGCTCCTCTGCGGTTGCTCAGCATATCTACGCTACCGCCAGCGCCCACGGTAAACGTGTACAGGCGTTTGGTGCCGCGAAAAACCACGCTATCGTCATGCCGGATGCCGACCTCGATGCGACCGTGCAAGCCATTATGGGCGGCGCATTCGGCTCTGCCGGTGAACGCTGCATGGCGCTGCCAATCGTGGTTGCCGTAGGTGATGACACCGCCGACAAACTGATTGCTAAGCTGACACCGCTGGTCAATGCGCTGCGTATCGGCCCGGGAAATCTGCGCGGTAAAGAAGAAAATGAAATGGGCCCCGTCATCTCTAAGGCTCACCAGTCCAAGGTCGTTGGCTATATCGATCAGGGCGTTGCCGAAGGCGCGAAACTGGTTATCGACGGCCGCAACCACAAGGTTGAAGGTCATCCGGAAGGCTTCTACGTTGGCGGTACACTGTTTGACAATGTCACCACCGATATGAAGATTTACCGCGAAGAGATTTTTGGACCAGTCTTAGGCATCGTCCGCGAGAAAGATTTCGACTCGGCGCTGAACACTGTTAACGGCCATGAATTTGGCAACGGCAGCGCGATTTTCACCACCAACGGTCACTATGCTCGTGAGTTTGTGCAAAACGTTGAGGCTGGCATGGTGGGTGTCAATATTCCTGTGCCGGTACCGGTGGCCTTCCACTCCTTTGGTGGCTGGAAACGCTCGGTGTTTGGCGCGTTGAATGTGCATGGGCCAGACGGCGTCCGCTTCTATACGCGTATGAAAACCGTGACCACTCGCTGGCCAACCGGGCAACATACCGTTGCCGAGTTCAGCATGCCGACGCTGGGTTAATATTTTCTACACAAGGAGAGGAACATGTCCCGCTTGCTCAGTAAGCATGCCCCGTCGAAAGACGGGCGTATCCAGCATATTACGCCAGAAAGTGCGGGCTGGAAGTATGTGGGTTTCGACGTTTATCAACTTGAAGAGGGTCAGACGCTGACCCTGCCAGCGGATGATAAAGAACGCTGTCTGGTGCTCGTTTCCGGACGGGCAAGCGTGGTCACTCCTGCAGAAAAGTTTGAGCATATTGGCCAACGAATGAGCCCGTTTGAGCGCATTCCCGCGTGGTCGGTCTACGTACCGCACAATACGCCCTCAGAAGTAAAAGCTGAAACCGCGCTGGAGCTGGCAGTATGCAGTGCCCCCGGCTTCGGCAAATTGCCTGCACGACTGATTGCGCCGAAAGACGTGGGCGTTGAGCGTCGCGGCAAAGGACGTAACCGCCGTCTGGTGCATAACATCCTCCCTGACGACAAGCCAGCCGACAGCCTGCTGGTAGTTGAGGTTTATACCGATGAAGGCGATTCCAGTTCTTATCCTAGCCACAAGCACGATACGCCGGTGGAAGGTAAGGAAACCTATCTGGAAGAAACTTATTATCACCGTTTTGATCCCCCGCAGGGCTTTGCGCTGCACCGCGTCTACACTGACGATCGCAGCCTGGATGAATGCATGGCGCCATACGATCGCGACGTCGTGCAGGTTCCACGCGGTTATCACCCGGTGGCAACCATTGCCGGTTACGATAACTATTATCTGAACGTTATGGCCGGTCCGGAACGTAAATGGCAATTTACCTGGGAAAAGGACCACGCCTGGGTAAACTCAGATCAATATCCAAGAAATAAGGTTTAATCAGTTGCATTAGGCCTTTCACTTCAAACTTCTAAGCAGCCTCCAGGCTGCTTTTTAAGATCTTTGATTAGGAAAATATTATGTCCACGGCCCTTAGCTCTCCTTTCCAGTTGGCAGTCTGCGCCGAAATGGTCTTCCTGGACTTGCCTTTTGTTGAGCGTGTTAAACGTATTCATCAGGCGGGATTTGCGGTAGAAATCTGGGACTGGACTCAAAAAGACATCGACGCGCTTGCCGCAACCGGTGCACGCTTTACCTCAATGACCGGCTACATCAGCGGTGATCTGCTGGATGATGACGGCATTGCGCGTCTGCTTGAAACAGCCGAAGTCTCGATTGAGATTGCCAGGCGCCTGAACTGCCCTAGCCTCAATCTGCACGGTACCGGCCTAGACGGACAGGGATTGCCGCTCAAACCGAAAAGCCACGTCACCGGCGCGATGTGGATTAAGGCCTATAAAACACTGAGCGAAATTGCCAAATTGGGCGAACGCCACCAGCAGGTATTTTTGCTGGAGAACCTCAATACCCAGGTTGATCATCCGGGAACCCCCTTCGCCAGCGCACAGGACACTCTGACGCTGATTTCAGCCGTCGACAGCCCGTGGTTAAAGATGAATCTGGACCTGTACCACGCGCAAATTGGTGAAGGTAATCTAATTGAGTTGATTCGCCAGTCGGCGCCCTACATTGGTGAAGTTCAGGTCGCAGATGTACCAGGCCGTCAAGAGCCGGGCAGCGGAGAAATTAACTACCCGGCGATCGCACGCGCGCTTTATAAGACAGGGTATCGCGGCGTGGTCGGGATGGAGGCATGGGCGTCGGGGGATTCCAACAGCGCGATTGCGCGCTTTTTGGATTCATTTGGCGGCGATTTTATTTGAAAATCAAAACCTACTCTGCACTACTTAACGCTAACGACACTGCAATAGTCTGCGCAAGACACATTGATGCAACCTGTGAACGGAAACCGTCGAGCTGGGCCTCGCGCACGACAAAGCAGACGTCGCTGAATGCCGCTAATGGGCTGACCTGGCTGTCGGTAATCGCTATCTGCCGCGCACCGCGACGTGCACCGAGCTGGACGAGTTCCATCGCTTCACTGGCGTAAGGCGAATAGCTGATAGCAATGACCACATCTTTTGGGCTCACCATGCTCAACTGTTCTGAGAACATCCCGCCGAGTCCGTCAATCAGAAACGCACGACGCTCCAGATGGCGCAGCGCATAGGTTAAATAACTGGCCACGCTGAAGGAACGACGCAGGCCGATAATATAGATGTTTTCCGCCTGCGAGAGCATGGCGATCGCCTGGTCAAGCTGTTCGGCGGTAATGTGTGCAGGCAACTGCTGTAGCGCCTGCGCATTGACCATCGAGAACATGTTCAACACTTCGTCCGGTTTTTCCGGTGCGGCAGTGCCTTCCTCGGTAGAAGACTTTCGAAATAAGCGCGCACGCTCGGTATAGCTGACCGTCTCTTCCATCAGGTGTTGACGGAATACTTGTTTCATTTCGTTGAAACCGCTAAAGCCAAAAGCGCTGGCAAAACGAATCAACGTCGAGGGCGGCACGTCGGCACGCTGAGCAATGGACGCCACCGTATCAAACGCTACGCTGTTGCTATTATCAAGAATATAGCGTGCTACCTGTTTAAGACGCTTGCTCAGACTGTCGTAACGGGTACGAATGTCTTCCTGTAAAATAGACAATTGAGTGGTATGTTTCGACACGGGAAGCCGCCCTTAATTAACATCATAGTGAATGTTTCAGTCTAACAAAATGAACAAAAAATTTCATTCGTAGACCCCAAGCCGGATCCCACTTTAAGAACATCCTTGTTCTTACTCTCCGGCGCTAACGGTGAGTCCAGGCAGTCAGGCTATCGAAATTGTCTTTACCCCTTTGCCACAGGTCATCTTTCAAATGCGTCGGGCTAAGCGGCTCAGGACACCACACGTCCGCCACAGAAGTGAATACCGTAGATAAGATTGACGTCCATTCCGCGACCTCTTCGGGCTTATGCCCCCAATGCGCCTCAGGCCATTAATACCGCTAACCTCAGGCGCATCAAACCCTGTTTCAGTGGCTATTCTCAGCGGTGTGACGGCGTTGCTATCCCCAAAAACTATACAGAGACTCCGTGGAATGCCTTTTTCATTATTCTCAAAACTAGGTGAAACAGGTCGCTAAACAGTTCGATAGGATCTACTGTGCACAAGACGAAACAAACAATCCATTTATTTTATTTATGAAATTCACATATCGTGACAGCCGTCAAATTAACGATGGATACCCCTCAAGATAGTGCTGGACAACGGCAAGGAGCCTAGCGGGACTGACTAAAACGCTCATGCAGACGAACACAAAGTACATAGAAACCTTCCAGCAACTCTTCAAGACGCGCCTCTTCATCAAAACAGTGGTCATCCACCAGCGCTTTCAGCTCATAGCCTTCGCTGCCAAGCCCGAGAACCGGCTGACCCGTCACAACCCAGCACAGCGCCGCCTGTAACTCTTCCCAGAGTTCTGCCCCCCAGGAGGTAAAGGTTGAGCTGTCCATCCATGTCAGGGCGCTCCACAGCCATAATCTGTCGTCAATGACAGAGAAAAACAGGCTGGGAATGTTGGCAAAACTGATTTCAATGGTGGAGTGGGCGTCAAACTGATTTTCTTCAACCGGATAACCCATGTTGTTCAAAGTCTTACACAAGCGCTCCGCAATGTTATAGTTCATTCGTTCTTTCCTTGAAATTTTTGATTTTTAATTGAAAAACAGAAACCCATTAGCCGATACAAGCTAAAGCGCTTCCGTTTTATACACAGCTATAAATCGCTCAAACTGCGGAGGAATAATGCATCCAGAGCTCAAACACAGTTTTTCTGTGGAGATCAAAGTCGATAAACCGATAGTCGTGAATGCCACAGCAGAAGGCGGAAAACGCCAACTGATCGCGATTCTAGAAGGGGAAGTCAGCGGAAGATTACGTGGGCAGGTACTACCAGGGGGCATCGACAGCCAAATTATTCACCCCGACGGAACCTGCCAGCTTTCCGCGCGATACGGACTGGAAACCAGCGAGGGCCGGGTCTATGTTGAGAATAACGGCATCCGCCGCATTCCTGCGGAGTGGAGAGAAAAACTGTTTAGTGACGATATGTCGTTCTTTAATCTGATCCCGCAGGAGGAAATCTATTTTCGTGCTGTCCCCAAGTTCGAGGTGTATAGCGAGGCACTGCGCTGGATGACTGAATCTATATTCATTTGCACTGGCCAACGAACGGCGCAGGGCGTCTCTCTCAAGTTTTACGAGTTAACTTAGCGGATTAACGCACTACGCGCCGGCCCTGCTAATAAAGGCCAGCGCGTAACAGAACAACATCAGACTTTGCGTTTCTCAATGGTGTTTAACAGCCCCTTCACTTTCGCGCTAGAATTATATTTTGCATAAAAATAATGCTCGATCTGCTCCAGGCTGCGGCCACGCGTTTCGGGAATACAGCGAATGACAAATATTCCGCCGCCGATACCGATAACGCCGAAGATAAAGAATGCTCCCGCCAGACCGAAATAGGCCAGTAACAGTGGAAACGCCATCGAGATAATAAAATTGGCTATCCACAGAGAGAATACGGCTCCCCCCATGCAGATCCCCCGCATTCTGGTCGGGAAAATCTCAGACAGTAAAAGCCAGGTGACAGGTGATAATGCGCCCTGCTGGAAGCTAAGGAACAGCAACATACCGGCCAAGATCATATAACAACGAACAAGATTCACTCCGCCGTTAGCATGAAATTCGGGCAGCATACAGACGAGACCTATCAGGAATAGGCAGGCAGTGCAGCCTATTTGCCCTATCAATACCAACGGACGGCGCCCAATGCGGCCCAGCATCCAAATACCTACGAAGGTCATCAATACCGATATTACGCCATTCGCAATGGTGGCAAATAAAGCCGCATCGGTGCTTAGACCAGACATTTTAAGTACGGTTGGCGCGTAATACATAATGGTATTAACGCCCGTAAGCTGCTGAATAGTGGCGATACCGATGCCGAGAAAGAACAGCTTGGCTAACCAAGGTGTGGCCAAATCTCGCAGTTTCCCTTTACCTTTATGGCGGTTCTCTTCAATAGTCTCCTCGATTTCGGTCAATTCCCACTCTACATCCTCTTTGGCACGGGTTCGTTCCAAAATACGGCGAGCCTCGGCAAAACGGCCTTTCATGGCATACCAGCGCGGCGTGTCTGGCATAAACATCATGCCGAACCAGAGCATGATTGCAGGAATAGTGGCAATGGCCAGCATCCAACGCCAGGTGGTATCACCGCCCCAGATCTCGTGGAAGGTTGCGTTAGTGATATACGCCAGCATTTGCCCGATAACAATCATAAGCTCCTGCATGGTCACTAATTGGCCACGCCGATTCGCTGGCGCAATTTCTGCAATATAAACCGGCACAGTCGCCGCCGCACCGCCCACGGCCAGACCGAGAACCAGACGGAAGAAAATCATCCAATTCACATCGGGTGCCATGGCGGTACCCGCAGCGCCCACCGCAAAGATAATCGCCAGTAGGATAATAATTTTCTTACGCCCAGCGCTATCCGCGAGATGTCCGGCTGCCAAGGCACCAAATGCTGCACCAAACAGCAAGGAGCTGGTCACTAGCCCTGTGGTAAAAGGAGTCAGGTGTAATTCTTTGCCCATAAACAATAATGCGCCAGAAATAACGCCTGTGTCATAACCGAATAACAGGCCCCCTAGTGTTGAGATGATAGCAATGACCTTGACGAACGGTTCTGTCTTGGTCGTGCTGTTCGGGCCGGAGGCCGTATTTTTTGTTATAAACTGTTCATGTTCCATAGTGACTCCAATGATCGTTTAGACTCTGTTGTAGGGACATATTGCAGTAATAGGAATGGGCAACAATTAATCTAAATACTTCATCAATTAGGAATTGATATCTCATCTGGCTAACATGATATGTAACCCCGTCATGGTGACTTACAAATTAAACCCAATATTCATCAAAGGCTTTTAATTCTAACTTATCGAATAAATACTTTATTTATCACCGCGCGTAGCCGTTGGTACTCAATTACTCGCTGAGTGAAATCTTCTTTTTTTACGTTAATTTTTTTATTAATAACCTGTCTTAATGATTTAACTCCCGCGAGGCGAATTAATTACCCCACGGGGAAAACATCAATAAACCAATATCTAAGAAATGACGTTAAATTCCAGCCACTTCCTGAATGTAACGACGCGCCTTGAGGGCATATTCAAACGGGTTAGCTTTGGCGGGATCCTGTTCTGCCTCTACGACAATCCATCCTTCGTAACCAAAATCCTCTAATAACTCAAAGACCGGCTTGAATTGTATAATTCCATCACCCGGTACGGTAAAAGTGCCTTTTTTAACACCCTCAAGAAAACTCAGTTTATGAGTACGAACCTCATTCACTATGCTGTCTCGAACATCTTTTAGATGAACATGGTTAATACGTGGCAAATGCGCCTTCAGGATTTGTAACATCGCTTCCTGAGATCCTTCGGAATAATAGGCATGACCGGTATCAAAGAGCAGATAAACATCGTCATTGACGATATCAAGAAAATGCTCAATTTCTTTCGCGGTTTGAATGCCAGTCCCCATATGATGATGAAGACCTACTGTCATTCCTTTCTCGGCAGCGAGGTCGGCCAATTCGTTATAGCCATTCGCCACGAGTTGCCATTCACTGTCGGTAAAAATTGGCCGCCCTTCAAGCACGGGACGCGGTGTGCCCTGCGTGCTGCGCGACTGCTCCGAACAGCCGATAACCTTCGCTCCCATCGCATGAAGGAAATCGCGATGTATGATGAATTCATCAATGGTGCGCGCTTTTTCTCCGTCGGCGAAAAAAGTACTGAACCAGGCATTGCATATTTGAATGCCGCGCAAATCCAACATCGGCTTGAGAATTTTTGGATCGCGTGGATATTTGCTGCCGACTTCACTTCCTGTAAAACCGGCAAGCGCCATCTCGCTTACCGTTTGCTGAAATGTATTTTCCTTGCCTAAATCGGGCATGTCGTCATTCGTCCAACCGATAGGCGCAATGCCGAGTCTGACTTTATTTTTGTCCATGATAAACGCACCTTAAAGAGTGAAATTGTCCAACAACGGTTTTCAAGCCGCCTTATGCGAATTTACGCACGAGTATTCAACGCTCGTAAAAAGCCGGGCGCGGAGGCAAAGAAATACTCACTGGACCTGAGGTGTTTTGCGCTTTAACACAAGCATCTGCCGCCGTTGAGGCCGCATATCCATCCCAGGCGGAAGGCCCCGTCAATTCCCCTTTAATAACACCATTAATAAAGTCTTGTAGTTCGGTATCATAGGCATCAATAAAACGATCTTTCCAATCGGTGAGAATATTGTGTGAACGTTTGGCATTGCTGCGTAATAAAACGCTGCTTGGCTCCGGCAGGCTGGCAATACCGCTTTCCCCTACTACTTCAGTTTGAATGTCATAGCCGTACTTACAGTTAACGAAAATTTCTACATCAATGCGTACACCCTTGACCGTTTCCAGCAATACAATTTGCGGATCGCGCAATTTAGCGTGGGTATGCGCCGTCGCCCGTGGGAAAATGACCTGAGCCGAAACAAAATCTTCATTCAGCAGCCATCGTAATACGCTTAATTCGTGGATTAGCGTATTGGTGATTGCCATATCGGTACTGTAACTCTCATCCACGGCAGGGTTGCGGTGCGCGCAATGCAGCATTAAGGGCTGTCCGATTTCACCGCTGTCGATCACTTTTTTCAAGGCTTGATAACCCTGATCGTAGGGACGCATAAAACCGACCTGCACCAGACGACGGCCATAAGCGATTTCAGCATCGACAATGCGTTTACAACCTTCAGCCGTGATCGCCAGCGGTTTTTCACAAAATACCGGCTTGCCCGCGGCAATCGCAGCTAAAACGAACGCTTCGTGGGTGGGATCCCAGGAAGTCACAATCAAAGCATCCACATTGGAGGAATTGATGACCTGTTCGCCATCGGACAACACCTCTGCTTCCAAACCGAGACGTTTAACCGCCTCGGCAGCTCCTTTGAGGTTGATATCGGAAACTGCGACCACCTTTGCCCCCTGTAACACATAGCTACAGCGGCGGATATGTTCCTGGCCAATGGCCCCAGTACCAATCACCCCTAATTTCAGCGTCATCTTTATTCTCCTGTAAAACATGAATTTTTAGCTTCAAATGTTTAAGCCGCCCCTAATCAGCGTCACATCATTTACCTGGGCACGGCACCTGACTGTGGTACACAGCATCCACCTTAACGCCAAGTGGAACTTATTTTCCATAAAACAATAATACAAAAAATATGTTTTATTCTGGGAGGCGGATCAAATCTTGGAAGTTAATTTTTTCAGGAAGTCGATAAATTGGCAGCGCGATGAACGCAAAGAGTGTTTTATTTAATTAAAATCAATATCTTAGAATTAAAACAGTAGAGTGATAAATGGGAGGCCTTAGTTTTGTGATCTCGGTAACAGTATAGGAGGTAGCTCAAGACAATGCTGATTACGGTTGACCCGCCTCACCACGATTCTTTTTATGAGCTAGATCTAAAAATTAAAGTTTCATAATTAACTTAATATGAAATAAATGTTTTCATGAATTTATCGTTGTCAGAGACTGAAACCTTTTACCTTTCGCTGACAATGACTGTCGCATCATTGGTCGATTTTCTTGCAGTGGCACAATGACATTACCAACCCACAAGTATTCAGTACGACGCTGGTTGTCTTGAATAGGCGAATTACAACATCCTCGCGGAAAATGAGGCAGGAGTCTCGGTATGGGTATTGATCTAAATAGGTTTTGCGTTAATCGTAAAATTGCACCCAATCTAACTATCGAACAATTTTTTCAGTTAATGGCGCGTTGTGGTCTGAATAAAGTTGAAATGCGTAATGATATGCCCAGTGGAAAGGTCACCGATTCCCTCTCGGCACTGCAGGTTAATGCTTTGGCAGAAAAATACCGTCAGGAGATAGTAACAATCAATGCGGTATATCCATTCAATCAGATAACCAGCACCTTGCTGGAGAAAACAGAAGGGTTGCTTAAAGAAGCGAGAGCTATCGGTGCTCAGGCGTTGGTGCTTTGCCCACTCAATGACGGTAATCCTATTTCACTCGAAGACACCGTCAGCGCCATGCAAACCCTGGCCCCCTTATTCGAGAAATATGGTATAGCCGGTTTAGTGGAGCCCCTTGGCTTTGAAATGAGCTCCCTGCGTTCCGCCGTGCTAACACAAACGCTGATCCGAGAAGCTCAGGTGCCATTCAAAATTGTTTTGGATACCTTCCATCACTACTTATACGTGGAAGATGAAGTCAATTTTGAGACCAAAATCGATATCAGTCTCATCGGTTTGGTGCACGTATCTGGTGTAGAGGACGACAGAAGAAAAGCGTTGCTGACCGATGAAGAACGTCTGATGCTTAGCGAACGAGATTTGATGAAAAATATCGAGCAAGTCTTACGACTTGAAAGATTAGGCTATCAGGGGATTTATTCGTTTGAACCCTTCTCATCGGTGCTTGCGGGCTGGAGTGAAGCGGATATTGAAAGAGAAATTCGCCAGAGTATTGCTCTGCTAACGCCTTAAAAGATTTAAAGCATAGTACTCCGCCACGCCTTCATGGCTGCCCTCGGTAAAACAGGCGACCGTCATTGGGTCCTCGCTGTCGGGAAAATGATAGACAGCGTTGACGCAAAACGGCCCAGCTCCCGAGTGCCCGATGGCGCGAACACCGTCGGCTACGCGGCCACTCATCAGGCCAAGCGCGTAGCCACATTCGGTCCAAGGTCTTCCCTCAATAGCGCCCCCCAAAGGGTAACGCATCAGCATTTGCTCTCGTGTTGCAGTCGACACGAGTTTGCCGCAAAACAGCGCATGCAGAATTGACGCGGCGTCGCTCGCCGTGCCGATAAGGCAGCCGTGATACACCCAGCCGGGATGATAATGAGCGGCAGCCTTCCAATGCAGTGTGGCAAACTGTGCCTGAGTCGTCGCGAGCTCAACGCTGTGCAGTTCGAGTGGAAGGGAGATAAACTCAGCGACCCAATGAGCAAAGGGCTTTCCAGAAACGGCTTCAATATGCTCGCGTGCCAGCATATAACCCACGTTGGAGTAACACCAGCCGTTGCCCGGTGTGAATAACGGACCTTGGGCAAGTACCGCTTCAAGCAGCCTTTCACGCGGCCAGGGCAGCTGATTAGCAGCAACGTCGCGATGATATTCGGCTATCTGAGCATAGTCATTAAGCCCGGCGGTATGCATGAGCAACTGACGCAGCGTAAAGGCCTCACCCGCGAGCGGTGCATCTAAATCAATCACGCCTGCTTCAGAAAGCTTTAACGCACAAATAGCGATAACCGTTTTGGTAAAGCTCCAGTAAGGGAAACGGGCGTTCGGCAAAGCGCTGGTTTCCCTGCGCCCGCTCAAGCTAATAGAACACCAGTTAAAGATTTTGTCCGCCATTCACTTCCTCTTTTAAAAGGGCTTTCGTCCGGAAAGATATCGGACGCCTGGCGGCCCGAAGGTTTCCTAATGGGGTTCATTCGGCCGTAGATGAAAAATTTCACCCACTGCATAGGTCGTTTCCCCGTCTGCAGGGCGAAGGCTGATTTCGCCTTCGAGGATTAAAGCCTTGCCAGGCTCGTCATGTTGATAAGGCATATTATAACAAAACGAGCATAATTTATTTTGTTGTAGATAATTAATTAAATCGTTCTAGACTAGCGGCAACCCCAATGGAAAGGAGGCTTGCATGTTTAATTTAAAGGAAGTCAAATCAACATTCGAAAGTGATACTTATAACTTCTCCTCAAGACTTAAGCATTATATTAACAGTTCAATTGCAGACGTTAATGGGGATATCGATAACGACATCGACGCTATTTTATATGACGCCTATGAAACGTCGTTACCCGAAGCACAAAAGGTTATTCACAACGCATTATTTATGATTTACCAGATAAACCTGTGCTATCCCCTATCAATACCGGCTCAGCGGCAGTATGACCCTATAATTATTAATATAAAGAATAAGATTGAGGCCCGTTGGCTTTATCACGAGTTTAAAGATACGCCAAACCTCGAGGTACCGGCTAAAAATAAAAGTTTCGCTGAGTTCTTGATAAACCTGTGGAAAACGCATAACGCCTCACATCATCCCCTGTTCGACTTTATCGAGACTGATGCAACACAGGAACAGCTTTACCTTTTCCTCAAGAGTGACAGTGCATTAAATCTAATTTTCTTCGACCTTGTCGCCTATACGCTGATTGGATCTCACCCTGAGACCCGAGGAACCATAAGCGAAAATATATGGGATGAAGTGGGGCATGGCGATCGTTATTTCACCCATGTAAATCTGTATAAAGACCTGCTCGAAAGACGAGGCATAAATTTACCCACCCATCACTATGTCGAACTTTATGGCGCGGAGGCACTGTCCGGACATAATGCTTTTATGCTGGGCGGGGTAAATCGACGTCATTATTATAAATTACTCGGTGTCATGGCCATGACGGAGGTTTTGGATCCCCCGCAGTATTCAAAATTAGTAAAGGGCTGCACAAGGTTGGGGCTCACGGAACGAGACTTCCACTATTACGCCGAGCATATTGAAGTCGATATCAAACATGGTGATGACTGGCTTTATAACGTGATCAACGTCATTGTCAGCCAGCATCCTGAATCAAAGAATGAATTTTATCTCGGCTGTCTGCTGCGTCTGCGTACCGCCGAACGTTATTACGACCAGCTGCTGGAGGCAATGAAGGGCATCCCCGATTGCCAGACTATTCTGGCTCCATCCACGTCGATTTAAAATCAAACCAGCCGAGATTGTTAAGGTGAATCCCCTGCGCCTGTTCAGGCCCTTTCAGGCGCATCCAGTGGTGAAACAGCGGCTGTAACCAACCTTCACCGACTACATTTTGCACCAATTGCTGAGAGGTCAGCGTCTCTTCTCGCCACTGCTGCAACCACTGGTTGAAAATCTCGGCGTTACCCCCAGAAATGTGATCTTTTAACAGCGGCATGCCCAACAACCATGCTCCTACGTTCCAGGCTTCGGGAACGGGGAAATTAACTGTCCCCAACCACAGATCCGCCTTTACCTCTCCCGTTGCCCAGCGCTCATACTCTATTTCGATGAGCTCAAGCTCGACGCCTGAATCGGCAAGAACATCTCTCATATCGCCTGCCAACATCCGATATTCAGGATGCTGAGCGTGATAAGCCAACCTTAAGCGACAAGGTATCTGCGGTGCCTGCGATTTTCCGGCATCCATGCAGTGAAACCATGAAGGCAACAGGCTTCCTGTCGGCACCCAGAATTGTCGAATCGGCTCTATCAGTTTCTGTATTAACAGGTTCGGATTGAGTTTTTCGCGCAACCAGCGTCGTTTTTCAATGCTCTGCCACTGGCTCGAGCGACTGTCGCAAAGCAAAAAATATCCTCCGCGCTCAAGAAACATCTCGCTTGAAAGGTCAGACGGTTTCCCCGTGAAATTCACCGCATGACCGGCGACATAATCCACGTCACTAATGCTTGAGCTCAGCCAGGCGGCAGACTGCGCGGGCACAGCGTTAACCGCTGTCGAATTGGTGGCTTTATCGCCTAATGACAGCGTAGCGAGATCTGGCCACATCAATACTTCCACCTCATCAAGCAGCGCCCGAAACCCGAAGTAGCGGTCATAGGCCTTTAGAAGCAGACGCCAGTCGTTATTTTCACTCACCTGATACGGCCCGGTGCCAATGGGATGTGCGGCAAAATCAGCACGCAACGCATGGTCGGCGGGCAAAATCAGCGCCGTCGGATGAGACAATAAAAGCGGAAGCTGCGGATCTTCCTGACTGAGCTCAACCACCACACTTAGCGTACCGCTCTGGTAGACCCGCTGAATATGAGAGAAAAGAGGCTGCTGCGCACAGCGAGTCAACGACTCAACGACATCCTGGCTGGCCAGCTCACGTCCGTCGTGAAACAACACGCCCGGCCGCAAATAGAATCGCCAATGTCGCTCGCCAACCTGCCGCCATTGGTGTGCGAGGTCAGGCTCAAGCGCGCCAGTATCCTCATTGATACGGGTGAGCCCGTTGAAAATTTGCCGCACCAGATGCACTTCGGAACGACGCAGCGGCGTTCCAGGGTAAAGATTCGGCATAGTGCGATAATAGGGTATGCTAAGTGACTGATATTCATTGCGAATGCTATAGCCCAGCTTGCTACGAAGCAGCGAAGTCACCAGTTGCTTTTCTTCGCCAAGCAGACTTATTGCCTCGTCAAAACTGCCCTCGCCTATGAGCTTATCAGCCTTTTCAACCAGCAGCTGATGGGCATTTCTCAGCAGAGTCAACCGCGACCGATGCCCCCGCCCTGCAACCGATAGCCAGTCAACCCAACCTAATGTCTGCATCTGCACCAACAGGCTACGCATGTGCCTTTTACTACAGTGCAGTTTATCCGCTAACTCCTGCAGGGTGGTACTGCCGCTCTGTGCCGGGAAAACGTCCAGCAGGCGCAGATATTGTTGTTCAAGCCGACGACTGGCCATAAAAGAGGAACTCCAGAGCATAAAATGCAGCAGTTTTTAATCTCACCTTTTTAGGCCATTATTTCCAAAACCGCAACGGCTGATGGTTAAAGCAAAGGTTCCATCCCGTTTGATAACAGAAATATTTATCTTAAGGCGTTCGTTATGACTAAACATTTAAACAAAGACACCACTATTTGCATGTCACTGGCCGCCAGACCGAGTAATTTTGGCACCCGTTTTCATAACTATCTCTACGATGCGATGGATCTCGATTATTTGTATAAGGCCTTTACTACCCGGGATTTGAAAGCAGCCATTGGCGGCGTTCGCGCATTGGGCATTCGTGGTTGTGCTATCTCAATGCCGTTCAAAGAGGAATGTATTCCGATGCTCGACGAGCTAGATGCTTCCGCAAAAGCCATCAACTCGGTCAATACCATTGTTAATAACGACGGCTATCTCAAAGCCTATAACACCGACTACATCGCCATAGCTACCCTGCTGAAGCAATATCAGGTCCCCACCGACTTTACCTTGGCCCTGCGCGGCAGCGGCGGCATGGCTAAAGCGGTGGCCTGCGCACTCAAAGATGCTGGATTCAACAAAGGGGTGATTGTTGCCAAAAATGAAAAAACCGGCCCTGAATTAGCCAGTCTTTATGGCTTTGAATGGCGCAAAGAGATGGGAAATCTCAACGCGGATCTGCTGATCAACGCAACGCCAATCGGTATGGCAAATGGCGAAGACGCCAACAAACTTTCGTTTACCGAGCAGCAGATTGAACAGGCACAAGTCATCTTTGAGGTCGTTGCTCTCCCTGCAGAAACGCCGTTGCTCACCTATGCAAAAAGCAAGAATAAGGCCGTCATTACTGGCGCTGAAGTTTTTGCGATTCAAGCCGTTGAGCAATTTGTTCTCTATACCGGCGTCAGGCCCGACGATGAGCTGTTTCAGCAGGCTGCACATTACGCACGCGCCGGAGCCTAAACACAGCATCACACCTCAGTCTTTTATATAAAAAAAACCTATCGATACTCGTTATCCGATGACATAAAAATAGAAGGCGTACCCTATGAATAATGGCATTTATAAACATCTCATGACCGGCGTTTCGCATATGCTTCCTCTGGTTGTCGCCGGAGGACTGTGCATAGCTCTCTCTTTTGTTTTTGGTATTCAAGCATTTAAGGAACCCGGCACGCTCGCTGCCGCCCTGATGGACATCGGCGGTAAAGCCGCCTTTGCCCTGATGGTGCCGGTATTGGCAGGATACATCGCCTTTTCTATTGCCGATCGCCCCGGGCTCGCGCCAGGTTTAATAGGCGGCATGCTGGCAAGCTTAGGAGGCGCAGGATTTCTGGGGGGCATTGTTGCCGGTTTTCTTGCCGGCTATACCGCTAAATTCCTGATTGAGAAAATCAGGCTCCCTGCGGAGATGGACGCGCTAAAGCCCGTTTTAGTCGTCCCATTGCTGGCAACGTTGTTCACCGGACTTGTCATGATTTATGTGGTTGGCGGACCCGTTGCCGCCGCCATGAGCGCCCTCACCACGTTCCTTGCCAGTATGACCACGGCCAACGCCGTACTGTTGGGCATATTACTCGGCGCGATGCAGTGCTTCGACCTCGGAGGGCCTGTTAACAAAGCCGCCTATACTTTTGGCGTCGGCCTGCTTGCATCGCAGACCTATGGTCCGATGGCCGCCATTATGGCAGCAGGCATGGTGCCGGCATTGGGAATGGGCGTTGCGACCTGGCTTGCAAAATCCAAATTTACCCAGTCTGAACGTGAAGCCGGAAAGGCATCATTTGTCCTCGGGCTGTGCTTTATCTCCGAAGGCGCAATCCCCTTTGCGGCTCGCGACCCTATGCGAGTTATCCCCTCCACCATGACCGGCGGTGCCTTGGCAGGTGGCCTGTCGATGTTCTTTGGCTGCACTTTGATGGCTCCACACGGCGGACTTTTTGTTCTCGCGATCCCCCATGCCGTGGGCCACGTCGGCATGTATCTGCTTTCTATTATTGCTGGAACAATAGTCACCGGCGTGATGTATTCGGTATTAAAACCGTCAAGCGTTGATGTTAAGGAAGAGGAAGCTACAGCGGAAGGGAGTTCCGCTTTTAAATAATAAAAGCAAGCCCAGACTGACCGTGAAAAAAGTGAGTTATGGGCTTCTTTGAAAAGTCATCCTCGAAATAATAACAATGATTAATCCTCTCTCCCTCAGGCAATGAAAATGGCCCTGACAATTCCTCTTCAATCCGGCAATGTGAAGGATCCTCCCGCTAAATTATTGGGTTGTGCCTGCTCATCAATCTGTTCTTACTTTATAAAAGCAGCTGAATCGATTTCATTATGAAAAATTTCAGCCCACTCACTTCACAGTGTTGAATGCAAAGAATTATAAAAAACATTTAATATTGTGATGAGAATCCTAATTCAGACAGCTTTCGATCATAATTAACGTCCAAGTGATAATCCTCACGTTTTTAACTCCTCTAACTTTGTAGTCTGCGGTTGGTTCAAGCTAAATCAATTCAGCTAAAGGGAATGAGTGATGAAAAAACATATTCTGGCAGGCGTCGTTTTGGCATTAATCAGTGGACAAGTCGCGGCAAAGACGTGGGTGCTGACCGATGCTGACAGCAGTACGGAACAGGGAAATTGGCAAATAAGCAGCGCGCAGCTGAAGTTAGAAGGCGAGCCCTTCAGCATCGAACAAAAAGTGCTTCACGGCGGGAAACAAGAGGGATCAAAGGTCATCACCGTAACCAGCAAAGATGGGCTCACTATCCTGCTTAGCCCGACACGCGGCATGGACTTGCTCCGTGTCACCGGACATGGCATCCGTTTAGGCTGGGATTCGCCGGTAAATGAGGTCGTTAATCCGGCCTATATCAATCTTGAGAGTCGAAACGGGTTAGGATGGCTGGAAGGTTTCAACGAGATGATGGTGCGCTGTGGCTACGAATGGACCGGGCACCCCGTCACTAAAGATGGCGTTATTTATACGCTTCACGGTAAAGCAGGTAATACGCCAGCGTCAAAAGTTGAGGTCATTGTTGATGATCAAGCACCACACGAGATCCGCATTCGTGGTTTATTAAAAGAACATACTTTTAAGAAAGCCAACCTCGAGACATGGACTGAACTGCGCTACGTGCCGGGCAGCGACTCATTCACTATCCATGATGTGCTGACGAATAAAGCTGATTATCCGCATGATTATCAAATAATTTATCACAGCAATTTCAGCACGCCTATCCTCGAAGAAAACGCACGCTTTATCGCGCCACTCGAATCAGTCTCACCGTTTAATGACTACGCCAAAAAAGGCTTAAATAACTGGGCAACCTATGGCGCACCAACCAAAGACTTCGACGAGATGGTATTTAATCTCAAGCCTAAGGCAGACAGCAACGGTAAAACCGTCGCGGCCGTCATTAACAGCAAGGGAGACAAAGGTGCATCAATCGAGTTTGATACCCATCAATTGCCTCTGCTAACGATGTGGAAAAATACCGATACGCTGAAGCAGGGATACGTTACTGGTATCGAACCAGGCACTAACTACGCTTATCCTGTCACCGTTGAGAAACAACAAGGCCGAGTTAAGCAGCTTCAGCCGGGCCAAACGGCAGAATTTACCCTGACCTATTCCCTGTTAAAAGATGCTGCGGCGGTACAAAAAGTCGAGCAACGGGTTAAAACGTTGCAGGGCAATGAACCCGCGAAGATTGATGAGAAACCGATCGCCGTAGAATAACGGCGGTAAGAGATAAAATCAGAAGCCACATGAAGTAATCCGTGTGGCTTCTGAGGAGGCTAATACGCAGACTTATTGACGAATCCTTTAAATATGCTCAGACATATTATTTTCAAGTCCAGGCTCAGGCTCCAGTTGTGGATATAATCAAGATCAAAATCGACCCTTTTTTGCATTTTATCCAAAGTATTTGTTTCACCTCTCCAGCCGTTGATTTGAGCCCAGCCGGTTATTCCAGGTTTCATTTTATGGCGTAGCATATAGCCTGATATCATTTTTCGATAAAGTTCGTTATGGGCAATTGCATGCGGACGAGGTCCAACAATCGACATACTTCCCTCAAGAACATTTATAAACTGTGGTAATTCATCGAGTGAAGTTTTACGTAGAAAACTGCCAAGGGGCGTTATACGGCTATCACCCTTTTTAGCCTGAATGACATCATCACCATTTTCCATAACGGCCATGCTTCTAAACTTCCATACCGCAATTCCCCGCCCATCAATACCATATCTCTGCTGTTTAAAGATGATAGGCCCAGGAGAAGTTACTTTCACTAATATGGCGATAAGTATGAAGATAGGTGATATAAACGTTAAAATGGCTACGGATAGAATGATGTCCTCAAGTCTTTTGATAAGTTTGTTCATACCAATCATTGGAGTATCGACAAGGGAAACAACGGGCACACCATCAATTTCCTCCGTGCGCGAATGAAGTAAATCAAACATGAAAATATCTGGAATAAGTACGACGGTACAGGTTGAATCAGCAAGCTCTTCGACCACATCTCTAATTATCTTCTCTTGAGTCATGGGTAATGCAATATAAACACGGTCGATTTTACCTAGCTTGGCATCAATGATTAATTGTTCAAATCCCCCTCGCTTTGGAATAGTTGTATCTAATGTCGTCTCGCTGTCATCATAAACACCTAAGACATTAAACCCCATCCATTGGGCATCACGTAAAGACTCCGCGAGCTTAAGACCTACCGGCATAGCGCCCATAATAGCCACATTACGCGTGTTATAGCCTTTATTACGAAGATAGCCGATGACGAGCCTTATAATTACCCTCGATACAACAAGCCCAAGATATACCGTAAGGAACCATACCGAAAAAATGACAAAGTTTTCATATTCCGCATTGAGAATGGATAAAAAACCAAAGGTCATTAAAATGGTTAAAATCCAGCTCTTTATTACAATCTTAAGTTCATAACTCAGCCTAACTCCACGCCATGAACGATAAAAGTCAGTAAAGCTGCCAATCATCTGGAAAGCAATAATTGACGCCAGGACTCTGTTAAGATCTTGATACATGAACTTTTCGTCAAACAGCAGGCGTGTAAGATACAGTCCAGAGAAAATGGTCAACACATCCGAGACAATTTGTATGAGCGATGTGACCGGTGCACTATAATGGAATTTTCTCCGTCGGAAACTCGTCATATCATTCCTTTTGAAGATCATGGATACATGTACCTACAAGTATGACTGCGTCTAATTCAATTCTAGGTTGGGCATAAAGAAATGTTGCCCACACTAAAATAAAAATTAACTATTTATAATACAGAATATTTTTAAAGCGCTCGCTGAAACACAGTGTCTTCCGTAACGCATTGACTCATAAACGTTAAGTCATAAAAATAGTTCATTTTTGAACAAAGTGCCACTCTGATTTTATAGAAACTTTACTTACCTGACGCCAAGAGTAGGAAAAAATCAAGTAAGCTCAAGCGGTCACACCAAAGCTTAATTCGGTTTTTTAATTATAAAAATCAGAATGATACAGAATAACCTTCCGTTGAGGTGTGAAAGAGCACACATTTAGAGATTTTATCGAAATGGCATTTCAGAAAGGAAAAAACCGGCCAACATGAGGTATTAAACGGGTTTCAAACCTCAGTTGTCCCGGTTTATAACGCGATTTATTCGCTTCAGAGTTTACTTTTTTTGCTGCTTGGCGGAAGAATATCGCTGACTGAGCAATCATCGCGATATACCTCAAGCAATAAAGCCTGGTTAAGCTGGGAGTTGAAACTCTCAGAGGGATTGGTTGCAGCCGTCTGCCTGACGTCCAGGGCAGCCTCTAACATAATATTAAATTCAGCATAGTGACTAAACGTATTTTCGGAGCATCCCACTATAGCGGCGCACTCAGAAGAGGTCAGCTTAGGATGACTGGCTTTAACTCTTCTGGCGAAATACGCGTCGCATTCCCCCGGCACGCGCGGCACCTCCATTCCGGCTTTGACAGCGTTGTCCGACATCCCTATAAATACTTTCATCCGTCTCAGATTATAGGGATCGGTGCCGGATAACGATGAACATTCTAAAATCGTAAGATGCGGATGGGCTAACTTTATCCGCCGTGCATAAGCACTCATGTTCTCGTCATCTGTTTTTGGACAAGCCATTCTCGCGGCCTGCGCTGTCGGAGATAACTCCCTCAACTCGGGAGTATTTCGCAACTCACGTAAACTGAGACCTGAAATGCAGCTTAAATCCCTTTTACGTAAACCGCTAAAGTTCTTAGTCAGACGCACCGCATAATCTCGGGAAGATTCATCACTGCTTTTCTTTATGGCATCAATTGCCGCTTGAGCAGAGGACGACAAGGTCAGAAATTCAGGCATCGTTCGCATACGACGTTCCTGTACACCTGATAAGCGACACAGGTCTTTAACGGTAAGTTCGGGGTCGGGAAAAATACTTCTCAGGCGGCTTACATACTCATGGTCACTCTCGTCAGGCTCTCGCGGCATTAGCCATTGTGCGGCAGCGCCAGACTCGGTTAGCTCATTGAATACAGGAAGATGCCATAGTTCGCACGCCCTGACGCCCACAATTTTTGCCGTATTGCTCATGCTTAAGTTTGGATAAAGCATTTTAATACGAAGCGCGTAACTGACTTTGTTTTCACTGAAATTACGCTTGGTGCTTAACGGTAACCCATAAAATTCGGCCGTAGAGGGCAGTAAGTCGTTTCCCTTTTGTCTCTCTTGGCAATCCGTTTCAGGATACTCAAAAAATGAGTTAGGCCTGGTGGCACTTTGGGAAACGTTAGCGATATTCGGTGGAGGAGTAAGATAATGGGTTGATGATTCAAGCGGCTCGGCGACCCATGTAAATCTCGCCAAAGGGAGGTGAGTAGAAACACTGAGCGGAATATCACTCATTAGACTCTCCCTGTGAGAGGGAGCAAAAATTTATAATTAAAATCAATGATTTGCGTAACTTCCCTGCTCGATTTAGCAGACTCAAAAACTTTATGTCATCCATAACATCGCTCCAATTTTCGGATGACGATAGCACAAATAAAAGGGGCTAAAATGCAAAAAACGACGTTAATGACGGCTAATAAAATATTTTTATTTTTCCTGTAAGTCACCCTCGGGAAGTTAAATCAGGGTACGAAGAACTTAAGAGAAATAAATTAAAAAAAACCAGTGTTACGCCAAGCGCTTCACCGGTTTATTATTTCAAAGGTTTTTAAATCAAGGCCTTACCAAATCATCCCCATAGCCGATCCACTTATAGGTGGTCAGCGCCTCGAGGCCCATAGGGCCACGCGCGTGGAGTTTTTGAGTGCTTACCGCCATCTCTGCGCCAAGACCGAACTGACCACCGTCTGTGAAGCGGGTGCTGGCATTGACGTAGACGGCCGAGGAGTCAACTTCATTGACGAAGCGTTCTGCACTGCTGATTGAGCGGGTCAGGATGGCATCGGAATGCTCGGTGCCGTACTGGCGAATATGCGCCACGGCGGCGTCAAGACTGGCTACCACGGTGACATTGAGATCCAGAGACAGCCATTCGTCCTGGTAGTCTTCTTCCTTTACATCAACGACTCTGGCAGGACCGTCTTTCAGGTGCGGTAACGCGGAGCTGCTGGCGTGCAGTGTCACGCCCGCAAAGTGCATTTTCTCGCTCAGCGCAGGCAGGAATCGGCTGGCGATCGCCTCGTGCACCAGCAGGGTCTCAAGACTATTACAGGCGCTTGGGCGCTGAACTTTCGCGCTCTCAATCACGGTCAAGGCTTTCTCGAAATCAACGCTTTCGTCCACGAAGGTATGGCACACGCCAATCCCGCCGGTGATCACTGGAATGGTAGACTGCTCGCGACACAGCTTGTGCAGCGCCGCGCCCCCGCGTGGAATGAGCATGTCGATATACTTGTCGAGGCGCAGCATCTCGGCAACCAGCGCGCGGTCCGGGCTTTGAATAGCCTGAACGGACGCAGCAGGCAGTCCGCACTCTTCGAGCGCTTTCTGAATCACGTTAACGGTCGCCAGATTGGTGTGATGCGTCTCTTTACCGCCGCGCAAAATCACAGCATTGCCTGTTTTAAGACACAGGCTAGCAACATCGATGGTTACGTTAGGACGCGCTTCGTAAATCACCCCGACAACGCCGAGCGGGACGCGGCGACGTTGCAGTTTTAAGCCGCTGTCCATTTTTGCGCCGTCAATGACCTGTCCGACCGGGTCACTCAGTCGGCAGACGTCGCGCACGTCGTTGGCAATGGCGGTCAGACGCGCTGGCGTCAGCAGCAGTCGGTCGAGCAGCGACTCTTTCATGCCGCTTTCACGCGCGGCCGCCATGTCGAGTTCGTTAGCCTGAATAATGCTCTGGCTGTTGGCCTCAAGCATGTCGGCAATCAGCATCAGCGCCGCGTTCTTCTGCGCAGTACTCAATGTAGAAAGCTGGTAGGAAGCCTGTCTGGCGGCCTTACCCATTTGCTCCAACATAATAACTCCTTAACTTACGATCATATCGTCGCGGTGAACGGCAACAGGACCGTACTCATATCCGAGGATATCGCTTATCTGCTGAGAGTGATGACCGGCAATCATACGCATTGCATCACTGTTATAGCGGCTCACGCCGTGCGCCAGGTCACGTCCCGACAGGTTGCGGATGCGGATCACTTCGCCGCGCGAGAAGTCACCCTTCACGTCGCGGATGCCTTTTGGCAGCAGTGAGCTTCCACGTTCCAGCATGGCGGCAACGGCACCGTCGTCGACGGTGATTTCACCCGCAGGGGGCGCACCGAAGATCCAGCGTTTACGGTTCTCCAGCGGGGTTTCCATCGCGTGGAAACGGGTACCGACAGAGTGACCGGCAATCACGTCACCGACCACGCCCGGCAGGCTGCCAGCGGCGATGATGGTATCGATGCCCGCACGGCAGGCGATGTCGGCAGCCTGAAGCTTGGTTGCCATGCCGCCAGTGCCGAGTCCGGAAACGCTGTCGCCGGCGATACCACGCAGGGCGTCGTCAATTCCCCTCACCTCGCGGATAAGCTCTGCGTCAGGGTTGGTGCGCGGATCGGCGGTAAACAGGCCGGGCTGATCGGTCAGCAACAGCAGTTTATCTGCACCCGCGAGAATAGCGGCCAGTGCAGAAAGATTGTCGTTATCGCCTACTTTAATCTCGGCGGTGGCAACGGCGTCATTCTCGTTGATCACCGGTACGATATGATTATCGAGCAGCGCATTCATGGTGTCGCGGGCATTCAGAAAACGCTCGCGATCTTCGAGATCGGCACGGGTCAGCAGCATCTGCCCGATGTGGATCCCATAGATCGAGAACAGCTGTTCCCACAGTTGGATCAAACGGCTTTGACCTACCGCCGCCAGCAGCTGCTTGGAGGCGATGGTGGCGGGGAGTTCGGGGTAGCCAAGGTGCTCGCGTCCGGCTGCAATCGCGCCAGAGGTGACGATAACAATACGATGCCCTGCCGCGTGTTGCTGAGCGCACTGGCGCACCAGTTCAACAATGTGGGCACGGTTAAGGCGGCGTGAGCCACCGGTGAGCACGCTGGTGCCCAGTTTTACAACCAACGTTTGGCTGCCACTCATAATCTTTCTGCCATTTGTCTTGAATTAAAGAATCGAAAGGACGTATGCCGTCACTATGCTGTCTTTTTAACAGTTGGGGCGCGTTATGCCAACTGACATAACGCTAAATAATGACATACAAATTGGATAGAGCGAAATCCAGCTTTATGCGGGAAGCTTGATGGGGTCTTTGGGGAGTTCTTCTGCGGGTTCGAGCTTGAGTTCCATTTCCACAATCATCGCGTTCAGGTTCTTATAAAAATCCTGCAGCGTGGTTTCAAGCTTCTCCATCACTTCAGTATTTTTAATCTGTTGAGCTTTCCAATTACCATCCTTGTCGAATAGGCCATATTCGTAAACATAGGTAAAACGGTCGCTTTCAGCCTGCAGCTCAATCCACCATCCCCAGAATTCACGTTTCTCGGGTGCTGGCTTCACGTTAACGCAAACTGCCAGACAATCGAAGAAGAAACGCTCGTTCTCGCATTTCGCTTCGCGGATATAAGGGCCTAACGTGCCGAAACGTTTCATCAGTCTGCTTTTAGGATGACCACTTGGTAACGTCATGTACAACCTCCTTATGTAGACCCACATTTGTAGCAAACCGTTAAGAATTAGCAATCTATTTGTTATTCAATTTTTAGTTTCAACCACTGGCAAATATCTTTTAGCGCCTTGTCATAGCCGCCATACAGCGGCTTTGAGGGGATAGCAATAACCTTGCCGTCGGGGCTGGAATCCGCTATCAGCCTCGATTCTTCTTTCGGACTGAAGGGATCGTTGTCCCAATAACAGGACAGCATCGGCACCGGCGTTCGTCGGCCCAGCAGTCCCTGCATTTTCAGAGAATACCGATTCAGCTCCACCTTGAGCGCCGCGTCACTGGCGTAATGCATGCCGATGCGGCTCGCCAGCACGTCCATATACATATCGGGGATACGTTTTTGGCAGGCGCTGTCGGTGAGCATCTGATGGACGATAGGCCCAAGACAGGCAACCGCCTTGATGCGGCGTGGCTCAAGATAAGCAAGCCGCACGGCCACGTTGCCGCCGAAACGAGTACCAAAGACGGCGATGCGCGTCGCGTTCACCCACGGAATTTTATCCAGCCGAGTCAGCACCTGCTGATGTAACGCGCTGGTGTCCTGCGTCAGTTTGGCGTGCGCCGAGAATCCGACCGATGGCATGTCGATAGTAATCATTGCGATACCGAGCGGTGCCAGGTAGCTGCGGAACAGGCGGTGATAATCGCTCTGTAAGGCATCCAGCCCACCGCAAACCAGTACGGCGGGAAAGGGGGCTTCACCCTGATTCGGCAAATGAACAAATCCGACGATAGGCTTAGTCCCTTCAACCGGCAGAGAAAACTCTTTCAGTTTATAGCTCGACCCCTCGGCAGATTGCTCGAAGGCCTTATTGCCCAAGACCTCGGCCTGCTCGGCGAGTGCATCACCTTTAATGTGCGGATAACCGGCAATGCTGTAAAAGTTGGCGGCCTTTAGCCAATACTCGCTGGCCTTTTCGGCGTGCGGCTCTTCCTGTGCTTTCTTCTGCCAAAACATTGCCTGATTCGACCACTCGTAGATCCAGTTGCCGCCGCGATAACCGACCACGGTATCGAGCAGCTGGGCGTCGGTTCGCTCGGCGGTCGAAACGGCAATGCGGGACAAGACCTCTTCAACCTCAAGGGGATCAATACCGCGCCACAGCCACATCAGGCGGTTAATTATCCTGTACCAGCAAGGTGCCGAGTCTCCTTCGAGCGCAGAATGGACAGTGGGCGAGGAATGACGATCGGATCGCGCGACCAGCGTGGAAGTCTCAGGATATTTAAATCTTGGTTTGAACAGTTTTTCAGAAAGATTCGTGGGCGCCATAACAGTTAACTTCCTCTTTTGGCAGATGAGAAGGCGCGGGCGCACCCTCCCCAGCCTCGGATTATAACAAAGTCTGGCGAAGTCGTATCAGGACCTAAATCAAAAACGCCCGCAGAGGCGGGCGTTTGGCGCGATTAAGATTCTCCCGCTTAACGGGGATTACTTACCTGCGATAGGTGGAACGAAGACGACGCCCATATCCCATGGCTGTTCGATCCAGGTGTTTTGTGGGATATCTACCACATAATCATCAACCAGCGGACGACCAGCCGGTTTTGCGAACACGGTCACGAAATGAGCTTTGGGATACATTTCACGGATAGCCTGCGCGGTACCCCCGGTATCAACCAGATCGTCAATTACGATAAAGCCTTCGCCATCGCCTTCTGCACGCTTAAGGACGTGCATTTCACGCTGATTGTCGTGGTCATAGCTGGAGATGCACACGGTATCAACGTGACGGATGTTTAACTCACGAGCCAGCAACGCTGCTGGAACCAGGCCACCACGGCTAACGGCAATAATGCCGGTCCATTGTTCTACCGGCAGCAGGCGCTTAGCCAACGTGCGGGCGTGAATTTGCAGCATGTCCCAAGTTACAACGTACTTTTCGCTCATTTTTTAACTCTCAAGATAGGGATCCCCAGCCTTTAAGATTAACGGCTTTTAAAAAATTTATTCAGGGAAAAATTGTTGCGCGAGATTATAGTGAGTCCTGCGGCTAAAAACCAGCGGTTATCCCGTACGTAAAGGCCAAAATTAGCGAATTATCCCCTTTGCCTATCGCGCACAGCGCCGGAGAAAGTGCTATTCTGTCGGCCATCTCGTCACATCTTTTGACCATCCAAAACCGGGAGACTCACAGTGTCTGAACTGTCTCAACTTTCTCCACAACCGTTGTGGGATATTTTTGCTAAAGTTTGCTCTATTCCTCATCCTTCTTATCATGAAGAAGAGCTGGCAAAACACATTGTAGACTGGGCCGCCGAACAAGGTATCCATGCAGAGCGCGACCAGGTAGGCAATATCCTGCTGCGCAAGCCCGCAACGGCAGGCATGGAAAACCGTAAACCTGTTGTGCTGCAAGCGCACCTTGACATGGTTCCACAAAAAAACAACGACACCGTTCATGACTTCCTGAAAGATCCTATTCAGCCCTACGTTGATAACGGCTGGGTTAAAGCACGCGGCACCACGCTGGGAGCCGATAACGGCATCGGTCTGGCGTCTGCTCTGGCAGCACTGGTTGATAAAAGCGTTGAGCACGGCCCGCTGGAAGTGCTGCTGACAATGACCGAAGAAGCCGGTATGGATGGCGCATTTGGACTCCAGCCAAACTGGCTGCAGGCTGAAATTCTGATCAACACCGACTCGGAAACCGAGGGTGAGATCTACATGGGTTGTGCCGGGGGTATCGACTTTATCACCACCCTGCCTCTGCAACGTGAAGCGGTACCGGCGGGTTTCACTCCGTTGAAGCTGACGCTGAAAGGCCTGAAAGGCGGCCACTCCGGTGCTGAAATTCACCTGGGTCTGGGCAACGCTAACAAGCTGCTGGCCCGTTTCCTGTGCGAACATGCCGAGAAACTGAACGTACGTCTGCTGGACTTCACCGGCGGCACGCTGCGTAACGCCATCCCGCGCGAAGCTATCGCGCAGTTGGCCGTTCCTGCCGACAAGGTCGAAGCGTTCAAAGCTGCCGCTGATGAATTCCTGGCAACCGTACAGTTTGAACTGGCGGCCGTTGAGAAAAACATCAAGCTGTTGGTTGAAGACTTCGCAACCAGCACCCAAGCGCTGAATAAAGACAGCCAGAGCCGTTTCCTGGGCCTGCTGAACGCGACGCCAAACGGCGTGATCCGCATGAGCGATGACGTAAAAGGCGTAGTTGAAACCTCCCTCAACGTTGGCGTTGTTACGATGAAAGAAGGCGAAGCAGAAATCATCTGCCTAATTCGTTCTCTTATCGATAGCGGTAAAGACTACGTGGTGAGCATGCTGACTTCCGTAGGCCAGCTGGCGGGCGCAATCACCAAGCCGAAAGGCGGCTATCCAGGCTGGAAACCCGATCCGGAATCACCGGTGATGGCGCAGGTTCGCGAAATCTATCAGGGTTTGTTCAATAAAACCCCGAACATCATGGTTATCCACGCAGGCCTGGAATGTGGTCTGTTCAAGAAGCCTTATCCGGAGATGGATATGGTCTCGATTGGGCCGACCATTACCGGACCTCACTCGCCGGATGAGCAAGTGCACATCGGCAGCGTTGACCTGTATTGGCAGCTGTTGACGGCGCTGCTGAAGGCAATTCCAGAACGCGGTTAATTTCTAAAATGCGTCAATCCCCATTAGATTTCAGGCAGCAAGTGCGTTGGCTGCGTGAAGGATGATGGGGATTTTTATTCCCAGGGTAATAAAAGCTGCCGTTCTATTTGCGGATCCTGTAGCGTGACGTGCAGTCCGACCAGCCTGACGCCTCGCCCTCCCCGACGCATTTCCCAGGCTTCTCTCGCCACCTTGAGCAAATCATCTTTATTGAGTATCGGCCAGACATGCTCCTGCGTCGTTTGCTGAAAATCATGGAATTTGAGTTTAACGCCCTGACGCGCGATACGCAGACTGGGGCTCACGCGGGTCAAACGCGTCTCAAGCTCGGGATATAAACGCTCAATCAGCGCCACACAGCTTTCCCAGTCGTGAATATCTTCCGCCAGTGTACGTTCGACGCCGACCGATTTACGCAGGCGCTCGGCTGAAATCTCACGTTCGTCGATTCCCTGACAGCGCTCCCAAAGTACCCGACCAAACTTGCCAAACCTTTTCAGCAACAGCGCCACATCATAGCGCTGTACATCCCCACAGGTGATAAGCCCCTGCTCTTCGAGTTTGGCCGCCGTGACTTTCCCAACGCCAGGAATTTTAGCCAGCGGCAGATCTTGCAAAAAATCGGCCACCTTGTCCGGCGTGATGACGAACTGTCCGTTGGGCTTGTTCAGATCAGAGGCGATTTTCGCTAAAAATTTGATGGGCGCAATACCCGCCGACGCGGTGAGATTAAGCTCGTCGGAAATGGCCTGGCGGATCTCGCTGGCAATCAGCGTCGCCGAGCCGCTACAGTGCGGGCTGTTGGTGACGTCGAGATAGGCTTCGTCGAGAGAAAGCGGTTCAATCAGTGGAGTATAACGAGAGAAAATCTGCCGAATATGCCGCGACGCTTCTTTATAGGCTTCCCCCCTGCCGGGAATGACTTTCAGATGCGGACACAGTTTGAGTGCCATCGCGGTGGACATGGCACTGTGTACGCCGTAGCGTCGCGCCGGATAGTTCGCGGTGCTTATCACCCCACGCCGCTCTTTACTGCCGCCGATGGCCAGCGGGATATCGCGCAGTGAGGGATCGTCGCGCATTTCAACGGCGGCGAAAAAGCAGTCCATGTCGACGTGAATGATTTTGCGCATAGCCCCCCTCCGCTTTCTGATAACTGTATAAGTATACAGTGAGCTTTCCAAATCTCAAGCCTTCACCGCGGGCTATTAATCGCTTTAATTTAGCTTAATTTGTGGGAGTTTTGTAAAAAGCTGCAAATAAAGGCTTTTTTTAGCCCGTTATAGAAATAAATTACATTTCTTACCATTGATAAAAAATTAATCAGTATTAAGATGGCTGCGTTCAAGGTTAGTGAATATCAGTGGCAGTCCGCGACGTCTGGTTTGCGGATAATAAATAATAGAGTTGTATATAAAGCAGGATTAAGAATGGTCAGAATCGCGCTGCTGCTTGCGATGCTTTTCAGTTTGCCCTTTTTTGCCGTGAGCACCGCTGTCGCCAGCGAACAGGTCCCGGTTGAGAGTGGTGTTAAACAGCAATTATTAGGTTCACCCGTTTATATTCAGATATTTAAGCAAGAGCGTACTCTCGAACTCTATGCCAAAGTCGAAGATAAATTCCAGCTAGTGGGTGCGTATCGCATTTGTGATTTTTCAGGTGGATTAGGCAACAAACGTCGTGAAGGCGATTTTAAAAGCCCAGAAGGTTTTTATAACATCGATATTCATCACTTGAAGCCAGACAGCCGTTTCTATCGCGCTATTAATATCGGCTTCCCGAATGATTATGACCGCGCTCAGGGTTATTCAGGTAAATATCTGATGATCCACGGTAACTGTCTTTCTATCGGCTGCTATGCAATGACCGATGCCTACATGAATGTGATTTATAACTACGTTCAGGCGGCGTTCGACAATGGTCAGCGCAACGTTGAAATTAGCATCTACCCGTTCAAGATGACCGACTCCAACATGCAGTTGCACAGAGGCTCTTACTACATCAATTTCTGGCGTCAGCTGCAGCCTGGCTATGCCTACTTCCAGAAATACCACCAGCCGCCGAGCGTTTCAGTGATCAACGGCAATTACGTGGTTAATCAGTCGCAGGCCTTGACGCCACAGCCTTCACAGCTGGCGTTCGCCACAGTGAAATAATGCAAACTCGCCTGGAGCAATCTTGTTCCAGGTTTCATTGCCCGTCAGCGGCTGGGTCGCAATGACCGTGACAACATCATCCGGCGTCGTCTGCTGCTGAAAATCAATTTCCACGTCCTGATCCAACAGTGTCGCCTTGCCAAAGGGGGCACGACGGGTTATCCAGTGAAGATTGGTCGAGCAGTACGCCATCACAAAATGCCCATCCGACAACAGCATATTAAACACGCCCTTCTGACGTAGCTCATCCGCCAGTGAGGCAATATAGCGAAACACCGACGGCCAACTGCGCGGCGTGCGCGGATAACGTTGGGTTAATTTGTGCAGCAGCCAGCAGAATGCGTATTCGCTGTCGGTTTGTCCGACCGGGCGCAAGGTGCCGGTGTCTAGCTGGCGATAACCTCGCAGCTGGCCGTTGTGCGCATAAGTCCAGTTACGGCCCCATAGCTCGCGGGTAAACGGATGGGTGTTTTCCAGTGAGACTTCACCGCGATTAGCCTGACGGATATGCGAGATGACAGCCAGAGACTTGATCGGGTATTCCTGCACCAGGCGGGCAATGGGCGAATTAAAGCTGGGCTGTGGATCTTTAAAAGTTCGGCAGCCGTTACCTTCATAAAAGGTAATACCCCAGCCGTCTTTATGTGGACCAGTAAGCCCCCCACGCTGCACCAACCCGGTAAAGCTGAAGCAAATATCGGTAGGGACATTTGCACTCATCCCGAGCAGTTCGCACATCGCCAGTCTCCTTAACTTTCACATTGGAATAATAAAACCTGCCTGAGCAAGCTTATTATTCCGCCATCTCTTTTTCGATTAATAATATCAGGATATGGATGATTTTGATGTGAATTTCCTGCACGCGATCGGCGTAACCGAAGTGTGGAACGCGGATTTCAACATCGGCACCCAGTGACGCCATTTTACCGCCGTCTTTGCCGGTGAGGGTAATCACTTTCATGCCTTTGGCTTTCGCGGTTTCCAGCGCCTTGATGACGTTACCGGAATTACCTGAAGTAGAGATGCCCAGCAGCACGTCGCCTTTTTGGCCTACGGCTTCAAGATAGCGGGAGAAGATGTATTCATAACCGAAATCGTTGCTGACACAGGAGATGTGACTGACGTCGGAAATGGCGATCGCTGGATAGCCGGGACGATTGTCGCGATAACGACCGGTCAGCTCTTCGGCGAAGTGCATCGCGTCGCAGTGTGAGCCGCCGTTGCCGCAGGACAGCACTTTGCCACCGGCCTTGAAGGAGTCAGCAATCAATTTTGCAGCGCGCTGAATAGACGCAATGTTGTTCTCGTCGCTGATGAATTTATTAAGAACTTCAGCAGCTTCGTTAAGTTCAGTACGAATGATATCCAGGTACATGGCAGCCTCTTATCGTTTCTGTTGCCGCGGGTTAACCGAGCATTGAATTGTTTTGCCGTGCAGTGTAGCGGAAAGCCGAAAAAGCGAGAAGTCTTCCAGCCGTCCCAAATAAGATACTTTACGCTTTTGACACATCGTGCTGCGACTTTGTGACGTAAGTTGTAATTAGGATGTAAACGCGTTGATAAAGCCTTTCGCTTGGACTAAAACCATAGTATCCACTCAACAGGTCAGACCTCCTACAACTCAGGAGTTTTACTATGATGGTTCTTAGCATTGTTGCCCTACTGGTTCTTATTGGAGCCTTGTTTTATCACCGCATCAACCTGCCGGCGAGCAGCGCTATTCTGCTGGTCTACACTGCCGCAATGGCCTTTTTAGGCCTGTGGACCCCTTGGCTCCTGCTGCCGCTGGTGATTATTTTGCTGCCTTTGAATGTGCTGCCGCTGCGCCGCGCCCTGTTCTCACGCGCTGCGCTGCGCAGTTTCCGTAAGGTCATGCCGAGCATGTCGCGCACAGAGAAGGAAGCGATTGAGGCCGGTACAACCTGGTGGGAAGGCGATTTGTTCAGCGGCACGCCCGACTGGAAGAAATTGCATGATTATCCTCAGCAAACGCTGACCGAAGAAGAACAACGCTTCATTGACGGCCCGGTTGAGGAAGCTTGCCGCATGGCAAATGACTTCCAGATTACTCACGAGCTGGCAGACTTGCCGCCCGAACTGTGGGCCTATCTGAAAGAGCATCGCTTCTTCGCGATGATCATTAAAAAAGAGTACGGCGGCCTCGAGTTTTCAGCCTACGCTCAGGCGCGTGTGCTGCAAAAACTGGCGGGCGTTTCCGGCATTCTGGCTATCACCGTGGGTGTCCCTAACTCCCTCGGCCCAGGCGAACTGCTGCAACACTACGGCACCGACGAGCAGAAAAATCACTATCTGCCTCGCCTGGCCAAAGGTCTTGAAATACCTTGCTTCGCATTGACCAGCCCTGAGGCAGGGTCAGATGCTGGCGCTATCCCAGATTTCGGCGTGGTGTGCATGGGCGAATGGCAGGGGAAACAGGTTCTCGGTATGAAACTGACCTGGAACAAACGCTATATCACCTTGGCACCTATCGCTACGGTGCTGGGGCTGGCCTTCAAACTGAAAGACCCTGACCATCTGCTGGGCGACGTCGAGGAACTTGGCATTACCTGTGCGCTGATTCCGACCGATACTCAAGGGGTAGAAATTGGCCATCGCCACTTCCCGCTGAATATTCCGTTCCAGAACGGTCCTACCCGCGGTAACGGTATTTTCGTGCCGATCGATTACATTATTGGCGGGCCAAAAATGGCCGGTCAGGGCTGGCGTATGCTGGTTGAATGTCTGTCGGTCGGTCGCGGTATTACCTTGCCGTCCAACTCTACCGGTAGCCTGAAATCACTGGCTGTTGCCACCGGTGCCTACGCCTACATTCGCCGCCAGTTCAAACTGCCGATTGGTAAAATGGAAGGTATTGAGGAGCCACTGGCCCGCATCGCCGGTAACGCCTATGTGATGGACGCCGCCGCAACGCTGATTACTAACGGTATTATGCTCGGGGAAAAACCCGCCGTGCTGTCGGCTATTGTGAAATACCACTGTACCCATCGCGGTCAGCGCGCGGTAATGGACGCCATGGATATCACCGGCGGTAAAGGTATTATGCTCGGTAACAGTAACTTTGTTGCCCGCTCGTATCAGGGGGCTCCAATAGCCATTACCGTTGAGGGCGCAAACATCCTCACCCGCAGTATGATAATCTTTGGACAAGGCGCAATTCGCTGCCATCCTTACGTGCTCAAAGAGATGGCTGCGGCCGAGAGCAACGACCTCAACGCCTTTGACCGTGCGCTGTTTGGTCATATTGGACACGTCGGCAGCAATAAGGTGCGCAGCCTGTGGCTGGGACTGACGCATGGCCGCACCAGCCGTGCGCCGGTGAACGATGCGACACGTCGCTATTACCAGCATATCAATCGATTGAGTGCCAACCTGGCGCTGCTTTCCGATATCTCGATGGGCGTGCTCGGCGGCAGTCTGAAACGCCGTGAACGTATCTCGGCACGCCTTGGCGATATCCTTAGCCAGCTTTATCTGGCAACGGCGACGCTAAAACGTTATGACGAAGAGGGCCGCATCGAGGCTGACCTGCCGCTGGTACATTGGGGCGTGCAAGACTGTCTAAATCAGGCTGAAACGGCCATCGCCGATCTGCTGCGCAACTTCCCGAACGGCTTTATTGCGGCGGTGATGACGATGATTATTTTCCCACTTGGCCGCGTGCATCGTGCACCGTCTGACCTGCTTGACCACCAGCTGGCGCGCATTCTTCAGGTACCGTCTGCGACCCGTAGCCGTATCGCGCGGGGTCAATATCTGACCCCAAGCGAGCATAACCCGGTGGGTCAGATGGAGCAGGCATTGGCCGATATTATCGCCGCCGAACCGGTACATAAAAGACTGTGTGATGCGATGGGTAAAAAACTGTCGTTTACCCGTCTGGACAAGCTGGCACAAATGGGGATGGACGCCGGTCATTTGAGCGCCGATGACGCCCGCATTCTGGCTCGCGCCGAGGAAAGCCGCCTGCGCTCGATTAACGTCGACGAGTTTGAGGCCGACCAGCTGGCACAGCAAAAACCTGAGAAAAAAGAACAGGAAAAGCCTTCAACTCAACATATTGAAGCGGCTTGACCTCCCCTCTTGATCCGAGCACAGTGACGTCACTGACTCAGGCTTGGGTGATGTAACATAAAACTTGCTGGAAAGGCCGCTGACCGGACCCGCACAAAAAAACCGCCATCAGGCGGTTTTTTTGTGGGCGGTATTCTCAGGAAAAAATCAGAGAACAATCAGCCTTTCTTCGGACGCACACGCATGGTCAGGCCTTTCAGGAAGTAGCGCAGAACCTGATCGCCGCACGGGCGGTAATTCTTGTGGCCTTCCTTACGGAAGAACGCGCTCAGCTCACCTTCAGACACTTTGAAATCTGCGGCCGCAAGAATGGCCTGCAAATCTTCAGTTTTCAGCTCAAAGGCAACGCGCAGCTTTTTCAGCATCACGTTGTTGGTGACGCGCTTTTCAACTTCCGGGGCGGGGAAGCGATCGTCTTTACCACGTTTGAAGAAAATCAGACCGTTCAGGAAGTTTGCCATCACTTCATCAGGGCAAACCATATAGTCCGCTTCGTCTTCTTTTTTCAGATAACGCGACATCACCGCTGGAGTAATGATGGTTCCGGTAGACGCCAAAATCTCAATCAGCCTGCCTTCGCTCAGATCGAGCATGTAGCGAACGCTGCGCAAGACATCGTTATTCATCATAATTCTGTATTCCCGTGTGGGTTAGTTGGTAAACCGAGGAACTGCACTGGGTTTACCCGCTGGCACCTCGTAGCCGGGCATTATACAAGTCTGCGGCGCAAGTGCCCCTTCTTTCTGATGACTTATTTGACACGCCGCGCACCCTGAAGGGGTTCGCGGCGTTTTTAGGCGAAACAGAGAGGAAAATCTAGCCGTTTTGGCGAATGCGGGCGATTAGCGCTTCGATATCGTTAATCTGCGGTGCGGTGATGATCAACCATTGGCCCAGGCTTACCGCGTGGCGCTGGCAATCATGACGCATCTCGTCATCGCGAATGTTTTTGAGGTCAGCAATCTGTGAGAAACCAATAGTGCGACGAATAAGCTCCGATCCACAGTAACCTATGGCGTCGTGCCAGATTTGCTGCAAGAAATGCTCGGCATAACCCGGTACTTTAAACGCGACGTCCTGCGTTTTATCACGCGCCAACTGTAGGAAACGTTCGGAGAAACTCAACCAAAGGTCACGCAGCTCCTGTAGGCGTTGCTCACGTCCGTCGGCGGCTTCACGGGTGGCGACCAGTCCCGGCAACGCACAGTAGTTGAGCAGCAGATTTCCCATCGCAGAGCCTGGATCAAAGCCGATTGGGCCGTAGAAGCCAAATTCGGCGTCGATGACTTTCAGACTGCCTTCGGCCACAAAAATCGAACCACTGTGTACATCGCCGTGCAGCAGGGCTTCGGCATTGCTGAGGAACCGCTGCTTGAGCGAAGCCACCGCAAGACGCAACGTCATGTCGGCCTGCAATGCATCAACCTCAAGCTTGAGGGCCGGCTCAAAGCGGTTACGCTCGTGTTCGATATAAGGATCGGTGAAGAACAGATCTTCGGTTATCAGACAAAGCTCAGGGTTAAGGAAGCGACCGACTTCTGATTTTTTCTTCTGGGCATCCTGATAAAGATCTGAAGTGTGGAACAGTGTCTGAGCCAGATATTCACCCAGTTGGCTGGCCGCCTGAGGATAGTATTTTCCCTTCACCAGCTCGCCGCGCCAGATAAGATGGTCGGAGAGATCTTCCTGTACCATGACCGCCAACTCCGGGTCATGATGCAGGACTTTCACGGTGTGCTGTGGGCAGTATTCAGCGTGCACAATCAGGGTTTCTGCTTCTATACGCGAGCGGTCGATAGTCAGCGGCCAGGATTCACCTACACAGCGCACATAGGGCAGCGCCTGCTTCACAATGACGCGGCTCACGCCTGCGGTATCGCGAATTTTGAACACCAGATTCAGGTTACCGTCACCGACCTCTTCGGCGCTGACTAACGATTGCGGGTCTTCAACGCCACCAAACTGGCGGGCGTACTCTACGGCATCTGCGGCGCTAAACGTGTAATAACGTGACATCCTAACCTCTCGTAATCTTTCTTATACAACCCGACTTGTTTTATTGTGAAACTGAACTCTATTGACCCAAAGCATATAGCCATAAAAGCATTTAGACGTCTATACATCCGAAACTTATGTTGGCAGAATAAGCAGCCAGATGCAACCGCGCAACAGGGATTTAAATCACAATGCAGACTCTTACCACCACCAGTTTACGTATCCGCAAAAGTCAGCTGTGGATATTGGACCAGCAGGCCCTGCCGCAGCGCGCCGAGTGGCACCTCTGCCGCAGCGTTGACGACCTCGTGGGGCACATCCACGCCCTGCGCGTTCGCGGTGCACCGCTGATTGGTTTATCCGCCAGCCTACTGCTTGCCCAGCTCGCAGAAGAAGGCATGCCGGTTGCGGATCTGCATAAAGCACTGATAACGCTACGCGAGTCACGCCCGACGGCGGTAAATCTGATGAATAATCTCGACCGCATGAAAGTGGCACTGGAGCAGCGCTTTCACGTTCCGGCGATGGTTCAGGAAGCCGAAGGTCTGGTCGGTGAAGACCGCGAGCTTTGCAGCCGGATTGCCAATAATGGCGCGGCGCTGGTGACGCAAGGTAGCCGTCTGCTGACCCACTGCAACACCGGGGGGCTAGCCACTGCGGGCGTTGGCACGGCGCTTGGCGTTATCCACCGCGCATATCAGCAGGGAAAGGTGTCGCAGGTATGGGTCGATGAAACGCGTCCTTTATTGCAGGGCGGTCGACTGACGGCCTGGGAATTGGGCGAGCTCGGCATTCCCTATAAGCTGATTTGTGATTCGATGGCGGCCAGCCTGATGGCCAAGCGGCAGGTCGATGCCGTGTGGGTCGGCGCCGACCGCATTGCGGCCAACGGCGACGTCGCCAACAAGATTGGCACCTACAGTCTGGCGGTACTGGCTCGCTATCACGGTATTCCTTTCTATGTCGCCGCGCCGCATACGACGCACGATCCACACTGTCCGAACGGCGATGCCATCCCCATCGAGCAGCGCGCAGCCAAAGAAGTGACTGGCGTATCGGGCAGTTTTGGCGACGTGCAGTGGGCACCGGTCGATGCTGACGTCTATAACCCGGCGTTTGACGTTACGCCTGCCGAGCTTATCAGTGGGTGGGTGTTGGACAGTGGCGTGGTGACGCCGGCACAGGTGGCAGAAGGGATCTTTAAACGCAAATTTGATTAAGCCCGGCCAAGATTAGGGTTGAGAGACAAGAGATGACACCTTCCCCGTTGTCTCTCACCCATTTAGGCGGTGCGCCAGCCGAAAATGGCCGTATTACTCCCCCATTCTCGGATAGGCATCGGCTATCTTGTCGCCGGTGAAGTGCGCCACCCAGCCTTCCTGATTGTCAAAAACGCGAATCGCGGTAAACGACGGTGAACCGCCCATATCAAACCAGTGACGCGTGTTGGCAGGGACCGAAATCAGGTCATTCTTTTCACAGAGGATTTGGAAAATCTTGCCGTTGAGATGCAGACAGAATAACCCCGCGCCCTCGACAAAGAAGCGCACCTCATCTTCGCCATGGGTATGCTCGGACAGGAATTTGCTGCGTAACGCTTCGCGCTGTTCGTGGTCAGGGCGCATGCTGATAACGTCCCAGCTCTGATAGCCTTTCTCCGCCACCAGCTTATTGATTTCGCGCTGATAGGCCTCGATAACCTGCTCCGGCTGCGGATTGCTGCCGAGCTCACGGTCAGCCTGCCAGCGTTCGAATCGGACATCAATCTTCTTGAGCTCGGCGGCGATCGCCTCCCCGTCGCGGCTTTCCCAGATAGGGGCCGAAGGGTCGCTGTCGCTGAAAATGGTCAGTGCACTCATTGCAAACTCCTGGTCAGTGGATCAGTCAATCACAACCTGATCAAAACGGTTAACCTGCTTGTGGTCACTCTGCTCGTCTGGCTCATCGCGAATCAGCTGGCACGTATTCCAGCCCGCTTCGCGCGCAGCGTCCAGCTCCTGGCGAATGTCTGATAAAAAGAGGATATCCTGCGCCGGCAGCAGCAGCTGTTCGGCTATATTCTGATAGGACGTCACCTCGCGCTTGGCCCCCACGCGAGTGTCGAAATAGTCGGTGAACAGCGGCAGAAGGTCGCCCTCTTCACTGTAGCCAAACAGCAGCTTTTGCGCGTCGACCGAGCCAGATGAGTAAACAAACAGCTTGATGCCCTGCTGCTGCCACTGCACCAGCTGCGGTACAACGTCGGGATAAACGTGCCCTCGGAAATCCCCTGCGGTATAACCGGTGCGCCAGATAATACCTTGCAGCGTTTTCAGCGCCGGGGATTTCTCGTCCTTGTCCATGTAGACGTAGAGCTGATCGACCAGTTCGACGATTTCAGCCTGCGGTTCATTAATCTCTTCACGCAGCGCATCCAATGCCTGCAATACTTCCAGGTCTTGCCCATGGCGGGTGATAAAATCGGCCAACCGGGCACGAGCATAGGGGAACAGCACCTGATGCACGAAGCGGATGTCGGTCGTTGTCCCTTCAATATCAGTCACAATGGCACGGATCATTTGGCCTCCAACAGGCGAAGTTGCAGTTCACACTGGAATAAAAACTCAAGTCCCTCCAGATGACGGCGCGCCTCGGCGACATTTTTGCCCCAGCAGGTCAGGCCGTGTCCGCGGACCAGAAAACCATAGTGTAGCGGATGTGACTGGGCCCATTGAGCTATCTCTGCGGCCAGCGCAGGAATATCCTGACTATTGTCGAAAATGGGAATAACCACCTCGTCGAGGTGCGTACGCTGACCCGCCAGCGACTTCTGCATTTCATACCCCTGCAACACCAGGCCGTTGCTGTGCTCAACGCGAGACAGCACGGTCGAGTTTACCGAGTGGGTGTGCAATACCGCACCCACTTCAGGATACAGTCCGTAAATCAGCGTATGCAAACCGGTTTCAGCAGAGGGTATTCTGCCGCTCGGCACGTGGTTGGTGGCAATCTCTACCTGCAGAAAATCATCGGCGGTCAGTTGCCCTTTGTCCTTACCCGATTCAGTAATAAGGCAGTGGCTGTCACCGTCGCGTACGGACATATTGCCGCCGGTAGCCGGGCACCAGCCTTTTTCACCAATCCAGTGGCAGGCCGCAAGTAGAGCATCAAGAGGATTATTTTCGGTCATTATTTTTCCTGAAAACCGTGCGTTTATGAGGGGGTCCGTGCCGCGCTTTCTGACTGATTATTCCGTTTCGCTCTGAGCTAGATGATTGCGCTATTTAGCCGTTTAAACATCTAAGCGTCTCGATTGCCAAATATTATCATCGTGCGGTAGTATCAACCAATAGGTATCGACAATTTTGCTATCGGCAAACCTCACCACATTACGATTTTTATCGCTTTCAAGGCGACTGGAGCAAGAAAATCCATGAGTACTGTAGCACTGATCCCACAGAGTAAACTCCCGGCGTTAGGCACCAATATTTTCTCGCAGATGAGTGCGCTGGCGCAAAAACACAACGCTATCAACCTGTCTCAGGGTTTTCCCGATTTTGATGGGCCAGAGTACCTGCGTCAACGCCTGAGCGTGCACGTGGCGGAAGGCTCGAACCAGTACGCACCAATGACCGGCACCGCCGCATTGCGTAACGCTATTGTCGATAAAACCGAGCAGGCCTACGGCTACCGTCCTGACGCCGAAACGGACATCACCATTACCTCTGGCGCAACCGAGGCCCTGTACATCGCGATAACAGCACTGGTATCGCCGGGTGATGAAGTGATCAGCTTTGATCCAAGCTATGACTGTTACGCACCCGCCGTTCAGCTGGCAGGCGGCGTGAGCAAGCGTATCCAGCTTCTGCCGCCAGAGTTTAGGGTCGATTGGTCAAAGCTTGCCGACCAGATTACCGACCGCACCAAAGTTATCATCATTAATACTCCACACAACCCGACCGCTACCGCCTGGAGCGAACAGGACGTCGAGCGCCTGTGGCAGATAGTCGCCGAGCGCAATATTTTCGTAATAAGCGATGAAGTCTACGAGCACATCTGCTTCGCCAAAGACGGCCACGCCAGCGTATTGCGCCACCCCCAGTTGCGCCAGCGCGCCATCACCGTGTCGTCCTTCGGCAAGACCTTCCACATGACCGGTTGGCGCGTGGGCTATTGCCAGGCGCCGGCGGCCATTAGCGCCGAGCTGCGCAAGATTCACCAGTTCCTGACCTTCGCCATCACCACGCCGGTACAGCTTGCCTTAGCGGACATGCTGCGCGAGCACCCAGAACACTGGCAGGCGCTGCCAGAGTTTTATCAGGCCAAACGCGACCGTCTGGCACAGGGGCTGGCAAAAAGCCGCCTCAAGGTATTGCCAAGCGAAGGCACCTATTTCCTGCTGGTCGATTACAGTGAAGTCTCTGATTTGGATGACGTTGCATTCTGTCAGTGGTTGGTTGAACATGTGGGTGTGGCTGCAATACCGCTTTCGGTATTCTGCGCCGATCCTTTCCCACATAAACTGATCCGCCTGTGCTTCGCCAAGAAAGAAGCCACGCTGGACGCCGCTGCGGAGCGCCTGTGTCAACTTTAAAACTGTCGGTATTACAACAGCCGCTGGTCTGGCTGGACGGTGAAGCCAACCTGAGCCATTTTGACTCACTGCTGGGGCCGTTGATTAATCGTGACCTAATTATCCTGCCGGAAATGTTCACCACCGGTTTTGCCATGCAGGCTCCCGAGCGCGCTCTGCCTGAATCTCGCGTCGTCGAGTGGCTGCACAAGTGGGCGCGCAATCTGAACGCCATGATAGGTGGCAGCGTTGCGTTGTCTACGCCGAAGGGCGCGGTGAACCGTTTTCTGCTGGTCGAGCCGCAGGGTAAGGTGCATTTCTACGATAAGCGGCACCTGTTCCGCATGGCGGGTGAGCACAATTATTACGTCGCGGGCACACGTCGCGAAGTGGTCGAATGGCGCGGATGGCGCATTCTTCCGCAGGTGTGTTACGACCTGCGATTCCCGGTATGGTCACGCAATACTCAGGATTATGACCTGGCGCTTTACGTCGCCAACTGGCCTGCACGCCGTACGCATCACTGGCAGGCGCTGCTGACCGCCCGCGCCATCGAGAATCAGGCTTACGTCGCAGGCTGCAACCGCGTCGGCGACGATGATAATGGCCATCACTACAGCGGTGACAGCCTGATTATCAGTCCTCAGGGTGAAGAGCTGGCCCGTGCTGAACCCGGTGCAGCGATGATAATCGAAGCCGAACTGTCTCTGGAGGCGCTTCAGGAATATCGCGAAGCTTTCCCGGCATGGCTTGACGCCGACAGCTTCCTGCGTCACGACTAAGGGCCTTAGCTCTGTGGGAGTTCAGGCTCTCACAGAGCCATTAATGTAAACTCATATCACTGTACCGATAGCTGGTGCAATTCTTGCATTCAGTCTCCCCTGCTAAAACATCTGACAGAGGGTAACTGATGACTATCACGTTTATTGCACACTCCACGCCTGAACCTGTTTATTACGGTGCGCTGGCCGCGATACTTGCTGAGTTGCGCGCGTTGCCGCTGTGTCACCTGCCGGTCAGATTCGACAACCAGCGTTTCATTAATTCTCGCCAGTACATTTCCCCACAGGGGCAGCAGATTACCAGTGGCTTACTCTGGCTGGAACGCTTGACGGGTCGCGGAGCGGGTGCAGAATTTGAGTTAGAATCGCTGATAAATCGGGCAGTTAAGGAGGATATCGTCGTTCCATTGAATCAGCCTTTGTCCTCCCCTTGCTATGCACAAATGATCCGGACGATCGCCGAAAAAGGGATCGCTATCGAGTCCCTGCAGGTGGTCAAAAACCAGGATCGCTATCAGCTTGAAGACTGCGAAAACGGCAAAATTCGCAGCAACGGCTGGACCCGCGATCGCTTCGGGCGTTGGGTATTAGGCGCAGTCACTCAGCCGGTGATGCGTGCCGGAAATCAACTCAGACTCGCCGTTTTGGGCGATGCAGCCGAGCACCGCGACAGCTATCCGGCGATGCTCGCTGCACTGGGAGACGCCGCCGATGCACTGGCAATGAACATTGAGATTGTCTTCATTCCCCCGACGCTGGTCGGCAGCCAGCTCGACAGCACGCTCTATGACGTCGATGGTACGTTGCTGCCTGGCCTCAGCGTTCAGGGTGCCGAGAACATTAACGCCAACACCCTAAGCCAGCTCACCGTCGCGAAATGGGCTATGGACAACCAGACGCCGGTGCTGGGCATTAACAGCGGCATGCACATGATGGTCACCGCGCTGGGGCAGAAGGTGCTCGGCGAAGAAACGGTTGCCATGCCCGGCCCGTCTTCACTCAGAGCGCTACAGTCAATCCTGCCGCTGGAGAAGGAGCCGGTGCGCAGGGGCAATCACAGGGTGCTGTTCCAATCTGGCAGCAGGATGGCGAAGATGATGGGAAGAGAGGCGCAGATTCGCTACAACCAGCGCTGGCGGCTGAGTCCAAAATTGCTCGACCGACTTTCTTGCACAGGATTGCAGGTGACCGGTACCGATGAGTCGGGCCTGTCGGCGGAATGCATCGAGCTGGACGACCACCCGTTTTTCGTTGGCGTACAGGGGAATCCCGAGTTGCAGTCACGCCGTGAGCGCCCCCATCCTCTTTTGATGGCATTTCTACAGCAAGTGCGCCAATGCAACAGAGAACGGGAGATAAGCCACGATGCGTTAACTAAGAGTGTGCGGTTAAAGCATCCGTACTTCTTAATGGGTTGAACAGCGCATTCAGGGTCACCGCTGCCAGGCAGGCAGCGCTGATCCCCGAGTGCAGCAACGTTTGTACCCAGCCCGGGAAGTGATCGTAAAAGCTCGGCATCACGATAGGGATCATCCCGAAGGCTATCGACGTCGCCACCACCACCAGATTCATATTGTCCTTATATTCCACCTTCGACAGGGTACGGATGCCGCTGGCGGCTACCGATCCAAACAGCACTACGCCCGCCCCACCGAGTACTGGCGAAGGGATCGACGCGACAACGGTGCCCAGGCTCGGCAACAGCCCGAGTGCGATAAGAATAACGCCCCCCGCCGCCACCACGAAACGGCTCTTCACGCCGGTTAACGCCACCAGGCCGATGTTCTGCGCAAAAGAACTCTGTGGAAATGAATTGAACACCGGCGACAGCGCGCTGCTCAGCATATCGGCGCGCAGCCCTTTGGCGATGCGTTTGGAATCAACCGGAGAACCGACTATCTCGCCAACGGCCACTAAACCGGCGGTAGTTTCAGTCAGCAATACCAGTACAATCAACAGCATCGACAAAATCGCGGCCACGTTAAACGTCGGCAAACCATAGGCAAACGGCGAGGGTATCGCCAGCGTCAAGCTATGCCCCAGCGTCGAGAAATGGGTTTTGCCGAGAAAAATCGCTACCACGGTCGAGAGTAACATCGCCATCAGTACCGAAATGCGTCCGATAGTCTGGCTGCCAAAACGGTTGAGCAGCAGGATAATCGCCAGGGTAAAGGCCGCCAGCCCAATGTTGCCGGTTGAGCCCCAATCTGCTGCATGGGCATTACCGCCCATTGCCCAGCGCACCGCGACCGGCATCAGCGACAGTCCAATCACCGTCACCACCGTTCCGGTAACCACCGGTGGGAAGAAACGAATAATCTGTGCGAAATACGGCGCAATTATCAGGCCAATCAGCGAAGAAACGATAACGGCACCAAACACTTCCGGTAACCCGCCCCCTCCGGTGACAATGGTCACCATGGTAGAAACACCGGCAAATGACACCCCCTGCACCAGCGGCAGACGTGCGCCAAAGCCAGGAATACCCAACGTTTGCAGCAACGTCGCCATCCCGCTCACAAACAGCGCGGCGGTGATAAGCATGCCTATTTGCGTCGCCCCCAGACCGGCTGCACTGCCGATGATAAGCGGCGGCGCAATGATACCGCCGTACATGGTCAGAATATGCTGTAGGCCGTAGGCAAAGGTTTTTCCCAGTGGCAAACGCGCGTCTTCCGGCGCGGCCGCTGAGACGGTCGGTTTGGAAACGTTATTCATTTTGGCAACTCCCGGCGGTCAGCTCCCGCGATAAGTTGAATAAGAATACGGGCTGAGGAGGATAGGCAGATGGTAGTGCGCCTGCTCGGCCGAAATAATGACGTCAACAATCGCCAGGTTGTACAGCGTCTCACGCCCGTTGGCGGAGAAATACGCGCCCACGTCGGCATAGAGTCGGTAGTTCCCTGCCTCGACGCCCTCAGGGGTTAAGCCCGCCACACGACCGTCCGCGTCGGTCGCCGTCTCATTGATTTTTAACGCCTGCTGACCGTCGATTTTTTCCAACCACACCCGCACGTTCGCGGCGGGTTTACCTAATGAAGTATCCAGAATATGGGTCGTTATCTTGGTCATCAGTTAAATAACTCCTTAAAGCGCAGCAGGGTTATCTGCTGTAATTGTTCAGCCGTCTCTTTCAGCTCCTGCTCATCGTTATTCTTTAAACGACGATGCAGATGCGCGAGAATTTCGTCCGGCGTTCTGCCTTTGGCACGGATCAGAAAAACGCGGTTAAAGCGTTGTTCATATTTCTGATTGCCTTCCAGCAGTGCCTGCGTGGTCTGTTGCTCGAGGCCCAAAGAGGCCTGCTCGGCGCGCGACAGCGCCGCCTCTTTGCTGTCGCCCTGCAAGCGTTCGCCGATGCGCGGATGCTGGGCCAACGCGCTGCTGATAGCCTCTGCCTGCCAGCCGTGACTCGCCTGGGTGGCAAAACTCACCGCCTCATCGACGGTGTGAAACGGTCGTGCGTCAGTCACTGCATTCACCCACTGCGGGATACTCACGCAGGGGGTCAGCGCTTCACGCGCTGCGTGCGCCGACAGTGCATTAAATTGCTCTAAGGTCATCTTCAGTCCCTGATTAATTGCTGATTTTTTACTGAGCAAAACCTAAAACCGTGTCGATATACGCCTGCGTCGCATAGGCTACGTCTTCCACGTTCACCGATTCGTCGGGATGATGGCTGATACCGTCTTTACAACGAACAAACAGCATCGCGACCGGCCAGCGTTCGGCAATTGCGATGGCGTCATGCCCCGCACCGCTCGGCAGCAGCATCGACTGCCCCTGCAATGCCTCAACGCTCTGCGCCAAACGCTGCTGTAACGCAGGGTCGCAGGCGGTGGCCTGAATACCGTAGAACTGCTCGGCGTCAAAGCGCAGACCGCGTCGGGCAGCAATCTCATTGGCCTTGCCCAGCAGATCAGCAAGCAGCACGCCGAGCGCGTTATCTTCAGGACCGCGCACGTCGAGCGACAGTCTGACCTCGCCCGGAATAACGTTAACCGCTCCCGGAAAACTCTCTATCTTTCCAACGGTTGCCACCAGATTATCGCCACGTGCAGCGGTCATCGTTTCGATGGCGACCATCCATTCGGCAGCGGCGGCCAAGGCGTCCTGACGGTGCCCCATCGGCACGGTTCCGGCGTGGCCGGCGTGGCCGACGAAGCCGCAGTTAAGACGACGAGCGCCGTTGATCGCCGTCACGACGCCCAACGGCAAATCAGCAGACTGCAGGCAAGGACCCTGCTCGATGTGCAGCTCGAGGTAGGCACAGAAATCGTTAACGTCGCGCTGCGCAGCCAGAATATCGGCTGGATTCAGCCCGAGGCCGAGCATAGCTTCGGCCACGGAAATGCCGTGTCCGTCAGTGCGTTGCAGCCAGTCCTGCGGCCAGGTGCCGGTCAAACCCCGGCTGCCAAGCAGCGTGATGCCAAAACGGGTACCTTCTTCATCGGCGAAACCGACAATCTCCACCGCCATCGGCAGGCGGATCCCTTGTGAATGCAGATGAGCCACGACTTCGATAGCGGTTAATACGCCGAGTGGGCCGTCGTAGCGCCCCGCATTACGCACGCTGTCGAGATGGGAACCGAGCAGCAGCGCTGGCGCCTGCGGGTCAAGACCTTCATAGCGGCCACAGATATTGCCGACGCTGTCCTGCCAGGTCGTCATCCCCACTGCCGCCATCCATTCGCCCACCAGACGGTTGGCCTGAATATGCTGTGCGGAGAGGTAAACCCGGGTCAGTTCGCCCGGTGTTTCACTCAGTTCTGCGAGTCTATCGCAGCGCGCCATCACTCTGAGCGCCGCCTGCTCTGCCTCTGTACTCAATGGGATGGCTGCTATCATTACTGGCCTCCTACCACACCGTTTGTCACGGCGGCATAGTGGTCCCATGCGGCCTGAGCACCGGCACCGTATTTCGACGCGAAGCCCAGACGATTTAGTACCGCCTCGAGCGCCACCAGCGTTTGCATCACACAGTCTTTGCGAGCGTTGTAGCCCATGGTGCCAATGCGCCAGATTTTGCCGCTCAGCGGGCCAAACGAGGTGCCTATCTCGATACCAAAATCGAGAAGCATGGTCTGACGCACCTGCTCACCGTGCACGCCACGCGGAATAACGACGCCAAGCACGTTGTTCATGCGGTGGTTCAGGTCGCCGAACACTTCCAGTCCCATGCCCTGAATACCGGCCAGCAGCGCGTCGCCGTGCAGCTTGTGACGAGCGATAGTGTTGTCCAGACCTTCTTCCAGAATGACGCGAGCACATTCGCGGGCAGCAAACAGCATGCTGGTCGCTTCGGTGTGGTGGTTGAGGCGCTCAGGTCCCCAGTAGTCCATGATCATGCCGAGATCGAAATAGTTGGAGTAGATCATCTCTTCGTCACCGTCGGCGTGGTCGGCGGTGCGGATCCCTTCTTCGATACATTTACGGCGGCGGATCTGTTCTTCAAATTTCGGGCTGATAGTCACTGGCGAGCTGCCGGATGGGCCACCGAGGCATTTTTGCAGACCCGCAGACACCGCATCGAGGCCCCAGGCGTCGGTTTCAAGCACGTTGCCGGCAAAGGATGCCGTTGCATCGCAGTAGAACATTACGCCGTGGCGACGGCAGATGTCGCCCAGCTGTTCCAGCGGTTGCAGCATGGTGGTCGAGGTATCACCCTGTACGGTCAGCAGCCAGCGCGGTTTGACCGACTTGACGGCGTCTTCAACCTGTTGTGGATCAAAGACTTCACCCCACGGCACTTCGATGGTGTGCACCTCGGCGCGACAGCGGCGGGCAATTTCGCACAGCAGATGACCAAAGCGACCAAATACCGGCACCAACACCTTGTCGCCCGGACGAATGCCCGACAGCAGCACGGCTTCAATACCGGCACGCGAGGTACCGTCGATCAGGAAGGTCCACTGATTGCGGGTCTTATATACCGCGCGGTACAGCGCCATGACTTCATTCATGTAGCCGGTCATCGCCGGATCGTACTGGCCGATGAGCTGGCTCGACATCGCGCGCAGCACGCGCGGATCGGCGTTGATTGGGCCTGGGCCCATCAGCAGACGGTTAGGCGGGTTGATTTGACCGAAGGTTGAGATGTCCAAGATAATTATCCTTTTTAATCAATGACTTTTAGACTACTGCCGGGGTTTCGTTGAGTCCACGCACCGACGCGATAAACTGTTTGAATTCTGGCGTTTGCGGATTGGCGAACAGTGCGCGACTCTCACCCTGCTCCCACACGGTGCCCTGGTGCATAAACACCACCCGATCACCGACCTCACGCGCGAAGTTCATTTCGTGTGTCACCAACACCAGCGTCATCCCTTCTGCCGCCAGCTGTTCCAACACTTTCAATACTTCCCCGACCAGCTCGGGATCGAGGGCAGACGTGATTTCGTCACACAGTAAAACTTTTGGATTCATCGCCAACGCACGGGCAATGGCGACGCGCTGCTGTTGGCCACCGGACAGGTTGGCGGGATAGTAATCTACGCGATCTGCCAGTCCGACTTTACTCAGCATCTGAATCGCCAGCTCGCGACATTCGGCGGCGCTTTTACCCAACACGCGGCGCGGTGCGAGCATAACGTTTTCCAGCGCGGTCATATGTGGGAACAGGTTGAAGTTCTGAAACACCATGCCAACCGAACGGCTAATTTCACGCGCCTGAGAGTCGCGGTTGGTGATGGTCATGCCGCCCAGCTTGATGCTCCCTTCCTGATAAGCTTCAAGACCGTTCATACAGCGCAGCAGCGTACTTTTGCCCGAACCGCTGCGGCCGATGATGCAGATAACTTCTCCACCTTCGATATCCAGATCCACGCCTTTCAGTACATGGTTCTGACCATAATATTTTTGAACCTGATTAATGGTGATCAGCGGCATTACTTTTTATCTCCAAGCAATGTTCTTTCCAGATAATGACTGTAAAGAGAGAGTGGATAGCACATCAGGAAGTAGCCGCAGGCGACTAATCCAAAGACTTTGAACGGTTCGTAGGTCACGTTGTTAAGCATGGTTCCGGCCTTGGTCAGCTCGACAAAACCAATGATCGAGGCCAGTGCGGTGCCTTTGATGACCTGCACCAGAAAACCTACGGTCGGCGCAACGGCGATGCGAAGTGCCTGAGGGGCGATAACGCGCCAAAGCGTCTGGCCGAAACTCAGACCGAGGCAGCGGCAGGCTTCCCATTGCCCTTTAGGCAAAGCTTCGATACTGCCGGACCAGATATCGGCCAGATAAGCGCTAGAGTAAAAGGTTAGCGCAAAGGCAGCGGCGGTCCAGGGACTGACGTTGATGCCGAACAGTCCGAGGCCAAAGAACGCCAGAAACAGCTGCATCAGCAGCGGGGTACCCTGAAAAATCTCGACGTAGACGCGCACTACGTTCGCCATCCAGCGACGGCGAGTCAGGCGCATCAACACCAGTGGAATAGTGACGACCGTGCCGCCAAAGAAGGCCACCAGCGAAAGTAAAAGGGTCCAGCGCGCGGCGAGCAGCAGATTGCGCAGGATGTCCCAGTCGGTAAAAGTCATCATCAGCTGTGGCTCCCAAAGAAGCGGCGTCCGGCGAGCAGCAACAGCTGGCGCATCACTATCGACAGCGCCAGATAGAACAGCGTACAGACGAAATAGGTTTCAAAGCTCAGGAAAGTGCGCGACTGAATCAGGCTCGCGACAAAGGTCAGTTCCTGATAGGAAACCTGCGAAACCACCGACGATCCGAGCATCACGATAATGCACTGGCTGACCAGCGCAGGGTAAATTCGTTTTAATGACGGCGGTAGAATGACGCGGAAGAAGGTCTGGCTGCGGCTTAAGCCCAGCACACGACTGGCTTCCCACTGGCCTTTCGGCGTCGCCTGAATACCGGCGCGGACTATCTCGGTGCTGTACGCCCCGAGGTTAATCAGCATCGCCAGCAGCGCGGCCTCGCCTGCGGTCAGCTTCAACCCCAGGCTCGGCAAACCAAACACGATAAAGAACAGCTGAACCACGAAGGGCGTATTGCGAATGGCTTCAACATAGATGCCCCAAATGCGGCGCAGCGTCGCGTTGTTTCCACAGCGAATGGCCGCACCGGCGATACCGAGAGCAATACCGCCGACAGTCGCCATGAAGGTCAGCTCAATGGTGGTCCACAAACCGGCCAACAGCTGCGGCAGATAGGGCCATAATGCAGGGAAATTAAGCTGATACGTCATGAAATTTCTCCGTTGCGCGCGCTAACTTTTTTCATTGTGAATCAGGCACCCAGATTGGCAGGCAGCGGAGCCTTCATCCATTTTTGAGACAGGCCGTCCAACGTTTTGTCTTTCAGCGCTTCGTCGATCAGTGCGTTGACCTTAGCTTTCAGTGCTGGCTCGTCCTTACGCATACCGATGAAGCAAGGAGAATCTTTCAGCAACACCTTGGACTCTGGCGCTTTCTGCGGGTTTTGACGCGCGATGGCAGCCACCACTAGGTTACCGGTAGCAATGAATTCCACCTGACCCGACAGATAGGCCGACAGCGTGGTGTTGTTATCTTCATAACGTTCGATTTTTGCATCTTTCGGGGCGATATCGGTCAGCACCAGATCTTCCACCGCACCACGGGTCACGCCGATAGACTTACCGGAAAGCTGTTTCACGTCGCTCAGGGCATCGCCTTTAGCCCCAAATACGCCGAGGAAGAACGGTGCATAGGCCTTGCTGAAGTCGATCACTTTCTCGCGCTCAGGGTTCTTACCAAGGCTGGAAATGACCAGATCAACTTTATCGGTTTGCAGGTAAGGAACGCGGTTGGCGCTGGAGACCGGCACCAGTTGCAACTTAAGTTTCATCTTGTCGGCCAGATAGTGCGCCATATCGATATCGTAACCCTGAGGCTGCATATCAGTGCCGATAGAACCAAAGGGTGGGAAGTCCTGTGGGATAGCCACACGTAGCACGCCACGTTGCTGAATATCCTGCAATTGATCGGCCAAAACCAACGGTGCCTGAATCATCAGCATCGCCGCACCTACCCACGCCAACAACCGTTTGTTCATTTTCATTTGAGACTCCCCGGGTTAATAGTTTATGAAACGATAGATTCTTATGCCATGCATTCTGCAACTAATGTGCCAAAAAGCAGAAACAGGCGAGACATATTGGCAATGCCTCGATTCATAAAGGATTAGCGGGAGAGATAAACAAAGCAGCGGGCGAATTTATCGCCCCAAAGCGGGGCAAAAGCGGCGCACCTGAAAAAACCCTTCGCACCTAAAACGTGCAAAAGCACCAATTCAGGGCTTTGTTTTGATCAGATTAGCGCTGCTCAAGCTCGTCGAGATCGTTGTACAGGTCGGTAATTTGGTGAATACGCTGCCGACCTGAAGCCAGCATTTCATGCAATAAAGCATTGCTGAGCAGATTGGCCAGACTCATCGCCGCCGAATAGGAGTCGAAGGCTGAGACACTGTCGAGAGAAGCGGCCAGATGCCAGCGCGCCAGTGGGATAAGCGACTGTGCCTGCGGCTCGCAAATCAGTAATACCGGGACATTTAGCTGTTGCAGCTGAGTCAGAATCGCACGGGTTGCGCGCGGGCGACGGCGGAAGGCGATAAACACCACGACGTCCTGCGGGGTGAGGTCGACCAGCTCTTCGGCTAGGGTCTGGCCCGGCTGCGGCATTAACGTCACCTGATTTCGCACCTGCAATAGCTGCTGGCGCAGGTGTAATGCCACCGGATAGCTGTTACGCATCCCCAGCAGGCGAACCTGTCGCGCATTGCTCAGTGCGGTAATCACCGCGGTAAACTGGCTGCCGTCAATCTGATTGATCCATTGAGTCAGGTTAGCCATTTCCTGCTTGTAATGGCGCGACAGCAGCGTATTGCCCTGCACCGCGTCACGGCTGTCGGTCAACGGCATCCCGCTCTGGCGCAGGGTTCTCACCTCATCGCGCATATCGCGGTAGCTGGGATAACCGAGACGTTTGAACAGTCGGCTGACCGTCGCCTTCGAGACGCCGCTGAGGCGCGCCAGCTCGGCGCTGTTGTAGCTCATCAGGTCATCGATGTGATCGAATATAAAATCCGCAACCCGCTGTTCCTGTGGCGTAAGCTCGGCGTAATAACCGCGCAGACGTTCGTCGATCTGTTTCATGTGTTGTTTCCTGTAACCAACGTTTCAGCCGAAGATATCATGACCTACAATTCCTTAGGCAAATAAATTTCACTCGTTTCACTTTCTGCTTTTGCTCACAGATTTAGAAAACTTTATCCATAAGCAGACGATCTGGAACAGCTCTTGCTTATTGAAAACCAGGTATCAATTTTTTGGACAAAGGATCACGGCATGATTAACAGTAACAGCGCACCGCTCGGTATGGCGGTCACCCCTCACCATCTTGCCAGTCAGAGCGCACTGGCGGTCTTGCGCGAGGGAGGTAATGCCATTGAAGCGATGGTGGCCGCCGCCGCGACGATTGCCGTGGTCTATCCGCATATGAACGGTCTGGGCGGCGACGGCTTCTGGCTCATTGTGCCGCCGCAGGGCAATCCGGTCGCTATCGACGCCAGCGGGGCCGCCGGTTCGCTGGCGTCTCTCGATTTCTATGCCGGGGAGAGCCACATACCCCATCGTGGTCCGAAGGCCGCTTTAACCGTCGCGGGTACGGTGGGTGGCTGGCAGGAAGCGCTGAACGTCTCTAACGAGTTAGGCGGTGAGCAGAAGCCGCTTTCGCGGTTGCTGCGCGATGCCATTCGCTACGCGGCCGACGGCTTTCCGGTCACGGCCTCGCAGGAGGCGGCGACACACAGCAAGCGCCACGAGATGGAGTCTATGCCCTCGTTCGCCGAGGTGTTTCTGCCGAACGGCCATGTGCCGCAGTGTGGTCATCGCTTTACTCAGCCGCGACTCGCCTCAACGCTGCTACAGCTGGCAGAAGAAGGACTCGACAGCTTCTACCGCGGTGAACTTGCCGACAGCATGGCCGCCGATATGCAAAAGCTCGGCATGCCAATCACGCGCGAGGATCTGGCCGCGTATCGCCCGCAGCGCCGCACGCCGCTGAAGCTCAAGCACAGCAAAGGCGAAATCTACAACCTGACGCCGCCGACCCAGGGTCTGGTGTCATTGGCGATTCTTGGCCTTACGGACCGTCTCAATCTTGAGGCGATGGATGAGGGCGCAACCATTCACAGCATCGTCGAAGCCACCAAGCTGGCGTTTGGTCTTCGCGACCGCTTCATTACCGACCCGCGCATCATGACACAGGACGCGCAGGCGCTGTTGGATCCGGCCTATCTTGATGCCCTGGCCACGCGAATCAATCCGCATCGCGCCGCCGACTGGGGCAAAGGTAAAGGCCCCGGCGATACCGTCTGGCTGGGCGTGATGGACAGCAGCGGGCTGGCCGTGTCGTTTATTCAGAGCATTTATCACGAGTTTGGCAGCGGCGTTGTGCTGCCAGACAGTGGCGTCATGTGGCAAAACCGAGGGGCCTCTTTCAGCCTTGATGCCGACCACTTGCTGGCGCTGGCACCCGGCAAACAGCCGTTCCATACCCTGAACCCTGCGGCGGCACGGCTCTACGACGGACGTACCATGGTCTATGGCTCGATGGGCGGTGACGGTCAGCCGCAAACGCAGGCGGCGGTGTTTATCCGCCACGTTATTCAGAAAAAATCCCTGCAAGAGTCGATCAGCGGTCCACGCTGGCTGCTGGGCCGCACCTGGGGACAAAGCTCCGACTCACTGAAGCTGGAAAGCCGCTTCAGCCACGCGACGCTGGCCGGTCTGCGCCAGCGCGGCCATGACGTCGAGATGCTGCCCGAGTTCAGCGAGGCGGTGGGTCACGCCGGTGCCATTGTGCGTCACACCAACGGCATGTTCGAAGGCGCATCCGACCCGCGCAGTAACGGCAGCGCGGCAGGATTCTGACATTGAGAGGGAGCCGCGGCTCCCTCACCTTAGCCCTTCCCCGCTCTGAGGGAGGTGATTAAATAGAGGAGAATTTATGAAAACCACATCTTCTGTGCCACCCGCCGATTGGGCTGCCTATGTGAGCCAGATGGAGGCTATATTGGCCTTGGACCTCGACGACGCCCGTCGTCAGGAATTGTTGACGCAGTTTAGCCGCATCGCACAGATGGCTCAGCCGTTGATGGACCTTCCGCTTGACCCGCGCCTCGAGATTGCCGGGGTCTATCACGCATGAAACCTTTACACGAAGCGGGCATCGACGACATCCAGCAGGCTCTGAAGAGCGGCGACGTATCTGCCACCGAAATTGCCCGTCAGACGCTCGGAAACATCGAGAAAGCCAATCCGGCGATTAATGCCTATACCCATATCACGCACGAACGCATGCTGAGTGAGGCGGCGAAGGTTGATAAACTGCGGGCCAGCGGCGCTGAGCTGCCGCCACTGGCTGCGGTGCCTTACGCAGTAAAAAATCTGCTCGACGTGACCGGCGAGGTGACGCTGGCCGGTGCCAGCCTGAACAGCAGCAATCCAGTGGCCAAAGAAGACGCTTGGACCGTCGCCCGCCTTGCACAAAACGGCGCACTGCTCTCCGGCATGCTAAACATGGACGCCTACGCCTACGGCTTCACGACGGAAAACAGCCACTACGGGGCGACCCGTAACCCACGCGACCTCGAACGCGTAGCGGGCGGTTCTTCGGGCGGATCCGCCGCCGCCGTAGCGGCAGGCCTGGTGCAATTCACTTTGGGCAGCGACACCAACGGTTCTATCCGCGTCCCCTCTTCCCTGAGCGGCATTTTAGGACTGAAACCCACCTTTGGCCGGCTGTCGCGACGCGGCAGTCAGCCCTTTGTCGCGAGCCTCGATCATTTAGGCCCGATGGCGCGCAGCAGCAGCGATTTGTCACTGGTGTACGATGCGCTGCAAGGATATGACAGCGCCGATGCGTTTCAGGCCCACAAACCGACGGTCGAGACCTTTTCACAGCTGACACGCGGCCAACAGGGGCTGCGCACCGCCGTACTTGGCGGCTTTTTCAGTACCTGGTGTGACGACAATGCCAAAGAGGCGGTGAAACGGGTCGCTCAGGCGCTTGAGGCGCAGGAAGAAGTCGAGATGCCGCAGGCCGAGCTGGCCCGTTCGGCGGCGTTCATCCTTACCGCCTCCGAGGGCGGAAACCAGTATTTGCCCCAGTTGCGCAAGATCCCGGAACAGTTCGAGCCGCTGTCGCGCGAGCGTCTGCTGGCTGGCGCGATGATCCCTGCCGCCTGGTACGTGCAGGCCCAGCGCTTCCGTCATCAGTTTCAGCAGCAGGTGCTACCGATGTTTGAACACTGGGACATCCTCATCGCCCCTTCTACCCCGTGCCCGGCCACCCTTATCGGACAGGAATCGATTGAAATCAACGGCACATCGTTGCCCACCCGCGCCAGCATGGGCATGCTGACCCAGCCTATTTCGTTCCTCGGCCTGCCGGTAGTTTCCGTGCCGCTGACGACAGCGAGCGGCCTGCCGATCGGTCTACAGCTTATCGCTCCGCCGTGGCGTGAAGATCTGTGCCTGCGTGCAGCATGGGCGTTGGAACAACAGGGGATCGTCAGCGTCAAGAGCTCGCTGATTGGCTAAAACAGACATTTTTTGAAAATCGAGAAATAGATGAAAAGTGAAAATATCGATCGTCCGGCGATTCTGGCTGAAGTGAATGCGGCGTTCTATCGCTACGAACAGGCGCTGATTACCAATGATACGGTGGTGTTGGACGAGCTGTTTTGGCACGACCCACGCACCGTGCGCTACGGAGCGGGAGAAAACCTCTACGGTATCGATCAGATTCGTGAGTTCCGCGCTTCTCGCCCTGCTCAGGGACTGGATCGCGACCTGCAAAACACCGTGATCACCACCTACGGTGACGATATGGCGATCGCCAGCACCGAGTTTCGCCGTAAAGGTACCGACAAGATTGGTCGCCAGATGCAGACCTGGATCAAGATGCCGAGCGGCTGGAAGATAGTGGCGGCGCATGTCAGCCTAATGGTGTAAGCGGGGAGGCTGCCCCTAAAGCCGCTTTTGTGGGCGGCTGCCCTGGACCTGCTTTTAAGGACAATTAACTCCGAGACGCTTGTCCGGTTTGAAAGCTTCAAGGGGCATTTACCTTTCCGCGCCGTCCTGAACTCGCCCATGTGAATCTGGCGCAGAAAAGACATAAGATTTACCGCTGCTGATGCAGCAAAGAACAAACAAAAAAATCCCGCCGTTAGACCGAGCGTGGATTTGACCTCAAGGTTGCCGGTTTTTGTTTGAGAGGGGGGTTGGCGGATTCGGGACAGCGCCGGGCGACGGGTGGCGAGACGCGTTTGGCTCGGAACCGAGACGGGGAACCGCGAAGCGGCGTGGGGTGCCAAGGGGTCTTGGCCTGGGAAGGCCCCTTGGCTGGTCTGGGCCAGCGCCAAGGCGCGTGCCTTTGGCCTTACTTTGACCCAAGAGACTTTGACCTTCCCCAAAAATTTGCAATTAAAAGCCTAATCCTAATTGAAATTAAAAGCCCTCCCCCATTAGATCTAACAGCAGATCCCCCCCTAACATCATTGCCTGAGCATTCAGCGAAGCGGAAGGTTCATCCCCCAGAGACAACAATGTCGTGGCCTGGGCGGCCAGCGGGGAGTTATCCGGCGAGATGGCGACAACCTTTGCACCGCGATCAACGGCCGTTTTGGCAATCTCGGCCAGAACCTCACTCTCCTGACTCACCGAAAGCATCAGTACCGCGTGTTGAGACGACAAACCTGAGGCGCTGATGCGCATAAGCTCGACGTCTTGAAACGCATAAGCTGGACGTCCCGCCCGCAGCAGACCGTTTAGCAGCTCGCTGGCGAAAAATGTACAACGACTCTCTGTGTTGAAAATATATATGCCTTTAACCGCATCAGAAATCAGTGACACAGCGTGGATAAAGGCTTTTTCATCAAAGCGTTGCAGCTGAAAATGTATGCGCTGCTCCCGTTGATTGAGCCTTTGCTGCCACGTCGCCGAACCGAAACCGCTGGTTTTTTCGGACTGCGCGGCCATATAACGCGAACCCACGGCGCTGGCATGGGCCAGCTTCATGCGCAGGTCGCGAATGTCATCACAGCCCATCGATTTGGCAAAACGGGTTATGGTTGCCGGACTCACCCCGGCCTGGGAGGCCAGCTGCTCAATGGTTGCCGACGAAGCGAAGGCGACGTCGTCAAGAATAGCTTGAGCAACCTTGCTCTCTTGCTGGCTAAACTGATTTTGCTGCGCACGAATCTGATAAATAATGTCGCCAATATCTTCATAACCGATAGATTTAGCGAAACGTTGCATGATTTCTGGACTGACGCCGGGCAGCTTGCCGAGGAGCGTTGCCGAAGCAAAGGCAATATCGGTCCCGCCCAGCACCGGCTTAGACACGCTGGTGTCAGGACGTTGCGTCGCCGTTTGTGCGCGCATGTGGGTCATGAAATCGTTAATGTCCTGACAGCCGAGCGATTTGGCAAAGTGCGCGATGGTCTCTGTACTCACACCCGCCCTCGAAGCCAGCTGTTCAAGAGTGGCATCGGAGGCAAACGACGGATTATCCAGGATAACCTTGACGACTTTCTTTTCCTGTCGGCTGAATGTCCCCTGCAAGAATTGAATTTGATAAACAATATCCACAGCTGAGTTGCCCTTTTCTGATCATCGACCCAATAGGTTGCTTTTAACTCAGCCTACCAGAACGTCGTGATTTTCACACAGCCGAGATCTTCCCTCAGCACGGTTATTTATTCCTCAGCCTAGCAAAATGAAAATAATTTTCAAATAAATTCACTTATCTAACTTCAGGATGAGAGAGACATCACAACATTTTAATTAACCATAAGAAAAATAAGAAATTTATTAAGAAAACATTTAACCACTTTGAGCATATTTAGGGTCAGATCACATTCATGAAAAAAAATTTCACCAACAAAAAATCATTATCTGTTTGTTTTTATTATATTTAATTGAAATACATAATTAAAACCTATGATTTAGCCTATTTACTTCATGTCGAGGCTGGCGTTTTATATTTCCACAGCCACTCAGGCTCCAAACAGGGAATCCAGATGATGCAAAAAATATTTCTATGCTGCGCTGCCGGTATGTCTACCAGCATGCTGGTTCAGCGAATGAAAACCGAAGCCAATAAACGACAATTAACCATTGATATTGAAGCCGTACCGGTTGCCGATTTTGAAAAGATTATTTCTTTGGCCGATATCGTACTGTTAGGGCCACAGGTTAAATACGAACACGCTCGTCTGTCAGATATTGCGGCTGCGCAAGGAAAACAGGTCGAGGTTATTAACATGATGGATTACGGCACCCTGCGCGGGGATAAAGTTCTTGATCGGGCATTGAGCCTTATTTCCTGAAGATCAACTCTTTAAGTTAAGCAATCAGGAGCCCTATGGATCTTGACATCATCAACGTCGAAAGCGTGGATTTAGAAAATAAGCTAATGGAACTGCTGGTTCAGGCCGGCAGTGCGCGAAGTTCGCTGCTGTCTGCGCTGAGAATAGCGAGAAGCGGCGATATTAGTGCAGCAATTAATTTGGTCGAGGAGGCAAAATTATTTATTTCCTCTGCCCACAAAATACAAACCGAATTAATTGGTCTGGATGAAGGGTCTGGAAAAATACCGGTGAGTTTAATTCTGGTGCACGCACAGGATCATTTAATGAACGCCATGCTTATTCAGGAATTAGCCAGCGATATGATTGAGCTCTATCGCCGTAACCCGCAAGGAGAATGTAATGACTAAGATTAGTGTAATCGGCGGTGGAAGCAGCTATACGCCAGAGCTGGTTGACGGACTCATTCAACACCACAGCGAAATAGGCCTGAGCGAGTTGGCGTTGGTCGACGTCGAGGCGGGTCGCGAGAAAGTGCAGATTATCGCCGACCTCACTCGACGCATGTTAAAACGCAACGGGCTGGAACAGGTCAAGGTCTCCGTGCACTTCTCGCTGGATGACGCCATTCGCGATTCAAGCTTTGTGCTAACCCAACTTCGCGTAGGCCAGCTTTCCGCCAGGGCCGCCGACGAACGTCTTGGGCTAAAATTTAATATGCTGGGGCAGGAAACTACCGGCGTAGGCGGTTTCGCCAAAGCGCTGCGCACGATTCCCGTGATGCTCGAGGTGGCAAAGACAGTCGAGAGGCTGGCTCCGGATGCCTGGATAATCAACTTCACCAATCCGGCAGGCATCGTCACCGAGGCGGTCAGCCGCCACAGTAAGGCCAATGTTATCGGCCTGTGTAACGTGCCGGTGAACATGCATCATATGATTGCCAATATGCTACAGGCGCCATATGAGGACGTTGAGCTACGTTTTGCCGGATTAAACCACATGGTGTGGGTCCATCAAGTCGCGCTCAAAGGCAAAGACGTCACCGAGTCCGTTATCGAACGCCTGTGCAACGGCGAAACCCTGACTATGAACAATATCAAGGATACCCCTTGGCCACCGGCGTTTCTGCGCGCACTGGGCGCGATCCCTTGCCCGTATCATCGCTATTTCTACCAAACTGACGCAATGCTGGCTGAAGAGTTCGAAGCGGCCGCCGAGCGCGGCACCCGCGCCGAACAGGTGATGAAGGTCGAGGCCGAGTTGTTCACGCTGTACGCCAGTCCTGACCTGGCCGAAAAACCCACCCAGCTTAATTTCCGTGGCGGTGCTTTTTATTCCGAGGTTGCGGTGGAGCTTATTCGGGCGATCCACACCAACTCAGGCAAAGTATTAGTAGTCAACACTACAAATAAAGGCGCCATCGCTGGACTTCCTTATGATGCCGTCGTAGAAACCAACTGCGTGATTAACGCACAGGGCGCACATCCTCTTTCTTTTGGCCCGCTGCCAGAAGCCATGAACGGATTGACGCAGCAGGTTAAAGACTTTGAACGCCTCACCATTGAAGCCGCCGTTAAAGGCTGTAGGAAAAGCGCGATATTGGCGCTGGTGACGAATCCCTTAATTGGCAATGCCAATATTGCCGAAGAAATGCTCGAAGAAATCCTGACACAGAATCGCCGCTATTTACCGCAGTTTAACTAATGAAACATTACCCTATAAATTTCTGACTGCATGATGACTGAAATAGAACGGGTAAAACAGGGGGGGTTATGGCTAATATTAATAATATTATAGAACGCTACGTATTACCGGCAGCATTAAAAATAGCCGGACAGAAACACATATTATCCGTACGTGACGGCATTATACTTAATATGCCTTTCATGCTGATTGGTTCGTTCTTTCTTATCTTCGCCTATTTACCTTTCCCCAGCTATGCCAATTTTATGGGGGAATTATTCGGTGCGGCGTGGCGCGATAAACTGCTTTATCCGGTAAAAGCCACCTACGATATTATGGCGATCATTTCGAGCTTCGGGATTGCCTACCGTCTGGCAGAAAAATACCGCGGCCTCGATCCGTTAAGCACCGGCGCGGTTTCACTGGTCGCATTCTTACTGACCATCCCTCAACATACGCTGTTCACCCCGGTGGTAGGCGCTGAGGCGATGATGGTGAAAGGCGTACTGCCCATGAACTTTATCGGCAGTCAGGGGCTGTTTGTCGCCATCATTATCGCCCTGCTTTCGACCGAGATTTATCGCTTCGTTCACAACCGTGACCTGGTGATCACCATGCCTGAAGGGGTGCCTCCGGCGGTTGCCAAGTCTTTCCTCAGTCTGGTGCCGGGCTTTTGCGTCCTGGCGGTGGTGCTCGCGTTGCGCCTTATCGTCGAAGCCACGCCGTTCGGCGACATCAATACCATGATTGCCACCCTTATCGGCATTCCGATGCACCACATTGGCGGCACATTGCCGGGCATGATTTTCTCGGTGATCTTAATCGGCCTGCTGTGGACACTCGGCCTGCACGGTGACGCGATTGTACTGGTGTTTATTCAACCCATTTGGCTGTCTAACATGTCTGAAAACCTGACGGCGTTTCAGAATAATCAGCCAATCCCGCACATCATTACGCAGCAGTTTTACGATTTATGGATAGCCCCGGGCGGAACCGGCGCACTGCTGGGGCTGGTAATATTTATGCTGATCCGCAGCCGAAGCGCGCAGATGAAACAGCTGGGTCGCATCGCCGCACCGGGTTGCCTGTTTAATATCAGTGAACCGATGGTGTTCGGCATTCCGCTAGTAATGAACCCGTATTTCTTCCTGCCGTTTATTCTGACACCGGTGGTGCTGGTTATTGTCACCTATAGCGCAATGGCGACGGGACTGGTGACGCCACCGGTAGGTATCGCGCTGCCGTTCACCACGCCGATTTTTATTAGCGGGTATCTGGCCACCGGCGGTCATATCTCGGGGACAGTAATACAGGTTGTTAATCTGGCGATTTCGATGGCGATTTACTATCCGTTCTTCCGACTTTGGGACAAACAAAAGTATCGCGAAGAGCAGCAGTACATCAGTTCACAGGCTGAACAGGCCAGCGCCGAGGTGAACGGCAAGGTGTCGGTCAGTTAAGGCTATCTAAAGTTCGAGGTCGTTCAGCGGCCTCGAACGAGCAGATCATTGTGGCCACAGGCGTTCTATTGAAAAACTCAGGTTATAAGCGCACAGCCTGTCGAGGAGTTCCCCCGTCAGGCTGTGCGCGTTAAACCGATATTAGCAGAGACTTAAGGACTTATTTCGCAGGGTGATGCTTTGCCCAATGGTCGGCGATCTCCTGACGTTTACAGATCCACACGCGATCGTGTGACTGCACGTAATCCAGGAAGCGCTGCAGCGCGCGAAAACGTCCCGGGCGGCCCAGAATACGGCAGTGCATGCCAATTGACATCATTTTCGGCGAGGTTTCTCCCTCGGCATAAAGCACGTCAAAGCTGTCTTTCAGGTAAGTGTAAAACTGTTCACCGGTGTTAAACCCCTGCGCTGAGGCGAAACGCATATCATTAGCCTCGAGCGTGTAAGGGATAACCAGATGCTGCTTCACCTCGCCTGAATCAAGCTTGACCGGCGTCCAAAACGGCAGGTCATCGCCATAATAGTCGCTGTCGTACTGCAAGCCCCCTTGTTCAACCACTAGCCTGCGGGTATTCGGGCTGTCGCGCCCGGTGTACCAGCCGAGCGGCTGAGTGCCAAACAGGTCTCCAAGAATATCGATGGCCTTACGCATATACTCAGCCTCTTGCTGCACGCTCATGTCCTGATAATGAGTCCAGCGCCAGCCGTGGCTCACCACGTCATAATCTGCCTGCTTAATAGCCTCAACCACCTGAGGATTGCGCGCCAACGCCATCGCCACGCCAAAAACGGTTAACGGCAGGCCGCGCTTTTGGAACTCCTGGTGGATGCGCCAGAACCCTGCACGCGAGCCGTATTCATACAGCGAATCCATCGACATATGGCGATCAGGGAAACTGGCTGCGCCGATAATATCGGAGAGGAACTGCTCGGAACCTGCGTCGCCGTGAAGGACGTTATTTTCGCCACCTTCTTCATAATTAAGCACAAACTGTACGGCAATGCGGGCGTTGTTCGGCCAGTTGGCATGAGGAGGACGGCCAGCGTAACCTATCAAGTCACGTGGGTAATCGCGGGTAAAACCATAATCGATATCAGACATTGTGTTCCCTGCTTGTCGCTAGTTGTTCAGATCTTTAAAGCGCCCGGAGAGTGGCTTGGGCAAAGGATAATCGAGGTCACCGTGCTTGCTGGTTGTTAGGCGCAGAGCGTTTAATGACTCAATCAGACGCACTGCGGCGCTGACGCCATCGATAACCGGAATACCCAGCTCGAGGGTCAGCTCCTGCGCCAAATCAGCCATGCCGCCGCAGCCGAGCACGATAGCGCCGCTGCCGTCAGTCTGTTTCGACTTAATGCACTGCTCGCGTACCTTCTGCTGCGCCAATCCGCTGCCGTCGTCAAGCGAAAGCACTGGTAAATCAATAGCGTGCAGTGCGGCGCAGTGGCGCTCAAAGCCGTACTGATGCAGTAAATGGCGTGCAATAACCAGCGTCCGGGGCAAGGTGGTTACTATCGAGAAGCGGGTCGCCACCAGCGTAGCCATGTGCATCGCAGCTTCAGCAATGCCGACCACCGGCGCGCGAGCCAGCTCACGGGCGGCAAGCAGTCCAGGGTCACCGAAGCAGGCAATGATATGTCCGTCGACGCCCGCATTACGCCCTGCTTTCACCTGTTGTAAAACGCCAAGCGTGGCAATCGCTTCGTCGAAATGCCCTTCAATGGAAGGCGCACCTTCATCAGGACATACGGCAAGAATTTCTGTACCCAGTGAAGCAACCTGACGCGCGGTGGCTGCCATTATTTCCGTCATGCCGAGGCTGGTATTGGGATTGATTAATTGTATACACAGCGATGAACGCGTATCGCGAGATAATGATTCAGCCATTATTGCGCTTCCTCGCCCTGCACCTGCCGGTCCACAATGCCTGAAAACATCTGGGCGAAATCCGGCGTCGGACCTTCGCTGTTCTCGAAACGCAGGCTGGCGACAATATTGTCAAAATGCTGAGCCATTTTCTCGGCCAGCGCAACTGCGTCACGTTTTTTAAGCAACGACAGCAGAAAGTCATGATCGTGGCAACGGCATCCCTGCTGCCACGGCGCGCCCCAGGCAGCGATAGCCAGCGAGGAACGTAGGGTCAGCTGTGAAACCGTTTCGGTCAGCACTTTATTGCCTGAAATGGCCTGCAACTGAACGTGAAACGCCGCAGACAGACGGATCGCCGCCGGGCCGTTACGCTCCTCGTGTGCAACCTTCTCTTCGTTGACCAACTTTTTCATCGCTGCCAGATGCGTCGACTGACAATGCGCCACCACTTCACTCATATTGGCGCACTCTAAAATTTTACGCGTGGTGAATACGCTGCGCGACTCTTCGGCGTCTGGCACGGTCACGTGCGCACCACGTTTGGGCAACAGCGTCACCAGTTGCACTGCGGCAAGGCGCTGAAGCACGCGACGAATACCGGTACGGCTCACGGAAAACGCCTCGGCCAGGGCTTCTTCGGGCAGTTTGTTACCGGGCAAAAGCTGGTGTTCAACGATAGAACGCACCAACGCGTTGTAAATGTGGTCGTCCTTATCCTCAGTAAAATAAGCCGTATTCAGGCCGTTCCAGCTGGTCATTATCACTACTCCGTATACCGAACAGATACTTAATCGTATACATGAAAATATTTTTTTGTATACAAAAAATGAAATTTGGCCTAATTCCTGCACTGAACATTTGAATGATTAATTTTTTGGATCGCCGGACGCCGGCCTCCCTTCTTCCAAATGTTGTTTATGACAGGAGCACGATCTATGCCAAACAAGGGAAACACCTCTGCTGCTGCCCCGGAGAATAGCGCCGGAATCATCAAGCCCCACTACAGCCCGAGGCTGTGCAATGACGATCTGGCTCCGACGCGGGACCAGAACTGGAGCTGGTACAACATCTTTTCTTTCTGGATGTCTGACGTGCACAGCATGGGCGGCTACGTGGTCGCAGCAAGCTTCTTCACACTGGGGCTGGCAAGCTGGCAGGTGTTGATTTGCCTGCTTTGTGGCATCTGTATCGTGCAGCTTTGCGCCAATCTGGTCGCCAAGCCAAGCCAGCAGGCGGGCGTGCCTTACGCCGTTATCTGCCGTCAGGCGTTTGGCGTTTTCGGCGCCAATATTCCGGCGGTGATCCGTGGGCTTATCGCCTTTGCCTGGTACGGCATTCAAACCTATCTGGCTGCCAGCGCGCTGATGCTGGTTCTGCTGAAGTTCTTCCCTGGCCTTAATCCGCTAACGCAGCCGCACTGGCTGGGTCTTTCGGCGCTGGGCTGGATCTGTTTTGGCGTGATGTGGGTCCTGCAGGCGATGGTGTTCTGGCATGGCATGAGCGCAATCAAACGCTTTATTGATGTCGCGGGTCCGGCCGTTTACGTGGTAATGCTTATGCTGGCCGGATGGATTGTGTACAAAACGGGTCTGAGCAACATCTCCTTTACGCTGGCCAGTAAATCTCTGAGCGTCGGTCAGCAGACCTGGGAAATGATCACGGCTACCGCGCTGGTCGTCTCTTACTTCTCCGGCCCGCTGCTGAATTTCGGTGACTTTTCTCGCTACGGCAAAAACATGAGCGAGATCCGTCGCGGCAATCGTTGGGGGCTGCCGTTTAACTTCCTGTTGTTCTCTATCGTTACCGTGGTGATTGTTTCCGGCACCCAGTCGCTGTTCGGCACCATGATAACCGACCCTATCGAAACCGTAAGCCGTGTCGGTAACAGCGTTGCCGTGGCGTTGGGCCTACTGACCATGATTATTGCCACTATCGGCATTAATATCGTCGCCAACTTCGTTTCTCCGGCCTTCGACTTCTCCAACTGCTCGCCGCAAAAAATCAGTTTCCGCACCGGTGGGATGATTGCTGCCGTGGGTTCCGTGCTGTTAACGCCGTGGAACCTGTTCCAGTCGCCAGAGCTGATTCACTACACGCTCGACGTACTGGGCGCGTTTATCGGGCCGTTATTCGGTATTCTGCTGGCGGATTACTACCTGATCAAACGCGGTCATATGGACGTGGATGCGCTGTTCAACGCGACGCCTTCGGGTCGCTACTGGTATCGCAACGGCTTTAATCCCAAGGCTATCGGGGCGCTGGTTCCTGCGGTGTTAATTGGTCTGCTGATTAGCTTTACGCCGAGCCTGCACGGCGTGGCCAACTTCAGCTGGTTTATCGGCGCATTTCTGTCGGGTGGATTCTATCGCTTTATTGCGCGTCATGACCGTGCGACCAGCACCTCAATGAACTATATGAAGGCCGAGCTGGGCAAAGAATAATTTCTGAAGGGATATAAAGCAGCGAAGCCCTGATTCATTACTGAATCAGGGCTTCTGAATAGTGGCGGAACGGACGGGGCTCGAACCCGCGACCCCCTGCGTGACAGGCAGGTATTCTAACCAACTGAACTACCGCTCCACTTTTTTACTGCTTACTGCCGCTCCATGTCACTGGAACGAGGCGAATATTACGGTTGGTCGCTGATTCCGTCAATGCTTTTTCTGACAAATAATTCTATTTGCTCAGTATTTCCTCATCACGCTGTTTTTCACGCCAGGGATGCTTTATTTTCACTCAGTTTCCGGTGGCGCCGGTCGCCACAAACAGCTTCCGCCCTTCTTCATCACCAGATCGAGACGCGATTCATGCGCGCTCAATTCTTCATCGCTGGCAAACAACACCTTCAAACCCGAGGCCGGTCGCAGGATAGGCTGAATATCCAACCCGTCAGCGCCGGTATTCTGCTCGCCTTCGTGGGAAAACTTCATCAACGTCTGCCCACCGGTCATCATCAGATAGACTTCGGCGAGAATTTCGGAGTCAAGCAATGCGCCGTGCAGCGTTCGCTTGCTGTTGTCTATCAGATAGCGGTCACTCAGCGCATCGAGGTTGTTACGCTTGCCGGGAAACAGCTTGCGTGCCATCTGCAGGCTGTCGGTAATCTTGCAAAACGTTTCGGTTTTGGGGATATCGCGCCCCAGCATGCCGAACTCGTAGTCCATGAAGCCGATGTCAAAGTTCGCGTTATGGATGACCAGCTCACCGCCGCGAATGTAGTCCAGGAAGTCGTCGGCAATGTCGGCGAACGTTGGCTTGTCGGCAAGAAATTCGTCGCTGATGCCGTGAACGTTGAAGGCTTCGGGATCGATCAGTCTGTCCGGCTTCAAATAGACGTGGAAATTTCTGCCGGTCAGGCGTCGGTTGATGACCTCGACGGCGCCGATTTCAATGATACGATGCCCTTCGAAGTGGACGCCCAGCTTATTCATACCGGTGGTTTCGGTATCGAGAACAATCTGTCTGGTAGGTGTTGTTAGCATATTGCAGTGCTCATAGCGCTCGTTTATGTCAGACTTGGCTTTTATATTCTGATGGAAGAGTCTACCAGAGATGCGCAAACAGGTAGAAATTTTCACCGACGGATCTTGCCTCGGCAATCCGGGACCCGGTGGTTACGGCGCAATATTGCGCTACAAAGAGCATGAAAAACCCTTTAGTGCGGGTTATCGACTGACAACCAACAACCGCATGGAGCTGATGGCCGCTATCGTCGCACTCGAAGCGCTAACCGCCCCCTGCGACGTGACGCTCAGCACCGACAGCCAGTATGTTCGCCAGGGAATAACCCAGTGGATCCACAACTGGAAGAAACGTGGCTGGAAAACCGCTGACAAGAAACCGGTGAAAAACGTCGATTTATGGCAACGGCTGGATGCCGCGATTCAGACGCACACCCTGAACTGGATGTGGGTCAAGGGCCACGCGGGCCATCCTGAGAACGAACGCTGTGACGAGCTGGCACGTCTTGCCGCCGGAAATCCTACGCTCGAAGACGTAGGTTATCAGCCAGAGAAATAGTCTGCACCGCGCAAGGGCTAGTCGTCATGCTCTTCGCGGTAGGACTTGTTTGCGCCGACGGGTTGGGCAATCGACTGTCGGCGTGCCTGCACTTTTTTAGCGGTGGGCAGCAGCGGCAGCGTGCGTTTACGTGCCACGATAACCGTCATACAACCGAGCGCCGGAAGATGCGCACTGAGCAGTTCCCCGCCGTGCCGGTGCCAGGGCAATACCTGAAACCGTGATTTAAACATCACTTCATAGTTGAGCAAACTCAGCCAGTCGATGAGCCTTGTCTGACTAAACATGCGGCTAATGTAAGGCTGCTTTTTACGCAGGAAGGGAACGCACTTTCCGAGCCCTATCACGCTAAGCGGCGCAAATCCGCTCAACACCAGCCAGCCATCGTCTATTAAAACTCTATCTACCTCGCGCAGTATACGATGCGGATCGGTGGCATAATTCAGCGTGTGGCACAGCAGACAGGCATCGACTGACTTCTGTTCAAACGGCAGATAGTAAGGGTCACCGAGCACGTGCAGCCCTTGCCCGTCGGGCGCAACGTTGACCTGATGCGAGATGGGACAATCTTCGCTGTTGATTTCAGTACTCAAATTGCCAATTTTAAGCAAATGAAAGCCATACAACTTGCTCCACCAGGGTTGCAGTTGTCTTTCAAGCGCGGCACGGTAGTAATCACCACGGGGAATGTCATCCCAGGATGAAGGCACCACGAGCTTTTTGCGGATATGTGCTGACTTCATGTTTTGTTTTCAACTTTCAGGCATTTGCTAAACAGGAGTTTGTCATGAATCTTATCAGTATTCCGGCCCTGCAGGACAACTACATTTGGTTACTTGATGACCAAAATGGTCATTGTGTGATAGTGGATCCCGGTGAGGCCGAGCCGGTGCTTGAGGCACTCGGAAAACGTCATCTGACTCCAACGGCTATCATGCTGACCCACCATCATCACGACCATGTCGGCGGCGTGAGGGCGATAATTGAGCGATTTCCCGCTGTAACAGTGTACGGCCCCGAAGAAACTTTGAGCAAAGGCGCTCAGATAATTCTTAAAAGCGGCGACGAGGTCGAAATCGGGGGGGTAAACTGGGCTATTTTTGCTACGCCCGGGCACACTTTAGGTCACATTTCATACTATAGCGCACCTTATCTTTTCTGCGGTGATACGATGTTTTCGGCAGGGTGTGGACGCCTCTTCGAAGGAACCGCCGAGCAAATGTACCAGTCGTTTCAACGCTTAGCCGAACTTCCGGACGAAACGCTTGTCTGCTGCGCGCACGAATATACAGTCTCAAACCTTAAGTTTGCACGCTCAATTCTTCCCGACGATTCTGATATCTCAACCCATGAAGAAACGGTGCTAGATAAGCGCAAAAAGGGGCAATCATCCCTCCCTACAACGCTCGGTTTAGAACGTAAAATCAACCTGTTTTTACGTTGTCATGACGTTGATTTACAAAACAATTTAAACATTAACGAAAGCATTACGACTGACTGGCAGGTTTTTGCGCTTTTGAGGCATCTCAAAGATAGCTTCTGAACCTTTTAGTTGTCTTTTTTGACGAGGCAAAGTAGTATTGCTCGTCTTTTAAGCAACTATGACACACACATGAAGGCTAATGCGATAATCATCATCGCCTCCGTGTTGTTGCTAGCTGGTTGTCAGGCGTCCAGGCAGGACGGCAAAATACCAGAACAGCACGCACAGAGTTTGTCTTCGGCAAGTCAAAGTGAAGCAGGAGAGTACACAGACGATGGGCAGTCGACGTCGGCGCAGTGGTTAGGTTCGAGTGACCCCAATGCGCAAAAGAATCTGTGGAACTTCATTGGCGACGAGCTGAAGATGAAGGTTCCGGATAATCCCCGGATCCGTGAGCAAAAACTAAAATATTTAAAAAATAAGAGCTATCTCCACGATGTAACATTACGGGCAGAGCCGTACATGTACTGGATCACAGAGCAGATTAAGAAACGTAATATGCCGATGGAACTAGTACTGCTACCCATAGTGGAGAGCGCTTTTGACCCCAAAGCAACTTCAGCAGCTAATGCCGCTGGGTTATGGCAGATTGTGCCAAGTACGGGTCGCAATTATGGTTTGAAAGATAACCAGTGGTATGACGGTCGCCGTGATGTTGTGGCATCGACAACCGCAGCGCTTGATATGATGCAAAACCTGAACAAGATGTTTGGCGGCGACTGGTTACTGACCGTTGCAGCGTATAACAGCGGTGAAGGTCGCGTGATGCAAGCGATAAAACAGAATAAAGCGAAAGGTCGCCCAACAGACTTCTGGTCATTGGCTCTCCCGCGTGAGACGTCGATTTACGTACCGAAGATGTTAGCGCTTAGCGATATTCTTAAGCACAGTAAAAAATACGGAATTAGCTTACCGAAGCCTGACGAAGACCGTGCTCTGGCGCGTGTCGAAGTAGGCCAACAGATGCAGTTAACTCAGGCGGCTGAGATGGCGGGCATGTCACTGACTAAGCTTAAATCCTTCAATACCGGCTATAAACGTAATGTTACGGCCCCTAACGGCCCACATTACATTGTGTTACCAAAGGCGCATGCCGACCAGCTCAAAGATTCCCTGGCTGATGAAGACATCAACGCAGTACAGGAAACGAGATTGGCCAGCAACAGCACGTCTGGTGCAGCTTCTTACAAGGTCCGCTCCGGCGACAGCCTGTCAGGGATTGCAGCTAGACTGAATGTGAAGTCCAGTGATTTACAGCGTTGGAACAATTTACGCTCGGCGAGCGTGCTAAAAGTTGGGCAAACCCTGCAAGTGGCAGACAGCGGCGTGAGTGGTAGCAACAGCAGTATTACGTATCAGGTACGTAAAGGCGATTCGTTGGCCAGTATTGCTCGACGTAACGGCGTGAACATCAAAGATGTGATGCGCTGGAATGCGGGCATGGACAACCTTCAACCAGGCGAGAAGCTGACGCTCTACGTCAGCGGCAAGCAGAGTCCTGAAAGTTGATACCGCACTGTAGTCGTTAAGAAAAAAGCACCTTCGGGTGCTTTTTTTATGCCTTTCATACCGTGACTTAGAGTCATAACCCCTTATATTTCAACAACCATAGACAACTGTAAGCCACGGTAAAACGTCGAACTGTGGACATTATGTGGACACGCTTTTTGCTTTACCCTTAAGCGGATTTAGCAAAACAGCATCATTCAGAAAGTCCGGCGAAAAGTGAGCATACGCCATAGTCTGAAGTATTTTTGTATGTCCGAGTATGCGCTGTAGGGTCACGATGTTGCCCCCATTCATCATGAAATGAGTCGCAAAGGTATGGCGCAAAACATGCGTTGACTGCCCTTTAGGTAAATCCGGCTTTACCTCTTTTAGCAACAACCTAAACTCTCCGTAATCTGCATCAGGAAACATCAGCCCGGATTTTCGGGTAAAAACTTCTTCAATGATTTCAGATGAAACAGGTACGGTGCGTTTTACAGATGTTTTAGTCTGAACGAAAGTTACTTTTCCATTCACCACGTGCTCAACCCTGAGCTTTTTCGCTTCCCCCCACCTGGCCCCGGTGCTTAGACATAACAACGCTAGCTTGTGGTTGTCGCCGGTTAAGGCATCAAGTAGGCGATCCATTTCTGGCTTGGAAAGAAAGCCCATAGCGGTCTGACTCTCCTTAACTTTCGTTATTCCCCTGATTGGGTTCTGACCATGATAAAGTCCAGAATTCGTCAAGAAAGTAAACATTCCAGATAAAACAGCAATGTTTCGGTTAAGCGTTGAAGCCTTATTCCCGGCCATCAATCTTTCAACACGATATTTTGCGATCATCTTGTTATCGATTTGGAAAACCGCAGGTGACCCCATGCAATCATCCATCCTCTTTAACTTCCCATGATAATCTACTCCATGCTCAACAGTTTTACCGTAATACTGCCACCACAGCTCAATTAACTCAGTTAGAGATCGCTTGTCTTTGGGTCTGGCAAGCCATTCTTTATCGTGGTAGTTCACCACAGTATATTTTTCGAAGGCTATAGCTTCATGTTTTTTATCAAACTTCCGCCGAATGCGTTTTCCGTTTCGTCCGGTCGGTCTTACGTCCACTTCATATCGACCATCTTCGAGCTTCTTAATCGCCATAGCGATGCCCTCCGATGAAATATGAATTTTGGTAACAAATAGTGAAAATATATTTCTTATAAATCGTTAACCAATCTTTTGGCCGGATTGGCCGGATGTTATTCCGTCTTGCCCACAGTGTGCGAGGGCCGGCGCAATTTGGCCGGCCTCTGGCGCTGTCTGCCCTGACATAAACCACAGTGTGTATTTTCTAAACTGCGGATGGCTAAGCAACCTCATCGTAACGTCTGTTGGGGGTGTAGATCTTCCAGTTTCATAGTAGGTTAAAGTTCCATAAGGAATGCCAACTAAATCAGATAGTTCCCTTCTATTTAGTCTCTCTGACTCCCGCATGACTACTAATTTGTCTCCAAGTGAGCTTGACACTTCGTTTAGATCTCCATAGTATTTTTCTAGATGTTGATTAATTGAGGTTGGATATCGACAAACAATCGCAAGCAATTATAAGCCATTGATTAGATCCAAATAGGAGATTAGCAGATGAGCAATAAGATCGTAAGTGTGTCTGATGCCATTCCTTATCCGGAATTTGCCCGCCTTATTGGGAAGACTCCTGAAGCTGTAAAAGGAATGATTGAAAAGAATAAGTTGCCCATTGTTGAAATGCGCAACCCTGAAAATCCTACCGCCCGTGCAGAGTCTTGGGTTTATCTTCCAGCCTGGAACACCGGATTAAAATTAGCTTTTGATAGCCGCCCGAAAGAAATCCGTGACGGCTGGCTAATGTGGCTAGGTCTGGGAGAACCATCAGCATGAAACAGCAATTATTTACTGCACCATTAAATGGACTCACTTCAGCACCGTTCTATATCGCCGCCAACTGTGTTTTGAACATTTACGACCTGCGTCAGGAGCATGGCAAAGGAGTTTGTGATCCAAATACTCCAGCTGAAATTGAGTGGGCCGCTGAACAGTTGAATTATCTCGCAGGTGTTGCAGCTTACACCGGTAGTAGGGAAGCAATTATCTTGAGGAACGCCGCAGATATCTGGAAGCGTTACGCAAGGAAACCTGATTTATTCCCCGTAGAAATTGAGGTCTGATAATGACTTTGACAACACAATCCCCATCACTATCTTCATTGTTGGTTAATCACCAGCGCCCCGCAAAATGGGCAAATAACGGTTTCTGGATGGAGTTACCCGCTGGCAGAAAATATATAGCCGATCCTAATGCTCCTCATTCCCAAGTCGTCGGTCAGGAAAGTCAGCGACCCCGATGGTTTGCCCGGTTGATGGGCATATTTTTTTGAAGGTGGCAGCTATGGAACAATTAAAAGAAATGTCGTTTAAGGATTTTGCTGTCGATTGGCGCATCAAGGCTAAAATTGCCAGTAATAATGCTGCACGCTTTTTTAATATGAATCCTCAACAAGATCGACATGGCGAGGAAGTTGGACGCGCAAACAGAGAGATGATTTTATTTCGCGCTAACAGGATTGCCATTCGGGAAGGAAAGGAGAAGCCTTTCCGTGAAAATGATGCTGATAAGAACTTTGTTGATTTTACCGAGGAACAAAGGATTTTTATTATCGACGCATTAAATGAAATCAGCCATTTTGGCAAAAACCTGCCGAGTTATATCCCTATAGCTGATTGTCGGATTAACATTTAAACCATAAAAATAATTTTCGGCGTTTTATTACGTCGGGTTTTACTCATTTAAAATTCAGGAACAGTCAATGATTAATTTTTCACTTAAATATTTTCTGAAGAGCTATCCACGCCGTACATTCGCTGTTGTGATTATCCTGTGCGGCAGTATTTGGTTAGCTGCCGCATTAGCAGCACTTGCTATCATCTGGGGTCTAGTATGAACAGCGTTGTGCGCTCACCTCTAAAATGGGTAGGCGGCAAAGCCAGCGTAATTGCCGAGTTACGCCGCCACTTGCCGGAGGGTAAGCGCCTGATCGAACCTTTTACGGGTTCTGCAACAGTGTTTTTAAATACTGATTATGACTCTTATGTGCTGGGTGATATTAATGGCGACCTGATCAATATGTTCAACATGATAAAGCGTAACCCAAGCCGATTTATTAGTTATGCGGCCAGCCTATTTAATAATGAAAATAACCCTATCTCTTATTATCAACTGCGTGATGAATTTAACAGATCAAGCAATCAGTTTTACCGTGCAGCAATATTCCTTTATTTGAACCGACACGGCTATAACGGTATGTGTCGTTATAACCAGTCGGGCGGATTTAATATCCCATTTGGGAAATATAAAAGCCCTTATTTTCCTGCTGCCGAGATCCGTACCTTTGCGGAAAAAGCAGATAAAGCCGTTTTCCTGTGCATGGATTTTAGCGAGTGCATAGAAATGGCGAATCCAGGCGATGTTATTTATTGCGACCCACCTTACATCCCTACTTCCAAAACTGCCGATTTCACGGCCTATCACACGGCGGGTTTTTCAATCGCCGACCAGCAACGCCTGGCTGATGCGCTGCGTGTTGCTTCTGCCCGTGGTTGTCATGTCGTGGCGTCAAATAGCGACTCACCAGAAGCCTTAAAGATTTATGACGGCTTCGAAATTAATCAAATCGACGCGCGCCGCTCCATCAGTTGCAAGTCTGATGGGCGTAATAAATCGCGTGAAATCATCGCAATAATGGGGGCACCGCTATGAATGTGAATCTCGCAACACTGGTTGCTAGTGAGATTTGTGATTTTTGTGCTGGCCTTGGGTGCATCGGGGAGCCTAAAGACCACGAGGCAATTCAGGCGGAACTGATGCGCCGCATATTACCTTTAGTTGGGTCCGTCGTAATTTTAGATGCGACTGAGCTTGTTGAAGGGCAAACAGTAGCGACAGATGCAGCCTGGTTGTATGGGGAGTTTGGCAACGAAGATGAGGCACAAGCATGGGAAGCCTTACTCTCAGGAGAGCTTTCTAAGCCGGAAGTAATTAACTGCTGGTCATGTGAAGAAATGCTGACTATCGGCGAACTATCTGAAAATGATGGATTTTGCTCTCACTGCAATAATGAAATTGAATTAAATGATGAATGATAATCGGGGGCGCAAAGCCCCCACGCCGCCGCCCCCATTCCGTGTAACTAAGCCTGCTGCACCTGAGTGGGCTTACTCATGGAATGCAGAACGCGAAGCAGTGCGCCCTGCTGAAATCCCAACCTATGCAGAAAAACATGCATCTGACCTTCAGATGTATGCGCAGCTTGCAGAAACTGCTCGCGCCTATGACATGCTCGACCAGCAGCCGGATTTTATTCAGCGCGTAGTCATGGGGACCATCACCAGCCTGGAACGCAGCAACGGCGCTAAACGGGCAAATATGTACTTAACGAAAAACTTCGTTGAGCGCATATTTCCACGTCTACACCTCGTTAATTCTCAATATCGCCTTGAAAAGCAGACCGCAGACAACATCAATTTTCACTGGATGTACAACAAGCTGCCAGATCTGAGTACGGAAAAAATTGACGCCTTGGCTGAGGATATTGCGCAGTTTATTGCTCTCGAATTGAGCAAGGTCAGTACTGAAGCCGAAGAGCACAATCTTTCTGATTTTAAAACCGCCGCCGCGATGCTCAAGCGCGCGAAGTCTATTGCCGGTGACGTTGGGCAACCCTTGCCTGTAAAGGGCAAAAAGAGGTTATCCCTTGATGATATGACGCCCATTATTGCTCGCCTGCTCTCCCCTGATTGGTGGAAAAGAAAGCTACGCCGTCAGGCCGCAATCTGGCGCGAACATCTGTATATCGCGTTTGGTCAGGTGAGCAAGAAAACCAGCCCATACGCCAGCCGCAAGACCATTCTTGAATGGCGTGAGCAAAAGCGCCGCACGCGTGAGTTTTTGAAATCAATGGAGCTGGAAGACGAGGAAGGTAACCGCATAAGCCTGATCGATAAATATGATGCCAGCGTATCAAATCCGGCGATCCGTCGCTGTGAGTTAATGACCCGCATTCGTGGCTTTGAAAATATCTGTGAAGAGCTGGGCTACGCCGGTGAGTTTTATACCATCACGGCTCCTTCCCGCTACCACGCCACCAATGTTCATGGGCACCGTAACCCGAAGTGGGACGGCACTAGCCCATCTGGAACACAAAAATATCTCTGCAATATATGGGCGAAGATACGCGCCAAGCTGGCCCGCAAAGAAATTAGTATTTTTGGCATACGTGTTGCGGAGCCGCACCAGGATGGGACACCCCACTGGCACATGCTGATGTTTATGAAACCTGAGCATGTCGACACTGTTCGACAAGTCATAGCTGATTACGCTATGGACGAAGACGCCTATGAATTACGAAATGACAGAGCACGCAAGGCACGTTTCCATGTTGAACCCATCGACCCAGACAAGGGCAGCGCCACGGGTTATATCGCAAAATACATTTCTAAGAACATCGACGGCTTCGCGTTGGACGATGAAACAGACGACGAGTCAGGAAAGCCACTGCGGGAAATGGCAGCATCCGTTTCTGCCTGGGCGGCACGCTGGCGTATTCGTCAGTTTCAGTTTATTGGGGGTGCGCCGGTCACGGTTTATCGCGAACTTCGCAAGCTGGAAGACAGTGAAACAGCGCTGGGCTTATCTGTCGAGTTTGCCACCGCGCATTTCGCTGCTTATTGGAGCGATTGGGCTGGTTACACCAACGCACAGGGCGGGCCGTTCGTGAAGCGCTCCGCACTGGCCGTCAAGAACTGGTATGAGTCCGGCGAAGAGCTATCAGCCTTCGGCGAGGAAGTGGTGAGAATTCGCGGCGTTTATGACACACAGGTCGGGAGCGACTGCCCGATCATCACCCGATTGGTTGAGTGGAAGATAGTGCCCAAGCGTGCCGTTGATTTGGCCGTTGATTTGAGCGGCGCGAACGCGACGCCTTGGAGTTCTGTCAATAACTGTACGGGACCGTTTGACAGGCCGCAGGATGATAGAATTGGAAGTGATTTTGAAATAACCGACCTTCAAAGTATGACCCCCAAAGAGCGGCGTAAGCTGCTAAGAACAGTCAGGGATGATGAGACGAAGAAAAAAGAGGAAAGACGCACCAGAGCGTGGCACAACCACTTCAGGCTAATTTTTAAACCGGAGGTTGTAGAGAAAATGCGTGAAGCTTCGAGGGTTGCATACGGGATTGAGTTAAGTCTCGGAGAAATAAAATATTTGATTGACGGCAGGGCTATGCACTGCGGCGATGAATCCTTTAGAGGATACGCCGACGGGGAAATTTATTCAGTTCCAGCCGTACCGGAGCCACTGAAACGATTTGAAAAATTAAGGCAAAAGTACGGACCGAAAGCTGAAACTGAGCAGCAGGAATTAGTCAGAAAGCACCTTGAGAAAATGTGAAGCTTATTAAGGTTAAAAATATGGCACCAAACATTTCTCATTACTTAGTTGACAAAACACAGAAATTGCACCAACATCTCGATTGACAAAATCAATTTTTTGCACCAAAACTTACTATTATATAGCCAATCGAGAGAGCTTATTATGCCGAATACGAGTTTACCTTGGGAGTTTCATCAGCAATTAAGCGCTGAGCGACTAGCAATTATTGCTGAGAATCTTTTAAAGGTTCTTGATGCCACCCACGAGCAACTTTCAACGCCGCTGGATGATAATTACACCCGTGGAACTTGTACTTTTGGCAGGCAGCGCCAATCTCTGATTCAACTTTGTATGGAAGGCGGCCAAGAGTGGTTAACTTTAGTTAATCCTGGAATGGATCTAACCTTCAGTATTGATACAATCCCTATCCGTTTTTTTGCAGATGACCCAGAACATCCTAGAAAACCAGGCTTTTTCAGACGAAATAGCGTGGACCAGTTGTGGGCACCTGAAGTCACAATCCCCACCCTTTGGCGATTTGTTGTTGAAAAGCCAGAGTTCGAAGGCGAAGGAGCTCAAATCCATCTAGTAGGCTACAACCCTATGGGAGAAGTCTTATCCAAGTGGACATATGGTGAGGATAAGATTGCCGTGCTGCATTCAGTAGACAATACCCCGCCAGCACCAGTGCACGTGGAATTGGATGAAATTAGCCCATCCGTGCCTGATAAAGCTAGCGATAAAAAACGCAATAACGAATAAAGGTGAAAAGTGTTCAACGGTTCTAATTTACGGTTGGCTCGTCTGTATCACGAGCTTTCACTTGAGCAGGTGGCTGAGCGTGTCAATAAAACTCGCCAGTACATACAGCGGCTGGAGACCGGCATTGCTGTACCCACTATTGAGCTTGCTAATGAATTGGCTACCGTTTTAAAAGTTGCCCCTGTGTTTTTTGACACGGATGAACAATCTCCTTTGAATGAGGAGATTGTTCACTTCCGTAAACGCAGTTCAACAAGAGTGGTAACTAAATTAGCAACTCTCGCAAAAGCGGAACTTTACAGACGCCTTATAGAAGTTTTCGAGCAGAATCTCAATCTCCCCCCGGTTAGATTCGAACAGATTGATGCACACACCCAGGATGAAATTGAGAAAGCTGCGGAGAAATGTAGGATTGATTGGGGCTTAGGACTTGGCCCAATAGATAATATGACTCGTGTTGCTGAGAAAATGGGCGCGTTCGTTACATCTTTCGATTCGGTTTGTGACGAAGTTGATGCTCTTTCTGTTCCTCTTGAAAGGCCTTTTATCGTCAGGAACACTGCCAAAAAATCTCCGTGTCGACAACGTTTTGACATCGCACATGAGGTTGGCCATCTTGTTCTTCATGGTGGAATATCAACTGGGGATCGGGCTACAGAATCAGAAGCCAACCGTTTTGCTTCTGCAATTTTATTACCTCGCAGCGCAATGGCTAAATATTTCCCTCGTCCTATTGGCGGGCGCATCGATTGGCAAGGATTAAGCGAATTTAAGCTAACTTGGAAAGTTAGCAAAGCAGCAATTATTTACCGTGCTCATCAATTATCGCTTCTCAGCGATGCACAGTACAAAACTGCTTTTTTTGGCCTTAAGAGGAAAGGCGAAGCAATTGAGGAAAAAGAAGACTATTTGATTGCTCATGAAAAACCAGAGTTATTTCACCGAGCAATGCGGGTTTTGTTAAAAGATCTAAATATGGATGCCGAAAGTCTGGCAAAACGGCTTAAAATATCGGTCCCTATGCTTTTAGAACTTGCCAATGATCCAGATCTCCATAATAGCAGTCTTGACTGTGCCTCAGGTAACGTAGTTTCCCTCCTCGCTTACCGTAACATGACAGCTTAGCTTTAAAAATTAGTCCCTGCTCCGGCAGGGTTTTTTTATCATATTGACTAGTTAAATATTCCAGTTTTGCCAACTTAAAATCGCTGCAAAAAAATGCATTGAAATGCACAGTTTAGATCCCACCTTCTGGAACCTTCCAGGCCACACGGGGCGCGGGATTGGCCGGACTGCAAAAGTGCAAAAAAAAGCACCATTTTTGTGCGCGGGCGAGGCGGGGGAGCAGTCGCGCGCTGAGAGGGGGTACATAGGGCATTCCTCCAAAATCGTTTTTTTGGCCGAAAATCGGCTCAATTTGAGGTTTTGAGCGGTGCGCCCATGCCTTGCGTAGGAAATGAGAAAGCCCCGCAGCATGGCGCTGAGGGGCTTGTAGAAGGGGTGAGGTTCGGGTTATTGAAGGCGGATCAGTTGCTGTTTTCTGCCAAGGCGTAAGGGGTAAAGCTGAACACCTCAACGCCCATCCAGTCATTCAGGTCCTTCAGCACTTCCTGAATGGGGTACAGTTCATTGATAGCAAACACCTTGGCCGCCTTTTCAATATCACCTAGCCCCCCGGCGTTGTTGGGTATCACACCCATGAGCTGCGGAGGGACACGATGCACGGCCAGCATATCGTCACGGGTCGCATCCTTAATCCCGGTAAATTCATCCTTTGCGGCTATCTGGCTAAATGGCATGATCTGCAAGCCGTCTTTCTTGCCCCCTGCGGCATAGACAAAAAGATTTTTAAACGCTCCGCCTCCCCTCGCATCTTTCAGTGAGCGCTTAAGTTTCTCGACGTCACTACTGTTGGCGACGGGGTCAGTGAGGTAAACAATCACCCCGGCATGACTGCCGTTGATGTAATAATTTCGGCGAAACAGCGTGGCCTCACCGTTTAGTAAAATGGACTGCATGGCGGACATATATTCCGGTGTGCCGTAAATCTCCTGATGAATGCTGGGGCTGCGCAGGTGGTAAACCTTGCCGGGCGGAAATGCGTAGTCTTCGTTGTAGTAGGTCACGAACCAGTACTGATCCAGGTCCTCGCCGCGCCGCGTGTACTTCGCCAGGGTATGCTTCAGCTTCAACGGCTCGCCTAGCCGGTTTTCCCTGAGTTCAAGATATGCATTCCCGAACACCAGATAATCCATGATGAACGCGCTGGCGTCTTGCCTGGACAACAGCGGATGCGGTTTGTAGCAGGACATAATCACATTACGCTTAAAAATCAGCGGCGACTGATGATGCACGGCCCCTTCCAGCATACGCGCTAGGCCATAAGGGCTAATCGGCGGCTCATACCAGCGCCCATTTTTAGCGCACTCCATGCAGTCCTGCAGATCACGTTGGTCCATGATGGGGGTAGAGTCACCGAAGCTAAAAGACTGGATTTCATCAATCGGTTGCTGCACTGAGTCGCCGGATTGCAGGGTATCACCTGCGGCATTGAGACTGACTTTATGGGTGGTTTTACGGCGGCGGCTCATTATTAAAACTCCTCAACGAAACTTTCAGTACCACTACCGGCATCATTGCCGAGTGGCTCATTTTGCAGGGCATGCATGGTTGCCCATGCCAGGTCACCGTGGCTGCTGCCGCGCTTACGGTCAGAGGCATAGGAGGTCTGGCCGCCCTGCGTGATAAATTTTCTGATGGTCATGAAGCTGGTCACGACATCCATCATCCCCGCGTCATATTCAAAGCGTCCGGCGCGAATAACCATTTGTGCTTTCAGTACCAACTGGCGTTTAACGGCCGGGGTATAGGTATGCTTTTGTGCCGCCGGGAAAAATTTCACGACCAGCTGATACACCGCCTCGCCAATGCCGGTCCCGTCTATATCGATATGCTGGACGTCATAAATATGGGTCAGCTGTTTGATGAAGTTCGCCTGCTCTTCAAACTCCATACCGCGCAGCTGATGGCGTTCAATCACGCGGAACTTGCCACCGGGCACCATGGGCGGAGCCAGGACGACGAGACCGGCACTGTCCCCCTTGTCGCTGTTACCGTTAGGGTCGTAACCTATCCATACCTTGCGATTGCCCAGCGGGCGCGGGGCGTAAGGGTTCCAGTCCGGCCAGATGCCGCTGTAACCGTCCACGCCGCAGCCTATCAGCGCGTTATAGTTAAATGCCCTTTCCCCCTGCTTCACGAAGATGCAGCGATAGAGGTTATCGAATTCATCCGGACTGTTTTCGTTCTGGATCTCTTCCAGGTCAATCAGCGTGAAACCCTGATCGATAACGTCATGCACCGTCACAATTTGACGCCAGATATTGTCCCCGCACAGCTTCCCGTCCTTCAGTGCCTTATGACTAAGGTCTAATTCCGCCCTGTCTTTCTTGCCTCGACCGCTGTTGAACAGGTTACCAGACCAGAATTCATAGGCTTCATGCTCTTCGCTGGACGGCGTTGAGAAATAGGTACGCCGCAAGCCGACGTGCGTCGCCATGCCTGCCGCCACTTTTCGCAAATTCAGGAAGTTAGCGACCCAGAACGCCTCATCAAAATAGAGGTCACCGGTATAGGATTGCGCGCTGGCCGCCGAGGTGCCGAGAAAATACAGCGTCGCCCCGTTGGATAAAATAATTTCATCCCCGCCTTTCAGCTCCACGCCAATGCTACGCGCCAGAAAAATAATGAATTTCTTGAACTGGAACGCCTGGGCACGGGAGGCCGACAGGAAAATCTGGTTCGTGCCGGTTTCCAGCGCCCTGAGCAGCGCCTCGCGTGCAAAGTACCAACTGGCCCCAATCTGGCGCGATTTCAGAATGAAGCGGTTGCGCAGATTCCTTTGCTTATACCAGCGCTTTTGATGTTCATAGAGCGACTCCATCACCAGGGCGCGCAGCTCGGCAACCTGCTCCGCGCTGAAGTGGTTTTTAGGTGCCTTCTCCTTTTTCTCCAGCTGCTTTTCTTTGCGCTCATCGCGCGACAGCCGGGCCATTTGTCGCCCGAGTAAATCAATCGTCTTGTAGTCCTGGGCGCTTAAGTCCTCCTTTTCAATCAGCCGCAGATAGCGAACCTCGGTTCGCTCCACCGCACGTTCAATGAACGTGGCTGCGTCCCAGGCGTCGCGCCGACGCCAGGAATAAATCGTGTTGGCACTCACCCTAAGCCGCTGTGCGATTTGGGGGATGCTGTAAGCCTGCCAGTAAAGGCTTTTGGCTTCGATGCGGGGATCGGTCGTGGTTTTCATGGGTACAGGCTATCGCGTGCGCGGGGGCAGGAATATCACCGGAGATTGTCGCTGACCTCTGACAATTCCTATGTGTGGCATGCATTTGCCGGGCGATTGAATATAGGGGCACAGGGTGAAACCACCACTAATTAACCGGAGTTTGAACGATGCCAAAGTCTAAGTTTTTCCGCGTGGCCGTAGAGGGTGCGACCTGCGACGGACGCACGCTGGAACGCCAGCACATTCAACAAATGGGTGATAGCTATAACCCGCAGGTTTATGGCGCGCGCTGCAATCTGGAACACCTGAGAAGCCTTTTCCCGGATAGCGTGTTTCGTATGTATGGCGATGTGCTGGCGCTGAAGGCTGAGGAAATCAGTGACGGCCCACTGAAAGGCAAGCTGGGCTTGTATGCGCAAATTGACGCCACCGACGAGCTGGTTGGGTTGAACAAGTCCCGCCAGAAGATTTACAGCAGCATCGAAGTGAGTCCGAAGTTTGCCGATACCGGCGTTGCTTATCTGGTGGGGCTGGCATTTACGGATTCACCGGCAAGCCTCGGTACCGAAATGCTCCAGTTCTGCGCCAGCAGCCCGGTTAACCCGCTGGCGGGCCGTAAAACTGATCCCTCCTGTTTCTTCACCGTCGCCGCAGAAGTGGCTCTGGAATTCGAAGACGATGCGCCAGAAGCCAACCGCGGAAAAGGTTTTTTCAACAGCATCAAAGAGCTGCTTAACAAAGGGCAGCGTCAGTTCTCAGCTGAAGCCTCTGAGATCCGCGAAGCGGTCGAAGTGGTGGCACAGTCGCAGGCAGATACGCTGGACCGCCTTGATACCTTCAGTCAGCAATTAGACAAGTTTGCCGACGCTGAGGCACTGAAAAGCCTTAAAGGTGACCTGGCCGACTTGAAGGCAAAGCTGGAGAAACAGGACAGCAATTTTAACCAGCGTCCACCATCACACGGCAGTGCCAACGGTGCCGATCAGACCCTTCTGGCTGACTGCTAAGACCGCAAGCCATTAACCGAATTTGAGCGTAAGGAAAGATATCATGAAGAACGAAACCCGCCTGAAATGGGACCAGTACAACCAACGCCAGGCGCAGCTTAACGGCGTATCCGCGCAGCACGTGGATAAACACTTTGCTATCGCGCCGAGCATTTCGCAAACGCTGGAAGACAAGGTGCAGCTGTCTAGCGAGTTTTTGCAAAAGGTCAACGTGGTCGGCGTGCCTGAGCAGGAAGGTCAGAAGCTGGGCCTCGGTATCAGCGGGCCGGTTGCCAGTGCAAATTCCGGCAACACCGACCGCCGTGAACCGCGCTCCATTCTTACCCTGGACGATGACAAATACCGCTGCGAACAGACCAACTACGACACCTATATTCCGTATTCGCAGTTGGATATGTGGGCGAAGTTCCCGGACTTTCAGCAGCGTATTACTAACCAGATCATTAAACGCCGCGCGCTTGACCGCATCATGATTGGCTTTAACGGCACCCGCCGTGCCGATAAGTCGGATTTAAACGCCAACCCGTTGTTGCAAGACGTCAATATCGGCTGGCTGCAAAAGTACCGCACCAACGCCGCCGCGCGGGTCATGAAAAACGTGACGCTAACCAGTCGAGACGAATCCAACAAAATCCTTGCCAAGGGCATGTACAGCAGTCTGGACGCGTTGGCCTATGACGCAACCAGCTCGCTGCTGGATGAATGGTACAAGTCCTCGCCAGATTTGGTGGTGGTCTGTGGCCGTAATATCGTCACCTCCCGCGAGTTCCCGCTGATTAACGGTATCAGCGAGAACAACCCGAACAGCGAAGCGCTGGCCGGTCAGCTGATTTTGTCCCGCAAACAGATTGGCAATATGCCGACGTTTGTCGCGCCGTTCTTCCCGGACCACGCGATGTTCATCACCTCGCTCTCTAACCTGTCGATTTACTGGCAGGAAGAAAAACAGCGCCGGATGCTCAAGGAGGAGCCGGAATACAACCGCGTCGCGACTTACGAGTCGTCCAATGATGCGTTTGTCATCGAAGATTACGGCTTCGGCTGCCTGATTGAGAACATCACCTGGGCAGACGCTGCCGCCGGTGGCGCATAAGTCTTAACACCATGCCGGGGAATGCTCCCCGGCCTTCGGGGGAAACATCATGCTGACACCGGCAAGAAAGCATTTCGAGAACGTCATGGCGCAAAACCGTGGCAACGGGGCCAGCACGCTGGCTGACCAGACGGCCTATGAGCAAATCCTGCACCGGCTGCGCATCGACCAGAGCCGCCTGAAGGGCATTCAGGCAAACAGGGCCAAGGCCGAAGAAAAGCAAAAATTGCTGCCTGACTATCAGGGCTGGGTAGACGGCACGCTTGCCGCCGACAGCGGCCAGGCAGACGACGTGCTGACCCGCGTCATGCTCTGGCACATTGACGCCGGAAACATTGCCGAAGCCTTGCGCATCGGGGAATACGTCATTCGTCACAAGCTGGCAATGCCTGACAAATTCAACCGCACCGCCGCCGTGACGCTGATGGACGAAATTTGTGACCCCGTGCTCGCCGCCTTTAAGGCCGCGCCCAACGTGGCGACAGTGAATGTGGATTTACTGAAGGCGCTCGACGGTCTGACGGCCAATGAAGATGCCCCGGAAGCGGTGCGCGCCAAGCTGTGGAAAGCCATCGGTTACACGCTGCGCACGGTAGAAGCCACCCAGCCAGAAGCCCTGGAATATCTGCAAAAAGCCATTGCAGAATTCAGCGACATTGGCGTCAAGCGCGACATTGAGCTGCTTACGCGACTGCTGAAAAAGGCCGAGACAGAAACCCCGCTAACGGATGAATCGGAGATTAAACCCGAGGAAAAACCGGAGCCGGAGCCTAAGGCAGTACCTGCAAAAGCGAAGCGCCAGGCAACAGCAAAAAAGAACGCCACGGCGAAATCTAAAAAGCCAGCAGCCAGGAAAACGGTAACCGCTGCTGAGTAAAAGAATGTGCCCCCGCGCACCAGGGCGGCACGGCGGAAGTTCTCAACCTCGTTGTATGACTTCATGCCGTCCACCGCCCGACCTGTTGAGAGCGAACGATGAGCCTGGTAGCCAAAGCAGCAATTAACCCCCTCGAAGGGAACGCCGATGACATCAACGACGGCGGCGCAAAAGTCACCAGCGGCCCCTTTTGGCCGGAAATACGCCTGGCTGACCTGCGTCTCAGGATGCGGCTTAACGGCCTGGTCACGACTGACCGGCTCAATGAGTCGGCCACCGAGGCGGTGGTTTACGTAAACAAGCAGCTGGCTGACTGGAAATTCAACCAGGCAGGCTACGCCGCCCTTGAAGACGTGCCCGCAGAGGTGATTAACGACACAACGGTATTGGTTTTTCGCTATCGACGCGCCGTGTATTCCATCGCCAAGGCGCTGTTAACCGAAGGCTATCGGGATTTTGACACCACGGCACAGGGTGAAAAGCATGCCCAGGCGCTGACCTCGCAGATTGACACGCTATGGCGAGACGGTAACTGGGCAATACGCGATATCCAGAACCTCAGTCGCGGACTGGCGGAGCTGGTCTGATGGACGTTATGGCCTTGCAGGGGGATACGCTGGACCTTGTGTGTTATCGCTATTACGGCAAAACGGCGGGCGTGACAGAGGCCGTGCTGAGTGCCAATCCGGGGCTTTGCGAAGGCGGCCCGTTACTTACGGCCGGTCAGGTTATCACCCTGCCTGAGCTTGCCGCCGACACGGAAAACAAAGCGGAGATAGTACAGCTATGGGATTAAGCATGGAGCGCCTGACGGCCTTTCTGTCTTACCTGCCTTCGGCGTTTCTGACCACGATTGGGATCGTGTCACTGGCGCAGTGGTCAATGCTGGCGGGGATTGTTTTAGGCGTGCTGACTTACCGCCTTAACAAAAGCCATAAGCGGCGGGTCGAGAAGGAAGAAGAAAAACGCACGGCCATTCTTGAAGATCTGGCAGCCAGGGCGACGCAGCACAACATGAATGACGTGGTGTGCACCCTGCAGGATATGGCACGTACTGAAAAGAGGCGGTCAACGCCATGAGCATAAAGAAAAAAGCAGTAACCTGCCTCGTGACGGCGATCATCGCGATTGTAGGCGTGAAGTACGCCGGAGAGGTGCGCACCAGCGCACAGGGTCTGGCCCTGATTGGCGATGCGGAAGGCTGTCGGCGCGACCCTTACCTTTGCCCGGCCAACGTACTGACGGCGGGGATTGGCTCAACGTCCGGCATCAATATTTCGCACCTTTACAGTGATGCGGAAATCGCCGCGATGTGGGTGGAAGACCTGCAACGCGCCGAGCGCTGCATCAATAAAAATTTCCATGGCGACGAGATGAACCAGAACCAGTTCGACGCCATGGCGTCAGCAGCATTCAACATGGGGTGTCTTGGGCTGATGTGGTTTACCGACAGTCGGGGCGTGCGCCAGCGCACCACAATTTGGAAGCATGCACAGGCCCGCAGCTGGGCTGCCATGTGCAACCGCCTGCCCGATTTTGTGAACGGCGGTGGAAGAAAACTCCCAGGGCTGGTTAAGCGCCGCGAAGCCGAACGCGTGATGTGCCTGGAGCCGGTGACATGATGTCGGTCAGGCTGCCGCCGCTGCTGCTGATGTCAGTTATCGCCGTGCTGGCCGTGGTGACCAGCGGGTTTCTGTGGCATCGCGCGGCTGACGCAAACGAGGCGCTCAGGCAGGCGAATGCGCGGGCTGACAGTACCGAGGCCATGATTAAAAACGTGCAGTACACGCTGAAAATATTCAACGACATAACGCAAGGCCGAGCCGATGAAAAAGAACGTGACAGGCAGGAAGGTGAAACGCGCCGCACCGCGCTGCGCAATGATTTGCAGGGTGACCGCTGCGCTGTCGTGTTTGTGCCTGCTGCTGCTGAACGTCGCCTGCTCGACCGTGCAGCGCGTGACCGTGCCCGCGCCGTGCCTGGCACTACCGGCGGAAATCCTGCAACCCACACCGGTGCCCTACCCGCCGTTAAGCGGTGAGCATCTGACCTACGGCGAAACAGTGATATGGGCCGATGCGTTGCTTGACGCGCTGGACAGTGCAAACAAAGACAAGGCCGCCGTCCTCACTATCGAAAAACGGCGAACCCAAACGGGAGGGGCACATGTTAAAGGCTGAATTACTGCGCGCGCAAATCGTCGCCCACAATCAATTTTTCCGTGAAAACCCTGACCAATTAGAGGTCTACGTAAAAAAGGCGCAGGTGATTTCCACCGGCAGGCCGTCGCCGTCGTTCACCTACGTGTATGACCTCAACGTGTTGGCGATGGATTACCCCGGCAATATTGATGACCTCACCCTCCCGATACTCACCTGGGCGTATGTCCATCAGCCGGAGCTGCTGTTTAACCCGGCAAAACGTGAAGACGGGATTGGCTTCGAGGCGGAGATCCTGAATAACGATACCGCCGATATCTTGTATGTCATCAAGGCCAGCGAATTGGTCATCGTGACTAAAGACCCTGACGGCAAGGTGACGGTCACGCACCGCGACCAGCCGAGGCATTTTGAAGACGAGCCAGGCAATCAGTGGTCGGAAATATTGGTCAAGGCCGCTGACGGCGATGAAATAACGCTGCCGGAGGGTCCGTAATGTCTGAGACTCCCTTGTTTCATGAGCTTGATGCCCTTTTGCATGACGTTGTGGGGGTGGCAAAACCGACTACGCGCCGCGCCATGGCCCGGCGTATCGCGGGTGACCTTCGCCGCAGCCAGCAAAAGCGCATCGGCCAGCAGAAAAACCCCGACGGCACGGCCTTTGAAGCCCGTAAAAAAAAGACGCTGGGCACCCAGGGCGGGGTCAGCTTTATACGTGATGGTGAAGTCAGGCGCTTAAGGAACTGGCGTCACAGCAAGGGGCGCTACGGGGACAGAATGATCACCGGCTTTGATGAAGAAAAAGGCGGCATTCGATCCTTTCTGCGCGCGGACATTGAGCGCTATCTGAGTATTGATTTAGCCAGGAAAACAACAGCAAAAACGTCAAAGAATCCGATGTTTCGCAAGCTGCGCGCCGCGCGATTCCTGCGGGCAGACGCTTACCCGGAGGCGGTCGTGGTGGGCTTTAAAGGGAGTGCGGCCAAGATTGCCCGCGTTCACCAGTATGGTCTGACTGACCAGGTCGCTCACCGTGCGAGCGCCAAGTATCCCGCGAGGAAGTTGCTGGGCCTGACGGAGAAAGACATTGACGCCATCGCTGACGCCGTATTCAGCGCGCTAGAGGGAGCAGGACAATGACCATCGCCGAGCTGTACAGATTACTGATGAACCTGATCCGCGTTGGCACGGTCAGCGAGGTTGACCCGGTGAACTACGTGGCACGGGTCAAAACCGGCGCAAATGAAACCGACTGGATACGCTGGGGCGCGCAGCGAGCCGGGGACGGCGTGACGTGGTGGGCACCTTCGGTGGGCGAACAGGTTGTGATCCTTTCGCCTGGCGGGGAGCTGGAAAACGCGTTTATTGCGTTCAGCCTGTACGCCAGCGATGCCCCCCCGCCTGATCCGGGCCTGACGTCACGCGTCACCACATACCCGGACGGTGCCAGGGAAAGCTATGACCCGGCCAGCGGCATGCGCCGGTGCGAAGGCATTAAAGGTGCGCTGCTGTCGGCCAGCGGCACGCTCACCCTTGAACTGGCGCGCCTGATCATCAATGCCGAGGTGGTGATTAATGGCGAGGTTATCCAGGGCGGCGGCGCGATGAGTTCCAACGGCATCATTGTCGATGCGCATGGGCATAAAGGAGTCAAAAAAGGCGATGACATTTCTGAGGGGCCGGTATGAGCAGTAACTGGAAAGGTATGAACAGCACAACCGGCAAAGCTTGCGAGGATGAAGCGCATCTGCGGCAGTCAATTGCCGACATTCTCATGACGCCCCTGGGAAGCCGTGTTATGCGCAGGGAATACGGCTCTGCTGTACCGTCACTGATTGACGAGCCAGACAACGACGTCACGCGCCTGCGGTTGATAGCTGCCGCCGTGATCGCTCTTTGGCGCTGGGAACCGCGGATAACGCCCTCGTCCGTGACTTTTGCACACAGTGAACAAGGTGCACTCACCATGCAAATAACATCGCAGCGCAGTGATTCGTTAAGCGCTGTTACAACCGATATCACGCTAACGGGAGGCGTATGAGCGCAGTGATTGATTTATCCCAGCTACCTGCGCCTGAAGTCGTGGAAACGTTGGACTATGAAACCCTTTTAGCTGCCAGCAAAGCCCGGTTGGTTGCGCTCTATCCGGCAGACGAGCAGGCGGCCATTGCGCGCACGCTTACCCTGGAATCAGAGCCGATTGTCAAAATATTGGAAGAAAACACCTACCGCGAAATGCTGTTGCGCCAGCGCGTAAATGAAGCCGCCAAGGCGGTTATGGTGGCTTACGCGATGAATACAGACCTCGACCAGCTGGCCGCCAACAATGACGTGCAGCGCCTGGTTATTACGCCTGCCGATGCAGAGGCTGTGCCGCCGGTCGCGGCCGTGATGGAGGCTGACGCTGATTTGCGCCAACGCATCCCCGCCGCCTTTGAGGGCATGAGCGTGGCGGGGCCGTCCGGCGCTTATGAATATCACGCGGCCAGCGCCAGCGGGCTGGTTGCCGATGCCTCCGCGACCAGTCCGGCACCGGCTGAAGTGGTAGTGACCATTTTGTCACGCGACGGCGACGGCACGGCCTCGGCTGAATTACTGGCGACGGTAAGCACGGCGCTCGACGACGAAGCCGTGCGCCCGGTGGGCGACAGGGTCACGGTGCGGTCGGCGGAAATTGTGAACTACGAAATTGAGGCAACGGTATTTGTTTACCCAGGTCCCGCGATTGAGCCGATTTTAGCGGACGCGAAGGCGCGGCTGGTTGCCTATATCAACGAACAGCGCCGCCTCGGGCGCGACATTCGTCACTCGGCCATTTACGCCGCCCTGACCACGCAGGGGGTGCAGCACGTCGAGCTGACTTCTCCGCCTGCTGACGTGGTGCTGAATAAGACGCAGGCCGCCAACTGCACGGCCTACACCATTACGTCGGGCGGCTCAGATGAATGATTTGCTGCCCTCCGGCTCCACGCCGCTTGAGCGCCACGCGGCCGAGGCCTGCGCAGGCGTCAGCACGTTGGCCGTGCCGCTGCGCGACCTGTGGAACCCGGACACCTGCCCAGTGAATTTCCTGCCCTATCTGGCCTGGGCTTTTTCCGTTGACCGCTGGGACGAGAAGTGGACGGCGGCAGAGAAACGCCAGGCCGTGAAAGAGGCGTTCTACATTCACCGTCGCAAAGGCACGGTAGCGGCCATCCGGCGCGTTATCGAAAACCTCGGTTACGGCATGACGTTAACGGAGTGGTGGCAGGTCGCCGACCCCGCAGGCACGTTTCGCCTGACGATTGACGTCAACGAGATAGGCATTACTCCTGCAATGGTGAATGAGCTTGAGCGGCTGATAGGGGATGCACGGCCAGTCAGTCGCCCTATCTCACAGCTTGCCCTGTCGGTGAAAGTCGCGGGCGTCGTCAGCGTCGGTACCGCCCTGTATGACGGCGACATTCTCACGGTTTACCCGCTGGACTATCAGCCTGAGGACAGTATTTTTTATGACGGCATCGCCCATCACGACGGCAATGTTATGTATTCGGAGAAAGCAGAATGACAACTATCACAGAGGTGCCGTCGTGGGATGAAAGTATTCATCAAATCCAGCGCGGCGAACGCGTAGAGGGTGGCCGCGACGGTGTCGCCAATATCCAGGCCTCGCAGCTGGCTAACCGTACGCGCTATTTAAAGCAGGCTTTACAGACTATCCCGGATTATCGGGAGTTTACCTTTTACACCACGGCTTCAGACCCTGACGGCACGATTGCCGGGCTGGCTGCCACACGCTCGGGCCAAACGTTCAGAGTGGGCCAGGGCGTCAATGCGGACATCGGTTTTACGTATTACTCCAACATTGAGGGGACCGCCTTCGCTATCGCCTCTTTCGCCGGTAAGGCGGCCTATGACCGGCAAATACAGCAGGAGGACAGAGACTGGCGCACCCAAATGCAGTTGCAGCAGCGCGCCGCCGCCGACCAGCGCCAGCAGGAGAGCACCGAGTTTAATGCCTGGTACACCACCTGCCAGAGCGTGGCGAATACCTTCGTGAATGCCCAGGAAGCGCGCCTTGATACGTTAATTCTGAATGCCGAGGACGTGCCGCTGGGTGATTACACCACGGGGCCGCTGACCCTTAAGGCCGCGAATAACACCATTACGCATGGCGGCTACACCTACAAGCCCAAAGCCAGCACGGCGCTGCCTTTTACCACCACGGGCAATACGGAAAACACGTGGGCGCAGGACGCCAGCAAGTTCCGCCTGATGAGCGATGCCACCTTGCGCCAGGCGCTGGGTACAACGTCGGGCGCGACGAACATCGGCCTGCATCACGGCACGCTTAACGATGTGATTGGGGATGTGGTCTCGGTCGAGCAGTTTGCCGTCGCCGGAGAAACCACCTGGGAAGGGGCCATTCAGCGCGCCTTTGATTGGGCGGTCGCGCACGGCAAAAGCCGCATTTGGGGACCGGCCGTGTACGACGTCAAATCGACCATTTTCTGGCGCCATTCCGGCGCGAGCAAAATCCGTCTGGAGCTGGGCGGACTGCGGGCAACCGATGACTGGCCGAAAAATACCAACCTCTGGGACGCGACGCCGTTTTTCAAGATTGGCGACAATAACGGCAACATCACTAACTTCGAGCTGGTCGTGGGCGTCGTGGATGGCAACGACCGCGCCGACGTTATTCAAACCACAGGCTACGGTTTTTCGCTGGCGCTGCTCGACATCGGCTATGCGCACAACAATATTTCGGTTATCCATCTTGGCGGCCAGAATTTTAACACCGGCTCGGTGGATGCCATCGGCAAAAACTGGTCAGGAAACTGGCTCGGCGCACTGATTCAGAACGGCCAGAATGCGTCCAATGCCATCGCCGAAGGATGGCGCATTAACGTCATGTTCAATGCGGCAAACAAGGTGGGCGGCGTCTGGTTCCGACGCACGGGGCAATATGGCCGCGTGCTTGGCAGCATGGACTACAACGGCACGTCACTCTCTGTCGTCAAGCTCTCCGCCGTCACGGGCCTTGATGATACCGGCAACACGCGCGGGCTGCGCTGCACGAACGGCAGCGCCTCCGCCGAGTTCCTTTTCTATTACATGTATCACGGGTCGCTGTATGTGGTGTTGCTCGAAGACGTCGACGTGCAGATTAACCAGAACACCCATACCGGGCGCGGAAGTTCGTTCAAGCCGGGCGAGGTGCTGACCTTCCCTGATTTGCCCGGTACCACGTTTACCGTCGGGTCCGTCACGGTCGCGGGCGATAACTACGCGTATGCGAACTACTTCGACCTGCTGCACGATTTCCAGCTGGCACCGTTTGGCAAGATTGACGTCAATTGCGGCTACATGGCGGGCGTTATCGGCGGCAACCTGCACAGCTCCCGATTCTTTTATTACAACGTGTTCGACGGCCTGACCGATAAATGGAATGGCCTCACGGTCTCCCATTCCGGCAGCACCTTGTCGTTGTATGACCGCGTGGCCTCTGATGAAGCATTTTTAAACGTCACTAACGATTACCTGAACATCAACCGCCGCCTGTACATGGGCGTGCACAAAATCACGGGGTTTGAGACGGTGGTCGGACTGAAGCGAAACAGCGGCGCGGCGACGCCGGTACTGACCCTCCAGGATACCTCAACGGATAAATATGGCCCGGCAGGGTCAACCTACCACGTGGAGTTTCAGAGTACGTTTAGCGAGACCGGCGGCAGCTTCGACGTGATGATTATCGGCACACAGGTTTACGTGAAAAACCGTAAATGGTACGGCGTGGCGCTGTGGGAATGGTGGGAGCAACTCAGCGCAGACGGTAATTCTGTCGTCGGTGCCGAGCTGCGCATGCGTCAGGAAACGCAGGACATGATTTATTTCACGTTGACCGTGACGAGGATTGGCTGATGGCGATTGAACCCAGAAAACTTTTCAGCTCTTACGAATATCTTGAGCCCACTAACGGCACTGAATTTGCCCTTGAAACGGTGGACGGCAAACAGTTCAAGGTCGCCAACGTCATGGCGCGCGCATTGAACAAGGGCACCACGAAGGAAGTACAGGCTGTGCTTGAAATCGGTCAGCGCATGGTCGAAGTGGCGACCGAGACGGCGCTGGGCTCGGTGGTTCAGGTCGTCAATATCGATGACCTTGAGCTTAACCAGCAGGATGACGGGAGCGTGAGCGCCGAACAGGCCAGCCGAAACCAGGCCGAAGCCATCAAGCGCAATAACGTCGCCCTGAATGCGCTGCTCAAAGAGTGGCACATCCTGGTTAACTACCTCCTGAACAATCGCCAGCTGGTGCGCGCACCGGTTTCCACGAACACCACGGCAAACGACAACGCATCATAAGGGGCCATCATGGCAATCACGGGAAAATACAGTTTCAACGCCTACCTGCTGGATGAGGCCTATGCCGTCATTGGCCGCATGAATATCAGCGAGTCGTCAGCGGTCGTTTACTTCAACGTTTACGCCTCGCTGTCGGCGTACACGATGGGAAACCCGCCGGTGTCTACGGTACCGCTGCCGATGCGTTACGCCTCGGGCGACATTCCCATTGAAGCGTTTGAGGCACAGGCGCTCAACACGCCGATATTTGACGGTTTTGAAAAGGTCGCCACGGAGGCGATTACGCGCAGCGAAGCGAGTACGCAAAGCCTGGGTGCTTCGATACTCCCCCAGAAAACCGATGAAAAGACGGCGTGATTTTATTATCCCTCTGCCCTGCGGCCCCCTGTCAACATGCCAGGGCGCGCGTTGCTGAATGTTGAAGACGACTGACTGAATGTAAGAAGGTGAGTATGAGTGACAAGCGATTTAATTCCGTGCTGACGGCGGCGGGTGAGGCAACGCTCTCGCAAGCCATGGTGAGTGGCTCACCGGCGGGATTGACTTTTATGGCCGTGGGGGATGGTGGCGGCACCGTGCCGGTATTCGGTTCAACGTCGACCGGTATAAAACGCGAAGTGTATCGCGCCTACCTCAACAGCCTTACCCTCGCCGACGGTAATAAAAACATCGTCCAGGCCGAGATGATTATTCCTCCGCAGGTCGGCGGATTCACTATCCGGGAAGCGGCGATTTTTGATGCAAACGGCGTGTGTCAGGCGGTGGCCAGCGTGCCGGAGACCTATAAACCCTTGCTGGCCGAGGGGGCCGGACGGCACCAGGTGATTAGAATTTGGCTGGCGGTCAGCAACGCGGCCAGCGTGCAACTCACCGCCGACCCGTCTGTGATTGTGGCGACGGCAACACAGTTAAAGAAAACGCAGGACACGGCGAAAGACTACACGGACGCGGTGGCGGATACCGTCTCTACCCAATTAACCCGTGCGATAAAAAAGGCGCAGGATACGGCGCACGACTACACCGACACCGTCTCTGAAAGCTTGAAAGCGGCCATTAGCGACGCAGTAAAAACCGCAAGCCGTGCCGTTTGGGAAGACGATAACCCGGTAGGGACTGTGCGATTCTTTCAGCAGAAAATTGACCCGAACGCGAAATGGCCCTGGTCTACCTGGGTTTACCTGGGTGAAAACAAAACGATCCGCCTGGGAAAACAGGACGGCAGCGACGTGTTTACCACGGGCGGCGCGGACAGTGTCACGCTCACAAGGGGAAATCTGCCGAACGTGCAGGTTGACGTCTCGGGTACGGCGGCGGCTACTGACCTGGGAACAAAACAAACCACCCTCGCCGGTAAGCATGGTCACGCCGGTAAATTTACAGAGAGCAATACCGCCCTTGACGGCGGAAGCTCAGATCGTCGCAGCTGGTCGTCAAAAGCCAGCCCAAACAACGAAGACCTGATCCAGGCCGCGGACGATCACCAGCACGACGTGGTGCTAGGTCCGCACGGGCATGACGTAAGCGGAAAGACAGCGGCGTTAGGTTCCGGCAGCAGCATTAACATCACCAACAGCTATATTAAGTTGATGGGCTGGTATCGCACCGCCTGACCCCGCTATATATCTTTCGTTGTGCCACTGCTGGAACATCCCGAATAAGGTGCCTCACATGAGGGGGCGCGGCATCCTAACCGCACCCCTCATGATGGAGCAATACAGATGCCTGATTTTCATCACGGTGTGCGAGTTGTAGAAATTAACGACGGCACGCGCACTATCTCGACCGTTTCAACGGCAGTCATCGGCATGGTGTGTACCGCCGAAGATGCCGACGCCGCGACCTTCCCCCTAAACACGCCCGTTTTAATCACTAATGTGCTGAGTGCAACTGCAAAAGCAGGCACCAAAGGCACGCTATCGGCGGCGTTAAAGGCGATTTCCGAGCAGGCCAAGCCGGTGACCGTTGTCGTGCGCGTTGCTGAAGGGACAACCGATGCAGAAACCACCTCCAATATTATCGGCGCTATAGACGAAAACGGCCGTTACACCGGCATGAAAGCGCTTCTGAGCGCCCAGGCTGAACTCGGCGTTAAACCACGTATTCTTGGTGTGCCTGGTCTGGATAATCAGGAGGTGGCAACAGCATTAGCCTCTCTCTGTCAGCAGCTGCGCGCCTTTGGCTATATTTTTGCATGGGGGTGTAAAACCGTCGCCGAGGCAAAGGCCTACCGCGAAAATTTCAGCCAGCGCGAATTAATGCTGATTTGGCCGAACTTTATTAGCTGGAACACCACGGCCAACAAATCCGAAACGGCCTACGCCGTATCGCGTGCGCTGGGGCTGCGCGCCAAAATCGACCAGGACACCGGTTGGCATAAAACGCTGTCAAACGTCGGCGTGAACGGCGTTACCGGTCTGTCGGCCAGCGTATTCTGGGATTTGCAGACCGTCGGCACTGATGCCGATTTGTTGAACGAAGCTTGCGTGACAACGCTTATTCGTAAAGACGGCTTCCGCTTCTGGGGCAACCGTACTTGTTCAGATGATCCCCTTTTCCAGTTTGAGAACTATACGCGCACCGCGCAGATTATTGCCGACACGATGGCCGAGGCGCACATGTGGGCGAGCGATAAGCCTATGACGCCAACCTTGGTTAAGGAGTTAATTGACGGTATCAAGGCCAAGTTCCGCGAGCTGGTAAACGCCGGTTACCTGCTGGGTGCGGATGCCTGGTATGACGAAAGCGCTAACGATAAAGACACCCTCAAGGCGGGCAAGCTGTCGATTGATTACGATTATACGCCCGTTCCCCCACTCGAAGACCTCACACTGCGCCAGCGCATCACCGATTCATATCTGGTGAGCTTTGCCGCGTCGGTCACCAGCAATTAAGGAGCTGTAAACCATGGCTTTGCCAAAGAAATTAAAGCTAATGAACCTGTTTAACGACGCCAATAGCTATCAGGGCGTTGTGTCATCCATCACGTTGCCAAAGCTGACCCGCAAGCTTGAAAACTATCGCGGCGGCGGAATGAACGGCTCGGCACAGGTAGACCTTGGGCTGGATGATGACGCGCTCTCGGTCGAGTGGGCAATGGGGGGTATCGATGAGCGGGTGCTGTCTCAGTGGGGCAGCGCGAAAATTGCAGGCGTCCCGCTGCGTTTTGCTGGCTCTTACCAAAGTGACGACACCGGCGAAACCGTAGCGGTGGAGATCGCCATGCGGGGCCGCCACAAAGAAATCGATTTTGGTGATGCCAAACAGGGCGAAGACACCGAAACCAAGATATCCACGGTGTGCACCTATTACAAGCTCACGATGGGGGGCAAAGACCTGATTGAAGTGGACACCGTCAACCTGATTGAAAAGGTTAACGGTGTGGATGTGTTAGCCGAACACCGCAAAAACATCGGCCTGTAATGCTCAATGCCAGCGGGTCTCCGCTGGCCTTACTCCCTTATTAAAGAGAAATAAATCATGGAAAAGAAAGACAACATCGTGACGTTAGAAACCCCCATCAAGCGCGGCGAAACTGAAATTAGCCAGGTTGAAATTATCAAACCTAACGCCGGAGCGCTGCGCGGCGTCGGGCTGGCCGCCGTGGCAAATGCCGACGTTGACGCGCTGCTGGTTGTCCTGCCGCGCATTACGCTGCCGAACCTGACCAGGGATGAGGTGAGCAGGCTCGATTTGTCCGACCTTGTGGCACTGGCGGGCGGGGTGATTGGTTTTTTGTCGCCGAAGTCGGAGCAATAGACTGGCCTTGCGGCCTGATGGTCGATGACCTGATGGCCGACATTGCGATTCTTTTCCACTGGGCACCCTCCGAAATGTTTGAAATGACGCTGTCTGAGCTGTTGTCCTGGCGTCATAAGGCTCTTTTACGAAGCGGGAACACTGATGAGTAACAGCTTAAAGTTACAGGTATTGCTCAAAGCCGTAGACCAGGCGAGCCGCCCATTCAAAGCCATTCAATCCGCCACTAAAGCCCTCTCCGGCGATATACGCGGCACGCAGGAAAATCTTAAGGCGTTAAATGCGCAGGCCGCTAAAATCGACGGTTTTCGCAAAACCAGCGCCCAGCTCGCCGTTACCAGTCAGGCACTAAAAAAGGCCAAAGAGGACACGGCCGCGCTGGCGATGGAGGTCAAAAACGCAGAGAACCCGACAAAAGACCAGGTGCGTTTACTGGAATCCTCCAAGCGTGCCGCGTCCGAGCTGCAAATCAAATACAACGGCCTGCGCCTGTCGGTACAGCAGCAGCGAGAAGCCTTGAACGCCTCCGGCATTTCGACCAAAAAGCTAAGCACCGAGCAACAACGCCTCAAGGCCAGTGCTGACACGGCAACCAATAGCCTCATTCAACAGAAACAGCAGCTTGAACAGCTTAGCCAAAAACAGGCGCAGTTAAATCGGGTCAGTCAGCGTTACAAGGCAGGCCAGGAATTTTCCGGTAAAGTGCGCGGCGCGGGCGCAGCAGGTATCGGCATGGCAACGGTCGGCGCAATGGCGGAAATTGCAATACTGAAGCCCGGCTACGATTTCGCGCAGAAGAACTCGACGTTACAGGCCACGCTCGGGTTAGAAAAACAGTCGCCAGAAATGAAAGCGCTGCGCACCCAGGCGCGCCAGATTGGTGATAACACGGCGGCCTCAGCGGGTGATGCAGCGGCGGCGCAAAATATCATTGCTAAGGGGGGCGGCGATGTTAAGGCCATCATGGCCGCGACGCCGGTCACGCTGAATATGTCCCTGGCAAATACGCGCTCAATGGAAGAAAACGCGGGCCTCTTGATGAGCAGTAAAAATGCCTTTGGCCTAGCGAACGAACAGGTTGCGCACCTGGGCGATGTGATTTCCTCCACGCTGAATAAGACAGCCACTGATTTTGAAGGCCTGAGCGACGCAATGACGTACATTGCACCAGGGGCGAAAAACGCCGGTGTGAGTGTTGAGCAGACGGCGGCAATGGTCGGATCGCTGGCCGATAAAGGCATAACGGGCAGTATGGCCGGGACTGGCACAAGCGCTTTACTTACGCGGCTGCAGGGCCCTACGGGGCAGGCATTTACGGCACTTAAAGAGCTTGGGGTGAAAACGTCCGACAGCAAGGGCAACATGCGGCCCGTGTTTACCATTCTGAAAGAAATGCAGAGGTCGTTTACCAAAAACAGGCTCGGCACAGCGCAGCAGGCGGAATATCTCAAAACCATTTTCGGCGAGGAGGCCATGAAATCGGCGGCTATTTTGCTGGATGACGCCGTAAGCGGCAAATTAGATCGCCTGACTAACACTTTCCAGCACTCAGACGGCAGCACGGAGAAGCTGGTCAAGGTGCAGCAAGACAACCTCGGCGGCGACTTTAAAGAATTTCAGTCTGCCTATGAGGCTATCGGTACTGACCTTTTCGACCAGCAAGACAGCAGCCTGCGAAAGTTAACGAAAGATGTCACGGAGTTGCTGCTTAAATTTGATGGCTGGATACAGAAAAACCCCGTTTTAGCTGGCGGTATCTCCAAGGCGGCAACAGCGGGGCTAATTTTGGTTGGTGCAATGGGGGCGATTGGACTTGCGTCATGGCCGCTTATTGCAGGGTTTAACGTCTTGATTGCGGGTGCTGGTATGTTTGGCACCGCGTTAAGTATTGCGGGTGGCACCATTGCCACGGTGTTTGGCGCGATCTCCTTCCCTGTTGTGGCAGCCGTAGCGCTAATAACGGGGGCAGTGCTGCTTATTCGCAAATACTGGGAGCCTATCAGTGCGTTTTTTGGCGGCGTGATGGATGGCATTAGGGCGTCATTTTCCCCGGTAGTGGCGGCGATGTCCCCGTTTGCTGACCAATTCGAATGGCTTGCCGATAAGGTCAAGGCCGTATGGGGTTGGTTTAAAGAGCTAATTTCTCCGGTGCAATCTACCAAAGAGGCGCTTGATAGTTGTCGAGACTCGGGAAAATTCTTCGGCGAGATACTGGGTTTTGTCCTGCGTGCGCCGCTTGATACGTTGAACCAGTTACGTGAAGGCATTGATTGGGTACTGGATAAACTCGGCTTAATCGACAGTAAGTCTAGCGGGCTGGCCGATAAGATACCGAAGAACGGCGAGCCTGGGGGCGCAGCATGGGGCGGCGGTGCTTACCCCATGTTGCCAGGCGAACAGATGCCGTTTGCGTTTGGCGGTGGTGTAACCTATTCGCCGGTGACGGCAGGTGCGGGCGGTAGCTATGTCGATAGAAGCCAGACGAACAACCAGTATCACATTACGATCCCGCCAGGGATGAGCAAAGACGATGCACTGGCCCTGATGGCGCAGGACAGGCAGCGCCAGGATCGCGAACGTGCAGCACGCCAGCGCAGCCAGATGGGGAACGATTAATATGATGATGACGCTCGGCATGATGGTGTTTATGCGCCAGACGCTACCCTATCAGGGTTTACAGCATAACGTTGACTATCGCTGGCCGACCAATAGCCGCGTGGGTCAGCGTGCTACCGTGCAGTTTCTCGGGCCAGGTGATGAAAAAATTACGCTGTCCGGCGTGCTGCTGCCGGAGATCACCGGCGGTAAAATCTCCCTGGTGACGCTAAAAACGCTGGCCGACCTCGGGCGCACCTGGCCTCTGATTGGCGGTGATGGCACGATTTATGGCATGTACGTGGTGACAGATTTTAGCGAAAATCGCAGCGAGTTCTTCTCCGATGGCAGCGCCCGCCGCATTGAGTTTACGCTTAACCTGCTGCGGGTTGATGAGTCGCTGACGGCGATGTTTGGAGATTTGAAAAAGCAGGCTAATGACCTGCTGGGCCAAAGCGGCAATCTTTCATCAAGCCTGCAAACCGTTGTAGGCAGTCTGTCCTCTCAGGTAGGAGGATTATTTTCATGATAACCAATCTGAGTCTGCCCGCAGGGGCAGAAATAACCCCCGACTTTATGATTAACCTCGACCAGAAAGACATTACACAAAATATCCGGTCGCGGCTTATTTCCTTAAGCCTGACAGACAATCGCGGCTTTGAGGCTGACCAGTTAGACATTGAACTTGACGACGCAGACGGGCTGCTGGCAATGCCAGAACGCGGCGCAGTGCTGTCTATTTTCCTTGGCTGGAAAGGCTCGGCGCTGATTGGCAAGGGGAGTTTTACGGTCGATGAAGTGGAGCACCACGGCGCGCCGGATACGCTGACTATTCGCGCCCGCAGCGCAGATTTCAGGGGTAGCTTGAATTCACGCCGTGCGGTGTCCTATCACGATACCACCCTGGGCGATGTGGTTAAGCAAGTGGCCGAGCGCAACAATCTCACCGCCATGCTGGCCGACGGTTTGGCCGATATTGCGATCCCACATCTCGACCAGACGCAGGAGACAGACGCGAAATTTATCACGCGCCTCGCCACGCTCAACGGCGCGGTAGCCGCCGTCAAGCAGGGGAAACTTTTGTTTATCAAGCCAGGGAGCGGCAAGACGGCCAGCGGTAAAGCTATCCCGCAGATGACCATTACCCGCAAAGACGGCGACCGGCACAGTTTCAGTATTGCTGACCGAGGCGCATACACCGGCGTAACGGCAAGCTGGCTGCACACCAAAGACCCTGCTCCTAAAAAGGTGAAGCTGCAGCGTAAGAAAAAAGAGCAGCACCTGCGCGCCTTGCAGCATCCCAGCGCCAAAGCCACCGTGAAGAAAGTCACGAAAACGCCGGAGGAAAAAGAGGGCGAGTATATGGCCGGTACCGAGGATAACGTCTTTGCCTTGACTACGGTCTATGCGACAAAGGCAGCTGCGATGCGCGCCGCCGCGTCAAAGTGGAGCAAGTTACAACGCGGCGTTGCCGAGTTCTCGCTAACTCTGGCGATGGGGCGTGCCGATATCTATCCCGAAACACCTGTGGCGGTAAGTGGGTTTAAAGCGGTGATAGATGCGCAGCCGTGGATCATTAGCAAGGTTCAACATAGCTTGAGCAATAGCGGCTTTATCACTACGCTGAATTTAGAGGTATTGTTGTCAGATGTGAGTTATGAAGAGGCAGAATTAGATTGAGTTTGTTTTTGCAAGTTTATTCTTGCATAATCAAACAAAGGCTCATTTAATTCTCAAAATTCAAGCTACAGGCGGGTAAAAAGATGATGAACTGTCCTATGTGCCAATATGCTGCACATGCCAGATCCAGCCGTTATCTCAGCACAGAAACCAAAGAGCGCTATCACCAGTGCACAAATATTAACTGTGGCTGCACGTTCAAATCTCTTGAGTCCATTACCGATATCATCGTAAAGCCAGCGCTAATTAACCCTGTCCCGCCGCACCCTGGCCGAGGCAATCAGGGCAATCTCTGGATCTAGTCCCCTGCCCCGCTGATGCGGGGTTTGTTTTATCTGCTAGGTATTGGCATCCAACTAATCGCCAGTTTGCATTTTACTTGGCTAACTATTCACAAATCGGCTAATCATATCCACAAAAGGCTAAAAGGCTGCTATGAGCGAGCTAACAAGTTGATAGTTTAGAATATTTGTCAAGTTTCCCGTCAAAGCGATCAAATGATTTATGTAAAAATCATCAAATTACATGCCCTCCGCAACCAGGTGTATAAAATCCTTAAAACAAACATTGAATACTGTTTTTATATACAGTATTTTGCGTCTTTTGATTTCAAAAGCGCAGAATGATTATGGGCCCTAAAAAGCTTGCGGACGGAAAATGGCAGTGTGATTTCTACCTCAATGGCCGTGGTTCTAAGCGGGTTCGTAAAACCTTTATAACCCGTGGGGAAGCCATCAATTACGAAAAATTTATGATGGCTGAAATTGAGTCTAAACCCTGGCTGGGCGAAAAAGACGACCAACGCCACCTCAGTGAGCTAATCGACCTCTGGTATAAACTGCACGGCTGTTCACTCAATGACAAAAAAGGCCGCCTAGGCAAACTGCATATCATTTGTCGAGGTCTAGGCGATCCTGTTGCCAATACCTTGACGGCAAAAGATTGGGCGCACTATCGCGATCGCCGACTGCGTGGCGCGATTGAAAATGGCTATAAGACCAGCACAAAGTCCCTCAAAGTCTCGATTGCGACCGTAAACTGTGAACATGCTTTTATACGTGCAGTGTTTAATGAGTTAGTCCGGCTTGGGGAGATCAGCTACCCTAATCCGCTAAAAAACGTCCGTGAGTTCGATGTGCCAGAAAAAGAGATGGCCTGGCTGACCGATGAACAGTTAACCCGCCTGATGCGCGCCTGTCGCGGCCACGCAAACCCCGACCTCACTTTAATCGTTAAGATATGCCTGAGCACCGGTTCACGCTGGAATGAAGCAGCCAAGCTTAAAGCCTCGCAGCTTTCGCCAGGGAAAATAACCTTTATCAAAACCAAAGGTAAGAAAAACCGCACAGTACCCATTAGCCAGGCACTCTACGATGAGTTGATAGCTCGTGAAGGCAAACCCTTTGATGAATGCTACCGGCAATTTTACCGCGTGCTAAAGATTGCAAAAATACAATTACCAGAGGGTCAGATGAGCCATGTATTACGGCACACCTTCGCCAGTCATTTTATGATGTCAGGGGGAAATATAATTGTATTGCAGCGTATTCTCGGGCACTCAGATATTCGCGTAACAATGCGTTATGCACATTTCGCCCCAGACCATTTAGAGGACGCAATTAATTTTAATCCATTGCAAAGGCTGAATTCGCTGACTACAAATTGACTACGAGGGGTCTACACAGGGGGTACAGGGTAGAACAGGACTACTCATAAGTGACTGATTTTAATGTAAGTGGCTGTTTTAAAAACCCCACAAAAAAAAGACCGAATACGATTCCTATATTCGGTCTAGGGAAATGGCTCTTGGGAGAGAGCCGTGCGCTAAAAGTTGGCATTGATGCAGGCGGTTAAGCCATACAACTTAAAGAGTAGTCGAGCTTAAATGCTTTTCCAGCGAGTTTGGCGACCTGTGATAATTACTTAACGAAATGAGTTACGTTTTGTGACAACATTCGCAAAACCACCCATTAACTGTGTGGAATTCAAGCGAGAAGGGGGTTTTTAGACAGGGGGATATTAAAGAGGCCGACGTGGATCAGCCTCAGGAAGCTCAACTTAACACAGGGTTCCAGCGCGCTCGATAAACGGGGCAAGACTCATCTTGTGGCCGGGATTTTTGGGGTCATCCAGCTGAATAATGCTCAGCGGCTGTGCACTCACCTTCCCTTCTTTCACCCACTGCTCTGCTACATCATTCAGCGGATACTGCGCCAGCGTGCTGTCATTAATCACGAACAGGGCTTTGCCCGGTCGGCATTGCAGCATCACTTCTTCACGGGTGAACGCCCATGCCTTGCCATATTCCAGACGGCTCACGGTAACAACTTGCGGCGCTGCGAAACAGCTGGCAGACAGGGTGAGCAACAGCCCCCCAAGTAGCGTTTTTTTCATGACTCTTCCTCGTTAAACTTCTCAATAACAATCTTGTTGCCAATCCAATGCTCAGCACAACTAATTAGGCGATAGGGTAGCAAAAAGGCTCACCAAAGCAATCACCAACAGTGCCAAAGCAAACTCCAGCCAGCAAACGGCGATCATGCGTCGCTGCGTATGCTCATTGTGGTGCGCGAACTGCGGAACCAGCCAATAGCGGTTATAAATGGCCACCGCGACCATCACGGCCACCAGAGCGGCCTTACAAACAAGCAGCAGCTCATAAGGCGAGTGAATGTCCGTTGGCCAACGCTGCAAGATGAATGCGCTATTGGCGATACCGGTCAGTACGACAAGCGCAACAGCCGCGTGCCCGAGCGTTGAGAATCGCAGCAGAGCCACAATCGCCTCAGGTCGAGTCGCGGGCTGATGGGTCAGCCTCATGCAGGTCAGCAACGGGATCAGGCTGCCAAACCAGTATGCGGCACTGAGCAAATGCACGGCGTGGTTAGTGCGCTGCAATACGCCCAAGGTGCCTTCATGCATGGCCGCATGACCGATGAGCGCCTGCCCTATCAGCATTCCGGCGCTTAGCAGCATCGCCATCAGAAAACGTCCGGGCAGGCCATCGATAAGAATCAGCAGCAGCGCGACCAGCGCCATCAGCATATGCCAGCGCCAAACCTCTCCAAAGGTGGTGGTCAGCACCAGCAGCCAAACATTCACATTGAGCATGTCGGTCCATCCGTTGCCCATAACCCCTGCCTGCACGGCGACCATCAACAGCGCGGTTAACGCAGAAAGGCAGGCCGAGGTCAGGATCAGGGTCTGGTTTTTACGCGCCAGGAGTGCGGACAAACCTTGCGGAGACAGCAAACGAGTGAAGACGCAGGCGCCAAAAAGTTGCATCACGGAAATAAAGTGCACAAAGCGGCACAGGACAAACAGCGATGCCAGGCTCATAACGTTACTTTACCGTAAAGCTGTAGGTACCTTGGGTCTTATGTCCATCAACGGAAACAACGTGCCATGAGACGTTATATTTACCGCGGGTCAATGGCGCAGGTAGGGCAATCAGGACCTGAGTGTTGTCGTTGGTGGCCAGTTTGAAATCACCGGTTTTTACCGGCTGATTGTTCGGACCTTCCAGCACGACTTTACTGAAGCTGGGTTCCACGCCCTCGCTAAATCCGAGAGTGAGCTCGGTCGGTGCTACGCTGACTTGGCTATCGGCAGCCGGCGTCTCACTCTTGAGATGAGCGTGGGCAAAAGCCTGTTGTGAAATCAAACCTGCGGCTAGAACGCAGGCAGAACTGAGAATACGCAGACGCATCAGTTTTTTAATAGACACAATTATTCCTTGGCTAATTGAAGATGAAAATTCAGCCGCAACTTTAGCGCAATCTGCCGTTGGGATCTGTGGAAATTAACGGGTAATCAATGCAGAAAATAAGAAATGTGCAAATTTCGCACGAAAAGCTCAGCGGGGATGTCAATAATCACATGAATAATAAGAGTAAAATAAAAAAAACGCAGAACACGGTTAACGTATTCTGCGTTTCAACACTTAGCGGAAAAATCAGGCTGACGGCGATTGGCCAACCATGTTTTTCAGATCTTTATCCACGAAGAACAGACCGTTACCGGTATTGCTCACCAGACCGAGTTTATCCAGGACAGATTTGAACAGAGTCTCTTCTTCATGCTGTTCTGCCACATACCACTGCAGGAAGTTGAAGGTTGAGTAATCTTTAGTGGTCATCGCCAGGTCAGCCAACTTGTTGATCTCTTCAGTGATCAACTGCTCGTGCTGATAGGCAAGATTGAAAACGTCGGCCAGTGATTCGAAATCGGCACGCGGGGCGTCGATAGAGCCGAGCAGCGGCAGTGCACCGGTGTCGCTCACATATTTGAACAGGCGATGCATGTGGTCCATCTCTTCGCGAGAGTGTTCCATCAGGAAGGCCGCAGCACCTTCAAAACCTTTATCACTGCACCAGGCACTCATCTGCAAATATAAGTTAGCGGAATAGAATTCAAGATTCAGCTGTTGATTAAGCTGTTTGATCATATCTTCTTTAAGCACGATGAGGCTCCAGATTTAATATTTAAATTTATATGGATATTAGAATGCGTTATTTGTGTGCATTATGCCTAACTCTATATAAAATAAAAAGCGTTGTTTCCCACAATAGAATAAAAATCAAAGAATAAATATAACCACATGATTTTAATGAATTTAAAATAACATCTAAATAAGAACGAAGTTGTTAGTGATAATTATTCACGATAAAAAATCCATTAAAAAGAATCATTCTTATTAATATTCTACTTTATTTAATTTAAGCGCAGGCAATTAATAGACATTCAATTAAATGAATAAAAATGATTAGTAGTCTCATTTAGATTGAAGTGACACGCGTCAGGGCATTCACCTCGGCCGGACTGTCTTGTACAATGCGCCAAGAATCGCTAATCAGGAACAAAATGATGAACCGTAATCTGGCCGAGATAGCCAAAGAAGAGATGGACAAAATTAACGTAGATTTGGCCGCATCCGCCGTCGCCTTCAAGGAACGCTACAACATGCCGGTGGTTGCCGAGATTGCCGAGCGTGAGCAACCCGCCCATCTTCGCGAATATTTCCGCGAGCGGGTCGCCTTTTACCGCGTGGAGTCACACAAATACTCTCGCCTGCCGTATGAACCGAAGCAAAAATAATCCGGCCGCCCGTCAGGAGAGAGTGAGCTAACGTCTTTCAGCTGCGGGCAAATTTCTGGTTAGCGCGAATAAGCCGATCGAGAATGCCGGGTTCGTTAAACGAGTGCCCTGCTCCTTCAATAATATGCAGCTCAGCTTCAGGCCAAGCCTTGGCAAGATCCCAGGCATTTTGCACCTGACAGGCCATGTCATAGCGCCCGTGAACAATCACCGCCGGAATGTGGCGAATCTTGTCGACGTCGCGCAGCAGCTGGTCATCCGTCTCCATAAAGCCCAGGTGTGTGAAGTAGTGATTTTCGATACGGGCGAAGGCCAGCGCGAAATCATCTTCACCGAATGAGGCAGAGTCCTCGGTGGGCAGCAGGGTCACAGTCTCACCTTCCCACAGGCTCCAGATTTTAGCCGCCTGAAGTTGAATGGCGCGGTCACTGTGGGTTAAACGTGCACGGTAAGCCGCGATAACGTCTTTGCGTTCCTCTTCAGACAGAATAGACAGTACGTTCTGCCATTTTTCCGGGAAGAAACGCGAAGCGCCGTCCTGATAATACCACTGTAGCTCCTGCTTTCTGATGGTGAAGATGCCGCGCATAACCAGTTCACTGACGCGGTCTGGATGGGTCTGCGCATAGGCCAGTGCCAGTGTAGAACCCCATGACCCGCCAAAAACCAGCCATTGATCGACGCCTGCCATCTCACGCAGGCGTTCAATATCCTGCACCAGGTGCCAGGTGGTGTTGTTTTCCAGGCTGGCGTGAGGCAATGAGCGCCCGCAGCCACGCTGATCGAACAGCATGACGTCATAATCGTTAGGGTCAAAAAGTTGACGATGTACCGCAGAACACCCGCCTCCCGGGCCTCCGTGCAGGAATACCGCAGGCTTGCCTTTGGGGTTCCCGCTGCGCTCCCAATAAATCTGATGACCGTCGCCGGTATCCAGCAATCCACTGGCGTATGCTTCCCGAGGTAAATACAACCCTTTCAATTTAGGCATGAAATTTCCTGTTATTTTTTCAGTCCAGTGTATTGATTTGCTTGCTCGTGTTAATAACAGCGTATCCAGAGTATAGGGTCAATCTCTTACCACTCTGGGTTTCAAAAAAGGATGTTTTTTTCGAGCGGCAGCACAGTAAAACGCCTTACTGCACAGATAATCAGCAACATGGCTTCCTATAAAAGAAAAAAAATAGCCATAACAGGATATTTTCGAAAAAGTCGGGCTGCTCTATTGCAAGTTATCGCAAATAGGCAGTAAATAGCATAGTGACCGTATCCACCCGCTTGAGAGAGGCCAATATGAGTAAAGGAATGGATAGCAAAAAGAATGCGAAGAAAAAACCGTTAAAAACCCCCGCAGAGAAAAAAGCAGAAAAACGTGCCAAGAAGGCATCTGCTTAATACGGAATTCGCATCATAAAACCCGCTTAGCGCGGGTTTTTTTGTTAATTGGCCTTACAAATAAACATCCGGGAACACCTCATGAGTGATTTTTCAATCGCTGCCGCGCAGATTACCTGTGTCGCGGGGAATATTGATGTAAATATTCAGCGCCATTCGCGGGCCGTTGCGCTTGCCGCAGAGCACGGCGTGAGCCTGATTATTTTTCCTGAACTTTCTCTCACCGGCTATGAGCCCGAGTTGGCGCGCAAGCTAGGACTGACGCTTCAGGACTCGCGTCTCGAACTGCTGCGAAATCAGGCAAAAAATCATAACATCACTATTGTGTGCGGTGCGCCACTGTGCTGTAACGACGGCGATGCCCTGTATATTGGCGCCATCGTTTTTGCCCCAGACGGCACACTGTATTCCTACACCAAACAACATTTACACGATACTGAAGAGCACTTCTTCACCCCCGGTCAGGGCGGCCCTCAGCTCAGTCTAGGCGAGAGAACATTGGGTCTGGCTATCTGCGCTGACATCGCCTCACCTTCGCATCCGCAGCTTGCAGCCGCTGGCGGGGCAGACATCTACGGCGCGGGTGTCTTAATCTCTAAACCAAGCTACGACAAAGAAAGCGAGATGATGCGCGGTTATGCCGAGAAACACCGTATGACGGTGATGCTGGCAAACCACTGCGCGCCAACCGGTGGGTGGATCCCGGCAGGCAAGAGCGCCATCTGGTCCGAACTCGGCCATGAAATTGTTGTCGCACCTGCCAATCAGGACGCACTGGCGATTGCCCGCAAAACCCACGAGGGATGGCACGGACACGTCGAGCTGATAAGCTATCAGGGAGCCTAAATTATCAGGAGCAAGCAATGAGTTTTAGAGTGATTGATACAGAAACCTGTGGGTTTAACGGCGGGGTGGTCGAAATCGCCTCGGTCGACGTGGTTGAGGGCGTTATCACGCAACCCATGAGCGACCTGGTGTGTCCAGACCGTGAAATTAGCCCTCAGGCGATGGCAGTTCATCAAATCACCGAGGAGATGGTCGAAGGCAAGCCGCGTATCGCGGTAGCCGTGCGCCGCTATCAGGGTCATCCCTACTACGTTGCGCATAACGCAGCCTTTGACCGTGCGATGCTGCCCGAAATGAACGGGCAATGGATCTGCACCGTGAAACTGGCGCGCGAGGTGTTTCCCGGGCAGCCGAGCTACAGCCTGCAAAATCTGCGTCATAGCTTAAATCTCGACACGCATCCGCCAGCGCATTTACACCCACACCGAGCGCTGTACGACTGCTACGTCACCGCTTCGCTTCTGATCCGCATTCAGGAAGAATCCGGTCTGAGTGCTGAAGAGATGCTGGCGATAGCCGAGCGCCCTACGCTGCTGCGCACGCTTAAATTCGGCAAATATCGCGGCCAGAAGATTTCTGAGATAGCCTCACAGGACCCTGGTTATCTGCGCTGGATGCTGCGCGAAGTCAGCAGCCTCAGTGCGGATATGAAATACAGTCTGAACTACTTTTTGGATAAGTAGGCTCAGACTCCAGACAGTAAAAAGGCGACCATTGAGTCGCCTTTTTTATTGCTGATTTTTTCCTGAAGAATCCTTAATTACTGCTGGCTAAGCGCGATGACAAACGCATATTCCATCGCGATATCTTCGTAAGCCTTGAAGCGCCCTGACTTGCCGCCGTGACCAGAATCCATGTCGGTGTACATCAGCAGCTGATTATTATCCGTTTTCAGGTCACGCAGCTTGGCAACCCACTTTGCCGGTTCCCAGTATTGCACCTGTGAATCGTGCAGCCCGGTAGTGACCAGCATGTGCGGATAATCCTGCGCCAGAACCTGATCGTATGGGCTGTATTGCAGGATGTAGTCGTAGTACGCCTTGTCATTCGGGTTGCCCCATTCGTCGTACTCACCGGTAGTCAGTGGGATAGATTCATCGAGCATGGTGGTTACCACGTCAACAAACGGAACCTGCGCCACGATGCCGTGATAAAGCTCAGGGGCCTGATTGATAATCGCGCCCATCAGCAGGCCGCCGGCGCTGCCGCCCATCGCACACACCCGATCTTTATCGCCGTATTTTTGTTCGACCAAGGCTTTAGTCACGTCGATAAAGTCGTGGAAGGTATTCAGCTTGTTGAACAGTTTCCCGTCTTCGTACCACTGTTGACCGAGATCGGCACCGCCGCGAATATGTGCCAGCGCAAACACGAAACCGCGATCCAGCAGGCTCAAACGGCTGCCGCTGAAACCTGGATCCATGCTGCTGCCGTAGGATCCGTAGGCGTAGATCATCAGCGGATTGTGCCCGGCTTTGAACGTGTCATGACGATATACCAGAGAGACCGGCACCTTGACGCCGTCGCGTGCCGTGACCCAAACGCGCTCACTGCGGTAGTTGGCTGAATCGAAGTCTTTCACTTCCTGCTGTTTGAGCAGCCTGCGCTCGCCGGTGTCGAGGTCCAGCTCGAACAGGGAACTGGCGGTGGTCATCGACGAATAACCGTAGCGCAGCAGTGACGTATCAGGCGTTGGATTGTAGGAAAGCCAAGTCACGTAGGTCGGATCGTCAAACTTCAGCGATTTCTCCTCGCCGCTCTGCCAGTGAATCTGACGCAGGTGGGTCAGCCCCTCCTGACGTTCTTCGATAACTAGCCAGTCGCGAAACAGGCTGAAACCCTCGAGCATCACATCGTCACGTGCAGGGATAAGCGTCTGCCAGTCGGCCTCTGCAAAGCTGTCGCTCTTGTACAGGCCGAAGTTTTTGCCGTCTTTATTGGAGCGAATATAGAAATGGCCCTGATAATGATCCAGCGCGTATTCATGATCTTTCCTGCGCGGGGCAAACAGCTGTGGCTCGGCCAGCGGGTTATCGGCGTCCAGCAGCAGCACTTCTGAGGTCGTTGTGCTGTCGAGGTGAATAATGATGTATCGCTCAGAGGTGGTTTTGTCGAGGCCGACGTAGAAGGTGTCGTCTTTCTCTTCGTAAACCAGCACGTCCTGCTCAGGATCAGTGCCAACCTGATGACGATAAACCTGATAAGGCAGCAGCGTGGTCTTGTGCTTGCGCACGTAGAAAATGGTCTTTGAGTCGTTGGCCCACTCGGCACTTCCTGAGGTATTACTCAGAACTTCCTCAGACCAGCTGTCATCCAGCAGGCTCTTGACGCGAATATCGTACTGACGGCGCGACAGAAAATCTTCCGCCACCAGCAGTTGCGTATTATCAGGGCTCACGTCAAGGCCACCGAGGGTATAGAACTCACGGTCGGCGGCGCGCTCGTTGCCGTCGATCAGCGTTTGCCAGTTTTCGCTCTCGGCCGCCGGTTGACGCAGGTAGATAGCATACTCGTTGCCCGGCTCGTAGCGCGTCTGATAACGATAGCCGTGCTTCACGTAAGGAACGGAGTGATCCTGCTGAGGAATGCGGTCAACCATCTCCTGATACAAGGCTTCACGCAGTGCCTGATGCGGCTTCATCGCCTGTTCTGTCCAGGCATTTTCCGCCTGAAGATAATTCAGTACGTCTTCATCGCTGCGCTCATCGTCGCGCAGCCAATAGTAATCGTCTACGCGCGTGTCGCCGTGCGTAGTCATAGGATACGGACGCTTTTCAGCCTTTGGCGGAATCATCATTGTCGAGTTTCTCTCCTCAATTTCACTTAGCGCAGTAAGAAGGCCTTGCAGCTCTTGCCTTTAATTTTGCCTTCCTGCAGGCGTTGCAGGGCTTTCTTGGCGCTGTTTTTGCGAATAGCAACATAGGCATGAATCGGGAACATGTCGATTTTTCCCACTTCGGCGGCGGTTAAACCCGCATCACCGGTCAGCGCGCCCAGAATATCACCCGGACGAATCTTGGCTTTACGGCCACCGTCGATGCACAACGTCAGCATCTCGGGTTCCAGCGTCGCGGCAGGGGCAGAGAGACTCTGAGCAGCAGGCTGCCATTTGAAGCTTTTGCGCATATAGTCTTCGAGCGCATGAACGCGGACCATTTCCTGCGGCGTAACCAGACTCACCGCCACACCGCTGGTACCTGCACGACCGGTACGGCCCACTCGGTGAACGTGCACCTCAGGGTCGAACGAGAGTTCGTAGTTGATGACCAGTCCCAGCTGTTTGATGTCAAGACCACGGGCGGCAACGTCGGTGGCAACCAATACGCGGCAGCTGCCGTTGGAAAAACGCACCAGAACGCGGTCGCGGTCGCGCTGCTCGAGGTCGCCGTTCAACGCCAGTACGCTAATGCCCTTGCTGGCCAGCGTATCGGCAATCTCCTGGCAATCGCGTTTGGTGTTGCAGAAAACCACGCACGAGGTCGGCTGATACTGATAAAGCACCGCAGTCAGCAGCGACAAACGGCTGTGGCGGTCGGCTTCGATAAATACCTGTTCGATGTCGGCAACGTCTTCGCCACCCTCTATTTCCACGTTCAGCGGCTGACGCTGGAATTTATTGCTGATGCGCTCGATGCCTTCCGGATAGGTCGCGGAGAACAGCAGCGTCTGGCGAGACGGCGGCGTATAGCTCACCACGTCTTCGATATCTTCGCTAAAGCCCATATCCAGCATGCGGTCAGCTTCATCGAGCACCAGCACTTTCATCTGGTCAAGCTTCAGGGTGCCTTTGCGCAGATGTTCCTGAATACGGCCCGGCGTACCCACCACGATGTGCGGCTGGTGCACCAGAGAGTCAAGCTGTGGCCCAATCGGCTGGCCGCCGCACAGGGTCAGGATTTTGATGTTTTGGGTGAAACGCGCCAGACGACGCAGCTCTTTACTGACCTGATCCGCCAGTTCGCGCGTTGGGCACAGCACCAGCGCCTGGCAGAAGAAATCGCCGACGGTAATTTTATCTAACAGCCCGATACCAAACGCAGCGGTCTTGCCACTGCCGGTCTTGGCTTTCGCGCGCACGTCCTGACCCAGCAGGATGGCAGGCAAAGAGGCTTCCTGAATTGGCGTCATTTGGGCGTAGCCCAGTTCTTCGAGGTTAGAAATTTGTTCGGATGGCAAAGTCAGTGTGGAGAAAGAATGCGTGCTCAAGGCGATAACTCTTATGTAAGGCGAAAAAAACGAAGCGGCGCAAGGCTATCAGCGCCATGTAATGCTTTAGATAATAACAGAGAAGGGGATATTGCGCCTTAGCGCTAATGACTGGAGTCAAAAAAACCCGCAACGCAGGCGGGTTTTAGAAAATCGTTATCTAATGATCAGTTGGCTTAAGTAAGCCAGAAGTGACTGATTACAGAGCGACGACGTTGGCAGCAGACGGGCCACGTGGGCTGTCTTGAATGGTGAACTCTACGTTCTGACCTTCAGCCAGGGTTTTGAAACCATCGCTGTTGATTGCAGAGAAGTGAACGAAAACGTCTTTAGAGCCATCAGCTGGAGTGATGAAACCGAAGCCTTTGCTTTCGTTGAACCATTTTACCTGACCGTTTAACTTACTCATTTTACTATCCTTTACTATTCAAAAAGCATCCGCCTCGATCGCGAATGCCCGACTATTAACGCACATTCGCGCCCCGCACGCAAATACTGGCGCAGGTGCGCAATCGTTTTCGTGGTGAGACTTTTTCCTATATAATGCCGCCAACTATTTTCGCAACGTCCTCTGTCACCGCAATCTGCCACGCAGAATGGGTGCCCAAAACGCGATTTTACGACCGATATTTTCATCACCGACAACGAGTTAGGTATCCAGCTATGTTAACCATTGGAACTGCACTGCGCACCGACGCGACCCGCGTCATGTTATTGGGCTCTGGCGAACTGGGCAAAGAGGTGGCTATTGAATGCCAACGTCTTGGTCTGGAAGTGATCGCCGTCGACAGATACGCCGACGCGCCTGCAATGCAGGTTGCCCACCGCAGCCATGTGATCAACATGCTGGACGGCGAGGCGCTCAAGCAGCTTATCGAGAAAGAGCGTCCTGACTTTATCGTCCCGGAAATTGAAGCTATTGCTACCAGCATGCTGGTTGAGCTGGAAAAGCAGGGTCATAACGTGGTGCCATGCGCCGAAGCAACGCGCCTGACCATGAACCGTGAAGGCATCCGTCGTCTGGCGGCCGAGACGCTGAAACTGCCAACCTCGACCTACCGTTTTGCCGATGATGAAGCCAGCTTCAAACAGGCAGTGCAGGAAATTGGTTATCCGTGCATCATCAAGCCGGTCATGAGCTCTTCCGGTAAAGGCCAGAGTCTGATCCGCAGTGAAGAAACGTTGCAGGCCGCGTGGGACTATGCGCAGCTTGGCGGCCGCGCAGGCGGGGGTCGGGTCATCGTTGAAGGTCTGGTGAAGTTTGATTTCGAGATTACCCTGCTGACTATCAGCGCCATTGACGGTATTCACTTCTGCGCCCCTATTGGCCATCGTCAGGAAGACGGCGATTACCGCGAATCATGGCAGCCACAGCAGATGAGCAGTCTGGCGCTCGAGCGTGCGAAAGATATCGCAAAAAACGTGGTGGAAGCACTGGGTGGACACGGGCTGTTTGGCGTTGAGCTGTTCGTTTGCGGTGATGACGTGGTGTTCAGCGAAGTGTCTCCTCGCCCACACGATACCGGCATGGTAACGCTGATTTCTCAGGACCTGTCTGAGTTTGCGCTGCACGTGCGCGCGTTCCTCGGGCTGCCAATCGGCACTATCCGCCAGTTCGGTCCCTCGGCTTCTGCCGTCATCCTGCCGGAACTGACCAGCAACAACGTTAGCTTCAGCGGTTTGGAGCAGGCTTTAGTGGGTTCTAATCAGGTGCGCTTGTTTGGCAAGCCGGAAATCAGCGGAAAACGTCGTCTGGGTGTTGCGCTGTCAATCGGCGATACCATTGAGCAAGCGGTTGAAACTGCAATCAAGGCAGCAGCAGCCGTGGTCGTTAAGGGTTAACGCCTGGCTTCTGGCCGTTGTGCAGTTGATGTGCAACGGCCAAATATTCAGTAAGGCTTATTCTTCGTCTTCATCGTCAAAGATAACCGTCACACGGTCACCCTTGTGGGTTTCACGAATCTCTGCCGCAACCACGGCAATCGCCTGACCACTGCTCATCCCCTCTTCCATTAACTGGCGGATACGGTCAGCGGCTTGCTGCTGCTCTGAGTGCGAAAGTGAAGGCATACCGGTCAACATGAATGTGTTCCTGTTCTATTTCTATAGTGAAGCGAGCTTAGCCGCACATTATACGCCTTAATTTGCCAATGACCTACCCACATCAAATCTATGCTAGGATCGGTTCGCCAGGAATTGCATTGTCACCGTGTCGGGAATTTTCAAAATACTATGCCATCCGTTCAATCCATTGATTTTTATAAATTAGATTATCAACCTGATGCGCTGCTCACGCGCTTTGCCTCCCTGTCGTCACTGCCTTGGGCCATGCTGCTGCACTCCGGCGCTGCCGACCATGTCCACAACCGCTTCGACATTCTGGTCGCCGACCCGCAGGTCACGCTGACCACGCGCGGGCTGCATACTGAAATCTGCCGAAAAGACGCCTCGGGCATGGCGGCGGAAATTAGCGAGGCGGACCCATTCCAGCTGTTACAACAGGAGCTTGAGGCCAGCGGAATGCGGGCAGAAGTTAACGCCGACTTCCCTTTTCAGGGTGGCGCGTTAGGGCTGCTGGGCTACGATTTAGGCCGCAGGATTGAAAAGTTGCCGTCGCTGGCGGAGCCTGACATTGCTCTGCCGGATATGGCGATAGGGATTTACAGCTGGGCGCTGATTGCCGATCACCATTTACAGCGGCTGACGCTGGTGAGTCAGGGAGATATCCACACCCGCCTTACGTGGCTCGAGCAGCATCAACAAACGCTGCCCACCGAGCCTTTCCAGCTGACTTCGCCGTGGCAGTCGAACATGACCCGCGAAGCCTACGGTGATAAATTTCGCCAGATACAGGAATATTTGCACAGCGGCGACTGCTATCAAATCAACCTGACTCAGCGCTTTAAAGCCCAATATCAGGGCGATGAATGGCAGGCATTTCTACGCCTGAACCAGACTAACCGTGCGCCGTTCTCGGCGTTCCTGCGTCTGCCAGAAAACGCCGTGTTGAGCCTTTCGCCCGAGCGTTTTATCTGGCTGGAAGAAGACAGGATCCAGACCCGTCCGATCAAGGGTACAATGCCGCGCCATGAGGATCCGCTTCTCGACCGACTTCAGGCCGAAAAGCTGAGATCTTCAGCCAAAGATCGCGCCGAGAACCTGATGATCGTCGATCTCTTGCGTAATGATATTGGCCGTGTTGCCACCCCCGGCAGCGTAAAAGTGCCTGAGCTGTTTGTGGTCGAACCCTTCCCCGCCGTGCATCACCTGGTGAGCACTATTACTGCTCGCCTGCCCAACGCCTGTCATCCGGCGAGCCTGCTGCGCGCATGTTTCCCCGGCGGGTCTATCACTGGTGCACCGAAAATCAGGGCAATGCAGATTATCGAGCAGTTGGAGCCACAGCGCCGTAACGGCTACTGCGGCAGCATCGTCTACATCAGCTGTTGCGGTACGATGGACAGCAATATCACTATCCGCACTCTGCTGGCCGAAAAAGGCGAACTGTTCTGCTGGGCCGGTGGCGGCATCGTCGCCGACAGTCAGGAGCAAGCGGAATATCAGGAAACCTTCGATAAAGTGGCGCGCATTCTGCCGCTGCTCGGTGAGGATATCGCGCCATGATGGACTTCAGTCCTCAACCTTTACCGCCAGACGTTGAGCGATTTGTTCGCCAGTTTCAGCTGAATTTGCCCACCACGCCGGTGCGTAAGGCCGTTGGACGACGACAGGCTGCGGTGCTGATCCCGATCGTCTGCCGCGAGCAGCCCACCCTGTTGCTGACCCGCCGATCCGACAATTTACGCAAGCATGCGGGTCAGGTGGCGTTTCCGGGCGGCAAGGCGGACGCGTCCGACCCTTCGCTTATTTTCACCGCGCTGCGCGAGGCGCAGGAAGAGGTCGCCATTCCCCCCTCTTGCGTGCGCGTACTGGGCCAGATGCAGCCGGTCGACAGTAGCAGCGGGTTTCAGGTGACGCCGGTGGTGGGATTGATTCCGGTCGATGTGCCGTTACACCCCAATGAAGACGAAGTGGCAGAGCTGTTCGAAATTCCGTTGCAGGAGGCGCTTAACTTTGCGCGCTATCATCCGCTGGATTTTCAGCGCGCAGGCGTTCGTCGTCGAGTGTATTTATCCTGGTATGAGGAGCAATTTGTGTGGGGAATGACCGCCGGGATCATTCTTCAGCTGGCTAAACAGATAGGCAACTGACGACGAGTTGTGATCCCGCTCCTCACCCACTTCACACTTATGCGATGAATTACTTTTTTTCATGCGAAAACCGCTGTGTAATCCTTCACACCCTTTTACACTATAACGCTAACAACCGAACAATAAATAAACAAAGCTTGTGCAAATTTGGCCACCCAAGATTCACCTGCAGCCGATTTGCTTCTATCAGGAGCCTTTAAGTGATCAGTGTTTTCGACATGTTCAAGGTGGGTATTGGCCCGTCCAGTTCCCATACGCTCGGCCCAATGAAAGCCGGCAAACAATTCGCCGATGATCTGTTGGAAAAAAACCTGTTGCCTAACGTGACCCGCATCGCGGTCGACGTCTATGGTTCATTATCTCTGACCGGTAAAGGTCACCATACCGACGTGGCGATTATTCTGGGCCTCGCCGGTAACAGGCCGGATACGGTCGACATCGACGCCATTCCACACTTTATCAAAGACGTTGAGCAACGCCAGCGCCTGCCTATTGGCGATACCCACCACGAGGTAGATTTCCCGCGTGATACCGGTATGGTATTCCGCGGTGAAAACCTGCCGCGCCATGAAAACGGCATGCAGATTCACGCGTTCGTTGGCGAGCAGATGGTTTATAGCAAAACCTATTATTCGGTCGGCGGGGGTTTTATCGTCGACGACGAGCATTTTGGTCAGCCGGTACTGGACGAAGTCAGCGTGCCTTACGCCTTCAATTCGGCCAGCGAAATGCTGCAAAAATGCCGTGAAACGGGCCTCTCATTGTCGGGACTGATGATGAAGAATGAGCTGGCGCAGCACAGCAAAGCCGAAATCGACAAGTATTTCGAGTCAATCTGGCACACCATGCAGGCGTGTATCGACCGCGGCCTCAATACCGAAGGCGTGTTGCCGGGTCCGCTTCGCGTTCCACGTCGTGCCTCGGCGCTGCGCCGCATGCTGGTGTCGAATGACAAACTGTCGAATGACCCCATGCACGTCATTGACTGGGTCAATATGTTCGCGCTGGCAGTCAACGAAGAAAATGCCGCCGGTGGCCGCGTGGTCACGGCACCGACCAACGGGGCCTGCGGCATCGTTCCAGCGGTGCTGGCCTACTATGACAAGTTCATTGGCTCGGTCAGCCCAGACATTTACCAGCGTTATTTCCTGACCTCGGGCGCCATCGGCATCCTTTACAAGATGAACGCCTCGATTTCGGGTGCGGAAGTTGGCTGTCAGGGAGAGGTCGGTGTGGCATGCTCGATGGCAGCAGCGGGTCTTACCGAACTGCTTGGCGGCAGCCCGGAGCAGGTGTGTGTAGCGGCTGAAATTGGCATGGAACATAACCTGGGTCTGACCTGTGATCCGGTCGCCGGGCAAGTTCAGGTTCCATGCATCGAACGTAACGCGATCGCCTCGGTGAAAGCCATCAACTCGGCGCGCATGGCGCTGCGTCGTACCAGTGAACCGCGCGTCTCGCTGGATAAAGTTATTGAAACGATGTACGAGACCGGCAAGGACATGAACGCCAAGTATCGTGAGACCTCACGCGGCGGTCTGGCTATCAAGGTACAGTGTGACTAAAGGCTGAGTGATATTTTACTCACAAAAAAAGGGCAGGTTTCGATAAGAAGCCTGCCCTTTTCTATTCTGATTACGGATTACTCTTCTTCATCCCGCATCTCGTTGGACGATATCTTGGTAATACGCACACGTTCGATGCGATATTCAGAGACCTCGATCACCTCGAAGCGCAGCGGAGGCATCTCGATAACTTCGCCTTCGAACGGCATCTGACCGGATTCGGACAACAGCAGTCCGGCAAGGGTCGCGTAATCGGCGTTTGGACTCACCAGCTCATAGGTGTTGAGCAGCTGTTCCAGCGAATGAAGGTCGGTACCGCCCTTCGCCATCCAGCCGTCGCCGTCTACCACGACATCCGGCGTTTCGTCTTCGTCAGGGAATTCACCGGCGATAGCCTCAAGCACGTCGAGCGGCGTCACCAGCCCTTGAATGACACCAAACTCGTTGCTCACGACGACCAGACGCCCCTTGGCACGACGCAGCACGGCCAGCAGCTTGATGACGTCCATGGTTTCGGGCACCACGATCGGCGGCGTTTTCTCCGCGAAGGCAACTATGTCTTCACCGTTTTCCAGCGCCACCAGCAAGTCTTTCGCCCGCACCACGCCTATCACGTCGTCCAGCGACTGACGGCAAATTGGGAACAGGCTGTGCGGCGTGTCCAGCAATTGTCGTCGAATCTCGTCGGGAGAGCGTTCGCAGTCTACCCAAGAAATGTCGTTACGCGGTGTCATGATGCTGCGCAGCGTTCGTGAGGCAAGCGTCAGTACACCGCTTATCATGAAGCGCTCTTCTTCGGCGAAGGTTTCTTGTTTCGGCTCAGCGGTATCGTGTGCGTCTTCTTGCTGCACGTCGCTGTCGCGTTTTCCACCCATCATGCGGAAAATAGCTTCAGCGGTGCGTTCGCGCAGCGGTCGATCTGACTGATGCTTAATAAAGTTTCTGCGCGCAATCTGGTTGAACAACTCGATCAATACCGAGAATCCGATCGCCGCATACAGATAACCTTTCGGAATATGGAAACCGAAACCTTCGGCTATCAGGCTCAAGCCGATCATCAGCAGGAAGCTGAGGCACAGGACAACCACCGTAGGATGCGCGTTAACGAAACGCGTTAGCGTTTTAGAGGCCAGCAGCATCACGCCCATCGCGATGACAACGGCGGTCATCATAACCGCGAGGTTATTCACCATGCCGACGGCGGTAATCACCGCGTCGAGCGAGAATACGGCGTCAAGCACCACTATCTGTGCCACTACGGCCCAAAATCCGGAATAGCCGCGATTATTACTTCCTAACCCATTGTGGCCTTCCAGCCGCTCATGCAGCTCGCTGGTCGCTTTAAACAACAGGAACAGCCCCCCGACCAGCAGGATAAGATCGCGCCCCGAAAAGGTAAATTGCGCGATGCTAAACAGCGGCGTCGTCAGTTTCACCATCCAAGAGATAAGCGAAAGCAGGCCCAAGCGCATCACCAGCGCCAGTGATAAGCCAATGATTCTCGCCTTGTCGCGCTGTTTCGGCGGCAGTTTGTCGGCCAAAATAGCGATAAATACCAGGTTGTCGATCCCCAGCACGATTTCCAGAACGATAAGCGTCAACAGGCCGACCCAAATCGAAGGATCCATTAAGAATTCCATTGCAGTCTCCGAAATTCGGCGCAGCGGCCATGACTGAGGTGTGTTGCTTTATGGGGAGTTGATAATGCTGAGGATTCAAATGCGGTTAAACGTCTTCGGTGACAGTCCATAGGGTGGGCTGATGCCCGGCACTCCTGTGTAATAATTGGAAATACAATGTAACAGGTCTATTTGTTTTAGAAAAGCGTCTTTTAGAGCAGGTCCCTTCATCCCTGCCTATGCTCAATGTTGTTTTATGCGGTAAATCATTTAAATCGTGAAAACAGGGTTAACGCGGGGTAATTCGTCTCTGAATAGCAGACAGGGGTCACAAAATTTATTTTTTCACACACTAAAATAAATCCAGTCGATACTTTCGACAGATTTTTTCGATGTTTGGTTATTGATTTTTCAGAAACAAAAGGATTAGAGAGTTTTTTTAACTCAAAAATAATGTAGGGAACACAGCATTCGTCAAGGGAATCTGTTGGCGAATTAAAAAAGCTTCATCACTAAGTGCAGGACTCGCAAAGCGGGTCACAAGAGGAGGTAGCAGGTGAGTATAGCTATTATCATCGGCACTCATGGTTTGGCGGCTGAACAGCTGCTAAAGACGACGGAAATGTTAATAGGTGACCAAGAAAACGTCGCCTTTATCGACTTCGTCCCAGGGGAAAATGCCGATACACTGTTTGAAAAATATAATGTAAAACTTGAACATCTCGACACCAGCAGCGGCGTTCTGTTTCTGGTTGATACCTGGGGCGGCAGCCCGTTCAACGCCGCTAACCGTATCTGCGTTGATCGCGAAAACTACGAAGTCGTTACCGGCGTTAACGTCCCTATGTTGGTCGAAACCTTTATGGGACGCGACGACAACCCATCCCTCAGTGAACTGACAAGCATTGCGCTGGAAACCGGCCGTCTTGGCGTCAGAGCGCTGAAGTTTGTCGAACCGGAAGCCCACGCTGAAAAACCCGTTACTGCCCCGGTGGCTGCTAAACCTGCCGCGCCAGCCAAAGCCCTCGGCCCGAATGACCACATGAAAATCGGCCTTGTCCGCATCGATGACCGTTTGATCCACGGCCAGGTCGCGACCCGCTGGACCAAGGAAACCAACGTTAACCGCATTATCGTCGTCAGCGATGAAGTCGCCGCCGACACCGTGCGCAAAACGTTGCTGACCCAGGTTGCCCCTCCCGGTGTCACCGCCCACGTGGTTGATGTTGCTAAGGCCATTCGCGTCTATGACAACCCGAAATATGCCAGCGATCGCGTGATGCTGCTCTTCACCAATCCTACCGACGTCCTGCGTGTGGTAGAAGGCGGAGTCAAAGTCACGTCGATCAACATTGGTGGCATGGCCTTTAAACAGGGGAAAACCCAGGTCACCAATGCCGTCTCCGTTGATCAGAAAGATATCGAAGCATTTAAGAAATTAAATGAAAAAGGTATCGAACTCGAAGTGCGCAAAGTGTCTTCAGACAGCCGTGTGAAGATGATGGATTTGATTAACAAGATGAATTAGGAGAAGGTCAATGGAGATCACCACACTACAAATTGTGCTGATATTTATTGTCGCATGTATTGCAGGGATGGAATCCATCCTCGATGAATTTCAGTTTCACCGTCCGCTCGTCGCCTGTACCTTGATAGGTATTGTTCTCGGAGATATGAAAACCGGGATCATTATCGGGGGTACGCTGGAAATGATCGCCTTAGGCTGGATGAACATCGGTGCTGCCGTTGCACCAGATGCCGCCCTCGCCTCAATCATCTCTACCATTCTGGTTATTGCAGGTGGGCAGTCGATTGGTGCCGGTATCGCGCTGGCTATTCCGCTGGCCGCCGCCGGTCAGGTATTAACCATCATCGTCCGTACCATTACCGTCGCCTTCCAGCACGCCGCCGACAAGGCTGCCGAAAAGGGGAATCTCAGTGCGATTTCCTGGATACACGTCTCCGCGTTGATTCTGCAGGCGATGCGTATCGCTATCCCTGCGGCGATTGTAGCGGTTTCAGTCGGTACCAGCGTGGTTCAAAGCATGCTGAACTCAATCCCTGAAGTGGTAACCAGCGGTCTTAACATCGCCGGTGGCATGATTGTGGTTGTTGGTTACGCCATGGTTATCAACATGATGCGTGCTGGCTACCTGATGCCTTTCTTCTATCTGGGCTTCGTGACCGCCGCATTCACCAACTTCAACCTGGTTGCGCTGGGCGTAATCGGCGTGGTGATGGCAGTGCTTTATATCCAGCTGAGTCCAAAATACAACAAGTCTTCACAGGCTGCCGGACCGGCTCATGGCGTTAACGACCTCGACAACGAATTGGACTAAGGGTGAGAGAAATGGTTGATCAAACTCAAGTAAAAAAACTCACGCCTGGCGATATTCGCGGTGTGTTTCTACGCTCCAACCTGTTCCAGGGTTCATGGAACTTCGAACGTATGCAGGCACTGGGCTTCTGCTTCTGTATGGTGCCGGTCATTCGTCGTCTTTATCCTGAAAACAACGACGATCGCAAACAGGCGATTAAACGCCACCTGGAGTTCTTTAACACCCACCCTTACGTCGCCGCCCCAGTATTGGGGGTAACGCTGGCGATGGAAGAACAGCGTGCCAACGGCGCACCTATCGACGACGCGGCCATTAACGGCCTGAAAGTCGGTTTGATGGGGCCGCTGGCTGGCGTAGGTGACCCTATCTTCTGGGGGACGGTGCGTCCGGTATTTGCAGCGCTTGGCGCGGGAATTGCAATGAGTGGCAGCCTGCTTGGCCCGCTGCTGTTCTTCTTCCTGTTCAACCTGGTTCGCCTGCTTAACCGTTATTACGGCGTGGCATACGGCTACAAGAAAGGGGTCGATATCGTTAGCGATATGGGCGGCGGCTTCCTGCAAAAACTGACCGAGGGGGCGTCCATTCTCGGCCTCTTTGTCATGGGGGCATTGGTCAATAAGTGGACCCACGTAAACATTCCGTTAGTGGTGTCCAAAATTACCGACCATACCGGGCAAACAACGGTGACCACGGTTCAGGGCATTCTCGATCAGCTGATGCCTGGCTTGGTGCCGCTGCTGCTGACCTTCGGCTGTATGTGGCTGCTGCGTAAGAAAGTCAATGCGCTGTGGATTATCATGGGCTTCTTCGTACTGGGTATTTTCGGTTATTGGATTGGCCTGCTGGGTCGCTAAGCGCTGAACATCCACCGGGGGTTTCAAAGCCCCCGGTTTTTTATTGGGAGAAAGGGATGTCGGTCACAGATATTGCGTTGATCATTTTTATTATTTTTCTGCTGGCGTATGCGATTTATGATGAATTTATCATGGACAAACAGAAGGGAGAAACCCTGCTTAGGGTTAAGCTACAGCGTAGAAACAAGCTTGATGCGATTATCTTTATCGGGCTAATGGCCATTTTGCTCTATAACAACCTGAATGCCCACGGCAGTACCGTGACCACCTATTTGCTCATTAGTCTGGCCCTGATTGCGTTTTATAACTCCTTTATTCGCTGGCCCAAGATGTTGTTCAAAGCGGGCGGATTCTTTTACGCCAATATCTTTATCACCTATGACAGAATCAAGGCGATGAATCTGTCTGAAGACGGGATTTTGGTGATTCAGCTCGAACAGAAGAAACTGCTGGTGAGGGTTCGCGAGTTAGACGACCTTGAGAGAATTTACAAGCTGATGGTTAACTTCCAGTAAGGCTGTTACCCCCCAACATTCATTGAAATCAGGCGGACTCTCCGCCTGACTGACTCTCGAATAACCTTTAAGCGTCTACCTCCTCTTTGCGACGAAACAGGCTAATTACAAAGTCCGTTTCGCAGGCAAAGGCTTCGCGCTGAGAAAGACTCTGCATCAACGCTTCTGTGGCGCGCCATGCAAAGGGAGTCATCTGCAGTAAATTAAACGCCTGCTTGCCATCAAGGGCCATCTCATAGCCGAGCGACTCGGTGCTGATGCGTTCAAAACCTTCGAGACTCTCTTCGGCGTCGCTGTGAAGCTGAACGTCGGTATAAAGGCACGCCTTCAGCTGATACAGATGCCTTGGCCCCGGTGCAACGGTAAGCACCAGCCCAGAGGATTTCAGCACACGATGCAGCTCAAGGGCCTTGCAGGGGGCGTAGATGCGCACAATGGCGTCCAGAGAGTCGTCGGCGAAAGGCAGACGATGGCTCGAGGCCACGCAAAATTCGACCTGGTGATAGCGTTTTGCCGCATAGCGAATGGCGACCTTCGAGACATCAAGACCGTAGACCTGCATCTTGCGGCTGGCATTGAGCCCCTGCTCTATCGCCGAGGTGTAATACCCTTCCCCACAGCCGATATCCAGCAGCGCGTCGGCATCGCTCCGCAGATGCTCATTGAGCAGCGCCACCAGCCTATCCCGCAGCGGCTGATAGTGGCCTCCTTCAAGAAAGGTTCGCCGTGAGAGCATCATTTCGGCGCTATCGCCAGGCTGCTTCGAACGCTTGTGTTGGACCGGGAGCAGGTTGACGTATCCCTCTTTGGCATTGTCGAACTGATGATTATTCTCACAGCGCCATTGTTTATCAAGGCGTTGCAAAGGGAGATGACAAAGAGGACATTGATAGGTCATGCAGGTTTCCAGAAAGGTGAAGACCGGGAATAGTGACACGCCGGTGTCTTGCAGGGTTGCTGGCGCTAAGTCTAAAGAAGCCGACTGCCAGTTGCAACTTTTGCCCTTATCGGGCGGGGACATAGATGAAAATGCGATGGTCAGCGGCCTGCGAGGCTACTACACTGCTTTGACGCGCTTTCTGAATCTTTCCCATTAACCGATGTTTTTAACTAAAAGTGATGTCATGAGTGATATGTCTACCCTGCTCAGCCAAATTCCCGCCGTCAGGCACGGTTTTGGCAGTAAAGAAGCGTTATTACCCGAATCGCTCCAGCCGTATAGCGCTACCCTGCCCGAAAAGAAACAGGTGCATGGCGTCAGAATTGTCGATGTGATGCAGCCGCAGCAGGCCTGTGGGGAGGCAGACGGATTCTATACCGAACAGCCGGGAATTCTGCTTACCGTCTTTACCGCCGATTGTTTGCCGATAGTCTTCAGCCATCGTCAGGGAAAGGCGGTTGCCGTAGTCCATGCAGGCTGGCGCGGACTGCTCAATGGAATCATTGAGCAGATGGCCGCTCGCATTAATCAGCAGAGTAATACGCAGGATTGGGTGGCATCTATTGGCCCTGCCATAGGGGCGTGCTGCTATGAGGTGAGCGAGGAACTGGTGATTGAGTTTAGGCGTGGCCTGGATTTACCGCCGACGTTGATTTCACCCTCTTACCGCCATCTGGATCTGCCCGCCATTGCGTTTGCCAAACTGACCCAGGCCGGATTCTCCGCAGTAGACTTTGCGGGCAGCTGTACCCTTTGTACTCAAAATCCGCGCCATGAGCTGTCAGCACCGAAATTCAAATACACCAGCTTTCGTCGCAACAGCCTACAGCGCGCGAGAGACCCTCAGATTCCAGGCATCAGTGGCCGTAACCAACAATCAGGTATTCTCATCCTGCCTGCGTAAATGTGCAGGGGACAAAAACAAAAAACCCGCACATTGGCGGGTTTTTTTTACAGCTAACGCTGCTTAGATTGCAGTTACGTTAACTGCAGATGGGCCTTTCTGGCCATCTTGGATTTCGAACTCAACGTTCTGGCCTTCAGCCAGGGTTTTGAAACCGTTACCCTGGATTGCAGAGAAGTGTACGAACACGTCTTTGCTGCCGTCAGCTGGAGTGATGAAACCGAAACCTTTAGACTCGTTGAACCACTTAACTTGACCTTTGATCTTTGCCATTTTGAGTATTTCCTTTGGATTGTTTAAACCGCCCTGCGGCGTTACACAGACAAACTTGAGTCGTTACTGCTTGAGGCACCAAGATAAAAATCGGCAGAGAAGCGGTATTCAACGATAACGTCTTTACTCAAAACTTCTTTACTGAAAATGCCACACATATACAGAACTGTACCTCGTTTTACCCAGATGCGTTATCACATACTCTGAATTCAATGGCAAGCCATTTTTAATCAGCGATGGACTTGTCGCACATATTTGAGCCGGTTAATCGCACTTACTGTTAAGTAAGGCGAAAATAGGTTGATAGGTCTGCTATTTTCTGCTTTCAACAAAGCAGGGCTGACAATCAAATCTATAACCACTCAAACTAGAGTATTGATCAATAAACGCTAAACCGTAAGACTAAAAATCAGCTTTAATTGAATCATTATTGTATTTGATATAACACAAATCGATTTTACGCAAGTTTTTCAACACTTCTGGTGGCAAATTAAAACCTGATTTCAACTCGCCCTCTTCAGTCATAGCAGGGTTCTCTTACACATTGTTAGCCCGGCGCGCCCGTCAAAGAGGTGTTACGGCGAAGCCGTGCAATTGCACAAAGGATGTACAGGCTTCTAAAGAAATTGATTGTATAACTACTCGTCAAAACAGGCAGTAGAGTACTACTGTGGTGCAAAACAATTGCTGTACTCTATTCCACTGCACCTTTAGCGTGCGCATTTAGAATGCGGAAATAGGAGATCAAGAATGTAATAAAATTCGTCAAAGAGAACTTTTTTGATCCGGATCAATAAATAAGCACTTTGCAATAACCCTTATACTGCATGAGATTTACAGGCCAGTGAATTTTATATTAAAGCATTTGCACAAAAATCAGACGGCATATTCAAATTAACGCATAGCTATTTCAATATTTAAATTTAGAATAACCGTGAGCCATGCTGCATTTCTATTATTTCCCCTCATTATTTTGCGGTTTTTGTTCTACGCCCGGCACACATTTTCTCATCCTTCATCACCCAAGCACGCGGGGACCCCAGAGCCGGAGCAGCTTACGGGGAAGCTCCCGCTCAGTGGGCAGAGTGACAAAGGTGAAATCCTCTAAACGCCATGGGGAAAATCAAATTATGTTTGGAAAGAATGGCAATAACGAGACTTAACAACCCATTGTTCTGAATAGTGGAACTATGACTATCATCAAATGTGAAGCAATAAAGTAAACAAAATGTTAATCATTTATACAAGAATCGGTAAGCGACGGGAAATCTCGACTAGTTTTGGCATGAAAAAATATCTCGTTTGAAGAAATGAAGGCGCTATTTCCTACAGGTAAGAAAATAAAACGCCCACATTTTTACAGCGAAATATGTTCGCCTATTTTTAGCGGCGCGAAATTTTCACCGCTGAGACCGCCCTCTTCAATCGCGACACGTAATTCCTTTGGCGGTTCATCGAGAGACTCATCGGCCAATTCAAATACCCCCCAATGTATGGGGACGGCACGATGACATTTCGTTTCCTTGAACACCTGTACGGCCTGCTGCGGGTCCATGTGATGAGAATGCATGAACCATCTTGGTGCATAGGCGCCAATCGGAATTGCCGCAATATCAAAGGGCCCCAGACGTTCGCCAATCTCGGCAAACTGGTCGCTGTAGGCGCTGTCACCGGAAAAATAGAAGTTTAGCTCATGGTGTTTTACCACCCATCCACACCACAGCGAGCGATTGCGGTCCCACGGCGTGCGCATACTCCAGTGTCGTGCGGGTACCGCATGGAAGCTCACCCCGTCAAGCACCAATGCGTCCCACCAGTCCATTTCTTCGATGTAATGAGCCCCCTGGCGTTCCAGCCAGGGTTTCATGCCCAGCGGCACCATAAAGATACTTTGTGGGAAACGTTTGACCAGCTTGCGAATGGTCGATTTATCCAGATGATCGTAGTGATTATGGGAGATGAGGACATAGTCGATCACCGGTAAATCGGCCACCGTCACTGCGGCAGGCGTCTTACGTTTCGGGCCATAAAAACTCAGCGGCGAAGCACGTTCAGACAGCGCGGGATCAGTCAGAATATAGCGACCTGCTACACGCAGCAGCAGGCAGGCGTGCCCCAAAAACCACAGTCTGTCTTCGGTCCCGCTAAAATCGGGTTTCTGGCACCACTCGCGAATGAACTGCTCATATCCCCTGCCAGGCGGACGCGGAAATCCCTGCTTTTTGCGCTCCTGACGCCAGCGTTTGAGATCTCCCTCTTTTCGCGTTTCGGGTTCAGGATTAGTAAATCCGTACGGCGTATGGTGAGGTTTTGCAGGATCATAATAGGGATTTTTTTCGGCCATGATTTCCCTTATCGATAAATTTTTTGTAGGAAAAGTTGATAAAAAACCAACCTCTTTCTCTTTAGTAGCATAAAGGTTTGAAGGTTTTCACTACAAAAAGTGCAAGACGGTGTATGTAAAGCCACTTAAGCTAATGTCAGGAATTTTTAAGCGATACTCAGGCAAAAAAACCCCGCCGACGAGGTTAAGCGTCGGCGGGGTTTGCGGCTATTACAAAAACAGGTTAGTCAGATGTCTACACTGCCAGCCTGGACTCAGGCTGCCATCCCACAAAGCTTGGTAAGGTTTCGGGCTCCAATCATTAATGTCGCAACGTAAGACTGCCTGCGCGTAACGACTTCTACGGCAACACGCGTGTCTTTGTATTTGATCAGGTAAGTTGAGGGCCAGCCCTGGCGTCTTTTACCGAAGGCTTTTTCATGACTGTCTATGGCTGCATGAGCCACGACCAGATGAGAGAGAGTTTTATCACCTTTAATGATGCGCTTCATAATGGACTCCGCCTTAGACACTACTGTCAAAATGAGGAAACATTAATCACTTGATACGCATCGCTTTATGCGATGCTTATTCGAATCACTGCTTTGTATATAGCTTGTAACAGAATGAGTATCTCTGCGCTTTTTGTTACGCGCAAGTCTTACTTAACAAGAAACAAATCATTGCCGCACGGAGTGGCCTGGCGCAACGGGCCTGCCATTGGCCTTCGGCGCTTGAAATCTGCGCAGACCAGTCTTTACTCTCTGGCAATTCATTGAAATTAAGGCTTATTTTATTGGCGCAGATAATCGGCCAAGCGTCGGAGGGGTTGTTGCAGTAATCTTTTCCTTTCACACCGCCGTAGGGATACCATTTATCTGGATCTTCTCCAGTCAGTAAAGCGATGTTGTGATTCAGTTCGTTGTCGTGTTCTTCAGACCATTTAATCATCTGGTAATCATCCTGCTGAGTTGTTATTGAACAAGTTACAGCAGAAATAAGACACTTTTATGAACGAAAAAACCGCCTATTGAGAGCGGTTTCTTCTTTCAACCCGTTATTTTTCGAACGATATGATTATCTTTCCGGGATGAAGCCCTTGAGGCTATACGCAGAGTCGTCATCGTTGTTCTCCAGAGAACCCTGACCTTGCGCTTTGACTAACTGCTCCAGCAGTTCGGTTTGACGGCGTTGCTGATCGGCAATTTCAGTCAGCAGCTGCACCTGTTGATTCGCTTTGACACTGGAACGGTTGACAACAAACCATACCAGTAAAAATAACAGTGCGCCCAAGAGGCTCAGCACTATTGGGGCCAGACCAGATTGGCCAATTACTTGATCGAACATTGACAACCCTACAACGTGATTAACCAGACGAGTATCTTATCATCGTCTGCTGTACAGGGAAGGTATTCACAAAAAAACAGAAGCTTCTGACAGGCTTTTGGCACTACCAGGGAATAAATGAGGTCACTGAACAAATCCCGAGATCGAAGTTACCGCCTTGATCGCAATAGCTGTTAAGTGCCAGTAGATAAAGCCCAATACAGAGCAGCAGGAAAACGATGAAAGCAGCAATTCTCCTGACAGAAAAAATGGGTTTTTTCAGTTTTATGGCAGATCTCTTAGGATTTATCACGCGCTTATTGCTGCCCAATATCTGCGTCCGAAAGGAAGTAAAACATAACCTATCCTACTCTGTATAAGTTAAACAATATTAAAACGGAGCAGTCCCAATGAACTCATTAGCCGTTTTAATGCATCTGACGATCCTTTTTTTCATGATTTTTTTCAGAGAATTAGAGAAGCGTTGCAGAGCAGTATACGATTATACTCAGTGTCGGCTTAAGCCATAAAGGGAGTGTAAGAAATGGGCGTCATTAAAACAATAATCGTACTGGCGGTGATTTATGCTGTTTTCCTGTTTTCAGGCTATGGGGTAACCGTAGGCAGCAGTGAAAATGCAGCGGGACTGGGACTTAAATGCCAATATTTGACGGCACGCGGAATTGTTGATTCGCAGTATCTCCACTCTGACAGTGGTATCGTTGGCGTAGCAAAATGCCCGATTCTGAAACAGGTCAGCGAGGTGGTAGATAAGTCATAACATCCTGTAAAATAGAGAATAACCCGCAGTTTTCTGCGGGTTATAACCACACTTCTTCTTTCTTAGCTGTCGTGCTTGGTAAACTTGAGCTCAATCAGCGAAATCGCTTTCTCAATCGCACGACGAGTAACAGGATCGGCACCGGCAGGATGGGTGCTAAAATCGATACTTTTCAGTTGGTGAGACATTTTGTCACGCACTTCGGTCGGCGCGATAACGTCAATAACGTCCAGAATTTGTTTAATAACCAGCTGGCACGCAACCAAATCTGACTCAAGTTCCTGCTCTTTAGATAAGCTCTCTGACATCCCCGTAACTCCTCGGTACTCAATTTAAGCGTAAAAAATTCGGCGCAAAGGATAACACGTCGCTGTTGAATTTCATCAGAGCTTCTATGCTTAATGAGGTAAATTGCAGAGGAGGCAATGATGTTCGCACTGGTTCTCACAGTATGTTATCTGGGTGGTGGATGCGACGATATGGTGGTCGATGCCTTTGATACAGTTCAGGAATGCCACATCGCCATGCGCCAACAGGGGCTGCATCAGGCAGGGTGTTATCCCATTGAAGAGTTTATCGATGGCGACTGGATCCCTGCTCATTCCCATGCTGATTTTTAAAACTTAAGCGCCGTTAACGCAAATCCAATCATTAAACGTTGATTATTCTTAGCAATAGCGCTATCAATTACCTGTTATTCATTGATATTTAATATATTAATTGAAATAGGAAAATAGCGATGCAAAGAAGCAACACCTTCGGAAAACGACTTCCTCTTGTACTGTTGGTTTCAGGCTTTTGTTTATCTCCGCTAATGGCTCAGGCAGCCACCGTACCTCAGGGCGTCGTGCTTGCTCAAAAACAGGAAATTGTGCGTAACAATGGTTCTGAACCTGCCACCCTGGACGTTCATAAAGCCGAAAGCAGTGTGGAAAGCAACATCTTGAGCGACCTGTTTGTCGGATTGGTCAGCATCGATGATAACGGTAATCCGCGCCCTGAATTAGCGGCAAGCTGGGACACCAAAGATAATAAAACCTGGGTGTTTCATTTACGTCCGGGATTACGCTGGTCGGACGGCTCACCGATTACTGCGCAGGATGTGGTTTACAGCTGGCGACGTCTTATCGATCCCAAAACCGTCTCCCCTTATGAAAGCTACCTCGGCACGGTGCACGTGTTGAACGCCGACAGCATTATCGCAGGTAAAACGTCGCCCGACAGGCTCGGCGTCAAGGCGCTAGATGCGCAGACCGTGCAGGTTGAGCTCGACCGTCCGATGTCCTACTTCCTGCAGATGATCTCACACTATTCTCTGTTCCCGGTCAGTCAGGCCGACGTTGAGAAGTATGGCGATAAATGGACGCAGCCGGGTAATCTGGTCAGCAGCGGGCCTTTCAAGCTCAAAAGCTGGACAGTAAATGAGCGCGTGGTCGCCGAGCGCAACCCGAATTACTGGGATAATGCGCATACCGTTCTTTCACAGGTCACTTACTTGCCCATTGCTTCAGGTGCCGCAGACGTCAACCGTTACAAGGCCGGTGAGATTGATATTACCCTGACCATTCCTGAAGTTCAGTTTGCCTCACTGAAGAAAGAGCTGGGTTCGCAGGTTCACACCAGCCCTTACCTCGGGGTCTATTACTACGCGTTTAATAATCAGAAACCGCCATTTAACGACGTCCGTGTACGTCAGGCGTTGAGTCTGGGAATAGACCGCGGCATCATCGCGGATAAAGTGTTGGGTCAAGGCCAAACGGCGGCGTATACCATTACCCCAGATAATACGGGCGGCTACACTTTCAAATTACCGGCTGTCGCCAATATGACGCAGGATCAGCGTAACGCCGAGGCCCGCAAGCTGTTAGCCGAGGCCGGATTTGGTCCACAGCATCCTCTGAAATTCAATCTGCTTTATAACACTAGCGAATCACACCAGCACATCGCGATTGCAGCCGCCTCAATGTGGAAGAAAAATCTGGGCGTGACGGCAGTGTTGCAGAATCAGGAATGGAAGACCATGCTGGATACCATGCATCAGGGCAACTACGACGTGGTGCGTTATGCATGGATAGCCGACTATAATGAACCCTCGACCTTCCTGAATACTTTCCGCAGTGATAACAGCGAGAATACCCCGAAATTCCACGACGCCGACTATGATAAGGTGCTCGACGATGCGCTGGCGGCCACCAGCAAAGATCAGGTACAAAAGGACTATCAGAAGGCTGAGGATATTCTGAATACTCAGGCCCCGGTGGTTCCGCTTTATCACTATGTCAGCGCCAAGCTGGTTAAGCCTTATATCGGCGGCTTTGATGACCACGATCCGCAGGGAAGGGTTTTTGCAAAAAATTTGTATGTGATTAAACACTGATTTTAGATTCTACTCAGACTAAAAAGCCCCGCCAACTCCCTGAAAGGCGGGGCTCATTTCTAAATTCCCCTCGATGTTGCCGATACTCCGCCCCCAACTGTTCGCCGAATAGGCCTTGCCACCGGTGTCTCAGATGATAAATTGAACATCATTCGTACAGACGGGAGGCCTTATGCAATTCTCGGAAAGCGAGATCCAACCCCTTTGGGACGAAGTTGCTCGCATTATTGGTGAGGGAGTGATTGAGCTACGCCATCGCGGCGAGCCCCTCACGGCAGATTCGTTAATTGATTATCTGGAACATAAACTGAGCACTGCGGGCGTTCAGCAGCGTATCTTGATTGGGGCTGCGGTTAACCTGCTAAAAGCAGACAGGCGCTCATAGCCTGTTGATGCTAAAGGGTAAAGCAGCGCTGTCTTGTCCAGGTTAGCGGGATTGAGACGCACGCCCTTGAGCAAACAGGAAAATGCGCTGGGTAATATCATCGGCCCCGAGGATATTGCCTTTCTGCTCGATATTGGCTCTGGCATAGGCGATATCATGGGCTTGATCGACCATATGGATCACCTTGTCACGCGTGGTTTTATCAAGATTGCCCAGTAGCGTGGTCAGGATTGCCTGATAAGCATTCGATGCATAGGTAAGTTGTTTTTCGCGCTCTTCCAGCGCGTCAATACGCGCCATCAGCACCTCAAACTGCTCTTGATTGGACATAGCGGCACCCCTCTTTGTCTCGCAGTGAAAACTGTTGCGGTGATATCGAGTGAATTTCATACAGTTTATTCCACTTTAGAACAAAATCTGCGGTAAACCAATCCCGCTCCTGCACAAATAATGACAGGACAGTGCATATAATTGTAAAGGTCGGCAGGCTTTTATTCCCTTCTGTGCTCTATATTCAAGCTCGAAGGCTACATAATGCGTAACATAAGCAGTAATTGCTTACAGAAGGCACCATGACAGCAGGCTGGAAGTTATGACATGTTAATAATGAGTCTATTCTTTCCTTTGGGGATATAATTCTATGCGTAAGATTTCCTGTTGCTTTATCGTTTTCGCTACGCTGATGTCAGCAACGACTTTTGCTCACGCTGAAGGCTGCCTGAAAGGCGCGGCCGTTGGCGCTGTCGCGGGCCACGTTGCGCATCACCACGCCGTATTAGGTGCCGTTGGCGGCTGTGTCGTCGGCCACCACATGGCGGCAAAAGCCAAAAAAGAGAAGGCCGCCGAAGCGCAGAAACAGCAGTAATCTGCCGGGCTGCTTACAGCAGACTGTAAGCGAATAAAAAGGGAGCCCTCAGGCTCCCTTTTTTATGTATTCCGGTTTCCCGAAATTACATATTGGCGATCATCGCATCGCCGAACTCTGAACATTTCAGCAGCTTAGCGCCTTCCATCAGACGTTCGAAATCATAGGTCACGGTTTTCTTGGCAATCGCCGCTTCCATGCCTTTAACAATCAGGTCAGCCGCTTCGAACCACTCCAGGTGGCGCAGCATCATTTCCGCAGAAAGGATCACTGAGCCTGGGTTCACTTTGTCCTGACCGGCATATTTCGGTGCAGTACCGTGGGTGGCTTCAAACAGCGCACAGTCGGAACCAATGTTGGCCCCCGGCGCAATACCGATACCGCCAACCTGCGCCGCCAGGGCGTCAGAGATGTAGTCGCCGTTCAGATTCATACAGGCAATCACGTCGTATTCAGCAGGACGCAGCAGAATCTGTTGCAGGAACGCATCGGCAATCACGTCTTTAATGATGATATCTTTGCCGTTGTTCGGGTTCTTGATTTTAACCCAAGGTCCGCCGTCGATCAGCTCACCGCCAAACTCTTCGCGAGCCAGCTGGTAACCCCAATCCTTGAACGCACCCTCGGTGAATTTCATGATGTTGCCTTTGTGTACCAGCGTCAGTGAATCACGATCGTTAGTGATGGTGTATTCAATCGCTGCACGTACCAGGCGTTTAGTGCCCTCTTCGGAACATGGCTTCACGCCGATGCCGCAGTCATGAGGGAAACGAATTTTGTTTACGCCCATCTCGTCTTGCAGGAACTTAATGACTTTATCCGCTTCGGCAGAACCGGCTTTCCATTCGATACCCGCATAAATATCTTCGGAGTTCTCACGGAAGATAACCATATCAATATCTTCAGGGCGTTTAACCGGGCTCGGCGTGCCGGTGTAATAACGCACAGGACGCAGGCAGATATAAAGGTCAAGCTGCTGGCGAAGTGCGACGTTTAAAGAACGAATACCCCCGCCGACCGGAGTGGTCAGTGGACCTTTAATAGCAACGCGATATTCGCGGATCAGATCCAGCGTTTCCTGCGGCAGCCACACGTCCTGGCCGTACAGCTCTACAGATTTCTCACCGGTGTAAATTTCCATCCAGGAAATTTTACGCTCACCGTTGTAAGCCTTCTGAACAGCTGCATCGACAACTTTAAGCATTGCCGGGGTTACATCAACACCAATACCGTCACCCTCAATAAAAGGGATAATAGGATTATTTGGAACAACCAGTTTACCTTTGGCATCAACGGTAATCTTGGTACCTTCAGTAGGGACAACAACTTTGCTTTCCATTAATCTCTCCTTTAGCGCACTATTTGTTAATGATTTGTAAGATGCGAGTCAATACTACTTGATTATTTTCACGACGCCAATCGCAAACAATTTTCAAGTATAATGCTCTAATTCTCGGCTACTTCAACGACTATGAAAAAATTCCCTTTTAAAAATCACCAAGTTAAACGTTTCAGCACCAAGCCACATCGGGAAAGCACTTCGTTGAAAAAAGAGCGTAAAGTCCTGCTTTTCAACAAGCCATTCGACGTGCTGCCGCAGTTCACCGATGAGGCAGGTCGTACCACTTTGAAGGATTTCATCCCCGTGAGCGACGTGTATGCGGCGGGTCGTCTGGACAGAGACAGCGAAGGCCTGTTGGTGCTGACCAACGACGGTCAACTCCAGGCTGCGTTAACCCAGCCGGGAAAACGGACGGCCAAGGTCTATTACGCGCAGGTGGAAGGTGAGCCGGACGCCCTCTCTTTGAAAGCGTTTCGCAGCGGGCTGGAGCTTAAAGATGGTAAAACGCTGGCCGCAGGCATTGAGCTTGTTCCCGAACCCGAGTGGCTATGGGCGCGTGTTCCGCCGATTCGTGAGCGTAAAAGCATTCCCACCAGCTGGCTCAAAATCACGCTATATGAGGGTCGAAACCGTCAGGTTCGTCGCATGACGGCAAACATCGGCTATCCTACATTACGACTTATCCGCTACAGCATGGGCGACCTGACGCTCGATAACCTGGCGCCGGGACAATGGAAGGAAATACCTTATGTTTAGACCCAACGTCACCGTTGCTTGTGTTGTGCAGGCAGAGGGGCGGTTTTTGCTGGTTGAAGAAATCATCAACAACAGGCTGACGCTGAACCAGCCCGCCGGACATCTCGAGGCCAATGAAACGCTGCTCACCGCCGTGCGCCGCGAGCTGTTCGAGGAGACCGGCATTGACGCATCGCCGCAGTTTTTTCTCGGCCTGCATCAGTGGCAGGCGCCCGATGAGACGCCTTTTCTGCGTTTCACCTTCGTGATTGATTTAGCGGAAATCGTGCCGACTTTCCCGCAGGATAGCGATATTTCTGGCTGCCGCTGGCTCACCGCCGACGAGATCTTCAACGCTAAAGAACTGCGCTCACCGCTGGTTGCCGAGAGTATTCGCCTGTATCAGCAGCCCGCGCGCTACCCGCTGGCGCTGTTCGGCAATTACAACTTGCCCGACTAACGTCCTATCTCCGTCTTGCGCACCAATCACCGGTGCAGCAAGGCGGCCAACGTGATAAAATTCTGCCTGCTATTTTTTATGCCCCCGAACAAAACGTCGTTGGCACGCGGCCTTCATCCTCGTGTGGACGGCGTTTAACGGGTTATGACTCTATGTTTTGGAACTGCTATGTCAGACAACAGCCAGAAAAAAGTGATCGTCGGAATGTCCGGCGGCGTCGACTCCTCGGTATCTGCCTACCTGCTGCAACAGCAGGGATATCAGGTCGAGGGACTCTTTATGAAGAATTGGGAAGAGGACGACGATGAAGAATATTGCTCCGCAGCCACCGATCTTGCCGATGCACAGGCGGTAAGTGACAAACTGGGCATCAAGCTGCACACCATCAATTTTGCGGCAGAGTATTGGGACAACGTGTTCGAACATTTCCTGCAGGAATATAAGGCAGGACGCACGCCAAACCCGGATATTCTGTGTAACAAAGAGATTAAGTTCAAAGCGTTTCTCGAGTTCGCTGCCGAGGACCTGGGCGCAGACTATATTGCCACCGGTCACTACGTCCGTCGTCACGACGTTGACGGTCAAAGCCAGCTGCTGCGCGGTCTGGACGGCAACAAGGACCAGAGCTACTTTCTTTATACGCTGGGCAGCCATCAGATTGCCAAAAGCCTGTTCCCGGTGGGTGAGCTTGAAAAGCCAGAGGTTCGTCGCATTGCCGAAGAGCAAGAGCTGGTCACGGCCAAGAAGAAAGATTCAACCGGCATCTGTTTTATCGGTGAGCGTAAATTCCGTGACTTCCTCGGCCGCTATCTGCCTGCTCAACCTGGCGTGATTAAAAGCGTCGAGGGTCAAGAGATGGGTAAACATCAGGGCCTGATGTACCACACGCTGGGTCAGCGTAAAGGCCTCGGGATTGGAGGACAAAAGGACGGCGGAGAAGATCCGTGGTATGTGGTCGATAAAGACGTCGCCAACAATATCCTTTATGTGGCACAGGGGCACGAGCACCCGCGTCTGATGTCGGTCGGCCTGATTGCCCAACAGCTTGACTGGGTCGATCGCCAGCCGATTACCGCGCCGTTTAACTGCGTGGTGAAAACCCGTTACCGTCAGGAAGATATTCCGTGCGTGGTGACACCTCTGGATGACAACCGCATCGAGGTTCGCTTCGAATCACCGGTGGCAGCCGTCACCCCGGGTCAGTCCGCCGTGTTCTATCAGGGCGAAGTCTGCCTTGGCGGCGGCGTGATTGAACAGCGTATTCCGCTGACGCAATAAGCCTTATCAAGTCCCGCAATACCCGATAACGGCAACCGAATGCATCCCCAGACGCTTACGCCCGTAAGTGACTGGGGGTGAACGAGAACCTTCAACGCCGTTGCAGCATGAAATCCTGAGGGGTTTAGCCCTGCCCGTTACTTAAATCCAGACTCCTTGCAAAAGCATTTAATTCAATTGCCTTGTGGCGGATAAAATCGAGCTTGGCCTGCGCATCCACGATACCCCAGACGGTTCCCTGCTGCTGGCGATAAAAATTGTCCAACGCGTTAAAATACGATTTCTGATAAGTCAGCCAGTCGCGCTGTGAATGGACGATAGCCTTTTTAACCGCCGCCGGTTGCCCCTTGAGCAGCGCCTGATACTGTACGTTAAGCTCTTTGTCCCAGTCGGTGTAGCCCTGTTGCAGACAGGCCTCTGAATCCAGCGTCGAGACCGCCTTTTTTGAACAGGCCTCAATTTTTTGATCGATAGCCTTTCCCGGCACCTCGGCATGGGCGGCCAAAGCGGTCAGCAAAACGCTCGGACACAGTATAAGCAGCCATAACTTCTTCATCTTTTATTCCTTTTTTATGAAAACGTAAAAGCAGGTTCTGCACGTATTCCGTGGGCAGACTGGCGTTTCGCCTCCTGATTAGCGCCTAGTTTAGGCTATCTCACCCATTTTATCGGGCTAAGACTCGCATTCCCTGCTTTTCGGCGCTGTGTTTAGCCTGCGTTTTATGGCATGATCTGTCGCCATTAGTTTGGCGTACGCAAAAGTCACAGAATCTTGCCGTCGAATAACGCTTACAGGAGTAACCGTGGCCAAAAATTATTATGACATTACGCTCGCCTTGGCCGGAATGTGCCAGTCTGCGCGTCTCGTTCAACAATTGGCCCACGAAGGCAGCTGCGCGAAAGAAGAGATGATGGTCTCCCTGCGCAGCCTGCTCGAAATGAACCCGGCGTCAACGCTCGCGGTATACGGAAATAACGAAGCCAACCTGAAAATGGGGCTCGAAACCCTGCTCGGCGTGCTGAATGCAAATCGTCAGGGGCTGGGTGCCGAGTTGACCCGCTATACTCTAAGTCTGATGGTGCTCGAACGTAAGCTGCACGCCAAAAAGTCCTCGATGGAACAACTCGGGCAGCGTATCGACCAGCTCGATCGTCAGCTGGCGCATTTCGAGCTCGAGTCAGATCAGGTAATGAGCTCACTGGCCTCGATTTACGTCGATATCGTCAGCCCTGCGGGGCCAAGAATTCAGGTTGTCGGCTCACCGGCAATTTTGCAGAACACACAGATTCAGGCTAAAGTCCGTGCCTTGCTTCTCGCGGGTATCCGCGCAGCAGTACTTTGGCAGCAAGTAGGCGGTGGCCGTCTGCAGCTAATGTTTTCTCGTAACCGATTGTTCGAACAAGCGAAAACCATTCTCGCTCGTTGCTGAAAATCAGATTTGCCACACCTGTATCACGTAGGTGTGAAATTTTACTGTTAATAAGATCCTGGAGTTGCTACCGATGGAATTATCCTCACTGACAGCCGTTTCCCCCGTTGATGGACGCTACGGTGATAAAGTCAGCGCGCTGCGCACAATTTTCAGCGAGTTTGGTCTGCTGAAGTTTCGCGTGCAGGTTGAAGTACGTTGGCTGCAAAAACTGGCCACCTGTGCAGAAATCAAAGAAGTTCCCGCTTTTGATGCCGACGCAAACGCTTTCCTTGACCAGTTAGTGGCTAATTTCGATGAAAATGATGCGCAACGTATCAAAGACATCGAAAAAACCACCAACCACGACGTCAAGGCCGTGGAATATTTCCTGAAAGAAAAAGTAGCAGCGATCCCGGCTCTGCACGCTGTGTCTGAGTTCATTCACTTTGCCTGTACTTCTGAAGACATCAACAACTTGTCTCACGCGCTGATGCTGCAAACCGCACGTCAGGACGTGGTGCTGCCTTACTGGTTGAAAATTGTTGATTCTATCAAGGCACTGGCTCTGCAATATCGCGACATTCCACTGCTGTCCCGCACCCACGGCCAGCCTGCGACCCCGTCTACCATCGGTAAAGAGCTGGCCAACGTCGCCTACCGTATGGACCGTCAGGTCAAGCAGCTACAGCAGGTCGAAATTCTGGGCAAAATCAACGGTGCCGTCGGCAACTACAATGCCCACATCGTGGCTTACCCAGAGGTTGACTGGCACCAGTTCAGCGAAGAGTTCGTCACCTCACTGGGCATTACCTGGAATCCGTACACCACGCAGATCGAACCCCATGACTACATCGCCGAGTTGTTCGACTGCATCGCGCGCTTTAACACCATCCTGATCGACTTCGATCGTGATATCTGGGGTTACATCGCGCTAAACCACTTCAAGCAAAAAACCATTGCCGGTGAGATTGGTTCTTCAACCATGCCGCACAAGGTTAACCCAATCGACTTCGAAAACTCCGAAGGCAACCTGGGCCTGGCGAACGCCGTTCTGGGCCACCTGGCGAGCAAACTGCCGGTTTCTCGCTGGCAGCGTGACCTGACCGACTCTACCGTGCTGCGTAACCTTGGCGTGGGCATCGGCTATGCGCTGATAGCCTATCAGGCAACCATGAAAGGTATCAGCAAGCTGGAAGTGAACGAAGCAAATCTGGTCGGTGAACTGGACCGCAACTGGGAAGTATTGGCTGAGCCTATTCAGACCGTGATGCGCCGCTACGGCATCGAAAAGCCCTACGAGAAGCTGAAAGAGCTGACCCGTGGCAAACGCGTTGACGCTGAAGGCATGAAAGTCTTCATCGATAGCCTCGAGCTGCCGGAAGAAGAAAAAGTTCGCCTAAAAGCGATGACGCCAGCCAACTACATCGGCCGCGCCACCACCATGGTCGACGAACTTAAATAATCGTTTAAACCATTACGTTCAACGGGGGAGAAAACGCAGGTTTTCTCCCCCGTTTTTTTATTATCCTGTTGAATTACTTCCCTTCAGAAAAAATAACTCAGCGTGCCTTTCTTTTCTCGTTTATATTTCGTTTATATTTTAAATCTTATGGTTGATATCAGGTTTATCTTGTAGCGATGATAATGAGCCCTTGCCGAAAACGGAGAACGTTATGCGAATTTTAGTCGTTGAAGATAATGCGCTTTTGCGCCATCACCTTTCTGTGCAGCTGCGCGAAATGGGCAATCAAGTCGATTCTGCGGAAGACGCCAAGGAAGCCGACTATTTTCTGCAAGAGCACGCCCCTGATATCGCGATCGTCGACCTGGGTTTACCGGGTGAAGACGGCCTGAGCATGATCCAACGCTGGCGTAACCACCAGGTCAAACTGCCGATTTTGGTACTGACCGCACGTGAAAGCTGGCAGGACAAGGTTGCCGTGCTGGAAGCCGGTGCTGACGACTACGTGACCAAACCTTTCCACCTCGAAGAAGTGATTGCGCGCATGCAGGCGTTGATGCGCCGCAACAGCGGGCTAGCCTCACAGGTTATCGCCCTGCCGCCGTTCGTCATTGACCTCTCACGCCGCGAATTGACGGTCAATGAACAGCCGGTAAAACTCACGGCCTTCGAATACACCATTATCGAGACGCTTATCCGCAACGCCGGAAAAGTGGTGAGCAAAGACAGCCTGATGCTACAGCTGTACCCTGACGCCGAACTGCGCGAGAGCCACACGGTTGACGTGTTGATGGGCCGTCTGCGCAAAAAATTGCAGGTTGAACATCCGGCTGAGGTCATTACTACCGTGCGAGGTCAGGGTTATCGCTTTGATATCCGAGGCTAAAGCCGATGATAACCAAAAGCAAAAATCCGTTTTCGCTTCGCGCCCGCTACATGATGGCTACCGCCGCCGTGGTGCTGGCGCTGTCGCTCGCCTACGGATTAGTGGCCGTCGTCGGCTACATGGTGAGCTTCGACAAGACCGCCTATCGGCTACTGCGCGGCGAGAGTAACCTGTTCTTCAGCCTCGCGCAGTGGCATGACGACAAGTTGACCATCAATGTTCCCCCCGATCTCGATCTCAATTTCCCCACGCTGGTATTCATTTACGACAGTAACGGGAAACTGCTCTGGGCTCAGCGACGCGTACCCGATCTGGAATCACAAATCAGCAAGTCATGGCTGAATAAACCCGGCTTTTATGACCTCGACACCGACACGCAAACCTCCAGCGAAGTCGTGGGTAACAACCCCAAAGCGCAAGACCAGTTGAAGAATTACGACGGGACTAACGCCACCGCAATGACGCACTCGGTGGCGGTAAATAACTATGCCGCAACCTCACGCCTGCCCGCGCTGAATATCGTGGTCATCGACAGTATTCCGCAGGAGTTGCAGCATTCCGATTTAGTGTGGGAGTGGTTCAGCTATGTGCTGCTCGCAAACCTGCTTCTGGTGGTGCCCTTACTCTGGCTGGTAGCCTACTGGAGCCTGCGGCCGATCAAGGCATTAATCGGCCAGGTGGCAGAGCTTGAAACCAAAGAGCGCGACCTGCTCGACGAGCAAACTCCCTCCGAGCTGCGCGGACTGGTGCGCAATCTCAATATTCTGCTCAGCAGCGAACGCGGCCGCTATGACCGCTATCGCACAACGCTCGCCGACCTGACGCACAGCCTCAAAACACCGCTGGCGGTGCTGCAAACCACGCTGCGCTCGCTGCGCAACGGCAAGGAGATGAGCATAGAGAAGGCCGAACCGATAATGCTTGAGCAGATAAGTCGTATCTCGCAGCAGATTGGTTATTACCTGCATCGCGCAACGCTGCGCTCTGAACACCTGATTCTGGTCCGCGAAATCCACTCAGTCCCGGCGCTGCTCGACAGCCTTTGCTCGGCGCTCAATAAGGTTTATCAGCGCAAGGGGGTGGTATTGACGCTCGATATCTCGCCTGAAATCACTTTCATCGGTGAAAAGAACGACTTTATGGAGGTGCTGGGCAATGTCATCGACAACGCCTGCAAATACTGTCTGGAGTTCGTCGAAATCAGCGCGGTGCACACCGAAAACGAATTAGTGATTCTGGTGGAAGACGACGGTCCTGGCATTGCTGAAAACCAGCGTGAGCTTATCTTCAAGCGCGGCCAACGGGCAGATACGCTGCGTCCGGGGCAAGGTCTCGGCCTGTCGCTGGCGAGCGAAATCATTGAACAGTACGACGGTAAGATCCTTATCGGTGACAGCGAATTAGGCGGCGCGAGCATGCGCATCTGCTTCGGTCAGCAGTACGACAGCGATCAATCCTGAGTTTTTTGCCGGTGTGGGTGTGATTCACATGTCAGAGTTTAAATTTGCCGATGATTGCCTGCGCCAGCGCACTGATGTTCCGTTATAATCCATGTCAGACTTTAGCAATCCGCGGAACAAACACATGGATTATCAACTTGATTTAGACTGGGACGATTTTCTCGCCAACTACTGGCAAAAGCGTCCGGTCCTGCTTAAACGTGGTTTCAAAAACTTTATCGACCCGATTTCCCCGGATGAACTGGCGGGTCTGGCGATGGAAAACGAAGTTGACAGCCGCCTGGTCAGCCATGACAAAGGGCGCTGGCAGGTTAGCCACGGCCCGTTCGAAAGCTATGACCACCTTGGCGAGAATAACTGGTCCATTTTGGTTCAGGCCGTCGACCACTGGCATGAACCTTCCTCACACCTGATGCGCCCTTTCCGCCAGATCCCAGATTGGCGCATGGACGACCTGATGATTTCCTTCTCTGTTCCCGGCGGCGGCGTTGGCCCGCACCTCGACCAGTATGACGTCTTCATCATTCAGGGCACCGGCCGTCGCCGCTGGCGCGTTGGGGAAAAAATCCCGATGAAACAGCACACGCCGCACCCTGATCTTCTTCAGGTTGAACCGTTTGACGCCATCATCGACGAAGAGATGGAACCGGGCGATATCATCTATATCCCGCCTGGATTCCCGCATGAAGGTTACTCGCTTGAGAATGCCCTCAACTATTCCGTTGGCTTCCGTGCACCTAACTCACGCGAAATGATCAGCAGTTTCGCCGACTACGCGCTGTCTCGCGAGCTGGGCAGCAAACGTTATAGCGATCCAACGCTGGTGAAACGCGATCATCCTGCCGAGATCCAGCAGCACGAGCTCGACGGCCTGCGCAACATGATGCTGGATCTGGTGAACAATCAGGAGCATTTCAACAGCTGGTTTGGGGAGTTCATCTCTCAGTCACGCCACGAGCTTGACGTTGCGCCACCGGAGCCGCCTTATCAGCCGGGTGAAGTGTACGAGCTGCTGGAGTCGGGTGAGACGCTGCAACGCCTGGGTGGGCTTCGCGTTCTGCACGTTGGCGATCGTTGCTACGTGAACGGTGAGGCGATTGTGACCGAACAGACCGCCGCTGCGGATGCGTTGAGCCGTAACCTGACCGTCACTCATGCCATGCTGGGCGACGCGCTCGAGGATCCTTCTTTCCTCGCAGCACTTTGCGCATTAGTGAACAACGGCTACTGGTATTTCAACGACTAAGCCTTAAACGATCCCCTTCTTCGCTCATGGACGAGGGGATCGAACCGCTATCTTTTCTTAGCCGCATTCTCCGCGGTTAGCGCTACAATCCGCATAATCACCGATACCGCACTCTCCATCCCTTCCAGGGTAATAAACTCGTGCTTGCCGTGGAAGTTATAGCCACCGGTAAAAATATTCGGGCAAGGCAGTCCGCGAAATGAGAGCTGTGCGCCGTCTGTGCCGCCGCGAATCGGTTTGACCGTCGGCTGAATATTGCAGTCTTTCATCGCCTGCTGAGCACATTCGATCACATGCGGATGCTTCATCACCTGCTCTCGCATGTTGTAATAGTGATCGTCGAGGGTGACATCGATATAGCAGTCGCGGTGCAGCCCTTCCCCTACCCACTGCGCCACCTCTATGATTTTATGCTTGCGGGCTTCAAACCGAATTCGGTCGAAATCACGCACAATGTAGTGCATTTCGGCGCGTTCTACCGTGCCCTTGATGCTAACCAGATGATAAAAACCGTCATAACCCTGCGTCTGCTCGGGCGTTTCTGAAGCCGGTAGCGCCTGATGGAAACGCGTCGCCAATGACAATGCGTTGACCATCACGCCTTTTGCGCTGCCGGGATGCACGTTGTTACCCACAATTTTGATTGTCGCCGACGCGGCATTAAAGTTCTCATATTCAAGCTCGCCTACCCCGCCGCCATCGACGGTGTAGGCCCACTCAGCGGCAAACTGCTCGACGTCAAAATTCTGCACGCCTTTGCCAATCTCTTCATCAGGCGTAAAGGCGAAGCGCACATCACCGTGAGGAATATCGCCATTTTTGAGCCGCACCATCGCGGTGACTATCTCGGCGATCCCGGCCTTGTTATCGGCACCGAGCAGGGTTTTACCGTCGGTGGTAATGAGGGTCTGCCCAAGCAGTTGATGCAACACCGGGAACATCACCGGAGAGAGTATCTCTTCGCCCTGTCCCAGCGCGATATCACCGCCGCGATAGTTTTCGACAACCTGCGGGTTGACGTTTTTGCCGCTGAAATCAGGCGCTGTATCAAGGTGAGAGATAAAGCCAATGGTGGGTACTGGCCAACTGACGTTGGCAGGCAGCGTAGCGGTCAGGCAGCCTTTAGGGCTCAATACCACGCGGTCAAAGCCGAGCGAGATGAGTTCGTCGCGCAGTGAGAGAGCCAGTTTGACCTGTCCTTCACTGCTCGGGGTGGATTTTGCGTTGGCTTTTGATTGGGTATCAAAAGAGACATAGTGGAAGAAACGGTCAAGCAAGTTATCCATATTCAGGCATCCTCTGGCGACAGAGTTTCATTATGCGCAGCCTGAATATCTCAAATATTGCGTCAGGTCATTTTTAGTACGTTTACAGCCTGGTGGGAAATTAACGCCAGCTGTCGCTCTTCTTGCTCAGAAATGCGTGCACGAACTCGGGAACCACCTTACTGGCAAGCCCGTAAATGCGCTCATCGAATTGGCTTTCGACCTGACTCGGCTCCAGATTGAGCTCGAAGGTATGCGCTCCCTGAACCCGTGCCTCATGCACAAAGCCTGCCGCCGGATACACATGTCCGGAAGTGCCGATAGCAATAAAGAAATCGGCTTTGCCCAGTGCGGTGTAGATTTCGTCCATCCGCAGCGGCATCTCACCAAACCACACCACGTGTGGGCGCAGCGGGGCAGGAAACTGGCAGCAGTGGCAGCGGTCATCAACCGAAAGGTCGTGGTTCCAGTCAAACACCTGTCCCGACTCGGTACAACGCACCTTCATCAACTCGCCGTGCATATGCAGCACCCGAGAACTGCCTGCACGCTCGTGCAGGTTGTCGATGTTTTGCGTAACCAGCAGGAAGTTGTCTCCCAGCGCCTCTTCGAGCACCGCCAGCGCCTGATGCGCCGCGTTGGGCTGAATCGTTTCCTGTTGCAGCTGCTGACGCCGAGCGTTGTAGAACGCCTGCACCCGCTGCGGGTCACGCCGATAGCCTTCCGGCGTGGCAACGTCTTCAACCTTATGCTCTTCCCACAGCCCGTCTGCGGCGCGGAAAGTGCGGATCCCTGACTCGGCCGAGATCCCGGCACCGGTGAGCACCACCACGAACGGTCTTTTCAACTCCGCCGCGGCCATACTGTCGCGATGGAAGATATTCGACCGAAAACGCTGATGGCGTATGCGCTTATTTTTGCGAAACCGACGCAGCCGATGGCGTGTGCGCATATTCACCGCTCCTTTTCTTTATCCGGAAAAACTTCTTTGCTCAAGAAGACTGATTACTGACCACCGCTCAATACGCGCGCGGGGTCGATGCGGCTAGCGCGACGCGCTGGGTACCAGCTGGCGAGCAGGCTCAATACCAGGGCGGTCGCTAAAACGCTTAAAACGTCTAACCAATGCAATTCCGACGGTAGAAAATCGATGAAGTAGATATCACCGGATAAAAATTTATGACCGACCATTTTTTGCAACAGGTTGATGATGTTGGTCAGCTCAAGCGATGCCACCACGCCAATCACCACGCCCAGCACGCTGCCTACCAGCCCGGCCATCAGCCCGTACCAGATAAACACCGCACGGATAAGTCCGTCTTTGGCACCCAGCGTTCTCAGTACTGCGATATCGCTGCTTTTATCCTTAACGGCCATCACCAGCGTGGAGACAATGTTAAAGCAGGCTACACCTATCACCAGCACCATCGCTAAATACATTATGGCGCGGATCATCTGGATATCACGGTACATATAACCGTAAGTCCCTATCCAACTGCTAATGTAGACGTAGGCTTTTGTGACCTCGCCCGCATCGCGTACCAGCTTGTTGGCAGCGAAAACATCGTTAACTTTGATATCGATTCCGGTTACGCTGGATCCCATGTCCTGATACTGCTGGGCATCGGCCAGCGGCACCATCGCCATACTGTGGTCAAGCTGTCCGCTGAGCTGCAAAATTCCGCTCACGTGCAGACGGATACGCTTAGGCTGAAGCAGCTTCATGTCAGGGTCGCTGTTGGGGATCATCACTGTTACCCAATCGCCCTGCTTGACGTTAAGCGCATCGGCAACCCCTTTACCCAGAATCACCTGCTGCTCGCCAGGCCTGAAGTTCTGCCAGGCATCGCCCTGTACAAATTTCGGTGCTGCGCTGATGCGCTCTTCCTGTTGGGGATCAACCCCCTTAACCTGTAGCGCCCTCAGCTTGGCCCCGTTTTCGACCAAACCGCTGAACTGTATGTAAGGCGCCGCCGCAACGATGCCCGGCACCTTCTCGACGCGCTGGATAACGTCTTCCCAGCCAATAAATGGCTGATTAACCGGGCGAATTTCGCCATGCGGTACCACAGCCAGCACGCGGTCCTTAAGCTCTCGCTCAAAACCGTTCATGGCGCTGAGGCCCACAATCAGTACCGCTACCCCGAGCGCAATGCCCAGCGTGGAAATCACCGAAATAAGCGACACCATGCCGCCACGGCGGCGGCCACGGCTAAAACGCAGGCCAATAAGAAGGGAAAAAGGCATAGCTGACATTAACGCGCCCCCAACAGGGTTGAGTCCTGCTGTAACTTACCGTCGCGCATTTCGAGCTGACGGCTGAGACGATTAGCCAGATGCAAATCGTGCGTGACCACCAGGAAAGCCGTGCCCTGACGCACATTGAGCTCGCCGAGCAGCTCAAAGATGCTGTCGGCGTTCTTTTGATCGAGGTTACCCGTTGGCTCATCGGCCAATACCAGTGCAGGATTGTTCACCAGCGCACGGGCAATCGCCACGCGCTGACGTTCACCGCCGGAGAGCTCGGACGGACGATGCTTGCTGCGATGCTCGAGCCCCACGGCCGCCAGCATCTCACGCGCCTTGTCCTGCACCTCTGACGCCTTGTTTTTACCGATTAGCAGCGGCATGGCCACGTTTTCGAGGGCGGTAAAGTCCGGCAGCAGGTGGTGAAACTGATAGATAAAGCCTAGTTGGCGGTTACGCAGTTCGGCCTTGGCGGAAGAAGACATCGCGTTCAGCGACTGCCCCTTAAACACCACCTCACCCGAGGTCGGGGAATCCAGACCACCCAGCAGGTGCAGCAAGGTACTCTTGCCGGAACCGGAGCTGCCCACGATAGCCATCATCTCGCCCGGCTTGATGGCAAACGAAACGTTACGCAGCACGTCGGTATTGAGTTTGCCTTCATGATAAGTCTTACAGAGGTTTTCGCACTGCAACAACAAAGAATTATTCATAACGTAGAGCCTCTGCGGGTTGGGCGGCGGCGGCGCGCCATGAAGGGTAGAACGTAGACAACAACGCGATGACCATCGCCACCAGCGCAATAACAATAACCTGCATCGGTTCGATGTCGACCGGCAGAGACGCGCCGTCAAGCATCACGCCAATCGCAGGCATGATGGTGTTCAGTTGCGTCGCGAGCAGCACGCCCAGCACCGCACCGAGCAACGCGCCGATGATACCGGCGCTTGCGCCCTGCACCATAAACACCGCCATAATCTGCGCGCGGGTCAGCCCCTGGGTTTTGAGGATAGCGACCTCACCCTGCTTTTCCATGACCAGCAGGCCCAGCGAAGTAATGATGTTAAATGCAGCAACCGCCACAATCAGACTCAGCAGCAGGCCCATCATATTTTTTTCCATGCGCACCGCCTGGAACAGCTCGCCGCGACGCTCGCGCCAGTCCTTCCATTCAGTGCCCTTTGGCAGCGCCTGAGTGCTGAGCGTATCGACGTCGAGCGGTTTATTCAGATACAGCCTCCAGCCAGTGACATTGCCCAGCGGATACAGCATCATGCGCGACGCGTCCTGAATGTTGACCAGCATCTCATAGCCGTCAACTTCACTGTTGGCGTCAAAAGTGCCTGCTACAGTAAAAATACGCTGGCTCGGGATATTGCCCATCGGGGTGAACTGGCTGACGCTGGTGACCATCAGACGCAGCTTGTCGCCGCGCTGCACCTTGAGCTGCTGCGCGAGCTGACTGCCGAGGATGACCTTGTACTGGCCCGGCTGCAGGTCCTGCTGACTGACACCCACCAGGGATTTCGAGAGCGTGTCATTCTCCTGAGGGTCAATACCCAGCATCACGCCTACCGCAACGTTACCGGGGCTTTGCAGCACCACGTCACCGGTCGTGAAAGGCACAGCACGATTCACACCCTGCAATTTTGCAGCGTCGTCGTGGGTGATTTGTTTTGGATTTAGCGATCCCTGCGCCGTGGTGATGTACGCCTGAGGCATCAGTCCCAAAATATTACTTTCGAGATCTTTCTCAAAACCGTTCATGACCGACAGCACCGTGACCAGCGCCATCACCCCAAGGGTGATGCCAATGGTGGATAGCCAGGAGACAAACCGCCCAAAGCGGTCTGAAGCACGCCCGCGCATGTAGCGCAGGCCGATAAATAACGCGACAGGTTGATACATGAAATCCGTTAAGTGCAGTAGCTCATTGCAAAGTGATCAAGGATAATAAAGGCTACCAGTGCTTTATGGAACCATTAACGGTGTAACTATGCGGCTTTTATTTATGTAGAGTCGTGTACAAATCGGATTGACCTGATAGCAAACCGCATCGCAAGATACGGTCTGAAAATTCGGACTTCCCCCGCCGACAAACGAGATTGCGAAACTGCTTATGCTTCAAAATATGCCTCAAGAGCCGCGTTATTCACTGCCAGAGCGTCCCGGCGATGCCCGTCAGTTGGGGCAACTCACCGGCTCGGCCTGCGCGCTGGAGTGCGCCCAAATCAGCGAACGCCACGCGGGTCCGGTGATGCTTATCGCGCCGGATATGCAAAATGCCTTGCGTCTGCGCGACGAAATTCAGCAATTTACCGAACATAAGGTGATCAGCCTCTCCGACTGGGAAACGCTGCCTTACGACAGTTTCTCTCCGCATCAGGAAATTATTTCCGCCCGTCTGTCGAGCCTGTATCAGCTGCCGACCATGGAGCGTGGCATTATCATCCTTCCAGTCAATACCTTGATGCAGCGTGTTTGTCCTCACGAGTTCCTGCACGGGCACGCGCTGGTGATGAAAAAGGGCCAGCGCCTGTCGCGCGACAAACTGCGCGCACAGCTTGAACAGGCGGGCTATCGCAGCGTTGACCAGGTGATGGAACACGGCGAATTTGCTACCCGTGGTGCCCTGCTCGACCTCTATCCCATGGGCAGTGAAGAGCCTTACCGCATCGACTTCTTCGATGACGAGATTGACAGCCTGCGTCTGTTTGACGTCGATACCCAGCGTACGCTGAGCGAAGTCGAGTCTATTAATCTGTTGCCCGCGCACGAATTCCCGACCGACAAGAACGCTATCGAGCTGTTCCGCAGCCAGTTCCGCGAGAAGTTCGAGGTGCGCCGCGACGCCGAGCACGTTTACCAGCAGGTGAGTAAAGGCACCTTCCCCGCCGGTATCGAATACTGGCAGCCACTGTTCTTTAGCCAGCCGCTGAGCACGCTGTTCAGCTATCTGCCAGAAAATACGCTGGTGCTGAACACCGGTGACCTGGAACACGCCGCCGAACGCTTCTGGCAGGACGTGGTGCAGCGCTACGAGAGCCGCCGCATTGATCCAATGCGCCCGCTGGTTGAGCCTGACCTGCTGTGGCTCAAGGTGGATGGCCTCTATTCAGAGCTAAAAAAATGGCCGCGTATTCAGCTCAAGGCCGAGCGACTGCCGGAAAAAAGCGCCAACACCAACCTGGACTATCAGCCGTTACCAGACCTCTCCGTGGTGCCACAAAACAAGGCGCCGATGGACAACCTGCGCCGTTTCAACGAATCCTTTGGCGGCAGTCTGGTGTTCTCGGTCGAGAGTGAGGGCCGCCGCGAGACGCTGCAGGACCTGCTGGGCCGTATCAAGCTGAATCCGACCCTGATTGAGCGCATCGAAGAGGCTACCGCACCGGGTCGCTACATCATGATAGGCGCGTGTGAAAAAGGCTTTCTCGATAACCAAAAACAGCTGGCACTGGTCTGTGAAAGCGACATGCTGGGTGAGCGCGTGGCCCGCCGCCGTCAGGATACGCGCCGTGCTATCAACACCGATACGCTTATCCGCAACCTCGCCGAGCTGCGCCCCGGACAACCGGTGGTCCACCTCGAACACGGCGTCGGCCGCTATCTCGGCCTGACGACCCTCGAAGCCGGCGGTATCAAAGCGGAATACCTGATCCTCACCTACGCCGGTGAAGACAAGCTTTACGTACCGGTCTCGTCGCTGCATCTGATAAGCCGCTACGCCGGTGGCGCAGACGAAACCGCGCCACTGCATAAACTCGGTGGCGAAGCCTGGTCCAAGGCACGGCAGAAGGCGGCAGAGAAGGTTCGTGACGTAGCCGCTGAACTGCTCGACATCTACGCCCAGCGCGAAGCCAAAGCCGGTTTTGCCTTCAAGCATGACAAAGAACAGTATCAGCTGTTCTGCCAGACCTTCCCGTTTGAAACCACGCCGGACCAGTCGCAGGCCATCAACGCGGTGCTGACTGACATGACTCAGCCGCTGGCGATGGACCGTCTGGTCTGTGGCGACGTAGGCTTTGGTAAAACCGAAGTCGCGATGCGCGCCGCGTTCCTCGCGGTTTCCAACAACAAGCAGGTTGCGGTGCTGGTACCGACCACTCTGCTGGCGCAGCAGCACTTCGACAACTTCCGCGATCGCTTCGCTAACTGGCCTGTGCGCATTGAGATGATGTCGCGTTTTCGCAGCGCCAAAGAGCAGCAGGCGGTGCTGGAAGAGGCCATTGAGGGCAAGGTCGATATCATTATCGGCACCCACAAGCTGTTGCAGAGCGACCTGCGCTGGAAAGATCTCGGCCTGCTGATAGTCGATGAAGAGCACCGTTTCGGCGTGCGGCACAAGGAACGTATCAAAGCGATGCGCGCCGATGTCGATATTCTGACCCTGACCGCCACACCGATTCCTCGTACGCTGAACATGGCAATGAGCGGCATGCGTGACCTGTCAATTATCGCTACGCCACCGGCACGCCGTCTGGCGGTGAAGACCTTCGTTCGCGAATACGACAATTTAGTGGTTCGCGAGGCTATCCTGCGTGAAATCCTGCGCGGTGGGCAGGTTTACTACCTGTATAACGACGTGGCAAACATCGACAAGGCCACGGAACGTCTGGCGGAGCTGGTCCCTGAAGCGCGCATTGCGATCGGCCACGGCCAGATGCGCGAACGCGATCTAGAACGGGTGATGAACGACTTCCACCACCAGCGTTTCAACGTGCTGGTCTGCACCACGATTATCGAAACCGGTATCGATATTCCAACTGCCAATACCATTATTATTGAACGTGCCGACCACTTGGGCCTGGCGCAGCTACACCAGCTCCGTGGCCGCGTGGGACGTTCTCACCATCAGGCTTACGCTTATCTGCTGACGCCAAATCCGAAGGCGATGTCGGCGGATGCGCACAAACGCCTCGAGGCGATCGCCTCACTCGAGGATCTGGGTGCGGGCTTCGCTCTGGCGACGCACGATCTTGAGATCCGCGGTGCAGGCGAACTGCTCGGCGAAGATCAGAGCGGCCAGATGACTACCATCGGCTTCTCGCTGTACATGGAGCTGCTGGAAAACGCCGTCGATGCGCTGAAAGAGGGGCGCGAGCCGTCTCTCGAAGACCTCACTACCAGCCAGACCGAGGTTGAGATGCGTATGCCTGCGCTGCTGCCCGAGGAGTTTATTCCTGACGTCAATACCCGCCTGTCGCTGTACAAACGTATCGCCAGCGCACGCAGCCAGCAGGAAGTCGATGAACTGCGCGTAGAGCTGATTGACCGTTTCGGCACCCTGCCAGACGGTGCGCGTAACCTGCTGAGCATCGCCGTGCTGCGACTCAAGGCGAAAGCGTTGGGGATTAAGCGCATCGAGGGCAACGAGCGCGGCGGTTTCATCGAATTCAGCGACAAAAACCGCGTCGATCCGGGGTATCTGATTGGTTTACTCCAGAAGCAGCCTCAGGTGTACCGACTGGACGGCCCGAGCAAGCTGAAGTTTATGCTGGACCTGACCGACAGGCCGAAACGCCTGAAATTTGTCGATGAACTGCTTGAGGAGTTCGCCGGGCACCAGCTTCCCGCCTGACGATTTCCTGAATAACCGCCATAAAAAAACCTGAGCTAAAAACTCAGGTTTTTATTTTTAGGATTTGGCGATTAGCTACGCGTTGAGGTCAACTCAAGCTGACCGCTTTTATCCAATGGGATCTTGGTGCCCGGATCGTGGTCCATCCGCACTTTGCCCTGCTGGTCGCCAATTTTATAGGTGACGTCATAGCCCAGCATTTTCTCCGACTTGTCATAGACCGTGGTGCAACGTTGTCTCTGCGTGGAGTAGGTGTCGTTATCCTGCATGCTGCTCTGTACGCGGTTCCCTGCATAGCCGCCACCCAAGGCACCCGCTACCGTGGCCAGGCTGCGTCCGCGCCCACTGCCGAACTGATGGCCTATTACCCCACCCGCTACTGCCCCCAGTAAAGAACCCGCAATCTGATTCTCGTCTTGTACCGGACGACGATGCGTTACCGTCACGTTCCGACACTCCTGACGAGGCGTTTTGGTGGTTTCTTTAATCGGTGTCGCGCTTACGACCTGCGCATACTGCGGACCAGAAGAAAATACGTTCATACTTGCTACAGCTGCGACACCCAGTGCCGCAGCAACGCCGATCCCGACGCCAGCTAACATTGACTTATTCACAGGACATCCTCCTGAAAGTGTTACCACGCATTTTGCTCCCCCCTAACAAAATCCCTCTGAGGAAACGGCGTGCGTGAATCGCCTGCTGTAAAGAGTTCGTTTGAACCTGTGTCAAAGTTTGCGCAATTAGCGTCCGAGGGACAATAAGACTTTTGGATAAAACCAACAGATAAAGTGCAGGTGAAGCAGGAATTGGGAGGATTCTTAAGAGAAGTGCGAGAGAGTGGCAGTAAAAAGCCAACAGTCTATGGCTCGAATCGATTCAGCCTCCGATTTAAAAAAAATCGGAGGCGGGTCAAACGTTTAGTGCAGTTTAAGACGCGGACGAAGCACGCGGTTAATTCTGCCAACAAACATCATCAGGCCTGTTTTTACATACCCGTGCAGCGCAATCTGATGCATACGGTACAAGGAAACATAGACCAGACGTGCCAGGCGCCCTTCAATCATCATCGAGCCCTTGGTCAGGTTACCCATCAGGCTGCCGACGGTGCTAAAGCGCGAAAGCGAAACCAGTGAACCGTGGTCCTTATAAACGTACGGCTTCAGGCTCTGACCGCTGCGCTGCGCCAGAATGTTGGCATAGCAACGTGAGGCCATCTGGTGCGCAGACTGTGCGCGCGGAGGCACAAACCCGCCCGCCGGCAGAGCGCAGGAAGCACAGTCACCGATCGCGTAAATATCTGGGTCACGCGTGGTTTGCAGCGTAGGCTCAACCACCAGCTGATTGATACGGTTGGTCTCAAGACCCGCGATATCTTTCATGAAATCAGGAGCTTTAATCCCCGCAGCCCACACCATCAGATCGGCTTCGATAAATTCGCCGTCTTTGGTGTTTAGCCCGTTTTTCTCGGCGCTGGTCACCATGGTTTTGGTCAATACGCGAACACCAATCTTGGTCAGTTCCTGATGTGCAGCGGCAGAAATGCGCGGCGGCAAAGCAGGAAGAATACGTTCACCGGCCTCAACCAGCGTTACGTTCAGCGCCTGACTGTCCAGACCTTCGAAACCGTAGCTGTGCAGCTCTTTCACCGCGTTGTGCAGCTCGGCAGAAAGCTCAACGCCGGTCGCGCCGCCGCCCACGATAGCGATGTTAACGGTGCCCTGTTTATCGGGATTGGCCGAATATTTAAGGAACAGATTTAACATTTCATTGTGGAAACGGTGTGCTTGATGCGGGTTATCCAGGAAAATGCAGTTTTCTTTCACGCCCGGCGTGCCGAAGTCGTTAGAAGTACTGCCCAGCGCCATCACCAGTTGGTCATAGTCCAGATCGCGCTCAGGCACCAGCAGCTCTCCGTTGGTGTCACGGATTTCGGCCAGCTTAATGCTTTTATTTTCGCGGTTGATATCGGTCAGTGTACCGATTTGGAATGTGAATCCATGATTGCGCGCGTGGGCAAGATAGCTCAACGCGTCAACGCCGTCATCCAGGCTTCCGGTGGCGACTTCATGCAGCAGAGGCTTCCACAGGTGGCTGTGGTTGCGGTCCACCAACACTATCTCGGCCTTCTTGCTACGGCCAAGTTTGTGACCCAGGCTGGTTGCAAGCTCAAGACCGCCCGCTCCACCGCCGATAATCACAATTTTCTTCTTTGCTTCAGTCACTATGACTCCCTCAAATGTAAACCAAATGTTATCTAAGGGTAACGTTATTATCCTTAGATAACATAGGGTTGCTCAAGTTAAATCATCTTGAAAGACGAGGATAACATGCGGGAGTCGGATGATTATACCAAAATTGATCTGCATCAATTCTTTTTGACTGCGTCCCAGAGGTAACAAAAATTTTGCATCTTGCTATTCAATCAGTTAGCACCGGGACGCGAAGAGACTATTTTTCAGGAAAGATTTTTGAAGGCGTTGATTCGCTGCAAATGGACCGAGATATCCTTAAACTTATGGCTTTGAACCTGGTCCCAGACGATAGAATAATAGGGAGAGAGAGCCTTGGCCGTTTCGGCGCTGTCGAGGACACCGTCGTCACGCGAGAGGATAACCAGACAGCGACCGCGGTTTTTCTCTCTAAAATCACTGATACATTTGGTCGCAATATCAACGTACTCTTCTGGCCTGTCTATCTTGCCTGTCATGTTGTTCTGTGGTGACAAATTGGGGTTGAACATCACCTGACGAACGCCGCATAAAAAGCCGATCCGTTCTGCCCAATAGCCTCCCAGACCCACGCCGCAAATCACCGTATGTGGGTCTGGAGCCTGTTGCAACGCCTTATCAACTTCCTTAAGCAGGTGCTGCATGTCGTGACGCGGATGCAGCGTGCTGTAGCTGATAAAGCGCACGTCGGGGTCAATAAACTGTAGCTGTAACACCTTTTCATGATTACCCGGACTGGTTGAGTCAAAGCCATGCAGATAAATGATCATATCTTTCCTCATTAAACCTCGGTATCACTGCAAAAGCCTGAAACAGCTAACGCGCTGTCAGGCCTGCTTGTGCGCCTGCCAGCGCTCATTCAGCGCCGTAAGCTCCTGGTGAGAACGCTGCCAACGGCGAGTGTCTCGCAAAGCCTGACGACTGGATTTACCCTGATAGGCCCCACCATGGTACAAGCCCGCCACCTTGTCCGCTTTGACTGGAGACAAGTTATCCAGCACGCTGACCGCACCGTCGCGGTTGTTGCACACCAGAATCATATCGCAACCGGCATCGAGAGAAGCCTGACCGCGTTCGGCGTAGCTGCCCATCACCGCCGCGCCTTCCATCGACAAATCGTCGGAGAAAATCACGCCGTTGAAACCCAGTTCCTGACGCAGGATCTGTTTCAGCCAGTAGGGCGAACCACTGGCAGGACGTGGGTCAGCCTGAGTATAAATCACGTGTGCCGGCATCACCGCGTCGAGCATCTTGCGTTCAATAAGCTGGCGGAAAATCGCCATATCATGAGCGCGAATCACCTCAAGCGGGCGTGAGTCGAACGGCGTCTCTTTGTGTGAGTCTGCGGTGACCGCGCCATGACCCGGGAAGTGCTTGCCGGTGACCTTCATTCCTGCGGCGTGCATGCCGCGGATATAGCGCTCGGCGATATCCAGTGCCTTCTGTGGATTTTCATGGAACGAACGTTCACCGATAGCGGCGCTGATGTGGCCGATATCCAGGACCGGCGCGAAGCTTATGTCGATGTCCATGGCGATCATTTCTGCCGCCATCAGCCAACCCGCCTCTTCGGCCAGACGTCCGGCCTCAGGTTCATCGTTCAAAGCTGCAAAAGATTGCGCCGCCGGAATACGGGTAAAACCTTCACGAAAGCGCTGCACCCTGCCCCCTTCCTGATCGACTGCCAGCACCAGACGTTCGCGGGACGCCGCGCGAATCTGGCGGATCAACTCCTGCAACTGATCCACGTCGTGGTAGTTGCGGGTAAACAGGATCAGGCCACCGACCAGCGGGTGTTGTAAAATCTCACGCTCTTCAGCATCCAGCTCATAGCTGGCGACGTCTAACATTACTGGACCCAAGACCCACTACTCCTTTACTGAAATTCAGAAAATAATTGCTGGCGCAGAGGCTGCGCCCAAAGCGTATAGCGCGCATCGGCGGTTTGCTGCCAACGCACTTCAAACCACATTAACATCAGATAATCGAGCCAAGGTTGCCAGAGGCGGATCTGCGCCTCAAGCCGCACAAGGTCGGGGTATCCGCCGCACCGGGCATAGTCCAGCAACAGCTGCGATTGCTGAGACGGACTGTAGCCATTGCCGCGAAACAAGGCGGCGAACTCCAGTGCGATATCGGCAGAAACCGCGTATTCCCAGTCGATGAGGCGCGTGCCCTGCGGACTCACGACCCCATTTTCAGGATGAATATCCATGTGTGTCACCGCCGTCTTCAGCGCCTTTGGCGGCGAGCGTTTCATCATTCGCTGATGCACTCGCAGCCACGCCGGTGTCAAACGCCGCCGGTCAATCGCCTGCCAGTATCGCCCCAGCCGCCGTCGGATATCCAGCACCTCGCCCTGCGGCGCAACGCCGTGCAGTCGGGCCAACAAGGCCGCCAACTGCCGCTGCTGCTCGGCGGAGAAAAACAGCGCCTGACTCAGTGTTTCGCCGTCCACCCAACTCACCACCAGCCAGGGATACGCCCAACGCAAGACCTGAGGCGCGATGCCCGTGGAAGAGAGGTGGCGCAGCAGGCGGTTTTCACGCCGCCGGTCGATCCCCAGCAACTGTTTTTCAGCCGATTCAAGGCGGGCAAGATAGCGATGCGTGGGCGATTCAATCCGCCAGCTTTCGCTGCTCAACCCTTCTACCGGAGTAAAAACACAACCGGCGGAATAATCCGCCGGAAGATGTTTTTCAACGAGACTGCGTAAACTACTGTTGATTTTGAACGGCACCGCTGCCAGACCAGACAATTTCACCGGTCTGCACGGTCATCAGCTGCATATCGAGCGTTGGCGATTTCACGTTGCCGCTCGCATCGCTGTACAGCACATACTGGGCATTGACCTGACGCGCCAGCGCAATCGCCTTGCTGCGCGAGACCAGGTTGTCGTCGGCAGAAAGGCCCATCGCCTGTTTGGCGCTCGCCAGCTGCGAAGCCGGAACCACGGTGAAGGTGTTGTTAGACGCCAGTGCGGTATGCATTGCATCGGTTATTTTACCGGTTTGCAGCGAACCGTTAGTGCTGTTCTTCACGTTATCCAACAGTAAAACGCTGCCAGACTGAACGCCGTCAGCCTTGAGCATTTTCGCCACTAACGGCTGTACCGTTGCGCTCCAGTCAATGGATTGCAGTTTCGGCGGCTGAGGAATAGTTTCAACCGGCGGCTGACCCGATGTCTCAGGCGTACCGATAGGCGGCACGGTGGTGATAGGCGCGGTCGTCGGCGGTGGTGTCTGAGGCTGTTGCTGCTCTTGTTGTTCTTGCTGGGTGGAAATACAACCGCTTAACGCTAAAGTTGCCAATGCCACGATTAAATACTTTTTCATCAACCCTCTCCCTACGGGAAATTAAAGGTAAAGGTGGACACGTACACTGTACGCATCAAGATTGCCGTTAAGCGAATAGATATCGGCGTCGGAATTTGCTGGAACGGTAATGGTTCGCGGCGCAGCAAACGGCAGCAGGTCCAACCCCTGCTTATCATACCAATAGAATACATAGTGTATCTGTATCGGTTTAGACTGATTATTGCTGAGCGTCAGCGTCGCCTTTTGGCGTCCTTCGTCGTTGGAAAGTGACGGCTCGCCTGGGATAATCCCTGCGGTCAAGACCGGCGACTCCATGATAACCGTTTGCTGATTATTCAGCGCAATGCCCGGTTTCGTACTGCATCCTGCCAGACAAAGCAACATCGCACAGGCAATCAAAAATCGCATAACCTTCCCTCAATAAGCGCTAGAACACCCGCAGCAGCGGGCATCCTGATGGCGAAACCGCGTGTTAACGCGACAGCAGAGGGCCAAGATTATGACCGCCCACCAAGTGCATATGGATATGATACACCACCTGACCGGCGTCTTTATTGCAGTTCACAATTAAACGGTAACCATTTTCTGCAATACCTTCCTGCTCGGCGATTTTCGCCGCGACGGTCATCATGCGACCCAGTGCGGCTTCATGCTCGGCGGTCACGTCATTCATGGTCGGGATCAGGATATTGGGAATAATCAGGATATGGCTTGGCGCCTGCGGGGCGATATCGCGAAACGCGGTCACCAGTTCGTCCTGATACACCACGTCAGCCGGAATTTCGCGGCGGATAATTTTACTGAAAATCGTTTCTTCGGCCATGATAGTTCTCCATTGAAAGCTCTTTATTACAAATAACTGCGAGCGCAGTATGAGTCAGCCATTCTGCTATTTTCAAGTTTATTAGGGCGTTTGCAACTCAATACCCGAATAAGGAGCGGCGGCAACGGATATCAGATCGTCTTTTGTCTCTCTGCCGCCACGTTTGATTGGCTAAAACCCAACCGATGTCGCCTGCTATTTTGTAATCACCAGCCGGTCTTTTCAACAACGCCACCCACGACACTCTCATGAATTTTAAAATAAAAAAGGAGACCGAAGTCTCCTTTTTTATTTTTATGATACGAGTGTTTTACTTGTCGATTAGTGGTTGCGGATATAGTCGTCCATATCCGTTTTCAAGTTATCCGACTTGGTGCCAAAAATCGCCTGTACGCCCGAACCTGCGACGACCACACCCGCGGCGCCCAGTTGTTTCAAACCCGCCTGATCGACCTTGGAAACGTCGGCCACGCTCACCCGAAGACGGGTAATGCAGGCGTCGAGGTTGGTGATGTTTTCTTTGCCGCCGAACGCCTTGACCAGTGAGGCGGACATTTCGCTGCTGCCCTGTGCCGTCTGTGTCGTCGCAGTGTCTTCACGGCCCGGTGTTTTGAGGTTCAGTTTGACAATCAGCACGCGGAAAATAGTGTAGTACACCAGACCATAAATCACGCCAACGATCGGGAACAGCCAGATACGACTGCTGTTGCCGCTCAGCACCACGAAGTCAATCAAGCCGTGGGAGAAACTGGTTCCGTCACGCATCCCCAACAGAATACAAATCGGGAAAGCCAAACCGGCCAGAATCATATGGATCACGTAGAGGATTGGCGCGACGAACATGAAGGCAAATTCAATCGGCTCGGTAATACCGGTCAGGAAGGCGGTCAGCGCGGCAGACATCATGATGCCGCCCACTTTGGCCCGGTTTTCAGGTTTTGCCGAGTGCCAGATAGCAATCGCTGCGGCCGGAAGGCCGTACATTTTGAACAGGAAGCCGCCGGACAGTTTGCCCGCCGTCGGGTCACCCGCCATGTAGCGTGGAATGTCACCGTGGAACACCTGGCCCGCCGAGTTAACGTATTCGCCAACCTGCATTTGGAAAGGTACGTTCCAGATATGATGCAAACCAAACGGCACCAGCGCGCGTTCTACGATGCCGTAGATACCGAACGCCACCACCGGGTTCTGGTAGGCTGCCCACTGGGAGAAGGTCTGAATGGCGCTGCCGATCGGTGGCCAGATAAAGGACAGCACAACGCCAAGGATAATCGCTGCCAGTCCGGAAATAATTGGCACGAAGCGTTTACCGGCAAAGAAGCCCAGATATTCCGGCAGCTTGATGCGATAAAAGCGGTTAAACATCGAGGCTGCAATCACGCCCGACATAATCCCGCCGAGTACGCCGGTGTCGGCAAGATGCTTGCTGACAATCTCCTCCGCCGGAAGATGCAGGACCAACGGTGCTACTACGGCCATGGTTTTAACCATGATGCCGTAGGCCACCACCGCCGCCAGCGCAGAGACGCCGTCGTTGTTGGTGAAACCTAGCGCTACGCCGATAGCAAAAATCAGCGGCATATTGGCAAAGACTGATCCACCCGCTTCGGCCATAACGTGAGAAACGATGACGGGCAGCCAGCTAAAGTTTGCCGAACCGACACCCAGCAGGATCCCTGCGATAGGTAAGACGGAAACGGGCAGCATTAGCGATTTACCGACCTTTTGAAGGTTTGCAAACGCGTTCTTGAACATATGAGAGTGCTCCTGAGTAATGGTCATACCCTTGTTACTCAAAGACTCAGCCAAGGCTGAGTCTTGATGACGACGGGTATCTGCTTCGTAGGGTCTTTAGCGGGTGCCGTAAACCCTGTTGCGGCGGCTTTTATCGCCGCTGCGGGCGGGACATATTTTTGCCCCTTTTATTTTTTACGAAGGGTAAAATAAATCGCCTCAATATTATTTGATGACAGTCACGTTTTGTTAAAAAAACGCCAACGATGGCGTAAAAAGTGGCGTATTTTCAATAAATCAGGCGTTTTATATCCGGATCGCCGGCGAGTATCGCCCAAACCGCGGCGTGCAGATTAGCGGTTCAGACGATTAATTACGAGGTGAAAAATAAAATGCAGAAAACGCTACACGCAGTATCAGGCGAGGCGGGCAGCGTCTACGTGGAACAGGCGTGAGAAGTTTTGCGTTGTGGCTACGGCCAGCGTTTCGAGGCTGACACCCTTAACCACCGCGAGATACTCAGCTACGTCGCGAACGTAGGCCGGCTGGTTCTCTTTTCCACGATGCGGCACCGGTGCAAGATAAGGCGAGTCGGTCTCGATCAGGATGCGGTCCAGCGGCACGTAGCGCGCGGCTTCCCGAATTTGTTCGGCGTTTCTGAAGGTGACCATTCCCGAGAAGGAGATGTATAACCCGAGATCCAACAGTTGCTTAGCCGTGTCACGGTCTTCGGTAAAGCAGTGAAGCACGCCGCCACATTCACCGGCCTTCTCTTCACGCAAAATATCCAGCGTGTCCTGACGGGCATCACGGGTGTGCACGATAACCGGCTTGTTAAGCTCACGACCGACGCGGATGTGATGACGGAAAGAATCCTGTTGCAGCTTAATCAGCGCCTCTTCTTTCTGATAGAAATAGTCCAGCCCGGTCTCACCCATCGCGACGACGCGCGCATCAGCAGCCTGAGTGCGCAGCTCTTCGAAGTCATATCCGCCCTCAATATTCAGCGGATGAACGCCGCAGGAGAAGGACACTTCTGGACGATCGCCAATCAGCTCTGCCATCGCGCGGTAACCGGGCAGCGTACAGGCTACTGCCAGCATAAATTTCACGTCGCGTTCGCGGGCTTTTGCCAGCACATCGTCAACGCCGCCGTGCAGTTTTTCGTAGTCCAGGCCGTCAAGATGGCAGTGTGAATCGACTAAAAACATAGATTTAACTCTTTGTGTTTGCAGGTAAAATTTACAGGAACAGGCTTAAAGCGAGTTTTCCCATTCCAGCAACTGTTCGGTGAGCAGCAGCTCTCGGTTAACGCCAACGACGCTGAGCAACTGTTGCCTACAGCGCATCCAACCCTGCAGATTCTGCTGCAACGCCTCATTGCTTAAGGTATTGGCCAGCGCGGCAATCAGCGGCTGCTGATCGAGATTAATCACGTAATGACCCGCACCCTGCTGATATTTGATGACGTCAAGCAGCAGCGAACACAGCCAGAACAGGCGTTCAACGGCATCATCATGATTCAGCTGAGGGAGCAGCGACAGCAGACAGCGCTGCTGGAAGCTGGCGGAGACCTGCTGACACAGCTCTTCGCGCTGTTTCCAGCGCTCCGGCTGAAGCAGTTCCAGCGCGGCCAACGGTGTGCCTTCGCCGAGACGCAGTGCGGTCTGAATCGACAGTGGCGCAACCTGAAGCTGACGGGCAATCCACTGTGCGGCCAGTGAGGCCTCCGGCGTCGCTAGATGCCAGTAAAAACAGCGGCTGCGAAGCGTCGGCAACAGCCTCGACGGCTCACGGCAACCCAGCAGGAAATAGGTCCCGGCCGGGGGTTCTTCGAGCGTCTTGAGCAGGGCATTGGCCGCCGCCTCGGTCAGCAGTTCGGCCTGCGGCAGCCAGACGACTTTTGCCCCCCCCTGCTGAGAATAATTGTACAAGGTTTCAATCAGCTGACGAACCGGCTCGACGCCGAGGGTATTTTTCCCCTTTTCTGGCGTCAGGACGTGCCAGTCCGGATGGTTACCGGCAATCATCAAATGGCAACTGTGGCATTTTCCACAGCTTTTTTCCCCGTCAGGATGCTGACACAGCAACCAGCGGCTCAGACCATAGACCAACGCCTCGTCGCCCATGCCTTTGGCAGCATGCATCAACAGGGCGTGATGGCCGCGACCGCCCTGATACTGGGCGATCAGCTGGCGGTAAGGACCGTTTAGCCAGGGATACCAATTCATCCGCGGCTGTCCTGCTGGCGCTGGCGGGAAATCCAGCCAATCAGCGCGCGGCGAATATCGGCGGTCACCTGCTCGAGCGTTTGTGACGCATCGATAGTGATAATGCGGTCATCTTCGGCGGCCAGACTCAGGTAACGCTCGCGGGTGCGTTCAAAAAACGCCAGTGACTCCTGCTCGATTCGGTCGAGCTCGCCGCGCGCGCGCGCGCGTTGCAGGCCAATAGCCGGGGGCAGGTCAAGATAAAGCGTCAGGTCAGGGCGAAAATCGCCGAGCACCGTGTCGCGCAGAGAGGTCATCAGGCGTGCGTCGATACCGCGGCCACCGCCCTGATAGGCCTGGGAGGAGAGGTCGTGACGGTCGCCGACAACCCATGCACCGCGTGCCAGGGCCGGTTTAATCACGTTTTCGACCAGCTGTACGCGCGCGGCATAGAGCATGAGCACCTCTGCCTTGTCGGTGAGCGGCTCGCCCTCAATCCCCTGTTTAATAAGGTCACGCAGTTTTTCGGCAAGCGGCGTTCCGCCCGGCTCACGAGTAAACTGGATGTCTTTGATGTCCTGTTCGCGCAGCGTATTGACCACGACGTCACGCGCCGTGGTTTTACCTGCCCCTTCAAGGCCTTCGATAACAATAAAACTACTTTTCATTCTTGTTTTTCATCAGGTCGCGATACGCGCGCACTGCCTTGTTATGGCTGTCGAGGTTAGTGGTAAAGGTATGTCCACCCTTTCCGTCAGCGACAAAATAAAGGAAATCGGTTTTCGCCGGATGCGCCGCAGCCTGAATGGATGCCTCACTCGGCATAGCGATTGGCGACGGCGGCAGGCCTTCGATAACGTAAGTATTATACGGCGTTGCGGTCTCAAGATCCTTCTTAGTGATCGCCCCTTTGTAGGCATCACCCATACCGTAGATAACCGTCGGGTCAGTTTGCAAACGCATGCCGATACGTAAACGGTTGATAAATACCGATGCAACCTCTTGGCGCTCGTCTTTTAGCGCGGTCTCTTTCTCGATAATCGAGGCCATGGTCAGCAGGTCGGTCGGCGTCTTGTACGGCAGTGACGGGTCGCGATCGGCCCAGATCTGCGCCACGGTTTTTTCCATTCGCAGATGAGCACGCTTAAGCAGCGAGACGTCGGTGGTGCCCGCCGTATAGGAATAGGTGTCAGGATAGAGCCACCCTTCGGCATTTTTAGCGTCCTTCATGCCCAGCGCGGTGGCGATGTCGTCATCGCTTTTGCCGGTCAATTCATGCTTGAGATAGCCCGCCTTTTGCAGCTCCTGCATCCAGTCTTGCAGGCGGAAACCCTCCACAAAACGAACGTTGAATTGGGCCTCTTTGCCGCTTTTTAGCAGCTCGAGCATCTGACGCACGGTCATACCCTGCGGGAATCGATAGGTCCCGGCCTTGAATTCGCTCAGCGCCGGTTCGATGCGCAGTAGCCAGCCGAACAGGGTCGGAGAATTGATAAGCTTTTGGCTCACCAGCATGTCCTGCAATACCACGCGCCCGGTACCGGCTGGCAGGGTGAAAATCTTTTCCTGGACGATGTTCAGCTTGCGATCGGCAAAACGTTCAACTTTGACGTAGCCCGCAATCATCAGCGCCACTAAGACGATGACGATAATGCCAAAAATTTTGATCTTTTTATTTTTCATGACGTTGTTCACTTTACAAAAAAACAGCAACGGCGCTTAGCTGCAATGCGGATGTAAAAATTCAAATAATTTCGAGGCGTTATAATGCCAGTTTTCGGCCTTTCTGACTGAAAGAATTGGCATTAAGGCATTACAAACGAGCACTTCTTCAGCATCTGCCAACGTAGTAACGGGTTGGTTGACAATCTCGAGGCTGAATGAGTCCGAATGGGCTAAAACGTCGATAATTTTTTGGCGCATGAGGCCGTCCACGCCTGAGTTTGACAGGTCGGGCGTGAATACCTGGTCTCCCTTACGCCAGAACAGGTTGGCGGCGCAGCATTCGACCAGCATACCGGCGGTGTCCACCACCAGCGCCTCATGAGCATCGGTGTTATCGAGATGAGCGCGGATCATCACCTGCTCGAGACGATTCAGGTGCTTGATGCCCGCAAGAAGCGGACTGCGCGCCAACGCCACCGGACTAAGCGCCAGCGCAATGCCCTGCTCTCGCCAGGCGTGATAGTGCTGCGGGTAACCGCTCAGGGAAACAATCCGCGTCGGGCCTTTCACCCCTTGGGTACTGTAACCTCGCCCGCCCTCTCCGCGAGAGAGTATGACCTTGAGCACGCCCTCGTCACACCCCTCGGCGGCAGCCTGCATCTCTGCGCGCAACTGTCCCCAGTTGCAATCGGGCATCAGCAGCGCTGTAACGGCTTTTTGCAGCCGTATAAGGTGCGCGTCAAGGTGCTGCACCCTGGAGTTCTTTACCCACGCGGTGGTGAAACAGCCGTCACCGAACTGCACCGCGCGGTCACCCAGCGCAACCGAGTGCTGAGAAACACCGTTAACCCAATACATCTTATCTCTCTCCTTCGGCCTTAGACTGGCGTAGTCCCCCCATGGATACCACGAGAGCATTCCGACTTTCAATCCGATTTCGGCGTCTGACAGACAGCAAAAAGGCCCGCAGAACGGGCCTTTCTTTCAGCTTAAGTGACGCTTACAGTTTGCGGAACAGCAGAGAACCGTTGGTGCCGCCGAAACCGAAGGAGTTACACAGGCTGTATTCCATGCCTTTAACCTGACGCGCTTCGTGTGGTACGAAGTCGAGGTCGCAGCCTTCGTCTGGATTATCCAGATTAAGCGTTGGCGGTACGGCCTGATCGCGCAGCGCAAGCAGCGTGAAGATAGACTCTACCGCACCGGCCGCACCCAAAAGGTGACCGGTCATGGACTTGGTCGAACTGACCAGAACCCTGTGCGCGTCTGCACCGAAGACCGACTTCACTGCCTGCGCTTCAGCCTTGTCGCCTGCAGGCGTAGAGGTGCCGTGCGCATTGATGTAGCCAACCTGAGACGGAGTAATTCCGGCATCACGGAGCGCATTTTGCATTGCCAACGCGGCACCTGCGCCGTCTTCCGGCGGTGAAGTCATGTGGAATGCATCGCTGCTCATGCCAAAACCGACGATCTCGGCATAGATTTTCGCGCCGCGTTTTTTCGCATGTTCGTACTCTTCCAGCACCATGATACCGGCGCCGTCACCCAGCACAAAACCGTCTCGGTCTTTGTCCCACGGGCGGCTAGCAGCCTGAGGGTTGTCATTACGCGTTGAAAGGGCACGCGCTGCGCCAAAACCACCTACGCCCAATGGCGTACTGGCTTTCTCACCGCCGCCTGCCAGCATCACGTCTGCGTCGTTATAAGCAATGATACGTGCCGCATGACCAATGTTATGGACGCCGGAAGTACAGGCGGTGGCAATAGAAATACTTGGGCCTCGCAGACCGAACATAATGCTCAGATGACCGGCAATCATGTTGACGATGGTAGAAGGTACAAAGAACGGGCTTATTTTACGCGGGCCGCCGTTAACCAATGCAGTATGGTTTTCTTCGATGAGACCCAATCCGCCAATGCCTGAACCAATCGCGGCACCAATACGCGGGGCATTTTCTTCTGTCACTTCAAGGCCGCTATCTTGCATAGCTTGAATACCGGCAGCAACACCGTACTGAATAAAGGGATCCATCTTGCGAGCATCTTTACGCGAGATGTACTCTTCACAGTTGAAATCTTTTACTAAGCCAGCAAAACGCGTTGCGTAGGCACTAGTATCAAAATGGTCGATTAGGCCAATGCCACTCTTACCGGCAAGAAGAGCGTTCCAGGTGGACTCTACCGTATTGCCGACAGGAGAAAGCATGCCAAGTCCAGTCACAACAACTCGACGTTTAGACACGTGTGTCCTCCAGGGAGGGAAAAAATACCGTGGGACGAAAAAAACTTAGGCGGTCAAATGACCGCCTAACTATCAAAACCTGTTAAAAGAACAGTTTCGATTACGCCTGAGCGTTGTTGATGAAATCAATAGCTGCCTGAACAGTAGTGATTTTTTCAGCTTCTTCGTCAGGGATCTCGGTATCAAACTCTTCTTCCAGAGCCATAACCAGCTCAACGGTGTCGAGAGAATCTGCGCCAAGGTCGTCTACGAAAGATGCAGAGTTAACTACTTCTTCCTGTTTAACACCCAGCTGTTCAACGATGATTTTCTTAACGCGTTCTTCGATAGTGCTCATACTATTAAATTTCCTATCAAAACTCGCTTTCGCGATGGTTTTCGTAGTGTATAAAATGTTGGAAAAGATGCAACTAAATCCCGGCTGGTCAAACCACTATTTTGCTATATTTGACTATTTTTAAAGCCAAATAAGCAGATTCCTAGTGATTATCAGACCATATACATGCCGCCATTGACATGTAAAGTCTCACCAGTGATGTAGCTGGCCTCATCAGAGGCTAAAAATGCAACAGCGCTGGCAATCTCTTTTGCATCGCCCAACCGGTTGGCTGGAACTGATGACAAAATGCCTGCGCGTTGATCATCTGTCAACGCCCTTGTCATGTCCGTCTCAATGAAGCCGGGAGCCACGACGTTGACAGTAATGCCGCGTGAAGCAACTTCACGCGCCAAAGACTTGCTAAAACCAATCAAACCGGCCTTAGCTGCCGCGTAGTTAGCTTGCCCTGCGTTACCCATGGTCCCAACTACAGAACCAATGGTGATGATCCGGCCAAACCGCTTTTTCATCATAGATCGCATTACTGCTTTTGACAGCTTAAACACAGAAGTCAAATTCGTATCCAGGATATCCTGCCACTCGTCGTCTTTCATACGCATCAGAAGGTTATCACGGGTAATGCCAGCATTATTGACTAAAATGTCGATTTCGCCAAATTCAGCACGAATCGTCGCCAATACTTGATCAATTGACGACGAATCAGTCACATTGAGTGCAAAACCTTTGCCGTTTTCGCCTAAATAAGCACTGATAGCTTCAGCACCTTGTTCGCTGGTCGCGGTGCCAATAACACGTGCGCCACCGGCAACCAGTTTCTCTGCAATAGCTCGGCCAATACCCCGGCTTGCGCCGGTGACCAAAGCAATTTTTCCGTTGAAGCTCATGGTTTTCCTCTTCTTATTGTTCAATCGCCGCAGACAGGCTTGCAGTATCGTTCACTGCTACTGCCGTCAGGGTGTCAACAATACGCTTGGTCAGTCCGGTTAATACTTTACCAGGACCCACCTCTACTAACTGCTCAACGCCTTGCTGCGCAATGAATTCGACGCTTTCAGCCCAACGCACGGGACTGTAGAGCTGGCGAATCAACGCACTGCGAATTTCTTCTGCCGAGGTTTCAACCTTCACATCCACGTTATTAACGACAGGATACTGTGGTTGGCTGAAAGAAACTTGATCCAGCGCAATTGCCAACTTATCTGCTGCAGGCTTCATCAGCGCGCAGTGAGAAGGAACGCTGACTGGCAATGGCAGGGCACGTTTTGCACCGGCGGCTTTACAAGCTTCGTTAGCACGTTCAACCGCAGCTTTGTTACCCGCGATAACGACCTGGCCCGGAGAATTGAAGTTCACCGGCGAAACAACCTCACCCTGTGCAGACGCTTCACAGGCTTTGGCGATAGACTCGTTGTCCAGACCAATAATAGCGGACATTGCGCCTGTTCCTTCCGGAACGGCTTCCTGCATCAGTTTGCCGCGCAGTTCAACCAGGCTGATAGCCTGCTTGAAATCCAGAACACCGGCACAAACCAACGCAGAGTATTCACCCAGGCTATGACCGGCCATATATGCCGGCTCAGCGCCCTTTTCCTGCTGCCATACGCGCCAGATAGCGACAGAGGCCGCAAGCAGCGCAGGCTGGGTCTGCCAGGTCTTGTTCAGCTCTTCAGCAGGACCCTGCTGAACCAGCTGCCACAAATCATAGCCTAATACTGAAGAAGCTTCAGCAAAGGTCGCTTCCACTACGGGATGCGACGCCGCCAGATCTGAAAGCATGCCCAGAGCCTGAGAACCCTGGCCAGGGAAAACGACTGCAATCTTGGTCATTTAACTATCCTGTCAAAATAAAGCGCGTGTAACACCCATCGCGCCTGTGTTAGTCAAAAGAGTAAATATAGGTCCGAAAAATTAGAAACGGACTAAGGCAGAACCCCAAGTAAAGCCACCACCAAACGCTTCGAGCAGCACTAACTGCCCGCGCTGGATACGGCCATCACGCACGGCTTCGTCGAACGCAGTAGGAACGGACGCTGCTGAGGTGTTGCCGTGTCGGTCGAGGGTAACCACGACTTTATCCATCCCCATGCCCAGCTTCTTAGCGGTTGCGCTGATGATGCGCAGGTTTGCCTGATGCGGCACCAGCCAGTCGAGCTGCTCACGGTCCATATTATTGGCCTGCAGGGTTTCATCAACAATGTGCGCCAGCTCAGTAACGGCCACTTTGAAGACTTCATTACCTGCCATTTTGACATAAGCGGGTTGGTCAGGGGTTTTCTGGTTTGGATACTCGAGGCTCAGCAGATTGCCATAGTGGCCATCGGCGTGCATATGAGTAGAGATAATTCCCTGTTCTTCAGATGCACCCAGCAAGACTGCGCCCGCGCCGTCACCAAACAGGATAACGGTGCCGCGGTCTTCGTCGTCGAGCTTGCGGGACAGCACGTCGGAACCAATAACCAGCGCGTAACGCACGGCACCGTTTTTGACGTATTGGTCCGCCACGCTCAGTGCATAGGTAAAGCCTGCACAGGCCGCTGCGAGGTCAAACGCCGCCGAGTCACGAATGCCCAGCAGATTCTGAATCTGGCAGGCTGAACTTGGAAACGCGTGGGAAGATGAGGTTGTGGCAACAATGATCAGTCCTACGTCGTTTTTATCGACGCCGGCCATTTCCAACGCCCTTTCGGCCGCAGTCAAACCCATTGTTGCAACAGTCTCATCCGGCGCCGCAATGCGTCGCTCACGGATACCCGTACGAGTGACTATCCACTCATCGGAGGTTTCAACCATTTTTTCTAAGTCGGCGTTAGTCCGAACTTGTACGGGCAAGTAGCTCCCCGTACCGAGAATCTTTGTATACATGTACAGTCAGTCACTCTTGGGTAGTAAAGCCTCAAGGCGCGCGGCAATCCGCTCGGGAACCTGCCGCTGCACCGCCTGAACAGCCTGTTCGATAGCAACAGCAAACGCCCGCTGATTTGCTCCGCCGTGGCTTTTTATCACGATGCCGCGTAATCCTAACAAACTTGCGCCATTGTACTGGTCCGGATTGAGATGACTGAAACGCTTTGCTAATTTTTTCTGTACTATTTTTTGCAAAGCTGGCCCAAACCACCTCATCCACCAAGACTTCTTGCCATTCTCCCCAGAGGATTTAAGCAACGACAAAAACATCCTGATCACACCTTCCATAGTTTTCAGTGTGACATTACCTACAAAACCGTCACATACCATGACATCAGTTTTACCGGTCAAAAGGTCATTGCCTTCAAGATAGCCGATATAATTGATTACGGGTATGTTTTTTAAAATCGTAGCGGCTTCGCGAATATTATCCAGCCCCTTCGACTCTTCTTCACCGATATTTAATAGAGCCACGCGCGGATTAGGCGTACCAACCACCTCTTCCGCCATGACCGACCCCATCACAGCAAACTGCACCAGCATCTGGCTGTCGCATTCGACGTTGGCCCCCAGATCGAGCACCACGGTTTTTCCGCGCTGCTGATTCGGTAAAACGGTGACCAGCGCCGGGCGCTCAATGCCTTCGAGCGGCTTGATAACCAGCTTTGCCAATCCCATCAGTGCGCCGGTATTCCCGGCACTGACGCAGGCCTGCGCCTCTCCACTCTTGACAAACTCCAGCGCTACGCGCATTGAGCTTCCACGACTGGTGCGTATTGCCTGCGAAACTCTCGCATCATTCGCAATCACAGACTCAGCGGCAATAACACGTATCCGGTCCAGTAAAGAAGGATCGGTCTTAGCCAGGAGTGGTGTGATTTTATCGGGATCGCCGACGAGAAGAAGATTGAGTTCAGGATTAGAGGTCAGTGCCTGCAATGAAGCAGGCACTGTGACGGAAGGACCGAAGTCCCCGCCCATAACGTCTAACGCGATGGTCAAACGTTTCAAGGTATCGCCTTGCTATTACTTAACAAGTTTAAAGTTATCAAGTAAATAGTTAGCAAGTAAGAAATCAGCCGATAACCTTGCGACCGCGGTAGAAACCGTCGGCAGTGATATGGTGACGCAGGTGAGTCTCGCCAGAAGTTTTGTCCACAGACAAAGTGGCGGTGGTCAGAGCATCGTGTGAACGACGCATGCCACGTTTAGAACGGGTTGGTTTATTCTGTTGTACGGCCATGGACCTTACTCCTCAATTACTTTTCTTTAAACTCGCTAATACGGAAAACGGATTCGGTTTCTCGGCCTCAGGAGGCAATTTGCCAAATACCATTTCCGCGTCGGACACTTCACAGTGTTCAGATTCATGTACCGGAACGACAGGCAGTGAAAGAATAATTTCGTCTTCAATCATTGCCAGCAGATCAACTTCGCCAAAATCGTCGACTTCGATCGGCTCGTACGCTTCCGGTAATGCCTCAGCCTGCTCATCGTTCTTAACAGGACTAAAACAATATGTTGTGTGAACCTGATGCTCAAACGTCTTGCCACATCTCTGACATTCCAGAGTAACAGTAACATCTGAATGACCTTTAATTACGGCCAGACGTTGATTGTCGATATCAAACGACAAAGAGGTTTGTACATCTGAATCCACACTGACCACTGATGCGGCAACTCGCGTCACTTGTTCGGCGTCGTAGACTCCAATGTAGTCTAAACGCTTTTGGGCGGTACGAACGGCATCAACGGCCAGGGGTAATTTTACCTTTTGCATAGGGCGCGCATATTAACTTTGTAACGACGTAGAGTCAAAGAAAAAGGGCATTTTACTGCGCCTTTCACCAATATTCGCTTCCTCAGCGGCGGACAGTTTAAAATGTGTGATTCAATAACGCTATGCTTTGTGAAAAAAATTATGCAAACAATGCCACAAAAAAGGATCCTTCTGGCCTCCACCTCGGCCTATCGTCGCGCAATCCTTGAGAAAACTACGCTGAAATTCGACTGGGCGGCGCCAAACATCGACGAGACGCCGCTTGCCGGAGAGTCTGCTGTCTCTCTGGTGATGCGTCTTTCCGAGCAAAAAGCCCGTGCGCTGGCGGAAAAACATCCTGGTTACCTTATCATAGGATCGGATCAGGTCTGTGTTATCGAAGAAACGATCCTCGGTAAACCTCACAATTTTGACAATGCGTGTCGCCAGCTCAGCATGGCGAGCGGCAAAAAGGTGCGCTTTTATACCGGCCTGAGCCTGGTCGATGCCGACAGCGGTCAGGCTCAGACGCTGTGCGAAACTTTCGACGTGCATTTTCGCGCCCTTTCAGAACAGGAGATTGCCGGATACGTTCAGCTTGAACAACCTTATGACTGCGCGGGAAGCTTTAAATGTGAGGGGCTGGGGATTAGCCTGTTCGATAAGCTCGACGGCCGCGACCCGAATACCTTGATTGGCCTGCCGCTGATTACCCTGCTCGCCCTGCTGCGCGACCACGGCATCAATCCCCTGACCCCAACGGCATAAAAAAAGCGCCCGCAGGCGCTTAATTTTTTGAGCAGAAGGCGGTGATTACTTCACGCCTTTACGCAGCTTGGTCAGCGCGTTGCGCAATTTAGGCTCCAGAGGGGCCTCAATTCTTACTGTTTCACCGGTTGCCGGATGCTCGAACCGCAGCGCGGCGGCATGCAGGAACAGGCGATTAATGCCGCTTCCTGCCAGCTGGGCGTCAAACTCGCGGTCACCGTAGCGGTCATCATAGGCGATGGGATGACCGGCATACTGAGTGTGCACGCGAATCTGGTGCGTACGGCCGGTGACCGGGCTGGCCTTCACCAGGGTGGCAAAGGCGTATTTTTCTTCAATCTTGAAGCGCGTCTCGGAAGGTTTGCCTTCGCTATTGACGCGAACGATACGCTCACCGCTCTGCAAGATGTTCTTTAATAAAGGGGCCTGTACAACTTTACAGTGTGACTGCCACTCGCCGCGCACCAGCGCCAGGTAATCCTTTTGCATGGTTTTCATGCGCAGCTGTTCGTGCAGGGAGCGCAGCGCCGAACGCTTTTTCGCGACCAGCAGCACGCCGGAGGTGTCACGGTCGAGGCGATGAACCAACTCCAGGAAACGCGCATCGGGACGCAGCGCGCGCAGTCCTTCAATCACGCCAAAGCTTAATCCACTGCCGCCGTGCACAGCGGTGCCGGAAGGCTTATTAAGGATAAGGAGGTGATCGTCTTCAAACAGAATGCAGTGCTCAAGCGCGGCAACCTTGTCCAGCTTGGCTGAAACCGGCGCCTCTTCTTTCTCGGCAACCCGCACCGGAGGAACGCGAACCTCGTCCCCGGCCAATAATTTATATTCCGGCTTGATTCGCTTCTTGTTCACACGAACTTCGCCTTTTCGCAAAATGCGATAAATCATGCTTTTCGGCACGCCTTTGAGGAAGGTGCGCAAAAAGTTATCAATTCTCTGACCGGCTTCTTCTTCGGTGATGGGGATTAATTGTACAGTTGGATTCTCAGTTTTCATTGGCCATGATTCTAGATGATTCTAAATATTGAGGGCGGGGTTCGCGCCGCTGATTTTTCTGTGCTTAACTCTAAGTTTACCAGCAACTGTGAAGGAATACTTAAAACAGGCAATTTAATCGGTGAATAAAGGCGGTGCTAAAGCGCACAAAGGTGCCAAATAACTTTAGCTTCCCCTAAAAGTCACCTTGCTATCTCAGTGCCAGCAATGGAATAATGGATTCACTTCCGCGTTGATTCTCTTGAACTTAGGGAAAACGCTGGAATTATAGATTTGCCTGATGACACAAAAACGCAGCAATGGCGTAAGACGTAATGTGAAATCAAGCAATTAGCGGGCTGCGGGTTGCAGCTTGGCCGGCAAATGGAATGAGATCTGGCTACATAAAATCAGAGGCTATTCCCCTACTAAAAGTACTGCTTTCACCACGCTGTGGTTATTAACCCGGCAAAAGCAGTCTTACCGAAAATAATGCGCCCCTATGCAGGCGACAACCGGGAGGTTGACGACTATGCGAGAAGACTCGGGGCCAACGGTTTAATCCGGCCATAGAGGTTATTTTGCCCGCAGTTCTGACAATAATGCAAAAATAACGAGTAAGTTAAGATGAAAAGAATGTTGATTAACGCAACTCAGCAAGAAGAGTTGCGCGTTGCTCTTGTAGATGGACAGCGGCTTTACGATCTGGATATTGAAAGTCCTGGACACGAGCAGAAAAAAGCCAATATTTACAAAGGTAAAATCACCCGCATAGAGCCAAGCCTTGAAGCAGCGTTTGTTGATTATGGTGCGGAAAGACATGGTTTTCTCCCTCTCAAAGAAATCGCCCGCGAATACTTCCCCAGCAATTATTCCTCTCATGGCCGTCCAAACATCAAAGATGTTCTGCGCGAAGGTCAGGAAGTTATTGTTCAGGTAGATAAAGAAGAACGTGGTAACAAAGGTGCAGCGCTGACGACTTTCATCAGCCTGGCCGGCAGCTATTTAGTGTTAATGCCTAATAATCCGCGCGCTGGGGGTATTTCCCGCCGGATTGAAGGCGATGACCGTACCGAACTGAAAGAAGCCCTCTCTTCACTGCAACTCCCTGACGGCATGGGCCTCATCGTGCGTACCGCCGGTGTAGGTAAATCCGCAGAAGCCCTGCAGTGGGACCTGAGCTTCCGCCTGAAACACTGGGATGCCATCAAGAAAGCCGCTGAAGGCCGCCCTGCTCCATTCCTGATCCACCAGGAAAGCAACGTGATTGTCCGCGCATTCCGCGACTATCTGCGTCCTGACATCGGCGAAATCCTGATCGACAACCCAAAGGTTCTCGAACTGGCGAAAGAGCACATTGCAGCACTGGGTCGTCCTGACTTCAGCAGCAAAATCAAGCCATACGTGGGCGAAATTCCGCTGTTCAGTCACTACCAGATTGAATCGCAGATTGAATCTGCCTTCCAGCGTGAAGTTCGTCTGCCTTCCGGCGGTTCAATCGTTATCGACACCACCGAAGCACTGACCGCTATCGACATCAACTCCGCACGTGCAACACGCGGGGGTGACATCGAAGAAACGGCGTTCAACACCAACCTTGAAGCAGCCGACGAAATTGCCCGTCAGCTGCGTCTGCGTGACCTCGGTGGCCTGATCGTTATCGACTACATCGATATGACCCCGGTTCGCCACCAGCGTGAAGTTGAAAACCGCCTGCGTGATGCTGTTCGCCAAGACCGTGCACGTATCCAGATTGGCCGTATTTCTCGTTTCGGTTTGCTGGAAATGTCGCGTCAGCGCCTCAGCCCGTCACTCGGTGAGTCTACGCACCACGTTTGCCCACGCTGTAGCGGTACCGGGACCATTCGTGACAACGAGTCGCTTTCACTGTCTATTCTTCGTTTGATCGAAGAAGAGGCGCTGAAAGAAAACACCAAAGAAGTTCACGCTATCGTGCCAGTGCCGATTGCCTCTTACCTGCTTAACGAAAAACGTGAGTCGGTGAATGCCATCGAGAAGCGTCAAGGCGGCGTGCGTGCGGTTATCGTGCCAAACGACCAGATGCATACCCCGCACTACCACGTAATGCGTGTGCGTAAGGGCGAAGAGTCTTCAACGCTGAGCTACCTGTTGCCTCAGCTGCATGAAGCCGAAATGCTGCAACCTTCCGAGGACCCACCTTCAGAGCGCAAGCGTCCTGAGCAACCTGCTCTGGCGACCTTCGCTCTGCCGGTAGAAGCACCTCCTGCTTACGAGCAGCCAGTGGCAGCACCGCAGCCTGTACAAACTCGCACCACGGCGGTTAACACGGCTCCTGTGGCAGCGGCTCCTGCGGCAAAAACCGGCTTTATGGGCAAACTGCTTGGCGGCCTGAAGAATCTGTTCGGTTCAACGCCAGAGCCTGAAGCTAAACCGGCTGTGGTTGAAGAAGTTAAAGCACAGCCAGAAGCTACCGAGACTGAAAATCGTCGTAACAACGATCGTCGTAATCAACGCCGTCAGGGCACCCGTCGCAATGGTGAACGCGGCGAGCGCAATGAGCGTAGCGGTGAACGTGGCGAGCGTAACGGTGAACGTAATAATCGTAATGAACGCAGCGATCGTAACGAACGTTCTGACCGCACCGAGGGTCGCACCGACCGTACCGAGCGCAATGACCGCAACGAAAGCCGCAGCGAGCCGCGTGAAGAGAATCGTCGTAACCGTCGTAATCAAGAGCCTGTTGCGGTTGAAGCCGTTGCTCAGGACGTTGAAAACGTCGTTAACCGCGAAGAACAGCAGCAGCCTCGTCGCGAACGTGGCGATCGCTCACGCCGTCGCAATGAAGACAAACGCAAAAATCAGCCGGAAGATAAAGCGGCTGAAAACATCGTCGTGGAAGAAGTTGCCGCAGCGCCAGCACCGGTTGCCGCCGTTGAAGACCAGGACGAGCGCATGCCGTCTCAGCGTCGCCAGCGTCGTCAACTGACCCAGAAGATTCGTTTCGAGTCTGAAGTGGATCAGGACGTTGAAGATGCAGCACAGATGCTTATCACCGGTGTTAAACCGGCCGAGCGTCCAGCTGAACCTAAAGCGGCCGAAACGGCACTGAATGATGCAGCGAACGACGTGGACTCCGAAGATGCGCAGGGTGATAACACCCGTGAAAACGGTATGCCACGCCGCTCTCGTCGTTCTCCTCGCCACCTGCGCGTCAGCGGTCAACGCCGTCGTCGCTACCGCGATGAGCGTTACCCGACTCAGTCCCCAATGCCATTGGCCGGTGCGTTCGTGTCGCCAGAAATGGCTTCAGGCAAAGTGTGGATCTCCTATCCTGTCGTTCAAGCTGTCGATGCCGTTCAGAACGTTGAGCAGGAAGCAGCGGCAGCGGACGTTGCCGTCCAGGCCGCAGTATTGACCGAGCAGGTTGTTATCGCCCAGGAAAATACCCCAGCGCCTGCACAAGTGACCCCGGTTGCCGAAGTGAAGCCGACGCCGGTAGAATCTGCGCCAGCCGTTGAAACTCACGTTCCGACCTCTACCCTGACGTTTGCAGAAGCGCAGGAAGTGATCGAGCAAGAAGTCGAAGCGACTAAGGCCTTCGTTGCCGCTGAACCCCACGTCGTAGAACCGACGACCCTCGAAGCGACCGATGCAGAAGTCCCTGCACCGACGCCAACCGAGCCAGTGGTTGTTGAACCTGCCGCCGTGGAAGCCGCCGCCGAAGAGCCTGCCGTTGTTGAGCCAGCAAGGTCTGAGCCTGTTGCAACCGCAGAGGCAGAAGTCGTCAAGCCAGCCGCAGTAGAACCGGTTGCCGAACCTGTCGTAGAATCTGCGAAAGTTGAAGAAGCGCCGGTTGAAGCTGTTAAACCGCAGGTAGAAGACGCGGTTAAACTCGAAGTTGCAGGTATTGAAGCGACAGAAGCTCAGGCTCCTGCTATTGAGATTCCGGCAGCGCCAGCCTCTGTTGCACCGGTTCCAGCGTCAACCGCAGACGACCAGCCACGCTTTAAGCATCACGCCAGTGCGCCGATGACTAAAGCCCCTGCTGCCGCCTACGTTGCAGAGCCAGCACGCTTCAGCGATTGGGTTCGCCCGGCATACGATTTCGAAGGTAAAGGGTCTGCCGGTGGCCACGCCGCCGCCAGCACCTCGACGGCACCGGCTACCAAGCCGGAAATGCCGCAGTAATATCGCGTTATCGTTAACACTAAAAACCCGCCAATGGCGGGTTTTTTTATGTCTGAGGATTGCCGTTAACAGATCAGGCAAACAGTTTCAGTTTCTTGATTTCAATCTTCTCGAGTTTGCCTTCAATCTGGCTCACAAAGTGTTTAAAGTGCGCGCTCTGCTCGTGCTGAGCAATGGCCTCATCGGAGCGCCAGCGCTCATAGAAAACGAAATTGTTTGGGTTATCAATCTCTCGATGCAAATCGTACTGTAGGCACCCTAGCTCTTCGCGGCTGGCGCTGACGACGGCCAGCAGTGCGGTGGTAACCTCTTCAATAAATTCCGGTTTAACGGTCAGTGGGGCAACGATTCTGATTTCCATAGTTTCAACTCCTGTATGATAAATTTAGCTTCTTAGCGCGTAGCGAAGTGCAAGACTTCTAATAATTGAGGACCACTATGCTCCCCGGCCCCTACTGATTTCAATGTTAGCTTAACAAACTGATGCATCCTTAGCAGTTTGCGCTTATCCTTGTACCCCGCCGATAATGCTCCCATTACTGCACCTGTTTTGAACGTCCTGTCTCTCAATGCCGGAGTTTTGTAACATGACCGCAACACCGCAAGTTTTGAAAATACGCCGCCCAGATGACTGGCATATCCACCTGCGTGACGACGCTGTGCTGAATACGGTTCTGCCGTATACCAGTGAAGTTTTTGGTCGCGCGATAGTGATGCCAAACCTGACGCCGCCGATCACCACCGTCGACGCCGCTATTGCCTATCGCACTCGCATCGAAGCCGCTATTCCTGCCGGTCACGCGTTTACTCCACTCCTGACCTGCTACCTGACCGATTCCCTGGACCCGAACGAAGTTTCTCGTGGTTTCGAGGAAGGCGTATTTACCGCCGCGAAACTTTACCCAGCCAATGCCACCACTAACTCCAGCCACGGCGTGACCAACGTCAAAGGGATTTATCCGGTGCTGGAACGCATGCAGAAGATTGGCATGCCTCTGCTTATTCACGGCGAAGTGACCCATGCAGACGTTGACATCTTTGACCGTGAAGCGCGTTTCATCGATGAAGTGATGGATCCTATCCGTCGTCAGTTCCCGCAGCTGAAAGTGGTTTTTGAACACATCACCACCAAAGAAGCCGCGCAGTATGTAAAGGAAGGCAACGAGTTCCTGGGCGCGACCATCACGCCTCAGCACCTGATGTTTAACCGTAACCATATGCTGGTGGGCGGTATACGTCCTCACCTGTTCTGCCTGCCGATTCTGAAGCGTAACGTTCACCAACAGGCGCTGCGTGAAGTTATCGCCAGCGGTAACAAACGTTTCTTCCTGGGCACTGACTCTGCGCCTCACGCCAAGCATCTGAAAGAGTCCAGCTGTGGCTGCGCGGGCTGTTTCAACGCCCCGCTCGCGCTCTCTGCCTATGCGACCGTATTTGAAGAGATGAACGCCCTGCAACACTTTGAAGCCTTCTGCTCTGAGAACGGCCCTAACTTCTACGGCCTGCCGTTGAACGAAGGCACCGTTGAACTGACCCGCACACCCGTGACTCAACCGGAAACCATTCCGCTGGGCAATGATTCGATCGTGCCATTCCTTGCCGGTCAAACGCTTAACTGGAAAGTCACCGCCTGCTAAGCCTCGCGATACTCTTTTAACGGGGAGACTGACCTCTTCCCGTTTTTTATTCGCTCTCTATTGCTCTTCCAAAATTAACTGTATATATTCACAGTATAAATTATACGGAGGGAGTGTTATGCGTATTGAAGTCTGTATCGACAGGACAAAACCTTTGCCGGTTGGCGCTCTAGAAGCGCTATCAGCTGAACTGAGCAAGCGGGTCAATAAACAATTTTCCGAGACGGATAATAGCGTACACGTCCGCTATGCCGGGGCAAACAACCTGTCGGTACTGGGCGGCGCAAAGACCGATAAAGATATTATTGAAGAAATTCTGCAGGAAACCTGGGAGAGTGCCGACGACTGGTTCTCGGCCGAAGGCCAGGATTTCTAACCCTATAAATTAATAACAATCAGGCCGCACAGGCCAGTTAAGACTTTGCCGGGCGTCGCTGTCCGGCTTTTTTATTTGTCCCCTTCCTGAACAAAATGCCTACAAATTGTACTCAAATTTTTTTTTACCTCTAAATAAGGGATTTCTATCGATAAAATCAAATATATGCTTATACTTATATTGCTCACTTGATAATGAGCCGCATTGATCCTCGTTAGTCACTCATGATAGTCACTACAAAATAAGGGGTCTATATGGACAGAAATGATGAAGTTATTCAGACACACCCGCTTGTTGGTTGGGACATTAGTACAGTAGATTCGTACGACGCCATGATGATACGTCTTCATTACCTGTCTTCTAAAGACCAAACGCCAGAGGATGCTCAGGTAGATAGAACCCTATGGTTAACTACCGACGTTGCAAGGCAACTGATCAATATCCTTGAAGCTGGCATAGAAAAGATCGAATCGCACGAGTATGAGTACATTGATCAACGTAAACATTAATCTTCACACCTTAGTCTAAGGCACCTGCGAGCTCTCTCGCGGTGCCTTTTTTAATGCCTGCTTCTGCCTTGCCATCCGCTAGCAAAACTCACTATCATGCCCTGTCCCCTATTTAATTTTTTTGTCGAGGAACCGTCGTCTGATGGATTATGACTTAATTGTGGTTGGCAGTGGTTCAGTGGGCGCTGCCGCAGGTTTTTATGCAACGCGCGCCGGGCTGAAAGTACTGATGATCGACAGTGCCATGCCGCCGCATAAAGAAGGTAGCCACCACGGCGAAACGCGAATTATTCGTCACGCCTATGGCGAAGGTGCCCGCTATGTTCCCCTTGTGCTTCGTGCACAGGCACTGTGGAACGAACTCGCAATGCTGACCGGCGAAGAGATTTTTCGTTCCTGTGGCGTGATCAACATTGGTCCGCAGGGTTCAGAATTTATTGCCAACGTGAAAGCCAGCGCAGTAGAGTTCAACCTTAATACACAGTCTCTGAGCGCTGAACAGATCCGCCATAAATGGCCGCAGCTCAACGTTCCTGAAGGTTATAGCGGCGTTTTCGAACCTGATTCCGGCTACCTTTACTGTGAGAAAGCTATCGAAGGTTACATCAAGCTAGCGCGAGATGCCGGATGTGCCCAGCTGTTTAACTGCCCGGTAGACAGTATTCGCTACGAAGGTGATATGGCTATCGTCAGCACCCTCGACGGTGAATACCGGGCGCGTAAGCTGGCATTGACCGCAGGAACCTGGGTAAAAAAACTGCTGCCAGACCTGCCGATGACGCCAATGCGTAAAGTTTTCGCCTGGCATCAGGCCGACGGGCGCTACAGTGAAGAGAACAACTTTCCGGCGTTTACTGTGGAAACCGAGGCCGGCGATCAGTTTTACGGCTTCCCGGCGGTTAAAGACAGCCTGAAACTCGGCAAGCACAACGGCGGTCAGCCTATCGACTCACCCAAGCAACGCACGCCGTTTGGTGCGGTCGCAGAAGACGGTCCGGAAGTCTTTGGTTTCCTGCGTCAATTCTTACCGGGTGTCGGCGTCTGCCTTTATGGTGCATCATGCACCTATGATGTCACTGTCGACGAAGATTTCATCATTGATAACGTGCCGGGACACGACAATACGTTGGTAATTTCCGGACTCAGCGGCCACGGCTTCAAATTTGCCAGCGCGTTGGGTGAAACCGTATCGTTGTTTGCTCAAGGTCTCGCGCCTAAAGCCGATCTCACGCCGTTCTCCCTGTCACGTTTTAAATAATTATTCACTACAGACGAATTATTCGCCGAAGAGAACGTCGGCGAATAATGTCTCCAAGCTTCAGCATTTCTTTATGAAGTAATTCCCCAATCAATACAAATTAAGATACTCATATCCTTCGTCAATAATCTGTCTCTTTTTTATTCGCAAATTTGACAGCGGCTATTATAAAAACATATCCTCAGCGCTCAGGATCACATGGAGTGGTCGTTATATTTATTTAAAGAATAAAAACAAGGATGTTATTGATGAAAATATTGATTATAGAACCCTGCGGCTTTATGCGCCTCGGGATGCTTTCTGTTCTCGCGGACCATAAAGATATTAACGTCACTGGCGTTGAAAATATTGAAGAGGGATTAATTCAGGCCGAGAAGATTAAGCCAAATATAATATTGGTGAATATGACCAGCCACTGCCACTGTACGGAAACCGACAGCGTGGTCAGCAATTTCCTGAGACTAAGGGTAACGAGCAAGATCTATTGCTATCTGGATGCCAATTACCCCGATCACGATGAACCCATCATGATTGCCGAAAACTTCCTGATCCTTCGAAAACATCAGGTTAATGCCATACTGAACAAAATTATCTCTCATACTTTGTCAAAGACCCCCGCCACGCTGTGTACACAGCCTTTCTCCATCTTCAGCGATCAGGAAGTCCTGGTGATCGGCGACTGGATGGCAGAGATGCCCAACTATCGGATAGCCAGAAAACTCAATATCAGCGACAGAACGGTGTATGTCCACAAACGCCACATCACGCAAAAGATTAAGGTCAGAAATCGTCTTGAATTTTGCTTCGTATATAATCTCATCAAATATTTCCACTGGCCAATGAACCCCCTTGCGCTGCGCCCATTAAGCCGAAAAATTAAAGCCGATATTATGACACTGATGCGTTGAATATTAAGAAGACCGGCAGTCCAGTTATTTATATATTCTTAACGAAACACATTTTTATGCAGAAAAAAAGAGGCCACCTTATCGGTAGCCTCTTATTAAATTTCATCTAACTTATTGTGATCGCCAGATGATTATGACGTTGGGGTATTATTTCCCAGGTTTGCCTTTTCTTCTTCACGTTTCTTTTTACGCAAATGCAGTTTCTTAAGTAGCTTTTTCGCTTCTTCTTTAGTTTCAACCGCGGGTGCCGAACCAATCAGAGGCTTACGCGCCGTCTCTTTCAACGAGAACACGGTAATAGCGCCAATCAACGCCGCACCCATCAGATAGTAAGCAGGAACCATAACATTGCCGGTTTCTGATACCAACCATGAGGTCACCAGCGGTGTCGTACCACCAAACAGTGAAACCGAAATGTTAAAGCCAATTGCCAATGCGCTGTAACGCGTGTTGGTGGTAAACAGTGCTGGCAACGCCGCAGGCATGGTGCCTGAGAAGAAGGTATGCAGAATACCCAGGAGCATCAGACCACAGAACACACCCACCATTCCGCCATGACCAATCAACATCAGCGAAGGAATAGACAGAACAATCAAACCAATGGCACCGGCCAGCAGCACAGGTTTACGACCCAGACGGTCATTCCAGAAACCCAGAACCAGCGTCAGTGGCATCATGATAAACATTACCACCATGATAAGCATCAGGCCGCTCAACTCGCTCAGACCAAGTACGCTAGTCAGATAGCTCGGCATATAAGAGGTCAGCATGTAGTTTGACACGTTGAACAGCAGCACCAGACCAATACACTGAAGCATCGGGCGCCAGTATTTACGCAGCATCTCGAACAGTGTTTGTTGAGGTTTGTTGTGCTCGATCTCTTCCTGCTTCTCCATGTGTTTCTGGAACGCAGGGGTCTCTTCAAGTTTCAAACGAATATACAGACCAAACAGACCTAACGGCGCGGCGATGAAGAACGGGATGCGCCAGCCCCAGGCAAGCAGCTGATCGTTAGACATATAGGCCGTCAGACCAGTCACCAGACCCGCCCCCAGCAGATACCCCCCGAAGGTACCGAACTCCAGCCAGCTGCCCATAAAGCCACGGCGTTTATCCGTTGAATATTCAGCAATGAAGGTCGCAGCGCCGCCATACTCACCACCGGTCGAGAATCCCTGCACCAGTCGTGCCACCAGCAGCAATATAGGTGCAGCGATACCGATACTTGAGTAACCCGGTATCAGGCCGATACTAAAAGTACCGGCCGCCATCATGATCATGGTAAAGGCCAGTACCTTCTGACGACCGATTTTGTCGCCCAGCGGACCAAACACCATGCCGCCCAAAGGACGAACCAGGAAGGCCGCGGCGAAGGTCGCGAAGGTCGCGATAAGCTGTGCCGATGCACTGCCGCTTGGGAAGAAGACGTGCCCAATGGTCACCGCAAGGAAGCTGTACACCCCGAAGTCGAACCACTCCATGGCGTTACCTAATGCCGCAGCGCCCACTGCGCGGTTCAGCATTTTTCTGTCTACAATGGTGATATCGTCGAGCGTCAGCTCGGGCTTGTTGCGCTTACGCCAGAATTTGATGTGCGAAGTATGAGATTCTGTTGAATCTTTCATAAAATTACCTCAGATGTTGCCTAAATTATTATCAGTGCAGCACCATAGCTTTCGCTTCCCTGGTAGATTGGTCTGCTCATTCCTGATGAACAAACATGATGCGAGAGCTATGCAGCTGCGTTTATTATTCACTTTTTTTTATGCCATTTACGGCATTAAAATTCGTGCCACTATTAATAATAAAACGCTTATTTACTTATCTTTAACCTATACAAGATTTTGTTCTTGGTCAAGTTTACTGTATATACCGACATGTGATTGGGGTGTAAACCCAGGATGAAAATACAAAACAAATATCAATAACTCACTGATATAAATAAACAATAAAAACAATGTCTGCACACGCTTATGTCAATTTATGCTTTACTTACAGTCAAGTATAGAACAGCAAAATTCAGGTCTTAAAAAAAATTCATCCTGACAAAAAAATGACATTTCCCTGATTTTTTCGGCAGATAAAAACACTACCTCGATAGGTTTGATGAGGAGAAAATTTCGCTTATGTCAGCGATGATTGTTGGCAAAAGATAAGCAACAACGCAGGTATTAAAATGGAGCTAATAGCGTGGACATCAGGAAGATGATAAGGGGATATATCAGAAAGGCTAAGCCTGCGGCACAAGGCCAGCAGGCTTAAGGTCAAACCTCGTTAATCACTCTTGAGAGGCTGAGTCCTTTGGTTCGGGAATGTGCATGGTAGTCTGCAATAATCCTTTGGATTTATTGAAGATTTTGTTGCCATTCTCACGACCGGCACGCAGTGCACGCTGCTGCTCAGGCGGCAGCTTGAGCTCAGTTTGGCAGATTTCGCTACAGCAACCGTCAAACTTAGCGGCGCAGGCCGGGCATTGGATGAACAGCAAATGACAGCCGTCATTCAGGCAATTGGTGTGATTGTCACATTCAGCACCGCACTGATGGCAGTTGGCAATCACGTCATCGGAGATGCGTTCGCCCATGCGCTCATCGAAGACGAAGTTTTTGCCTTTGAACTTCACCGGCAAGCCCTGCTCTTTCGCACGGCGCGCGTATTCGATAATCCCGCCTTCGACGTGATAAACATTTTTAAAACCGTTATGCAGCATATAGGCGCTGGCCTTTTCACAGCGGATACCGCCGGTACAATACATAACAATTTTCTTTTCTTTATCTTCCTTCAGCATATCGACGGCCATTGGCAGCTGATCGCGGAAGGTATCGGAAGGAATTTCGATCGCGTTGTCAAAGTGACCCACTTCGTATTCGTAGTGGTTACGCATGTCGACAAACAGGGTGTCGGGATCGTCAATCATCGCGTTGACCTGTTCCGCCTTGAGGTATTCACCCACGTTGGAAGGGTCAAAGGTTTCATCATCAATACCGTCGGCCACAATGCGCTCACGCACTTTGAAACGCAGTACCCAGAATGATTTACCGTCGTCTTCAAGCGCGATATTCAGACGAATATTGTTGAACGCGGGATGACACTCAAACAAATGCTGTTTAAAAGCTTCAAACTGGCTTTGTGGAACGCTTATCTGCGCATTGATGCCTTCTTTAGCCACATAAATGCGGCCAAAAACATTTAATTTAACCAGTTCAAGGTAGAGCCGATCGCGAAATGCTTTAGGATCATCGAGATGGAAGTATTTATAAAAAGAAACTGTGGTACGCGGCTCGGTTTCAGCCAGCATGCGCGCCTTCAGTTCCTCGTTAGAAATTCGGTTATGTAACACTGGCATGGTGTACTTTCCTGTCTTTCGTTGAGGCTATTCTAAGCAGAGTAAAAATAAAACCGCGCTATCATACATGAAACAGCTATCAGGATTAAAGCTTCGGTTAACGCCGGTTTCGCGCATACTACATTAACCTAATCTTACTCGAGGCAACTATGAGCAAGCTATTTGAGAGCATCACGCTGGGTTCACTGACGCTGGAAAACCGCATCGTCATTGCCCCTATGTGCCAGTATTCAGCAGAACACGGTAAGGCCACCTCGTGGCATCACGCCCATCTCGGTCAACTTTCGTTTTCCGGCGCGGGCCTGCTTATTCTCGAAGCCACTGCCGTTGAGGCCGTGGGCCGTATCTCTCCCCAGGATCTTGGCCTGTGGAACGATGAAACTGAAGAGGCGCTGGCGAGCCTGGTGACCTCTTTGCGAGACAACAGCGATATGCCGCTGGGTATTCAGCTCGGCCACGCCGGGCGCAAAGCTTCCTGCTACGCGCCATGGGAAGGCGGAAATCAAATCAGCGCCAAGCTGGGCGGCTGGCAGACTGTTGCCCCTTCTGCAGTAGGCTTCGCCGAGAGCGACGCTGCCCCAGAAGCGATGTCACTGGAAAGAATCGAGCAGTTCAAAAAGGCCTTCGTCGAGAGCGCCAAACGCGCGAATAAGCTGGGCTTTGACCTTATTGAACTGCACGGCGCGCACGGTTATCTGCTGCACCAGTTCCTCTCACCGCTTTCCAACAAACGCACCGACCAATACGGGGGTTCTCTGGAAAACCGCGTACGTCTGCTGCTGGAAATCTATCAGGAAGTGCGTAAGGTCTTCTCCAATGACAAACCGATTGGCGTGCGTATTTCTGCCAGCGACTGGGTTGAGGGCGGCTGGGACATCGAGCAGTCTATCGAGCTGGCAAAAGCGTTAGAAAAACTGGGCTGCGCCTACATCCACGTTTCCAGCGGTGGGCTGTCAACCCAACAGAAGATTCCGGTGGGTCCGAACTATCAGGTGCCTTTCGCAGAAAGCATCAAGAAGGCCGTCAATATCCCGGTGATCGCCGTCGGTTTAATCACCGAAGCCGAACAGGCAGAAGCGATTATCGGCACCGGTCAGGCAGACATGATAGCTCTGGCACGTGGGATCCTCTATGACCCACGTTGGCCTTGGCATGCGGCGGCCAAACTGGGGGCCAAGGTAAGCGCGCCTAAACAGTACTGGCGCAGCGAACCTCACAGCGTTAAGGGTCTGTTCAACGCCAAATAAGATTTTGGTTAATCGAGGGACGCCATCGCGATGGCGTCCCTTTTAGTCACGATGGCGTCTCTCCCTTCGCTAAATCTGCCCTGTTACACTTTTATTACTGGTTAACATGCCAACAGAATTGACAAAGTCGGGTTCTCTATCAATATTCAATTCGCTAGTATCAGCGAGCTAAACCCCATTTGTTTAATGCGACTAAATCATCTGCTGTTCAGAAAAAATTAAGACTTCAAGCATAAAATTCAGACGTTTTAAGGAGATATCAGGGCTTAATCCTTCATAAATGAGGTTTTAATGCCGTCTTTTTTCACCTTGGTTAAAAAAAGTGTCACAATAAACGACTTTGTTTAGGAAATTTTATCCCCTGTAATCATGCCAATTTACTTAAGCAGGCGATTTCCTTAACTAGCGGCTAGCAGACTGTATCCCGTTATTAGGTCGTAGAATCTCTGGGATTCCTATTACCTGATACCGTCTGGACAGAGCTTATATTTTCCTACTTCAAAACTATGACGCAGAGATTTTATGACTCAGGTACCCACCTTTAACCGTTCGTTGTTGCATCCCCGTTACTGGCCTACCTGGATTGGTCTGGGACTGTTGTATTTACTGGTACTTTTGCCTTATCCACTGATTTATAAAATGGGATGTGGGATTGGCCGTTTTTCGATGCGTTTTGTAAAACGCCGCAGCTGTATCGCCCAGCGCAACCTCGAGTTGTGCTTCCCTGATATGCCGCAAAGCCAGCGCGACCAACTGGTGGTGAAAAACTTCGAATCCGTGGGTATGGGCCTGTTTGAGACCGGCATGGCCTGGTTCTGGCCGGACTGGCGCATCGAGCGCTGGTTTAAGGTCAGCGGGCTTGAGCACATCCAAAAGGCCCGTGATAACCAGCAGGGCGTACTGCTTATCGGCGTACACTTCCTGACACTTGAGCTTGGCGCACGCATCTTCGGGATCCATAACCCCGGCATCGGCGTTTATCGTCCGCACGACAACAAGCTGATGGATTGGGTACAAACCAAGGGCCGCATGCGCTCCAACAAAGCGATGCTGGATCGCAAAGATCTGAAAGGAATGATTCGTAGCCTGAAGCAGGGCGACATCATCTGGTATGCGCCTGACCACGACTATGGTCCGCGCGCCAGCGTGTTTGTGCCATTCTTCGCGGTGGACAAAGCGGCAACCACGACAGGCACCTATCTGTTGGCCCGCATGGGTAAACCGGCGATTATCCCTTTCACTCCGCGTCGTTTGCCGGGTGGAAAAGGCTACGAGCTGCTGCTGCATCCAGCGGTGGAAAACTTCCCACTGGAGGACGAAGTTGTCGCAGCAACCTACATGAATAAAGTCGTGGAAAACGAGATAAAACTCGCGCCAGAGCAGTACATGTGGCTGCACCGTCGCTTCAAGACGCGCCCCGAAGGCGAGCCTTCACTGTATTAATTAATTTTCATAATCTATCTCCACTCTCTGGCATCACTCTTGATGCCAGAGAGCAAACCTCTTCAACCAACCTGATTTGTTTAAACAGTTTTTTTGAAAGACTCCATCAATCTTATCTGATTTCCTCGTGCCGTAATTCAGCGAATACTTAAGCATAATTTCCAACCGTGATTAATTCCCTACGCTTTCTTCACGGCTAACCACTACGTTAATTATCTTAAGGACATTGCTATGTTGGCTAAATTAAACGCTTCTTTTACTCGCGTTACCGATCACCCTGATTTTGGTAAGCTATTGTTGAGACTAACTTTTGGCATCCTTATTCTGTTCCACGGCGTGGCAAAGATGGAAAATGGCGTAGGCTGGATTGCCAAAATGCTTGAAGCGCACGGTCTGCCGGGCTTCATTGCCTACGGTGCCTACATCGGTGAAGTGATTGCGCCCGTCCTGATCATTTTGGGCATTTTCACCCGTCCCGCAGCGCTGGTGATGTCTTTCAATCTGGTTATTGCCGTTCTGCTCGTGGTGGGTGGTAAGTTCTTTACCGTGACAGAGGTGGGTGCATGGGGCCTGGAAGGTGAAGCAATGTATTTCTTCGGCGGTCTGGTGATTATGTTCCTCGGCAGCGGTCGTTATTCCGTGGTCAGCAACCCCGCTCTGCGTTAATCAGAACCTTAAAAGTTGGGCGGCATACTCCCGCCGCCCGGCTATTTTCTCCGCAATTTGTCCCTACCTTCCAACGCTTGTGCTGCGGTTAATTCCTTTCTACGTTCTTATTTAATTTTTCGTAATAAGTCTGCAACATGATTGAAGTGGGTAATAATTCGGCGCATAATTATCGAGCTAATTCATTATTGTTGCGCTCTGTTTCGCCCTCTTCACAGAGTAAATGGACCTCACTCATTGGTAATTTATGACTTCGGCACCTGCATCGAATAAAGCACCAGAACCCATTAATTGGAAACGCAATCTGTTCGTTGCCTGGATCGGCTGTTTTCTTACCGGTGCGGCATTCAGCCTTATCATGCCCTTCCTTCCCCTTTATATAGAAACACTCGGCGTTACCGGCCATGAGTCTCTCAACATGTGGTCAGGCCTGGTGTTTAGCATCACCTTCCTGTTTTCTGCCATTGCCTCCCCCTTCTGGGGCGGATTAGCCGACCGCAAAGGCCGAAAAATCATGCTGCTGCGTTCTGCCCTCGGTATGGCTATCGTGATGGTGCTGATGGGAATGGCGCAAAATATCTGGCAGTTTCTGGTACTGCGTGCACTGCTTGGTCTGCTTGGCGGCTTTGTGCCTAACGCGAATGCCTTAATTGCCACCCAGATCCCACGCAATAAAAGCGGCTGGGCGCTGGGTACGCTATCGACAGGCGCGGTGAGTGGCGCACTGATTGGCCCGCTGGTCGGCGGAATCCTTGCTGACACCTACGGACTGCGCCCGGTGTTCTTTATTACCGCCAGCGTGCTGTTTGTCTGCTTCCTCATGACGCTGTATATGATTCGCGAACAGTTTGTGCCGATCAACAAGAAAGACATGCTCAACAGAAAGCAGGTCTTTGCTTCGCTAAAAGATCCCAAACTGGTGCTGTGCCTGTTTATTACCACCATGATTATTCAGATTGCCACCGGCTCCATCGCCCCAATTTTGACGCTCTACGTGCGAGAACTCGCAGGCAATACCCAGAATCTGGCATTCATCAGCGGCATGATTGCTTCCGTACCGGGCGTGGCGGCACTGATAAGCGCGCCCAGACTGGGTAAGTTGGGTGACAGAATTGGTCCGGAAAGGATACTGGTCGCCATGCTGGCGATGTCTGTGCTGCTGCTGATTCCTATGGCGTTTGTGCATAATCCACTGCAACTGGGCATTCTCAGATTTTTACTGGGCGCCTGTGATGGTGCGCTGCTTCCCGCCGTGCAAACACTGCTTATCTATAACTGTACCAACCAGGTGGCAGGACGCGTATTTAGCTATAACCAGTCGTTTCGTGACGTAGGGAATGTGACGGGACCCTTGCTGGGCGCATCGGTGTCGGCAGGCTATGGTTTCCGCGCAGTATTCTGCGTGACGGCCTGCGTGGTGTTGTTTAATGCCTGTTACTCATACTGGAGTTTACAGCGCCGCCCGAGTCAGGCAACGGTCGAATAAACCGCCTTTCCCTTTGCGAAACGGCGCTGAATCAATGCCGGTTATTTTCCGTTATTGCTCTGCGGGTCGCGTGGACCATGCTCGTGACGCGGGAAGTCAGGAACTTCAACCACGGAAACACGCACTTCATAGTGTTTGCCTGCGGTCGCGGCCGGAATAACGCCGTTCAGCTTCTGCAGCGTGTCAGTCGGGTTATCGCTGGCAACGGACGCACAGAACAGTTCACCGCCGTGGCAGAATCCGTGCATTGGCGGAGGCGGCATCATCATTCCCATCGGCGGGAAGTGTGGCATACCTTCACCGTGGAATGGCGGTTCGTCCTGAGGTTGAGTCATCGGCGCGCCCTGAGGAGCTTTATCAGTTGACTCGGCAGCCTGACTGCCAACGCTGATTAACGCGGCGATACCACAAAGTGGAAGTAAGAGAGTGCGGGTAGAAATTTTCATAGCAACGGCCTTTTCTATGGAGTTCCCGCTTACTTTGAGCCAAGAAAATCGGCGAAGAAACCCTGTTTGCTAAACCTTTACCTTACCGCACCATGCCCTTTGCAAAGCTGAATTTGCGTTGACAATTACGACGATAAATTCGCCATTATTCTCCCTAAAATCAATTGGCAAAACCCTCCTTGGGATATAGGGTATAGGAAAGGTCTAATTAAAGGAAAAATAAAGGATTATGGCTACTGAAAATGGGTTGCATGAAATCACCCTGCGCGGCGATACGGTCACCTTAATCCCACTGCGTGCCGAACACGCGCAAGATCTATTGAAGGCTGCCGCCGACGGTGAACTGTGGAATCTATGGTATACCTCTGTCCCCAATGAAGAGCGGATCGACGCCTATATTACCACTGCACTGAATGAGCAACGGGCGGGCGTCTCTCTGCCATTTGCGGTGGTGCTCAACGCCACGCGGCAGATAGTTGGTACCACGCGCTTCTGCCGGGCCGATGTTCAACACCGTCGCGTTGAGATTGGCTTTACCTGGTATGCGAAGAGCGTGCAAAAAACAGCGGTGAACACCGAATGCAAATATCTTCTGCTTAAGCACGCTTTTGAAGAGCTGAAAGCTATCGCAGTCGAATTTAGAACGCACTGGCATAACCAGACTTCCAGAGCCGCTATCGCCCGTCTTGGCGCCAAACAGGACGGCGTACTGCGTAACATGCAGCAAGACGCCGACGGAAGCTACCGCGATACGGTTATTTTCTCCATCATCGACAGCGAATGGCCGACGGTGAAAAAAAGCCTGAGCTACAAGATGAGCCAGAACAGGAAATAACCCGTGAACCTTATTTCCCTTAACGACCTACAGCCTGCCGATGTTCATGCCATTTGGGCGCTTGCCGAAAGCCCGATGGCAGCGCTAACCAAGCGGGCAGCCTGGTCATTTGAAGGAAACGGTATCAGAACGCGAACCACCTTTATTCAGGCCTTTAAAGAACTCGGCATCGCTTATATCGAGCTGCCGAATTTGCTAAAAACCGGCGAAAGGGTTGAGGATTTGGCCGGGTATCTTGACGCCTTTTACGACATTTATGTGATACGTGAATCTAATCATCAGCGGCTTGCCCAGTTTGCCGAGAAGTCATCCAGGCCCGTTATCAATGCTATGTCCAGTCTGGGGCATCCTTGTGAGGTGTTGACCGATGCCTATTGGATAAACAAAACCCTCGGCGCTATCCAGGACCTGCATATTTGCCTATGGGGCCCAACGACCAACGTTTTTCGCAGCTGGCATCAGCTTGCTGTGCTGATGGGTCTTCAGGTCACTCACGTTTGCGGGAAAGAACTTCACGATGGCACTCCCGGCGTAAATTTCACTGACCTGGCTAAGGTGACCGCCGACGTGGTTATCACTGACTGCTGGCCGAAAGACAGCGGGCGACCGACGTCTCTTACGACCTCACACCTGCAAAGCATGGGCACCCCGCTGCTGCTGCCTACCCCACCCTTTACCCTCGGCCAGGAGCTGGATTTCGATCCTTTAGGCTATCCTCGCTTTGCCGGTTATGAACAGAAATCGTGGCTACTGCCGGTGCAAAAAGCGATTGTTGCCCACATCTTAACCAAGTAATTCAACATGCTGCACCCAGAGTTTTCAAATTTAAACTTTTTTACATCCAAAGCCCTTTCCCTGCTGAATCTTCAACTATCCTTTCCTAAAACCACCGCAATCTGGGCAAAGGAGGAAATATGTCACTGTATGCAACGCTGGAAGAGGCTGTAGATGCAGCACGCGAAGAGTTTCTGGAGAAAATCGCTGAAACCTCATCAGATGATGAGTCACCTTCCGTCAGCCAGTTTACTCTGCAGAAATACATCATGCAGGACGGAGACGCCATGTGGGAGGCCGAGTTTTCCGCAGAGGAAGGCGAGGAAACCGAAGGCCTGAGCTTTCTGAGCGGTGAGGCGGCGCAGGCGATTTTTGATGACGACTTCGACAAGCAAGAGTTGCTAGAAGAGTGGCAGGACGAAAATACGCTGTACGAGTGGGATGAAGGTGAATATCTGCTTGAGCCTCCGCTAGACACGGAAGAGGGTGCCGCCGCAGCCGAAGAATGGGATGACGAAGACGAGTTCCCGGGACGCGAAGACTAATTCTTTTTCGGAGTGATGTGTCAGGCGCAGACAGCCTGATGCTTACTTGTAGGGACCGTGGCGGGCATCAATGGGCAGCATAAAAGTGTCGACTATCATTGAAAGCGGCACATCGATGACAGTAACGTAACGCCACGGCCCGTCTCTCAGGTCCCACTGTACCCCAGGGTAATACTGATTTTCATGGCCCTGTCCCGGCACCGTGCGGCTAATAATACTGCCGCAGCCCGAGAGGGTTGCCATTGCGATACCCACCACTGCCGTTCTTACGAGTAAACCTTTATTCACGCCGAACCCACCCCTTTTAAGCCCTTTCAGCGGTAAAGTTTACCACAGCCTCCCCGGTCAACCGCGTTAAGCTAACGTAAAATAGGCCTTTTCCTTACTCTCACTTAACCGCATCAAACGCTATAAAATGCTGTGTAATCATCACGTATATGAATTGTTTATTGTGTTTATATTATGATGACCCGCAGGGTTTTATGCGCACAAAATAAGATGGCGAAAACTTACTGATTATTATCATAAGGTTACGCAATTATTGGTCACTGGTCATACAAGGAAAGTGCATGGCACTAGAATTCATTTCTGTTTTGTTTTTTATCGCCTCGGTTATCGTTTGCATGCTCAAGGCGAAACGAAACTCATTTTGGATTACTCTCACGCTGTTGCTCTCGGCGCTCTTCCTGCTGCTGAGTGCCATTTGGATTGCCAGTAATTACTTTACCGGTGAAGGTGTTAACGACGAGGTGATCTTTACTATCACCAGTAGCCTAACCGGTGTCGGCGTCGGAAAATATGTGCTGCCTGCACTCGGGCTTTTCGCCTTTATTTTGCTGATTTTTGCCCTGCTGTCCTGGCTGATTTTACGTAACAAGAACACCAACAGAAAAATTAGCTATAACTTTGCGGCACTCTTTCTGTCGCTGCTGGCCATTGCTACCGCCCCCGCCACGGCTCAACTTTATCGCCTGACCTCAACACAGTATGGTGATGATAAATCGGACTTTGCCGATAATTACCGCGACGCCAACAAGACGATTAACGGCAGCAAACCGAACCTGGTCTACATCTTTGGTGAGAGTCTGGAACGCACCTATTTTGATAACAATGTTTTCCCGGATCTGGTGCCGGAACTGGGTGCTATTAAGAAAGAATCGATAGATTTCAGTAATACTATTCAGATCCCTGGTGCAGAAAACACGATTTCCGGCATGGTTTCGGCACTGTGTGGGATCCCCCTCTTCGCGCCTTTTGACAACAATGCCTCAAGCTCGCTTTCAACTTTTTATCCACGCAGCATCTGTCTTGGTGACGTGTTAAAAGCTTCGGGCTACACAAACTATTTCTATCAGGGCGCCAATCTGGCCTTCGCCGGTAAAGAGCTTCTGCTCTCATCCCACGGTATTGACCACCTCTATGGTTACGAAGAACTGAAGCCTTACGTCAAAGATCCCAACTATAAAAATGAGTGGGGCTGGTATGACGACACCACGCTCGACTTCGTTTACAACAAGTTTGTCGAACTGTCTAAAGAGGGCAAACCTTTCTCGCTGTTTGCATTAACCGTCGATACTCACCACCCTGACGGCTATATCGATGCAACCTGTAATAGAAAGGACTATTTGTATAATAATAAGCGCAATCAGTCATTAAGCGCCGTTGCCTGTAGTCAGGAGCAGGTCGCGAAGCTGATTAACAAAATCAAAGCGTCACCGTATTTCAAGAACACGGTCATCGTGGTGTCGTCTGACCATCTGGCAATGAACAATACCGCCTACTCGATTCTCACCAGGCAGGACCGACGAGACCTGTTCTTTATTCTGCGTGGCACCGGTGAAAATAATCAGGTCATCGACCAGAAGAGAACCACTATGGACAACGGCGCTACGGTGCTCGACGTGCTTGGCGGCAGTAACTTTATCGGGTTGGGCCGCAGCAGCCTGTCGAGTGAGTCGCTGGCCAACAACTACCGCGACATCCGCAAGCATACCCTGCGCTGGAAGCAGGCTATCATCAAAATGTGGGACTTCCCGAAAACCATTAGCGACTTCGCGTTGAATACCGACAGCAAAATGCTGACCTTCTCGGGCGTATCGTTCAAATTCCCGCTGATTTTGCGGGTGAATGACGGCAGAATCGACCCGATGTTTGACGTTTACCTGTCAGACTCGCTTGAGAAACAGCTCTCACAGCTGGATCCTAACGAGAAATTCGTGTGGGTCGATAGCTGTAGCAAGATGGGCAATATCTGGGACCCAAGCCTGCAAAAGGTGAATAACGTCTGCGTGGCAACCGGTAGCCTGAACACCAAACCCCACATTGTCGAGGCCGACCGTGACCTCTATCGAGGCAAAGTGGTGTTCGACGGACTGCCTAAGCTTGACGAGGATACCTATCACACCACCGTCGAGAAGCTGAGCGCCGTTAAAGACGTTGCTGCGGCACAGTAAATCGCGAACATAAAAAAGGGCAGCCTGCGGGCTGCCCTTTTTATTTATTTTCTCAGACGGTTACGCCGTTTTTGCTTCCAGAGTTTGCGTCTCAGGGAAGGCCTGAACGTTGCGCGGCAGCTCAGCGTAATACGCTTTCCACTCGTGCAAGTCTGGGTTGGTCCACACCGCCGAATGCAGACGCGCCAGGATAACCGGGTCGCTTAGCAGCATCAGGCGATCGGCCTTACCAAGATTCTTCGGACCGCTTTGCAGGGCTTTCTCAAGCATTTGCTGACGACCATTTTCAATCGACTGGCGCAGCAGGTGACGAGAAGTCGCCATACCGGTTGCCAATGCGTTGAAGGTCGGGTTAAACACGGCGTGCATAAAGCCGTTTTTCAGCATACGTTCGCGGTTCAGCTTCAGATACTCTTCCGTTGCTACCAGCTCACGCGGCGGGTCGTACTCTTCCGGGATCAGGAACAGTTTCGCCGCCTTGCTCTTCATCCCCAGCGTCGCACGGCTAGAAAGCACAGAAACGATCGGCGAGAGGATCAGTGAGAAGACGATTGGCGCCAACCACCACAGGAAACGCAGGTCAAGCCATGCCATACCGCTGGCCCAGACCACGCCAAGTGCCAGCTGTGAACCGTGACGGCGGAACGCTTCACCCCAAGGGGTATCGTCATCGTCACGCTGCGGAGAGTTCCATACCACTTCCCAACCGAGGAACGCGCTGACCACGAACACGGTGTGGAACAGCATACGTACCGGCGCAAGCAGCACGGAGAACAGCATCTCCAGCAGCATCGACACCAGCAGGCGCAGCCCACCGCCGTACTGTTTCGCGCCTTTGGCCCAAATCAGCACCACGCTAAGAAGCTTAGGCAGGAACAGCAGCACCATGGTCGTTGAGAACAGCGCAATCGCCAGCTCAGGACGCCACTGCGGCCACACTGGGAACAGCTGCCGCGGCTGTAGGAAGTACTGAGGTTCCATCAGCGTATGCACCACCTGTAGGGCCGTTGAAAGCGCCAGGAACATAAACCACAGCGGTGCCGACAGATAAGACATAACACCGGTCAGGAACACGGCACGGTGAACAGGGTGCATGCCCTTAACCAGGAACAGACGGAAGTTCATCAGGTTACCGTGACACCAGCGACGGTCGCGTTTCAACTCGTCGAGCAGGTTCGGCGGCAGCTCTTCGTAGCTTCCCGGCAGATCATAGGCAATCCACACGCCCCAGCCAGCACGACGCATCAACGCAGCTTCTACGAAGTCGTGCGACAGAATCGAACCGGCAAAAGAGCCCTCGCCCGGCAGCGGTGCCAGCGCACAGTGCTCAATGAACGGCTTGACGCGGATAATCGCGTTGTGGCCCCAGTAGTGGGACTCACCCAACTGCCAGAAGTGCAGACCGGCGGTGAACAGCGGACCATAAACGCGAGTCGCAAACTGCTGGCAGCGCGCATACAGCGTATCCATACCCGACGCTTTTGGCGCAGACTGGATGATACCGGCGTTCGGGTTGGCGTCCATCAAGCGCGCCAGACCGGTGAGGCACTCACCGCTCATCACGCTGTCGGCGTCGAGAATAACCATATAGGCATATTCCCCACCCCAACGGCGACACCAGTCATCGATGTTGCCGCTTTTACGCTTCACGCGACGGCGGCGGCGGCGATAGAAAATACGACCATGACCGTCTACGTCGCGGCACACTTCCATCCAGGCCTTTTGTTCCGCCACGCAGATATCCGGATCGTAGCTGTCGCTCAATACGTAGATATCGAACTGATCCAGATCGCCGGTGGCTTTGACAGATTCGTAGGTCGCACGCAAACCGGCAAACACCCGCTCAACGTCTTCATTACAAATCGGCATGATAAGCGCGGTACGATTTTTCGGGTTCAGCGGCTCGTTGCCGGTGGTTGAGGCGGTAATACTGTATTTATCGCGCCCAATCATCAGCTGCAGGAAGCCCATTAGCGCAGTCCAGAAACCGGCCGAGACCCAACAGAACAGGATGGCAAACAGCACCAGGATCCCTGTCTGCAACACGTAAGGCAGCAGCTGCAGCACCGATTGCAGCAGATCCTGATTCAGCATGTCGGAAGGGTCGATCAGCGCCCAGCCCTGATAAGGCAGAATGGTTTTCATATACCAGGTGGCAATGGCGGTTTGCACCAGCATCAGTGCCAGCAGGATATAACGACGAATAGAGCCAGCGGCACGCCATCTCTTCTCAGACTCGGGCATTTGAGAAGAGGTGTAGCGGCGCGCAATGGCGGTACGGCCCATCAGTGAATCCCAGAAACGGCCTACCGGGTTGGTACGCCAAATCTCAGGGAACATGCTGGAACGCTTGACCAGTGGCATGGCTTTCACCACGTCGCGACCTTCATTATCTTTGGCAGATAATGTGCCGTGCTCCTCGGCGTCAGGCCAGGCGTCAGCGACACGTGCCTTTACCGAAATCAGCGGAGCCTGTGGGTCAACCACGTCGTTTGACATCGAAGTATCACCGCCCAGACGGTGATGCAGAGACGTGAAGGCTACGTCCTCAGCAGCCGGAAGCTGCTGAGTAAGATTCCCTTTCTGAGTCTCAGTCAGGGGCAATGCCTCTACGTACTCTTGGATAGAATGCGTTTTTTTATTCATTGGCAGGTAACTGATTGCTCCAGGTTTCGCTCAACGTTTTGTCGCCATTGACCAAAGCAGCGCGCATTTCAACGGGCTTCTTAGGATCCTTCACTTTCAGGCGCAGCGTTAAACGCCATCCTTTGGTGACTGAATTATAGCGGACAGAGTTCTCAAGCAGATCGGCGTTGTCGCCCATGCTGACCTGAGACGCAACCGGGGTATCCGGTTTAAGAGACTTAAGCGCAGGACCAACGAAATCAACAATGTAAGCGATGCTGCCGTCTTGCTCACGCACCAGATTAGACTGCTTCACGTCACCGGCTGAACGCAGGGTCTGAGAAACCCATGAGGAGTCAGGTGAGTGCAGCTTGTCTTCATCACGCGTGAAGTGCAGACGATAGCTGATATCGATTGGCGTTCCGGTTGCCGGCAGCTGATCCGGCGTCCAGAAGGCAACGATGTTGTCATTGGTTTCGTCGGCTGTCGGGATCTCGACCAGCTCAACCTTGCCTTTACCCCAGTCGCCTTTCGGCTCTACCCAGGCGCTTGGACGCAGGTCGTAGCGATCGTCGAGATCTTCGTATTGATGGAAATTACGGCCACGCTGTAGCAGACCGAAACCTTTCGGGTTTTCCATGGTGAACTGGCTAACCGACAGGTGCTTAGGATTATTCAGCGGACGCCAGATCCACTCACCGTTACCGGCGTGGATAGACAGACCGTCTGAGTCATGCAGAGCAGGACGGTAGTTCATGACCGTTGAAGGCTGGTTTGGCCCAAACAGGAACATGCTGGTCAGTGGCGCCAGTCCCAGTTTGCCCACTTTGTCACGCAGGTAAACTTTCGCCTGCACGTCTACGCTGGCTTCTTTGCCTGGATAAACGTCGAGACGGTAGGCTCCGGTGGCGCGCGGTGAATCGAGCAGCGCATAAATGATCAGATGCTTCTCGTCAGGATTAGGACGTTCAATCCAGAATTCGCGGAAACGCGGGAACTCTTCGCCTGAAGAAAGCGCAGTATCGATAGCCAAACCGCGCGCGGACAGGCCATAAACCTGACCTTTGCCGATCAGACGGAAGTAGCTCGCCCCCAGCACGCTCATAATTTCATCATCTTTATCTGCTTTATTGATCGGATAAAGAACTTTGAAACCGGCGAAACCGAGGTTTTTGACGGAGTCGGCATCGTGTTTTACGTTACCGAAATTAAAGTAGTCCGGGCTGTATTTGATCTCTTTGACACTGTTCGCGGTCACTTCATTAATTTTAACCGGTGTGTCGAAGTACATTCCCTGGTGATAAAACTCAAGCTTGAAAGGCGTGTTCAGATTATTCCAATACGCTTTGTCGTGATTGAATTGTATTTGTTGGTAGTCCGCAAATTTCATGTCGCGGAATTGAGATGGCAGATTACTTTTTGGTGCTTCGTAACCTTTATCAGCGAGCGCTTTAGCTTGCTTGGCAACATCATCAATTGAAAAAGCCCATGCGGATGAAGTGAACAAGGTCATCAACACAGCGGCACTAAGCAAACGGACTTTAGTCATATCTGGCCCTTTGGAAAAATTTTTACCCGGCACGTCCCCTCCTTTAAATGTGCTCAACTCATTAGTCCATTTTAAGGAATAGTCGGAAATCCGACAACATGAGGGTGATGTGTTCATCACATTGATGAACCGTTTAAGCACATAGCGATACAAGGATATCAATTCGGAGAAAGTCCCGCTATGGAAAGTTGTCTGAGTCTATAGTAGGGTTGCGGCCCGCTGCTCTTGTCGCTTTACAAAAAGCAGACAGTTCTTATCCGAGAGAAATCCGATGGGAATTTTGGCAGTGGAAGGTAGGAAAATTTGCTAAAATGGATCTCTATGAAACCACAAACTCAACCAAGAGAGTTCTTTTTGGACTCGATCCGAGCCTACCTCATGTTGCTCGGTATTCCATTCCATATATCGTTGATTTATTCCAGCCATATCTGGGCGGTAAATAGCGTGACGCCGTCCGATGGTCTGACAATATTCAACGATACTATCCATGCCTTCCGTATGCAGGTTTTCTTTGTCATTTCAGGCTATTTCTCGTACATGCTGTACGAACGCTACGAGCGTCAGAAGTGGCTAAAAGTCCGGCTTGAGCGTGTGGCAATCCCGCTGGCGGCGGCCTTCCCGCTGATCACCATCCCGCAGCTGTTCTTCCTGGCCAATTTTACCGACAAGTTCTCCAACTGGAGTTCGATGGACTTCTACCAGAAACTCAATATTACCGTCTGGGAACTTGTCTCGCATTTATGGTTCCTGTTGACGCTGGTTATATTAACCAGTATTTCTTTCTATTTATTCCGCGCATTAAAAGAAAATAAGAAAAGTCGGATTTTAAATATTATTCGCGATGCAGATTCGCTCGGAAAAATCTCAATATTATTTTTATTTTTCGGATTAATTTACGCTGCATTTAACCGCACCCTGTATCTTTTTGCTCCACAGCTGTTGGGTAATGGTGCATTTAATTTTATTGTCATGCAGACTTTGTTTTATCTGCCGTTCTTCTTTATTGGTGCCTGTACCTATAAATTCGCCAATCTGAAGAGCATGTTCCTGAAGCCATCGGTGCCGGGTTGTATCATTTGTATCCTGTTGTTTGCGGCCTACATGATAAACCAGCACGTCAATACGCCTGAGCTGTACTCGATGGAGCTGGACGCGATCATCACCAGCCTGCTGGGTATCCTGATGGTGAACGTGGTGTTCTCGTTCAGCCACTATGTGCTGAACTTCCAGTCGCCGTTTGTGACCTATCTGGTGAATGCGTCGCTGTTTGTTTACCTGATTCACCACCCGTTGACCTTGATTTACGGCGCCTTTATTACGCCACTGATCAAAAGCGACTGGGTCGGTTTCTGGCTGGGTCTGGTGTTTGTTTTCGGTATTGCCTTCTTCCTTTATGAGGTGCATAAACGCATCCCTCTGCTGCGCTTCCTGTTCTCAGGTAAATGGCAGTTTATGAAGAAAGAAGAAAATGAGGCTCCGGCAGCGAACAGCCGCCAGCAGCAGAACTAGGTAGGATAAGTCGTAGGCCTCTGCGTGACGTGACCGGTTGAGCCGTCACGCAGAGGAAATTAGGGCGATAAATGTATTAATGGCTTTCAGTATCAATCGTCGGTACGACCGACATCCCCACCCTCAAACGTGATAAATCCTTCTGATTTTTCTCCAGTAAAATCTTCACCGCCAGTCGCTGCGTCACCTTGGTGTAGTTACCGGTGGCGTTATCTGGCGTGATCGGCGAGAAGGTCACGCCAGTCGCTGGCGCAATGCTGTCCACCCTGCCCCTCAGCGTCACGCCAGGTAAAGCATCAACCTTGATACTGACCGCCTGATGCGGCTGCACATGTGCCAGCTGCGTTTCGAGATAGTTTGCCACAACGTAAGCTTTATCGACCGGCACCAGCGCCAGTACACGCGTTCCCGCGCTAACGTAAGCTCCGACACGCAGTGAACGCACACCCACTTGACCATCAATCGGCGCTTTGATTTCGGTATAAGACAGGTTCAACTTCGCCTGCTGAAGCGCGGTGGTTGCAGAGTCGATGGCGGCGCTGGCTTCGGCCTGCTCGGCTTTCAACACCTCGAGCTGCTTCTCTGCGGCCTGCACGGCGGCAACATCACTCTGCTGCGATGCCAGCTTTTGACGATAATTCGCATCGGAATCATCACGTTGGTCCAGCGAGGTTGAGCCGTTAAGCGACAGACGCTTGTAGCGTTCGGCGCTTTGACGGGCATAAACCAGTCCTGCCCCATCGGCAGCTACCACGGCGCGCGCCTGGTCGATAGTTGGTCGCTGTTTGGCAGTCTGCGCCACCAGACTCTGCATTTGTGCCTGTGCGGTTTCGAGTGAGGCCTGGGCGGTTTGTACCGCATTTACGTAGTCGCGGTCATCGATTTTAGCCAGCAGCTGCCCGGCCTTGACCTGCTGGTTATCTTCGACCAGAACATCCTGAATGGTGCCGGAAATACGCGGCGCGACTAGCGTCGAGTCGGCAGAAATCACCGCGTCATCGGTCGTTGGCGAGGTTTCGCCCGCAAGCAGATACCAGCCCACAACGAAAAGCAAGAGGATAATGACGGCAACGGCCAGCCAGATGGGACGAAATGAGGATGTCTTGGACATAATACTGTTCTCTCGATTGTTCTTATTAATAGTCTGTGTCAGGAAACCGGCGTGGCTCAATCGGCTTTTTTCACCAGCGACTGCGGCGGGTAGGCGCGTTTGGGCAGTAGAACCGTCAGCAAAGCCAGTGCGATCGCGACGCCGATAATCATCAAATAGCTGTCGGACAGCCCCAACACCGTGGCCTGTCTTTTAACCAGCGATGAAAAGGCGCTGAGTGCTTCTGTCGATACCGCTGAACCCTCGGGATTCAGCGGGGCGAGATAGGTGCCATCGCCGTCGTAAGGCTGAGAAAGTAGCGCACTGACGCTGCCCGCGTGATTGAGCAATACGTTGGAGTGGAACTGTTCACGCTGGCTGGAAAATTCCCCGACCACTGCCGTGCCGAGAACGCTACCCAGCCCGCGGACGGTATTAAACATCGCCGATGCAAAAGGCCCTTCAGGCGGCTGCACCACGCCGGTCGCGCCCATCAGTACCGGCAAGATGGCCATCGGCTGGCCGAAAGCCTGCATGATTTGCAGCCAATAGAAATTCTCTCTGGCCCAGCTTTCGGTGAGATGACTGCCGCCGTAGCAGGAGACGCCGATAAGACCGAGACCGCCGAGCAAGATATAGCGGCTGTCTATCCAGCGGAAATTCAGCACCGTTGCCACGAGCGGCGCTAACAGTAGCTGCGGCAGGCCAATGGTCAACGACAGCGGGCCAACCTGAACGGCGCGAAATCCCTGCACGCTTTCCATATAGCTTGAGGGTAACGCCGAACCGGAAAGCACCAACGTCATCAGCCCGCCGAGGGTCAACAAACCGTGGCTGAGGTTGTGCCTCTTTAGCATCTGCAGTTTAAACAGCGGCAGCGGATGCGACCATTCATTGACGAAAAATACGCTAAGCAGGCCGACCGAAGACAGCAGCATCACCACAATCAGCGGCGAACTCAGCCAGTCGAGCCGCTCGCCCTGCTGTAAGACCAGTACCAGCAGCGCGATACCGCTGCTGCCCGTGAGCATGCCGACCACGTCCATCTGTTTGAAGCGTTCGAAGCGGGAGGGATCCTGCGGAATACCGTAGCTCACCATGCTCGCAGCAAGAAGACACGGCGGGATCACCTGCCAGAACACCCACTGCCAACCGACCACGTCGGTCCAATATGCCGCGAGCGTCGTCGCGATATTCGGCCCAAAGGTTGCGGTCAAGGCATAGGCGCTGAGGCCATATAATTTGATGCCCGGAGGCAGAAAACGCAGTGCGGCGGTCATCAGCAGCGGCGGAAGCGCGCCGCCAAAGATGCCCTGCACGATGCGTAAGGCAATAAACACCGAGATATTCGGCGAGTACGGCAGTACGGCGGCCACCAGCGAAAAACCGATCGCGACGCCGATGGCAAAACGGCGCAGCGAGAAGGTCATCGCGAACCAGGGTGCCAGCATCATGGCGGCGACTTCGGCGGCCTGATAGGCACCGATCGCCCAGGATCCGGGATCGCTGCTGATATTAAGCGCACCGCGCACGTCGGCCAGCGCAATGTCTGACACGCGATCGTTGAGGCCTGAAAAAAGTGAGGCGATGAGAATACCGATCAACCCAATCACCAGCCTAAGCGTAAAAGGCTGCGGGGGAGGCGGAGCAGGTATGGCAGGGCTGACCTGGGTCGTTTGCTGAATCATAAATGTGCTCTTATTATAATGATGCAATGCACCGCTATACGGTACACCGAGCCGATACTATAATACGGTGCAGTGTATTGCAATGTGGTGGGTGATTGTTTTTCGCACCGCCTGACATTACATTGGGCGGGTGTTAATAAGATAAGGAAGGAAATAATCATGGATAAATCAATGCTATGAATACTGAATACTCGGTCGAGGAAGAGCGCAGCGGCGGAATACAGGTCATCTCGCGCGCGGCGGCCATTCTTAACACATTGGGAAGTCACCCCGAAGGACTCAGCCTCGGGGCTATCGCCAATGAGGTCCAGCTGCCACGCTCGACGGTACAGCGCATTGTTGCCGCTTTGGGTGAAGAAGGGATCGTGCGCACCGAGGGTGCAGGTGGCGTAAGATTAGGCCCGATGCTGCTGCGTCTGGTTTCCACTATCCATACCGACGTGGTCGCGATCGCCTCGCCCTACCTGCAGCAGCTTTGCAATGAAACCGAGGAAACCGTCGCTCTGGGTCGCGCCAGCGGCAGACAAATTGCCAACATTCACTACATCGTCGCCGAACGCGAGCTGCGCGTGGTGCCAAAATTTGGCTTAAACTTGCCGATTTATAGCACCTCGGCCGGCCGCGCCCTGCTCTCGCTAAAGAGCGACCTGGAAATTCGCCAGCTGGTCGGTGAGACGCTGGAACCGGCGACGGAAAATACCGTCAAGGATATCGATGCGCTGATGCAGAAAGTGGCCCAGGTGCGCGCCACCGGCATCTCGATGGAAAGTGGCGAAACGGTGCTCGGGATCTCCACCTTAGCCATCGCCATCGACACCATTCTTGGACATTATTCTATCTCGGTACTGATGCCGACAGAGAGGCATGCCGCTAAGCTCGAGAGCGTACAGCAGGCCGTGCTGCGCTGCAAAGAGGCTCTGATTGGAGAGATTGGCAAACTGGGCATCGGCAAATAGCCGGCGCATTTCTTCATCTCGCACAAAAGGAAGACTGTATGTTTGATGTCATTCTCGTTGCCGTCGACGGTTCTACACAAACGCCACAGGTGATTAAATTAGCGAGTCAAATCGCACGTTACGGTAAACCGGACGTGTATGTCACCTGCTGTATCGACGAGTCTTACGCCTTGGCTAATCAACATGAACAGCCGGGGGACATTCTCGAATATCCTGCTGCGGCGGCCGAGCAGGATAGCGCGACGGCAGTGGTTGAAAATGCGCTGCGCCAGTTGGCGGAAGCCGGTATTACGGCGCGCGGTAATCTGGTCGTTGGCTCGGCGGGAGAAACGCTGGTCTCTGAGGCAAAAAGCAAAAAGGCGTCGGTTATCGTGATGGGCCATCGCCAGCTTACGGCGTTCGGCAGGATCTTAAAGGGATCGGTCAGCGCAGAAGTGGTTGCCAATGCGCACTGCCCAGTTTTAGTCGAGGTTCGCGGAAATTAAGTGAAAGGATGCAGAAACTAAAAAGTACAGAATTGACGTTGGGGATGCTTTCGCATAGCCAGCGCCAACCCTGTACTCAAAATCTTTTACTCGTTAATCAATCGGACTTTACTTCGTTACCACGCTTGGGTCGCTACTGACCGATTACCAACGACCAGGGGGTGGACCATCATGCCAGTGACCCGGCGGTGGACCTTCATGCCAGCGGCCTGGAGGTGGCCCCTCGTGCCAGCGTGGCGGACCTTCACGCCAGTAATAGCGCGGTGGCGGTGGCGGCGCCTCATAATAAACCCAATGGCCACGGTCATAGCGGTGATGATCCCACCAGCCCGGCGGACGCCAACCGCCCCCGTCCCAGTAGTAACCGCGTGGATCGCGGTCACCGATGTTAAGCGATAAACCAGGGGTGTTAATCCCAATCGAAACATTTGCATGTGCTACGGCGGGTATGCCTGAAAGGGCTGACAACGCCGCGAGCACTAATAATATTTTTTTCATGTCTAACTCCAGGATCTGTCCGATCTGATGCTGCTAAGTTAACCCTGGCTATCTTGCTGTTCTATAGGAATTTATCCCATTTACTCACGCCTCACGATTTCCTCACAGTTGCGTCAAATCGCTTACAATTGTTGCGGATTCGTAAGGCCATGGCGGAAAACATAAATTTTTCTGCCAGGCGAAAAAGGCGTCGATTTGCTGTTCGAATCATGGTTGAAAGCTGCGCATAAAAAAATGCTTGCGATGTGGCAGTTCTGCGTTTCAGAAACAAAAAAACCGCCGAAGCGGTTCCTTTTAACAATATTCAGTCGGTGCAAACGGGTGCTGACTTAGATTTTGCAGCCTTCGCAGTCTGCTTCATCTTCCAGAATTTCCGGTAAGGCAGACGCTTTTTCAGCCGCTTTCTCTTCGGCAGTTTCCAACGCAGCATCTATATCGAAATCAAAAATATCGTCACTCATGTTTTTCACCTTGTCGTCGCGCACTGCGTGTTTTGATAATTTCACTGCCTCGCCCTACGATAAAGCAGGCAGTCAGCGTTGAAAGAGTATAAACGACAGCGGACCGCAGATACCATTAATCTGTGCTGTGCCCCGCCCGTCTGTGCAAGCTTCCAGCATTTGAATTTGCGTCTCCCCACTCTAGCGCTCATAGTTAAGGGGTGCCAAAACTAAGGAGAAACACATGACAAGTTCAAACATTAAAGCTTGGGCCAACGTGCGTGAAACCTCTCACGAGATTGCTGAAGCTATTTTCGAACTGGCAGATAACGATGAAGTTCTGGCCCAGAAAATCTGGGAAGAAGGCAACGATGAAGTGCTACCGGTCGCTTTCGCCAAAACCAAAGAGGATTACTTGTTCTGGGGCGAAGAAAAGATAGATCGTAAAAACGTCTAATCAGGACGTGTGCCCTGGAGCGATTCCAGGGCTCAGCTGTCGAAACCAAATCCCATCTGATGCGCCCACTCGAAAACCTGCTCTTTGTAAACAAAGCGCGGCTCGCACACGCCCGGCTGACCCGGCGTCTGGATCATTACGGCAATACAGGGATAGGCGACAGGACGCGCATCAAAGATAAAATCCTCAATCTCCTGGTCAGCAAATTCCGAGGACTCACCCACTGCGGTGACCTGGAAGATTTCATGCATGATCCAGTTTCGGTATTCAAATTCATTATTCAGAAATTTCATTTCTCGCTCCTGAAACAACGTATTCACGTTAGCGCTTAAACGTGCAGACTCTCATCGCCACCACAGCATGAACACACTTCAACGCGGGAGACGTCCATGCTGGCCTCACCGTCACAGTCCCACTCCACGCGCAGCGGCTGACCGTTATCATCAGTGGCATGAATAAATCGGTCATACCAGACGGCTTGGCCCTGCATATTTTCTACCAGAATGAGCTTATCACCGGCATAAATTCGTGCCGTTGCCTGAGCATCCTGCTTTTCGCCCGCAACATATTTATGTAAGTGATGAATTGAGAGTTTGATACGTTCCACGGCGGCTCCTGTACTGAGGCAGCAAAGTCAATTTATCATTTCTTTGCGCATGATATAACCATCAGTTTATCAGAGCCGCCAGTGAAGAGTCATAGCGGGAACAAATGTTGTTGCACTTTTACAAAGCGATTTGTGCGGTATGCGTGAAATCTGGCGATGTTTGATATCGGCGTGCCAGGTCATACACATCATAAAAATCAATTGCGCCTTTGTGCTGCACGATGGATTGAACGTGTGATTTAAAACGACCATCGACTGCACTGCTGTTGAGCAGCGTGTTAACCGCATCGGAAGAGATTTCGCGGCTAAAGAACCATTCGCCGTTGTAACAGACGCGCAAATCCAATACCCCAATGTCTTCGTAGCGATAGGTGGGCTTGATTTCCAGCAGCAGCATCGCCGCCATAAAGATTAAAAACGCGGTAAAACCGGCAAACCAGCCGAGTCCCATATAGGGCGACGCGTACATCACAATACCAACGGCAATGTAGCCGACAAACATCGCCAGACACAGCCATGGGTGATTGATGAAGAACTCACTGTTGATTCTCGGCTTGCCATCTCGACCTTCGGCACGGTTAATGCGTTCGATCTCACTATTCAGAATACTTTTAACGACATCCATTGATAACCTCACTACAGTCAGGACTATACTGCAATTTGATAGCAAGATTTTAACATGGCAACTGTTATAGCAAGTAGAGCAGTTCATCGAAAATTTCTCGCCATCTGTTATACATCCGACACTTCCTGACCAACGGAAAGCGTTCGGAATCAAGGAGAATACGCAGTTATCACTTAACTCACTGAAGATGAGGAATGCACCGTGGCATTTATGATTCTGGAAAAACCTGCAAAATTCGTTGCCAGTTACCGCGTTACCGGCCCCTATGAAACCAGCATCAAAAAGGGATTCGACGCGTTGACCCCGTGGGCAAAACAGCATGAGCTCATGGAAGGAGAATGGTTGACGGTATTTTGGGACAATCCGAACATCACCGCGCCCGAGGCCTGTCGCGCCGATCCTTCGGTCAGCGTCAAAGAAGGTTTTCAGCTCGATAACGAGAGTCAGGGCATTGCGCTTCAAACCCTACCCGCAGGGACTTACGCGGCGTTTCATACCACCATTGATGACGACAACTTTGCTCAGGCGTGGACCGACTTTTTCAACGTTCATATCGCCAACAGCGGCTATCGTCCCGACGGTAAAGCCTGCTACGAGCAATACCTCAACGACGGTACAAAGACGGGCATGTTTGAAGTGGTGCTCTATCAGTCAGTCGAGAAGATTGCCGTAATACGCTAAGCGGCAGAGGGGTGAGTAATTCGGGCTTCTCGTATTGCAGCCGCCCAAAGAGTTTCTATAAGCTGGGTTAAATTGCTAATAGTAAAGTTGGATATCTGACTCGCGGCAATAATCGATATAGGACTGCTGCGGCGCGCTGTCGGTTACCAGCGTGTTGAATTTGCTCAACGGCGCGATAGCCGCAGGACGCACCTGACCGAACTTACTGCTGTCGACCACCAGTATTTTTTCACGCGAGCGCTGCATCGCCTGATGCTTTACCAAGAGCTCATCGAAATTAAAACAGCTGACGCCATATTCGATGCTGATACCCGCCGCAGAAATAAAGGCCTTGTCCGGTAAGGTGTTATCCAGTTCGCTGCTGCTCTTACCGAAGGGAATGAAGATGCTGTTGCTGGGCCGATACATGCCGCCACACATCATGACCTCACAGTTAGGCTTATCCTGCAGTGCTAAAAACGTGTTAAACGAATAGCAAATTGCGCTAAACACCCGTTCATCAGGGATCTGCTCAATGATATATGGCGTGGTTGTCCCGCAGTCGAAAAACACCACGTCATCATCATTGATAAGCATTGCCGCCTGTTTCCCCAACCGCTGTTTCTCTGCCACCTGCCGCATTTTTTGTTCGCTGACGAAGTAGTGTGTCGCCGGACTGTTTTTAGGATCGATAACAATGTATCCCCCGAGCAATATGAGTGGCGACACGCTGTCACCCAAGTCTCGCCGCACGGTCATCTCCGAGACATCAAGCAGGAGGGCGGCATCTTTAAGGTGGATTTTGTCAGTTTTTTTTAACGCCACCAGCAACCTTTGTAGCCGGTCTTCTCGCTTATTTTCCATTATCAACTCTCGGGGAGACAAAAAATCAGAACCTGAAATCAGTGATACCGTTCCGTGTTAAACCAATAATATCATTGAATTTGCAGGAGGGTCAGCCTGCCTCCAAATACCACGCCAGTATCAATATAATACTGATTGGCAAATTGCTGTAGATTCTCCACCGGCGTATGGCCAAAGAAAAAGCTTTCCGCACCGGTAATTGGCTTCACGTGACCGGCGTTAGAATCGGCAATTCGCTGGCGACTCCACACGACCTCGTTGGCATCTACCGGCTGACCATACTCATAGCGATTTAACGGATAATCAGCGTGGGCAATCACCATCAGGCCATTGTTGCTTTGAATTTCAATGATATGGGGCAATGTGTCGGCCAGCGCAATCAGTTCACGAGCGATCGACTCTTTGGCTGAATCGAGCTTGTAAAACCAGTCGCCGCCGTTCTTCAACCAGCGTGGCACGTTGAGCCCCTTAAGGGCATCTATCGCCATTTGTTCATGATTGCCACGCACAGAGGCAAACCAGGGTTGTTCAATCAATGACAGGCAGCTAATGCTATGCTCGCCGCGATCGATTAAGTCACCAACGGAAACCAGTAAGTCCTCATGTTTCTGGAAATGCTGGGCCGACAGGGCGCGATTCAATTGTTGCAGGCAGCCATGGACGTCACCCACCACAAATATACGCCGATATTTTGACCCATCAATTTGCTTGTATTGCGCAAAATCAGACATTTTTGCCCCATTTTTACGGCAGCCTCGACCCCATTTTGCTCAGTCTTTTACTGCACTCATTTTATAACGTTAAAAGTAAACGATCTTTTACGAAGAATTTTGACAAACATTCCTTAGCACGTTATCAATATTACTATGAAAAATGAAAACCGACCTGTGGCACGAATTATTATCACCTTGATTATCGGGGTGGGATAACGGCTGCACATTTGTCGCATTCAATCCACCCGACGGGTGGGGAGAAAACTCACCGGCGGGACAATCAACCACGGTAGAGGAAGGCAAAATCATGGAAAAAGTCATCAACCCGGCACGGCTTTATTTATTGTGCGGAAAGATAGGGTCAGGGAAATCTACGCTGGCGCACCAACTTGCAGAACGCCATAATGCGCTGCTGATTTCTGAAGATGACTGGCTATCGACGCTGTTCGCAGGGCGGCAAAATACCCTCGAACAGTACATCGAAAACTCCGCTCGTCTTCGTCAAGTCCTGCAATCGCACATTGAAAACTTACTCGGCAAAGGCGTGAACGTGGTGCTCGATTTCCCGCTTAATACCCCAACATTGCGCGCCTGGGGGAAAAGTATTGCCGAAAATGCCGACAGAGAACACCAACTCCACTTTCCCAATGTTCCAGATGATGTTTGCCTCCAGCGCCTAAAACTGCGCAATGAATCAGGCTCACACGCCTTTCAAACCACTGAACAACAATACTTTCTTATCTCGAGTTACTTCGTACCGCCTCATGAACAGGAAGGCTTAAAGGTGATCGAGTACGTATAAAATTGGGCTTAAATCAAAATTGGTAGCCTTTTACTCAATTAGCGCTAAGGGCTTGACCGCTTTTTGCGCTATACTGCTCGCTGGCCCAAATAAAACCGGAGGTTTTATGAGTTCCACCGCTGTTCACACTCCTGACGAGTGTCCATTATGCCAAAGTACAATCAAGACCAAGACTTCACTTAATCTGACCGAAAAAGTGCTCAACGTCACCTGCACCAGCTGTGGTCGTTACAGTATTTTCCGTAAGACAGTGCAAGAGATTTCCATTGACCGAAGCAAGCGCGTTGCCCTGCAGGCCTTCTTCTCAAGTCAGCCAAATTATCATTTGCCCCTTTCTCTCAAGGCTATTGATAATCCGGAACCAGCGGGTGATTTCTAACCCTATAACTGCCCTTCGGGGCTGTTTTATCCTCCTTTGTCACACTCTTCCACATTTTCATTTCCCCCATTGCCTTGACAAAATTGCGATCTGACTCACATATTTTAACGGTGAGTTCGCGACATCCTGTGGCCTTCGGTCCGGGCTGCCTGCGTTCAAAAAGCCTTCCTCGGCAATGATTTAACCAAAGCACAGGAGCGCGCCATGAAGATAATAAGTCCCCGACAATTCTCTCGCAGAGACTTCTGTCAGCTTCTGTTAGTGGCTTCTGCCCTACCGCTGACGGGGTATGCACAAGACAAACGGCCGAACATCAATATCCGTTCACTGCTGCTAAATAAAACGGTGAACGGCGTGCCTAACGACCGTCTCCCCCTGCTGATTTACCAGCAGGCTGTCCCGAAAGGGACTAACAATACGGATGCATACCTCACCGATCTTTTTTCCCGTAACGGTTGGCCAGTACAGTGGCGTTACCAGATATTCACTTTCACCCACTATCATTCCAATACCCATGAACTGCTGGGCGTCAGCAGCGGCAATGCAACCGTGCAGCTGGGCGGCGAGACCGGCCCTACGGCGACGCTGCAAAAAGGCGATGTTATTCTGATCCCCGCAGGCGTGGGCCATAAGCAGCTCTCGGCAAGTGCAGACTTTGAGGTGCTTGGCGCGTATCCACAGGGACTGAGTCCTGATCTGTATCACGACGATATACACAAATTGCCAGAGGCACGGCGCAATATTTCACAGGTCGCGATACCCGTGACCGACCCGGTAACGGGTTCCCAAGGAGGGTTCAAACAGCTTTGGCAGCAAACCTAGCCCATAGCCAGATATTAAAAAGCACAAATGGAATCGATACCATTCACTGTCGCGACGGAAGATTAAGGATAAAATCATGTTTTTAAGGGGAATATCAGACAAGTTTCACCGACTAGGACGCCTCGCTTTTGCCGTGCCCTTATTGGCGGCGTTCGCCATTATCGCTGCCCCCACCGCCCTGGCAGCCGCAACGCCGGTGCATAAAATCGGTATTATTGGCGCGGGTCAAATGGGCTCGACGCTTGGCAAGCTGTGGGTCAATGCCGGTTATCAGGTAATGTTTGCCTCACGCCATCCGGATGAACTCAAGCCGCTGGCGGCCTCTTTGGGGCACGATACGCAGGTTGGAACAGTGCAACAGGCCACACAGTTTGGTGACGTGGTAGTGATGGCGGTGCCCTACGGCGCCCTGCCAGGCCTTGGGAAAACCCTCGGAGGCGCATTGAAAAATAAAATCGTGCTCGATGTCGGCAACCCTTATCCCGGCCGTGACGGCCAAACAGCCGAGACAGCGCTGAAGATAGGCAGTGGACGTGCCACTGCGCAGTTCCTGCCGGGAGCTCAGGTAGTCAGAGCCTTCAACTCGATTGCGGCCAGCACCCTTGCTTCAGATGCCCATCAATCGCCATCGATTGCCGTCCCGCTTGCCGGAGACAGCCAGGCTGCCGTTGACGCCGTATCAGCACTCATAACCCAGGCAGGGTTCGTGCCTGTCGTGACCGGTAATCTCGACAGCGCCAGACTTTTCCAGCCAGGATCCTCGCTATTCCTGCAGGCCCTGAGCGAAAAAGATCTGCGTGCCGAACTGGCTAATGGCCATTCATGAGCCTGAATCCATCGAAAAAGAACGCCTGAAATGACCCAACCTGCCATGATTTCACTGCACCGCAGGATGAGCAAAGTGGTACGCATTCGCCGTGAGGAAATCGCCCCGCTGCTGTGGGGCTGGCTGTATATTTTCTCGCTGCTGGGTGCCTATTACATGATCAGACCCATTCGCGACACGATAAGTACCCTGACCGGCGCTCATTCACTGCCGTGGCTGTTTAGCGCCGTGTTAGTCACTATGCTGTTGTTGCAATGGCCTTACAACAAATTGACGCAATGCCTGCCGCGCGAGCGTTTCATCAGCTATAGCTATCAGTTCTGCGCCGCCATACTGCTGCTGTTTGCCGCACTGTTTACACTACCGGGTGGACTGAACAATCCCTGGGTAGGGCGACTCTTTTTTATATGGGTCTCGGTTTTCAACCTGTTTGCCGTCTCAGTATTCTGGGCATTAATCGTTGATGTCTTTGATACCCGACGCGGCAAACGGCTCTTTGGGCTGCTCGCCGCGGCGGCCACGGTGGGCGCAATTGCTGGCTCCTCGATAACCGCCCTGCTCGCTCGTCATCTTTCAACGTCAATGCTGTTGATACTCTCCGTAGTGCTGATTCAGATTTCGGTCTTCAGCGCGGTAAAACTTTCGCGCAGCGGCCAGCGACTGAAAAAGCCCCCATCGCAAGGCGAGAAAGTGCGGGACACTCTGCAAGGGAAAGGCGCATTGGCCCCGCTGTTCACGGGGATAAGCCAGACAATGCGCTCCCCCTATCTGCTGGGAATTTGCGGATATATCCTGTTTTACTCCATCACCTCGACGCTGCTTTACTTTCAGCAGGCCAGCATCGTCAGGCAGGCATTTAGCGATGAGAGCCAGCGTACGGCGTTTTTCGCCAGCGTTGACCTGACCATCAATGTGCTCACACTTATCTGCCAACTGACCGCCAGCGGCAGAATCATCTCTCGCTTCGGCACGCCCTATACGCTAATGCTGTTGCCGCTGGTCAGTATTATTGGCTTCGCTTGGCTGGGATGGGCGCCCTCTCTCGCCGTTTTAGTGGGGTTCACTATTCTACGTCGGGCAATAAACTTCGCGCTTTCCAGACCGAGCCGCGAAATCCTCTTCACCGTGGTCAGCAAAGAGGAGAAATATCACGCCAAAGTATTTATCGACACGCTGGTGTATCGCGCCGGCGACCAAATGGGCGCATGGTCCTATCAGGCAATCAGTCTTCTGGGCTTGGCGCTCGGCCCACTGACGTTATTTAGCGTCGCGCTGGCCTGCGGCTGGGCGGCACTCAGCTTTGCATTAGGTAAAAATCAGGAAAAAATCAGTCGCCATCGTGCCTGAAAAGACACTCGGCGTGGCATAGTGTTTGGCAGAATTACCTGCTGTTTGGCTATAAACTTTATTTTAATAATTACTGAATAAGTTTTGCGCAAAATGCGGATAAATATCTGCAAGCATTGGAATAGCAGCGAGAAGCGATTAATCTTATCAGATTAAAGATATCAGTGAATTCCGCTATTTTTTTACATCTTGAAATCTTATTCCGAATTTAAATCCGGTGATAAAAACTTAGCATGATGAGGTTTTTTTAACGGGTAATGGTAATTATGGAATTTGCACACGCTTCGTCTTTATCGAATCAGCCAGCGGCCATGACGGCCCCTGAACTGATCACCAGGATAGACGCCCTGCCCTCATCACCGGGACTGTGGCGCTTTATAATATTATTAGCCATTGGTGGTTTTTTTGAGCTTTACGATCTATTCCAAACGGCTTATATCAGCCCGGGGTTAATTGCCGAAGGCATTTTTCACACCGGCAGTGCGGGCGTGTTTGGTATTTCCGATCAGGCCGCGTTCGCTTCCTCGACTTTCCTTGGCCTGTTTATAGGCACCAGCCTGCTCAGCCCTTTGGCCGACAAGTTTGGCCGTCGCCTGACCTTTATGTTTGCCCTGCTGTGGTACAGCTTTTTTACCCTGCTTATTGTGTTCCAGCATCAGGCTGAGTGGATCATTTTTCTGCGCTTTCTGGTCGGTGTCGGTCTGGGTATAGAGCTTGTCACCATCGACACCTATCTGGTAGAGATGGTCCCGACACGCCTGCGCAGTAAGGCCTTCGCATTCTCTTTCTTTATCCAGTTCATGTCGGTTCCCGTCGTCGCACTCATCTCATGGTGGTTCGTTCCCCACATGTGGTTTGGCCTGACGGGCTGGCGCTACGTATTGCTGGTCAGCGTGGTGTTTTCATTGTTTATCTGGATTGTACGCAAAAAACTGCCTGAATCGCCGCGTTGGCTGATGCAGCAGGGTCAGGCGGACAAAGCGCAGGAAGTGCTTGAGAATCTTGAAAAACAGTGCGGAATGGGCAAAGTCGAGCGCGTCACCCATCTGGTTACGTTACAGGATGAAGCCCAGTTTGAACGCCGCGGCAGGTTCCGTGAAATTTGGACGCCTCAGTTCCGGTCACGCACTATCATGCTGATGATTTTCAATATATTTCAGGCTATCGGCTTCTTCGGCTTCGGCAACTGGCTTCCCGCTCTCCTCACCGGGCAAGGCAGCAGCTTCACCCATAGCCTGTCATATTCGATTATTATCACCCTTGGATTCCCGCTGGGATGTCTGATTTCTGCGCTGTATGCCGACAAGTTCGAAATAAAATGGCAGGTGGTTGCAGGCGCATTGGGCGTGGTTATTTTTGGAGCACTGTTTGGTTTTCAGCGTAGCCCGTTGGGCATGATTCTTTGCGGATTCATGGTTAGCTATTGCAATGCCTGGATGACCTACAGCTTCCACTCTTACCAGACCGAGATTTTCCCGACACGCATTCGAGTGACGGCCGTCGGTTTCTGTTACTCCTTCAGCCGCCTCTCGACGGTGTTCAGCAGCATTATTATCGGTCTATTTTTGCAATACACCGGCAATATTGGCGTACTGGCTTTTATCGTCGCGAGCATGGCGATAGTGGTATTGGTGATTTCAGTGCTGGGTCCTAAAACCAAGGACATTGAGCTCGAAAACATCTGATAGGGCTTTAGCGCTGCGGGCCGTTTATTCGACAAGGCCCGCAGCAGCGTCTTTCGCATGGATCAGGCGGGTAGCGTCGGCCAACGCTCGGAGGAATAAAGCCACATACGTATATTAAAGAGATAAAACAGTGGCATAAACAGATGCATATCCGTGCGGCACACCGGCTCAAGCTTGAGCAGCAGCAGGTTGAGTTCCGTCAGCAGCGACTGCGGCGGCGCAGCATAAATGTTCTTCAGACGTTGCTTGATATAGTTATTAATCTCAAACAGCAGCGCATCGGTATCGATACCGTTACTGCGTAACAACTCTTCGTGTCGGGCGTAGAAGTCGAATACGCTCACCCCCAACCAGATCTCGGTAATCAAATTGCCGCCCAGCGCCACGTTGGGAATAGGATCAACTTTAATGCGCGGCAAAATAATATTGACCTTGTCTAGCATCCCCGCCACGTATTGCTGACGGCCAAGCAGTGAAGATTTGTTCATCTTGACGGCCTGCGTAAACTGCAACAGATCTTTGATACCCTTACGCAATGCGCGCTTGGCGGTCCATGACGGTCGCTTGTTACGAATAATCGCGGTGACCAGCACTGCAATCAGAATCCCCACCACCGTCGAAATCGCCGAGTTGATGATGGAGAGCGGGTCGGGCCTGAAGTCATGACTCATGCCCATAAAGCTCGGGATTTGTGTCGCGATGATCAGGCCAAAGATATTGCTCGCGGGCTTGGCAATCACCATGCCCAACGCCAGCAGTCCCGGCGCAAGGCAGATAACCAGCGCTTCAAAGCTCGTCGCCCAAGGAATAAGCACCAGCGTATAAATCAGGCTAGCGGCGATGGCAATAATGACCGCTTTTAGAAACACCTGAAGCGAGGCTATTGGACTATCATGCGCCGCAAAGAAAGAGCAGGCGATAGCCGCCATCACCGGCGCCGTTCCGCCGTGCTTCCATCCCGTGCCTATCCAGAACAGGCAGCAGAGCATAGTCACAATAAAAATAGTCAGCGATGACAGGAAAATCAGCCCCTTGTCGGCGTGTTTCTTAAACAGCGTAAACTTGGCCGGATTTCTTTCATCGTTCAGCGCGTTTACTTTCTCTTTTACCCCCAGATAGGCGTGCGCGATACGGATAAAGTTTTGCAGTCGTTCGACCAGCCCGGTTAACAGCAGCCCTTCCTCGGCGTTCATCTCCCCGCTTGCATAGAGCGCTTTTATTCGCTCCTGCGAGGCAACCATTTCTTCAACCAAAACGTCTGTGCTGCCAAACTGCTCAGGATTGTTCACCCATACTAGGAAATGGCTGAAGGTTTCCGCGATAAAATCAGGGAAGGAAACGCCGTGTTCACTGAGCAGGATCAGCCGTTTTTCAATCGCGGTCAGCGTCGGGATCAGGTAGGACAAATGCTGATATTGCACCGTGACCATGCGAATGAGCGTGCGGGCCGAGTCTCCTTCATAGACACAGTGGGTGATCAACGCTTCGACATTGAGCGGATAGTTCGCCATCTGAATCATAATGTGCTCGTTCTCCAGCGACTTTTCTTTCGACACGCGTGTCAGCATTTCGCTGCAGAGTTTTTTGGCACTTTCGAACCAGTTATTGACGCTTATTTCCAGCAGCGTGCTCATTCGCACCGGGAAAATAATCATGTGAACCAGGGTGCTACAGACGATGGCGACCGTTATCTCCTCAATACGTGAAATCACGGTATAGGTGATTTCCAGCGGCGAATCGACGTCAGCAAACCCCATGATTGCCGCGCTGTATCCTGCCAGCATAAACACGTAGCTTTTCGGCGTGCGGTCGTGCAACGAGAGATAGAGGCAGAAGGCAATCCACAGCGATACGCTCACGCTGAACAGCAGGGGATAAAGTACGGTGATTGGATAGATAAAAAAGATAAAAGCTCCGCCCAATAGCGTTCCCATGAGGCGGAACACCGATTTCGAGAGCGTCGAAGCTGAATAAAGCTGTGAGATGATAAAAACGGAGGTAAGTGACCAGGCGGGTTTATCAAGATTAAGTTTTAATGCGATGTATAAAGCCAAAAATGCAGCAATACAGGTTTTTACCGAGAACAAAAAAGCATTTTTTGTTAGCCACTTCATTTCTATTTAAACAAATCACGTAGATTTTAAAGCATTATTTTATACCCCCACGAAACTTGTTATCTTCTTTTGTTTGTAACAAAGATATTCACAATTATGTCTAAATAAAACAAAAAATCAGCATTAACTGACGTTAATAGGCCTTCTGGCGCTAACGTTAATAAAATAGGTATGACTGCAAAGCAAAAAGCCCGTTTAAGATACCTCAAACGGGCTATCCTTTAGCGCGCCCCTTTCATCATCAGGGCAGTGACGGCAGAGAGCAGGCAGCCCGCCAGCAGGTAGACAGCAACGCTGTGCCAGTCGCCGCCCGAAAAGGTGACCAATCCGGCAGCAATCAATGGCGTAAATCCCCCACCCACTACGCTGGCGACCTGATAACCGACGCCTGCACCGCTGTAGCGGTAGCTCGCACCAAACATTTCAGTAAACATCGGCTGCTGTACGCAAACCACCATGTCATGGGCAACATTGGCCAGCATAATCGCGAAGAAGATGATCCAGAAAATTGAGTGTGCTTCCAGCGCCATAAAGAATGGGAAGGCGCTAAAAGCACCGATTAGCGCGCCGGTAATATAAATGCACCGACGGCCAAAGCGGTCAGCCAGCCAGGCAAAGCATGGGATGGTCAGGCAGCTCAGGCCGCCAACTAACAAACCTATATTCAGGAACAGGTCGCGGGGCAAACCCAAATTCTGGGTAGAGTAGCTCAGCGCGAAGGTGGTGACGATATACATTGTCAGCAGTTCACTCAGGCGCAGGGCGATAATTTTTAAAAATGCGCTGGGGTGGCGTATCAATGCCTCCACAACCGGCAAACGCCGTTTAGCCTGTACGGCCGGTTTATGCTGACTCTGCTGTTCAAATTCGGCGGACTCAACGATGCCATTACGTACCCACAGCGCCGCCACCACCAATAACGTGCTGAACAGGAACGGAATACGCCAGCCCCAGCTCAGAAACTGTTCATCGCTGGTGAAATGGCTGATAAGCGAGACCAATCCGGTCGAGAGAAGAAGCCCGACGCCATAGCCAATCTGAACTCCACTGCTATAGAAAGCCTTTTTCTTCTCGGGCGCGCTTTCGACTGAAAGCACGGCTGCGCCTCCCCATTCGCCCCCCACGGCAAAGCCTTGTATTGCGCGCAGCGTCACTAATAACACCGGCGCCCACCAACCCATCACGCTAAAGCTCGGCAACAGACCAATCAGTGCAGTGGCCAGCCCCATCATCCACACGGTCATCATCAGCATGCGTTTGCGGCCAAGACGGTCGCCAAAATGGCCGAAAATTATCCCACCTAACGGTCGGAACAGAAAACCGACGCCAAAGGTCGCCAACGCGGCAATGGTTCCCATAGCCGGGCTTATCTGCGGGAAAAATTCACGGTTAAACACCAGGGCGGCGGTGATGCCATAGAGCAGAAAGTCATACCAGTCTACAACGGCGCCTGCGAAGCTACCCCAGGCAGCACGACGGGCACGGTTGAGTGAAGACGTCTCCTTACCAGGGGTAATCGAAATGAGGGTGGAGTCCATACTTGTCCTGTTTACACTTATTTTTTATTACGAGTATTGGTCGAGGATGATTTACGTTACGTCCGATATTTTGCGACGGCCCATGAGACTACCCTGACAACAGGTGCGAGGAAACATAAATTTGAGAAAAATACGCGAAGAGTTTAGCGCTAAGTCGGGTTTCATCCCAGGGGCCATAAAAAAAGCCCCTTTGTCAGAGGCTTTTAAATAATTATCTTATAGATTATGAGGTTATTGAGTTAACGGCAGAGTATTTTCTTCGCCTGGCCAACGCAGCGCCGGATAGAGCGCCATGCGAATGTTAAACAGATAAAACAGCGGCGCGAAGAGCTGCATGTCTGAGCGGCAAAGTGTTTCGGTGCGCAGCAGCAGTTTATCCAGTTCATCAAGCAGCGACTGCGGCGGCGCGATGTAGATATTCCTCAACCGCTTTTTAAAATAGCCGGTAATCTCAGCCATCAGCGCATCGCTGTCGAGAGTATTGTCTTTGAGCAACTGGTGATGACGCGCATAAAAGTCGTAGCAGTTTACGCCGAGCCAGATTTCAGTGATCAGATTGCCGCCCAACGCCACACCTGGGATAGGATCGACCTTATTTCGCGGCAGAATGATGTTTATCTTGTCTATCATGCTGGCGACATACTGCTGACGCGACAGCAACGACGACGCGTTCATCTTGATCTCGGAGGTAAACTGCAGCAGCTCTTTGACGCCTCTGCGCAGCACGCGACGGGCAGTCCACGCAGGCCTTTTATTACGCAAAACGGCTGTAATGACTACGGCTATCACAATGCCCACGACGGTGGAAATAGCGGCATTGATAATCGACAGTAAATCAGGTTTGAGATTGTGCGTCATACCGATAAAACCGGGGATCTGGGTCGCAATAATCAGCCCGATAAAGTTGGTCGACGGATTGGCGATGACCAGCCCCAAAGCAATCAGGCCCGGTGCCAGAACGATTATCAGCGATTCGAAGGTAACGGTACCGGGAATAAAAATCCCGACATATATGATACTGACCGCAATAGCCACCAGTACGCCCTTCAGAAAGACTTTCATCGAGCCAATAGGACTGTCGAGTGAGGCAAAGAATGAGCATACGACCGCCCCCATCATCGGCGCCGTTGATCCGTCTTTCCAGCCGGTGCCAATCCAGAACAGGCAGCCGACCATGGTCGCAAAGAAGGCGGTAAAGCAGGAAAGCAGGATCATCCCGCGGTCAGCATGCCTTCTGATTAACTTGTCTTTATTGCGTTTTCGCTGCTGCCCCATCAAGTTCACACGCTCTTTAGCACCCAGATAGGATTCGGAAAGACGAATGAAATTCAACAAACGTTCCATCAGGCCAATGAGCAGCAGACTTTCCTCTGCGCTGATATTACCGCTGGCATAAAGCGTTTTTATCCTTTCCTGCGACGCGCCGATGTCGTCCTGAATCCACTGCGCATTGCCGCTTTCCTCCGGGCTGTTGAGCCACTGAAGAAAATGGCTAAACGACTCGGCGACAAAATCGGGGAAGCTTATCCCCTGCTCTGCCAGCAGGCTCAGGCGCTTTTCAATCGCGGTCAGGGTCGGGATAAGATAAGAGAGATGTTGATACTGTGCCCCCACCAGCCGAATGAGCTTTCTGGCCGAATCCCCTTCGTAAACCAGGTGAGTTATCAAGGTCTCAACGTTGAGCGGATAGTTAGCCATCTGCACCAGAATCTGGTCCCGCTCCGGGGTGCTGTCTTTGGATTCTGCGGTCAGCAGCTCATTACAGAGGCTTTTGGCGCTGTTGTACCAGTTGTTGACGGTGCTTTCCAACAGATTGCGCATTCGCACCGGAAACACCAGCATGTGGATTAGGCTACTACAGATAATGGCGACGGTAATCTCTTCTACCCGCGAAATCACCGTATAGGTAATGCTCAGCGGCGTAGTCACATCGGCAAAGCCCATGATTGCGGCGCTGTACCCGGCCAGCATAAACACATAGCTTTTCGGCGTGCGATCGTGAAGAGAAAGAAACAGACAGACAGCGACCCACAGCGACACACTGAGGCTGAAAAGCAGGGGGTGCTGTACGGTGAGAGGATAAATGATAAAAATGAATATCCCGCCCAGTACGGTGCCTAAAAAGCGAAACAGCGCTTTCGACAGCGTGGAGGCCGAATAGAGTTGAGAGATAACGTAAACCGAGACCATGGCCCATGCGGGCTTATCGAGATTCAGCTTAAGTGCAATATATAACGCTAAAAAAGCCGCTATGCAGGTTTTTACCGCAAACAAAAGCGCACTTTTTGTTAACCATTTCATATTTTTATCAACAGTTCACAATTTTCTAAAACAGCATTTTATACCGATCGAGATAATAGTGCTGCGTTCTGCAAATATTAAGTTTGTAACAAATTGCTTACAAATACACCATTAGCAGAGAATAACGGGCAGCGAGGGGCTGCTGCCCGTGGATGCTGACAGGACACTAGATCCTGACGACGTTAGTGACCACCTGCATATAGGTCTGCGCTTCCTGGCGGAAGTTCATCTGGACACCGGAGGTGGTGTCAGTGAAGGTTATCGAGATAGCAGAACCACTGTAGGTTGAGACAACCACGTGGGAATAAGCCCCTCCTGAGTAGATGACAAACACGCGATAAGAACCGCAGGTACCTGCGTAGTTTGTCTTCAGTGTGATGTCATACATTGTCCCTTCGCTCAGGTATTTGTTGTTGCTTGAATCGGTGAGCAAAGCCAACACGCTGGTAGTACTGGTTGATGAAGCATAGGTGTTAGCGGAGCCAACCCCCTCATACAAGTAATCCTTCATGTAAAGCTTCTTGGCGAAGTTCACGTAGTCGGTGGTAGTGCTCATAAACGGCACCGACTCGACGGTGGTATTATACAGCGACAAGGTCGTACCACTATTGCCCACGCTCAGGCCGTGATCGCTATCGGTCAAGGAGTCAAAGGAGTTCTGATATTGAATATTTGAGGTATACAACAGTCCCCCGATAATTCCCGACAGGTAGCCCGCAGTAATCTGAATCTTAGCGAAGGCCGCCCTTTCGAAATCGTGCAGAATATCGAAGTAGTTAGTGGCGCTGGTATTATCTCCGCACACGTTCACGCTGGTATACGCCAGTGCAACGCCGGTGACCGTAGTACAGGAAATGGTTGCACCGGTTGTCCATGGGAAAGCCGACCCGCTGACGGCTGAAATATCTACCGTTGAGGCGACGACAACGTAGGTATTGCCTTCGTTGGTGTAATAGAAAAGGAACTCCAGCGGTGTGGTGCCGTCGGTGAGCTTCAGGCCGGTCTGACCGATAATTGAGCTTAACCCCGTGCTGCTTGAAAGCTCAAGAACCGCCAGTCGTTTGCCGTTGAAGTCCCAATCGCCGCTGACCTGAGCGTATTGTCCTGAATCGAAGAACCAGACGCCGCCCCAGTAGTTGGAAGCGATAAATTTGACGAAAATCTTCCAGCCTTCAACGATAGGGTTAGTCCCTGTCGTTCCGCTCTTCAGGAATATCCCCATATAGTTACTGGTCCAATAATCCCCGGTTATCCAGTTCGACGCATTCGGCCATTGGTGGCTGCCCTCACGAACAACCGCAATACAGTTGGATGCATTACCGACGTGAATATGTGAAAGCGCGAAACCATAACCCGTACCAGCAATACCATCCGCTACGCCGCCACCGTTAAGCACGTTGATGAACAAGTTAAGACCCGTAATATTGCTCAAACTGTCACCGATTGTGATCATCGGCGTCGCATTCCAGAAGGTCGTGCTGGTCGGGAAAGAGCTCGTGGTGCTCAGAGAGTGAATAGAAATATTCAAACCGTAACTAAAGATATTACGGATCTTGATGGTGCCAGAAATCGCGTAACTCCCTGTCCCGCGAACCTCCAGGATGCCTTTACTGACAGCGCCATCGATTGCAGCCTGAATTGCCGTCGTCCAGTCACCGGAGGCAGCGGCGGTATCAGCATAGTCTTCGATGTCTATATAGCGCGCCAGCTTGGTGGTATTGGTAGACAGCTGCGTGCCGCCGGTATTGAAAGCTGCACCGATAGTACCACTCGAATAACTGATACTGCCGTCATAGCCCACATAGCCCGAACCTGTTGTTGCCCCCAGAGCCGACTGCATGGTTTCCAGCACACGCTGAGCCGCAGCGGTTTCCTGCGCAGTAGTGAATAGAACAGCAACGGTCGTTGAGGTTGCTCCAGTTTGCGAAGCGGTAATCACAAAACTGCCTGCGGTAGTACTGGTTACCGTGCCGTTAGCCACACCGGAGGAGTTGGTGGTCACTGAGGTACTGCTCAGCGTTGCACCCGTAGTAACAGAAAGCGTTACGGTTGAGCTCGCCACGGCAGCACCGGTCGATGAATTGGTAACGATAACCTGATAGGAGTTGGTAGAGCTACCGTCTGCCTGTGCGCCGTTGGTAACGCGAGTTAAGGTGAGTGTATTAGCCATAATGAATACCTCGTCAGTTGGAGTGGGTTGGGTGGTTTGGGGTGATGTTGTGCTGTGGCGCAGGCTATTTCTGCCTGGCCTGTTCTATTTGGCGGATGCCATCGAGCTGGGTATTACAGTTTTGCAGGTCGGTCAGTAACAGCTCATTCCATAGAACGGAGGAGCCATAGGTAAGAGGGTTATCGGGTGGAGGTGAGGGGTCGCACTGCGCCAGCAGATTGGCCGGTATTGGCGTCACGGGTGTCTTGACGTACTGCGTTGTAGTGGTTGAGCAGGCTGTCATTAGCGGCAGCAGGCACAGACACCACAGCGCAAGGCGCCGTTTCAAGCAGCGTTTTAATAACGGTCTGGCGTTGCTGGCTAGCGGCCTGATTATTTTTTTGTTCATTCAGCGTCGCTCCTGAAATCTGATTGAATATGCCCACGCTTAAGGCCTGTGACTGAGTGATAAACTCAGCCTCATTTTTCTGTTCGGTAAGAGAAGAGAGTGCTTTCTCCTGTGAAACCGTCTTACCGTAAAAATGAAAGGCGATAGCCATCAACAGGCCGATGCAGGCCAGAATCAGCAGGGTAGTTATCACGGCGATTTTGTTGATCATGTTTGCCCCATTAGACAGACTTGCCGGTCAATTTCACGGCGGTTTATCAGGCCTCGATTACGCTGTTTATTGACATAAACCCATTTTCGCAGGCCGTCGCAGGCCTGCTGCGTATCACCGGCATTGAGGTTTCTTAGCAACGAAGAGTGCTGGAATGCGCTGATGCCCACGTTGTAGGCGAAAGAATAAAGGGCGGCTCGGGTATAGTTATCAACAGGCACTTTTACCGCCGCATCGACCGCTTTCTTGACCGGAGCCAAATGTTTGACCAACAGTTCCTCACACTCTTTGTCCGAGTAGTACTTCCCGGGAATGACGTCTGGCCCTGTGATGCCACTGCACACCGTCCATACGCCACCAACATCGCGGTACGGCGTACTTTTCTGCCCTTCAATGCCTTCTGGCCCACCGAGTAAAGCGATCACAATCGTTAGCGCGGTTGCCCCGCTCAACTTCACTAATTTGCTTTTTAAAACAGGTGACATCACCATCAGGTACCTACCTTGTTCATGACATCTTTTACCTCTTCAGCAACGTTTGCCGGCACGACTTCGGCATTATTTTTCCTGCCAGCGAGATAGGAGCGTAGGATCTCCGTTCTTTTTTCATCTTCGTTCTGCCTTTCTTTCAAGGCACGTTTGTTGTTGAGGTAGGAATTGAAAGAAAGCAATGCGCCAAAAATGGCACAAAACACATAAATCCATTGCTCGGTAGTCAGACCCGCCGCACTAAAGAGTGCGGTGATCGTCGCCCAGAAATGCGTCCAGAATCCGTCACTTTGTGGGTTCATTTTCATCGTCTCCACCTCCAACTGTCGTTGGTTGTGCTCTATGGTCTCGGGGAATAGCGTTAAAGCACCCTAGGCTACGTTGTGTTACACCAGGCGCTCGAAGGCCCTTCATGGTCTGTAGAAAGGAATCAATAGAAAGGGGTTGATAGAAAGGCCAATAAAAAAGGGCCACCTCAGTGACCCTTCTGAAAGTATGACCCGCCAAAAAGACAAAACCCCGCCAGGGCGAGGTTTAAAATTTTTACAGTTACCGAACTCAGCAACCACTTTTAACAGAGTAGAGGATGATTTTCGGACCGCGTGAGTTTTTTTAATTTTTTAATATTAAGCGAGCCCAGAATATGGGCTCCATAGTGGCTCTACAGGTATTTTTCTTTCAACGCCACCAACTCTGCTTCTGCATCCTTCCCAAGGACCTTAATGCCCTGCTCGACAAAGGCAAAGAACGCTTCGCTCTTGGTTTTGAGCTCCGCAAGCGGTGACAAGGTCGTCGTATCCGTATTAGTCTTGCTCGCAGTCGTTGTATCGGTGGAGGTCACAGCGGCTTCGACAGCAGATGTTGTCGTGGCATCAGAGGCTGAGCTTGAAGAGGCAGCCATCACCTCGGTAACAACGGGAGATGCAGTAGTTGCAACCAAAGATGTGGTCGCGCTGAAATTGACGACAACAGCAGCAGCCGTTCCATCCGTTAGTGTAGCGGTCACGGTGGCGCTACCCGCGGTCAAACTGATAACGCTTGCGGTAATTTGGCCCTTCTCATCGGTAGACGTTGACACTGCGGTGACTTTTGCACCGTTATCTGCGCTAAAAGTGACACTTACGCCCGAGACGGCAGCACCGGTGTCGTCGACGACCGTGGCCTGTACGCTGTCTGCAGCGACCGCATCGGCAAGCTGATTATCCAGTACGGCTACAAGTGTTAATGTCGTCATCATATTCTCCTGAGTTATGTATGTTTCTGCGGGATTATTCGAGGTGTAATAAAGACCTTTCAGCCAGACAAGGAAGCACTTAATCATTTTGCCTGTCCTCGTGGAGGGTAAAATTGAATCCAATAAAAAAGGGCCACCGAAGTGGCCCTTTAGAACGTAAAAACCCCGCCGAAGCGAGGTTTTATGGGATAGGGCTACGTGACTCAGTAACCACTTTTAATAGAATAAACGGCTTTTTGCGGACCGCGTGAGCACTTTTTTTGGTTCTTTATAAATTTCAACCATCGGGTCCATGTCCAGCCGGGTATCGAGCGTAGCCAGGCAGCCCTCCACAAATCCTTCTGCCATTTGCAGCATAATGCGTACCAGTTTCTCATCCCTCTTCATTGCACGAGCGATCGCTCGCTTAGGCTGATTCATCACATAATGAAGAATCAGAATCTGGTATTCCTCTGGTTTAAGGTTTTTTAGTCGGGTTACGCAGCCGTCAATCAGCAGACCATCATCATCGCAGCATGAAAGTCGTGACTTATAGGTATCGGGGAGCAGGCTTCTGAAACCGGCGGCCGTTTTCTGCCAGTCAAGTTGACTGTTGTTTGCAGCTGCCCAGCCGCCCCAGCGCTCTAAAACTTGTGGTATATCTCTCATAAGATGTCCTCCAAAGGTCGCTTTTCTGCTCTGCCGCTGCGCAGTCCGATGAGATTGTGCATCGCTCTCCTAAGCTTTGTTAGCCATCAGGCTTCACAAGCTAAGTTAAGTTAGATAATATATTCAAGGTTAAATTTGATCAAATAAAACTAAGATAACTTAGTTAATTTAATTGAGAGTGGATTATGGAATCAGTTGGAGCACGACTTAAGAGGCTACGCAGGATAACCAAGACCACGCAAAAAGCCTTGGGTGAATACTGCGGCGTTTCAGATGTAACGGTGGGATATTGGGAGAAGGATCTCAACGTCCCTAAGGCAGAATCTCTGTTAAAGCTTGCAAAATACTTTAATACCTCAGAAGCTTATATACTTTATGGTACTGATTTTGCTGGACTACAGCCGCTGGTGACCAGTGTGAGAAAAATCCCTATCCTTTCCTGGGTACAGGCAGGCGTGTTCACTGAATCAGAATCAACTGAACTATTTGAGAGCGCAGATTACTGGATGGAAACCGGGTTAAGAGTCTCTTCAGACGCATTTGCTCTAACGGTGCGGGGTGATTCAATGACTAACCCTTCCGGACTTCCGAGTATTCCGGAAGGCTCGACCGTCATTGTCGATCCCCACGTCGAGGCAACAAACGGGAAAATTGTTGTCGCTCGTATTGCGGGAACCAGTGAAGCAACGATGAAAAAGTTGGTGATCGATGGTCCCAACAAATATCTGGTGCCCCTCAATCCTCGCTATGCCAATATTCCCATCAACGGTAACTGCGAGATAATCGGCGTGGTACGCGGCGTCCAGTACGAAATCTAGAGAAAGTTAGTTTTACCTGAAATAAAGAGTGAAAGCGGCAAAGTTTTCACTCTTTTTTTTATGTCGACTATTTAGCCGAAAGTTCTGGAAGTTGGGTTTAGGATCGCCTGTAAAGCTCATAAAATCGCCGATTTATCAAAAAACAAACGCGTCGTGCCGCCTGTCATCTTCGCCTTAAGACTTGAGATATCTGGAAAATAAACCATATTCAAAGTAATTTTCATCTTGTTGTAAGGAGTGACAGATGGCAGAGAAATTCGAAGCAGGTGACGTGGTACTGCTTAAATCTGGTGGTCCAAAAATGACTGTCGACAGTTACGATCAGGATGATGAGAAGTATCGCTGTGAATGGTTTGTTGACGGCAAAGTACAGCATCAGTTGTTCAGAAGCTCATCGCTTGAAAAGTACGTGTCCGTCGGATGGTAAGCTCCGTATGCTTAATAACTTCTGTAAATAGCGTTTCAAATTGAAAAAAAGCTCGTTACAGGAATTCTTATGAAATCTACCGAGGCCTGCTGGGCCAGGAGTGCGTTCTTCATGCGAATGCAGAGCCTGAGGCAAGAATAAATAGGCTTAGAAAAAAGAGAGATACTTGCTTCAAATGACGCCAGTCGCCGCAAAGTTTCTGTATAAAAACGAGGGGAAGACGTTAAAAACCGAGGAAGTGCAGATAACCCTCCTCTTTATAGCAGTTACAAAGCGTTAGAAGCCCTAATGACAAGGCTCTCGACGGGTTATTGCGAAGCGTAGAGAGTCATTAACTGTCACAATCAAACATACATGACTTTTGTCATAAAGGTATCATCGGCGGAAATTCCCACTCCGCTATATGAGATCTTCAATGAGTATAAAACGTCATCTTTTACGCCACTGGGGCCCCTACTTTGTCCTGTCCCTCTGCGCTTTCTGGTTGGCCTTCTCCGTACCTTGTGTTCTTTTGGCCCTCTACGGATAAACGTTTCTGCACTGCGCTCTTCTTGCCACCAGGCACCACATTCACTGCTTCCAGGTTGACTCACCGAGTAAAAAACGCAAAGCGAATCTGCCGCAGAGACAAAGCCAAAAAGTGGAGGTTTTGATGAGTTTTCACTTTGATTAATAAGGTGAAAATCTTTATTACATGCAGCAAACACTGACAGCACATTATCCCTACTAAGGCAGTGGTTAATGTATTACCATTCGCGTCCCCCACAAATAAGAATCATAGGTAATTCATGTCCAGCAATGTAGTTCTTCTCGCGGCCGCTTTGGTACTTGCGGTGATTGGCGTTTACTTCGGTTTCTCTGCATTCAAAGAACACAGAGTGAAATCACGTACCTTTAAGCGTTAAGCGCATCTTTTAGCGTTAAGAACCGTGCAGCACGCTGTGCGGCTTACTCGCTGTTTCCATGGTGCCCGGGACGAGACTTGAACTTTGACCTGCTCCCCGTTGATTAGTACACCCCAATGTTAGTAATGTCTTCATTTGCCCCTTAAAAAAGGCATGAGTAGCTTCTTCATTTTGCATCAGCCATCAGGTTCAAGGTACACACGGGATGGGTTTTAACAGTCGTTGGGCTGCAGCGAGGGAAGAAGCCAGAGAGAAGTTTCCAGAAATAGAGTTTGATTTCACCTTCCATGATTTGAAAGCGAAGGGAATATCAGATTTAACCGGTACGCTGCGTGACAAGCAGGAAATTTCAGGACATAAAAATTCATCCCAAACGGCGATTTACGACCGGAAGATGAAGATAGTCCCAGTAGTAGGAGACCAATAATATTATGAAAGGATATTATGAAACCCCAAAAACAAAAAAACCACCCGAAGGTGGCATAACGACATTACTACTTTATTGCTTTTGATTATTCAGTAATTTTCCATGGTACCCGGGACGAGACTTGAACTCGTACAGCGCGAACGCCGAGGGATTTTAAATCCCTTGTGTCTACCGATTCCACCACCCGGGCTCCGGGAAAATTGGAGGCGCGTTCCGGAGTCGAACCGGACTAGGCGGATTTGCAATCCGCTACATAACCGCTTTGTTA